>Ga0256828_1000003_pt1 | contig 230038 bp, 318 predicted proteins | sample CV88metaG_FD_185993 | JGI IMG/M metagenome (GOLD analysis project Ga0256828, IMG submission 185993) | Hydrothermal vent microbial communities from East Pacific Rise, Pacific Ocean - CV88 | ecosystem: Environmental > Aquatic > Marine > Hydrothermal vents | place: Pacific Ocean: East Pacific...
AATTGAACCTTGAAAAAATTAGAACTTAGATTAAAAAAAAGTAAGCTTCTTAATATATCTATCTAAAGAATTTTGGACTTCTAAAGAATCAATATTCTTTACATTTTGGTTTCCCAGTAAGTAAGAAACTTACACAATAAATTAAAAGATTCCAAACTCTTTTAATTAAAAATTGTATAAATTAATCATATTCTAACTTCATAACCAATCCGAATATATAAATATATTATACAAATATATACCTTAATTTTTAATTAAAATATTATATAACCTAATTAAGGTTTATTTTATTAAATCAAAAAATTAATTAAAAGGAAAGATTATGAGTATGAATTTATGTTTTTATACAAAAATAGGGAAACAACATGTTGAATTTCCATATCAAACAAGTACAAAACTTACAAGAAAAGTTTTAGCTGAAAAATCTATTGAAAAAAAATTAGATTTAATTAAAGAAGATCTAATAGATAGATATGATATGGAAGATAAAATAGAAAAAGATTTGTTTAATGAACGAATCAATGAAATAAGAGATCTCTTAAGAGACGAAAATCTTGAATTAACAATGATTTAAAATACTTAATAAGATTAAGAATTTATTTTTTCTTAATCTTATTATTTATTAAACTTTTTAAGTATAAAACTTAAAAAAAATTATTTATAACGCTTATCTATAGTTTCTATAACTCTATTTATTCTAGACTTATTTTCTTCAGATATATCTAAAATTGAATCAACCCAAAGATCAACAGTATCTATTAAATCATGATAAAATACTGGATTTAATCTATCACAAATTTTACGAACAGAATTATAAGTTGTTTGAGAAGCTCTTTCTTTTTTTACTATATTTAATAATTCTTCTTCAGATTTACCTCTTTCAACTAAATAATCAAAAACTCCAAGTTCATATAATTCATTTGTATATTTACTTTTTCCAGAAAAAATAAATTTTTTAGCTTCAACTATACCAATTCTTTTTGTTAATAATTCAAAAGCTCCCATTCCAGGAAAAAAACCTAAAGCAATTTCAGGTAAATCAATTTTATAATCTTTTTCGGCTATGATAATATCACAAGCTAATGTACTTTCAAAACCACCACCTTTAGCATGACCATTAATTAATGCAACAGTTGTCATACCAGAATTTTTAGCTTGAATAGATTTATAAATTAAATCAACACATTGTCTTCCATACATTTGTAATTTTAAAATATCTTTTTTTTCAACAAGTTCTAAAAATAGTTTAAGATCTCCACCTAAATTAAAAATACCACTTCCTTCTTCTCCCTTAAATACAAAAAATCTATTCTTATTATCAATATTTTTTTGTTCATAAACAAACATAAAAAAATCAGTTAAATCATTAATAAAATTTAAATTAAAAGATTTTCTTCCATTAATTTTCATTTCACCGACAAATACATTTTCCATTGGTTCTCTAATTTCTAATTGTTGATATTTTAAATCACTAATTTTTCTCATATATATTTCCTCCCAGGTAATTAAACCTTAGGTAGTTATATAATTTATTTATTTAAAATAGCTAAAAAATCTTCTTTTTTTAAAGGTTTATAAAAATAAAAACCCTGAATATTATATATATTCATTTTTTTTAATTCTTCAACTTGTTCTTTTTTTTCAATTCCTTCAATAATAAATTCTCTATTTGTTAATTTTGAATAATGATAAGTACTTTCTATACTAGATAAAGAAGATCTTTCTTCAAAAATTCTATCTGAAAAATTTTTATCTAATTTAATTTTATCTATAGGTAATATATCAGTCCTTTTAAAAGAAGAATTATCTTCTCCAAAATCGTCAATAGAAATATAAAATCCTAAATCTTTTAAAGATTTTAAATGTTTTTTTATAATTTCACTATCAATAATTTTCCAACGTTCAGTTATTTCAAATTCAATATATTCAGGTTTACATTTAGTTTTTTCTAATATGTTTATTATATATAAAATAAAATTTTTATCATTAATATGTTTTTCAGCTAAATTAATTGCAATACGTCCTTTAAATTTTTTCTTTTCTTTTAAAAATTTTGTAAATTCAAATATTTTTGTAATAATTTGATTACTTACTGGTATTATAAAAACACTATCTTCTAATTCATTAATAAAAAAGAACGGTGATAATAATTCTCCATTCTTTTTCCAACGAATTAAAGCTTCTCCTCCAATAATTTCATTATTAATTGAATTTACTTGTGGTTGTATTACAAAGGTAAATTCCTCATTTTCTGCAGCAATTTTTAAATCTTTTAATAATTTATCTTTATCTTCAATTTTCTTTATTAAATCCTTTGTTATAAATTTAAATTGATTTTTACCAGATTTTTTTGCTTCATACATAGCAATATCAGATTCTTTTAACAAACAATCAATTTTATCAATCTCATTAGGTTTTATTTGAGCAATTCCTATACTAGTAGATATTGTTAATATTTCATTGTTTTTATAAATATCTTTTGATACAGTTGATATTAAATCATTTGCTAAATCAATAATTTTATCAACATTTTCACTTTCAATAATAATTATAAATTCGTCACCACCAACTCTATAAACATTACTTATATCTTCAAATAAAGATAATCTTTTTGCCACTTCTTTTAAAACTAAATCACCAATTTTATGTCCATGTTTATCATTTATATCTTTAAATCCGTCTAAATCTAAAAACATTAAATAAATATCATATTTTGCATTTAATACAATTTCTTTAATATCTTTATAATATGAACGTCTATTTGATAATTCAGTTAATTCGTCTTTATATGCAAGATAATTTATTTTTTTTGTATATTCATTTAATTTTGATACGATTGAATTAATTTCTATTTTTACATAATCAAATTCTTTAGCTACATTATTATTTTGATAATCTAAATTTTTCATATTATCAATTTTAGCTTCTTTAAAGAATAAAACAATATCTTCAAATGGTGATAAAACCTTTCTTATATTTAAAGAAATTAAATAAACTAATAAATAAAATCCAAAAGCAACAATACCCATTCTTATTTTTAAAGCATTTACATATGCATTTTGAGAAGAATCTCCATAAATTATTTCTAAATCTTTACCATTAATAAAAAAATTTTTTTTAAAAGCTATATCTTGATTAAAAGATTTTCCTTTATAAGTCTTATTATTAAATATAATTTCTTTAATAAAATTATCATTTTCTATAATTTTATTTATAACATTTTCATTAAAATTATTAGAAACAATACCAATAATATTTGTTAAATTATTTTTATGAAAATTATTACTTTTTTCTATATTTATAAAATATAAAGAAATATAAATTATTAATATAAATATTGTTCCTGTTATCATAATTGTTCTAGTAACACGTGTCGTAATTGAAGAATTATTCATTTTATTTATCCTAACTTATTAATATAAAAATAAACTTTAACAAATTTACACTTAATTTTTAATTAAATTTTATTTTAATAAAATACAATTTTTATCTATATTAATTATAAAACCTGTTTTTAAATTAAAGACCTGATTTGAATTATCAATTAATTTCCATGATATATTATTTAATATATATTTTTCATTATTATATTTATTAAAATATTTAGAACATATTAAAGTTTTACCTGATTTAAATTCTTTTATTCTTTCAGAAGAAATTTTTTTTAAATTAAAATTTCCATAAATAATTAATGAAATAAATAAAACTATTCCAACTATTCCAATAATAATATCTTTTTTTTCTTTAATCATTTTTAGTCCTTATTATTTAAAATAAATTTTAACATTTTATATCTTTATATTTACTTAAAAACTTTTATTTTCATTTAAGATTAAATTAAGATATTTTATGAGATAATACGTTTATCCTAAGATTAGGGATTCAAACCTAATCTATAGGTTTGTTTCTTTAATACTTAGAAATAAACCTAAAAGGATAAAAAATGATTACTACATTTCAAAAATACAAAAAAGAACTTCAAGCTACAAAAAAAGATTTTTCTTTTTTATTCCCTATAAGCATAGAATATTTTAAATTTAATAAAGATTTAACTATTGATTCAGAAAATTATTCTATTATTTCAGATATCTATTCAGAAGCTTTATCAAATCCCGAATTAAATAAAGAGGTTGAAAAATATTTAGAAAATATTTCAAAAGAAGATTTAGAACAATTAAATAAAGAAGAAATAAAATCTATTATTTGGATTTATTATTTTGGATTGAAAAAATTACCAGATATTTATTCAATTTTTGAATGGGAAGTTATTAATAGAGACACTTATACTAATTTTCAATTAAAAGATCCTTTATATGATTATCCAGAAGCAAACTTTATTAAGAAAATAAAATCATTATCAAATATATCAATAAATGAACTTTTAAGTGTACTAGAAGAAGATATCTATGATTATGCAACGTATTCAGTAGGTGATTATAATTGGGAGCTTAGAGAAGAATATTTAGACTATTTCGAAAATTTTTTAAAACCAAATATTTTATCTTCTAAAAAAGATTTAAGTATTAATAATAAAATTCAAAAATTAGAAAAAATTAGAAAAGAATTAGAATTAATTCTTTTAGATATTGAATTGTTTAATTCTTTTAATACTGAAAATAAAATATTAAAAACAAGAAGAAATTCCCTATTATATAAAAGAAAAAAAGATTTAAAAAATATTCCAATAAAATATAGAACATTATCAAATATAGATAAAAAAATTCAAGAACTAAAGGATCTTTAATATGTTATTAAAATATTTTTGTCCAGAATGTAGTTTTTATCATATTGAAGATTTTAAACAGGGAGAATTTATGTTAGAAGGTCTTCATGAAGTAGATTGTCCTTTTTCTAATATTGAAGTTTGTGTTAATTTAAAACAATCTTCTAATAAAGAATATAAAAAATATCTTTTGTATTTATCCTTAAAGCGAAAGATTCTTAATAAATTAAAAAATTTATAATTCATATTTAAGTAAGGATTTATTATTAAAATAGTGAAATTCTTAAAAAAGGATTTCATTATGAATGTAATGGTTATAGTAAAAAATGCTGAAGCATTAACTGATTTAGAAAAAGATATATTTAAAGAATTTGGTTTAAATATTAAAAATAAAAAAACTGATATAGTTGGAGATATTATTATTCAAGATTTATCTGATTTAATGAAATTTTTAAGCTATATAAATGGTGAAGTTAAAATTGATACAGAAGAAAATGGATTTATGAATTTAAAAATTGATTGTTTAAAAGATTTTTAAAATAATATAAAAGGTTTATTATGAAAATTAGAAATGAATATTCTAAAAATGGTGTTGATAATTTTTATATAAATAATGCGGAATCTTATAAAAATCCACATGAAATAATTATTAAAAAACATTTAGATAATTTCTTTAAAATAAATCAATTTAAAAAAAATATTAAAATTCTAGATCTATGTTCTGGTAATGGAGAAATTTCAAGAATATTAGCTGAAAACAATTTTATTAATTATAAAGGTTGTGATCCTTATATGTATAATATATATATTAAAAATATAAAAAAAGATTGTTTAAATTATTCTTTTAAAGATTTAGCTATTGGAAAATTAAAAGAAAAATTTGATTTAATTATTTGTAGTTTTGCTTTACATTTAGCAGATAGATCTATGTTAAATATAATATTATATCAATTAAGTTTATCAACCAATAAACTAATTATTTTAACACCACATAAAAAACCTGAAATTAAGAACTTTTTTAAGTTAAAAAATGAAATTTATAAAAATAAAGTGAGACTTAGATATTATGAAAAAAATATATAAAGAATTATCTAAAAAATATTTAAAAAAAATAGAGAATAAAGAATGGAATGCAATTTCTGAAAAAACTTCAAAAAAACATATTGAAAAAATGTTAAAAGAATTACCAAATTTAAATATGTCAATAGATAAATCGTCAAGATTTTTAGGTTTTATTCAAGGTGTTTTATGTGCATATGGAATAATTGACGTAGATCAAGAAAGAAATGAAACACGAAAATTATTTCAAAAATATTATAAAGAAAATCAAATAACTCAAGAAACAATAGATATCTAAGATATTATTTTTAATAATATATTAAGTTAATTATATATATAATTATATATATAAAAAAAGGATAATTTATGATTACAAATAATGAAAAAATGAATATTTTAAAATTTGTTATAAATTCTTTAGAAGAAGCAACTATGTTTTCTGCTCAAGATTTTATGAGAGGTGAAGGATTATCTGAAGAAGAAATAAATATATTTTATGATAATGATACATTTAACTTTCCATTAGCATTAAGAATTATTGAAGAATTTTCTAATAATTCTGATCAAGATCCAAAAGAATTACTTAGAGGAGAAGGTTTTTCTGAAGAAGAAATAAATTATATTCTTTCAGAATCTGAAACATATATTAATATTAAGGATTTTCAAAAAAAATGTATGATTTAATTAGAAAACCAAAATATAAAAATAGTTATGTTATTTTTATTGCAGAAGAAGGTCTTATTAGAGTTATTGAATATTATTCATTAAATGAGATTGAAAAAGTAAAAAAGAAGGCCATAGAAATTTTTAAAGAACTTCAAGAAAATGAAAATTTATATATTGGTCATGGTAAAAATCATGACTTAATTGATATTGAATCAGAAAAAGATATTAATAAAATTTAATTAAAAAAAGGATTTATAATGAGTCTAGATTGTACAGCAGGAATATATTATGGTATTAGTTTAAAAAATCTTTCAGAAGATAAACAAAATAGACTTTTTTCTTTATTAGATTCTAGAGATCTTTTATCTGAAAATAAATTTAATAAAATTAAATTAAAAGATATTGGATTTTTAGAATCTGGAAATTATAGTTTAATTCTATATCTAAAAAATTTCGTCAAAGAAGTTAATAGTTCTAATTATATTTTAAATATTAACAATATTGAAATAAATAAAGAAGAAAAACAAATTTTCATTAAACAATTAAAAGAATTATTATCTGAAATAAATGAAGTTTTTATTGAACCAAATATATTCTTAGCATTAGAATATTAAAAAAGGATTGTTAATGTACCATAATCTATTATTAGAATAATTAGATAATTATAGAGAAATATTTAAATTTTCTAAAATTACAATTGCATATTCTGAAAAGAAAGAACAAATTAGTTTAAGAATATTCGAATCAAGTGAAGATACATTAAAGACAAATATTATATTATTAATTGAAGAAAATTCTTCAGTAAAAAAAATTTTTCTAGATAAACGGATAAAACCTAAAAATAGTTCAGATTATTCAGATCTTAATGAAGATATAAAGAAAAAATTTTTTATTTTTTTAAAAAATATTTTATTTAACTATAAATTAAATAAAAATTTTCTAAATGATTATATTAATTTTGATAATTCCAACAAAATAGAATCTATTTTTATTTTTAATTAAATTTATATCAAATCAAGATAAACAATTATTTAACTTTAATCTTCAATTTCTAATAAATTTGAATTATAATATTGTTTATCATTTGTAATATCTTTTCTAATCCAATTTGGAATTTCAAATAATTCATTTTCCGAATTAAGTTCAATTTCTGCAACAATCAATCCTTTATTTTTACCGTTAAATATATCAATTTCCCATACATGATTTTTTATAGGTAATAAAAATCTTGTCTTTTTAATTTTTTTAGTACATAATGTATTTAACATTTCTTTTGCGTCATTAAATGGTATTTCATATTCAAATTCAGCTCTAGAACAACCTTTATTAGCACTCTTAATTGTTAAAAATCCTTTATTATTAGCTAAACGTATTCTTACTACAGTATTATCTTCAGTCTTTGCTATATAACCTTGTTCAATAATAATACCTCTATCAAATATATTTGGATTTTCTTTTAATAAAATATCTTTATCTATTAAAAATTTTTTTTCAATTTCTATACCCATTTTTTATTCCTTTTATTTAATTACTTATTAAGTTTAAATATTATATAATAATTTAATATATAAACAAAGGCTTAAAAATGCTAGCAAAAGATATTTTAGGAAAAACAGTTAATATAGGTGATATTGTTGCATTTAATAAACCATATTATAAAGGTGTTCAATTAGGAATTATTAAAAAAGTTAATAAAAAAATGTTTGAAGTTTCATTATTAACCTTAATTAATGAAAATAGATATAAAATAGAATCAGGACCTTCATATAAAAAAGTTGGTTCAGTCGCTTTATTAAATAAAAATGATATCGTTATTACAAATGATTTTACAATTTAATTAAAGGATAAATAATGATAATTAAAGAAAAAATACCAAAAAAAATAGAAATTTTAATTAAAGCTATTATTAATATTAATAATAAAAAATTTATAAAAGAAAGTAAATTTGCCGTAAATAAATTATCTGATTCAGAAATTTTTAATTATGTTGAAGAAATGAAAAAAGATTTGGACTTAATAAGTAAAGATAATTCTATTTATTTTACTTTTACTTATGACGAATTATATACACCACTTTTTGTTTTTGAAGAAAAAGAATTAATTGATTTATATACTAAAGAAGGAAAAAAAATATTCTATGAAAATTTATCTTTAGAAATTAGTAAAATTTCTAAATTTTATTAAAGGAAATTCAAATGTTAAAAGACGCAATGGGAAATGAAATTAAAATTGGTTCTTATTATGCTTATTCAAATAGAACTAATGGTATTGTTAAAATTACTATAGGAGAAGCAATATCTTTTTCTGAAGATCAAGGGAAAGTTACTTTAAAAGTATTACATAAAGGTTCTTCTGCTTATGAAAAACCTATCAAAGAAAATAAAATTTCTAGAAAAAATTCTATAGTTTTAGCAAATTCTATTTTTAAAATAGAAAATCCTAAAATAAATTGGATTTAAAAACTTTCAAAAAGAAAGAAGAGATTAAAAAATCTCTTTTTTTTAATTACCAACCACTTACATGATCAGTAATAGCTTTTTGAGCTAAATAAAATTCTTCAGGAAAATTTTTTTCCACAAGATTTGTTTTAATTATCTTTTCAGAATTATCATAACCTAAAGTTCCATTCCATAAATTATCTTTTATCAATTTAAGAAACCAATCGTGATCAGAATTTGTTTTTTTAAATTCTTCAAAATCTTTCCAATATTTAATTGGATTTATTTCATTAAATATTAATAAAAAAATACTATGCTTCTCCATTTTCAAACTCCTCTTCTTTTATAAGCCGAAAAAGGCCTATAAATTTTAAATTTTTGTAATTATTAAAAAACTTTCTGTTTTCAAATTAATAACTTTAGATAATTTTCTTTTTAAACTATCTTCTAAATATTTTAAATTAATTTTAAAAACTATACCAGCTTCATTTGCTTCAATATTTTTATAAAGAATAACAATATTTTTATTTTTAGATCTATTTAAAATATCCTCAATTTCTAAAATTTTGGAATTTTCTAAAGAAAAATGACTTGTAGTTTCTTTAATAAAAGAAGGTCTTTTTCTTTTTCGATATTTATAACTCAAATCAATATTAGAGTATTTATCAATAAGAATAACTTCTTCTCTCATAGCTTCAAATAATTTTTCTTGATAATATTTAACTAATTCTTCTGAACGCTTAATTTCTTCAGCAGCAAAAGACTTAATAGCTGTTTCATAATTATCAAATATTTTATAGCTAAAAATATTTAAATCTTGAATAGGAGCTAAATTATCAGGTTCAGGATCATAAGAATCTTTAAATGAAAGAATTCTTTCATTATTCTCGTCAATTTCAAAAAATTGAACTCCATTTATAAACTTCACTTTCATTGGTTCAATAACATGAGAATTTCCTCTTAATGGATTAATATATAAATAAATATATTTTATATCTCCAGCTTTAATCATAACTTATCCTTTTAAATTTTATTTATCTTTAATGAAAAAGATTAGTTATGTAATATATATTTAATCTTTTTTTAAAGATATAATTTAATTTATGAAAACAATTATATTAAAAACAATAAAGTTTCTTATTTTATTTTATTTTATTTTTGGATTATTGTTATATCTCTTTCAAGATAATTTAATATATCATAAAGCAAAATATGTAAAACATAATTTTAAAACAATTAATATTAAATCTTTTGATAATAAAAATATTAATTTAATTACATTAAATGAAGGAAAAGATACGGCAGTATTATATCTTATGGGTAATGCTGGTAGTTATATTTATGCTGCAAAAAGAATGAATCAAATTGATCCAAATAAAAAATATTCTTATTATATTTTAAATTATAGAGGGTATTCTGGAAAAGAAGGTGAACCAAAACAAAATTTAATTGAAAAAGATATTTTAAATATATATGATTCAATTAAAAATAAATATAAAAAAATAATTGTTGTAGGTAGAAGTTTAGGAACTTATTTTGCAACTTATTTAGCTTCAAAAAGAGAAATTAATAAATTAATATTAATAACTCCATTTGATAGTATCGAAAATATTGGTAAAGATAGATTTTGGATATATCCAGTTAAATATCTTTTAAAAGAAAAATATAATACTCTAAAATATATAAATAAAGTAAAAACAGATAATATTTATATTATTTTAGCAGATAATGATAATGTTGTTCCATTTAAAAATTCAAAAAATTTGATAAATCATATTAATAAAAAAATTAAATATAAAAAAGTTAAAAAAACAACTCATTTAAATATACTATGGACACAACAAGGTAAAAGTACACTAAAAGCAGCATTAGAAATAAAATAAACTTTCCTAAAAGAAAGAACCAGACAGTTTCCTAAGAAACTTTCATTGAACTGGTTTTTATTTTTTTTAACGCCACGGATTTTTTACTTTCCATGGCATTAAATTATTTTCAATAGTTTCCAACCTTTTAGGGTCAGAAACTATTTTTCCCTCGACTAATTTGGAAAAGGAGTGACTTTGCATTGCCACTCTCATTCCAATTAAAGCCTCTCTTTTTTCTATTATTTTTTTTAAGAGATATTTCCCTCTCTTATTAATAATAGAAATTTTTGAGGCAGCTCTCATGTCTGCCTCAAAACTAGAGCCTCTTGAAGACTCTAATTTTTTCTTCTCACGAAGAAGGTTTTTTACTTCCTTCTTCATGAGATCTATCTCTGTTACAAGAACAGAAGAACTGTCCTTGTAACTTTGTTGTAGGTCTTGTTGCCAAGCAACAAAACCTACAATTAGTAGCATAACTGCTACTACTAATAAAATCTTTTTCATGATAAATCCTTTCATGAAAACTTCACCCGTTAAATAGTCAGCATAAAAACTGCCCGGGGAGAGGTATCAAAATAGAGCAGCTATCAAAAGATAGACTGGCTCAAACTAATTTTAAACCTTAAAAAAATAATAGTTTTGTTATATAAAGAATTTTTAACAATAAATTAAGTTAATAAATATTATAATATGAAAAAAGGAAAGATTATGACTTATGAAGAGAATTTAACTTATGAAGAAAATTTAAATAAGATAAAATCTTTACATAAAGAACACAAAATTTTAGCTGAACAAAAAATAAGAAAATTAATATCTTTAATACCTAAAGAAAAAGAAGCTTTTTTTTCTTGTGGTATGGGTTTAGCTCATTTTAAAATGAATGATTATATAGAAGATAATTTTCAATATATTTATGAATCATATGATTATGAGGATTTCAAAAAATCTTTTCCAGAAAGTTTAAATATTTTTTTTGAAATAGTATCTGAAATATATTCAACTTGGAAAATTGCTGAAGATTTTGGAATATATCTTGATTTTGATACAAGAAAATAAAAAGGATTATTATGGATATTCATAGTTCACACGACATTTCTAATTTTATAAGAGGTTTTGCATATGGAATGCTTTTGGAAGAGAAACTAATTAATAGTTATCCAATTTCATATAAAAATGGTATAGATATTTATAAAGGTAGATTCAATAAAATTAGTTGTTATGATAACAAAAAGAAAATTACATTAACGTTAGCTGAATTAAAAAATAAATATAAAGACTCAATAAAAAAAGAATATTTATATTTAAAAAAAGAAATTTTATTAAATAAAAAATTCTATATTGAAAAATCATTAAAAATATTAGAAAATATACATAAAAAAGGAACTAAAACAAAAACTTTTTATGAAGAAAAATTTAAAAATTCTTATTATTTTCATAAAAATAAAATGTATAAGATTTTATCAATTAAAGAAAATGTTGATTTCTTTACATATGTTGTTGAATTAGATTCCGGTAAAAAACATACTATTCAAATGAATAAAAAAACTTTTCTAAAAAGAGACTATTTTAAAAAATTGTATAAAGAATAAATTAAGTATTTTTTATATATAATAAATAAAAGGATTTAAAATGAATTATTCAAAATATGCATTATATAGCTATAAAAATTATAGAGAAATTGTAGAAGAAATAATGAACTTAAAAGAAAATATAAATATTGAAATATGCTTAAAAGATTCTGAAGGTAAAATTTTAGATAAAAAAGAAATATCAAAAAAAGAATATGATAAAGACTTTAATAAAAAATATAAATCTTATTTTATAAGAAAAAGAAATTTGAATAATGAAAAAATATTAGAACTTGAAAAGAAAAAACAATTATTAATTATTGAACATAAAGATTCTCAAAAAAAATTAATATTAGAAGATTTAGCTAAAGAATGTAATATAGAAATTGATTTCTTAAAAGAATTAATAGAAAATATTTTAGAAAGAATTGATTCATATAAAAATTATTTTTATATTGATATTAATGGAGAAGATTGTAGTATAGAAATTATAAAAGATATTTTAAAAGAGAATAAAATATTTTATGATCAAGAAATAATTAATTTAGAAAAATTAGTTAAAGCTGAATTAAATTTTATAAAATTAATAAAAAAATATAAAGGATAATACATGAGATATTTTTTTATATCATATTCTTACATAATAAATAATGGAACAGGATTTGGTTTTTCAGATCTAATCTTAAATGTTGATAACGATAATATATTTAATATAGTTGATTTAAAAAATCAATTAATAAAATCAAATAAATATCAATCAGTATCAATTTTGTCTTTTCAAGAATTAAATAAAAATGACTATGAAAAAATGAAAAAGGATATATTAGATAATGAAGATTCTTAAAGTTTATAAATATTTTGATCGAGAATTATTTTTAATTGAAATAGAAAAAGGGTTTATACATTTATTTTATAGATCAGCTGGAAAAAATAATTTAAATACAAAAGGAACTATTCTTCCCTGTTTTTTATTAGCGACACCTGAAACAAGAAAATTTGTAGATCCTAATTTTAACTTTGTCAATGGCTGGATATCAAAAATTATTTTATCAAATAATTTTACATATAGATATTTTTCAAAAGATCTAAAGAAATTTCCAGAAAAAATTAATGAAATTAATAAGTTTATTAACTTAAGTAACTATGAAATAGAAAAAGAAGAAGATCCTAGAATAATAAATCTAACATTTATAAATATTTTATTAGATAATAAATATAAATTTTATTCTTTTAATTTAGGTAAAAATAGTATTCTTGATTTCGAAAAAGGGATAGAAATTAAACTTTAATTTTCTATAAGAATTAATAAAAGATAGAATTAACTATCTTTTATTAAAATTGATTCAATGAAATTTAAATTCATATCTAATATATATACTTCTGAAGTATATTTAGATATAACATTAAAAATATCTTTTTGAAATTCAATAAATGCTTTTGCATGTTCTATATTTGTAAAAATACATGCATTAGACAAACCTTTACTAACAGGATAAGAATACCCAAAAACCATATTACTAATAGATAAAAAATGTCTACTACCTAAAGATTTAAAACCTTGTTTAATCTCCATATCTGAAAGCTTATTTTCAACCTTAAATGATATAACACAATTATTTTTATTCATAACTAATCCTTTTTATTTATTAAAAATATGTTTTAAGAAGTATAAGATAAATAATCTTAAATTAAGATTATTATTGATATAATTCTTATATATAATATAAAAGGAAATATATATGTTTTATATCTTAAAAAATCAAAACTCAATTTTTTTTACCAAAAAGGTAATTTTTGATTCAGTATTCATAAAATTTAATTCAATTATAGATAATATAGATATTATTCTATCTACTTCAAATAAATTCACTATTTTTGAAAATATTGGTTTAAATAAATATTCAACTGAAAAAGGAGATTTTGAAAATTTTATATTTCCTAAAATAGTTTTACAAGAATTAGAAAATGCTAAAAATATAAATACCCAATACATTACTATAAATAATTCCTCTAAAGAATATATTAATTTTAATAAATTTAAATCTTATTTAAAAGAAGAAATAAATATAAGTATTTCTTATAAAGAAGATAGATTATGTTTAATTATAAGTGATAAAAAAGATAATTTAAATTCTTTTTTAAAAGAAGAAGAATTAACATTAATTACAAGTGGAAAATATGGATTAATAAAAAAGGATAATTTATATAGATAATATAAAAAAATATATTTAAAATAAACCTAATTTTTTTTCTTAAAAACTAATAATACATATTATCGTTTTTAACGAAAATATATTAAAAGGAAAAATTATGGAAAATTTATCAATGGAAGAAATCTTTAAAAAAGATTTTAATGAAACAGAAGTTTTAATTGAAAATGGAGACGACATAGAAGAAGTTGTTGAAGAAGTTGAATTCAATGGTTATTATGATATATATGACGTATTAATAAGAACAAATGAGTTTGATAAATCAATTATTGAAGAAGAAATTAAAGTTCACGCAGAGAAAAGATATAATAGAAAATATATTAATGCTCGTAAACACTTAATTAAAGATAAAAGACATTTATTTGCAAAAGTTAAACCTTATTCAACAAAAAATATGGATAATAACTTAACTACAAAAAATATTTTATCTGTAGATAATTTATGTTTTGTAAAAGAAAAAATGAATGAAAAAGTAAGTGAATATAATATTAATTATGTAGAGATTTCTTTTTCTAATGTAGATTGGTTAAAAAGTTCTTTAGGTGGAATTAAAGAAAATATGAGCTACTCAGGTCCATGTATTATTATTGAAAATAATGAAGAATATTTTACTTTTATAAGATATTCTAAATATATTGATATTAATGGATTTTATTCTAATGATTATATTTATGATCATATGATTTCTATAGAAAAAGAAAAAATTAATTATCTTTTTATAGATAAAAAAAATCTAGGTTTGATTAAAATTAAAAGAATTATAAATTATTCTATTGATTCAGTAATTAATGTAAATAATGCAAGAACTCATTTTTATGGTAAATTAGTTAAAGGTGGTTCTTTTATTGGTAATATTAAATTACAAAAAAGACCTATTGAATATTATATTGATTATATAGATTTAGAATCTTATAAAAGAGATAATAAAAAACAAATAAGAAAAGAATTTAATATCTACCTTCAAGAAATTGAAGATAGAAAAAATGAACCTATATATAATCCAAATCTATTATATTTAGACGATCTTTATCATGATTTACCTGTAAATGAATTTTTAGGTATGAATATTTTTTATTATGAAGATAATGAAAATTATGATTTATTAGAAAAATATGAAGAACTTAAAACTAAATATAATTTTACAGAAAATGAAATTGATAGTTATTTTTCAGAAGAAGATTTAGAATTCTTTTCAGATATGTATGAAGAGTATGAAGAATATTGGGATTAAGTAAAGGTTTAAAACCTTTACTTAAAATCTTTTTAAGATATTTTAAAGTGTTTTTTGTTTATAATAAAATAAAAGGAATTATATGAAAAATTTTATTTATTTTATAAAAAATTTATCTATCTCTTCATTATTTGTTTATCTATTTTTTGTATTTGCAGCATATATATTTCAATATCAAAATCCATTTATTATTTTTGAATGGGCTGATATTGGAAAGGGAATATTTTTAGTAGTACTTGCAATAACAATTATTATTTCTTGGATTTCTGTTTATGATAAATAAGTAAATTAATAATATTACAAATTTCAAAATTTTAATTTAAAAAATATTTATAATTTGAAGATTATAGAAAGAAGAGAATTTAAAACCTCTTCTTTTATTTTCATGAATTTAAAATTTTAGATTTATATCTAACAAAAGTTTCAAGACTTTCTTTATATTCAGATATATTATTGAATGTAAATTCTTTATAAATTTGAATAATTCTATAGATATCAAGACAAGAATCTTTAATATTTTTTATTTTTAAAATTTCTTTTAATAAATCTTTTTTTAAGCTATGTAAATTATAATTAAAGTTATTTAATGCTTTTTTATATTTATCTTCATAAAAAAGTAATTCTTCAATTTGAGAAACAATATTATTATCTAAATCTTCTAATTTAACATTTTCCATAATATATTCAAAATTCTCTTTATGTTTTTGAATAAGGTAAATTTTTTCTTCATTACTTTTAATTACTTTTAATAATTTATCAATAATTCTATTTAGACAATTTAATGCTCTATCAAATTTTAAATCAAAATCATTATCTTCTTTAAATAAATCTTCATATTTAACTAAATTATTAAAATAATTATTCATGTCAGAATTCATTTTTAATATAACTCTTTTTATATATGATAAATACTTATTTTCCTTTAAAGCATTTTCTACAACATTTTTATCTAAAGCCTCTTCAATTTCATAAACACCAACTAAATTTAAACAGTTTTTATAAGCAATATTTCTAAAAAAATCATAATCATTTTTTAAATCATTTAAAAGATTATTAAAATAATTAATAATTTCTTCATTATTATTATTTGATTTTAATGTCTCTTTAAATTCTGAAATATTATTTTTCGATAATGATAAAACTCTTAACATATTATTATCTATATTTTTTATTTCAATTTCTTTATTTAATTTATCAAGTAATTCTATTTCTGTTCTAATTCTAATACTCAATTTAAAATCCTTATTTTTATTTAAGTAATTATATCTTATAATAAAAAAAAAAGGAACTAAATGAGAATTTTATTTTTATTTATAATATTTATGATTAATTTATATGCAAGCAACAATTTAAATGACTATAAACTAATTAAAATAGTAACTAGTGATCCTTATTCAAATATCGAAAAAGCTAGATCTAGAAGTTCAAGAATGTTTTTTGAAGAATTTAAAAAAAGATATTTAGAACCATATGTATGTGATAAAGAAAGTTATTTAGAAGTAAAAAATCAAATAAAAGATTTTATAAATTCTAATATAGAAGAAGTTTCAATCCAAGATAAAAAAAATGATTTAATATATATTCAATTTGGTATAAAAAAATCTTTAATAGAAGAAGAATATCTTGTTATATTTGATAGTATTAAATACTCTTATTGTAGAGAATTAGACGAAAATATATTTTGATTATTAGTGGACTTTAAGTACATAAATTATTGCGACCTTAGATAAGATCTGGATCGCAATAATTTTTTTCGAAAAAATCGTAGAATTTTTGTTCTTCTTCGATTTTTTCGAGTTTTATCATGTCTATTTTCAACATGATTTTTAAAAAAATTTTTTTCATTTTTTTTCCTTTCAACTAAGATAGTTATGTATTAACTATTTTTATTGAAAAAATCATAAATATATTCAAAATCTTTTTCATTTAAATCATTTATTTTTTTTATATCAATTTCTAATTCTAAATCAACTTCAGGAATATACTTTAAAGAAATTTTATCTTCAAAATCTTTTTTTATAAAATTAGAAAAAATAGAATCTAAAACTCCTTCCTGAAAAATAATTTTCTTATCTTTTATTATTTGTAATATACTTGAAGAATTAAATTCAATATATATTAATTTATAATTATCTAATATATATTCAAATTTTATTTTTGAAGAAATTAAATTCTTTTTTTTACCATTTAAAATTAAAAAATTTTCTAATTTTTCTATAAACTCTATATTCATTAAATCCTCTTTAATTAAGCTATATATAATAGATATTATAGTATAATTACATAAAATAAAAAAGGCTTAAAATGAAAAAAATACCAACTATCTTTCCAAAAGATCCAAATAATTTATCTATTGTTATTAAAAATAACCCTATAAATAATATTAATCATTTTAAAATAAAAATTGACGGTACAGCATGTCTCATAAAAAATGAAATTTTATATGCAAGATATGACGCAAAATTATTTAAGAAGAAAAAAGGTAAAATAATTAATTTTAGTAAAGAAGAAATAATTAATAAATTACCAGAAGGGGCAATACCTTGTCAAGAACCAGATAAATTATCAGGACATTGGCCTCATTGGGTTCCAGTAAATAATAATCCAGAATATAAATATATACTAGAAGCATTTAATAATTTAAAAAATAAAATTGACGGAACTTATGAATGTGTTGGTCCTAAAATAAATAATAATCCACATAATGAATCAAAACATATATTAATTCCTCATTTTGAAAAAAACTTAATTATTAATATAGATAATAAAGATATTCATTTATATGATTATTTAAATTTCTTTTTAAAAGATTTTCCATATGAAGGATTAGTTGCTTATAATAATAAAAATGAACCAATTGCAAAAATCAGAAGAAGTGATTTTGGATATTCAAAAATAAAATATAATAAAGCGTCAGAATTAATAGAAGGTTAAAAAATGAATAAAATAAATATAAAACAAGAATTAAGAAATTTAGTAGAACAAGGTTTAGAACCTAAATTTAAAGCTTATGCATATTCATTAGAAATTTCAGATAATTTAGAAGAAATATTTTCATTTCAATCTAAAAATTCTCGTAAAATAGAACCTTTAGCTGTAGAAATTTCTTTAAAAAATGGTATTTATAATTTATCAAAAGATTCTGATATAAAAGATTCTGATATACAAGTTATAAAATTAAAGAAAAATGGTTCTCCAAGTAAATCTAAAATAATTTTTAAAAAAGAATCTCCATATGGTAAAAGTATTTATCTAAAATTATTTAAAAATAAAAAAGATATGCTTCTATCTTATAGAAATGATTTATTAAAAATTGAGAAAAAAGAAAAAGAAGTAAAAAAATTCTTTGAAGAAAGAAATAAAAATTTAAAAAATGAATTAGATTCTATTATTGAATTAATAGATATTTAATGAAAAATATTCGTATTTTTAATAAAATAAAATACGAATATATATTATGTATATAGATAAACTAAAAATATAAAAAAATTAAAGTAAATTCTGAACTCTAATTTTTAAAGAAATTAAATCAGAAAAACTTTTCATATAAAATTTTTTAAATAAAGAAACAGCATTATATTGAATAAATTTAATAAAAAAATTATCAAAATCTTTATCTAATAAATAATGTTCTGATATTTTATATTTTAAAGTATTATTAATTGCTTTAATAAGATATTTATCAGGAATAGAATCTACAGTATATTTTCTATAGTTAGATAAATAACTTGTTAAAAAAGAAATTTTAATTAAAAAATAATTTTTATAAGAATATTCCTTAATAATATATAAATTAACAAAATTATTTAATTCTTCAGAAAAATCAAATTTATCTTTTTTAAAAAACGGCCCAAAATCTTTAACATTAAATGTATCATATTTTTTGTCATAAGAACTATATCCTATAAAAATAGCTTGATTAAGTTCTTCTGAGATAATAAGATCTCCAGTAAAACCAGTAAATCTACAACCTCTCAAAGAATCAAGATATAATTCATAATATTTAAATTCATTAAAATTAAATTTTTGTCTTATTCTAAATCTTTTATCATTTTCTATATCAAAATATGAATGTAAATTACCTTTTTTAGAAAAATTATCTTTTAAAAAGCTCATTATATTCTTCCTTAATTTTTTCTAAAGAATCAATTTTTAATTTTTCTTTTTTTCTAATTTCATTAGAATTAAATATTTTTTTATTAATTAAATCTAAATCAAATAATTCTATACTCTCAACATTTTCTATTTGTTTATATAAAATATCAATTAAAATATAAATATCATTTCTATTTTCAATAGAAGATTTAATTAAGTTTTCAACTTCCTTTTTAGAAAATGATAAAGAATAAATACTACCATTTTCTAAAGTAATAATAAATAATAATGGATATTTTTTATTTGTTAATTTTGAAAATTCTATAAAATCAGAAATAACTTTATCTGTTAAATCATTAATTTCTTCAATACTTAAATTTTTCATTATTTAAATCCTTTAATTATTAATATCTTCTATTACAAAAAAATCTTTATCATTTATTTTAGAATGAATAAAAACTTTATCTCCTTTTTCAAAAGAATCTCCTTCAATAAGAGCTTTAACTCTAATATAATGAGTTTGCCCAAAAGTATCCTTAAATTTTGCTTCAGTAAATTTATTATGAGTTGCTTTTCCAATAACAATTTCTGCAATATTTCCTACAAATAATTCGTTAGATATAGCAGAAGTTTCGTCTTTAGGCATAATCCGACCAATAATAGAACTTAAGTATCTTGTAATTGGTAAAGATAAACAAAAAGAAATAATAAAAACAAAGAATTGATTAAAATATTCAGAATGTAAAGAAAAATAATAATTTTGAATAATTAATCCTATTAATCCAAAAGAAGTAAAAAATATAATAAATATAATTAAAACAGGAACCCGACCTTTATTTATCCAACCAAATATTTCAGAAAAAGAAGTTCCGTTATCTATATCAGAAATATCAACTTCTGGTATATCAACTTCTGGAAAAATAGAATCTAATGTAGCAGACATTCCAAATCCAATTAAAGTCAAAACACCTTCTAAAATAGCAATTATCATAACAATAGAAACAGGAATAGAAAACAATAAATTATTACTTAATAATTCGTTTAATTCATTCATAAAAACACCTTTTTTTTATTAATATATTGTACAATTACTTATATTAAAAGAATATTAAAAAAGGATAAAAAATGAAATTACCAATATTAAATATTATAATAAATGAAAGAAAATTAATTAATAAAATAAAAGAAGCAATTAATAAAGAAGAAATATTTTTAGAAGAAATTAATTTCTATATAAAAAGTTCTTGTTTTGAAGATATGAATATTTCATTTAATGGATATAAATCAGAATTTGATTATGAATCAAATATAGAAATTTCTTTAAATGAAGAAGATCCAGAAAGTATTTATTTAGACGAAGAAGATTTTGAACTAGAAGTTTTAAATATAATTAAAAATAAATTAATAAAAATAGCCCCATTTGAAGTTTCTTTTAAAGAAAATAAAAAACAAAAAGAGCTAATAAAAATAGAATATTCTTTAAAAGAAGATTATTGAGTATCAGGAATAAATCTTCTTTCTTCAATATCTCTATCCAATAAAGAAGAAATATAATCTAATTTTTCCTTATATCTATTTTCAATTTTTGCAAATAAAAATTTCTGTTCACTATTTAAAGATTCATAAAATTTATTGTAATTTTCATTAAAATCTTTTTCTTGTTTTTTAAATTTATTAACTATTTCCATTAAATTTTCCTTTAATTTTATTGTAAAAAATTTTAAGTTTCTTTTTAATTTTAGATTCTTTCTCAAAAAGAAGGTTAATTTTATTTTTTACATTTAAAATTGTATCAGAGTTTTTAATTTCAAAAATTTTTTTCTTTATATTTCTATAATATTTAGAAGATTTTATTTTTAAAATTAATAAATAGGACCAAAAAATAATTTTAAAAGAAAGTAATTTTTTCTTAGCAGCATTAAAAATAATAACAACAGGAATAGTAAAAAGAACTTTTATGGAATAAAAAAGAAATACATAAAATATTTTTCCGTCAACTAAAGAAAGACCTGCAAGATAACCTGAATATTCCATTCCGAAAAAAGGAATTGAAAATATAATAAATAATAAATATCTATTTTCAATAGTATTTAAAAATAATTTTAATTTTGAAAAAATATTTAAATTTTTAATATAAAGGTAAATATCTTTAAAAATTAAATTCCAAATATATTCTTCAAATAAAATAAATCCAAAAATAATTAAATATAAAAAATAATCAAATATTTTATAAAAAATACGCATAATAATAACCTTTTTATTTTTAAATAATTTTAGCAAAAAAGAACTTAAAAAGACCTTTCTTAAATTTTTCTTAAAAAAAACTTAAAGTTTTCTTAAAACTGTCGATATCTTTTTTAACATAAGAAAAAACTAAGTTTACGGAGGTGGTTATTATGTTTAGTGTATCACAAGCAAATGCAATTTATGGAATAAATAATGCAAATAAACAAATGGAAGATTTAAATCTTCAACTAATGACAGGAAAAAGAATTAATAAAGCGGCAGACGACGCTTCAGGAATGGCAATAGCTAATCAATTAAAATCTCAAGCAAATGGATTAGGACAAGCTATTAAAAATAGTAATGAAGCAATTAGTTTAACTAATATAGCAGACGGAGCATTAGAAGAATATACAAATATATTAATGCAAGCTAGAGATAAAGCTTCTCAAGCAATATCAGATTCAAATAGTGACGAATCAAGAGCAGCATTAGAAGCAGACGTTAAAGCATTAATGGAATCAGCAGATAGAATTGCAAAACAAACTCAATATAATGGAATTACTTTACTTGACGGAACATTTACAAACAAAGTATTTCAAACAGGTGCATATAGTGGACAAACAACGTCAATTAGTATAGATAATGTAGATACAGCAACATTAGGAATAGACGACGCTTCATTAGATTTAACAACTAGTTCTGGAGCAGCTGACGCATTAGATTCTATTGACGCAGCAATGAAAACATTAGACGGTGTAAGAAGTAGTATAGGTTCTGTAACTCAAGGTTTAGAATCAAGAGTAAGAAATATGACAACAACACAAACAAATGTTTTATCTGCAGAAAGTACAATTAGAGACGTTGACGAAGCACAAGCAAGAGCAGATCTTGATCAATGGAATATTAGAAGTCAAGCTGCAACATTTGCATATCAAATGAGTCAACAAACACAACAAAATATATTAAGACTTTTTCAATAAGTAAGGGAATTATTCTCTTACTTTATTTAGGAGGTTTAAACTATGTACAAAGACAATATATCAAATAAAGATTTTTTATTTAATATTTATTTAAAAATAAAAATTCTATTAAAAGAAAATTTAAAAATTTTATCAAAAGAAAATAAATCTTTAAAAGAAATAAATAAATTATCTAATAATAATAAAAAAATTATAAATGTAATTGATTATTTATTAAATATATCAGAAAATGAAGCTTTAAAAAATAGTTTTTTAAATTTTGAAAAACTAATAATATTTAATTCAATAAACGATCAAAAAAAGGCATTAAATCAAATTAATTCATTATTAAAAGAATAAAGTAAAGTACAAACTAACACTAAGCTAATCATTTTAATATATAATAAAAACTTAAATTAAAAATAAGAGGTTTTTATTATGAATAAATATTTTATAGGCTTAAGTATAACAACAGCTATTTTATTAACAGGTTGTGGTTCAAGTTCAGACAGTTCAACAGTTACAACAGATACAATAAGTACAGGATATCTAGTTGATACAATAGTTGAAGGTATTGATTATGAAACAGAAAGTGGAATTATAGGTACAACAAATGAATTTGGTGAATTTAAATATAAAAATAATGAAAGAATTAAATTTAAAATAGGAAATTTAATTTTAGGTGACTCTGATTCAAAAAATATTATTACGCCTGAAGATCTTACAGATAATGATATAAATAAAACAGATTTAATGCTTCAAATGATACAATCTATAGACGAAGATAATAATCTAACAAATGGAATTCAAGTTCCAGAAGATATAAGAGCTTCCTTAAATGAAAAAACAGAAGAAATTGATTTTAATAAAGATATATATTCTGAAGAAGATTTATTAAAAATTGATAATAAATTATCAGAAAAAATAGATTCTAATTATGACGGTCATATAGATATTACAGTAAAAGAAGCAAAAACACATTTTGAAGAAACAATAATAAAATTAAAAGAAAATGAAAATTCAGTTAAAAAAGCTTTTGAAGACGAATTTAATAAAATTAAAGAAAATTATGACGAAAATAAAACAGAAGAGAATCTACCAAATTTAAATGATTTTACAGAATTATATGATTTATCAATTGAAGAAAAAGACGAAATTATATATATGTGGAATGAAGAAAAAATGGCAAGAGATATTTATTTAACATTAGGTGAACAATTTAATTCAAATGTTTTATTAAATATTGCAAATAGATCAGAATCAACTCATATGGATTTAATGAAAGATCTAATAGAAAAATATACATTAAATTTAATTCCAGATACAATAATAACAAAAGAAAATGAAGATATATTAAATGAATTATTTCCAATAGGAACATTTTCTTTAGATACTATAAGTTCTTTATATGACACTTTAATAGCTCAAGGAACTTCATTAGAAGAATCCTTAAAAATAGGTTGTATTGTAGAAGTTACAGACGTAAATGATTTAGATAGAACAATTGAAGCTGCAAAAGAAAATCAAGCAGAAGATTTAGTTGCTTATTATGAAACATTGAGAAATGGAAGTTACTCACATTATTGGGCTTTTGATAAAGCATTAAAAAATATTGGTGTAACTGAAGGTTGTGCAGTATTAGGTTCAGAATATACTAAAACAGAAGAAGAATATCCAACAAAATAAAAGAAAGCCTTTAATAGGCTTCTTTTATAATTTCTAAAAAATTAATTAAATCTTTTCTAGATATTTTCGGATAAATTTTAACTACAGAATTTTTATTTATTTGAATATAATCTTTTACAATAAAATTTTTATCAAATTTCTGTATTTTCTTATTATGATAAAACCATTCTTTTATTAAATAAGGGTTAATTTTAAAATTAATTCTACTTAAAAAATCAATATCTCTTTTATGAACCCATATTTGAAGACTAAAAAAATCAATATTTTTAATTTTTCTTGGCAATTTCATTGGTTTACGATAATAATCGTCAATTGATATACTAAATGGACCAAAAATTATATCTTCATAATAAGATTGGTATTCAACATTATTATTCCAATTAATTTTTAAATTATCTAATATTTTTTCCATAAAAATCCTTTAAGTAAATTTTATCGAATAAAAACTTTATTTTTATTTAAATAATTATATCTAATAAAGATCCATACATTTCATTTTTTGATTCAATAACTTTAATATTAGATTCAACATTTCTTTGTTCTTGTATTTGTTGAATAATTTGATTTTCAGTAGAAATTTTATCCTCAGCTGTTTTTTGAGCAACTTTTTCAATATTTTGAAAACTATTCTGTATTGAATTTACATTTAAAGAAATATCCATTTTTAATCTCCTTTTAAACATTTTTAATATATTATACACTTATAAAATAAAAGGTTTAATATGATTGATTTTAATATAAATAATTTAATAAGTCAGCATACAAGAGAGATTATATTTAATGATTTAATTATATTTGCTATAGCTAGTGGAATATATATTTTATCAATTTTATTAATTGATAGATTTTTAAAAGAAAAAGAAACTTTTTTTAAAATAATAAAATTAATTTTCATTTGGATAATATTAGCAATTATCATTAGAGATTCTTTATTAGAATATGGAATTAATAATGAGGCTTTAGTATTTAAAATATTATCAATGACATTTACTATATTAGTTGGAATAGTTTCATATCAAATAATTTCATATATAATAGACGTAAAAATAAAATCAAAAAATATTGTTAAAAATAGTTCAAAACAAACATTAAAATTATTTTTTAAATTATCAATAATTGTAATAACATTTATTTCAGCAATAGACGTAACAGGGATACAAGATATTCTAGGAAATACAACTGTATTTGGTGTAATTGGAATAACACTAGGATTAACAGCCCCAATTTGGTTTCCAGATATATTATCAGGATTAATTCTTGTATTAAATAAATATATAAATGAAGAAGATATTATAGAAATAGAAAATAAAAAAATATATGGAATTGTTCATAAAATTGGTCTTTTTTCAACAGTCATAAGAAATTTATATAATAATCATATGATTATTATTAAAAATTCAGATCTAAGAAGTTCAACAATAAATAATTTATCAAAAAAAGCTGGAAGTGCTGGACTAAGAGAAGAACTATTTTTTAAAATAGGATATACAAAAGATAATAAACCAATAACAACAAAAGAAATACATGCTATGTTTAATTCAGCATTAAAAAAAGCAAAAGAAAAATTTGATAAAGAAATAAATTTTGATAAAGGAACATTTATTAAATTAGTAAATCCAGGTGATTTTGCTTTAGAATATAAAATATTTTATTTTTTAAATAATGAATCATTAAAAGACAGAATCTTTTTACAATTTGATTTATATGAAATATTTTTTGATTGTTCAATAGAATACAATATTTCTTTATCAACGCCAATTTTACAGGAAAATATTGTAAAATTTGAAATACCAACAAAAAAGGAAAATAAAAATGAAAAGTAAATTTGAATTAATTGAAGAATACTATAAAAAAGAACAAATAAATTTAACTAAAGATTTAAAAAAATCTTTTTTAAAAAAAATAAAAAAAGAGGGTGATAATTTCTTTCTATTAAATGATTTTAAGAAAAACAAAGGAACTCTCTATGATTATGATTATAAAATTTATAAAAATAATAAAGAATCTGGATTAAAAGATTTAGAATTCAAGATACCATTTCTTCAAGGAGAATTTTTTATAGCATTTGATAATTTTGGTGGTCAATTATCAAAAATAGAATATCTTATTTCAGGAAAGATTGTCTCATTATATTGGTATTTATTTGAATCAGTATATGAAGATTTAAACAATTATATTGATAAAAAATATCCAAATATAATAGTAAATGGAGAAGTAAAAGCTTTTGGAAAAGAAAATATAGTTAATGAATCTAAAAATAAAATTTTAGAATACTACAGAGATATTAATAATTTAAGAGAAATCTTTTTAAGATTTTATCCAATAGAATTATTTGGAGATAAAACATTTAGAAAAATAACAAATGATAAATTTGATATAGATACATTTATTATAGGAGGAAATAAAGCAAGTAAAGAAATAAAATTATCTCACTTTATAAAAGATTTTAAAGAAAAAGAGGAATCTTTTGAAATAATCTTAAGAAGAAAAGAAAAACTTGTAAAAAAAATAATAAAAACATTAAAAATTTAATTTCTTATTAAGTTTGTTTATATTATAATAATCCTTATAAAAAAATTATAAGGATAAAATTATGTCAGTAGTAAATAAAAAAACAGAAAATAAAGAAATTAGAGTTGCTGGTCAAAATGGTAAAATTGCAGCAAAAGAAAGTGACTTTTCTAAATTAAAAAGATTAATTGGTTTATCTATTATTGGTGAAGAAAAATTTTATCCTGAAAGAAAATCATTTAATAATGCAATGGAAGATATAGCAATTCTTTCTTCAAAAATTTCAAATGAAGAAATAGAAGATTTTGTAAATCTATTATTATTCACAAGAATAGGGGTTGGTTTAAGACATTCAACTCTTTTTGCATTAATTGGTGCTATGGAAGGTGGGAAAAAAGAAGTAATTGAAAAATTATCTGAAAAATTCTTTTTAAGACCAACAGATATTACAGACTTATTAAGTATCTATATTTCAAGAGGAAATAAAAAAACATTACCAAAAAAACTAAAAAGATTAATTGAAAAAGCGTTAAATAATTATGACGAATATCAATATAATAAATATGGAAGAAAAAAAGCTTCTTTAAATTTTAATTTAGTTGACGTTTTTAATTTAATTCACCCAAAAGCAAATGATAAAGTTCATGAAGAATTATTTAAAAAAGTAATTGATCAAAATTTATCAGAGCCAGAAACTTGGGAACATTTATTATCTAATGAAGTTGAAGAAATTGACGAAACAAATGGTATTATATTACCAAAAGCTAAAGAAAAAAGATTTAAAACAAAAAAAGAAGCTTGGGAATTTCTTTTAGAAACAAAAAAACTACCTAGTTTAGCAGCTTTAAGAAATATTTCAAATATGGAATCAGCTGGAGTTTCTACAGATAAAATTCTTAATTATATTAAATCAAATGTTTCTGTAAAAAGAATATTTCCTTTACAAATTTTAACAGCATATGAAGCTAGTGAAAATAAAAAAATAAAAAAAGCTTTAATAGGATTATTAAATGTAAATTCAGGAAATTTATTAAAAGGAGAAACATTAATTGTTTTAGATATATCTGGTTCAATGGGAACATTTAGTTCTAATATAAAATTAAGTTCTTTAGCTACTAGAGCAGTATCAGTTTTTTTATCTATAGCAAACAATGTAGAGTCATTTGAACTAGCAATTACTTCAGGTTCAGATTATAAAAGAAAACATAAAACAAAATTTGTAAAAGAAAAAGGGATATTCAAAGATATTGAATCTTTTTTAGATTATCTAGGAACTGAACAATCGAATGATAAATTAGGTTATGGAGGTATTTTTACATATCAAGCATTAGAATGGATTAAAGAACAAAAAAAAGATAAAAAATATAAAAGAGTTATTGTAATTAGTGATTCACAAGATTGTGATTATGAAAGAAGTACTGAAGATTTACCAATTCTTGGTGAATTTAATTATATTAATAATATTGCAGCATATAAACATGTCGGATATAATGAAACAACAAATGGTTTTAAAGAAATTACAACATTTTCTTCAAAAATAGTAGATTTTATTAATTATAATGAAAAAATGGTGAATTAATTTTCACCATAAAGGTTTAATATGAAAAGCAAAATTCTCTTTTATTTTATATTCAATTTAGGTTTATTTTCAATATTATTTTTTTATCTATATTCAATAAATAAAGAAGTGAAAAATATTAAAAATAATATCCAAAATAAACCAACAATAACATGTCTTCAAAATAAAACAATTGATAATAAACTAAAAGAAATGCAACAAAGAATAAGAAAAGAATCAATTGATAATAAATTAAAAAAAATGCAATTAAGAATAAAAGAAGATTCTTATGATTCATTAGATAGTAAATTAAAAGAAATTCAAAATCAAATTATAAATAAAAAAGAATATACAATTATTGGTGAATATATTAATAAAATAGATAAAAATAATCTTATTAGATATATGTTTAATAATTTAAATAAAAAAGATTTAGATAAGTTAAATAATAGCTTATATATAATTTATCTTGATATAAATTCAAAAGTAAATTTAAAAAATGTATTAAATTTAAAATCTTCTACAGCTGCAAAAAGAATTGTTATTGACTCTACAATACATTATGTCTTAACTAAAAATAAAAGTAATTTATTTAATGATAAACAATCAGATATTGAAAATATTTTAACAAGAGCAATATTATTATCTGTGATAGCTGAAAGAGAAACAGGCTATTTTAATTATGAAAAAGTAATTTTTAGTCCAACTCAAGCTTTTGGAACATTTCAAATAAATGGAAATACACTAGGAATTAATTTTAAAGAAATTTTAGATAAATTAAATATAAATTTTGAATATCTAGAAAAATTACCTTTAAATTCTTTAAATAAAAAAATATTATTAGATTTACTTAATGATAAAAAATATAATGATTTATTAACAAAATTCTATAAGACAAAAAATAAAAATATTAAAAGAAAATTAAGATTAAAAATATTAAAAAAAGAAAATAAATTATATAAAAAAATGAGTTTTTTTCTTTATGAAAAAAGTAAAAAATATGAAAAAAATGTTTCAAAAAAAGATATTAGAAATTTTGAAAAATTATTAAAAAGAACAATATATGGAATAGAAATAAATGAACCAAAATATTTTAAAGATTTAAAAGATCCTTTCAATAAGAGACTTCTTTATATAAAATTAAGTTCTTTACTGATATTATCTTCAATAGAACACCAAGGAGTATATTCTTTAATTGTATCTGAAACAAAATATAAATATATACAAAAAAGAAAATATTATAAAAATTTAAAATTATCATTAACAATGAATAAAAATAAATTTAAAAAAATAATAAAAGAAATTGCAAAATATTACAATGGAAGTGAATATAAAAATATTTATGCAAAAAGAGCGTCTAATCATGCTAGTGAAAATTTATATGAAATTAAAAAAGGTTTAAAAAAAATAAATGAATTAAATCGTAATAATTTTAAATAAAACTTTCTTAATATAACAGATTAAATCTTTATTGATTTTAATTTTAAAGGATTAAATATGAAAAAAGAAGTTATAGATAAATGGTTTAAGTTAGTTCCAAAAGAAATTTTGGAAAAAACTTTTGTTGTAGGTGGTTGTGTAAGAGATTTAATTTTAAATCCAAATGAAGAACCTAATGATATAGATTTTGTTATAGAGAATTCTTCTCATGAAGAAATGATTTCTTTAGGATTTATAAAAGTTGGTGCAGATTTTGAAGTTTATTTAAAAAATGGTTGTGAATTTGCATTATGTAGAACAGAAAAATCTAAAGGTAAAGAAAAAAATTATCTTAATTTTGAAACAAATACAAAAAATGTTTCAATAGAAGAAGATCTTATGAGAAGAGACTTAAAAATTAATGCAATGGCAATTAATCATAAAGGCGTCTTAATAGATCCATATAATGGCTTAGAAGACTTAAAAAACAAAAAGCTAACTCATGTATCAAAAGCGTTTTCAGACGATCCTGTAAGAGTTTTAAGACTGGCAAGATTTACGGCAAAATTTACTGATTTTGAAATAAATGAAGAAACAAAAGATTTAGTTTTAACTTTAAGAAAAGACTTAAGAAATTTAACAAAAGAAAGAGTTTTTAAAGAATTAGAAAAAGCACTAAATAGTAAAAAGCCTTCTAACTTTTTTAGATCTTTAAAAGAATTAAAAGTCTTAGATATTATTTTTCCAGAAATATTTGAAATGGATTTTTTACCTCATAATAAAAAATACCATTATGAAGGAAATGTATTTGAACATAGTTTATTAGTGTTAGATAAAGCTACTGAATTAAGTGATTTAAGTGAAGTGAGATTTGGAGCTTTATATCATGATATAGGTAAGATTAAAACTTACAAAGGTCAAGGAAAATTTCATGGTCATTCAGATAAAGATATTGTATTTGAAGAATTAAGTTTATTAAAAAATAGATTAAGACTATCAAATAAATATTTTAATTTAGCTTATCAAGGAGCTATTTTTCACCATAAGTTTTATGATTTATTAATTATGAATGAAAAAACTATTGTAAAAATGCTTTTTTCAAAAGATTTTCCAAAAACAGAAAAAGATTTAGATAATTTAATTATTATTGTTAGATCCGATTCTCTTGGAAGATTAAAATTTGAAAATAATAAAATTATTAATGGTGAAGATTTCGAATATATAAATTTAATAAAAGATCTTTTTAAAGTAAAAAAAGAAAAAATTGACGTAAGTCATTTAAAAAATGTTGAACAAATCCAACAATTTTTACATAAAAAAAGAATTTCTCTAGTAAAATCAATTCTAAAAAAATATAAATCAGCTAAATAGCTGATTTATACAAACTTATAGTTTATTTACTAAAAGAAAAAGACCATTTTCCTAACGAAAGGAACTTGGTCTTAAATTTTTAAATTTCTTTAATAAAAAAGCTGTTGATAAACTCCCTATAAATGGAATCATAAAAACAGCACCTAAAAAGAACATTTTTCCAATATCAAAAAATTGTTCTATTGCATTTTTTTTGTTTTTATTATAACCAAGAAAAAATAAAAACATTAAATAAGTTTCTCTTTTTTCTCTTTCAAGTTTTAAAAAAAATTTTTTTAATTTTTTTTTCATAATCAATCCTTTTAATATTTTATTATTTAAATATTTAATGTTTTAGAAATTTATTTAGAAAATAAATAAAGCTTATTTTTAGATAATATATTATATAATTATAAATATAGATAAAGGATAAAAAATGAAAATTAAAATCAATTCAGATAAAAATATAGAATATGTAAAAGTAAAATTAATTAAAGCAAAAAAAGCTAAAGATATTTTAAGTATTTATAATAAAATTGAATTAAAAACACCTAAAATACCAATTATAAAAAAAATAAACATAAAAAAGAAAAAAGTTAGCTTATTAATTTTTGAAAAATATTCAAAAAAAGAAATTGAAAACTTTATTTCTAATCTATGGAAAGATCTATAACAAATAAATCTTTATAGATTTAAATTTTAATTTAAAGGATTACTTATGGAAGTAGAATGGGGTCCAGTAAGTATATTAGTTGTATCAACAATAGTTGGTATCGTCGGATTGTTAATCATAAGTGTAACAACAAATTATTTTAAATAAAGGATAAAAAATGACAATGTATTTATATAAAAATTACTCAAATAATATAATTATGAGTGAATTAGCACTAGGAGAAATTTTTGTTGAAACAAAAAATATGGATTTAGTGAAAAATGAAATTTTTAGTGACAATAATAATTACAAAGATATAGTAATTGGTTCAAAAGAACATAAAGATCTTTTTAATAAATTAAGTAAAAAAGATTTATTAATTACAGATTTTAATAAAAAATATATTCAAAAAAGAATAGAAAATGGGTTAAGAAGAATTCTTTTAACAAGAATGTTAAAAACAAATTTTCTTCCAGCTGGATATGCAATTGATTTAACTAAAAAATATAACAAATTTTTAATTGGAAATCATAATATTCAAGCTTTTAATGCAACAGGATATATTGAACCAGATTTTTCAAGAGATCAAAAAAATTCTCTATTAGAAGGATATGGTAAAAAATCAAAAGAAATCCCAGTTAATAAGAGGCAAGAAATTTATAATGAATTTAAAAAAATTGCTTTAGAAATTGAAAATGGAACTTTTTTTGAAAACAATATTCGAGAATATATAAAATATATTCAAGAAAATAATTAAAGCAAATATATTATTTGCTTTAATTTCTTTTAGAAAAATAAATATATTACATAACTAATCTTTTTATTAAAGATAAATTTAAATTAAAAGGATATGTTATGACTTACATATTAAACTTCTATTCAGACAATATAATTGTCTCAAATTTAGCAAAAGAATTTATTTTAGTTGATAGTTCTAAAATAGAAGAAATAAGAAAAATTCTTTTCAAAGAAGGAAATTTTTCTTATATTATTAGTGAGGAATCTGATAAAGAAGATCTTAAAAAAGAGTTAGAAAAAAAAGGTTTTTTAAAAAAAGATTTTTCAAAAAAATTTGAAAAAAATAGAATTAAATCAGGTATGAGAAGAAAACTTCTTATCAATTTATTAAATTCTAATTTACCAGCTTTTTTTGCAATGGAATTAATGATTAGATATAATTTTTATCTATCAGAAAACTATAAAATAAATCCTTTTACAGAAACTGGATTTATAAGACCAAAATTATCAGAAGATATGAAAAACAATTTACTAACAGGATATGCCTTTCTATATAAAGAAATATCTCCTCAAGAAAGACAAGAAATTTTTAAAGAATTTAAAGAGATTGTATCTATAGTGAAAAGAAATTTTAATATAGGTAATGATTTAGATAACTTAATTCAATCATATATTAAACAAAATTTTAAAGGATAAAAAATGGCTCACTATGCATATGACAATACTTATGCTTCAGGAAAAGTTTCCCTAGATTTTCTATTTCCAAAATGGAGATACTGGGGTGAAAGCTTTAAAAATGGTGCTATTTATAAAATAGCTAATAAATATCTTGTTCTAAATAATAAAAAAGTTAAAATTTTAGATAAAGATAAAAAAGATATAACAGAATTATTCAAAGATAAAGTTAATCTTTTAAATAATGATATCTATAATAGAATATTATTAAAATCATTAATAAATGACTTAAAAAATAAGTAACCTTTTGGTTACTTATATCTTATAGATATCATATGTAGCTTTAAGCTAGATTTACACTGGTTTGCGAATAAAATTATATCTATATTTATCTTAAATTAAACTTTTTAAAATAAATAATCTTTTAAACTTTTTTTATGTAAAATAATAAAAAATAAGGATTATATATGATAGATAAATTAAATCTAACAAAATTATTTTTTTCTATAACTTCAATATTTTTAATATTATCTTTTGGATTTATAACATATAAAAATCAAAAAATAACTTTAAAAGAAAAATATTCAGAAAGAGAAAAGTTAATTAAAAAAACTTTTGTAAATAATCCTGAATATATAATATGTAAATATAATAAAAAAATACTTACATTAAATAAAGAGTGGAAAATGAAAAAAATTCCTTTAAAAGATTTAATTGGTCAACAAACTTTATTAAATATTGAAAAATATAAATTAATAGGAACAGAAACAAATATATTTTTTAATGAAAATAAAATAATTCCAATTTATAATTGCTCAATAATAAATTAAGGGAAAAAAATGTCTATTTTAAGAAAAACAATAAATAAAGTAACTGATACAGTTGATTCAATAGAAAATAAAGCTAGTGAAATAAAAGATAATATAATGGATTTAATTCCAGAAATAGATTTTGAATTTATTGAAAAAGAATTAGAATTTATAGGTTACTCTATTACTAAATTAGAAATTGCAATTACAGTTCCACCAAGAATGTCAATGGAAATTGATCTTGAAAAATCTAATATAAATATTGATAAACAAAACAATATAAAAGAAGAAATAAATGTTTTAGAAGAAAATAAAAAAGATAATATTAGTAAAAAAGTTTTATATAAAATTATACAAGGATTAGAATCAGCAATTAAATTTAAAGAAAAATTAAAATTCAAAAATAAAGAATTAAGTAGAGTAAAAGTCGAAGGTTCTATGATACCAACAGTAACATTAATTTATCTAAATAAAAATGAAAAAAAATATATAATCACATGAAAAAAGAATATTATATATTATATGTTTTAATAATAAAAAAACAAAAAGCAATTAAAATAGGAATAACAGCATTTGATAGATATGAAGCTAGATTTAAAGAAATAGAAACAGCATTTGGTAAAATAGATAAAATAAATTCAATATATTTTACGTCAACTTCTTTAAAAGAAATAAAAAATTTTGAAAAAAGTCTTCATTTATTATTTTGGAAAGATAAAAAAGAGTTAAAAACAAAAGGTTCTGGATATACAGAATTTTTTAATCAAAAAATATTTGATAATATAAAAAAAATAATTCCAATATTAAATAAACAAACAAAAAGTAATTTAATAGGTCCAATTTATTTTAATAAAACAAAAATTTCATTTATATATATAATATTTTTTATAGCAATATCTTCTATTTCTATATATTATTTTGATCTTTTTATAAATATTTTTAAAAATTTAAAATTTTTGTAGATCTTGGAACAAAAATTTCAAGATAATCTGTAGAAAATAATTTATAAGGATTTTTTACAGTAAAAAAAATATTATTAACTCTTTCTTTTTTATAATTATGAGTGATTAATTCAATATATTCACCAGTCATTTTTGCATACTCTTTTTTAAATATTTTAATAAAATCATTAGAATTAATTTTAAACCATTTACCTCTCTTATCTTTTATTAAATATCTATATTTTTTATCAAGATAAATATGAGTCCAAATATCACCTTCAACAGAAAATTTTTTATAAGGGACAGCTATTTTATCTCGCTTTTTTTTAAATTCACCATTTTTTAATTTCCCAGTTTCACCAGTTAATAAAAATAAATCAATATATGGAAATAAAAAAGCATAAAAACCATATCTTTCAGGAGCGTCATGAAAACCCATTTTCTGATAATTAGTTGTATAATGTTTTTGTCTAACAGCAGATAAACCACCATATCTAGCTAATCTTAATTTTTTCATTATTAAACCCTAATATATTTCTTAATATAATCATAATTAGCCAAAAATAAAATATATTCCTTTAAAGAAATTTCAAAATTATTTTTATGGGCAATATGATTTCTTGTTTGAACAATATTCCATAAAGAATTTATTAAAAATTGATTATCATTTTTCTTTTCCTGAAAATATTTAACTTTACTTCCGAAAGTTCCAGTTGGCATTCTTTTATATTTAGTTTCAAGTAAAGTTTCAATTTCTTTAGCTTTTTCTAAAATATCATTTTGCTTTAATTTAGCTAATCCCATATAAAAAACTCCTTTTTAAATAAAATTATATCAATATAAGTTAAATAAATTATAAGGTTTAATTAGATAAAATAAACTTATCAAAAAAAAGGTATTTATTATGAAAAAACGAAGTAAATTAGAAAGAAAATTACAATTAATTCTTGAAGAAATGGAAAGAGATATTAAAACAATTAAAGAAAAAGATCGTCCAACAGCAAAAGACGATAAAAATAAGTTTAAATTAAAACAAAAAATTAAAATTGTTTTAAATGAATTAGCTAAATTAAAATATAAAAATAGTAAAAATAAAGAAAAAAAACCAACTTTATTTAAAGTATACACTTCAAAAGAAGTTGAATATTTTAAAAATAAAATTAGAAAAATTATTCTAGAAGAATCTTAATTAGCCTAAAATAGGCTAATTAAAATAATCTCCAAAAAAACTTTTACAAAAAAAAAATAATATATAATTCCTTATTTTAGATAAAATAAAAAAAAAGAGGAATAATAATGTTAAAAAAAACAATCTTAATATCAGCACTACTTAGTTCAATGTTAATGGCTAAAGATACATATTTTGAATTTGGAGCAGGAATGCTTACTCAAAAAATGACAGGTGATATAACTGTAAAACCTGGAAACGAAATTTCTGAATATAGTTTATATGATAATGAAGGTGCAGATACAACAAATATATATACTTATATTGATATACAAGCGATACCAATTTTACCAAATATAAAAATTGATTATATAGCACCAAGATTTCAATCAAATAATTTAAATGCTTCTTATACACTATCAGGAAAAACAACTTCAGAACAAACAACAGGTTCATATGATTTAGATACAACTCAAATAGGTGGATATCTATATTATGATTTATTATCATTTATTGATTTTGCTTCATTAGATTTTGGTGTTGGAGCAAAATATGTAGATTATGATCTTATTGTAAAAGATACAGTAACTGGATTAACAATATATGAAACTTCTGATTCTGCAATAATACCTGTTGTTTATATACACCCAGATTTAAGGTATGGAAATTTTATACTTGAAGGTGAAGGAAAAGGGATTTCTTATGAAGGTGATACATATTATGAATTTAAAGTTGGTGGTAAATATCTATTTGATCTTCCAGCTGGAAAAATAGGTTTAGAAGCAGGATATTTTTATTCAAAATTAGAAACTGCAGAAGATAGTGATTTATTTAATAATACTTACATAAATGTCAAAACAGACGGATTTTATGCAGGTATAAATTATTCTTTTTAAAAGGTTTAAAATGAAAAAATATATAATTCTAATATCATTATTAACAAATGCCATTTATGCTAATGAACTATATTATTATAATAATGGAAAAAAAGTATATATAGAAAATAATTCAACAAAAAGTAGATTTTTTTCTTTAAAAAATAATAATGATTCTATTTTAGAAACAAAAATTATTTTTAAATTAAAACCCATTTTTGAAATAGAAGAAATAAATCAAAGATATGGAATAAATGCAAAAAAAAATAATAATAATATATATGTTGCAACAACAAAATCTGAAGAAGACGCAATAAATCTATCAAAAGATTTATTTGAAGAAGGTTATGTTGATTTTGCTCAACCAAATATAAAAAGAAGGTTAAAAAAATTTTAAAATGATAAAAAAAATAATATTTTCAACATTAATAACAATATTTCTAATTGGTTGTGGAAGTTCAGATTCAGAAACTTATGTTTTTGATAATGAAACTGAAGATAATATAGATACTGTCTATAGAGGAGTAATAGAACCTTATTATACAGATTATCAATGGGAATTTAAATCAGAAACTGTTCTTCCTGGAATAGAACCTGACGCAAATTCAAAGATAGAAGAAGCTTGGCAATATAATAAAGGAGAAAAAGCAACAATTGCAATAATTGATACATGTTTTGATATGTATCATGAAGATCTTCCAAATAATATTATTGCAACATATAATATAGGTGATAAAACTTCAAATGTTCAATGTGATTCAACAAGAGAATCACATGGTGTTTCTGTTCTAGGAGTAGTAGGTGCACCAAATAATGGAGTTGGAACAATAGGTGTAGCACCAAATGCAAATTATATTTTAATATCATTACCAGAATATTTAACAGATTTAGATATACAAGAAGCTTTTTATTTTGCAAGAGATCATGGAGCAACAGTAATAAGTAATTCTTGGACAACAGGATATACTTCTGATTTAGAAAGAGAAGTTTTTCAAGAATTAAAAAATCAAGGAATAGTTATTTTATTTGCTTGTGGTAATGAAGGCTCTTCTTTAGATTATAGTTACATAGATTATGAATGTGAAGATTATAATGTTTTAGGAATAGGTTCTTCAAATGAATTAAATAGAAAAGCTTCATACTCTAATTATGGAATAAATATGGATATATTAGCTCCAAGTGGTGAATATGGAATAATAACAACAGATTTAACTGGTCCAGACGGAATAAATCAAGATCCATATAGAGTATTAAAAGACAATGATAATTATACATTTTTTGCAGGAACGTCTGCAGCTACACCAATTGTTGCTGGAATTGTTGGATTAATGCAAACTGCTAATGAAAATTTATCATTTTATGACATAAGAGATATTATAATTAATAATGCTGAAAAAATAGGTATTACAACAGAATATGATTCAAATGGATTTAATATTTACTATTCATATGGAAAAATAAATGCTTTATATTCAGTAGAAGCAGCTTTATATTATTAAGCTGCTTTTATTTTTTTATTACAACTTCTACAAATAGATTTCTTTTTTAAAAGAGTATTTGCCTTTCTTAAAGGAATTTTAATTTTCCCACAATTACATTTCAATTCTTTAAATTGTTCAGGATATAATTTAATAATTTCTTTAGTAAAATCACTCGTAGTTGCAGAAATACTTTTAGAACCAAGCTCTTTCATAATATATTTCCATTCTTTTCCATGTGGAGATATATTATATCCATATATATGATATGCAAGCATATGAGAAAATTCATGAATAATAACTTCTTTATATTTTTTTAAATAAATTAATTCTTTATGTAAATGAATTGATAAATTCCCGTTTTTATCTTTTTTAAAAAATCCTAAACTTCTTCTTGTATTTAAATCTATAAATAATTTATATTTAGGTATTTTTTTTAAATTAAATTTATCTATAGATTCTTTTTCTAATTTTTTTATTAATTTAATATTATTAAATAAATTTTTCATATTTTTTCTCTTATAATGTTTTGTATATTATATAAAAAATAAGCTTAAGGAGTAATTATAAAATGATTATATTTTTTGGAGAAAATGGTTCTAATGCAATGAATTTACTATATTTAAATTTTCCAATAAAAGCAGCATTTACAAATAAAAAAAATTCAAAATTAATACCAATACTAAAAGCATTAAAAATACCTGTATTTATAATAGATTCATTTGAAGGATTAAAAGAAAAATTAGAAACAATTGATCATAAATTAATTATATCTATGGGATTTTTAAAAATTTTTCCAAAAGAAATAACTGATAATTTCAATATAATAAATATGCACCCGTCAATTTTACCAGAGTATAAAGGTTTAAATGCATTTGAGCTATCATATAAGAATAAAAAAGCAATGGGTATAACTTATCATTGGGTTAATGAAAAATTAGATTCTGGAGAAATTATAGAACAAATTAAATTAAATTATAATAATTGTAAAAATATTGAAACAGCAAAATTATTATTAAAATATAATGAATATAAATATACACCAATTATAATTTATAGAGAATATAGAAAAATCTTAAAAAGAGAAAATTCATGTAACTAAAATTAGTTACATGAATACTGGTTCAAAATCAATCATAATTGGATCAATACAAACAAGTTCGCCATTTTTAATAGCAAATTGTTCAGAATGAAGATCCAAAATAAAATTTTTATTAATCTCTAGAGAAGGAATTATATATAAAGATTTTTTTACAGAATCAAAAATTTTGCAAGCATAATCAATATATGAATTTTTACTTCTTAAAAGAAAATCCTCATTAAAATCTTCTAATAATGTAAGAAAAGAATCTTCAAGAAAATTAATCATTTCAGGAATTTCTCTTTGAAATTCTTCTGTAGAAGAAAATTCTCTAGGTATTAAACAACTCTCACTTTTATACATAGATAATTCTCTTAAAGCCATTGAAATGACTGGATCATAATAAGAATCGTCTACATAAGAAAGTTCTTCAGAATAAAGATCTAAAGGAATTACTTTATCTGTAATAAAACAAGTAAATTCAGAATCTTTTAAACCTTCAATAAACTCTTCTGAAAAATATTCTGGATAAAAATTTTCTTTAATAGAAAACCCCATTTTTTCTAAAAATTCAGTTTTTTGATCTTCTAAAGAGATTAAAAAAACTTTATCTTCAGAATACTTAAATGCAACAATATGCATACCATACCCTAGAATTTCTTTCTTATATAAAGAAATTAAATTAGGGAACTTAATATCTAACATTTCTGTAACATAACTCATATTTATCCTTTATAAATTTTAAAACATGTTATAAGTTCTTTTATTAATAATATTTCTTTAATCTATTAACTATTTTATTAACTTCTTTTAAATTATTATTAGTTAATTTAATTTTCTCCTTAATATCCATTCCTTCATATTTTTTTAATTTTTCTTTAAAATTCTTTTGAAAATAATTTGTCATTATTTAATCTCCTATAAGAAATTATAAAAAGGAATAAACCTTTTTATAATTTTAACATAAAGAACTAATAGTATAGTCAAATGAAATATTTAAGTCTCTTCTTAAAATACCGAAGCATAAAGTGTCAACAACAACTAAATTAATATCATATTCATTATCTAAATCTTCTTTTAAAATACCAAATTTTCTTTTAGCATAATCTGCATATGAATAAAATTTAGATTGGTTATTAAAATGTTTTTGATCTAAGAATTTATAAATAAAAGGTTTTTTATTAACAAGTTTTTTATCACTTGTATAAATAAAAACTCTATTATGTTTTAAATTCTTTAGAATCAACTTTGTATTTAAATCTAATTCATTATCTGAATTATATAAAGAAATTATTTTCAAAATGAATCCTTTTAATTTAACTAAGAGAAAATCTCTTAGTCAAATAGCTTTCGAATTTCTTCGCTATTAAAACCTTGAACAGGTAACTTACCTAATTCAACAGAATTATATGAATCATATTTATTATTTTTAATAAAAGATTTATTTATTTTAAATAACTCTTTTCGAATCATTGTAAGAGCTTTTTTATTTTCAATAAATCCTTCAGGTATTTTAATATTTGATAAATCAGATATTTCACTTTTTAGAACTTTTTTAATTGTTCTATTTATCAAAGATTTTTTTTCATTATCTTTTAAAATATCTAAAAATTTAGAAATTTTAATTTCATTAACACCATTTTCCAAACCAGCTTTTAAAAGTAATTTAACAGCTTTATCATTATTTCCAAAATTTCTATGAAAAAACTTTTTTACTTTTTTTGGTCCACCAATTATTCTAACAAAATTTTCTTTAATAAGAATTTTTATTTTCTTATCAATATTAACTCTTTCTGAAATTTTTTGTGTGTCGATTGATACTAACATAGTATCTCCTTTGAATTCAAATTTTTAATCTAAAATAAGATTGATCTTGTTATATTAATATTTTTAAGAATTATATTAAAAACCTACTTAATTTAAAGTAAATAATCATATTACAAAGTAAATCTTTTAAAGATTAATTAAAGTATTAAAAAGGATATGCTATGATAGAACTTACAATCAGCTTTTACAAAACAAAAGAATTTCTAAAAGAAATTCTAGGTAAAAGAGAAAGCAGAAAATTAAAAATTTGTGCCTTTCTGTCAGGTAATGAATTAACAATATATGCAAAAAAAGTTAATTCAAGTGAAGAGAAAAACTCTCTTCAAAATATTTTAAATACTCTATCAAATAGATAGAGTATTCAACTTTTAGGAGAATATAATGAATTATAAAAAAATAATAAAAATAGATAAAAATTTATTAAAAAATTTAAAAGAAGAAGCTATTAAAATAAAAAAAGAAATAGATAATTTATGGAATAAATGTGAAAATGAAAAACTTGATTGTGACGAAGTTGCTTATTTAGTTGAAGAAAAAGAAAAAGAATTAACAGATAAATTTATTTTGTTTAATATATCAAAAATGTTTGATAAAGAAATTAATAGAAAAGAGAAAGAGTTATATGACGTTTCAAAAATTGTAGTTTCAAGAAATTTTGATAAAATTATGAGAGAATTTGATAAAGAAATTCTAACAATGATAAAAGGTAATTTTTATAAAGAAGATTATATTGAAAAAGAAATAAGTATGTTATATCTTTTTCAAGGATTTAGACTAGAAAAAGAAGAAGAATCTTTAGAAGATTATAAATTTTATTTTATGGAAGATTTTTTAAGAGAAGATAATTAATTAAAAATAAAATTAATTTTATGTTAAAATTTTTAAAATAAAAAGAGTTTAAATTATGAAAATAACTATTAAAGATAAAAATTCAATAAATAATTACATTCCTTCTAAAAAAGCTATTTTAATAAGAATAGAAGATATAGAACCTTTTAATGATTTAAAATATAAAAATAAATATATAGAAGAAAAAAGATTTACTTTTCTAGATATTGATTATGATATGGATTATTCAATAACAGATATTGATATTGAAACAATATTATCTTTTATAAAAAAACATAAAAATGATACGGAAGAAATAGTTATACAATGTTTAAATAAAGAAGGAATATGTCCAGCAATTGCATTATCAATATCTGAAATTTTTGATTTTAATATAAATATTAAAAAAAATAAAAATTTTAATTATTTTATTTATAATAAATTTTTAACATTAAAATCATAAAGAATAACTTCATTATTATCATTAAATATAGTTAATTTATTTTTATCTATTAAATAATGAGCATTAAATAAATTAATCTTTTCAAGATCCATACTATCATTAAATCTATTTATCTCTATAAAATCATTTCCAAATAAAATATACTCATTTTTATATTTTTTAAAAGTTTTTTTTGAAAAAAATATAAATCTAACAAATATTATAATACCAACAATACCTAAATGATATAAATGACTTATTTCAATAATAAATAAAAATAAAATAAACAAGAAAAAAGAATATTTAAATATATATAAATTATGTTTTATTATCAAGATAAAGTCCTTTTTATTTTTATTATATATAAAATTATATTATTTTATAATTAATTAAGAAAATATTTTATATAATAAAATAAAAATGAGGTAAATTATTTTGATAAATATAGCAAAAATAATATTAACAGAAAAAACTCTTAATGATATAAAAAAAATAATAAAAGAAAATATTAATAATATTAATTCTTTGAATGATATAGAAGATTTATCAAAAAACAAATACATTGAGATTGAAATATATAAAGTAATTTTATATTTATTAAAAAATTATAAAAAAGAAGGTCTTAAATTTTATCAAGTAGAAAAACTATTAAAAATGAGTTCAGATAAAGAAAGATTTAAAATAAGAGATAAAGAAAAAGTAAAAAAAATAAAAAATGATATAAAAAATTATTTTAATAAATAGAGAAAATTTAATCTCTATTTATTATCAGTTCTTATATCACAATATTTTTTAGATATACAAGATTTACAATTTTTATCATTAGGACTAAATATTAAAGACATTGCTCTAAAAATAAATAATACAAAAATTAATGCAGAAACAACTATTAATTTATCTTCTTTGTCATTAAGATTATATTTTGGATCAGAAAAAATTAATACAAGATCTCTTAAAAAAAATACTATAAATCCGTCAATAATAAATCTTAATTTCATTACAGGTTCTGATCCTAAGACATATGTTGTAACCATTCTAATAACTTCTATTAAAACAATAAACATTAATAGATAAGACAATATTGTTAAAAATGAAAAAGCTCCATTAACAATAAATAAAAATAAAGTAATAGCTAAAAATATTTCAATAAAAAATTTATATTTTTTTAAAGTTTCAATCATTATTTAATTCACGTATAGTTTTTTTTGCTTTAGTTTTTATAACATTAATAATATAAGAATAAATTTCATTTACATAAAATTTATAAACTTTTCTATCATTAAAACTTGTCCAACATTCATTAGAATTAGGTGTATTTAAATTAAAAAAATAATCAATATAAATATCCTGTAAATCTTTAATTAATTCCTTTTTTAAATTATTGTTTAAATTAGAATTTTTAATAGAATTTACTTTTTCAAAATATTTTTCTAATGTTTTTTTAAATCACTTTTAAATACATTCAATTCATTATTTTGTCTAGCTTCATTTTCTATCTTATTAAATAAGATTTCAGCAGATTTTGAAAAATTTTTCATTTTTTATCCTCTTTATTTTTATTATAACGATAAAAAGCTTAATATGTAATAAAATAAAATAAATATAACATTTTATAAATTAAAATTTAAAAAGGAATTTATTATGTATGAAAGAAAAAGAATAAATGATCTGTTAGGATTAAGAATAGCGTTAATGTTTGTTTTAATAACAGCATTAACAATTGGAATTATAAAAAAAATAAAAGAAAGTGATAAAGAGGTTTTTTTAAGTAAAAAAGTTGTTGAAAAGGTTTATTTTAAAAAACCTTTTCAATAAGAAATTTTTAATTTCATATCTATATAATCTTCATTAGAAAAAACACTATCTTTAGCAATAAAACCGTTTTTTTTATAAAAATTAACTAATTTAAATAAACCATTCTTATCAGGATTAGAATAATAACATTCGTCGTAAACAGCAGTTAATAAAATTAATTCTATTTTATTCAATTTCATTTTTTCAATAAATTTATTTAAAGCTTGTTGAGCATAACCCATATTTCTAAAATTTTCTTTTGTTTCAATCTGCTCAATATAACAGAATTTATTAATCCCCTCTAAAGGAAATGTTGTTAAATAAGAAAATTCAGAATTAGTATTATGTAGACTATAAGTTATTAAACATTCTTTATATTTAAAAAATCTTTCCTTTTGCATTTTTTTCCTTTAAATTAAGATATAATTTTAATAGTTTATTTTTAAGATAAAAGTAATAAATTTACTTTTAATCATAAATTTAAATTAGAAGTATTTTTAACTATTCCTGAGGTATTAATTATACTTTGCTACCATTTCTATTTATTTAATCGGAAAAGATTTTATATCCTAGGTTCGAGTCCTAATTATAGAAATGGTATGTTTATTAAACAATTATTTTTTGTTCCTTCCAATTATTACTCCAATGTTCGTCACTTTGAACATGATTTTTTCTAACAAACTTACAAACATTTTCAGAAAATGAATTGTATTTGAAAGAATTTGTTTTTCTAATAACAAAACCCTCTTTTTTACCACCATAATAAGAAGGAATAGATATTTTTCTAACTAAAAACAATTTTAATTCACCAAGAGTTTTAAATTGCCCTAAAAATTCTTCTTTAACCATTTTTAACTCAAGATAATTTGAGATATCAATAACTTCTTTATAAGATAAAAATTCTTTATTTTTAATATCTAATATATTAAATAAATAAAAAGGAGAATTTAATTTTTCATATTCAATACTATGTATTGCTTGAACATTTTCACCAAATAATTTATATCTTGAAAAATCAAAATCTTTAGTATATAAAATAGAATTATATAGTTCTTTAACTCTTGAAAAAGAAGGGTGGAAAGTTTCTTCTGAGTGAGTTCTCGTAAAAACTTTACCGTCAAATAAACATGTATTCCCTCCGTCCATTTTTTCAGTTATAACAATATCTGTATTTGTAAAACTTTTTTCAATTTCCTTTGATAACATTTTGTCGTCAGAAAATATTTCTTGAGAAAAAGATAAATGAAATGTTCTAGGATATTTTTCCATAATAAAACCTCTTTAATAAATTTAATTAAATTATACATATAAAAAGCTTAAAATCTAATAAATATATTTTTTTATTAATTAATTTATTTTTAAGCTTTTTATAGATATAATTACATTAAGAAAACAAACAAATAGTATGTTTTCTAGGTGCACAAATGTAAAAGTACCAATTGACTTTTGTTCGACATTATTATTTATAATAATGTTTAATAAAATAAAATTTTATACTTACTATCGAGAGTATGAAAAATACTTAACTAGTCAATTGGATATCCTAGGAAGAAAATCTTCTTAGGGTAGACTATATGCTTTCATGGTGGAATTGGTAGACACAAGGGACTTAAAATCCCTCGCTGATAAAGCGTCCCGGTTCAAGTCCGGGTGGAAGCACCATTTTATTTTTTTAATACAACTTCGTAATAATCTTTTTTATTTAAAATAGCAAATTTTCTATTTCTTTCAAATTATTCTAATAAAAAATTATCACCATTAAATGTTTCTAAAAAATTTTTAACAACTAAAATATCACTTTCTGAAAAATTTTATATAAATTTAATTTCTTTTTTTATTTATTCTCCTTTTTATTTAATTTTAACATTAAAATTAAATTTAAAAAAGATTTATAGAATAAAATCTTTACTATGAAATACATTTTTTTAATATTATTAATAATAACACATTTATATGCCAACTCAGAAAATATTAATTTTCAAAAGTTTGTAAAAAAAATAGAAAACAATATAAAAAATAAAAATATAAATTATAAATTAAACAAAATAAATTCTGAAATAAATCTTTTTAAATATAGATCAGATATATCTCTATATAATGAAAAAGATTATTGGGCCACACCAATAGAATTTTTTAAAAATAAAGGTGGTGATTGTGAAGATTATGTAATATTTAAATATTATCTTTTAAAGAAATTTAATATAGGTAAAAATTATAAATTTATATTCATAAAATATAAAAATAAAAATCATTTAATACTTAGTGCAGAAATAAATAATAAAAATTATATTCTAGATAATAATTTTATAAAACCTTATATTATAAAAAATATAGAAAATACTAGTTATATAGATCCTGAGGTTATATTAAAAAGAAAAATTTTAGAATCTATATGAAACTAAAACATTTTTCTTGTTTTTTAAATAAATATCAATATCTTTATTTAATATTTTATGAATATAATATGAAGTTAATGAGCCAAGAACTGAACCAGCTAAATCATAACTTAAATCAGCAGTAGAAAAATAATTATTCTCTTCCCTACTATCTTTTATCTCTTTAGCAAGACCAGTTGAAAAACTTACTGCAGTAGCTATAAAAATCTTTTTTTTATCTGAAATAGAAAAACTAGATAATTCCAATAATGTTTCTGAAACACCAGCTATAAAAAAACTTGCAGCAAAATGCATTTTTTTATCAACACTAAACGATAAATTATCATTACCTTCACTAGCAACTAAAAATATTGGTGAAGTTAATAAAAATATAAATAATTTATTTTTTAAATTCAATGAGCAGTCCTTATTATTTAATTAGATAAAAAAATATATCTAATTAATCTTAACAAAATGTTAAAATTTATCTTTTTTCACAACTTTTTAAATATTTAGATATGTATTTAAATGAAAACATTAATGGAATTGATAATAAAATAGAAGACGCTAATATTATCCAAAAATTATGAGTTACATTTAAATAAAGAAATCCACCAAAATTAAAACCAAAAACCAACATTCCTACATTAAAAATTATTCTTTCATATTTTAAATAAAATCTTATTAAATCATTAACCATTTTCTTTCACCTCTTAAGCTTATATTTTTTTATTTTTGATATTATATTATATATTTTTATATAGGAGTTATTTTTATGGGAAGAAATTTTATAATAGGAGATCTTCATGGAAATGTTTCTGGTGAAGAAAAATTTTTATATTTTAAAAAATTTCCAGAAGCAAGAAATTTAACAAAGGAAGACGTTGTTTTTCAATTAGGAGACTTTGGATATCTTTGGAGATATCCAGAATTTATAAATAAATATAAACAAGAACAAAGACAAATGAATAATATAGGAAAATTAAATTTTACTTTATTTGTTATTACAGGAAATCATGAAAATTATGATTTAATTTATGCATTACCATTAATAAAAAAATGGGGTGGATTAGTATATGAATATACAACATTAAATAATGATAAAATATATTTTGCTAAAAAAGGTGAAATTTACAATATAAATAATAAAAAAATATTTACATTTGGTGGAGCAAAAACTATAAAAAGTAAAAGAGATTTAATAACATATGAAATGTATAAAAATAAAGAATCTTTTAAAAAAGAAGATCCTTTCACTGGAAGAATAAAAAGAAAAATTGCTTCATTAAATGATATTTGTTATTGGAAACAAGAAGATCCTTCTTTAGAAGATATTTTAAATGCCAAAAATAATTTAGAAAAACATAATTATAAAGTAGATTATGTTTTAACACACACAGCACCTTATGAGATAATTGAACAATCATTAAAAGATTCGAAAGATAAATATTACTCAAAAATAAATGTTTGTGATACAGCTGCTTTTTTGTCTTCTATTAAAAATAAAATTAATTTTAGAATATGGGCTTTTGGACATTTACATATAAATTTTGATAAAGTAATAGATAATCAAAGATTTATATGTCATTATAAAAAAGAACCAATAGAATTAGATTAATCTAATTCTATTAGATTTTCAATTTTCAATTCACTTCCAGCTTTAATATAAGTTATACTTTCACACTCAAAATTAACAAGATATAAGTTTTTATTTAATTTTAATAAATTATCTTTAACTTTTCCATATCCAAGTTTTTCAGCATAAGACAAATGTCTTACAAATAATTTAAAAGCATTTTTATTACCATTTGTATTATAAAATAAATCGACACCTTTTACATTAATTTGGTATTGAATTTCTTTTTTAAATTCTTCAGTCATATATTATTTACTCTCAAATAAATTTATTAATTCCATTTCAACTTCATAATTCCAATATTCTTCATTAATATTTGGATAGGCTTGATTTGCCCATTCTAAAGCTTGTTCTTCTTTTTGTTCAGGAATTCTTTTTCTCAATTCACTTTTAATAAATTTTCTACGAATTTTAGAACAATCTTCATGATCATTACAATCAATTTTATTTGCTAATTCATTAATTTCTTTTCTAATATTATCTTCATAAATTTCAGAATAAAAACCATATTCAATTGCTTTATCCTCATTATATAAAAAATCATTAGCTCTTTTTTTCTCTTCTTTAAACTTAAAATCAAAATATTTATTTTGAATAGAAACAAATTCAACTACAAATTCAATTGGAATATATTCAGATAAGTAAAAATTACGTCTTCTACCATTATTAATATCTTTTAAAGATTCCTTCATTTTTTTCTTAATCCTAGAAAAATCTTTTTCTGATAAATTTCCCAACATTTCTTTTTTTAAATTTTCTTTTAAATTCATTTTTTCTCCTTTTCAAATTTAATATTATTTACACTTTTCATATAAGAACCATTAACTAATTTTCCAAAAATTTCAATAGGATCTTTAAATCCCATTTGATCAATCATTAATTTAGCTTGACCTTCATAAAGTGGTATATAAATTTTTTTAGAATGACTTTTCAAAAAGAACTTATTTTCCTTATCTTTATCTGATTCAAATTGATAAAAATATCTTATAGAAATATCATTATTAAAAACCCATTTTAAATAATGAGTTTTATTTGTAGCTTTATAATCTTCAAATTTAAATTTTTTTTCATATTTATATAAATCTTCGTCAACCTCAATAATATTAAATCCTTCTTTTTCTTCAGGATAATTACAAGAATAAAAAATTTCTCCATTTTCAATTTTTATTGAATTATTTAGACACCTTAAAAAATGATTATTTATATACTCCTCTATAAAAAAATTATCAAAATTAAAATCATTTTTAAATACAAGACCTTTTTTAAAAGAAAAAATAGAAAATTGTTTTTTTATTAAAATTGATAAATTAATTTCATTCTTATCTTTTTTAGTTACTTTTGATAATTCAGAAAATAATGTTTTTAAAAAAACACTAATATCTTTTTTATTTATATTTAAAAATAATTCTTTATTCTTAAATAAATCAAAAAATATTTCACTATTAGAATCAACAACTTTATCTAATTTTAATAAAACTTTACTCATTTTAATTCCTTATTATTTATATGATCAATTAAATTATTCATTAAACATTCAATATTTTTTGATCCAACAGGATTTGCAGAATGAACTTTAAACTTAAATTTACTTATATCTATATTATTATCAATAATATAATCTGATAAGAATTTTGCAAAATCATAACCAGTTTTACTTTCAGAAAATTCAAAAGAAAAACCTAAATCATGATCAAAAGATATAAAATCAGGGAAATTATTTTTCATAATATATTCAACAGCTTCTGAAAAACTACGAACAATTATAAAATCTTCATTATTAAGATCTTTATAAATATCAGTAGGGTTTCTAATATCGTCTAAAAATAACATTTTTTTCATTTCTAATCCTTTATATATAAAAAAATTATATCAAAAAAATAATTAAAAAAAGCTTATTTTTTTTATAAAAAAAATACATATATATATTATGTATATAGAAGAGACAAAAATAAGTAAAATTTAAATAGAAATCATATAAATAAGAATCTTATTAAATATTAAAGGATTAATAGAATCATAAAGTACAGTATCTTTTTTATTTAATAAATAAGTAATTTTATTATCAAGAAATTTTAAAGCTAAAGAATAATCATTATCAAAAGAACTTAAATCTTTATTTTTAATTTTCATTAAAAAATCTTTATCTTTTAAAGGAAATGTTATAAAATGATTTGTTATTAACTCTTCATATTCAAATACAATTCTAAAAGCATGTGTTAAACTTTTATAATCTATACCGGTAGAAGATATTCTACTTCTATTTCCATAAGAGCTCATTAATACATTTAGTCGTTCATATAAATAAGAATATTTTAAAGTTGATCCAAATTCTTTTTCCAATATAGAAAGATAATAATAATCTTTATCTGAAATATATCTATATTTTATATAAGGAATTTCTTTTTTTGAAATATATAAAATAAAATTATGTATATTATCTTTATTAATATTAATATTATTTTCTTTTACATATAGATTAAGTTCATTAATAATAAATCTCAATGAGTTGAATCTGTCTCCTTTTTTTCCATATTTTTTAGTTTGAGATAAAATATATTTTAAAAACCCTTTTGAATTAGAAGATATTAATTCTTTATAATATTTACGTAAAATATTAATTTCTTTAGTTTCATAAAGAATTGTATTTTTAGAAAAAATAGAAAATAATAAATCTAATGCATTTGTATCACCTGATTTTAAAAGATCAAAGAATTTATAAATACTAAATAATTCTATATCAATATCAGAAGATTTATTTGAAGAAATTTTATTAGTAGATAAATTAATAAAATAAGGTTTTTGATCTTTTATATTTAACGAAGGAATATATAATCCTTTAATATCAATATCAGAATTCTCATTATTTAATCCAAATAAATGAGAACCAGTTTTTGTAAGATAAATTACTTTACCTGTATCAGATAAATAAGATTCAGTATCTTTAATAATATTTATAATATTCATTATAAAATTTCCTTAAAATAAAATTTATTAAGAAATTATATACAAAAGATACTAAAAGTAAAATAAAAATAAGAGTAAGGATATATTCCTTACTCTAAATTTCGATAAGTAGAATCAACCAAAGCTTTAACTTTTAATACTGTTAAATAGCTTTTAGAAAGTTCATTACAATATTTTTCATTCTTTAGAATATTTTTTAAAATCTTTTCATAAGCTTGAGTAAAATCAAGAGAAAGATTTCTTCTAACAAAATTAACAATATAATTATCAAGCTTGTGAGACAAAGGTTTATCTAAAGAAGAAGAATTTTTAAATATAGCAAATAAATTCAAAAATTCTATGGATTGAGAAGAGACAGTCTTACTTACATAAGTATAATCAGCAAAATAATGATATCTAAAAAAATTATTAGCAAGAATAAAATTTTCAGGAAACTCATTTAAAGAATAGTTAGCTTCATATTCTCTAGAAAAAATAAAATTTTCAATATATTCTTCTAATTCTAAATTATTTGAAATAGCAATAAATTTAGATAATCTAGAATTTATATTAAATTCAGTAATAAAAATAAAATCACCAGAATTTTTATCAATTAAAATTGCACCACCCTTAAATAAATAATTAGATTTAAAAGCTTTAATTAAAAAATTATTAATATTAAAAACTTGTTCAAAAAAATCAAATTTATCTTGTTCAAATAGAACACGTTCTACATAATCAGCATGACTTTTTTTCTTAGCAATATCTAATAATAATTTAGAAGAAAGCAACTTAAGGTTTTTTGGAGATTCTATTTCAGAAATAAAATATTCTCTTATTTGATTTTTAAAATCAACTATAGCATTTGTATTAGTGTACATAATAAATCCTTTAAATTTAACTGTTCTTAAAAAAGAAACATTAAGTAATATACTTATATTTTAATTAAAGATTAATAAAAAAAACATTATTTGATAAAATAATAAAAAAAAAGGATAAAAAAATTAAATATTTATTAATTACAATAGCAATATTATTATTACAAGCATGTTCAACAAGATTTCCAGAAAAAAAATATTATGAAGAAAAGAAAATAAATTATAAAAAAAGAGACTTTAAAAAAATATATATAAAAGCTGGAAAAAAATATGGGATAAACTATAAAACACTTAATGCAATTTGTTTATATGAAAGCTCTGAAAATCCATATGCAATAAATATAAATAAAAAAGGTTTAAAACAAAGAAAATTTAATGATTTTTATAAAGCAAATAATTTTATGGACTATTTAGAAGAAAGAAAAATTAGTTATGATATAGGTTTATGTCAAATAAATAATTGGTGGTTAAAAAAACTAAATATAAAAAATCATGAATTATTAAATCCAAAAAAAAATATATTTGTTGCAGCAAAAATATATAATGAAAATGTAAAAATATGTAAAGGAAATATTTATTGTGCATTATCAATGTATAATACAGGCAAAAAAAAGTCTATTATAGGTAATAAATATGCAAAAAGAGTTATAAAAATAAGAAATAAGATAAAAAAAGAGGTAGAAAAATGAAATTAAAGAAAAAAGCATTTTCAATGATAGAATTATTATTCGCAATGATAATTATGGCTGCACTTGCTGCAATTGCTATTCCAAGTATGAGCTCTGGAACTGATTCAGCAACAGGCACAAGTATGAGATCAGATACAATAAATATGGCAAATTTATTATCAGCAAAAATAGTTGAATATCCAAATATTACAGACTTTATAGGTGCAGACGGAATAACATTTACAGACGACGATAATGACGGAATAGCAGATCAAGCATTTTTAGATAACGAAACATATCCAAGATTATCAGAAGGAAATAATATAGAAGTAGACGCAGTAGATTGTTCAGGAAATGGTGGTGAAGCTCAAGGTTTTTATATACATACCAAAAATCCAAACCATAGTTCTTTTGAAATAGAATATGATTCTTGTAATAATGGAAAAATTATAATTCATAATTATTAAGATAAAGAATCTATGAAGAAACTTTATCTTTATATGAATAAGCAGCTAGTTTAGTCATAATAGATTCAGAAATAGAAAAAACTTCATGAAAAGGAATTATCTTTAGTGTAAGATATTCTTTTTCATTTTTATTGCCAGTTATTCTTCCATGAAGATTATCAATATCCTTTTCAGACATTTTTATCTCATAAGCATATATTGTAACAAATTCGTCAGAACCACCAGGTGAAGTATATCCTGATTCAAGTTCAATAAGTCTAGATTGAGAAAAATCTATATCTTCACCAACTTCTTCTTGAAGTTCTTCAATAGCTTTAACAGAAGGAATACCTTCGTCAATCATACCTGCAGGAGATTCAAGAATATTTTTACCTGCAGGAACTCTAGCTTGATCAACCAAAAGAACATATTTTTCATTTGTTTCTATAGATTCTATAACAACAAAAATAGAAACAGAATCTCCACGAATAAAAGAAATACCAGGAAGAACATTTCCATGAATATCTTTACAAACTACATTAGCACAAATAAAGCCAACTTTTTCAGAACCAAACATATAAATATTATCTATACAAATAGTTTCAACAAAAAAATTAGATTCAAGATTAGAAACCCATTTTTTAAATTTATTAGATTTAATAAGTGAGTCTCTAAGAAATTTTTTATCTGTATTATCTTTAAAAATTATTTCCATATCAATATCCTTTTATTATAATAAAAGGATTATATCAAAAAAATAATTAATAGAAGTTTAAATAAATCCTAAAAAAAAGATAAAGAAAAGTTAACATTAAAAAAAATAGTTAATTTATATAATTATTTTTAATCTAGATTCTATAAACAAATTATTTTTTAATAAAAAATTTTCATAAAGATTAATTAATTCTATATATTCTTTATTATAAATAAAAATATAAATAAATGAATTCCTATTAGAATATTTAAAAAATTCATTAACTTTAAAACAAAAATCATAAGCTGTATTTATAAAAATAGAATTATTAGAATATAAATAAAAAAAGAAATCTATTAAAGAATGATTCTTTATTTCAGAAAAGATATCATTAAAAAATTCTCTATTTAATAAATCAAGTTTAGAACCAGAAAAAAAAGAATAAAAAGACTGACTTTTAGATAAAAAATAAGGACGTTCAATTCTTATATTATAATCAAAAGGAGAACCAATAAAAAATATATTTGAAAATAAATTTTTATTAATAATATCAATAGAAATAAAATCTTTCAAAAAATACTTTTCAGAAATTATAGAAAAAATATTTCCAGAACTTTTATTTAAATCTTCAAAAATAAAATTATTATCAATATTTAATCTATTGCAAATAAGTAAAAGTAGAAAAATATTCTTTTTACTATAAAACGAATCCTCGAATTTAATAATAAAAAAATTATCAAAAATAGCTTCTAGTTCATAAAAAAACAATTTATAAAATGATAAAAAATCAATTAAATCGTTAAAAGAAAAATTATTAACTTTTAAATATTTCTTAAAAATAAATAAAAGTATTTCCTTATTAGAATTAATAACTTTATTAATTGAACTTTCTAATTCAATTACCTCTTTATTAGAGTATTTATTATTAATAGATAATGAATCTAAAATAGATAAATTCTTAACAAGATTAACTATATATTTATCCTCAAATAAATCATTCATAAAAAAACTCTAAGAAGAAATTTGTTTTTGATTATTGAATTTATCACTCATTTCAGATTCTAAAGAGTTAACTTTATCAATATTTTCTAAAGTTAAAGATTTAATTTTTTTAGCATATTCAAGCATATTTTTTTGAGATTTTTCACTAGCTTTAACTAAGTCATTTAACTCTTCAGGAGTAAACAAAGATTTATTAGCACTATCTAATGTCATAATAACAATATCTTCAACTTTAGCATTATTAATTGTTTTTAAATTAACAACTAATGATTTTAATTCAACAAGCATAATAGAAGCGTCCTTAAATGTATTTAAACTAGAAGTAATTCTAAGCTCGTCCTGTAACGATCCTCTAAGAATAGGACTCAATGTATTAATATTTTCAGCAAGGACCATAGAAGCACTTATAGAGGGTGATATCTTATTAATTAAAGTATCTTTTTTAAGAATAACTTCCATTTTTGCAACTGAAATCATTTTATCAATTTTTAATTTATCTGAATTTAAAGATAATTCTTCTCTTGCAGAAGAAGCTTCTACAATCCATTCCTCTAAGAGAGAAATATCATTTTCAATCTTTAAACTTAATTTTTCAAGATCATTAACCTTAGAAACAATAATGTCATATTTTTGATCAAAATAAGAAATCATATTATCAAGAATTTCTGAAACAGTTTTATTTTGATCAATAATTTCTTGAGAAGATTTAATCATACCTTTAAAAAAAGGAATTGTAGATAATTTCTTTTTTATACCTGTTTCATTTTTTAAAGCAAAACTTTCTAATTTTGTCTTAGCTTCAATAATTTTATCACTTATTTCGTCTAATTCACTCATATTAATTTCAATAGAATCAGAAGAAACATTACCTCTTATAGAATTGAGTTTTTCTTCAAAAGAAAGAACTATATCTTCTGAAAGAATATCTTCTTCAGATTTACCATTTGAATAAATTTCAATAATAGACATAAAAACACCTTATTTTTATTTATTATAACAACAATATTCTTAATATAAAATTAAGATTTTTTTAAAAGCCATTCTTCAGTAGCACTAACACCATTTTTTAGTTTTTTATTATCAGAAGTAATAATAAATTCAATAAAAGAAACTTTTCTTCCAATTTTAATTTCATTAAAATTAACAGAAATTGAAGAAGATAAATTAATATTCTTAATAGAAGGAACGATAACTCTTCTTTTAAAAAATTTATACTCTCTTAAAGAAGAAGGAACCTCAAGTATATTCATTAATTCTTCAGTAGAAATTTTCCATTTTTTTAATTTAGTTCTTTGCTTTAACAATAAATATATACGTTTACTGTATTCTCCTCTTATATTAATCAATTCTTTAAAATCTCCAAGAACAAAAGATTTCTTAATTGAAAGAAGATAAGGTTTTAATTTAGGATCAAAAGAAATTTCAATCAATCTATTTTTAGAAAAATATTCAAATGAACTAACCCATGTTGTTTTTAAAAAACCTGAATCCTTTTTAATAGTTATTAAAGAAGTAAGTAACTCTTCTGAAACCGATTCTAAATAAGAAGTTTTTATTCTTTTATTTATTTTTTTTTCTAATTCAGAAATATTAATTTTATATGTCTTAAATTCTTTATCTTCATTATCAATTTCAGACATAAAAGCAAATATAATATTTAAAGATAACTCTGATAATTTATATTTTGCATTATTTAATTCATAACTCTGCTTTATTATATTCCTATCCTTTAACTTTGTTACTATTGAACACAAATCAAATCCTTTATTTTTATAATTATAACAAACAAAGGTTACATAAGTCAATAAAATTGTAACTTTAAATTAAAATATTACAAATAAAAAAAAAGTATTAGTTACGGGAAAATTGTCACCTTTAAGGGGAAAATTGTCACCTTTAAATGAGAAAATTGTCACCTTTAAGGGGAAAATTGTCACCTTATGGCAAGTTAAAGGCCGTAAAATACGGTATCACAAGATACTGATAGATTATATAGATTATTATAATAGATTTTATAGTATGAAAAATGTTAAAATAATTGTTCAAAGAGGTAAAAATGAATAAAGAAATTCTTAAAAGATTTTATATAATAATATTTTCAAGCTTATTAGCTTATTTTATAAATTTAGAAATTCAATTAATGATAATAACGATAATAATATTTATGTCTATGTATCAATATTTCTTTAAAAGTTTAGAAAACTTACTTAGAGTAACAAACATAAATATATATATAATTATAGGGATAATATTAGGAAACTCTTTTTACTTAATGTTAATAACAACAAATTTTAAATAAAATAGCTTAAAAGAAAGGATAAAAAATGAAAAAAATAATATCAACAGGAATAATATTAATAAGTACAACATTATTTGGTTTTGAGAATATAGAAAATAAGGTAAATAAAGAGTTCGATAAAGATTCATTAAGAACAAGTTTTATAATACAAGTTAATGATAAAGATATTAACTTAAAAATAGATAATTCATACAAAGGTAAAAATAAATTTAATTCAAATAGTTTTCATGTAGGATTAGATTATTTACATATAGAGAAAGAACATTCAAATTTAAAAGAAAATTCATTTATGATATCAACACCATTTTATTATAAAGGAAACATAACAAAAAACCTATCAAATACATTAGGAATGTCTTTAAATATAATTGATAATTCAGATTTTATAACAGCTGGTTTTAATCTAGGTTTAGAATATAAATTACCAATAAAAGAAACTACAGTAAAATTATTAACAAATATAGATTATTCTCCAAAAATATTATCATTTAATAATGCAGAAGAATTAATTAATTTTAATACAAGTGCCAGTATAGAAGTTATAAAAAATAGAGCGAATATAATTTTTTCATATAAATATATTTCAATAGATACAGAAGAAAAAAATAATATAAAATATAATGAATACGGATATGCTGGCATAGAATTTATTTTTTAAAAATATAAATATTACATTTAAACATTTTTTTGTTTTAAAATATGAAATAAAGGATAAATTATGGAAATAATAAGAACAATCTCAAATAAAGGTAAAAAAATTTATTTAAACAATGATTTAAATAAATGGAGTCCAATTCAAACAGAAGAATATCCAGTAGAATATTCAAGAAGTATAATAAGAATGAGTTTTCAATTAGAAGATCTTTATGTAGGTAAATCATATATGGGAAATACACCAATAAGTTTAAATATAAAAGATACAGAAACAAATATGATTTATAATGTAAGTGGAAGAAGTATAAATAGTATTTTCAGATTGATAAATAGAACAAATAATACAAGAGGAATTACAGTTGCAGAGTTTAAAACAATTCCTCATTTAAATAGAATTGAATTAATAGAAGATTAAAATCTTCTATTAATTATCAACTTATAGTTTTTTACTAAAAGCTCCAATTTTTTTATTATTAAGAAAAATCTTAATTTTTTTATTACCTTCCTTAAAAGAGATAATACCTTTAGATTTACGGCCATTAATAGAAAGATCATTATCTAAAGAAAATAGTTTAGAATTAGGCAATGTTCTTAACATTAAAAAATAAGTATTTTCAATATCTTTTAAATCATTTTTATAACCACCAGAAATAGAAGGACTATGGTGAAGATAATAACCAAAAACTTCATTACAAAACTTAAAATAATCTTTAGTAAAAAGAATAAAAGTATGCCAAGCTTCGTCAACTATATAACTAGAAAGATAAACTCTATTATCCTTAGATAAATAAAGAAAATCTTTTAAAGTATCAAAAACAAGATCAACTTCTTTTTTAGTTAAATGCTGAGCATGATCTTTCCAAAAACGTTGTTTTATATATGCAGGAATTTTATAATTATATAATTTTTTCTTTAATTTATTTGACATAAAAATCCTTTTATTTAGCTACAGCCACCACTACAACCACTAGAACAACCTGAATCACAACCTGAACCACCACCACGTTTACGTTTTTTAGCTTTCTTTAAAACAACGTCTTTTCCATAAGGATATTTTTTAGACATATAAGCTCCTATATATTTTATTTGTTTAACAAAATATTATAACAACAAAAAACTTATAATTAACTAAAAGTTTTTAAATAATCATTGGATTAAATCCAATGATTATCAACACCTATAGAAGAAAAATAATTACTCAAGATAATTTTATCTTTTTTAGAAAAAGATAAGTTATTTTTTTCTAAAATATAAGCTATTCTAAATGGAACTTTTCTATCTATAAAATAATATCTATATAAAAAAGAAATTCTTTCAAATTTCAATTTAAGATAATTATTAAGACTTGTATCAAGTATAAAAGTTAAATTATTAGTTTTTCTTTTATTAAAAAGATACATAAACCACTGACCATTGTCTTCTAAACAACAAAATTCTTTCTTAAAAAAAAGAATTTTTTTTATTTTTTTTTCCATAATTTTTCCTTTAAAAATAAAAATTACTTTGTAATATAAATAAATTCAACTTATAACATACAAATGTTTACATTTTATTTTAAAAGGATATATTATGAAATGGATAATAGAAGACCTAAAACAAATATTTGGTGAAGAAAATCTAAATGATTTTTTTGAGGAAGAAATTGACGTTTTTTGTGGAAGTTTAATAGCATGTGGTGCTTTTACTGGAGTAATAGAACTAAGCTATTTATATACACCAGAAGAAGTAAAAAAAGAATTTAAAAATCCTGTATTAATTATTTCAAAAGAAAAAGAAAAACATTCTTTAGTAAAAAATGTTTTAAATGAAAAAATAATTAAACAAGATTATAACAAATTAAGAGAAGAATCTTTAAAAAATTGGCTCAATGAGAATAATTATAAATCAGAAGAAGAAGCTGAAGAAGAAGGTGAATATTTTGATTATTTCGAATATGAAAATGAATTTTCAATAGAACCATTTTTAGATTATATAGAATCAGAATATGGATTTAATATATTTTTCATGGAAAAACTTAATTCAGAAACAGAAACAGTTAATGAAGAAGAGTTTGAATTAATATTAAATTCATTAGAAGAATTACTATATAAAGACGGATATTCAAGTGATTATAAAGATATTAAAGAAACTGATTCAATTATTTTTTTAAAGAATCTAAAAGAAGAATTTGATATTAATAGTATGAAAGTTTTAAAATTTGCTAGAGATATTTTTATTGCAACAATAAGAGATATTAAAAAAATAGCAAAAATACTAGATAATAATTACTTATCATTAGATTTACATACTAAACAATATATATTTAAAAATAATAATGTTTATTGTTTAGATCCGTTTTTTATAAAAGAAAGTTAATTCTTTCTTTTATATGTCTATATTAGATTAAATTAATTTAAAATAAAAAAAATAAAGTATTATTTTAAATAAAAAAAATAATAGGTGGAAATGAAATGAGAAAAAAAATAATAGGTACAACATTAATAATATCTTTATCAATTTTTAATATAGGTTGTAATCCTGAACATACAGGACAAATAATTCCTGAACAAACAAAAGATAAAAAGATATCAGTATTAATTCCAATGTATTCATATCCAACATTATGGACAGAAGAAAGTGAAAAAATAGATTCACTACAAGATAATTCAGAAGACTTCATAGCTATTGCAAATCCATATAATGGACCAGATAGAGCAGAAAATCAAGATTATGCAAATGGAATAGAAAATTTATCAAATAAAAATATAAAAATGGTTGGATACATATATACAGGATATGGTTCAAGATCAAAAACAGACGTATATAACGATATAGATAAATGGGCTGATTTTTATCAAGATAATGGATTAAAAGGGATATTTTTAGACGAAGTTTCTTTAAATAATGAAGCAAATTTAAGTATTTATAAAGATTATAACGAATATATAAAATCAAAAGGATTTGAACTAACAATTGTTAATCCAGGAACACATGTTGATCAAAGTATTTTAGATAATAAAGATTTTAATATAATTGTAACATATGAGAATCCTTATGAAGATTGGATTAATTATAAAAATGATTTAATATCAAATGACATAACAAAACAAGGATTACTTGTTTATAATGTAGATCCAGTAAATTTTTCAAATGAAATAGAAAATGCAAAAAATCAAGGATTTGATTATATGTATTTTACAAGTGATAATACACCTAATCCATGGGATACAATAGAAGATTTTTTTAATCCAACATTAATAGAAACAACATTAAAAATGTTTTATTTTTTAGGAAAAAATACAAATGATATAAATGAATACCCAAAAATATCAGTTGACTACAATATTATAACAATAGATATGGAAGATTCAACTACAGAAGAAATTCAAGCATTAAAAGATAAAGGAATACAAGTAATGTGTTATATTAGTGCTGGTTCATGGGAAGATTGGCGTAGTGACGCAGCAGATTTCCCTGAAGAAATAAAAGGAAATGATTTAGCTAATTGGACTGGAGAAAAATGGCTAGATATTTCAAATCAACAAACAATAGATTTAATAAAATTAAGAATAGATAGAACAAAAGAAAAAGGTTGTGACGGGATAGATTTTGACAATGTAGACGGATATACAAATGATACAGGTTTTGAGTTAACATATGAAGATCAATTAAATTACAATAAAGAATTAGCTAGTTATGCAAAATCTTTAAATTTAAAAACTATATTAAAAAATGATTTAAATCAATTAGACGATTTAATAAATGATTTTGATTATGCAGTAAATGAATCATGCAATAAATATGACGAATGTCAATTATATAGAAATTGGGTAGATAATGAAAAACAAATATTTAATATAGAATATGAATTACCTTCGGATTTATATCAACAAAATGACTATTTTAAAAGTTATTATAGTAATGAAAGTTTAGACGGTTCGGTATATGAAGAATTATAAATTCCTAAAAGAAAGATAGGGAGAAGTCCCTATCTATGAAAAATTTTACTTAAAAGAATTTCAGCATTCTGTAAATTCTCCTCTTTTTTATAAGAATTATCTATTTCTTTTTCTTCAATAAGATTTTCAAAAATAAGAATTAATCCATTAATACCATTAGCTTTTCTATTAGAATCAAATTCTATAAAAGAAAATTTTCTAAAAAAATCTAATTCATTAATTTGTTTTTCAGATAGAGATCTATTTGAGTAAACAATTATATTATGAGAAGAAAAAGCGTCCATAAAGCCAAAAAATATAAAATCCCGAGGATCATTTTTATTAAAAGCAACATGAATTTTATAAATATCAGCATGATAACCAAGTTCATAAATATCATATTTTAAAAGATTATTAGATAATCTATAAAATGAATGTTTTTTAGCTTTCTTATGTTTAGCTAAATCAATTATATCTAAAGAATTTTTCTTCAAATAACCTTCATTATTTAGAAAAATATTTTTTATATAATCTTCAACCAAATTTCTTATACTTCTAGAATTTAATTCTGGAATCATAATGTATCCTTTTTTATTTTAATAATTGATAAATATCAATATACTTGTTATAAGAAAAACAAAACTTTATATTACATAATCAATCTTTTATTAAAGATAAATAAATTAAAAGGAAAAATTATGAGTTCATTTAGAAAAATATTAATGATAATAATAAAAACACTTTTCATAGGATTTGCATTAAGCATAATGATAAGTTTTTTTATTAAAACTGAATACAATATATATATTAGCTATATTATTGCACTAATATATTCAACAATATCAATAAATAATTCTAATTTCATAGAAAGAAGAAACTCTAATGATTTCTATGAAAGAGAATTTTTACAAGAAGATTTTTATGAAACATTTTCTCTCCATGAATAGGAGAGAAAATATCTTTTAGATTAATTAAATTTTAAATTAAATTTGAAAAAATTTCTCTTTGAGAAGGAAATAAATCCAAATCTCTTATGTCAAACTCTTTCTCATATAAATTATTTTGTTTTTTATCAAGTAAAATAACTTTTCTTAAAAAAGAATCTAATGTAATTAAATATCTACTTGATTCAAACAAAACAATATTTTCAGGTAAACTTTCAACCTTTCTTTTATCATTAAAAATAATGTCTTTGAATTCTTGAGAAATTCTCTCTGGTAACCAAGCAAATTTTTTAGAATCTTCTTTAGAAGAAACTGATTGAAGTAAGAAAATAAGTTTTATTAATTCATTATCTTTTTTAAATAAATTTTGATTAATTTGACTTAATATAGAATAAGCTTTAATATTCCATGTATTAGGAATTTTAATACGAGAATTATTATAGGAGTATCTTTTGAGAAAAGAATCAATAAAAATCTCTGAAAATAAAATTAATTTAGGATCATTAATTTCTTTATTTTTAAAAACATAATACCTCAATTTATTTAACATATATTTTTCTTGTTTATTCATTATAAAACCTTTCTTTTAATAAAATTAATTATAGTAAAAAAATACTTAATAAAAAATTAAATATTTAATCAATATATAAGTTTATATATTATATAATTTATGTAATTAATAAAAAGGAAATTTTATGAAGTTTTTACAAATAGGATATACATTAATATATATTATTATAGTTTTTGCACTAACAATGCCTTCTTTCTTAAAAATAGATAATAAAGAAATCAATAAAAATCTTCCAATAAAGATAAATGAAAAAATAATAATAGATAATTTATATTTTAAAAAGTGTGATAAAGAAATATGTTTAAATTTTAGAACAAATGGAAAATATTCGATAGAAGGTAAAGCAAATGGTTTTTTTATAGAAAAAAATAATATATTTTATTTTAATCCAAGAGATATAAAATTCAATAAAAGAAAAATATCTAATATAGAATGGATAAATAAATTAAATAAATACACAATAAATAATAAATTAAAAAATATTTTTAAAGAGAAATTAAATATAAAAATATATAAAATAAAATTACCAAAATATATAAATGAAAAATATATAAATAAACTATTTAATAAAAATATAATTTTATCAAATAATAATTTAAAATTAAAAATAGATTTAAAATGGAAATATTTTTTAATATCAACATTAATATTAATAATTTTATATTTAAAAGAAATAGGAATTGGATTAATAATTTTTTACCAAAAATTTATTTCACATAAAAAAGGTTATCGTTGTGCAAAAGGTGTGTTATATAATAAAGGAACATGTTCTTCTTGTGTAAAAGAGAAAATGGAAAAAGAAGGTTTTATAGCTGGAATAAAAGAATATTTCAAAACAACAAAAGAGTGTAAAGAAGCAATGAAAATCATTAAAGAAAAAAAAGAAAAAGGAGAATGGAAATCTATAGAAATACCTAATAAAAAATATATAACAAAAGAAAATACAGAAAAAGGAATAATAGGTGGAATAATAGAAGAATCTATTTGTGGTTGTGGTGAAGCTAGTTTAGAAGGAGCTTGTGATATAGGTTCATGTGACGCTGGAGCTTGTGATATAGGTTCATGTGACGCTGGAGCATGTGATATTGGAGCATGTTAATGTTACTTAAGTAGCATAAATTATTTCTTTTTTACATTATAATAAAAATAAAAAAGAGGTGATAATTATGAGTAAAATATTAGGAATAGATTTAGGAACAACAAATTCAGCAATGGCTATTTATGAAAAAGGTGATAAAAAGATAATCCCAAACAAAGAAGGGAAAAATACAACACCTTCAGTTGTTGCTTTTGGAAAAAATGGAGATATATTAATTGGAGATCCAGCAAAAAGACAAGCTGTAACAAATACAGAAAAAACAATTTACTCTATAAAAAGAATAATGGGACTAATGTGTAATGAAGATAAAGCAAAAGAAGCAAAGGATAAACTTCATTATAATATAGTAGATAAAAATGGGGCTTGTGCAGTAAATATTGACGGGAAAATTTATACACCACAAGAAATATCAGCAAAAATTTTAACCAAATTAAAAGAAGACGCAGAAGCTTTTATTGGAGAAAAAATAACAGACGCAGTAATTACTGTTCCAGCATATTTTAATGACGCACAAAGAAAAGCAACCAAAGAAGCTGGTGTAATAGCTGGGTTAAATGTTAAAAGAATAATTAATGAACCTACAGCAGCAGCATTAGCATATGGATTAGATAAGAAAGAATCAGAAAAATTACTAATTTTCGATTTTGGTGGAGGAACTCATGACGTATCAATTTTAGAAACAGGTGACGGAGTAGTTGAAGTTATTGCTACAAAAGGAGACGCATTTCTAGGTGGAGACGATATAGATAATGTACTAATTGAATATTTATCAACAGAATTTAAAAAAGATACTGGTATTGATTTAAGAAATGACACAATGGCTTTACAAAGATTAAAAGACGCAGCAGAGCAAGCAAAAAAAGAATTAAGCTCAACATTAGAAACAGATATAAATTTACCATTTATAACAATGACAGAAGCTGGGCCACAACATTTAGTAACTAAACTAACGAGAGAAAAATTTAATTCATTAATAACAAATATTGTAGATAAAGCAATTTCGATTGCAAAAGAAGCATTAAAAGATTCAGAAATAACAAAAGAAAATATAAATGAAGTTGTATTAGTTGGAGGTTCAACAAGAATACCTTTAGTTCAAGAAAGAATAAAAGAAGAATTTAATAAAGAACCAAATAAAACAGTTAATCCAGACGAAGTTGTTGCAATTGGTGCAGCAATTCAAGGGGGAGTATTATCTGGTGAAGTAAATGACGTATTATTATTAGACGTAACTCCATTATCATTAGGATTAGAAGTTATGGGTGGAATTACACAAAAAATTATAGAAAAAGGAACAACAATTCCTGTAAGTAAATCTGAAGTTTTTAGTACAGCTGAAGATAATCAACCAGCTGTAACAATTAATGTTGTACAAGGAGAAGCTAAATTAGCTGCAGATAATAAAAATTTAGGTCAATTTAATCTTGAAGGAATTGCTCCTGCACCAAGAGGAGTGCCACAAATTGAAGTAAAATTTGATATTGACGCTAATGGTATATTAACTGTTTCAGCAGTAGATAAAGGGACAGGTAAAGAACAAAAAATTACAATTTCAGGGTCTTCAGGGTTGTCAGAAGAAGAAATTAATAGAATGATTACAGAAGCAGAAAAAGCAAATCAAGAAAAAGCAGAAAAAGTAAAAATTATTGAAAAGAAAAATGAGTTAGACGCAATTATTTATTCTTTAAAAGATAATTTAGATAATGAAACAAAATCTGCCGCAGAAAATTTAGTTAAATCTGATAATATAACTTTATCAGAATTAGAAGATATGATTAATAAATTAAAAACATATAAACCTAAAGAAGAAACTCAACATTCAAATAATAATGAAGATATTATTGACGCAGAAGTAGAATAAATAATAAATTAAAAGTCCCTTTTAAATATAAAATATTATATTTAAAAGAGGTGAAAAAAATGAAAAAACATGGATTTTCAATGATAGAACTATTATTTGCAATGATAATTATGGCTGCATTAGCTGCAATTGCAATACCTAGTTTAAAATCAGGAACAGATTCTGCAAGTTATACAGCATTAAGAAGTGATACAGCAAATTTTTTATCAATAGCTCAAGCTGATTACGCAAATGAATTAACATTTGTAGCTTCAGACGGTGGAAGTGACGGATTTACAGATACTGACGACGACGGAATTGCTGATACAGGTGGATTAGACGGTGACGGTAAAATAAATGGTAAAAATGTAACCGTATCAAAAGGAACTGTAATATATTCGACGCCAACAGATTGTAATGGTGACGGAGATATAAATGGTATAACTTTAAGTGTAGCTAATGCAAATTTACCAAGATATGTATATTATAGTAGTTGTACAAGTGGTAAATTTACAATGGTAGATAAATAAAATCTAAGGATTTAATCCTTAGATTAAAAGGAAGAAGATAAAAAATCAAATAAATTATTATCCAAAGAATTTTCTTTAAAAGATTTTTTATTTTCATGCATAAATTTAAAAAGCTCAAATAAAAATGTATCGACTTGTAATGCATTCCATATAATTAAATCTAAATTAGCATTACCAGTAATATCTTGTTGTCTAAAAGCCTTATGAAAAACTTCAAAAGAATCAAAATATTCAGAACTTAAATCAAGTATATTTGAAATAACTATATCCATAGTATCTTCACCAACATATGAAAAAGAATTTTTAATAATACCAAGAATAGCAATATTATAAATATTATCTTCAATAGAAGACATTTGTTCATGAATAGCTAAATTAAAAAATAAAAAATAATTAGTTTTCATAAAAAATCCTTTAACCAAAAAAAGAATAAAAAATAAAATATTCTTTATTATCTAAAGCTTTTTTTATTTCTTTTAAAATTATTAAAATTTCTTTACTTTTATTTAAAATATATTCATTATGAACAATTTCACTTTCTTCTAATAATTTAATATTATTTTCAAGTTCATGAATATATTTTTTAGAAAAATAATCTTTTATATTAAAAAAATCTTTTTTAATTTCATTATGAAAAAAGATTACTTTTGAAGAAATTTTAGATTTTTTATTTCTTTTATTTTTAAATTTTTTATTTCTTTTAAAATAAGATTTTAAAAAAAAGTATCACCATTACAACCAGACCAAAGATTAAAATGTAAATATGATAATGGATTTCTTATAATAATTTTATTCTCTAAAATTAAACGATTAACTCTTTCTAATGAGATATATTTAAAAGATTCTTTTACTTCATTAGCGTCACCAATAAAAGCATACCCATTATCATTTATAATTAAATATTTATAATTAAAGTCATAATTAAGTGTTTCAAAAGAATGTTTAAAATTTTTAAATAAATATGCAGTAATAAAAATTTTATTTTCTAAAGATACACCAGACCAATTTAATCTATAATAAATATCAATAAAATTATTACTTATTGATATATCTTCATAATCTTTAAATTTTTTATTAAAATCAATTTTTTTTGCCAAACTGTAAGTAAGATCTAAACCCATAATAAATCCTTTTTATTTAACATAATTATATTGTAAATTATCTTAATAACTAATTAATTTTCTAAAAGAATAATGGATAAAATAAAATTTATCCATTAATTTTAATATTTATAATATTTTTATATTTATTTTGCATTTTTTTAAAATATTTATCTAAAAATAAACCCTCTTCTGTATATGAAGAAATTAATAAATGAGAATAATTATTTTCAACTAAAAAATCAAATAAATTAAAAATAATTTTTTTTGAAAAACCTTTTCTTTGAAAATCTTTTCGAACTTCAATAAAAGATAACCAATTAAAAAAACCAGGTGAACGAATACTTTCAACACCATTGATTTTTATTTTAACAAACCCAATTAAAATATTTTTATCAAATAAACAAAAGAAAAAAGCCTCATTATTTGAAGTAATTGTATTATAATTAAGAATATCCCAATTATCAAAATCTTCATTTAAAGAAATCATTTCTTTTATAGTTAAAACCTTAAAAATCATTTTTTATCCTTTAAGTAAAATAAGGGTTAAATAATCCCTTATTTTATAGAAATTGTTAATACAATCATTCCTTCGTCATAATCAATTTCAAAATTAAATCCATTAGGATCACCAATATCAAAAGAAATAAAAGTATCTTTTAGATTTTCTAAAAATTCTTTTTCCTCCTCTGTAGTCATTGTATCTCTACCTTCGTCGAAAACAATTTCTCTCAAATCAATAAATGATCTTACTTTATCTTCAACTGCAATTACATTACTTGTAATTGGATCTTCTTTAAAAAATTTTTTAACTTTTTTAATAGCATTCATTTTATTTTCCTTTTTTTAAATTAACTCTTTAAATAAGAGCTCTAATGTTTTTCTATGAGAATTAAGAGCACGAATATCATGTCTTCTCATAGCAGCCTTAATTACAGGAATACCAGATAAATTTAAAGTTTCTTTATAACCAGGAATAGTTATAATTCTTTTAACTTTATTTTCGTCTGTAACTGTAATTTTCCCATTTTTATTAAATAACAAAGAAGAATCCTCTTCAATAGAAGATTTAATATCCTTCTCTATTTCTAAAGCTTTCTTTGTATGAATAGCAATAGCAAAAACTTCTTCAGAATTAAAAGATTCTCTAATACGTTTTAAACGATTAGGAAAAGTTTTCTCTGAAGCAACTCCAAATTTAATTGCAGCAGTTTTTTTATTACCAAAACCGATAATATAAAAAATACTTTTTGCTTTTTCATATTTTCTTTTTTCTTTTTCATAATGACCAATAACTTCAATCATTAAATTAGAAGAAGAAATATCTTCGTCTAAATTTTTAAGAATATCTGAGATATCCCAACCTTTGATATATTGTTTCATAACAAATCCTTTTTGTTATTATGATTTTTTCATGTCTAGATCATAATAATCCTTATTTAAAATTTTCAGATAAACCAAATGGTATCTATGTGAATGTTATATTTAGATTTAAAGAAAATATAAAATTAAATAAAGATTAAGTAAATTTTTAGTATAATATTTAATTAAAATTAAGGTGATATTATGAAAAATATTTATTGTGACGGTGCTTGTAAAGGAAATCCAGGTGAAAGTGGTTCAGGAATAGTTGTTTTTGAAGACACTTTACCAATATTTGGAATATATGGAGCATATACTGAAAATGGAACAAATAATATAGCAGAATTAAAAGCTTTTAAAAAAGCTCTTTTATTAGTAGAAAATGTTCCAACAAAAATTTATGTTGATAGTCAATATACAATAAATTCAATTACAAAATGGTCATATAATTGGAAAAAAAATAATTGGACTAAAAAAGGTGGAATTAAAAATCTTGAATTAATAAAAGAAATTCACGAAATTTATGATTCTATAAAAGATAATTTAGAAATAATTTATGTAAAAGGTCATAGTGGAAATGAAGGTAATGATCTTGCAGATAATTTTGCTAATGCAGCAATTAAATATAAACAAAAAGAATGGAAAAAGGAATTATTATGAAAAAATATTTTAAAAATGTAAAAGTTGGAGATAAAGTTTTTGGAACTGTATTTGGTGAAGGAAAAGTAATTAATGTATTAGGTAATGACAATCATTATACATTTGAAGTAAAATTTAAAAATGGTTCTCAAATACACTATACAGAAGAAGGTGTTCCAAATTGGGGAAATTTTAATGAACAAACTTTATTTTATAAAGAAGATATTGATAAAAATGATTTTGAAGATATAATGTCTTTTAAAAAAATTTCAAAACTTATAAATAAAAATAAATTAGAAGTTAAAGTTCCTAGTGGTGAATGGAAATCAGTAGATAAAATTGATAAAAATTATTTAGAAACAATTTTAACAAATAAAATGCTATTTTTATTTAAAGAAAAAGGAGAATAAAATGAAAAAAATATTAACAATAACAACAATTATTGCAGGATCTTTATTAATAAGTGCATGTTCGTCAACAAAAGAAACAGGAATAAAAAAAGAATTTAAAATAAAAGAATGTCAAATAGACGGAAAAGAAGCTCCAAAATGGGTTTGTGGTCAATATGTTAATGACGAATATATTAGAGGTGTAGGAAGTGCACCATTAAGACCGGGATTAACAAATTTAACAAGACAAGAAGCAATGAATAATGCAAGAGTTGATTTAAGTCAAACTATCGAAACAAAAATAAAAAATAAAGTAGAAAGTTTTGTAAGATCTACTGGATATGGAAAAAATGAATCAGTAGATAAAGTTATTACAAATGTCTCAAAAAGTATAACCAAACTAACATTAAGAAATTCAACACAAGAATCAATGTGGCAAGGAAATACAGAAATGTTTATTTTAGTTAGAGTACCTAAAGAATCAGTAAAAAATGCTGAAAAAGGGGCAATAGAAGGAATTAAAAGTTCATTTAAAAATGATAATGCTTTATGGCAAGAATTTAAAGCAAAACAAGCTCAAAAAGATTTAGATAACGAGTAAAAAAATGGATTTTTATATATTAATGGGATTAATGTTGTTTTATATAACAGTACATTATTTAGTTCATAGTGATTTTCTTCTTAAAAAAAATAAAGAAAAATAATTATAACAATATTAAGAATTTTAAATTCTAATTAATAAAAAGGATAAAACTATGGGAAATAAATATAAAAAAACATTTATGAGAATAGCTTATGTTTGGGCAGAAGAATCTTATTGTAAACGAAGAAAAGTTGGTGCAGTAATTGTAAAAGATAATAGAGACATTGCACCAGGTTATAATGGAACAGTATCAGGTGCTGATAATTGTTGTGAAGAAGAATATGGAGAGCCTTCAAAAGAAGAATCAACTGTAACAAGACAACTATTTAATTCTTCTATTGAAGAAACAGCTCAATCATATTGCAAAAAAAATGGTTTAATTTTTGTATCAGTTAAAAAACTTGACGCTGGAATGGTTAGAATAGTATACAAAAGACCTTCATTAAGAACAAAAGCGTCAGTTGTACATGCAGAAGCAAACGCTATTGCATTTGCTGCTAAAAAAGGAATACCTGTAGAAAACTGTAAATTATTTGTAACACTTTCTCCTTGTATGAATTGTGCAAATTTAATTATTCAAAGTGGTATTAAAGAAGTTTTTTATTCAGAAGAGTATAGAGATACGAGTGGAATTGAATACCTAAAAGAAAATGGTATAAAAGTCGAACAATATGAAATGGAAAATCCATTTAATGAAGAAGGGTAAAACCTTTCTTCTTTTTAAGATAAATTATTAAGAGAGGATATATGAGTAACAAAGAAATTTTTAAAAGAATAGGGATTTATTTACTAGTAGGTAGTTTAACATTTTTTGTTTTAATGCTTTTTCATAAACCGGCCTTATATTTCAAAGGTTCATTCATTGATTATCTAATTTTTATTTATGATAAATTATCATTTCCAATGTTTTTATTTTATATAATAATATATATATTCCAAGGTGGGATAATAATGGCTTTATTCTATGCCGTATTTAAAGATAAATATATTGGAAATATAATTTTAGGTCTATTTAGTTTTTTTGTAGGAGTTGAAGTTTATTATTTTTATTTACAAGGAGGAGAAACTTCTTGGAATATAGGATTTAATGAATTTATGTTAGATAATGCATTAAAAATATTTAATAATCCAGATCTTTTAAAAGAAGCTTCCTCTCAATATACAAATGGAACATTATTCTATAAATATATGATTGCTGTACCAATTATATTATTTACAATTTTATATCTTATAAAAAGAAAAATTCCAAATGTAAAATATGGTTTTTTAGGAATACCAGCAATTATAGCTTTATTTACATTTTCTGATCATTTTGAAAGAATTCCATATATGTATAGAGTATTTTATCAATTAGAATATAAAATAATGAACACAATAGATACAAAACTACACAACTATCATAGAAATAAAATAGATTTAAAAATAGACGAAAATAAAACAACACCTAAAAATATAATCTTTATAGTAAGTGAATCTATAAGAGGTGATTTTATATCAACAAATAGTAAAGATCAAGAAATAATAGAATCAACAAAATATTTAAAAGAATTACAAAAAAAAGATTTATTCAAAACATTTGGAATAATGTATAGTTTAGGAAATTGTTCAAGTGCTTCAAATACTTTTTTAATGAATGGCGGAAAATTTAAAAATCATAGATTTGCACCAACAATATATCAATATATGAAAAATGCTGGTTATGAAACATATAGAATTGATTCACCACATACAGGATATATAAATGGAGTATATGATTATGATAAACCATTTATTGATAAATATATATCAAATGAATCAACAGTTCCAGTATACATGAGAGACTTTAAATCTTTAGAAGATATAAAAAAGATAATTAATGATAAAAATAAAAAACATTTTATCTATTTAACAAAACATGGGGCCCATTTTCCAATTGAAAAACAATATCCAAAAGATAAAGAATTATTTAAAACAGATAATTTGAAAAAAGATTCAGAAGAGAGAGTAAAAAAAGAATATTTAAATGCAATTCATTGGACAATTAATGAATTTTTTAAAAAATTAGAACCAATATTAGATAAAGATACTATTGTAATTTGGGTATCTGATCATGGAATTAATATATATAGAGATAAAGATAAGGACTCTGTTATATTAACACATTGTGAACATAATTTTAATCATTATAAGTCATTATTTAATGTAGCTGGTGGAGTTTTTTCAAAAAATAAAGATTTGATAAATAGATTCAAAAATTTAAAAGAATCTAGTGCAGAACAAATATTACCAACAATATTAAAATTAGCTGGATATAAAAATATAGAAAAAGAATACTGGAAACCTTTTCAAGAAGGAGTAGTTTCAATAAAAGAAAAAAGATATCCAATGTTTGCATTAGGAGATCTTGGATTTTTAGATAAAAATGGAACTATTCTAAAAGAAAATAATGAAACATATGATTTTAAAGACAAAACATTTGGAATAAACAAAAGAGGGTCAGGAATTTAGAAGAAGATTAAAAATCTTCCTCTAATAAACTAGAAATTGCACTCTGAATACCTTTAATTAAAGATTCTTTATCAAGAATATAAATTCCTTCAAAAATAGGTATATCATTTATATCTTCATTAGATATATTATACAATCTTCGCTTTTCTTTATAATCAGACAAATTAACTAAAATATATTGAGCTAATATAGAATCTGTAAAATCTTTAGAAAATCCTCTTTCTAAAAAAAACTTTTTTGCTTGATTTAGTTCTTTCTCAATTTTTTTTGAAGAAGATAACTCAATTGCACCACTATTCATATTTGTCTTAACTATTAATTTAGCCATAAAAATCCTTTAAAATATTATTTTTAATTGATAATAAATCAATATTAATGTAATAAGAAAAAATCGTTATTTAATTTAATGTACATTTAAGGTTAATATAGCTATAATTTTACCAACAAGAAGGAATTTGTCACTCCTCCTTGTTCATAGCTTATCCTTTAAATTTAATTTTTTCTCATATAGAAAATTTTATTCCAAGTTATCAAGATCAAAGAATCTTTACACATTTCTAATTCTTTGATCTTTCTTTCTTATCTTAAAATCAAAATACTATTTTAAAATCTTAAAAATCAATATTTTAAATATAAAAAAATTTATTTAATTTAATATACATTTAAGGTTAATATAGCTATAATTTTACCAACAAGAAGGAATTTGTCACTCCTCCTTGTTCATAGCTTATCCTTTAAATTTAATTTTTCTCATGTAGAAAATTTTATTCCAAGTTATTAAGATCAAAGAATTTTTATCCCTTTCTAATTCTTTGATCCTATTTTTTTCCATAAATTTAATGATATAATCCATATATGAATCTAATAATAAAAAATCTAATATTTATAATTATCTATAATATAATTGATAAAATTTTTATAAAATTAAATTTTATAAAAGAAAAAATAAATTTTGATAATGATATAAAATTCATAATAATTAACCTAATAATAACTAGTATTATATTTTTTTATTTAAATAAATATTTAAAAGAAAATGATATATATTAAAGATATTTTAAGTATATTATTGTTATAATTTTCTCAAGCAAGAGATATTTATTATACTTGCGAATAAGAATCACAATCTTGTTAACTTTCATTTTCACTCTCTTGAAGATTTTTTACCTCTTCGAATTTTGAACTGTTTTGTGAGAGAGTCTTTTGACTCTCTCTTTTAAAAAAAATTTATAAAAATAGAATATAATATCTTCATGAACAAAAAAATCACATTAACTATATTTGCATTATTATTAATAGGAATAACTATTTTAGATTGGTATGATTTAATAAGTCATAATCGTTATGATAAAATAGTTTTTTTTGAAATGTTTTATAATTGTCAAAATTGTTATTATGTAGGAATATTAGATAGTATATTTAATATAATTTTTGCATATATTTTAATAATTTTAATATTTAATATAAAAACTTCAAAAATATATAAATATGTAAAAGATTTGAGAAATTATTTTGATAGAGATTAATACAATTATATTAATAAATTTAATTTCTATTGGATTAATATTTTGTCAAATAATATTTTTTATATATTGGAATGAAACAAAAATATTTCAAAAATTTATATTTTTATTATCATTATTTTTACTAATATATATTAATTATTTAAAAATAATTAAATTTTAAGTAAATTAATTGTATAATTTAATACAAAAAAAAAGATTAACAGATTTATTCGTTGAAATAAAATAGTTAATTAGAGGAGAATATAATGAATAATAACAATAAACCTACAAGTATACTTCAAACAGATTACTATCAATTTACAATGGCCTATGCATATCTTATGATAGATACAGCAAAAGAAACTACAGGATTTGAATCATTTGTTAGACACATTAAAACAAATATAACAGATAAAAAATACTATATTTTCAATGCAGAAAAAGAAGTAATTGAATTTATGGATAAAATAAAAAAAGAAATAAACGAAAAAGATTTCTTTGAAAAATTCTGGAAATATATAAAACACAATGTAGATAATAAATCTTATCAAATTGCAAAAAAAAGATTTGAATCAATGCCTAAAAATTTTGAATACAGAATAATGAAAAATAATTCAAAAATATATCCAAAAGTTCCAGTATTTCAATTTAAAGGACCAAAATTTATAGGTCAAATGATTGAAACACCTATTACAAATATTATAAATGGTAGAGTTGGTATTGAAAGTTATAGAAATAAAATAGCTATATCAGAAACAGTTGAAAATGAAAAAGAAATAATTAATTCTTATAAAGAAAAAATTATAAAAAGAGCAAAAGAATATAGAGATTCGACAACAAAAATTCTACTAGAAGCTGGATATAGAAGATCTCCAACATTTAAAATAGCTTGTTTTGCAAGTGAAGAAGCAATTAAAGCTGGTTGGAATGGAACAAGTAATACATGTCTATTTAATAAAATAAATAAAAAATATATTGGTGGAACAATGGCTCATGCTTTTATAATGTCATTTTATGAAAATGGAAAAACAAATGAAGATATAGCATTTAGAACATGGCAAAATATATTTGGTAAAAGTACTATTCTAATAGATACTTATGATACTATTAATGCAGTTAAAATACTTATTAAAAATAATATAAGACCAAATGCTGTAAGAATAGATTCAGACCCGATAGAAGAACTTGCAATAGCAGTAAGAAAAGAACTAGATAAAGCTGGCTGGAATGAAGTTAAAATATTTCTATCAGGAGATATTACACCAGAAAAACTTATTAAATGGGAAAAAGAAAATATTCCATTTGATATGTGTATGGCTGGAACTAAATATGTAAATATAGATCTTGCAGAAAATATAAACCCAGGATTTGTATATAAAGTTGTTGAATTTGAAAAAAATGGAAAAATAGAATATCCAGTAAAAAAAGCAACAGGAAAAAGTAATTATCCAGGCCTAAAAAAAGTAAAAGTATCTGAAAATGGAGATATTCTTATGGAAATAGGAAAAAATGATTTTGGATTTTTTAATGAAGAAAAAATTAATGAAAATTCAATAGTAGCTTTTAAAGATATTTAATTATAAAAGAGATATAAAATCTCTTTTATAAAATCATACCCTTTTTTAAACTATAATCAAAAAATTTATTAACTTTATTTTTTTTATCTTCTTTTATAGATTCTATTAAATATAAAGATAAATTATATTTAGTAAAAATATATTGTTCAATAGAAATAATAATTTTAGATAACTCTACTTGATTTGAATTATTTAATTCAGGGTGTTTATCTTTTAAAGAAAATCTTATTGATTTTGAAATAAAATAAATTAAATTAGTTAATTCAATTTTAAATTCATAATCATTAACAATAGTTTTATAATTAACAATATTTTTCAAAAGAACACCTTCTTTTTCTAATAATTCAGAAACAGCAATTAATTCAAAAGATTCTTGTTGTATTCGATCCTTTATTTCTTTAGAATTATCAAATTCTAAAAAAAGAAATTCCTTTAAAATTTCAGCAGACTCTTCCGTTAATATAGTTAATAAATATGCAGTTTTATTTACAATTGGTTCCATTTAAAAATCCTTTTATATAATTATAATTAATTATTACTTAATAAGTTTTTAAGAAGATTTATATTATTATTAAATAAAAGGATTTTGTTATGATTAAAACAGATAGAAAAGTTGATTTTTATAATATAGAAGATATAAAAGAATATTTTTTAGAAATAGCGTTTATTCTTTATAGCGAAATGAATCCAATAGTAGTTGAAAGTTATATAGAAAAATTTGAAAACAGAGAAATTCCTGAAGAGGAATTAAAACAAATCAAAATGAATTTTAATAATGATTTAGATACATTAAATATGCTATTTGAACATATTAGTATATATATATTTAACTTAGTTAATTCAAGTCAAAAAAAACAATTTATAAATCTATTTAAAGCACATTATGAATTATTTAAAAAAAAGTATGAAGGATTTTATATTGAAGAAATAGATTCTTTTAAAAATTTTAAAAAAGAAAGATTTAAAATGTTTAAATTAAATATAAAAAAAGAAAAAGTCTAGAATTAACTAGACTTTTTTAAACTATGAAAATCAAAATGTTCAAAAAAGAATTTTGAACTATTTACATTATTAAACCAAGTTTCAAAATAATTATTATCTATAATTCTACAAATACCTAATATAAGATTAGATTCTGAAACCACAAAATATTTTTCATTTTTATATCTTTTATTGTCAATTCTTTTTTTACTTTTTAATATATTAAATAAATAGTCATTATTATTTATTAATTCAATTTTCATGATAAAGTCACCTCTCTGTTTATTATAAAAAGTAATAAACAGATTTATTTATAATATATTAAGTATATTTATAATAAAATATAAAAAATAAAAGGATAAAATAATGAATATTTTTTTAGACTTAGAAGAAACAATAATAGAAGATTGGTTTAAACCAGTATTCTTAGAAAATAAAATTGAAAAAATAAAAAAAGATATATTTTTATTAAAAGAAATAAATGATATTGAAGATAATGAAATAAATTTAATATTATTTTCATTTGCTGTAACAAATGAACATAACGAAGAAATTTTTATAAAAACTTTAAAAAAAGATATTGAAAAAATATTTAATTCAAAATTTATAAAAATCTATAAATTTAATAAGAAATTTGTATTTTCTGTTTTAGAAAAATCATGGCAAATAAAAACATTACCTACAGATATAATTTCTGATATATTAATGGGAAATGAAAAAGAAACATTATTTGAAATAATAGCTTTAAATGATTTTAAAAATGAAATAAATATATTATTTGACGATACAGTAAAAACAACAAAGAAAGAAATTTTTGAAAAAAGTCTTTTTTCAAAAGAAAAGACAACTTTAATAACAATAAAAGTTTAGGAGTTTATTATGGATATAATATTAACAAAACATTCTTATAATAGAGAAACAAATCATAAACTACTAGAAAAAGATATTATTATTTTTATAGAAAAACTATTAAATGATTTTAATCTAGAAGAAGAAGGTTTTTATAAATTTGAATATGATCATATAAGAGCAGTTCTTAAAAAGAATAATGATAAAATAAAAGTAATAACTATCTATCCAAAGAAAAAAGATTTTTTAGAACTTAATTTTAATTTTCAAATTAAAAAATGTATTTACCAGGGGAAAGAAGAACATGAAAGAGGAAAAGAAGAACTTAAAATAAATAAATCAAAAACAGTACAAGGTGGAATACTTATTAGATTAAAAAATAAAAAAAAGAAAGTAAGAACAAAAGAAAAATTAAAAAAAGATTTCATAGAAATGATTAATAATAAAAATGTAGAATTAAAAAGATTTAGAACAAATAAAAAATTTTCAGAAATATCAAAAAAATATTTTTCAGAAAATATATATCAAAAAATAAGATATATTTTAGAACCAATAAATGAAAAATATATATTTGTTTATTTTTTAGATTCAGAACAAAAATTATTAAAAACATTACATATAAATGATTTTAATAAGTATAAAAAAGAACTTTATGAAAAAAGAATAGGAGAACAAAAACAGAATGATAACTGATACACACATACATATAGATAGAAAGGAATATAATTCAATAAGAGAAGAAATGCTTAATAGATCAAGAAAAGTAGGTATAGAGCGTTTTATAATACCAACAGTTGATTCAAACAAAGTTTCAAAAATAGTTGAATTATCAGAAAATAATAATGATATTTATTTTGCAATTGGTCACCACTCAAATACAATTGAAAAAATTAATGATAAAAATATAACAGATTTAATATCTCATAAAAAATGTATTGCTATAGGAGAATGTGGGTTAGACTGGTTTCGAATAAAAAAAGGAATTAATAAAAATGAAGAAAAAAAGAGACAAATAAAATTACTAAAACAACAAATATTTTTATCAATGGAAAGCAATAAACCTTTAATTTTACATACAAGAGGTGCAGAAAAAGAAATAGCAGAATTATTATATGAATATAATAATTTAAAAGGTGTAATACATTGTTATGTTGGAAGTAAAGAACTATTAAGATTAATAGAAAAAGGGTTTTATTTTGGAATAGGTGGTGTATTAACATATAAGAGTGCAAAAGATTTGAAAAAAAATATAAAAAAAATACCAATAGATAAATTAGTTTTAGAAACAGACGGTCCATTTTTAACTCCTGAACCATATAGAAAAAAAATAAATGAATCAAGCTATATACCAATTATATTAAATGAATTATCAAATATATTAGGAAAAAATAAAATTGAATTAGAAAAAATAATAGAAGAAAATACAAATAGATTATTTAATTTATCTTAAAAATACTATAACAATATTACATATTTTTTTTAATATGAAAAAAAACTAAAGGATAAAATTATGGATTTAACAAAAGTAAGCAATGCAGTTGTATCAGTTGAAGAAGGTGTGTTAACATTAACATATGATTGTGGAGATTTAACAGACGCAGAAAGATTTGCTAATAAAGCTGAAAGAAAATTATCTTCAGAGAATATTGAATATCAACTAGATATTTTAGAAGATAATGAAGAAGGAAATTGGACTATTGTAAATATTGAAATTCCAAACATAGATAACTATGATTTTGAATTAATAAAAAATACAATTAACTTTATTGATTCTATCTAGGTATTTTATACCTAGATAAAACTCTTTTAGAAGTTTATTAATTAAATTAAAAATATTTTAAAATTTCAATGGTAGGTTATTCATATCTCTAGTAACAAAAAATGGGCCCCTTCTTTTAAAATAAGTCCTTTTATGTCTATCTATTATAGATTTAACAATTGGAATATTAACAATATTTTTATCAAATTCTTCTTGAAGATCTTTTGGAAGTCTATTTTCATAACCAAAAATAATTGGTCCAATAGAAGCATAAGAGAGTCCAAGTTGATCTTCGTCACAATCACCTTCAGATTGAGTATTAAGTCCGTCAGAAGGTTTTTGAGTAATAATATCTTCTCGAATATCAAGATATTTAGCAATTTCAATTTCTTCAGTACCTTTTTCAACAAATTGAATTGGAGAAATATCACCAACGTCTCCACAAATAGTCCAAAATCCTAGAAAATACTCAGAATAATTATCTGTAGATAGTACAATACCATTTGTTACACCAGCAAGTCTATAAAGAGATATCATTCTCAATCTAGCCTTAATATTACCCTGAGCAATATTATCATTAAAAGAACTAGTATCAAAACCAGCAGCAGCTGCAACAACATTTGTTGATTGAACAACATTATCTATTTGAGAATGAATAGAAGGAGATCCTTCTTCCCATTGATTCATTTCCATAAAAGAATGACAATATTTTTCTCCAACATGCTTAGCTTTTTCTTTGTGATCATTTGAAGAAGACAATGGAATTGAAACACCAATAAGTTTAATATTAAGTTCGTCACAAACAGGCCTCATAAGAGCAGCTACAACAGCAGAATCTAGTCCACCAGAAATACCAATAACAAAAGATTGGATTCCACTATTTCTAACTTCATTTTTAACAATGTTTCTAATAGAAGAAACTGAAGTAATAACAGTTTCTCTAGAAGGTTTAATAACTTTGATTGATCGTTCTATAAAAGAATTAAAATTTTCCATAATAAATCTCCTTTAAATAAATTTAATATTTCTATTCTTCATAATATTGATATTTTTATCAAAAGAATCGTCTCTAATACCTTTTGTACAATTTTCAATAATATTAACATTTGTATAGCCTCTACTAATATAACCCATTGCATTTTTAAAAACACAATAATTAGTAGCAACACCTACAATATAAATAGGAGTATTTTTAGGAAATTTTTCTTGAAAAAATCTTTCATAATTATCATTTCCGTCCCAAATAGAAAATTGATCTTTCATAAAAACAAATTCTCTATTAACAGAAAAATCCTTAGGAGATTCCATAACACCAGATTCAATAATTATTTTAGTTTCTCTATTTCTCGGATTAATTTTATAAAGATCCCAACCTCTAGAATTAAATTCACAATGACGAGGAAAAAGTTTAGATTCTTCACTAGAATTATAAGTGGAATCATGAGTATCCATTGTATAAATAATATCTGTAAAAGATTTATCATAAATCTGATTCTGAATAGAATCAACTATTGTTTCAGCTTCAGGGACATAAAGAGCTCCCTCAGGACTTGCAAAATCATATTGATAGTCTACAACTATAAGTACTTTATTTTCCATAATAAATTCTCCTCATATTAATTATTCTATTTTAATAAATAGATTTATTAATATCTTATAAATTTGTAGCTTTTAATGACATTCAACTTATTGGTCAAAATTATTAACGATAATTACTTAAAAGTAATTCTTTAGGATAATTTTCTTGAATAAAATCAATTAAACATTCAGGAACATGTTTCTTCCATTCTTGAGTTCCAGTGGAAATACTTTGTCTGACTAAAGTTCCAGACATAATTTTTGTTTCATGTCGTTCAAGATTAATTAATTCAATTAATTCGCCATTTGAATTTTTAGCCCCTTGAAACCAATCTAAATCTGTTTCAGATCCAGCATAATAACGAGTAGGAGTTGGTAAATTTTTATTTTTAATACGAGTCATACAATGATTAACCCATTCTTCTTTAGATACAGCTCCTATATCATTAATAGGAATAATTTTAATTTTAGTTTTACAACCTTTACCAACTTCACCAAAAACCTTTCTAATCATATCAATGCGTTGATTTTCGGTAAAAGGATTATCTCTAGTTCCAGAAATTTGAACTGAACCTAGACCAATAATAACAATATCATTATCACGGATCATTTGAGAGTAAACACGATAGTGTCCATTTGTAAGTGGTTGTTGGCGAAACATGCCAAAAGCAATTTTTTGTGTAGATTTCATAATATATTCTCCTCTAATTAACTATTTTATTTCAACGAATAAATCTGTTAATCTTTTTATTTATAAAATTATAACTAAAATTTACTTAAATGTTATTTAATCAATAACTTTTTGATAAATAACATTTAAAGTAGGATATTCAATAGCAACAAGATTTTTTTTAAAACCAGCACCACAGTCTATAGCAGCAAAATTTTTAGATAAATAAACATTTTCAATTGTTGTATGACCGAAAATATTAAAAAGATCTTTACCATTATAAATATTTTTTAAATCACAAAAAGCAATATTATCTCGTAAAAACCTATTAGTTAAAATATTGTTTTTATCAATAGAAGAATATTGATTTAAATCGGAACCTTTCCAAAATTTAGAAATACTTGAATGAGATATAATTAAAGGTCTATTATTTTTAAATTCAATTAATTTAAAAATAGGTTGTTTTTTTAAAAATTTTATATGTTCAATAAATTTTTCTTTTTCAAAATCATTATAATAAGAATAAGACATAAGAGTATCAATTCCACCATTATTAGGTTGACGCCATTCAGAAGACATTAATAAAGAATTATCTTTAGAATCAACTAATGATCTTATCATATAAATTTCATGATTACCTTGAACCATTTCAATATTATTATCAATAATAAAATCAATTACTTCTTTTGATTTAGGACCTCGATCAATTAAATCACCAACAGATATTATTCTATAACCATTAGGTATTTTTTTAAAAAGAGCTTTTAATGTTTCTAATTGACCATGAATATCTGCTATAATAAAAACCTTTTCTTCCATTTAATAACTCCTATATTAATGCATATTTAACTAATATTTCAATAGAATCAGTTGATTCAGAAATAACTTCTGTTTCTATAATATCAGAATTTGAAGGAAGCTTTTTTATAAGATCTTGTTTAATATTGTTTTTTGAACAAACTATAAGCTTAAAATCCCAATTATCATTTTTTCTAAATTTTACCATTTAATAAATCTCCGTTTTATTATTATTGTTTATTTCATTAATTTTAAAAATTAATTTAATTTCAATATCAGAAAAACCAATAATACCAATTTCTAAAGCTTGCTCTAATGTTACAAATTTAAATTCAGAATGTTCAGGATTTAAAGATATAGAATAATTATGAAAACATTTAGTTAAATTAATATAAAAAGAATTAGAAGAAAAATGGTTTTCTTTTTCCCAAGAAACTTTCTTCTCATAAAGAAAAAATAAATCAGATTCAAAAATATCTAAATCAACTTCTTCTTTTATTTCACGAACAGAAGCTGCATAAAGATCTTCATTATCTTCTTTTTTACCACCAATAACATTCCACTTCCCAGGAGCAATATTTTTTATATTTGATCTTTTAGCTATTAATAATCTAGGTTCTAAAAAAGAATGATTATCAAAAATAAAATTTTGTACACCTATAATCATACATATATCCTTTTTTTTTATTTTATTATACATATTTAACTTTAAAATAATTTTAAAAAACCCCAAAAAGGGAAAATTTTAGTAGAGATAAGTACCTCCTATCTCTATTAAAACTTGTTTTGAATGAGTATACCCATTGTAGGTATACTCTTTTTCTTTAACTACCTCAGTAGCAACTTTAGTATTTTTAACATTTTTAACATTTTTATCATTTTTTATATTCATGATAAATCCTTTCAACAAATTTAAATTGTTATATATAAATTTATTAAAAATTAATTATTAATTAAGAAAAATAAAGATAAAATAAAAATAAAAATAAAGGTTATATAAAATGATAAATTTTATATGTGCAAGTGCAGGAAGAGGAAAAACTTTATTAATGCAAAAGATATTAGAAAATAAAGAAAAATTTTTAATATCTACATTTGACTTTTATAAAGACGAATACAATTTCCAATTAGAAGAAATAAAATTAAATTCATTTTCCCAAATAAAAAATAATTTAAAATTAAATAACAATAAAATTATTTTTACAACAAATAATCAAAATAATTTAAAAATGAATTTTCCTTATTTTTTAAGAACATTAATGAAAACAAAAAAATTTAATGAATATACAATTGTATTAGAAAATAGTTTTTTTTATATAGATCAAAATTTATTTAATTTATTATTTCATATATCTAGATATACAGATATATATATATTAGTCCATTCAACAAAAGATTTTGAAGATCTTATAAGAAACAGAGAATATTTATTTAATTTTTATTTTAATTCAAAAGATATATATTTTGAACCAATGAATAGTTTTTTAGAAAAAAATATTCAAATAAATACAGAAAATCTATTTGATAAAATAAAAGAATTTAACAATTCATTAAGATATGGTGTATTTATAGAAATTTCACAAGGAAAATATAAAATATTAAAGGATATGAAATGAATATAATTTTTTTAGATTGTGACGGCGTTTTAAATAAAGTTAAAGGAAATGATATAACTTGTAAAAAACAATTAAATCACTTTGATAAAAAATTAATAGAAAATTTAAATAATTTATTAAGTTATTTAAAAAATGTAAAGATAATAATAACTTCTTCATGGAGAGACGATTTAAATGATCTTATTAATGAGTTAGAAAAATCTGAATTTAAATTTAAAAATAGAATAATTGGAATAACTAAAAATCTAGGAAATAGAGGATTAGAAATAAAAACTTTTTTAAAAGAAAATAAAATAAAAAAATACGCAATTATTGACGACGAAATAAATGAAATAAAAGAGTATTTTAAAGAAAATATATTTAAAATAAATCCAGAAACAGGAATTACAAAAGAAGATATAAAAAAAATAGAAAAAGTTTTTTTAGAAAAATTTACATGTATTCACTGTAATAGTAATAAATTAGCAACTTGGATATATATGCCAGGATATTCAAATTCAACAAAATATGAAGAAGATTGTCATTGTGACGATTGTGTTCCGAGAGGTTGTTCCTGTAACAATGAAACAATATATGAAGATTTATCAAAAGAAGAATTAAAAAAACAAATAAAAAATTTATTAAAACAAAATATATATTTAATAAATTATGGAAATAAAATTCATAAAGTCGGTAAAGAATTAGAAGTAATTAAAGATAAAAATTTAATAAAAATATTATTTTATAATCTAACAATTGAGCAATTACTTCATTTTGAAATAATTTTTTTAGACGAAAAAGGAAGAGAATATCCATGTTGTGAATATTTTTATGAAGAACTTGGTTTAGAAAGAGAAATTTTATAATGGAATATTCAAATAAATGTAGATTGAGAATAACACCGGAAGGAAAAAAATATATTAAATTACCATTTAATATTTCTAAAGAAGAAAAAAAGAAAGTACTATCTTATTTTAAAAAAATACAAAATAATTTAATTAAACAAGAAGAAAATTTTGATTTTGTTATTAATCCGGAAAAAATTAATTTAGTTTGTTCAAAAAAAACAGCCTTAGGAAGATTATCAAAATCAAAAAAGAAAGTTTTAGTAACTTTATAAAAAAAATCATATAACAAATTAAATCAAAATTAAAAAAGGATAAATTATGATATCTATAATTATAGGAAAACAAAAAGGTAAACAGTTTGAAAAAGAATATGAAGAATATTCAATTTCAAAAGAAGAACTTTTTAAAAAATATATGAATATGGAGCCTAAAAAAGGTCAAACAATATTCTTATTCTCTGGAGAAGGATATTTAAAAAAAGGTGCTATAGTTCAAAATGAACCAAAGCCAATTATTTAGAAGGTTTTTAACCTTCTAATTACTTATAGTTTTTTTATAAATAAAAAAGCTTATAACAAAAGAACTCTTTTAATTAGAGATTATATTTTATATAAAGGATTGTTATGACAGAAAAAACAGAGGAAATTATTTCTTTTTTTAAAGAAATAAGTAAGCCATTTAAAGATAGAGAAGGTGGTCCTAAATTAGAAATTATTCAAAGATTTTTAGAAGGACAAAATATTAGTTCGGAATATATTCCGAATATAGGTTTAATAATAAATAAACAGGATAACCCAGATATAGTAGTAGTTAGTCATATGGATCTAATAAATAAGTTTCAAAAAGGTTTTGAAAATGGAACAATATGTAATATTGACGAAGAATTTATTACTGGTGCATTAGATAATACTATAACAAATGCAATATCTTTATTAGTATTTAAAGAATTATTATTAGAAGATAATAGTTTAAATATAGAATTATTTTTATCAGAAGGAGAAGAAGTTGGATTAATAGGAATGACAAACTATCTAAATGAATATATTGAAAAAAGTAAAAACACTTTTTTTATAAATTTAGACGTAACTAATGACGGTTATGGAACAGATATGTCAGTAGAATATGATAAACCAGATTTCAATACAGTAAAAAAAGTTCAAGAAGTACTAAATGATTTAAATTATCATATACAAGGAGAAAGATTTTGCGACGATATGGATTCAATTAATGAAAAAAAATGTGCAGGATTTAGTTTCTGTTTACCAACAATAAAAAACATACATTCTTACAAAAATAAGGCAAAATTAGAATCAATAGATAATTATTTTTATGGTTTAAAAAGATTAATTTTAAATCTAAAAAAAGAAGAAAATTATGAAACATTTAATTCTATCTATATGAAATATGCATTAAAAAGTAAGAATGAAAAAAAATTCAAAAAGAAAATTGATAAGAAAAAAGAAGAATCTAGAAAATCATTATGGGAATATAATCCAAAACAAATGAATGAACCAAATTTTCAAAGAAATTTTTCAATTGAAAAAAATAATGATAAAAAAACAAAAATAATGAAAACATTTAATCTTACTGAATTTCAATATAATGAAAGAACTAAATTCATAGATATGTTAATGGATTTATTTTTATTTGATTATAAAAAGATTTTTAAAGATAATTCAGGAGAAGTTTTAAGAGAAGGTAGAGATTTCTTAGAAAATATTATTTATGACGACACAAGTTTTTATTTAAATGATTTTTGTTCAGTATTTAATGTTGAAGAAAAAGAAGTTGAAAAACTATTTAATAATTTAGAAAGAGAATTTGGGACAATTTTATGTGAAGAAAAAGGACATGAATATAAATTTCCAAATCCAGATTACTTAGATTTTTAAATCAATAGGTTTTTAACCTATTGATCTTCTTTTAAAGAAACTTTTTTAAAAAAATCAGAATCACCATGAATATAAATTTCTTTTCCAGATTCTGGAGAAACAAAAACAACTCCAGTATAAACAGCTTCCATTTCAGGGGCCCTTAATCTATCTTCATAATCAGAAGGTTCAGAAATATATTCAATAAAAACAGATTCACCTTTTTTTGGGAAAGGAGATTCTCCTTCAAATTGAAATTTTTCAAAAATAAGAATAAATTCTTTATCATTATTATTTTTTAAGAAATCAATTAAATTTAAATTTACATATGCATTATCATTAGTATGCTTAGGAGTAATTTTATTAACTCCAGAACCATGACAACAATTACAATTCTCTTTTAAAGAATCTTCTCCATTACATTTTATACAACTAGTTTCAAAATCTTTTAAATTCATAACATATTCCTTTTATTTTATAAATGAAATTATATCAAAAAAAAGTAAATAGATAACTTAAAAATTATATAATATAAAATAAATAAATTTTGGAGAAAATAATGGAAGAAAAATATAAAATAATGATAATAGCAAAAGATTTAAATAATTCAATAATAAAAGAATTTTTTTTAATAAATAATAAAAATAAAAAAACAGCAATTGAATTAGGTAAATTTTTTTTTGAATTAAAGTATCCAAATATAAAAGAAATAATAGATTCAAAGGTGGTATAAAAAAATATTAAGAATCAAAAGATTAAATTTAATAAAAAGTTGTATAATTATAAAGAAAAAAAAGAATAGAGGTTTTGATATGAAAAAAATATTATCACTAATGGCAATAACTGTAGCACTAACAACAACAAATGCAAGTGCAGAAGAACAAAAATTAACTCAAAGAGATTTGGAAGGTCAAAAAACTGCAAAAATATTTGCAAAAAGATTAAGTGAAATTCCAAACGCACCAAAAGGATTAATTAAAAAATGTCAAGAAGCAAAAACATTTAATGACTACAAACATTGTAAAATGGCTTATAAAAAATTTAAAAGAATAAATAAAAAAAAAAGAATAAATAAACATATTCAAGAAACTGCCTATAAACCAAATTATGAATATAAAGCAGCAAAAAAATATGGAATAGATTTATATGGAAAAGAAGGAAGTAAATAATGAATAAAAAAATATTAATTGTTGGAGCTGTAGCTCTAACAATAGGAATTGGTAGTTTAGCTGTAATTAATAATATTAATACAAATATGGTTAATTCAATCAAACAAGTACTTGAATCAAAAGATTCTTTTGTAAAAAAACATGGAAAAATAACATGTTCTATAATAGAAGATAAATGCTCAATATTAAATATTGAAGGAAAAGATAATACATTAATTGATAAAATTGAAATAAATAAAATAAAAAATTTAGAAATCTTTTTTGATAAAGAAGGTAAATTAACTGAAAAAGGTTTAGATCCAAAAAAATCTTATAAAGTAAGTACTAATTTAAAAGCTTACAATGTAAGAGAAAAAGGTAAAAATATTTTAGAAAATATTCAAACAAGCAATATTCCTGATAATATAAAAGAAAAATTTAAAAAATCAAAATTAAATATTGAAACAATATTAACTATAAAAGGCAAAGGAAATAAAACAAATGTTTCAATTGAAAATGAAATAGAATTAACAAAATTAATGACATTTAAAATTGATTTAAATGCATTTTTTATATCCTCTTTAAAAGAAGTTTTAGGTAATTTAAATAATGAAAAAGGAATGCAATCTTTATATAAAGCTATAGGTATAGATAAAATTGCATTAGGATTAGAAAACAAAGGTGGTCTAATAGACTTTTTTTATATTTCATATTTAAATGAAATTAATAGCTATAAAAATAATTTATATGTAAATAATTTATATTTTGGAGAAACTTCTGAAAAAGTTTTATCAGAAAAAGAATTTAAAGAACTTTTCTTAAAAAGAGTTAATTCTAAAGAAACTACAGAAAATATTAATACTATTGCTAATAGCTTTAATATTAATATAAATATAAAAGCTTTAAAAGATTTTTTAAATGAAAAAAATAAAGAAATTACTTTTGAAATAAAATCAAAAGAAGAACAATTATTAATTAAACAACTTTATTTAATTCAATTAGGTGATTACGCAAGTTTAATTAATTCTTATAAACTTGAAATAAACTAAATATAATTAAGCTTATATTAAGTTTAATTAATATATAATTCAATTATAAAAAAAATAATAGGAGAAAACAATGAAAAGCATTAACTTTAGAAACTTTTTTGATTTTAGCTTTGATTTTGATACAGATTTTAGTGTCTGTAATTCTCCTAAAAAACTTAATGGTGATTAAATCTTAAATAAGATTTAAAAACCTATTAAGGGGAAGTTAGGAGACTTAAAAATCTCTTAACTTCCCCTTTTTTTTTGCTAAATTTTTATCGTCAGATAGCTCAGGTGGTAGAGCAGTGGCCTGAAAAGCCTCGTGTCGCAAGTTCAACTCTTGCTCTGACGACCAAATTATAATGATCCTATAGTTTAATTGGTTAAAATCCTAGGCTGTCAACCTGGAGTCACGAGTTCAAATCTCGTTGGGATCGCCAAAACAAAAAAACATATCTTCTTTTAACTTAAAATATAATTCTTCTATAAACAAAAATATAATAAATTTTAATATAAAAACCTCTAATAAAAGAGGTTTAAATTTTTCTTTTTGTAAGTTTTTGATTTTTTTAATTGTAGAAATAGTAGTTAATATTGAAAGAAAAAAGATTAAGCGGTCTTATTTCTTTTCTTAATATAATTATACTAAAATAAATCTTTAATTAAACTTAAAAATCTTATATTTATTAAAGAATAATAAATATTACAAAATAACTCTATAATAGAGAAAAAAATTAAAAGGTTATATTATGAAAAAAATTTACCACTTAAGTCATAATGATTTAGACGGGTACGGAGCACAAGTTGTTACAAATGAAATATTTGAAAAAAATAATTTAATAGAAGTTATTTATTCAAATACTAATTATGGAAAAGAAATTACAGAGAATTTAGAAATTATTTTAAAAGATATTTCAAAAGAAGATTTTCTATTAATAACTGATATTAATTTATCAGAAGAACAAGCAAAATGGTTAGAAGAAAAAAGAATTGAAATAAATTTTGAACTTCAATTACTTGATCACCATGAAACAGGTAAAAATAATACAATTTATAATTGGTATTATTTAGACTCTTCACGCTGCGGAACAAAAATAACATTTGATTATTTTGTTAAAAAAGATTTAATTAAAAAAGATTCTAATATTTCAAATATAGTAGATATTATAAATATCTATGACTTATGGCAAGAAAATCATAATAATTTTGAATATGGAAAAATTTTAAATCAAATCTTGTATGATAATAAAGATATTTTTCCAAAAGTTTTAAAAAATGAAAGTTTAAAATATAACTTATATTTAATAAAAACATTTGGTTCATTAATTTCTTTTTTTAAAGAAGAAAAATCAATTGAAGAACTTGAAATAAATAAATATATTATTGAAAGAAAATACTTCAAAGATTTTTTTAATGAAGATATGAGAAATACTCCATTACATGTATTGAGAATTAAATATATGTATGAAAAAATTATAACTTCTGATCTTAAAAAAGAAGTTTTTTTCGACGGATATAAATTTGAAGTATATTATGGACTATCAAGTATTTTTCAAGAATTCTCACATTTAAGATTAATTGATCAAGATAAAGAAAAAATAGACTTTGTTGTAAATATAAATACGCAAGGGTTTATTGGATTTAGATCAAAATCACCAATTAAAGTTAATGAATTTGCAAAAAAATATTTTAATGGAGGTGGTCACGCACAAGCAGCAGGAGGTTCTTTAGATAAAAAGGAAAATAAAATGGATACAAAAGTTTTATTTGATTTATTTATGGAACAATTAAATAAAGAAAGAGAATAAAATCTCTTTCTTTAATTCTTTTAGATATTAATATAAAAATAAATTAAATAAATTTAGTATAATAAAAAAAATAAGGAAAAAAATAACAATGAAAAAAATAACGATATTTTTATTATTAGGTTCTTTTTTTAGTTTATCAGCAAATTTTATAGAAAAAAAAGAAAATATTTTAAATCAAAAAAAAGAACTTTTAAATATTGTTCAAAATGATATAAAATGTATTCAAAATAGTAAAAATAATAATGATATAAAAAATTGTAAAATTTACTTAAAAAAAGAAAAATCAAGGTTAAAAGAAAAAAATTTTATAAATAAAAGAAATAAAGAAAGTATTTCTCATAAAAAAAGAATAGAAAAACATGAAAAAAAAAGATTAATTTTAGAAAAAGCTGAAGATTGTATTCAAAAAGCTAAGAATAAAAAAGAATATAAAATTTGTGAAAAAAAAGAATCTGAATCAAGAAAAGCTTTAAAAAATAAATTATTCCTTAACTAAATTACAATTAAAGGATAATTTATTTAATTTTACAAAATCAGGTTCTCTATCAACTAAAGAATCTTCAAAAAGTTCTAAGTCTTTAAATTTTTTCTCTCTTAAAAATAAAACTTCTTCTTCTAAAACTTCACCTAATCTAATTTTTTTTAAATATTCTAGATTATAATTATTTCTTAATTTAGAAGAATATGTTTTAAAAGTTAAAAATTCTTCTAATAAAAATAAAGAATGTACAGTTCTAGCTAAATCTTTAAAATAACCTCTTTTATCACCATTCTTTAATCTTCTTTTAGCTTCTTTATAAGCACCATTTGCTAATCCTCTAAACTTAAAATAAGCTTTTTTAAAATTTAAAAATAAGTCTTTGTTATTTAAAACAAGTTGAAATTCTTCTGATACAAAAAATACTTTTTCTGCATGCAAAAGATCTAATAAATTTAAATCATTCAATAAAGCTTTTAAAAAAAATTTATTAACTTCCATAAATGTAACGTCGTCTTCTAAATTAAAATCAAGATTTAATTCTTTTTTTAAATCATTCATAAAATTGGTCCAATCATTTTCATTAACATTTGATTTTTCAAGAGAATCTTTAACACCTTCTAAAGATAATTTATCTTTTAAATCCCATGAAAATACACCTTTTAAATCTAAATCACTATTAGAATTTTTTAATCCATGAGCAACAGATCCAACTAATGCAAGATAATGCAAATAAACCGTTTTATCACCTAATTTAAATTTTTTAGCTTTCATAAAATATCCTTTTATCTTATATATATAATTATATAAGATAAACACTTATAAGTAGATTAATTTAATAATAAATTATAAATAAAAGATTTAAACTTAAATTTATATTAAAATGGTTATAATATAAAATAACTACAAAAGTTATAATTAAAAACAAAGAGGAATTTATTATGAAAAAGAAAATTGCATTATTAATTGGTTGTTTATTACCAATGAGTATTTGGGCTTCAGGAAATATAAAAGCATGTGCTGGTTGTCATGGAGATCATTTTGAAAAAAAAGCACTAGGTAAATCAAAAGTTGTTGCAAATATGTCTGAAGAAGAAATTAAAAATGCTCTTCAAGGATATAAAGATAAAACATATGGTGGTCCAATGAAAGCTATTATGTATGGTCAAATTTCAAAAATTGGTGATATAAATCATGCAGCTAAAAATATTTATAATATTTCTCATGGAGAAAAACTAAAACCAAATAAAGAAAAATGTATTGCAAAATTAGATTCTATAAAAAATTGTGTTACAAAAGCTTCTTCAAAAGAAGATATGCAAAAATGTAGAATACAGTTAGTTAAATTCTCTGAAAAAGTAAAATCTATGCATAATATTAAATAAAGTAGAAATTCCTATGTTAAAATAATAAAAATTTAACATGGGAATAAAAATATGAACTTTTCTCTCAAATATAGAGTTTGGCATTGGACTCTAGCAATATCCACAATAAGTCTTTTTATAACAGTAATTTTAAGAAAAACATGGTTTTCTTGGCAAGAAAATTCAAATATAATTTTGAATATAGCTCATGAAAATAAAATTAATATGTCTAATAATGTTGCAATAGAAATAGCAAAAACAATTAGAGATAATATGTGGAATACACATTATATTTTAGGATTTATTTTATTATCAGCTATATTATTAAGGATATTTATAATTTTGAAAAAAGAAGATAATCCTCCAATTATAAAATTATTAAATACAAAAAATAAACAAGAAAAATTAAAATATTTTGTTCATTCAGGTATTTGTTTTTTTATTATGTTAATAACAATAACAGGATTCTCAATTTTATTTAAAAATAATTTAGGATTAAGTAATGATATAGCACATATTTTAAAAGAGATTCATGAAAAAACAATGATAGGATTAATTTTATTTATAGGATTACATTTTGCAGGCATAATTAAATATGAAATAAAAAATAAAGATTCTATTATTTCAAAAATGATATTTGGAAAATAAATTGGTGGAGGTGAAGGGAGTCGAACCCTTGTCCTAAAATATCTCTTTAAAACAATCTACATGCTTAAAGTGATTTATTCTTTTAACTTAAATGATAAATCACAAAATCATTTAAGCATAACCTCTTTTTTTCAATCTATAAGTAAGAGATATTCTTATAGAATATAACTTTTATAAAAAATAATACACAAAATTAAACAAAAAGTTTAAAGTTTAAAAAGTGCAGTCTAACTAGGCAGCTAATGCTCTAGCTGGACGATAATTTACATTGTTTGCAATTATATTTAAGAGAGCATTTAACGAATTACTCAATTCGACATGCAGTTTTAAAGAACAATATTCCAGTCAAATCCAGAACACCCCCAAAATTTCATAAGCAGTAGTACAGAAATATAAGTTTTAACCTACTGCAATTATTAAAACTATTTTACAAAATTTTTGCATATAAAAAAAGAAAATTTTCTTCACCTATACACAACAATAATGAATATCTCTGTAAATATCTATTATCGAAAGTATCAACGATTGATACTTTTAAATAAATTACAAATAATTTATTTAAAAATACAATTTAACAATGTAGGTACAGGAATTTAATATTTGTCCCTACAAAACAAATATCACTCCAAAAATGGAGAAATTTGCAAATTCTTTTATTAATGAAATAAATTTCACACCTAAAAAACAAGAATAAAATACCTGTATATTTATTCAAGAAAGTATTAAAAAATACTTTTAGATAAATTAAAAATAATTCAATTAAAAATATTTTACTTTAAATAATGGTGGTCTGACTAGGACTTGAACCTAGGACCACTCCGTTATGAGCGGAGGACTCTAACCAACTGAGTTACCAGACCATTTTGGCTGTGAGGGCGGGACTCGAACCCGCACATATACCGGTTAACAGCCGGCTGCATTACCATTCTGCTCACCTCACAATAAAAGTCAAAACATTCTTTAAAAGAATATTTAATAGATTTATGGCCACCCGCCAAGGATTCGAACCTTGCCTAATTATATTTATAATTTATGTTTTTACGGCCGATATTAAACATACTTATAATATAACTTATGTCTTCGTCGTAAAAAAGGACATTCCAGCTATGTCTCACGGGTGTTATTTGGTGTACCCACCAGGACTTGAACCTGGGGCCACCTCATTAAAAGTGAGGTGCTCTACCAACTGAGCTATAGGTACAAATCAAGAAGTAATCGAACTTCTCTAATTGAATATTTTTAAACCTAATATTACAATCATAAAAAGGTAAAAAGTTTAAAAGACGAACAACTTTTTAAACCGCCAGTAAATCGTAACCCAGTTTACCAAAGGAACTAATTAACTTAATTAGTAAAGTTAGTATCCGATTAAATACTAAAAAATAAAATCAATAAATTTCATTTTTTAATATTTAAATGGTGGTCTAACTAGGATTCGAACCTAGGACCACTCCGTTATGAGCGGAGGGCTCTAACCAACTGAGCTATTAGACCATTTTTTTCTTGATATAGATTATATCTAGAAAATACTTAATTAAAGATAAAATTTGGCTGCAAATACTGGGCTCGAACCAGTGACAAAGGAGTTAACAGCTCCCTACTCTACCAACTGAGTTAATTTGCAATAATTATTGGTGTACCCACCAGGGCTTGAACCTGGGACCACCTCATTAAAAGTGAGGTGCTCTACCAACTGAGCTATAGGTACATTTAGGGATAGGCTAATCACTCTCCTATCCGATATACAATTAGGCTGTTTAAATACTCTTTCAGAGAAAATATCTCTTTACGCTTTTCCTAATTGGAAGTTGATTAGTTACTTCTTTGAATATTATTCTAATACTCAAAGAAATAACTAGATAAAACTTAATTACTAATGGATTCAAACCAATTTATCTAGAATTTTTATAAATAAATAATAAGCTGTACACACAAATTATTTATTCATAATAGCAATTAAGTATTTATCTCTAATAACGTTCTTTCTGGGATTTGAACCCAGGTCTCCACCCTAAATGGGTGTGTTCTACCGTTAAACTAAAAGAACATATTTTTACAAAGACTTTTTATCTTTGTTAATGTAATTATAAACTTATTTTACTTAAGATTTCTTTAAATTTTGTTTAAATATTTCTTAAATTTTGGCTGTCCCACTTGGAATCGAACCAAGCTCACACGGTTTAACAGACCGGCTGCACACCTTGTGCATTTAGGACAATTTATTGGTGCACCCACTAGGATTTGAACCTAGGACCTTTACATTAAAAGTGTATTGCTCTACCAGCTGAGCTATAGGTGCATAAAAAAAAAGCAAAAAAAAAGGGGCCAAAAAGGAAATCTAATGTTCCCTCTTGGCCCCTTGAAAAAGAATCTTTTTAAAGATTTCTTTTTACGTCCCATTAGAGAACATATTATGTTTATTATTTATTTTATTATTTATCTTTATATTTAAATTTTTCATAATATATTCTCCTTAATTTTTTGTTGAAAGAATTATTACTAAAAATAACTTAAATAAAGCTTAAAAAATAAAAGAATAGTTATTTATATTAAATTTTAAATAAAAATAAGATAAAATATGAAATAAAAAAGGATATAAAAATGTTTAAACAAAAAAAAGAAATTAAATTAAACTTAAATGAAAAAGAAAGAAAAGCATTAAAATTTGTTTTAAAAAAAGGTTCTATAAATCATTTTCATATAGATAAAGAAACAATAATGTCACTAAAAGATAAAGGAATGTTAAGAGATTCAGTATATTATTTTGAATTAACAGATTCAGCAAAAAAATTTAGAAAAGAATTAGAAAAAGAATTATTTAACTTCTTTGAAAGAATTTTTCTAAAAAGATAAAGGAAATCCTTTATCTCTTAGAAACTAGATATTGTCTTTCAGAATCATAACAATGACCTGCTGGAGTATTTACTAGTTTAGTAAATTTATCAATTTTTTTAGTAAAAATATCTCGACAATTACCAACAGTTACAATTTTAAGATCTTTAAATGAAGAAAACAAAATATCAGCATATTTTTTATAACCTTCAGCAACAATTTCTGAAGAGAGACCACCTTTCCATTCAATAGAATCAAATGTAATTTGATTATCTTTCTTCCAAATCCAAGATTGAGCAACAATAACTCCTTGCTTAGAGACAATCATAAAAGAAGAATCTTCATTTGTATAACCATATCTAGTAAATCTATCTCCTAATCCACCAATATATTGACAAGAAAAAGGATAGCCACAAATATAACCACGAATATCTTTTTTATCAATAACTTCAAATTCATAATCTTTAATTTTAAATGAAGCAGTTGGTATAATTTGTTTATTTTCTTTATTTTCTTCAAATAAACGAAGAATTTCAGAATAATTTAATTTAAAAATATTTTTTAAACTATCCTCTGGAGTTGTCATTAAATATGGAATTAAATGAGAATATCCAGCTTCTTTAATTTTATCAGTGAATTCACCAATAGAAACTAAAGAATTAAGATCTTTCATAAAAATTTCTTTTCTATTTTCAAATTTTTTAGAAATTTTCTTATTATTGCTAAGAATATAATTAAAAAGAGCTAAATCTGTTAAAGAAAAATTAGGAACAATCCCTTTAGAATAGTTCTGTAAAATTCTTTTAAACGCTTTATTAGTTCCTTTTTCATTTAACATTAATGAATTAAAGAAAAAATCAGATTTTTTCCCAACAAGATCAAAAGGTATATCAGAAAGATCATTTCCAAAAATAAAATAAAGATCTATAAAATTTTTACGATCTTCTTCAGATAATGAATGAAATTGTCTAGTTTTATATAACTTATTTAAAGAAAATAAAAAACTATTTTTATCCCATACAGTAGGGTCAATTACCAATAATTCATTAACCTGAGGAATAAATCCTTGAACTTCTTTCCATTTTTCTTTTGCATAAGAAAATAAAATTCCAGAATCTATCTTTTTAGTTGAAAGAAAATTTTCAAATATAAAAGATTGTTCCTTTGAAGATAAATTATCATAAAATTCTTTTCCATAACGAATAGATTCTAAAGATAAATTAAAATCTCTTATTTTTGCAGCTTCAATTTCGTCTTTAATTCTTTTTTTAGCTGATTTTCTATGAGAAATAATTTTTTTCTCTGTAAAAGAAATAGATTTAAAAAACTCATTAAAATCATAAAAAGTAAAATTATGCATATCAGAATGTTCTTCATATTCATACTTATTATTTAAAGAATTAAATTCAGATTGAATATAATCTAATACATAAAGAAGATATTTCATATCAACAACGTCTAAAGCCTTTTTTACTTGTTTTGGACGAATTCCACAAGTATCGTCCCAAATACCAGTATCAGCATGAACTACTGTTCTATTTTGTTTAAGATTATCTAAATAATCAACATTTTCGTCAACACCATTATCAGCATTTCTTAAAAAATGTTGATTAAAGATTACTTCAATTTGCTTTAACTCTCTTCTTTTAAAGACTTTTTTCCAGTCTTTTTTATCACTTATTTTCACTACGATAGCCATATCATATCCTTTAAAATATTTTTCTCTTAAAATAGAGATAATCTGTTATATATAGATTATTAATCTTTTAAAGATATTTTTTCCGATTCATATTTATCAATAAGATTTTCTATATCTAAAATTTCTTTTTTAAGCAAATTTATATAAAAATCTTTTTTACGATTCCAATAAGATATAGCTTCATAATAAGTTTCAAAAAAATAAATATTTTCTCCAAAAGAAGCATTATTATGAATTTTTAATTTTTTCTTTTTACCTTTTACACCATTTTTTGATATAAAGAAATCAAAATCTCTATCCATATAAAATTTTGGAAAATTATTTAAATTTAATTGAATATTTTCTTTAACTTCAATCCATAATTCTATAGGTTCTAAGTTTTTTCTAGGTTTTTTATGAGGGTTTAAACTATCTATATCAAACTGTGTTGCAAATAAAACTAAATGATCAATATTCTCATTTAAAAATAATTCATAAATTTCATGTATTTCTATAGCCATAATATATCCTTTATATTTTATAATATTATATATAAAAATAACTTAGAAAATTCTTTATTTTTAGTATAATATAAAATAAAAAAGGTGTTACTATGAATATAAAAAAAGAAGAACTTTTAAAATGTAAAAATGAAAAAGAAATAAATGAGATATTAAAAAATATTGATAATTTAAGTAATAAAACAGAGATATTATCCAAATTATTTAATGTAAAATTAATAGAAGTAAGTACAGAAAAAGAATATAAAGAAGCATATGATCATATTATAAAAACAAAAATATTAAATGCTAGAATTATTTGATTTTATAGGAATTTTTGCGTTTTCATTAAGTGGATTTTTAGCTGCAAAAAAGAAAGACTTTGATATATTTGGAATATTTATAATATCTTTTATAACTGCATTAGGTGGTGGTTTTATAAGAGATATTTCAATAAATGAAATACCATTTATTTTTAAAGAAAATTACCCTTTAATAATAGTTATTTCTTCTATAATTTTTGCATTTTTAATAAGACCTCATTTATCAAAAATAGAACAGTTAAAAATATTTCTAATTGCAGATTCAATAGGATTAATTTCATTTTCTATAAATGGAGCATTAATAGCTCAAGAACATAATTTAAATTTTACAGGATTTATATTTTTATCATTATTTTCAGCCATAGGTGGTGGAGTTTTAAGAGATATTTTATTAAAAAGAAAAATAACTGTTTTTACAGAAGATATATATGCTTCATTATCATTAATAACTGGTATTATTATATTTTTTTATAATTCAATAAATATATATTTTTTATTTACATTATTATTAATATTAAGATTATTTATAATAAACAAAAAATTATCTTTACCTACTATTAAATAAAAAATTATCTATATAACATATCTACGTTTTTAAAACGAAATTACTTCAAAGGATTATATTATGGAAAATAATATAAAAAATATAATAATAAGAGTTGCAACTATAGTTGCTGTATTGACATTATTTTTAATGTTTTTTAATAAGAGTATCAGTTTTGAATACAAAACAATCTTTTATGTAATGACAATAGCTCTAGTAGCTACTTTTATAGAAAAAGGTACTATAAAAGAAGAGTTAGAAAAAAAAGAGGCTATAGTTATTGTAGGTCTTTCTTTATTATTATTTTTAACACCAATAATTTTAAGTTCAACTTTTATTAATGCAGATTATATGTCTAAAGCATTAAAAGTTGAAAATAAAGTTGCTTCAGATTTAATAATAAAGAATCAAAGAACCGTAACTAAAAATATGGCTATAAAAATAGCTAATAAAATATTAGGAAAAAAAGTTGACGGTGTACAAATTAGTTCACAATATCAACTAAATCCTAATATGGCTTCGGTTCAAGTTGTGAATGGAGAATTAAAATGGATTATTCCATTAGATTATTCTTCATTTATTAAGTATTTTAAACAGAATTCTATTCCAGGATATGTAGAAGTTTCTGCTACAAATCCATTAGAAAATGCTATTTTAAATATTCAACACAAAATGATTGTTTCTGAAAATTCACTTTTTATGGATTCAGTAAAAAGAATTATGTATATTAATTCTGGATTCAAAAAAGTAGAAACTCATTTTGAAGTTGACGAAAAAGGAAATCCTTATTTCGTCGGATTAGTTCAAATTCCTGAAAGAAATTTTATCAACTATAAAACAACTAAAGTTCTTTTATTAAATGCTGTTACTGGAGAGTTAAAAAAACTATCTAAAGAACAAGCAAAAAAAGAATTTTCTTGGATTGATAGATTAGAATCTATTCATGCTGTAGAAGATAGAATTGAATGGTACGGGGCTCTTCAACAAGGTTGGTTAAATACAATCATTGGAGGAGAGAATATTAATAAACCTACAACTTATAACAATAGAGAATTATGGTTTGTTAATATAAATGGAAGAAATATGCTATTTACAGGAATGACTTCTGAAAATAGTAAAGATTCTTCTCTCGTACAAGGAATTGCTGTTGATACTATTACAGGTGAAGGTATTTCGTTTGATTTATCTGGAGCTATGGACGAAAAAGGTGCAGTTACAGCACTTGATTCTGGATTAGGTGCAGATTCACAAAAATGGGAACCTGTTTTACCACAACCTTTTATTAAAAATGGAAAATTTTATTGGGGTTGTTCAATAGTATCAAATTCTGGAATATTCCAGAAAACAGGAATTGTTAATGCATATCAACAAGGAGAAATCTATTATGCTAAAACTTTTGAAAAAGCCTTAAATAAAATAGGTGAAAGTTTAAGTGATAATAATGTTGATAATACAGAAACAATTACTGTAAACAAAGCTGTTTATTTAAAACTTCTAAAAAAAATAGAAGAAATAAATCAGCTAAAAAATCAATTAACAGAATAAGAGAGATATAATCTCTCTTATTACCTTTGGTAAATTAAGTTTATTTTTAATAATAAAGTGATATAATTTTTTGTTTAAAACAAAAAAGGAGTCAAATATGGCTAAACAAGTTAATCTAAGAGGAAAACCAAGTCGCTGTAATAGAGCTAAACGTAAAAAAACTGGAAAATATTCAGAAAATTAAATTTTCATTGCAATCTTTTTAGATTTGCAATGAACAAGAATAATTTCTTTAGAAAATTTATTCTTAAGAGCAACAACCCCATTCCTATAATCAAAAGCATTAAAATAATTATCTTGATATTTTAAAGAAATCAAAGTATCAATATATTTATTTTGTAATCCTTTATCAACTAACTTCCAAACAGATTTAGATTGAATTCTACTTCTATTTGCTAATAATTTATATTCTTTATAAGAAGATAAATTATCTAAAGAAGTTATTAAATCTTTATTATTTTCAATATCAAATATATAAACTGATTTAAAATCAAAATCTTCAGCAAAATAACTTTTTTTATTTTTAAATAAGGAAAATTGAATATGTTTATATGTTTCAATTAAATCATAATCAATTAATTTCCATAATTTTTCATTATTAATAGTAAGAACAATTGCTAATAAAGAATAATCTTTAAAAGATTTTTTTAAATTATTTAAACAAATTTCATATTCTTTCATTATATTGACCTATAGTTTTTACTAATTATACAAAAATTAATGTTAAAATATATAAAATTTATTATGGAGTATCCATATGATTCAAAAAAAACAATTAGAAGAAGAAAATATAGAATTAAAAAGAAAAATAAAAGAACAAGATTATTTAATTCATTCATTAAATATAGAATTAACAGATTGTAAAAAATTTTCAAATATAGATTTTTTAACACAATTAGCAAATAGAGAAAGATTTCAAAGATCTTTAGAAGATATCCATAAAATGTATAAAAATATGAATATAAATTTTTGTTTAATATATATTGATCTAGATAATTTTAAACAAGTTAATGATAAATTTTCTCATTCTCATGGTGATTTCGTATTAAAAAAAGTTGCAAAAATTTTAACTTTAAAAAATAGAGCACATACATTAATTGGTAGACTTGGTGGAGAAGAATTTGGAATAGTTATACAAAATGTAAATAAAGAAACATGCTTAAGAGTTGCCGAAAGAATTCGAGAATCAATTGAAAATGAAACATTTGATTTAGATATAAAAAAAGTAAATGTAACAGCAAGTATAGGAATATATATTCCTGAAAAAGAAGATTTAATTGAAGATATAATATATAAAGCTGATAAAGCAATGTATTTTTCTAAAAATAATGGAAAGAATAAAGTTTCTTTTTATAAAGAAAAAGGTTAAATTATAAAATTTAACCTAAAATTATAATATAAAATATATAAGGAGGAAATATATAAAAAGATAAACCAACAAAAATACTTGTAAATAATACTTTTATATTCATTGTAATAAAATAAAGAATTAAACCACTTAATATAAAAAATATAAAAATAAAAGGATTAAATATTATTTTAAATATATTATAATATAATATATAACTCATATTTTGAAAATTATTATTTGAATTTAAAGTAGATTCAAATTGATTATAAATTTTTTTTATTATTAAATCTCTTTGAAATATATTTAAATTATCAGATTTATCTTTATCTTTATCTTTTTCTTTATCTGAAACAACTTCTATTGAAGGCAATTCAATAATTTTATTTAAATTAGATTTTAATTTTTTTGTACAAAAACCATTTTTTAAAATAAAACTATCAGGACAAATATTTTTTTCAGAATTTAAATTAAAAAAATTCAAATAAATATTATTTATATAATTATCTCCAAAAAATTTATAAACATTAGTAACAAATTTATTTTCAGAATTAAATTCTTTTAAAGAATAAATATATTTCTTTTTAAGAATATTTTTTATATAAATTTTTAAATACTTATTAGATAATTTTGTTCTATCTATATATATATAAAATTCATTATTTAAAGCCCCAACAAGAACATATTTATTAAAATTAATATCATTATTAAGCTTATCAAAAATAACGTCATTATCAACACTATTTGTCTTTATATAATAATTATATTTTTTTATATATTCGATATTATTTTTTGATAAAAATGATAAATTAGTCATATTTTTAATATTAATATCTTCTTTTATATAAGATAATAAAGAAGTTTTTTTTAATAAATTTTTTTGTTTTGATTGATTATAAGTAAAATAAATAAAATAACTTAAATTAAATAAAACTAAACATAAAAACAATTAAACTATTTTGAAAAAATTTATCTTTAACCATTATAATTCCTTAAATTTATTAAATATTTTTATATGAGAATCCATTTCATTACTAATATTTAAAATTATCTTTTCATTTACTGAATAATCAAAAATAACTTTTTCTAAATATTTATTTAAATAAGAAATAATTTTCTTATTTTGTTCTTTATAATTATCAATGTTTTTAGAAAAATCATTTTCTGAGAATGAATTAATATTTTTTATTTTTTCTAAATTTGATATATAAAGATTTAAACTTTTTTGAATTGTATTTAAAACTCTTATTTTATAAAGACTATTTCCTGGAAATCTTTTCTCTAAGAAATCCTCTAATTTATTTAATTTCTCAAAAAAGTTTTGATCTATTTCATTTTTATATATATTTAAAATATTTTTTTTAAAATTTGATTGATACTCTTTATTTATTTTATCAAGTAGAAATTCTTTTCTAAAAGAAAAATTAAAAAATAGATAAGAAGAAAATAATAATAATAATAAAGAAGATATTTTAAATATAAATAAATTATCAATAATAAAAAACCAAATTAAAGAACTAAGAAAAAAAGAAAGTGATAAATAAAAAATATAAGTTAATTTTGAATTTTTTAAATAAAAAATCATAGAATCCATAAAAATCCTTTAATAAAATTATTTTTATTATACCAATCAAATATAAATATAAAAATTAATTTTTATAAGTTCTTTTTTCTTAAATAAATAACTTAATACAAAACTAATCAAAATAAAAAAAAGGAAAAAATATGAAAAAAAAATTATTAATGCTAATATTAACATTAGTAACAATAATAACAACAACAGGTTGTTCTTCATTAGAAGAACCAAAACCTGGAATAGCCAATGAAATTTTAGGAGATAAAAATTTTGAATTCACAAAAAAATACTCTTTTAAAAAAGAAATGGTTAAAAAAACACCATATGATAGATATAAAACATATGGTGGAACAACAGGATTAACTGGAATGGCAGTTGCAGGAGTCGCTTCTTTAGCTATTAATAAATCTAGAGAAGGAGAATTTTTCTATAAAGTATTGTGGAAAATAACAAATGATAAAAATAAAATTTTTTATCTTGAAACACAATGTAAAATAGAAGAGGAGTGTCTTCAACAAATGAAAGATTATGTTGAAGACCAATTGTAAGAAGAATATAATTCTTCTTACCTACTTATAGTGAAGGTATTATAAAATAATAATTCTTATTTTGTTATAATAAAAAAAATAAAATAAGGAAAATAAAATGAAAAAAATAGTATTTATTTCTCTATCTTTATTAAGTTCTTTAGTTTTTGCTAATGAATTAAAAAATAAAGGACCTGCAGCAGTATATTATGGAGAAGAAGCATGGTATGAATATAAATGTGCTTCATGTCATGGAAATAAAGGTGAAAGAAAATTAGGTTTACCACAAAAATCTTTTAAAGGATTATCAAATATAGAAGTTACAAAAAAAATAGGTCGTCTTAAATTTGATTTAGCTTATAATAAAAAAAGAAAAGCAGCTAGAATAAAAGAACATAAAATAATTTCAAGTATGAATAATGTTCAAATAGAATCAATCGGAAAAGTTTTAGGTAATGGTAAAGTTAGAAAATCAACAGAAAGTAAAAAAACAGTTGAAACATTAGAAACACCATGGGGAACAGCTGGACATTCTGCTAATGGAAGTGTAATTGTTTGGTAGATAAATTTATGACTCAAGATTTCTCTTGAGTCAAAAGAAACATAACTCATAAGTAGTTTGATATCTCTCAATCGAACTAACTTAAGAAGTCTTCATTTCGCACGTGATAAAATTATATCAAATTAAATCTTAAAATTAAATTAAAAATTCTTTTTCTAAAATAGAATTAGTAATTTTATTTAGATCAACTTTATAATTACCATTCTCAATATCTTTCTTTATTTTATCTATTTTTGTTAAAGATTTTTCAGAATCAATATTTGATTTATTTATATTTTTATTATCTTTATATACATTATTAGTAATTTGAATTTGTTTATCTAATACATTCATTTTAATATCCTATTTATTTTATTATAAATCGACTAATTTAAGTTTATTTTAAGAAAATAAACAATTTTTATTATTTTTCTTAAAAGTAAAATTAACTAAGAATTCTTTATACATTTGAGCTTTACAGGATAAATTATTTATTCTAATAGATAATTCACCAATTCCATAAAAATCAGGTCTACCATTATTATCCCAATTACGCATTCTATTATATAAAATATTATGAGCAATCTCTTTAATTTCTAATTGAGTAAAAATATATTTTATAGCTGCAATTCTAGTTTCTTGATTAAATAAAAAACCAAATTTACTTTCAAAAGGTTCTAAAATAATTTTTAATTCGTCAGCATATAATAAGTTTATTATATCTGTAACCATAAAAGGATCAGTTTTTGCAAATTCTAAATTTTTATTAAATTTCTTTTTTTTATAAAATAATATACCAGCTCCATTTTTATTATAATAAAGAGCTTTTTTACTATTATGTTTTTTATCTAAAATTAAAACTAATTGATCAGCTATTTTTCTATATAAAAAAACTTGCCTATCTAATCTAGTTAAAGAATCTGAATTACCTTTTAATTCAAAAAAAATAATTTTATCTCTTAAAAAGAGAGCATAATCAGGTCTTGTTTGAGTTTTTATATTTCCAAATTCTTTAACTAAAATTCCATTAGGATATTTTTTATTTATATATTTTTCAGTAAGTTTTTCTATTTTTTTAATATTATTTTTCATGATAATCCTTTTAAATATACTTCAATTATATTTAATAATATAGAATTAAACAAGTTAAATATTTGATATAATAAAAAAAAAGAGGTATAAAATGAAAAAAATATTTTTAATAATGATAATAACAGCATTTTCTTTAAATGCTACCGATAGCTTTGAATATAATTCAAAACATAATAATAAAAGCTATGATAAATTTAAAGATAAAAAAATAAAGAAAAAAGAAAATAAGCTAAATATAGTAAATTTTAATAACTATAGTAAATATATGAGAGAAAAAAAAGCTAGATATTTATTAGCAGATAAAGGTAGTAAAATATTTAAAGATTTTAAGACATGTACAATAAGAGCTAAAACAAGAATTAAAATAGATAAATGTGAAGAAATATTAAGAAAAGATTTAAAAAAACTTAATATGACTGCAAAAAATGCAAGAAAGAAATTTTTAACAAAAGAATAAATTCTTTTTAATTTTAAGCTATTTTTAAGAATTATTAGATTATAATTTTCAAAATTAAAAAAACCAAGGAGAAATCGTTATGAGAACAACAATCGAAACGAGAAGAATTATTAGAACGATTATTGAGAACGAATACTCCTTGGGCTGGAGTGAAACTGACGGATAGTTAGTTTTACTTTATTTAACGAAAGTTGAAAAGGCCCGGCAGAGAGAAATCTTTGTTCGGGCCTTTTTGCGTTTAATAGCATTTTTTTTAATTAAATATTTGTCACAATCTTTCTAAATGGAGTAGGAAATCGTCTTGTTCAGGCGAAAATATAGGTTCGAATCCTATTTGTGACACCAAAAAGACGTCCTTTAGCTCAGCTGGTTAGAGCACTCGACCGATAATCGAGGGGTCCTAGGTTCAATCCCTAGAAGGACGACCAAATTAAAAATGTCGATTTAGCTCAAATGGCTAGAGCAGTTGTCTTGTAAACAACAGGCTATCGGTTCGAGTCCGATAATCGGCTCCATAAGCTACTATCTTCTAATTGGAATAGGAAACCAGGTTTTCAACCTGTGAAATACGGGTTCGAGTCCCGTTAGTAGTACCAAAAAAACGTAGGTTGCCTGATTGGATAAAGGAGCCGGCTGATAACCGGTGGCAGTAATGTCTAGTTGGTTCGATTCCAACACCTACGACCAATATAAATGCCCTGTGGCCCTGTCAATGGTCTTCTAAACCATTCCTTAAGATAGGCGGACGGTATCTGGTTCAACTCCAGCACGGGGCTCCATTTTGCCGAATTAGTATAATGGTTATTATTCTTGTTTTGTAATCAAGAGATAGGTGTTCAATTCACCTATTCGGCTCCATAAGCTACTATCTTCTAATTGGAATAGGAAACCAGGTTTTCAACCTGTGAAATACGGGTTCGAGTCCCGTTAGTAGTACCAATATCTCTCTATAGCTCAGCTGGAAGAGCAGTAAGCTACGAACTTACAAGTCGCTGGTTCAAATCCAGTTAGAGAGTCCATTATTAATTAAAATAATTCTTTTAATGAAGAAATTTCTTCAATTTCAACTTCAATTTCTTTTGAACAAAAATCTTTTTTAAAAATTTCATTATTAATAGTTGCTGGCATACTAGTTAAAAACATAAAAAAGAATAATTGAATATCAACATAATTAATATTTTCTAAAATTTCTTCTTTCCAAATATTAAAAAATTCTTTAGCTTCATTATTTAAAAAATCAATTTTTATTTTACTTGTTTTATCAATTTCAATATTATATTTAGGGTTATTTTTAAAATTATTCATATTATTTTCCTTCTTTTATTAATTTATCTCTTTTTTCAAAAAAAAGATTTTTATCTATAAATCCAAGTTCAATATTAGAACCTTTATTTATTTCTACAATATCATTTCTTTTTAATTCAAAAACATTTGATTGACCGTCTATAAAAGCAAAACATTTTTGTCTACTGCTTTTCAATTTTATTGATATATTTTTTGGCTCTAAAATTTTTTGAAATTGTTTTTCTTTTTCAGAAATTAAAGAGCTAAAAATAATTTCATTTGAATTTAATCTAAGTACAGGGCCATTATTATTATAATTAAAAGCAGTACTACCAACAGCTGTAGAAATTAAAATACCTAATCCACTTAAATCAAATTCAGTTAAATTTTCTTTAATATTAAAAGAATGAAAATCCATAATACCATTACCTAAAACAATATCATTAATTGCTTCTGTTTCAAAAATTTTATAATAAGTTCCATTACTTCTCATTCTTTTTATAGAAATTTTAATTTTAGAAGCTGTTAAAAAATCAAAAGAATTTAATTTTTTCAAAAAATCTTCAAAATAAAAACCATGTATTTTATTCATAAGAAAATTAACTGTTCCATTGGCAATTCCAAAGAAAGGTACATTCATATAAGAAAAGTCTTGAATAGCATGAAGAAGAGAACCGTCACCACCAGAAACAAGAATAATATCTGGATTAGTTTCTTTAATAAAAGAAGGGTATTGATCTTTAATGAAAGAATCAAATTCAGTTTCTTTATTAAATGTTGGTATATATAGAATTCTATTCATAATTAATCCTTTAAAATATTTAAAGAAATTATAAAATAAATAAGCTTAAGAAGTAATAAAAAGTAAGAAAAAAGAGCAAAAAAAAGTCCTAAATTCTAAAAAGAATCAGGACTTCTAATCGTTTAAAATTTCATAAGAAAAAATTAAATTTAAAGGATAAGCTATGTACTACAAGAAGGAGTGACAAGTTCCTTTCTTGTTAATAAAAGTATATCAATAAAAAACTTAAAATAAGTTTAAATATCTCTTTTTTCTTTAATAAGCATATAAAATAATAAAGAAAATCCATAAATAAATGTCGAAAGAATAATAACTCCTATAGTAATTGATTCAAACATTGTATAAAATTCAAAATCCTTAGGTAAAGCATGTAACATAATTATAGATAAAGAACCTTTTATACCAGCTAAAGTTAATATAACCCAACCATTAAAACCAACATAATCAATTGCCTTAGTTTTTTTACCAACATATAAGAATTTAGCCATAACAATCATTCGAATAAAAGTTGTTGCAAAAAACATAACAAAAATTTCTTTCCAGTAAAAAATTAAATTATCTATATTAATAGTATTTGCCATAACAACAAAAACTAAAATTACAGCAAATGTACTAAAAATATCTAAAGTATTATTAATTTCATTTTGTTTTGTTTTAGTAGAAACTTCTTTTTTAAGAAATCTAAAAAGATCCTTTTTATCAGAAGGTTTAATTAAAATATTTTTATTTTCTTCAGAAATAGATTTATTAATTAAAGTAGTTACTAAAATAATAGAAACAATTAAAGCAAAAATTCCAGATACATGAGCTATTTCACCTAAAGTAAATGAAAGATAAGAAACACCAAGAATAACAATTAATTCTTCTTTAACTAAATTAAATTCTTTAATTAATTGATAACCAATAATACCAACTGTAATACCAATAATAGTTGATAATCCATAAACTTTAAACATTATCCAAGGAATAGTAGTTAAGTCAAAAGAATTGTTTATAATCCATGGTAATCCAATAAAATAAAAAGCAATCATTGCTGTAGCGTCATTACCTAATGATTCACCTTCAACTAAAACTTTTATATTATGAGGAATACTTTTAAATTGAGAAAATATATTATTAACACTAATTGCGTCTGTTGCCATATTAATAGAAAATAATGCAACATACATACCAATAGACATACCAACACCAAATATTTCAAATTTATATAATAAAGTTCCTAATAAAATAGATACTCCTACAGAAAATATAGCTAAATAAGAAATAGAATATTTATAAGTTTTTATATCAGTCCATTTTAAATGCATTGCGTCATACATTAAAATAATAGGTATTAGAAAAAATATAATTGAATCAAAATGTTGAGAAGCATTTATATCTAAAAATTCAGGAAACAATTGATAAGTTAAATAACTTAAAATTATTAAACTATGAGGTAGAGGTATTTTAAATTTTTTATTTAAAATAGAAGAAAGTAAATATATAATTGACATTGTCAAAAATGCCAATTGCATATGTATATGTTCCATATGAAATCCTTTTTTAAATTAATATTAAATATTATCTAAAAAAGAATTAAAATTAGATTAATTACAAGAATCTATAGATATAATAGAAGTACTATTATCATTAGGATAAATAAATAATAATGTATAACCATATTTATCAATTAAATTTTTAGTATCCTCACTTTTACATAAAGTTTTTGTTAAAGCTTTTTTTTGTAAAGCTAATTCTACTTGAGAATATTTAGAAATTTCATTATCTTTATAAAGATATACAACATTATTTCCAATTACAGAATAACTAAATTTATCAGTAGGATTTATTTTTGAAATAACAGCTTCAGAAGCAAATAAAGAACTAGTAAAAGTTAATGCAAGAATATATAAAAGTATTTTTTTCATAAAAGACCTCTTTTTATTTTATTTTATCTAAAATAAACAAAAAAAAATAGTCTGGAGGAAAAAATTATGAAAAGAGTTGAAAAGCTGAGATTAAACTTTTCAATGAAGATCTTTCGAATAGATTATCCAAGAGAGAGCTACCACTCAAGGTTCCTATCTTATCCACTAAAATCTCATAAATGAGCATTTTAGTAATCTTCATAACCGCTATTTTATATACCGTTAGCTTTTACGGTGTCATATATAACTACTCTACAGTTCCTTTACCGTCTACCTTGCGGGCAATAAAGAGGTGCGAACCTCACCGTGCAATTCCCTGTAAAACAAAATATATCTTGCGGACATATTTTGTTCCTGATTCTTTAAAAAAGTCAGGATTTAGGCTACTTTCGTTATATACCGGAGTAGACTTTGCGTTTTTGTTTGAATTTTAAATCCGTTATCTTTCATTAAAGATAAGAGTTTCTCTTACTACGCAACCTTGACAGAGACGGGCTACTCCTTAGGTTTCATACTCTTTTGGAATACAAAATGCCTACCGCCTCTTGTCTTTCACTTCCCAGTTACTCGACGGTAGAAAAAGATTTAGTGTCAAACGACGGACCCAAAACCTTTTTCTACTGGTATAAAGCTCTTGATTGGGATATCTCGAACAATATACCTTACTGTTTCATAGTTTTGCTCTACTATTGGATATTCCCCAATTTATTCTATCCCTAGAATAAAGTATAACCTACTGGCTTTTCGCACTCGGTTATAAGGTTGAGAAAACACCTCAGGAAAATAGTATTAACAAAACTCTTCCATGAACATAATTAATAATTTATTAATTTTTCATGAAAGCTAACTAAGTCTCTATTAGTTAGATTACAGTATTGCTTGAATGACCATTTCTGGCGATACAATGTCAAGGAATTGTACCTTTAACCGCTGTTACCAACGGGTATCTTTTAATCGTAATCAAGCTTACGAGAAAGAAATTATATATAAAAATAACTTAAATTTAGCTTAATAAAAAAAATATATATTATTAATAAAAGAAAAATATTTTTTTAGATAAAATATAAAAAAATAAGGAGTTTTATATATGAAAAGTCATGAAATTGATTATGAAATTAAAGGGCATGGAATACAAGCTGTTGAAGTTGAATTAGATCCAGAAGAAGTTGTTATTGCAGAAGCTGGAGCAATGAATTATTTAGAAGAAGATATAAATTTTGAAGTAAAAATGGGTGACGGAGCTGATCAAGAAGAAGGTTTTTTTGGAAAAGTATTTAAAGCAGGAAAAAGAATGTTAACTGGTGAATCATTATTTTTAACTCATTTTACAAATATAGGAAATAAAAAAAGAAAAATATCTTTTGCAGCACCATATCCAGGTGAAATTATTCCAATTGACTTAGAAAATACTGAAAATAATGAATTTATTTGTCAAAAAGGAGCATTTTTATGTGGAGCTAAAGGAACGTCAATTGATATAGCTTTTACAAAAAAATTATCTACAGGATTATTTGGAGGAGAAGGATTTGTTCTTCAAAAATTAAGTGGTGACGGAAAAATATTTATACATGCTGGTGGAACAATTATAAAAAAAGAATTAAATAATGAATCAATTTTTGTTGATACAGGTTGTTTAGTTGGATTTCATGGTGATATTGATTTAGATATTATCGAATCTGGAGGTTTAAAATCAATGCTTTTTGGTGGAGAAGGCCTATTTTTAACTAAATTAAGTGGAGCAGGAATTGTTTATATTCAAACAATGCCTTTCAATAAATTAGCTGAAACAATAATTCAACAATCAAATATAGAGCAATATATAAATACAGGAGGATCAACAAATGAAGATTATTAACATAATAATATTAGATAAAAATGGTCTTAAAATTAGAGAATTTAATAATATAAAAAAAGTTTCATGGATAACAGAAAAAAAGATAGAATTAATTATTTCAGATAATAAAAAAATAACTATTTTTTTAAATAATTTAAATCTTTTTATAGAAGAATTAACTAATTAAAATAATTGCCATTTTAATAATGGCAATTATTATATAATATCTACAAACTTAAGATAATATAAAATTAAAGAACATATAAACATAATAGTTAAAATTGTTCCAATACTTGCTGTTTTACTTTCATTTTCATTTTCCATTTAAATTAAACTTCCTTTTTTTATTAAAATTATATCTAAAAGCTACTTAAGTAGCAAAAATAAATATCTTTTTCTTATAAAATTATAAGAAAAAAAAGGAGGACTAAAAAATGTATAACACTATCCCTTATATAGACAAAAATATTTTATTTGATAATTCATTATTTAATGAATTATTTCAAACAAAAGAAGATAACTTATTAAAACTTCCAATAGAAATTGAAAATAATGAAACAAATATTTTGATTAAAGCAGAAATACCAGGATTTAATAAAGAAGATATAAAAATTTCTTTAGAAAAAAACATTTTATCTATTGAAGCAGAAAGAAAATATGAAAAAAAAGAAAATAAATTTACAGAATTTAAATATGGAAAAATAAAAAGAAGTTTTTCATTAGAAAATATAAAAGAAGATTCTATTGAAGCAAAATATGAAAATGGTATCTTAATTATAAAAATAGATAAAATAAAAAAAGAAGAAAATAAAAAATTAATTGAAATAAAATAATTTTTTATAAAAAAAACTAATAATTCTTCTTTTTTTAGATAAAATAATAAAAAAAAGAGGTACTTAAAATGGGTATAGAATCAAGAGATTATTATAGAGAAAGAAATAGTTATTCTACGTCTTTCTCTTCAGAAAGTCAAATTACTAAATTTGTTAAAGAAACATATAAATTATTTGGAGCTTCATTATTAGCTGGAGCTTTAGGTTCTTATTTAACAATTCCATATGTTGGAACAATAATTGAATATAAATTTATGTTTTTTATTCTCGAAATAATATTATTAATTGGATTATTTTTTACAAAAAAAATGCCAGGAATTAATTTAATTAATTTATTTGCATTTACATTTATGACAGGTGTAACAAGTGTACCTTTAATGGTTTCCGTTGTAAATATAACTGGTGGATTAGCCATAATAGGAAACGCATTTTTAATGACGTCAGTTATTATGGGAATAATGAGTTATTTTGCAATTAAAACAAAAACAGATTTTACTTCTTATACAAAACCAATGTTAATCGCTTTATTAGTAATTATTGGATTTAGTTTAATAAATGTATTCTTTTTGCATAATCCAATGATAAGTGTTGTTATTTCTGGAATAGTTGTTTTATTATTTAGTTTTATGACAATAATAGATACACAAAATATTATTAGAGGAGCATATGAAACACCGATTGAAGGTGCAGTTGCTTTATATTTAGATTTTTTAAATATATTTTTATCTTTACTTCAATTATTAGGAATTTTTAATTCGGAGGAATAAGTATCTAGCTTTTTAAAAGCTAGATAATATAAAAAAATGGAAAAAATAAATTTAAAAGAATCAATAAATTTAATAAAAGAACTTAATAAAGAAAATATTGTTAAAAATGAATTAATAAAATATATTAAATCAAAAGAACATAATAAAATATATGAACAATTAATAAAAATATTAAAAAGAGATAATTTAAATAATTTAGTTTCTTTATTAGAAATAATTGATAAAAAATATTATATAGATATAGAAAATAAAGTAAATTCTATTTTAAAAAATTAATTTAATAATTCTTCAATTTCATTATCTTCTAAAACTTTAGAAACTCTTTTTTTTATTTCTTCTGTAATATCTGGATATAAATTCTCATTTTTAATATCTTTATTTAAAAATAAATTTAAAAGATATTCTAAAGAATAAATATATTTTTTTCTTTTATTAATTCTAGAACTAATTTCAGAAACCTTTTCTTTTAAAGAAACTACTTGCATTTCAATTTCAGAAAATTCTTTTCTAACATTTTCTAATGTTTTTGAAATATTTTTTAATTCTTTTTTATCACTAGTTTGTTCTTTAGTTAAACATTTAATCTCACTTCTTAAATATAAAATCTTATTTTTATTCATTTATTCAACTCCTATTTGAAATTTTGTGATTGTTTTCATTAAAAAATCTATAAAATCTTCAACTTGATATTCTTCTTGAGACAAATCATTTTCTAATATAAATTCTTGATATAAAGGAAACTCAAATAATAAATGTTCATGCTCAGAAAAAAATGAAACAATTTTTAATAATAATAGATTTCTTTGTAAATTAAAAGCAAAAGAAATTTCATTTTCTAAAATATCATTTGGAAGATATGATTTAATATCATTTGAATTAAAATAAATATATCTAGGAATTTCAATATCTTTATTACGTTCATTAAACTCTAATTGAAAATTTTGATCAAATTCATAAAGAAGATTATCAATAGTTTCACTATTTATACCATATTTTTGATAAAAATCTATTGTTAATGCCTCATTATAAATAAAAAATTTATCTTTATTTTCTGGAAAAAACCAATTCCAATAATTTTTAATATCTTCATTAGGTTTTAATTCTTTAAATATATATCTATAATCTGTAATATTTTTATTATTATCAAATTTTATAGATAAACAATAATAAAAGATATTTCCTGATAATAAAATTTCTTTATCATAAATAAATATGACCATTATTTCTTCCTTTAATAAAAAGTTAATAAATTATATAGTTTTTATGCTTAATTTATATTTAAATGAAAATACATTTTATAACAAACTTAATCTTATTTAAGATATTTATTAAAAAGGAAAAATTATGGAAAATTTAATTTTAGAAAGAAAGATCATATCTTGTAAAGATTTTTCAAGATTAAAATATATATCATTAGCAGTTGATAGAACTGTCGTAAATGATACTGCTCAAAATAGACAGTCGCACTCATTTGAGGTTGCTAACACAATAGAATTAATAAATTCTATGATATCAGAAAAATTAGGATTTGATATTGATCCATTAAAAGTAGGTAGATCAATTGGTTTACTTCATGATATTGGTCATATGGCAAAAGGACATGTTGGAGAAAAAACATTAAATAGATTTGTTCAATTTTATTCAGAAGGAACAATTTCTTATGAAAGTAATTCAAACAATTTTATTAAATTACAAAAAAATAAATTATTTGAAGGACTATCAAATAAAGTTAAAAGATATGTTTTGGCTTCTTTAGCAAAACACCCAGAAGAACTTTATCCTGAATTATCATATGTAAAAAAATATATTCAAATTGAAACAAAAAAAGAATTGAAATATTTAAAAAAACATATGTTAATAACAAATCTAGATTCAACAATTCAATGTCAAATAATGGATATTGCAGACGAGATATCTTATACAATCTCAGACATTGTAGATTCAACTAATGTTTTATCAAAAAAAGAATTAATTTCAATATTCAAAAAAGAATTAGATTTTGAAACATATTTAATTTTGAAAAAAACAATTGGTAATAAATCAAATTTTAGAAAAGAGCTAGATAAAATTTATTTTCTTTTTATTGATAACTATACTATTAATAAAAATGGAGAAGTTATTTATATCAATAAAAATATTGAAAATTTAAAAAGAAAGTTAGCTTTTATTTCAAAAAAATATTTATTAAAAAGCAAAATTATTCTAGATATTAGAGATAAAGAAATCGAAATATTAGAAGAAGTATTTTCTTTTTATTTTAAAAATAATACAGAATTATCAAGTAAATTTTATAATAAAAAATTAAAATTTGCTAAAAATGATAAAGATATTATAAAAATAAAAAGAGATTTTCTTGCTGGTATAACAGATAAAGGATTATCAAAAGAACTAAAAAGAATTAGAGAATTATCTCTCTAATTCTAATTAGTTAATACTTTTAGTTTTTAAGCTTATTTTAAGTTATTATATATTATAATTTTTCTCAACAAACAAATTTCAATAAGGAGCATTAGTCATGAAAAGAGTAAATACATTTAGTTTATTATCGTTATCTCTCTCTTTATCTAGTTCACTAGATAATGGCTCGTGCTCTAAAAAAGAAAGAGATTGACGATTAAAAGTTAATCTTTATCTTTAAGGGAGTTCGAGTTGAAAAACTTGGGCTCCCTTTTTTTTTGCCCTCTTTTTTCAAATCACAACTCAATTTAATAAATAAAAACAATATACGTCAATAGCCCAACGGTGAGGCAATCGGTTTAGGCCCGTAAATGTGTGAGTTCGAATCTCACTTGGCGTACCAAAATAAGCAAGTATAGTCCAATCGGTAGAGACACAAGACTTAAAATCTTGAAAGTGTGGGTTCGACTCCCACTACTTGTACCAAAAAAAATGGAGAATTGGCAGAGTGGCTTATCGCAGCAGTCTTGAAAACTGTAGATCAATTGAGTAAATTGGTCCAAGGGTTCAAATCCCTTATTCTCCTCCATGGAAAGTAAAGTAGAAAGGTTCTATCTTTGCCTGGAAAGCAAAAGGTACTTTAAACGGTATACGGTTCGAGTCCGTTACTTTCCTCCAAAATAAGCAAGTATAGTCCAATCGGTAGAGGCACAAGACTTAAAATCTTGAAAGTGTGGGTTCGACTCCCACTACTTGTACCAAAAGCGTTAATAGCCCAGCGGTGAGGCAATCGACTAAGAATCGTAAATCTGTGGGTTCGAATCCCACTTAACGCACCAAGGAAAATTGGCAGAGTGGTAATGCAGCTCCCTGCTAAGGAGTCGTCTAGGTAATACTAGCAGAGGTTCGATCCCTCTATTTTCCGCCAAAATAAATGGGAATGTGGCAGAGTTGGCTTAATGCACTAGTCTTGAAAACTAGCGGTCCGTTAATAACGGGCCCGTGAGTTCGAATCTCACCATTCCCGCCAAAAAACATGCCTTTATGGTGAAATTGGTAGACACAAGGGACTTAAAATCCCTGGCTTACGAGCGTCCCGGTTCAAATCCGGGTAAAGGCACCAAAATGGAATTGTGGTAGAGTGGTTTATTACAGCTGGTTGCTAACCAGTCGATCATTAAAAATAATGGTCCGTGGGTTCAAATCCCACCAATTCCTCCATATACCGAAGTGGTGAAACTGGTATACACACTAGATTTAGGATCTAGCTTTCAAAAGAAATTAAGGGTTCGAATCCCTTCTTCGGTACCAAAAAAAATCAAAAGAGCAAAAAATGAAAGATAAAGAAAAAAGAAAAAAAGGTAAATATATTAATGAAAAAGAAATAATAAAAAATAATAAAATTTATATAATGAAAGAAACAATTATTGTAGGAAGAAATTATGAAATATTAAATATAGTAAGGGAATATAATCCCCCACTACCTTATTCTTTTGAAGATTTTAAATAATAATTAAATATCAAAGAAAAACTATTTGCAATAGGTTTCATTGAAAAAATTTTATTATTAAGACTATAATTTAAAAGATCAATCTGAATTTGCTTTAATGAATTATTTATTAATTCAATATTTGAATTTTGTTCTTCAATAAACCAATGTTTTCTACTATCTAAAAAAGAAATAGTCTCTTTTTTAGAATATTTTAAAGCATATATTTCAAAAATATTTAAAAATATTGATAAATATTTTTCTAAAAGATCTCTTCTTTCACCTTTAAAATTAATAATTTCTTCAATAAGCATTAAATTATATTCAATTCTTTGATTTTTTGTAAATTTTAATTCATTACTTTTTTCTAAATCAATTATTAAACTATCATATAAATCTTCTAAAATATTTTTACATTCCATTTTTATCTCCATTACTCTAAATTTTCTGAATAAACTTTTTCAGTAAGACCTTTTATCTGATTTATAAGATTATAAAAATCTTTATCATTCATATCTTTAACCATAGTTTGCATTAACTTACCATGACCATATAAATTTAAATTAGAATCTCTATAAGCTTTTAATCTTTCAAAGATTAAATTAGAAGGCATATATTTCAATGGAGCAGATTCTCCAAAAGCTTTCTTTTTACCTAAACGACCATGACATTTTGAACAACGAGAATAAACTACAGTAGAATCACCTAATTTTCTAGGTTGAACATAAATTTTTGTAAAATTCCATTTAGGTTCTTTACCTTCTACAACAGGTTCTTTATAAAAAAAAGAATTATATTCTACACCATTTTTATATTTAGGAATATTTTTAAATTGAGCCTTTCCTTTAGGTGAATCACTAGGTGAATTTAAAGGATCAACAGCTTTTTCTTTTTTCTTAAGTTTTTTATCAGAAGTCTTATCTAATCCAAGAACCTTTTTAAGATCTTCTTTTGTAGCTTCATTCTCATTAACAACTTTTAATTTACCATTTTTAGTTCTATCAATTTTTGTTGGTAAATTTTTTTCTTTTTTAATAATTTCTTTAGTTTTTCCAGATTCTTTTGGATAAGAATTATTTTTATTCTTATCCATTTCAGTAAATTTTGACATAAACAAACCTAAAAAAATTAAAAGTCCAACCAATCCTATAATAATAAAAGATATCTTTAATTTATTATTCATAAATATACTCCAAATTAATCTAAAGAAATTTTAATTCCTTTAGAAATTTCACTAAGAATTTTTTCTCTTTTTTTACTAATTTTTAATTCAACTAATTCTATCATTTCAGCTTTTTCTTTTTCAAGTTGAAATAATAAATAATCTCTTAAAGAATTTTGTAAATTAACTACTAATTTTTCTTCATAATCACTACATACAGGACAAAATTCGATATTTTCTTTTTCGTCTAAAGAATCTTTTACAGAATCAATAACTTCATTCGCTTTTTCCATAAAAGAATTTTTTGTATCATTAATTTTATTAATAAATTCAGAGCTTTTTTTCTCTAAATCAAAAGAATCAATATGATTCAAAATAGTTTCAAAAGAAATAACTGGAACTTCAACTTGTTCTTCCGCTCCTTTAAACTTAATATTTTCTCTAGCTGTATTAATTCGTTCATTTAAAACTTTTAACAAATCAGGATCAATAGTTTCAGCTTGAAAAATATTATTCAAAAGTTCTCTTAATGAATATTCTCTATCATTATAATTAGGTTCATTAACTTCAGGAAGTTCGTCTTCTTTAGACATAATTTTATCAAATTTTTCTTTTGCAATGATTTTATCAGGATCAAATCCACGTCCAATACCACTAATGATATCAACAATATCTTTAGGTGTTAAATTTTGAAAAGGTTTATTAAATGTTTCACTAAATCCTTTAAAAAGTTCCTGTTCTTCACTAATCATTTGCTCAATATTATTTTTTTCAGCTAAGATTTTATCTTTTTGATTTAATAGTGATTGAAGTCCCATATATTTTAATCCAATATTATGTTCCAAACTTTGAGTTGATTTACCACTTTCTTTATAAGAATCTAAAAAAGACTCTAAAGATTCAATTTCGTCCATTACTCTTTCAATTTTACTATTAATAATAGTAATTTCTTTATCTAAAATATTCATTTATTTACTCCATTTTTATTTGATATAAAATTATTATACCAAAGTTAGTATTAAAAAAAGATAAATTAAAACTAATCAAAAATTAATCATTTTTTAGATAATATTTTACTTATAACAAAATAAGTCTTTTTTTAGACAAAAATTTGAATTTAAAGGAGTTCAATATGAATATTGAACAAATACTAACTAATAGGTTAGAAGAAAATATGAAAGGAAGAAATCATAAATTGACATTAAATGATCTTCCAAATCCAGAAGAAATTCCTGGAATGAAAAAATCTGTTAAAAGAATTATTAAAAATCTAAAAAATGGTAAAAAAATGAGATTAGTTGGTGATTATGACGCAGACGGAGTATTTGCTACAACTATCGTTACATTAATCATGAAAAGAACAAAATTCTTTAGACAATATGATTGGGTTGTTCCAGATCGTTTCATTGACGGATATGGAGTTTCTAAAACAATTATTGATAAAGCTATTGAAGACGGTATTGATTTCATAGTAACAGTTGATAATGGAATAGGTGCTTATGAAGCTATAGAATATGCAAATGAAAATGGAATAGAAGTAATTATTACTGATCACCATACAACAGGAGAAAAAATTCCAAATGCATATGCAATAGTAAATTTAAAATATAAACCATGGAATTATCCTTTTATTGAAATATCTGGAGCAACAATTGCATGGTATATGTGTGCATTATTAGTCGAAAAACTAGAATTAGAAATAGATATGAGAAATTATATTGATCTAGTTGCTATAACAGTTATTTCTGACGTTATGCCACTAAAAGATATTAATCTTATATTTTTTAATTATGGTATTGAATTAATAAAAAATAGACATAGAAAAGTTTATGAACTTATTTTTGATTCATTAAAAAATAAAACTCTTGACGAATCAGATTTAGGTTTTTTACTTGTCCCTATGATAAACGCAGTAGGTAGAATTGATCATGCTAAAAATGCAGTTAATTTATTTATTTCAGATAATATGGGTGATATTAAAAAAGGAGTCAACTATCTTTACTCTGTAAATAATAAAAGAAAAAAATTAACAGATCAATTAACTGAATTAATCTTACCAGAAGCAATAAAACAAGTTTCAGAAGGACATAATTCAATAATTATAAAACAAGAGAATCTACATGAAGGTATTGTAGGTATTCTTGCTGGAAAAATTGCTGAAAAATTTAAAAAACCAACATATGTCTTTGGCTGGAATAGAGCTAAATCTTGTTGGAAAGGTTCCGGAAGAACTTCTGGTGGAATTAATCTTTATAAACTAACAAAAAGAGGAGCAGATTATGCTCTTGGATTTGGTGGTCATAAAGGTGCTGTTGGGGTTGCAATTAAAGAAAGTCATTTTAATGAATGGAAAAATTTAATTCAAAAATCCTCATTAACAATATCAAAAAGTTTATTTTTTGAAGGTGATCTAAAACCTTTAGAAATAGATTTTAAAGATATAAATATTGAAATTGCAGAAATATTAAATCAATATAGACCTTTTGGAGAACAATTTCCTGAAGTTATTTTTAAAACAAAATGTTTTATAAATATTCAAGATTCATTCAAAGAAGGACTACATTGGAAAGTTAGATTATCTGATAATTTTGGTAATAAAAAAGAAGGTTGGTTTTTTCATGATAAAAATATCTTTAAATATAATAATAAAGAAATAGATATATATGTTAAAATCAATAAAATCTTTACAAAAAATGGTTATGATCTTGAACTTCATTGTCAAATACCATTTGAAAGTATGATAGAGTAAGAATTATTTTCTTACTTTATCAAAAATCTTTTAGTTAAACTTTTAATAAAAAATTGGAGAAAAATATGAAAAAAACAATAATATTATCAATGTTATCAATAATATTACTAACAGGTTGTAATTTAGATACAAAACAAAATAAAAATAATAAAGAAAATAATAATACAAAAAAAGAAATTGTTGTAAAAAATACTAAAAAAATAAATGATAAAAATAATACAAAAAAAGACGAAAAAATAGATTTTGCTGAAGAAGCTCTAAATAAAACAAAAGAACTAACAAATCAAGCATTGGAAAAAACAAAAGAATATTCAAAAATAGCATTAGAAAAAACAAAAGAAGGTTTAAAAGAAGGAACTGAAGCTACAACTAAATATATTAAAAATTATTTACATGAATCATGGGAAGAAGCTAAGAAAAAACAACACGGTGGTGGAGAAGAATAAAGAGATAAAATCTCTTTATTTTACTTTACACATTTTAGCATTTATATATGTAGAGCCTAATTTTTTAGAATTACCAAAAAAATAATTATATCTAAAACTAAAACCCATTTTTAAAACATTTCTCGTCTGAGAATTTGAACAAATATTTCTAATTTGATAATTCATATAAACAGGAATTACTCTCTTTTTTAATTCACTTAATTCTAATTTATCAAAATCTTTACCAACTTCTTTTTCTATAAATTTTGGATCAATTAAAACTTTATAAGTTATAACTCCAGAATCACTTAATGAAACATTTCTTAAAGACATACCTTTTTCTTGAGAAATAGGCATTTTTTTATTAAATTTAGTAATTTCTTCTTTCATAATTTGAAAAGTTTGAGGATTAATATTATTCATTGCATTAGCACTTAATAATGTTGTAAATCCAAATAAACTTGTTATTAAAAATTTTTTAAACATATATTTATACTCCTTTTTTTTAATTATAACAAAATTAAATAACAATTTTAAATTTAGATTCTTTTGCTCTTTGAATTAAAAAAGGCATTTTATCTTCAATAGAAGCTTTTTCTAATGCATTTAAATATTTCTCAAAAACTTTTGCCATACTTAAAAAATAAACTTCTATATCCTTATTTATTACACCATTTAATTCCAATGGTATAACAGATATTAAAGTTTCACTATCTTTCTTAGATAAACCAATATTTTGTAATTCTTTAGATAAATGTTCAATAAAATAAAAATATAAACTATTATCAAAATTTAAATTTTTCTATCTCTTTATCTAAAGATTCTGTTAACTCTTTTAAATTATTCATAAAATACCTTTTTTATTTATTATACAAAAAAAAGACTTAGTTTTAATTTAAAAAATGGTATAATTAAATAAAAAAAAGGAAAATATATATGGAATATATTGAAATAGAAAATGGAAAAGAAGGTTTTGCTAAATATGGAAAAAGTGAAAAAGTAATTGCTTTTATTCATAATGACGAACTAAATTCTAAAAAACAAATTGAAGAATTAAAACAAATTGAAGAAGAAAATTTAATTATTTTAGATTTTAATGTTAAACATAAAGAAAATTTAATTTTTGCAAAATCATTAAGAGTAACAGCTTTACCAACAATGTTTTTTCTAAAAAAAGGTTCACCAAAATCAGCAATAGTTGGATTAAGAGAAAAAGAAGTTATAATTAAAAAAATAAAAACAGTATTCAAAAATAAGAGGAAATAAAAATGAAAAAACTTTTAAACATAACTATATTATCAATGATTACAATATCAAGTCTACAAGCAGGTTATTATTTTAGAACAGATATTGTAAAAAAAGTATTACCTGTAGTTGAAAAAGATTTTAGAAAATGTTTAGAAGAAAAAAAATTAACTGTTAATCAATGTCATTATGAAAAAGATAAAACTTTAAATAAATTAAAAAGAATTGACGAACAACAATATAGATTTGAAATAAAAAAACAAATTAAAGAAGATTTAAAACAAGAAGATCCAGAAAAAAGAGTTATATTAAAACCAATAACTTTTACACCAACAGAAATGAAAATTAGAAATAATTATGAAAAATGTTTAGATAAAATGAAGTCAAAAAAAGATTTTAAAAAATGTCAATTAGACTTTAATGAAGAATATAAAAAAGAATTAACAAAAATAAAGAAAGAAAAAGAAAATTTAAAAAAACAAAAATCTATAGAAGAAAATAAATTAGTTAAAACTGTAAAAAAAGAATCATAAAATAATGAAGTAGGGTATTTTACCCTACTTTAAAATATTAAAAGAAATACCTTTAGGTTGAAATGTTTCAGCCAATTCTTTTAACCAATTTATCTTTTTAAGATCTAAATTTTTAGAAGATAATATTTTATAAAAAGAATAATGTTTTCTAAGATAAGAAACTATATTAACTTTTTCTTTATTAAAATATTCATTAAAAATCTCTTTTTTATCTTCTTCACCAATATAATCAACATATAAAATATTATCAATTATTAAAACTGGTTTCAAATTTAAAAGAATTCTTTCAATAATTTTATTTGAAGATTTTTTAGAAATTTCCTCCCATTTATCAAATTTAACTTCCATTTTATACTCCTATTTTTAAAGATAATTCCTCTTGAATTTTTTCAACAGGTTGTTCTCCATTTATAACAATAATATCTGGAAACTTTTCTTTTATTTCTTCAATTGAATATTTATCTTCAAAATCTAATCTTGCTTTAATAGAATCAATTGATTCACCTCTATCTAACATTCTTTTTGTACGTTCCTCTTTTGAAACATTTAAAAAGATTATATCAACATGAAACCCATGTTTTTTAGCAGAAGTAGAAATATCTAATACATACTGTAAAGATATAACAGACATTATTGCAATATTTTCAATATTAGAAAATTCTTCTGTAGATATACCATATTTCCAATTTTCATTAGAACCAATTTGAATAAAAGCTTCTATACTTTTATCGTTATTGAATTCTTCAATGGAAACAAAATGATAATCAACTCCGTCAACTTCACCAACTCTAGGTTCTCTAGTAGTTGACGAAACAAATCTTTGAAGATTTGAATATTTTGAATCTAACCATTTTTCAACAGTTGTCTTCCCTGCAGCACTTGGTGCATACAATAAAATTAATCTTTTCATAATTAATCCTTTATTTCTTTTAATTTAATAGTAGTTCGAGTAACTTCTTTTACAGGAATATCAAAATTTTCTTTTAATATTTCTGCTTGATTTTCTGTTATTTTCAAATCCATTGAATCAATAAATTCTTCAAAATAACCACTATCCTTAATAAGAGAAATTAAATCTTTTTTACTAACTTTACGAGTTGCTAATTGATAACTTTTAGAAGTATCTGCAACAACACCATATTTATTATCTAAGAAAGGTAATAATACTTCTGTATCAGAAGTAATTTCAGTATTATCTAAGACAACTTTAGCAGCAGCTTTAACTTCAGCTTCATATTTTTTAGCTAATTCTTTAGCCCAAATAGCTGCTTTTTGTTTATGTCTTAATGAAGATACATATTTTCTACCTTCACATTCAGATATAAAAGGACAATATTGACAATGTCCACCAGGAGTGAATTCTGGAAGGATTTCGTCTTCCATATCTCTTTTATATCTTTTCATTAATGAAATAAGCATTGGCTCTAAATCAACTAAAGATTGAGCACTAAATTCATGAGAAAATATCTTACCTGTTCTTAAATTTACTCTATTAAATATAATAGGTAAACCATATTTTTTATATGCACCATAAGCATAAACAATAGCTTCATTATCAACTTCAGTAGTCATATTAAAACCACTTTTCCATTCATAAATAAACATATAAGGATTTTTATCAATTTCACCATAAGCAACGGCGTCTGGTTTTATAATTAATTTAAATCCTTCAGTAACTTCTTCCATATCAACAGAAAAAGATTCTTCAACTTCAATAATTGTTTTATCTTCAAACAATTTATTAAAATTTAACCATTTAAACATAGATTCTTTTACTTCAAGAATAACTGGCATATCATATCTTTTTTCAATATCTTCTATATTAAAATCCTTACCTTGAATTTTATTTAATTCAATTTCTGCAAGTTCATGAGCTAATTTACCAATTTCTAATTGCTTAGAATCTATATTTCTATATTTAGTATCTCTCATTTTTTTAGCAGCCTTAAGAGGACATTTTTTATATTCCGCTAAACGACTTTTACTTGCACTCATAACTCTAACTTTTTTAATTTCTGATTCATTAAAAAATTTCATTTTCTATCCTTTTATATTTTATATTGTTTGATCTTCAAATTTGAATTCAACTAAATCAAAATATTTTTTTGATTCATTAATTAATTCTTCTTTATTTTTATTAAAAACAAAATCAATAGAATTAACAACTTCACCGTCTTTTTCAAGAAGAATATTATAAATATTCTCATTAAAAAAACACGAATAACCATAAACAAGATTTGTTAAAAAATTAACAATCTCTTTTTTTCTTTTTTTTGACATTCTTTTTCTTGAAACTCTTTGAAAATCAAAAATATTTTTTAATTGTTTTTTTGAAAATACAAAATAACCACCAAGACCAGAATCAAAATTATCAAATGATTCTAAAGAAATATCCTTAACTAAACCTCTTTCATTATATAAAAGATAAAATTTTTGTAAAAAATAAATTTCTTTATCATTTTTAATTTTTTCTAAAACACAACTACTTTCAGCATGAACAGGAAATAAATTTCCATACCTATTACCAATATCACCAACTTTTAAAGAAGGTTTTCTATAGAAAGAAATAATATCTGGATAATATCCCATAAAAAATGGATTATTACCAGAACAATCTTTCGTTAGAATAATTTTTGTCATAATTTATCCTTTTAAATTAATTCTCATTAAAATGAGTAATATAGTTATATCATTTTTTTCCTTAAAAAGAGTATAAATTTAAGGCTTTTTTAACATATATTTCTATATAATAATAAATATAAATTATAATGGAATTTAAAATGGAACAAAATAAATATATAAATGAAATACTTGAAAAATATGATTTAAATTCAGTTCATGAAATGATTTTTGAACTTCTACCAAGAGGATATAATATACCAGCAGCATTTGCTGATATATCAGAAATACCTATTTTTCCAGCAAAAACAAAAGTTACTTTATTTGGATATATTCAAAAATATGAAATTCAACCTATAAAATCAGGAAAACAAATTGCAAGAATAAAAGCAAAACTTTTTAAAGACGGAAATCAAGTATCATTATTTTGGACAACTTCAAAAGCAAAAGCAAAAGCAATGGTTTATGGATTAGAACAAAGAAGTAAAGGTGACTCTTTAGTTCAAGTTACTGGAAAAATAGAAGAAATAGATTTTGGAACAAGTATATTTAAATATATTGATCAACCACAACTAACTAAAGTTGAACATGAAGTATCAACTAATAATAATCAAGCTGTAGTCGTACCTGAACCAATGTATAAATTAAAAGAAGGTTTAAAAATTTCACAAGTGAAATTAGCTTTTCAAGAATTAATAAAAAATTGGAATTCAATTTATAAAGACAATTTTTTACCAATAGAACTTGAACAACAATTAAAATTACAACCACTAGAAAAATCAATTAAATATTGTCATGGGCAAATTCCTATTCCAGCAGAGAAATTTCATGATTTTTTAAATTACCCGGGTTTTAGGAAAAGATTATTAATTGAAAAAATATGGACAATAATGAAGCAAGGTCATTCTAATAAAAAATTAGGTGGAAATCCAAGTTTTAAAATAACAGATAAAGATATAAATAATATTAAATATTTATTAGATAAATTACCTTTTAGTTTAACTAATGATCAAAGAAAAGCAATATGGGGATTATTAAAACATTATGAAGAAAAAATAGGTTCTAAAAATTTAATTTTTGGAGACGTAGGTAGTGGTAAAACAATGGTTGCTTTAGTTACAGCTTATGTCTTATATAAAAGAGGTTGTCAGGTAGCAATAATGGCTCCAACGTCAATATTAGCTAAACAACATTTTGAAGAAGCAATTGAATTACTAGAAAAAGAAAATATATTTATTGTTCATTCTAAAACAAAGAAAAAAGAAAAAGATAAGTTAAATTCTTTTTTAAAAGAAAATAATCCAGCAATAGTATATGGAACTAGTTCTATAAATAAATTAGAATTTACAAATTTAGGATTAATTGTTATCGACGAAGAACAAAAATTTGGTGTTAATGATAAAAATAAATTATATGAAAAAATGAATTCACAAGCTCATTTAGTATTAATGACAGCAACACCAATACCAAGAACATTAGCTAATGCAATGTTTTCAGATTATTCTATTCAAAAAATAGAAGAAAAACCAGCTATGCAAAAACCTAGAATTACAAAATTAATTAGTTTAAAAAATATGTCACAAGAAGAAATTAATCAAATAAAAGAAAGAATGAAAAAAGGGGAACAGACACTAGTAATTGTTCCTTCAATTGTAAGTAATGATATGGTAAGTGTAAAATCAGCGAAAGAAGTTTTTACAAAAATATTTCCTGAATTTAAAATTGATTCTATTAATGGAAGAATGAAACCAGATAATATAGAAAAAGTAACAGAAACTTTTATGAAAGGTGGAATAGATATATTAATAGCAACAACAATGGTTGACGCAGGTTTTTCAAATAAAATGCTTTCACATGTTTTTATAGAAAATTCAGAAAGATTTGGTATAGCTCAATTACACCAAATTAGAGGAAGAGTTGGTAGAGGTTCGTTACAAGGATATTGTTATTTATCAACAGTAGCAGATCCTAATTCTCTAAAAGAAAATACAAGAAAAAGACTAATGTCTTTAGTTGAATCTGAAAATGGATTTGAATTATCAATGAAAGATATTGAATTAAGAGGTTCAGGAGATTTAATGGGAACACAACAATCAGGAAGTGACGTAAATTTAATAGAATGGATAAATGAAGTAAAAATAATGGAGAATTATTTAAAGAAAAATAATTAAAAAAGGATTCTTAAAAAGAAGTTAAGAAATATTGAATCCTTTGGGAGAATTGTGACTGTCGCCGAGGAATCGAAAATTATCAGCACGACCTGTTATTTTTTTCGCCCTTCGATACTTAATGGTGCGGTTCATTTTACAAATTAATCTTTGATCCAATAGTCCGAAGACTAAAGGAAGATATAATAAGTAAACTTATCCAGCTTGCCCAAAACTGTCACAATTCTATGAAAGCTGTTGTATTAAAACAACTGATTATACGTGAAGGTCCGTTCCTTCTAAATGTATAATCGCTTTCACGCCTAGCACATACCCCTCTCATTCGCCACTTGGGCCGAGTTGATACATTTTTATCTATACTTTCGTATAGATCTGCCGTCAACACATGTGCTAGAAGTATCATTCTTCTCTGTGTTGATCGGGTGCTCAAAGACATGTCATTAACCTATGTTAACGCATGCCTAAGGCCAGGGATTCTATATCTCTTAGTTACAGAAGTAGTAACTATTAACGGTGTCAAAAGACTTACCCGAAAGAGATTAGTGTCCATAAGGATTAGAAAGCCCAAGATCGGCTTAATTAACATACAATGAGGGTCTTCCTCTAGGTGTATGTTTCCTTATGATTGCAATATAGTCTATAAAGATAGACTATAAAACTCGAGTTATCAATTCGAGCTGGCTGCTTAGACCTGCAAATAGTTAATAAAGTATTTCAACTTCATTAACTAGACCTCTAATTAGTAAGGGTTATCGAAAATAGTTACATTAAAAAATGTAAAACTAAGTTTCGCCTTCCGATATATTGTCCTGAGCAACATATCTCTAAAAAGATTAGGTTGTAATAGTAAATAATTAAAAAAAAATACAATAAAAAACTATTTTTCTAATAAAAATTGATTAATTTCTTTATTTTCTATTAAATTTTGAATTTTTAAATTACTAATAGGTTTTTTTGTTAATTCATATGTCTTCATTATTAATTTAAATTCTTCTTTTGATAAACCACCAAACATTTCTTTTTCAACAGCTTCTCTAATTTCACCTGGGCCAGGAATAAAATGTGGATTTTTCCAACTACGCATTAAATTAGAAATTCCATTTAAGAAATATTCTGCTGGAAGATCTTTTAATAAAAAATAATAACTATCTATTGAATCATTTGTTTCAATTTGAGCATTTTTAGATAAAACAGCATTAATTAATTGCAATCCTCTTGCAAATGTATTTTTATCTAACATTAAATTTCTCCAATAAATGATTCTATAATAATTTTATCAACCATTTCAAAAACATTTCTTTTTTGACAATAAAATATTTTAAAAGTTGGTTTTATATAATCTATTTTTTTATTTTCTTCATTTAAAAAATCAGTTAATAAATAAAATTTATTTAAAGCTTTTTTTAATTCTTTTTCTTTTAATAATTTTGAATTATTAGAAATACTAGTTTTTAATTTAAAATTTTTAGTAAAAAATACTGAAATAGAAGATTTTTTATTTTTATCTCTAAAAATAAAATTTATAGAAACTATCTTATCTTGATCAAAAAAAGATTTTTCTTGAATAAAAGAATTCATTGCCTTCTTAAATTCATTATTAAAATCATTTAAATTAAAATCTTTATTTTTTTTAAATTGAAAAAATAAATCTTTTTCTACTAAAGGTTCTCCGAAATAATTTTTTAAAAAATCTCTTTGAAAAACAATATATTCTAAAAATAAAAAGTTAATTTCTCTATCAATAATAGAATTTCTTAATTTACCTTCAATAAATGTATTATAAAAATCAATTGATTTAAGGTAAGTTTTAAATATCCAATTAAACTTATTAAAAGCCTTTATTTCTTGCTCATTATCAGAAAACAATATTGGTAATGATAGTGAAATTGTATTTTCTTTTTCTTTAATATTTTTTTCTAATTTAAAATTATTCATAATTTTTTCCTATATATTTTTTTTATTATTTCTAATGCTATCAAATTCTTATTTAACTTAAGCTTAAATACTTAATTTTTAAAAATTTATAAATTTAAAGTTTCATTTAATTATAAAAAAGATATAATAAAAAAAATTTAAAGGATTAATTAATGAAAATTAATGGACCAATAATAAAAGAAATTATATCCTTACAAAACAAAGAAAAAATTTTTAATAATAAATTATTATTATTTGGATTAGCATTAGAAAAAGGAAATGCAACATTAATAAAGGTTTTAAAAGAAGATTTAAATATATCTCAAGAAGAAATAATTAGTTATTTAAAATTATTTGAAGAAAAAGAATGGTCTACAAAAAAAGATTTAGATCTTATAAAAAAAATGGAAAAAATAAAAATAATTGATATTGAAAATTTCCAACATGAAATTGAAGAAGTTATAGCTCATTTAAATGCTATAACAAATTCAAGAAAAAAAGTTACTGAGTCAAGAAAAAAAATTGTTCAACAATGGTTGAGAAAAGGTTATACATTAGAACAATTTAAAATGGTAAATTTGTTTTTTAATCACTTATGGGAAAAAGATCCACAAATGTCTCAATATATAAGACCTGAAACATTATATAATACAAAATTTCCAATAAGAGTCGAAGAAGCTGAAAATGCATTTATTGATATAAAAAAATATAAGAAAGAAATAAAAGAAATTTGTGAATATTATGATTATATTTTTGATCAAATTATAAATAAAAATAAAAATCTCGAATTTTCTCAATTAGGTCAAATAAATATGTGTTCTTATATACCATTTGATATTCAAAAAAGAATTACATTTTGGTTAAAAAAAGAAATATCTATTAAAGATATCTTATTTACAATTAAAAAAACTATTGATAATTGGAGTAAAAAAGAAGAATTAATTCCTTATATAAGTTTATTAAAAATATTAGACGCAAAATTTTTAGATAGATTAAAAATAGCAAAATCAATAGAAGTTAAAAAACAAAAAACTGGAACAAATGCTTTAGAAAATTGGTTAAATACAGATACAAAGGAGAATAATTAATGAAAAAAATAATAATAGGAAGTTTATTTATAGCAATATCATTATTTGCAGATAAAATAAATTTAATTGAAGTTTCAAAAAATAATCTTTCAGAATTACCTATAGAGAATGTTGAAATAATAGATTTAAAAGATCCAATAGAACCTTCAGGATTAACTTTAGATAAAAATAATATAGATATATTATATATTGTTTCAGATAATGGATATTTATGTTCTTACAATGATTCAACAAAAGAAGGGAATTGTGATTTAATAAATAAGAATTTAGATTTAGAAGGGATAACTTCAATAAATAATGAAATTTATGTAGCAAATGAAGGTAAAGACGAACTAGTAAATTTAAATAATTCAAATCATTTTAAAATACCAAGGAAAATAAAAGATTTAGTTATTTTAGGGGAAAAATCTTCTGACGGAATAGAAGCTTTAACTTTTTTATATAATAAAAATAATAAAGATTATTTTGCAATAAGTAATCAATCAGATAATATAGGGGGGAATGATTCTTCAAATATTATTTTTTTTAGTAAAAACAGTAATAATGAAATTAATATAGAAAAAGTATTTTTATTTAATATTATAGATATTAGTGGTTTATTTTATTCTAATAATAATTTATTATTTATATCAGATACAGAAAATATTCTAGTGAAAATGAATTTAGATTCATATAATACAAAAACATATAATTTACCAGGTAAAGATCAAGAAGGTATTGTATTAAATGAATTTTTCAATATCTTATATATAGCTCAAGACTCTGGAGATATTTTAAAATTTTATTTAAATAAGGACCTTTAATTATGAATATATCAAATTTATTAATTTTAACAGAATCAATAAAAGCTATATTAGTTCAATCTCAAATAGAAGGAATAAATATTTTAAATACAAATGTATTAAAAAGTACATTAAAAGATATAAATAAAGAATTAAATAATTTTATTCCAGATTATATAAAAAAAGAAAATCAAGAAGAAGATTTTTATTTAGATTTAGAAGAATTATTAATTTATATAACAAAGTTATCAAATAAAATAAATAGTCTTTTATTAAAAAAAGAAAAAATAAAAGAAATTGATTTTTCGGAAGAATATAAATTTTTTAATTTTTTTGAAAAAAATTTGGCATAAAAAAAGGAAGAATAGTTAAACTATCCTTCCTAAAGAATGGAGTATTAAATAAGTCGTAAATTAAACGGCTTCTTAAGAAGCTGCGTTTAATTGGAATGCTGTAGAACCAGCTCCGAAGAATGTACCAACGATACCTACAAGACCACCAGCGATAAGTGAAATAACAATACCGATAAAAAGAACAGAACCTTTGTGAGTCATTAAATAAATAATGAATGTACCGATAAATCCAAGTAATGCAAGTAATTTACCAAGGTTACCTTCTAACCAAGTAATGAATGTTCCAAGTAAATCACCGAATGAATCACCACTTTCTGCCCATGCAGAGTTTGTTGCGAATGCTGAACTTGCAGCTCCAACTAATGCTAAAGCAACAAGTGCTTTCTTTGTAGAACCTTTCTTAGCTTCAACAGTTTCTAAATTTTCAATATCTTTTTTCATTTTAATTTACCTCTCTTAGTATTTTTGTTTTGTACCTATTTATACAATTATTTTTAATAATGGGGACTTTTTAAAAAATAAATATTTTTTTATATATTTTATATTTTATAAATAATCTATATATTACATAACTGTTCATTTTTATGAAAAAAATTTTAAAGAAAAGGATAAATTATGAACACGACAACAATAGGGAGAATGAAATTAATTTCATTCTATAAAAATGCGGTGGCAAATAAACTTTTATTTGCTTTAATTAAGTAAAAAAAATAATTTAAAAGGATTGGATATGGATATGAAGAAATTAAAAGAAAAATTTGTAGGTGCAATGTATGATACATACACAGCAACATTTGTTGCAAGTATTTTAACAATAATAAAATACTTTTTTGTAGCACTTACAAAAGGTGTTGTTGGAACAACTATGTTTGCAGCAACAATAAATACATGGTCTTTTTGGGCTATGTTATTTGTAATTTATACATATATTGCTTTTTATGCTGATATGTATAAAGATAAGGAAGACGGAATCGTGGCAATTATTGTTGGATTCATTTCTTTCTTTATTAGTTTAGTACTGTTCTAAGAACAGTACTTTAATGGTACCGATAATAAGGTTTTAAGGAGGAAAAGGATAAAATCATGGAAACGAATATAAATAACCTATTGTCAATAACAGATATTTTCTATATTTGTTTAATAGGTTTAATCTCTATTTTATTTATAATGAAATATGCAGGTTTAAAAGATTCAGAAAAATCATGTAAAGGAGAAAAAATGTATCATAAAGGTGAGTTAAAAGTAAAACTTGCTCACCTTTATGCTAGAGAGTAGATAGGATATTTTCATATCCTATCCAAGTTTTAATGAAACACAAACTAATGAGTAATTTTAATATATTCTTTGAATAAAAATGAATCTTTTTTAAATAATTGATAAAAAGCTTTTATTAATTCTGTTAAATCTTGATTATCCTTATTTTTTAAATTAACTTCTATTTGAGAAGACTCTCCATAAAAAATTCTATCAACACTATCTTCTAAATAATTTTTCATATCATTATCATAATATTGTTTCAAATCTAAATCTATATATTCATATAAAGCTTTTTTATATGAATCAACTTCAATTTTAAAATCATTTTCATTAAAATAACCTTTTTCAATTTTAAATGCTAATTTATATAAATTTAAAATAAAATCTTTATCTTTACTATTAATAGATATTTTTAAATATTTAGGATAAATTTGTTCCATAATTTTTTCATTATATGCAATTAAATCCATTTTACTTTTTACAATAACAGGTTTTTTAATTTTTAAAACTTCTTTTTTTATTAAAAATTTAGATTCTAATTTAATAAATTCTTTATCAAAAGAAAATTTTAATTTTGTTAAAAAATTATAAGAATTATTTAATTCTTTTGCTTTTATTTTTAAACAAATATTTAAATTATTATATCTAGGTTCAATAAATTTCATAACTTCCTCCATTTTTTTTACATTAAAATCATTTGATATTTTATATTTTAATGAATCAATAAACGGTTTACTAATTTTTTGATTATTTCTTGTTATACCTAAAAATTTTATAGTTGATAAACTTTCTTTTTTTGAAAGATTCATATTTAAAATTTTATTCAAATTATTAATATTATTAATATTTATTTTTTTAATTTTTAATAAATTATTTTTATTTAATAAAATATCAACATTTTCTATTGAACAAAAATTATTTTTACATTTTACTTTTCCAAATTTAGTTATAAATTTAGTATTTTTTAATTTATCTTTTAAAATTGATTCCTTTTTTATATTTATAGAATAATGATAAATTTCTATAAATGAAAACACTCCAAAACCCATTATTAAAAATATTAATAAAAAATATTTTAACTTTTTATCCATATATAATTCCTCTCTTATTTTTTTTAATTATATCAAAAATAAATTTAATAAAGATTTAAATTTTATTTCTGTATAATGTAAAAAAAAATCAATTAGGAAATTAAATGCTATTAGCTACAATAGAACAACAAGATATTATTTATTCTGAAAATAAACATATTTATGTTAGTGCAAGAGCAGGAACAGGAAAAACTACTACTCTTGTTGAATTTGTAAAAATAAGAAAATCTAATACATTCCTATATATTGTTTATAATAATGCAATTAGATTAGAAGCATTAAATAAATTTCCTGAAAGGGTTGATATTCATACTATTCATAGTTTAGCATACTTGAAATTTGGATACCAATATAAAGATAAATTAAAAAATAATTTAAAAGTAGAAGATTTATTTAAAGAACCTTATTTTCAAAAAAAAGATTTATCTGATAAAAAAATACAAAAAGAAGCTTTTACCATTATTAAAATGATTACAGCTTATTGTAATTCAGAAATAGAAAAATTTGAAGATATATCAGATTTAAAAGAATTAAGAATAGTTGCTGAAAATTATTGGAAGAAAATGATTGATTTAAATAATAAAGAAGTAAAAATAACTCATGACGGATATTTAAAACTTTACCAATTAACTAATCCTAAATTAAATTATGATCATATAATGGTTGACGAAGCTCAAGATTCAAATGAAGTTATGTTAAAAATAATATTTGAACAAACAAAATCAAAAAAAATTTTTGTAGGAGATCCTCACCAAAAAATATATGGATTTAGAGGTGCTTTAAATATTTTTCAAAATACAAAATATTTAGATAAAGAAAAAGATAATGCATTCTTTTCATTAACAGAATCTTTTAGATTCGGAAAACCTATTGCTTATATTGCAAATTGTTTATTAAAAAATTATAAAAATGAACAACATTTAATTAAAGGAACTGAAGGAAGAGAATCTACAGTTGGTATTATAGATAAAAGTATGTGCTATACAATTATTACAAGAACAAATGCAAAATTAATAGATATTGCAATAGAAAATGCTTTAAATAATAAAAATATTCATATAGTAGGTGGTTTTGAATTTATAAAAATTTCTATTTTAGACGCTTTTTATTTATATAAAAGAAAATTTAATTTAATAAAAAGTGATTATATGAAAACATTTAATAGCTTTAATCATTTAAAAATAATGGCAAAAACATTAAAAAATCCTGAACAATCATTACAAGTTTATTTAGTTGAAAAATATAATGATTCTTTAGAGGAATACTTTGAATTAATTGAAAAAAATCTTACAGGAATAAATAATGCAGATATAATATTAACAACAGCTCATAAATCAAAAGGATTAGAATTTGTTTCTGTAAAGATAGAAGAAGATTTTGTAAATCTTTATTCAGAAAATGGATTATTATTAGATTTAATAGAACCTGAAGAAATAAATTTATTATATGTTGCCATAACTAGAGCTACATTTGATTTAGAATTAAATTCTGAATTAGAAAAATATATTAAGGAGTTTTGTTAATGTCTTATTTAGAAATAATATTAATTGGATATATAGTAAATTTTATTATTGTAATTATAATAACAACTATAATTACAACTAATATAAAAAATAAAGTAAATTTAGAAAAAAGACTAAAAGAAAAAGAAGTTTTACAGAAAGAATTAAATAAAAAAAATATGTTTAATATTAGAAACGTGGTTCCGTTATTTCCATTTGCATTATTATTAGAATCATTTTTCTTTATAACAAAAATGAATTCATGGTTAGAAGTTAATCCTGACAAAGATAGTTTAGATTACATTATAGAAGATTTAAAATATAATATAAACAATCTTAAATGAGGTTATTAAACCTCATTATATCTTCGAATTATTTTTTTTAATCTATTTTTTAATTTTTTAATAGCAGATTCTGCTGTTGAAGCACTTTCATAAATACTTGAAAAACTATTTAATTTTAATTTTGCAGTAAAATTTTTAGTAAATGGTTCGTATTTTATACCAACAAATTTAACTTCACCAGTTCCATAATGACTTTCAGCTAATTCTGTTACTCGAATAATTCTATCTTCATTTGTTTTTTTCATATTGATCCTTTGATTTTTTTTATAAATGAATTATACAATTAAATGACTTTAATTTAGATTAAAAAGAGTATAATATATTTATAAAAACAAATATGGAGGTTTTTTATGGAATATAAACATGCAGGTTTTTGGATTAGATTTTTTGCAATATTAATTGATTCAGTTATATTAATGATACCAATGAGTATTATATTTGGATTTACTGTATCAGTTAATCCATTAGCAGCTGTATCAATTAATCAATTAATGAATCTAATAATAATTGTTGGTACTGTATTATTATGGATAAAATGGGGAGGAAGAACTCCTGGTAAAAAAATAATGGGTATTAGAATATTAAAATCAGATTATTCAGAATTAGATACAAAAACAGCAATTATAAGATATTTTTCATACATATTAAGTACAATAACATTTGGTATAGGATATTTAATGGTAGGTTTAAGAAAAGATAAAAGAGGTTTACATGATTTAATTGCAGGAACAGTAGTTGTTTATGATAAACAAGATATAAAAGAAAATAATTATCAGTCAGAAGTAAAAGAAGATTTCCCTGAAAATAAAGAAGAAATTAAGTAAATTTCAGATAAAATAACCTTAAAATATAAAGGTTATTTTATGCTTTCTATAAATTTAAAAATAAATTTATTAAAACCTCATTTAAAAAATTTATTTATTCAAAACAATAAATTTAAATCAAATAAAATTAAAGATATAAATAATAATTTAGTTCAAAAAAAAATAGACTCAGGATATATTTCATATGGAATAGATAGTGATTTTGGAAGTTATTTTATATATATTGATAAAGAAAAAGAAGGATTTATTTGGTTTAAAAATTTAGATAGAGATACTCAAAATAGTTTATTCTCAATAGAAGATATAATATCAACAAAAAAATATAAAGATATTAAAGATATTCATGAAAAATATTTTTTAAATTTAAATACAAGAAGTATAGCTACAATAGAAAAATTATCAGATTTTGAATTAAACTTTGATAATTTTATCAAAACTATAATTTCTTTAAATTTCAATTCAAATAAAAATAAATCAACAAAAATATTAATTAAAGGTCTTATTCTATTAAATTTATTCATGTCAGAAAAGGATTTATTTGATAATTCAATAGAACAATTAAATGAAAATCAAAAAGAATTATTATTTGATTCTGTAAATCAATATTCTAATATAAAAGATTTATTAATTTATGAAACATTAATTGATCCATATAAATATAATATAAATTTTATTATTTACATGTTTTTAAATGCAAATAAAAATATATTTAAAATAAATAAAGAAAAAATATCAATAATTAATATTATTAGATATTTAAAAATAAATTTTGGAGTTTAAAATGAAATCATATACAAAAGAAGAAGTTGAAAAAATAGAATTTAAAGGAGAAAAAAGATTTTTAAGTAATATGTTTGAAACAAAAATAATATTTGACGATATGTTTGATATAGAAATAGAAGACGTCGAACCAACTTTTTTAACATATAAAAGCTCAGAACATTTATATCAAGCTTTAAAGAGTAAATCTATTTTATGGCATTATAAATTAATTGAACTAACTCCACTAGAAACAAAAAATATTGCAAGAAAAAAACTAAAAACACTATTAGCTGATAATAAAGAAACTTTTCTAATAAGAGAAGATTGGGATAAAATAAAAATAAATGTAATGAAACTAGTTCTTTTATTAAAATTTAAACAAAATAAAGAATTAGCAAAAAAATTAAAAAATTTAAAAGGAAATATAGAAGAAAAAAATATATGGAATGATAGATTTTGGGGAACAGTAGAAGGTATTGGTGAAAATAATTTAGGTAAATTATTAATGGAAATTAGAGAACTTTTAATTAAAGAAGAATTAAGATAAAATATAACTATTATTAATTAATAGGAGATTATATTATGAATAAAATAAGAGAATCTGAAAAAATGATATATATAAGAAAAATAACAGAAAATATTAATGAAGTAACAATTTACTCTAAAAAATATTATGAACTTAAATTAGAATTTTTATCAGAAATGGGACTTATTCATGGTATTTTTCTTAAAAGTAATGGTAAATTAATTGAAAAATTATAATTCTATATTATTTCTTATTTATTTATAAAAGATAGTTATAAAACATAACTATCTTTTATTTTAAAGGAAATGAAAATGAATCATTTTTTAGTCAAAGAATTTTTCTTTGATATTGACGATATGTCAATATTGAAAAAATTGAGTTGGGCTGTGGCCTCAATAATAGTTCTTCTTTTTGCAGGTATATATACATTTGCAGCAATAGTTCTAATCATTGCTGGTATATATAGCAAAAAAGAAGGAATTAAAGGAGTAAAAGAGTATTTAGTGTACACTTTTACTCCATTAATCGCTATAATAGCTTTTATAGCGATTAATGTTTTAATAGCAACAATTGGAGGTTAAACACTCTTTTGTTGCTATTAATAAGTCTCACTAAGACAAAATTTTATCTTCTTTTCTTCTAAATTTAAATATTTGATCGTCTTCATAAATAACAACATTTTTTCCATTTTCTTTACCATAATAAAGTCTTTTATCGGCTAAAGAAAAAGCTCTATCTAAATCAAAAGAAACTTCTTTAAAAGAAACTACTCCCATTGTTATTGTAAATTTAGGAAGATTTTTAATTTTCATATTTTCAACAATTTCTCTTAATTTTTCAGCTTTAGAAATAGCAATATCTTTTTCTAAATTACATATAATTAAAAATTCTTCTCCACCCCAACGAATAAAAATATCGTCTTCATTTAAAACAGATTTTATTCTTTTTGTTAATTCTACTAAAACTTTATCTCCAACTAAATGACCATAATTATCATTTATTTTTTTAAAATTATCAATATCAAATAAACAAATAGAGACTTTTTTCTTCCATTTATTTTTAATAAAGTCTATTTTATTTTCTAAGAAATCTCTATTTCCTATTTTAGTTAATTTATCATGAGTTGATTCATAAATTATTTCGTTAAATGATTTTTTTAATTCATGCAATATAACTAAAAAAATAAAAATAAATAAAACTCCAAGAAAAATTTCTATATTTAAATATTTATAAAAATTAGAAATATAAGGACTTTCTTCCATAAAAACAAGATAACCATAATTACTACCATTTTCTTTTAAGGTTAAAAATATTATATTATAAAATATATTATCTATTTCTTTATAAGAAAAAAAATCTTTTTCTTCAAGAATATGTTTTTTACAATTAACTTTATTTTTTATAGAATTAAAAATTAAATTTTCTTGAGATTTTTTATTTTCAGATAATAATATATTATAAGAAAAAACTTTCTCATTCCAAAAATTTTTCTTTTTTATATAAATATTATCTTTTAATAAAATTGTTACCTTATTATTTGTTTTTTTATTCAAATTATTTATTAAAGAATATAAATCAAAATATAAAATTAAATTACCATTATATTTATGAATATCATAATTAAATATTATAAATACTTTATTATTAATTTTTTTTATTATAGGTCTATTTAATAAAGGTACTCTTGTTTTAGTTAAAAATTCAATTTTAACTAAACCTTTTTCTTTTAAATATTCAGGAATAATAAATTTATTTTTTAATAGATCTTTATTATTATCTAAAATAATTTTTTCTTTTGCTATATCAAATAAATTCTGATATTCAAGTAAAAAATTATTCAATAAAATCTTTTTTTCAACAATTTTTTCTTTTTTATAATTTTCAAAATTTTTATTATTATAATAAATAAATGTCAATATTTGAATAAACATTAACAATAAAAATAAAAAAATTAAAATAAATTTTTTTTTAAAAAACTTACCCATAAAAACCTCTTAATAATTTTTATACAATTATATAATAATTATTATTAATAAATATTTAATTCAAAGAATCTTTTAATAATTAAGTTTTTTTTAAGCATTATTTTGTAATAATTCTAAAATCAAAAAAAATAGGAGACATATCATGAAAACTTCAATAAATAAAAATGTTGTATGTATTGTTGCTGGAAATGGCTGTTGGGCCATGGACAATATGTCTTCTAATAACTTAAGGGGTGCTGATTGTTAAATTAATTTAACAAATCAAAACCCTAAAGGGGAAGTTAGGAGACTTAAAAATCTCTTAACTTCCCCTTTTTTTTTGGTTAATTTTTTGTAAAAGGGTGAAAAATGAATTATATTTTAATAGGAGTATCAATTGTAGGAACATATATATTAATATTAACAATAGGTTATAGAATTCTAGAAAAAACAGGATTTTATAAAAAAATACATTATTCTGATATAGAATCAGTATAATGAAAATATGGGGTAAAGCTGTGGGATCAGCGGACTACTTTTGCAAAGTAGTTGTCTTTGAGTTCAATTCTCAATTACTCCACCAATAAATATGCGAATATAGTGTTTAATGGCTAGCACCTCTGTCTTCCAAACAGATAGTACGAGTTCGAATCTCGTTATTCGCTCCATATATAGCAGGAAAGTAGCACTGGGAGCTCCTGAGGCTCATATCCTCGGATTAGGTTGGTTCAATTCCAACTCCTGCAACCAAACGAAATGTGACGCCGAATGGTTAGGCACTTCTCTTACAAAGAAGAATATGTGAGTTCAAATCTCACCATTTCGACCAAATAAATGGGCTTATAGTTCAATTGGGAAAACGTCAGCCTTGCAAGCTGAAATTCAGGGTTCGATTCCCTGTAGGTCCACCAAAAATGCGGGTGTAACTCAGTCTGGCTAGAGTGTCTGCCTTCCAAGCAGATTGTCGAGGGTTCGAATCCCTTCACCCGCTCCAAATGTTGCGGAGTAGAGCAGTTAGGTAGCTCGTCGGGTTCATTCCCCGAAGGTCGTTAGTTCAAATCTAACCTCCGCCACCAAAAATTATACCGTGAGTTGAGGTGACGACAATCTCTCATAAAGAATGTCAGCCTGGTTCAATTCCAGGTCACGGTACCAAAATATGGGATTGGTGTAATGGTAACATACGGGATTCCAAATCCCTTGCTTGAGGTTCGATTCCTTAATCCCATGCCAAAAAATGTCCTTATAGCCAAACAGGTTAAGGCAATAGTCTGCAAAACTATGATTTCCCGGTTCGAGTCCGGGTAAGGACTCCAAAAAAAATCTTCTTTTTATATAAATAATCATTACCAACTTATAACAATTTAATTCTCAATTTAAAAGGATTTCTTATGAAAAACTTTAAATTAAAAACAGAAATATCTTCATTTGGAGATATATTTTGCTCTTTTAATAAAAGTGGAGTAATGAAAAAATATGTAAGAGAAGATAATAAATTAAACTACTCCTACATATTATTATCATTTGACCAAACAGAATTTAAAATTTCTCTTCAAAAAAAAGAAATTATTCTTTTTGAAATTTTCATAGAAGAAAAAAGAAGAGGAACTGGGTTTGCAAAAGAATTAATGAAAAAAACTATTGATTTTATAAAATCAAAAGGTTTAAAATCAATTGTTTTACATGCCTGTACTGATTGGAAAGGAACTGAGTTTTCAAAACTAAAGAATTTTTACGAATCTTTTGGTTTTGTTCAATTGGAAGAAAATAAAGAATATTTCAGATTAGTTTTCTAATCTGAAATTAAGCTTTATTTAGTTAAAATCCTTAAAGGTTACTTATTTAGGAGAAAATAATCATGGTTATATCTATTTATTCAACAAAAGGTGGCGTAGGAAAAACTTCATTAGCTTATTCTTTAGCAAAAGATTCTAATCTTGGATATATTACAAATGATATGTCTATTGCAATAGGAAAGTATAATAGAGCTAAATATTATTCAAAAAATGTTCCATTAAGAGATAATTTTCTTTATGATTTTGGTGGATTTATGGATAAATCTGCAGACGATATTGCTTTAAAATCAGATATTGTATTTATACCTGTTATAAATGACGCTAATTCAGTTATGAGGGCATTACAAGCTCTAAAAAAATTAAAACATAAAGAACATGTTTATGTTATCGCTAATATGATTGAAACTAAAAAAGATTATGAAGAAATTAAAATGGTTATAAAACACCATTATCCAACAAGAGAAGTATTGTTTTTTAGAAAAAGTAAATTATTAAAACATGCAATGGAATCAGGTAAAAGTGTATTTGAATTAATGAAAGAATCAAATAGAGCACATTTATATAAAAATTCTTTAAAAGATTATCAATCCATAATAGGTTTAATAAATAACTATAAGGAAAATAATTATGAAAAATAAAATTTTAACAATTTTTTTATTAAGTATAAATTTATTAGCTTTTGATATTAATTCTATAATGAAAGAAATTCCAATATCAAAAACAATTCAAAAAAAAGTAATTACAATTGGATATGACTATAATGTAAAAGGTCCAAGATATGTTTTTTATAATTTATCAGGAAAAAATATAAATAAAAAAAATATAAATAAAAGACCAAGATTTTATGCAGAAAAATCAATTCCTAAAAAATATAGAGTTTATCCAAGTGACTATATAAATACTGGTTATGATAGAGGCCATATGGCTCCAGACGCAGATTTTGATTATGATAATAAAATATTATTAAAAGTCTATACAATGGCAAATATTGTTCCACAAGTACCAGAATTAAATCAAAAAATTTGGATTAAAGCAGAAGAAAAAGAAAGAGAATTAGCTTTATCTAAAAAACATGTATCAGTTTTAAATATTGTTTTATATAAAAATAAAAATAATTACTTAAAAAAATTACCAATTTCAAAAATACTAGAAAGAGATAAAAAAAGAAAAAATTTTAAACCTTGGACAAAAAATAAATATAAAAAATATGAAAAATATGAAAGAAATTTAAATAAAAAGAAAATAGTTATTCCAAGTGGATTTATAAAAATTATATATAATAAAAATATAGAAAAATGTTATTTTTATGAAAATAAAAAATATTCATTAAAAGAAGATAAATTAAAAGATCATGAAATTAATTGTTCAAGTGTAATAAAAATAATTAATGAATAAAGATTTTTATTATTATTTTTTGTAATATAAAAATAAAAGAGGTTATAAATTTGTTTGGAATGTCAACTTATAAAAAATTAAAAAGAATAGATAAAAAATTTGAAGAATTATTTTATTATATACAAGAAGAATCTTTAACAAAAGATCTTCTTGAAAGATACTTTTTAAGTATAAAAACTCAATTAAAAGATACAAATCCACAAATATTTCAAATAAAGTCAATAAAATTACATAAAAAACTAAATAAAAAATTAAATTGTTTAATTTCAATAAAAAATAAAATTGATATGGCTTTAAAAGAAAAAAAAATATTAAATGAAATTTTAAGTGAGTTTAAATATAAAGATATAAATTGTTTAGAATAAAGTAAATTTTAATATAAAATTCATTATAATAAAAAAAAAGGTTTTTTAATGATTTTAAATTTAAATGAATATAATAATATTTATGATAAAGATATTGTTAAATTAGAATATTTAAATTCTAATGGATACGATATTAAATATGCATTGAGAACATTAAATCTTATTTTAAAACAAAATGATAAAAAAAAGATAAAAGATATTCTCTATAAAGATATTAAATCTGGTCAATGGAGCTTAGATATAGTTCCTATAGAAGAATTAAATTTATTTATTCAAGATAATAATATTAAAGAGATTAATAGTAAATTAATAGATTTTTGTATAGATTGGATAAATTTATGAAAAAAATATATTTATTTTTAATAGCTTCAACATTATTATATTCAGATAATTTAAATTGTTTTTTAAAAAAAGAAAATAAAATAGAAAAAATTATTTGTAAATATACTCTATCATTAAATAGAATTTCTAATAAAGAAAGAAATTTTAATATTAAATGGATTAATCCAAAAGGATTAATAGAAAGAGAAAGAAATATAAGTATAGAACCAAAATATAAAAGTTTTTATGATTATAGATATAAAAAAAATAGATTAAAAGGTAAGTGGGAAGTTATAGTAAAGGAGATTAAATGACTTTATATTTAGATACAGAAAATAATATTATTATAAAAGGAACAAATACAAAAGCTTCAAAATTTTTAAAAAGAAATCATGAAGAAATAAATAATATTGAAAAAATACTAGATAATTTTACTATTAGTTTTGGTCAATTATATATAAATTTAGAATTTTTAGGATATACAGAAATATTAACAGCTACTAAATGGATTAAAGATTATTATGAAGGAGATATAGAATGAAAACATTAATTTTATCAGACACTCATGGAGATCATGAAAATATTAAAATTCAAGACAAATTTAATTTAATAATTCATTCAGGTGATTTTACAAGAAATGATATATATAAAAAAGAAAATTTCTATAATTTTATTGATTGGTATGCAAAACAAAATGGAAAATATAAAATATTAGTAGCTGGGAATCATGACGGATTTATTGAAGAAAATAAAAAAATAGCTAAAGATTATATGAATAAAAAAGAAATTATATATTTAGAAGATAATTTTATTGATATTGAAGGGATTAAATTTTATGGAACACCATGGACTCCAGAATTTTTAGATTGGTATTTTATGTTAGACGAATTTGAATTAATACCTAAATTTAATCATATTAATGAAGATACAAATGTTCTTATTACTCATGGTCCACCAAAAGGAATTCTTGATAAAAATTTACAAAATATACAATGTGGCTCAAATGCATTAAAAAATAGAATAAAAGAATTAAAAAATTTAAAATACTGTATTTTTGGACATATACATGAAGGAAGAGGTTCATTAGAAAGAAATGGTGTCTTTTATATAAATGCTTCACATAGAAGAGATAAAGAACCTATTATTATAAACTTAGATTAATTTAATAATCTAAGTTTTTTTGTTATATCTTTTATTTTTTGATATTCAATTGGAATTATTCCTAAACAAGTAATTGTTGGTTTTTTAAAACTTGTTAATCCTTTATCTTCAATAACTTCATTTAATATACCAATTTTATTTAATTCATTATTAATTGATAATAGTTTTTCTTCACTTTTAACATATAAAACAATTTTTGTAAAACTACCTTCCAACCAAAGAGTTAAATCAGAATTTTTTTCTAAATTTAATTCTAAAGAATAATTATTTTTTGGTGGTGTATAATCTTTATAATTAATATTATTTCTCATATACATAAGAATTGGAGCTAATGAAGCATGAGCAACTTGAGCTGCTAATTTACCTTTTCCCATTTTTCCAACACTATTTAATTCCTTATAATATTGATCTCTTCTATCTTTACTTAATAAATCTAATTCACAATCACTTAATTCTATCAAGTCTTTCCTTACAATTATTATTTGCTTAATATCTTTTTCCATAAAAACCTCTATATTTTTAATTTTAAAATAGATATAATTATATCTAAAAAGTAAAAGGATAAAAAATGATAATAGAAATAGAAAAATTATTATTTTTAGATAATTTTAATAATATAACAAAATTTATTGAAGGTAAAAATAAACTAAAAACAAATAAAGGAACTTTTAATCTAAAAAAAGATTCTATATTAATAATAATGCAATCATGTGAAGAATTTTTATTAAAAGAAAAAGATCTAAAAATAGAAGAATTTTTAAATAAACACGATTTTAAATTATTAATTCATAACGGATATTGGTGGGTTAATGATAATAATAAAAACAGTAAAAGAATAATGGATATTTTAAAAGGAAAAAATGAATTAAAAACAATAAAAAATAATACAATAGAAGATATAAAAGATACAAAAGAGGATATAGAAAAATGACAGAAAAAATATTAGAATTAAAAGGAAATCCCATTAGATTTTTTCTAAGTGAATTAACAGAAAATGAAACTGAATTAATAAATTATTTAAAAGATAATAAATTTGATAGATTAGTATCAATTAATAATCAAATTATTGATTTGTTTACATATAGAATTAATTTAACATATGGAATTGAAATTAATAAAAACTTTAAAACAAATATAAATTTAAATAATGTAACAGAATTAATAATAGATTCAATAGATATAAAAAAAGAAACACCTATTGAAGATACAATGTATTTTGTCAAAGTAAAAGAAAGTTCAAAAGAATTTATAGAAAAAAATATAAATATAGCAGAAGAATTAGAAATAGAAATTGATAAATTAGAAGAAAGTAGATTTTTCTTTGTTTATGAAAAAATAGATTTTGCAGAAAAGCATTATAAAATTTTAAGAAATGTATTTTATTTAACAAATGAATTTATTTCAGCTTTTTTAATGTTAATAGATATGTCACAAGAAGATATTAATGAATTATCATTTGAAGAATTTAAAGAATTATTAAGAACAACAATAGAATCTTCTTATAGATATCATATTGTTGACGGTGTAAGAATGTTTTTAGAAGAATTAAATTTATTAAAATTAAACTTATATAAAAATGACTCAATAAATTTTGAATCAATAGGAAAACTTTATTCTAAACAAGGATTAATGTTAAGAGAAAGTAAAGATATTAAAGAAATTTTTAATTCATAAAATTTTAGATAGTTTAACTATCTAAAATTAAAACCCTCCCATATCAGAAATATCACCATTTTCTGCCATAGCAACTTCTTCTTCAGGTAAACCATTTATCATTTGAATAGCACGTTCTTTTATATCTGAAGACCAATCAGTTGAAGAAATGTACATTAATGCACCATTTTCACCATTTTTTTCAAGTAAATTATGAACAACTTCTCTTAATTTTTCATTAGTAACTTCCATAAGAAACCTCCTTTTTTCATATTTTATCAAAAAAATATAAATTATTTAATATATTAATAAAAACTTTTAAATATTAAGCCTATATTAAGCAATTAATAAATATAATTACAACCTTCAATTACAGATAAGTTTAACTTTTTAATAGATTTATCTATTAAATGTTAACACTTTCAAAATTTTTTAATTTTGAATAGTTATACTGTAATAGTTGACGGCATGACGTAATAAATTACGAAAGTAAGGAAGACCTATCTGACAAATAGGTACCAAAATAAAATTTGGTAAATTCATGCAAGCTGACTCGACTATAGGTTTGTTGCCTATAAATTCCTGAAATGGGATTTAGTTTCGAAGTTTTATTTTAGACTAGAGCTAACAACTCTTATATTCCAAGACAATTCTGGGGCGGAATATATTTTGTAGGGATACAAAAGGTTTAATATCCAAATAAAACGAGAAATAAATAGAGAACAGTAGATTAGGTGTTTAAGTTGAAATATACAAAGGCTGCTAATCAGTTGAACAAGATTTGGTTAATCACGCCAAATACTTGAATGTTTATCATTTTTTGATAAATTAAAACCGTGGAATCAGAAATGAGGAAGCAGCGAATGTGTGGTATTCTGTGAGTCATATCATGGAGCCATTGGGCAGACACATTTGCGTCAAACTAGTTATTTAGCTCAGCGGTAGAGCATTCCTCCGATAAAGGAAAGGTCGTAGGTTCAATTCCTATAAAACTTTTATACTTTGGAAAGTTCTGTCCCCTATGTAAAACAACGAAAGTTGGGACGAAAGGGACTTAATACTAGACTTATCATAGATAAGAATCTAGTCACTTCAAAGCTCCCAAGGCTAAGAAGTGTTGATTGGAATCCGCACATTTGAAGGTAGCTCCTTCTTAACGGGTAGATATACACGGTGGTAGGAAGATAATTGAGTAGTTACATAGTAGAGGTCAAACGCTAGACCTGTAAAAAAAATAGCAGTCCTAAATATTACTATATCGAGTATATAGTGGAAACGAAGGGAACCTTTAAAGTTGGATCTTTATAGGATAATCCTTCTAAAGATATTTATTAAATAGAAGTATTCTCATTCTATTTAAAAATCGGAAAGAAAAATTTCCTAATTGGATTTTTTTCTTTCCTTTTTTTTTGCACTTTTTTCTTCATTCTTCAATTTTTTTTCAAATATGTAAATTTTATTTTCATTTAAGTATTTTTCTACTATAATTCTCCTATCAAAAAACAAAAGGAAAAAAAATGAAAAAATTAAAAACACTCTTAGTTGCAGGAATTATGGCAGTTACAACAAGCTTAATGGCAGCACCAGCTGACAAACATATTGGTGTTAATATGGTAACAATGGATATTCCAAACAATGAAGCTGCTTATGGTGTAGTGTTAGGTATGGATAAACTATTTAATCCAATTGACTCTGTAGAAGGTTTTGGTATTGGTTTTAATTTTAATGTAAATTTTAATCAACTAGATAGCTCAGCTGATTCAACTTCGGATTATTCATATGGAGCAGACGCAGGTTTACTTGTTGGATATAACTTTAAAACAAATGGTGTACCTATCAATTTAAAAGCAGGTGTTGGATATGATTTTGAAGTACTAACAAGTGATACATATTATTCAGGTGTAATTTATACAGCAAGTCTAGGTTATGATTTTACAGATAAATATGGTGTTGAAGTTAGATATAAAACAGGTGATATGACATTAGAAACTGCTGCAGGTAGTGGTCCAGATTTTACAGTTGATACTGTAAGTGCAATGTTTGTTTGGAGATATTAATCTCCAAATAAATCCTATTTTTTACTATCTTCTTCTTTTAATGCAATATCACTACATTTTACAAAACTTTTTAAATCAACACTATTTTTTATACAATCTTCATAAGAAAATAATTGCTCACTTAATTTAAGTAATTCTTTTTTCTTTTTATTTAATTCTAATAATTCTTTAGTTTTTATATATTCAAATTTTAAAGCTTCTTGCTTTTTTAAATTATCTTGTCTAAAATCTTGAAGATCTTTTATAGTTGCTGAAAATGAAAGAGTTATAGTAAGAGATAAAAGAAATATTTTTCTTAAAAACATTATTTCTCCTTTAAATTTTTTTAATAATTTATTATATAACATATTTTATAAAAAATTAATTTTAAAAGGAAGAGTTATGAAAAAAAAATATATCATAAATAAAAAAAATGATATAAAATATTTACCTGAAATGGTTTTAAAAAAAATAGGTTCATTTAATGGAATTAAAAATTTGTCTGTTAAATTTGAAAATAAAAAAAATTTTATAATGGAATTTAATTTCGACGAACCTATATCTGAAAATGAATATCGCTATATGAAGCGATTTTTTAGATATATAGAAAATTTACTGCAGTTTGAGTATAAAGTAACTATAAGTTAGTTACTTTATACCAAAATCAACAATATCTTCTTCTTTAACTTGTTTTAAAGTTTTATTTCTTATAGTAATTACCTTTTCTTCTTCAGCCATTTTTTGAAAATAAGTTTCTTGATCGTCTTCACTAGGATCTTCCATTATTTTATCTTTATCAGGAATATTATCTAAATTACCTCTACCAGCTTTTTGTAATTGATTTCTTACAGAAAAAACATGATTATTATTTTCTTTCTTTATAGTTAAAATTTTAACTTCTTCTAAAGGTTTATATTTAGAAGTTACTCTTGTATTAGCAATTCTATTAACAACATTCATTCCGTCAATAACATATCCAAATGCAGTATATTTTTTATTAAAAGAAGGAATTGCTGAAGTAGTTATAAAAAATTGACTTTTATTTTTATTTTTACCAGAATAAGCTAATATCCCGGGACGATCAAAAGATAATCCACTATATTCTCTTTTAAATGGTTTATTCCAAATAGATTTTCCACCAGTTCCTGTATTACTTGGATCACCTGTTTGTATTAGAAATTTTTTAATAATTCTAAAAAATTTATTATTATCATAATAATGATTTTTTGAATGTTCTATAAAATTACGTGCAGCATAAGGTGCTTCATTTTTTAATATTCGTACTTTTATATCTCCCTTATTTGTTTGAATTAAATAAATAGGATCCTTTGCATATTTATTTTTTATCTCATTATTAGCTTCAAATGCCATTATATTTGAACTAACTAATATAAAAGATATTCCTAACAATAATTTTTTTTTAAAATTCATTTTTTTCCTCCTTATTGTTTTTCAACGTAAGCTTTAATTATATATTGTTTTTTATAAGGTCTACCCATACTAGAAGTTCTTACATTTTCGATTTTTTTAACAGTATCCATTCCTTCAATAACTTCACCAAAAATAGTATGTTTTCTATTTAAATGAGGAGTAGGTCTAACAGTGATAAAAAATTGACTACGATTAGTATTAGGACCAGCATTAGCCATTGCTAATAATCCAGGTCTATCAAATCTATTTCTTGAATCAATTTCGTCTTTAAAAGGCCCTCCGTAAATTGACTTTCCTCCTCTTCCTGTAGCAGTAGGATCTCCTCCTTGAATCATAAAGTTTTTTATTACTCTATGAAATTGAACCCCATTATAATAACCTTGGTTAACTAAGCCAATAAAATTTTTAACTGTTAAAGGTGCTTTTTTTTCAAATAAATCAAATTTTATTTTACCTTGATTAGTTTCAAATACAACTATTGGATCTGCACTTAATAAAGTTGATAATAAACCTAATACAATAATACTTCTTTTAATCATTAATATTCTCCTATTCTTATTTTATATATAATATTATAACTAAAAAAAAGAATATTTTTGACGATATAAAAAATATAAAACATAAAGGATAATAATTGATTGAAAAGTTTAATTATTTAAAACACTTAATTTATTTAAAAAAAATTATTTTTGCAACACCTGATACTAATTTAAAACTATTTAAATATAGAAATAGAACATTATTAATTATATTTATATTAAGTATAGTTTATTTAAATATAGATTTCAATAATAATAAAAATTTATCAAATAAAAATCAAATAAAAAAAGAAAAAAAAACTTTAAATAAAAGTACGGAAGAAGAAAACATAAAAGAAGAAAATACAGAAGAAGAAAATACAGAAGAAGAAAACATAGAAGAAGAAAATATAGAAAAATATAAATTAATATTAATGACATTTAATATTAAAAAATATGCAGAGATATATAAAAATAAACATAAAAAAATTCAAATAATTAAAACAAAAAATAAAAAATGGATTGCTGTAATAATAGGAAGAAAAAAAGATTTAAAACAAATAAAAAATAATAAAAAATGGATTCCTAAAGATTCATATATTGTTAAATATTAAGGAACAAATAGTTCCTTAAATTATTTCTTCATTATCTAAAGATTTTTTTTCTTCAATTATATCTTTTTCAATTTCTTCTTTTTTAGAATTTTTTTTATCTTTTAAAGAAAATTCATTATCAATAAAAGCAAGTTGCTCTTTCAATGCATTTACAATTTCTTGTCCCATTGGAATACCTTGTTTTTTAAGTAATGTATATGAAGCTCTTAATTCGTCTCTATAATCTTTAACATTTGATAAAAATTCATTTTTCGAATTATCAATATCAATTCTTGTAAAGAATATATCTTCTTTATTAGTTTTAATTAATCCGTCCGATAATTCTTTTACAACATAACCCATTTCTGAAATAAACATAAATAAATCTTTAAAAGACTCTTTTTTTACAGGTTTTATAACTTCACTATATATTAATATCGACATTTTTTAAATCTCCTTCTTTTTTAAATATAGGTTCTAAATTAATAGACCAAACAATACAATCTTCAATTGGACAAGCCAAAGCACAAGAAGGTTTTAATGAAAAATTTTGACATTCATTACATTTATTTTCATAAACATAATAAGAATCAACAGAATTTTGTTCTGGATTATCAAAATTATCAACAATTGAATTTGTAGGACACTCTCTTAAACAATTTCCACAACAAATACAAATTTCAGACATTATTTTAACACTCATTAAAAACTCCTTTTATAAATATATTTTATCAAAAAAAAAGAAAAAAATATATGATATAATTAATCAAAAATTATAGGATAAATTTATGAATAGAAGAAAATTTTTATTAAGCCTATCAGCAATTATTTTAATGGCAAATAATTCAAATGCAATGGAATTACCGAAAAGTGGTTGGAGAGGAAAAACAAAAACAGCTGAAGAAGTTGAAGAAGAAGCTTTATTAAATATTTTAAATGAAGAAAGTAAACCTGAAGATTTTGCCTATATAAAAGAAGTTAAAGAAACAACACTTGATTCTTTTAAAATGAATGAAGAAAATATACAAAATCATTTAGATTTTATGAAAAACTTAAATGAAGGTAATTTAAATGAAGCTAAAACAATAGCAGAAAAACTTGTTTTTTCTGAATCTGACGACGAAATGGCAAATATTGTTGGAAATGTATATTTTGGTGAAATATTAAAAATTGAAGGTGATTATGAAAGAGCATTATATTATCATGATAAAGCATTTTTTAAATTAAAAGATAATGAAGATTATTTAATAGAATATATTATATTATCAAGATTTTTAATTAATACATTTGTATTAAATAATGAATTTGATAAAGCATTAAAATATATTGATTATATAAAAAGAAATGCAAAAAGAATTAAACATGCAAATATATTAGTAGTTAATGCTATAGAAAATGAAATTTTAATATATATAGAAAAAAAAGAATTTATGCTAACTGGAAATAAAATAAAATTATTAACAGCTGCACTTAGAAATGCATTTGGTTTAGAATCATATGAATTTCAATTTTCTTATTATTATAGATTAAAATTAAAAAATGCAGAAGGTAAAAGAAAAAGTGGATTTCAAGCAATAAAAAATATACAAGAATTATTAATTCCAAGATTTAAAAAGAATAATTTATATGGTTATAAATTTATTGATATATATTTTGAAATGGCAGATTTTTTATTTAAATTTGAAAAATACAAAGAAAGTAATTTCTTTTTAAAAGAGAATGAAAAATTAATTCATAATTTATTTCCAAATGAAACTTCAATTAATATTATTGGCGAACTTTATAAAAATTATGCAAGAAATTATAAAAAAATGAATGATTTTAAAACAGCTCATGATTATTTAAATAAAGCAAAAGAAATCTTTCAAGATATATATGGACCAATGGGAGATAAAACATTAGATATTAATTTATTAATTGGTTTTTTATATTATGAAGAAGGAGACGTACAAACAGCTGTTAAAATTTTACAAGAAAATTATAAAATTTTAATATCTAAATATGGAGAATCAAATATAAAAACAAAAATATTAAGGTCTAATATAAGATATATTCAAAAAAAATATGAAATAGAAGAAGCTGAGAATTCTTTTGAAAATAATTACTAAATTCCCTTTTTAAAGGGAATTATTTCCATAAATAAATTTTTTTCATTTTTAATAAAAGCAAATCCGTCTTTTGAAAAAATAGGATTAGATACAATAAAATATTTTTTTATATTAAAATCTTTTAAAACTTTATTTTTATCTATATAAGAAATACAATCACCAATAAAAGATTTTAAATCTTTTTGATTTATATATTTATTATTTTTCTCAACCCAATCTTTAGACCAATTTTTACATTGGATTAACAAAATTTCATTCTTATTAATTGCAATTAAATCAATACTATTATCTTTAACACCATTTTCTATTCCATTATATTTTACTAAATAATTTTTAGATTCAAAATACTTTCCAATAAAAATTTCATAATCATTCCCAATAATTTTTTTAGGATCAATAGAAGATTTTCTATATTTAGTTAAACCAAATAATTCCATATTTCTATTAAAAAGTAAAAATTTTCCATATTTTCCAACTGCCAAATGAATTCCAGCATTACTTCCTTTTTGAGTTGGAACTAATTTCATATTCTTTTTAATTAAAAAATTTTTTTCTAATAAAAAATCTGTTAATAAATCTTTATCAATTTTATTAAATTCAGCTAAATCTTTTAATGTTACATATATTATTTTTTTCATATTATTATTATATCTATATTCTATATTTTTTTTAATATAAAATTGATTTTATATTAAATATTTATTTTATATTAAGAATAAATCATATATAATAATAAAAAAGGCTAAAAATGTATAATATCTTTAATATATTAAAAGGGAAATGTTTTTTAATTAGTTCAACTATAATTATATTTATATTTATATTTATTTCAAATACAATGTCTAAGGCTTATGTAAAAAAAGAAAAAGCTTATAGAACAATTATTTCAAAATTATTAACAGATAAAAATTATTTTAATTCATTTAAAAAAGAATATGGAGATTATTTTATAAATTATAATAAAGAAATTAAAGCTCCAGAAATAAAAAAGGATTTTATTAATGAAGATAATATCAGAAAATAGAAAAGCAAAATTTGAATATTTTATAGAAAAAAAATATATAGCAGGAATTGTTTTATTTGGTAATGAAGTAAAATCCATTAAAAAAAATAAAATATCAATTAAAGAATCTTATATCAAAATAATAGAAAATGAAGTTTTTTTAATAAATTGTACAATTTCTAAATTAGAAGAAACAAATAGTTTTTATGAGATAAATGAAAAAAGAAATAGAAAGCTTTTATTAAACAAAAGAGAAATAAAACATTTAAAAAAAGAATTATCAGTAAAAGGAAAAACAATTATTCCTTTAAAAATTTTTTTAAATGAAAATAATTTAATAAAACTAGAAATTGGTTTAGGAAAAGGAAAAAAAATATATGATAAAAGACAAGATATAAAAGAAAAAGATTTAAAAAGAAGAAAGGAAGATTATTGATATCTTCCTAAATAATAGGACAATTTTTCTAAATCTTCATTAGTTATCTTATTATTATAAATAGGTTCATGTTCTTTTATATTATCTTCACTATATTTAAACTTTTTCTTAAATTTCATTAATACAAAAGCATTTTTAACTGATTTATATTTTCTATTAGATAAAGGACGTTTTCCTTCAAGACTAATTTCTCCACTTACTCCATGACATTTAAAACATTTATATTTTTTCCATGTGGGATCAATTTCATTTATTTTATTTAAATTAGAAGCATTTAATAAAATTGGAAATAATGAAATAATAAATAAATAAATAAATTGTTTTTGCATGAAATAACCTCTTCCTCTTTTTTTTTAATTAATCTTATTATATCAAAAAGAAAAAAAATAATATTTCATAATATAATTATGAAACTTAATTAATATAATTATATTATTAAGTTAAAAAAGTCCCTATATATTATTTTTTTAATATATATATTATACAAGATATAAAAATAGTTTAAATTATTTTATATCTAATAAAAAATATTTATTTTTTACTCGGAGGTAAAATTATATGAAAAGAACAATGAAAAAAGGTTTCTCAATGATAGAACTATTATTCGCAATGATCATTATGGCTGCACTTGCTGCAATCGCAATTCCAAGTTTAAGCTCAGGAACTGATTCTGCAACTTATACTTCAATGAAAAGTGACGCACAAGCAGCTTATTCTGCAGCTCAAGCAAGCTATACAGACGCATTGAATTTTGATCAAGCTACAGGTGATTTTACTGATACTGACGATAATGGTATCGCAGATACTGGTGGAACTAATGACGACGGTAAAATCGGTGAAAATGCACTTACTGTATCAAAAAGTAATACAATTTCATTAGTTCCTCAAGATTGTAGTGGAGACGGCGTAAATGACGGTATTGAAGTTACTGTAACTAATGATAATGTTGATAAAGAAATTTATTTTGATAGTTGTAATGACGGTAAATTTTCAGTTCAATAAAATTTAAATAAATTAATAAGTTAAGAGATTTTCTCTCTTAACTTATTTTTATAAAAAAACATATTTATAAAAAAAATATATTCATATAAAAAAATATTTTTTTTTATAAATATCTAATATAATAAAAGAGGTAAAAAAATGAAATTAAAGAAAAAAGCATTTTCAATGATAGAATTATTATTCGCAATGATTATTATGGCTGCACTTGCTGCAATCGCAATTCCAAGTTTAAGCTCAGGAACTAATTCTGCAACTTATACTTCAATGAAATCAGATATTGCTAATGCAATAACAACAACTCAAGGAGATTATATAGTTGAAGGTAAATATGATAATTCTGACGGTGATTTTGAAGACCAAGATAATGACGGATTAGCAGATACTGGTGGAATAAATGACGACGGTTATATAGGTAATAAAAGAGTACATATTTCAAAAGGTAATACTTTATATATAAATCCTCAAGATTGTTCAGGAGACGGTGTAAATGACGGAGTATATATTGGTATTGCAAATGATAACGTAGAAAGAGTTATTAGATACAATAGTTGTACAACAGCAAAACTTCAATTAGAAGATAATTAAAAATAAAGATATAAAGAATATTCTTTATATCTTTCTCAATTTAATCTACATAAAAATAATCTACATAAAAATAATCTACATAAAAATAATCTACATAAAAATAATTCTTATTAAATAAATTTTAAATAAGAATATATTACAATATATCTCTTTGAGAAATTTATTTAAAGGATATAATATGTTTAAAAAACAGATTATAAAAAATAAAAAAGATTTAATTGAAATATTAAATCAACCAATGACAACAAAATTAATTCTTTCTATTTTAAGTAATTACAGTAAATTACCAAAAAAAGGAATTTTATCAGGTCAATCAGTTGCAAGTGCAATCTTTGAATTATTACAATTGAACATAAAACCAATCTATAATGATATAGATATTTTTATTGATTTTTCTTTAAGTTTCTGGATTAATAACCATAGAGAAGAAAATAAAAATTTATGGATAAAAAATTTAAGAAAAACAATAAATGAAAAACAAGATTCAAAAACAACAGATTGGGGAAACATATTTGTTGAACAAACACCTTATGGTCAAATTCAACTAAGTAAATTAAGTACATATAAAGTACTAACTTCAACGAAAATAGGAATGTTAAATAAAACATACATTCTATCAAATTTTAAAGATAACTCTGATAATCTTTATAAAAGTAATGAATTAGCTATGGAGATAATTTCAAATTTTGATATGAATTGTGTTCAAGTTGGTATTAATTTAGAAACAAATAAATTATTTTTTACAGAAAATTTTTTAGAGTTTCTTTTAACAAAGCAACTAAAAATTGTAAAATGGAATACACCAATCCATTCATTTATAAGACTTCAAAAAAAATTTAAAGAACTTGAAACAGTTTATACAAATTTTAATGAAGCTTATTTAATTGCTGCAACATATTCTAATGTTGCTAAAAATATTTCTGAAACATATTTTGAAATTGATAAAATTGGAATACATTCAAAAGAAAAAATAAATGATTTTGAAAGAATATTATCTTATTCAAAATACAACTTTGAAAGTGTGTTCTTTAAACCATTGTTTTTTGGAGAAAAACATAAAAAAGAACTAAATTCTTTTATACACGAAGATTTTATTGATAAAATTAGTTTTAAATCAAAAGGTTCTAAAAATTCAAATGAAAAAGAATTTTTTAGAACTATTCAAAATGAATCAACAGAAGTTCAAACATTGATATTTGAAGATAAAAGAAGTGAATTTTTATCTAATATTAAAGATTCTAATTTTGGAAAATCTTCATTATTTTCTTCATTATCAGATCAATTAGATTTTTTGTTATATACAACAGAAAAAGATAATTTCTTTGAAAAAGCAAAAAAAGATTATGATTTAAATAAACAAACAAGTCTTTCATATAAATTAGATAATATTTCTCTATTATTAGAATTATTACCTACAACATATGATTCAACAATACAAACAAGAAAAAAAAGTATTCATTTTTTTGAAAACTTTTTTCTTAATAAATCTAAAGAAAATCGTGCAAATAATAGCATATGTATGGAAATTGAAAATACTATGTTTAAAAATTTAAATAAATTTAATATAAATGATTTTCAAAAAACAGATTTAATGGAAAAAATCTTTGGAGGCCATTCTTTATATAACAGCTTATCTACACTAGATATTCAATATTGGCCAAAATTAGCAAAAGATCTTAATTGGATTGAAAAAAATATTGAAAATGGAAATTCAATTTATGGAATTCTAGAAGACGATAATATTTTTATTCCAGAATATTTCTTAAAAGATAGAGATTTATTAATAAAAATTTTAAATAAATATCTTAATTATAAGAAAGATCCATTAAAAGAAAAAAGATCTTTCAATATAGATTCAAAGAATTTAAGATTAAAAGAACTAATAACACCATTAGAACTATTATCTGAAGGTAATGAAATGTCTCATTGTGTAGGTGGATATACTGGAAAAGTAAAAGTAAAACAATCATATATATTTTCTTGTTTTTATCAAAAAGAACGTTTTACAATAGAACTTTTTGATCATGATTATAAAAAAGAAAATTCTTTTGATTTTGAATTAATTCAAGCAAGAGGAAAAAGAAATTGTAATGTTGATTGGAATAAAGCAAAAGATATTTTATTTAAATTAAATGAAAAATTTAACTTTTTTCCAATTAATGCAAGAACTTTAGAATCATGTTTTGATATATCAACAGAGGAAGCAAATCTTTTATTAGAAAAAGGTGTTGTAACAGCACCAGAAAACTCAAAAAAAAGATTTGTTGAAATAAATAATAATCCTATTAGACAAGGAGTATATAGACCGCCGGAAATAGATATTAATCCTGAAAATGAGATACCTTTTTAATAAAGGTATCTTATTTGAATTCTTTTAGAAAATAAGTTTTTTAACAACTTTTACTGAATTATAACCATATCTTGTTTTTTTTGAAATTGTTAAAAATAATGTATATTTACCATTACCTTTTATTGGAAGATTAATATAATTAGTGTCCTTTATTTTTTCTATAGATAAATTTTTAACAATTTTTCTTTTATTAATAATTCTTTCAAGGCGAGCATTAAATAATAAATCCTTATCTTTATAAGAAGGAACTTCTACATATATTTTAACTTTATTAATTTGATTATTTTTTACTTTATTTTTTGTTTTCAATAAAATAAATCCGTCTCGAACAGGAATTTTAACATTTATCATATGACTATTAAAATTATCTTTTTTTTTATATTTTTTATTTAAATTTTTATTCTTAAAATCAGAAAAATTTAATATAGCACTATTTTTTTCTTTAGATAAATTATTATTTAAAGCATTATTTAAAACATTAGAATCTACTTTTTCAATTTTACTAGTTATATCTAATGCACTTAAATTTAAAATCAATAATAAATTAATTAAAAATATTTTTTTCATTTAATCACCTCTTTTTTTAAAAATACTTTTTACTATAATATATATTATATAAATAATAAAAGAAAACATAAAAACAAAAGGAAAATAAGTTAAAAAAACATTTGTCATAATTGAACTTTTTTCGAAGCCTTTTCCAAAATCAACATAATTATTAACAGATAATGAACTAACCTCTAAATAATTTAATATTTTTTTTATAAATATCCAAATTTTTGCAAGATAGCCTTCTTTATCTATTATTTTAAATTCATTATTTAATATTATTAATTTACTTAAAACTAATGTTGTAAATAATGAAAAAATTAAAACTTTTTTCATAATAAAAATCCTATTTAGTAGAAACTACTTTTGTTTTAGCAATTATATCATGAAGAGCTCTTTTTTTTGAATAAATTAAAATTATAGAAATAATATGTATAATTGGTAAATTATAAAATAATGTATAAATAAAACTTCTAAATAAAGATTTAAAAAATCCAATCTTTTTACCAGTTATATCAACAACTTTAACATTAAAAATTTTTTGGCCTATAGTTGATCCATTATTAAAATACCAAAAAGAAAATATAGTTAACATAAAAATAATATTAGCTAAAATAAAAGTAGCATTTTCTTTAATAAAATTACCAGATAAAGTCCATTCCATAAATTTATGCATATTTATAAAATAATTAGAATTAATATCAAACATTAAAATAAGTAATGAAGTATAAGCAGAAAAAATAACTATTGTAAAAAAATCAAATAAAGCAGCAAATAATCTTCTATTTAATGTAGCGTATCCTTCGTTCATAAAAAACCTCTCTTTTGTTTTTATTTATTTTACTTAAATTCAACTTAATTACAAATAAATATTCATAAATAAATATGATATTATTTTAAATTAAATTAATTTGGAGAAATAAATGCCTTTTGAATACGATACTTTATATCTAACTGAAAAAGATAGTCAAGTAAAAGCATTATCAATTGTTTTAGACGCTACTTATGAAGGTAAATGGAAACCAGCATATAATAAAAAAGAAAAAATAGCAATTGTTCCATTAATGGGACATGTTTTAGTTGGATTAGAACCCCATGAATATGATAAAAAATTTGGTGAATATGGAGAAAATTCAATTTATATCTTTCCTGAAGAATATAAATTAAAACCCTCTAAAACAGGTGAAAGAATTTTAAATACAGCTGTTCAAAATCTAAAAAAAGCAAAAAATATAATAATAGCAACTGACTTTGATAATGAAGGAGCTGCAATAGCAATGAATGTTATAAAATATGCTGGTGTTGAAGATAGAGTTGTTAGAATGCTAGAAATGGGTTCTACACACCCAAAAGAATTAAGAAAATCAATTGATAATCCTATTGATATACCATATATAAATATGGCAAAAGCTGGAATGGCTAGATCATTTTTAGATTGGGTTGAAGGAATGTCTTTATCTAGAGCTTTAACATATTATTTAGGTGATAAAGGAAAAGTTAAATTAAATTTTGGCGGGGTAAAAACACCTTTAATTTATATTGTGGCTCAAAGACAATTAGCTTTTCAAAATCATGAAAAAACATATTATTGGACTATAAGTGGATACATAAAATATAAAAATGATTTAATTCCAGTTAAATTAAAAAAGAAAATAATTAATGATAAAGGTAATAGTGAATATAAAGAAAAATTTGATTCAGAAAAAGAGGCAAATGAATATATTGATACAATAAAAAATAAAGATATAGAAATAGAATATGTAAAAAGAACAAAATCTAAAACTAATCCACCAAATTTATATGAATTAGCTGGATTACAAGTTGAAATGAGTAATACTTATAAAGTTAAACCAAAACAAACAACAGAATTTGCTCAAAAACTTTATGATTTTCCAGTAAGTTTACAGACTTATCCTAGAACAGATATTCCTTATTTAAAATCTTCAGAATATGAAGACGTTGAACCAATTTTAAATAAGCTAAAAAAATCTAATTTATTTGATAATTCAATTATAGAAGAGATCCTATCAAAAAAAATACCTAAAAGAAGTTCAACTTTTAATGATAAAGCAGTTGTAGCACATGGAGCAATTATTCCTACTTTAAATGGAGAATTAGATAAATGGATACCAAAATTATCAGATTTAGAAAAAGCTACATTTGAATTTGTTGCTAAAAGATATATAGCAAATTTTATGGAAGATTATGAATATATATCAATTAAAGGTAAAACAAAAGATATAGAAGATATATCATTATTTTTTAATGAAAATATACCTATTAAAGCTGGTTGGAAAAAAATATATGAAAAAGATTTTGATAAAAAAATTGAAGAATATAAAACAATTATTCCAGAAGATATATCAGCAGGAAATATAGTTTCTTTTGAAAAAGAATCTCTTCAAAAAAAAGAAACTAAACCAAAACCATTATTTACAATGTCTACCTTAATAACAGCAATGGAAAAAGTAGCTAATTTATATCCAGATAATAAAGAAATAAAAGAATATTTAGGTGATAGTGGAATAGGAACAAACGCAACAAGAGCTACAATCATAGATCATGTTATGGATCCTGAAAAAAATAAGGGTGAACCATGGTTATTTGAGGAAAAATCAAAAATACTTGCTAGTGAAAAAAGTATTAATTTTGTTAGTGTTATGCCAACACAATTAATCTCACCGGTAAAAAGAGCACTTTTTTCAAAAAAAATAAAAATGATAGAAAAAGGTGAATTAGAATATGAAGATTTAATTAATGAATATAGAGAAGAATTAAAAAAGAATATAGAAATAATAAAAGAAATATATGAAAAAGAAGGACCAATTGCGGCTCAAGAAGAAGAAATAATATCATTAGGAACTTGTCCTAAATGCAAAAAAGGAAATATAATTGAAAAAAATAAAGTATATTTATGTGACGAAGCAAAATATAAAAAAATAAAAGACGATAATGGTGAAGAAAAATGGATAAATGAAGGTTGTACATATACTATATTTAAAAGTGCTTTAAAAAGATTTGGTAAAGCAAAATTAACAGCTAGAGAAGTTAGTGATTTACTAAATAAAGGAAAAGCTAGAGTTTCTTTAAAATCAATGAAATCTGGTGCAAGCTATAGTAAAAATATATTAGTTGATTTACAATATGGAATAAAAGTTGACTTTGATTCAAAATAAAAGGAGGTTTATGAATAAATGAGGAATTTATACAATATAATAGACTTAAATATAAAAGATTTTTTAAAAGAAAAATGTAATTATAGAACATGTAAAGATATAGGAATTTTTTTAATAGAAATCAATAAAAAAGATATAAATAAAGATTTAAAAATTATTTTAGAAAAACATAATATTAGAAAAGAAGATAAAAAATATATATTTGAAGATAAAAACTCATTTTATATATTATATATTTTTAATACAATACATTTAAATTCATTAAATGATTTAACTACAAAAATTTATTATTTTTTAGAAAATGAATTAACAAATAAATTAAATTGTGTTTATGAACTTATACCAAATAAAAATAAAAAAGAAAATATTAGAGAATATATAAATGAATTAATACATTCTCTAAATGATTTAAAAAAAGATATTGGTATCTATCCAAGAATTATAGATACCAAATTTGAAATTTAAACTTTTTCAGGAATTTGCTCAGCAAATTTAGCACCTTTTTCAGATTTAGATAATTTACTATCAATAACATTTGAAAGTTCTTGTAATTTATTTACAGATTCTTTCATTCCTGGAAGAGCTTCTCTTTTAAAATTTTCAACGTCATTAATAGCGTCCATTAAATCATTCATTGATTGACTAATTTTATCAATATCTAATGTTGCAGAAGCGGCTTGTTTCTGAATAGCAGTACCTTGCTCTTTTAACATTTGAGAATTTTTAACCATAGTATCACTAGTCATTTTATTAATATCATTTGTTAAATCAAGAATTTTCTTTTGACTAGCTAAACCAGTAGCAATAGTGAAACCAATAGAAATAACTGGAATAGTTGCTCTTTTAGTTCTTTCAACACCTCTAATTAATTCTTTATTATTTTTAATAAGAATATTTAAAGCTGCAACACCTTGTTGAGAAGCTATATATGTTTGCTGAAGATCTTGTAAATGATTTCTTACAGTGAATAAAATTTCTTCTTGTAAAAAATTTTTAATATCTTCATTATCTTCTTTTTCAATTTTTTCCTCAATTGTTTTATCAAGAGCAAAAAGAAGTTTAATTTCTTCTTTTAAAGAATCTGCAGCTTTTCTAAATCTCGCTTTATCTTGTTCAAGAATTGCATTATCTTCTTTTAATTTGATAATTGAATTATCTAATGACTCTACAATTGACTGAATAATATCTTTTGTTGAAGCAAATTTACTAGCATATTTATTAACAGCTGTATTTCCAGTAATTTTACCAATTAATCTACCAAAAAAACCTGGATTTAAATCAAAATTACTTGGAGAAATTTCGTCAGCTTGAACTTTAATATCAAGTAATGATTTAGCAATATTTTCTTGTGGACTATCTTTTTCTCCCATAATATTTTTTAAAGGTGCGTCTAAAATTTGAGAAAGTTCACTAATTTGAGTTAACTCTTTTGCACCAATACTTGTAATTGCTTTATTAGTATCTTGATATTCACTATGAGCTTTAATAACTTCTTGTAAAACAGAATCAGCTTTATCTTCTAATTCTTTATCAATTTCATTTTTATCTACTTTAACTTCAATGTCTGCAGGTTCAGGTAAATTTGTTTTTTCAATAACTTCAACTTCACTTACTGCAATATTTTCTTTTTCTTTTAAACTCATATTTTTAATCTCCTAATTTTTTTATATTATTATTGTATAATTTTTTTTATTAAATTTACATTAAAAAAGGTATTTAACATGAAAAAAACAATTATTTTAACAGGAATATTAATATCTCAAACATTAGTATTTGCAAATCCATTATCTTATACAACAAATGAAAAACCAAAACCACCAAAAGTTAATTTATCTGGATTTTCCTCTACTATAGAAAAAAATACTATAAGTAGAAAAAATAAAAAGAAAAAGTTAATGAAAAACATTTCTTTTAATAAAGATTCTTATAAGGAAAATTTCAATAAAATTAAGGAATGTGAATTAGCAGCAAAAACAAAAGAAGAAAAAAAAGCTTGTTGGGTATCAAAAGATACTAAAAGATTTAGTAAAAAATATAATTTTAATGCTTCTTCTATAAATGTTAATGATTTTGAAAAAACAGTAAATAAGGCAAGTAAAAATTATGGAAATTCATTATCTGTTAAAAGTTTTCAAAAAAAACAAGCAAATATAATTTCAGAAAAAAGATTAGAGAATGTTTATAAAAATGAAGGATATAAATTATCAGATAAACAATTTAATCAAATAAAAAACTTTAAATTAAAATAAAAAAGGATTCATATTGACTATAAAACCCATTACAACAACATTAATAGTAATTAACTTAATTATATTCATTATTATTAATGTAAATCCAACATTTCATAAATATATACTTCTCTTATTTGGACTTAATGATTTTACATATAAGTATTTTTATACAATAATAACTTCAATGTTTTTACATGCAAATATAATGCATATAGCGTTTAATATGCTTGCTTTATATCAATTAGGAAATATTATTGAAAATAATTTTTCTAAAAGTAGATACTTATTAACTTATTTTTTATCAGGTTTAGCTGGGGGAATTTTTAGTATTATTTATATGAAAATTTTCAATTACAATATAAATGTAATTGGTGCTTCTGGTGCAATATTTGGTTTATATGCTTATTATTCATTCATATATAATAAAATGAATGAATTTTATATTAATGTAATATTATTTCATGCATTAATATTTTTAACAGGAATGAATATAGCTTGGTATGCTCACTTAGGTGGAATAACAATAGGTTTATTATCTGCATATCAATTTAAAAAATCAAATAAAAATTTATATTTTTTATAAAGTGAGGAAAAATGAAGAATTTTGAAAATTTAGAAGAGTTATTTGAAAGATTAGTTAATGTGTCTTATAAAGACAAAGATAATGTTGATATAAGAGCTGTTGCAACAAAATCTTTTATAGATTATGCAGCATATGTTATTTTAAATAGAGCATTACCTGATTTAAGAGACGGATTAAAACCTTCTCAAAGAAGAATTTTATTTGCCATGAAAGGGTTACAAATAACCCCAAATGGTGGCCATAAAAAATCAGCTAGAATAGTTGGTCAAACAATAGGTCTTTATCACCCACATGGAGATACTGCAGTATATGAAACAATGGTTAATATGTCACAAGAATGGAAAAATAATTTACCTTTAATCGACGGACAAGGAAACTGGGGATCTATTGACGGAGATAATCCAGCTGCAATGAGATATACAGAAGCAAGATTTACAAAAGAGAGTTCATTTTTATTTAAAGATATTAACTCAGATACAGTTGATTTTGTTAAAAATTATGACGGAACTGAAGTTGAACCTAGTGTCTTACCTACACCATTTCCAAATATTTTAATAAATGGTGTTTTATCAGGAAGTATTGCTGTTGGAATGTCCTCTTCTATATTACCACATAATCCAACTGAAGTAATGAATTCATTAGATTTAATTATTTCTAATAAATTAGAAAAAAAAGAAACTTTAGCTGAAGATATTTTAGAATTAATTCCAGCACCTGATTTTCCAACTGGTGGAACTGTTTATAATACTAAGAATATGATAGATATTATAAAAACTGGAAGAGGTTCTGTAAAATTAAGAGCAAATTATGAAATAGAAGAATTAAAAAGAGGGAAAAAACAAATTGTTTTCACAACAATTCCTTTTTCAAAGAAAAAATCTATAATTATTGAAGATATTGTTAACTTAAAACGTAAATTAAAAGATAGCTCTATAATGAATAATATCACTACTATAAGAGACGAATCTTCTTCAGAAGGGATTAGGATAGTAATTGAGTTGAAACCTCATGTAAATGAAGATATAGTACTTAATTTCTTATATAAAAATTCTGACTTAGATATTTCATTAAATTATAATTCTGTTGTTATTGATAAAATACAAAAAAAAGATAATATTGGATTTGCTCCAAAAGAATATGGTCTATTAAAAATTCTTGAAAGATATATTGATTTTACAATTGAGGTATTAATTAGAAAATGGACTTATATAAAAAATAATACTGAAAAACAAATTCATATTTTAGAAGGATTAATTAAAGCATTAGATAATATTGATAAAATTATTGCTATTATAAAAAAATCAAGAAAATTTGAAACAGCAAAACAAAATTTAATAAAAGAATTTAATTTTTCAGAAGAACAATCAATTGCTATTCTAAATATAAAATTATCAAAATTAACGTCATTAGAAAAAAAAGCTTTACTTGATAAATTAAAAGAATTAAAAAATTTAATAAAAGAAAGTATAAAAATTCTAAATAATGAAAATTATAGATTAGAAATTATAAAACAAGAATATAAAGATATTCACAAAGAGATAGAAAAACCAAGAAAAACAAATATTATTTCTGAAATAAAAGAAGTTGATATTACAGATACAATTCAAAAAGAAGATTTAATAGTTTATGTAACAAATAAAGGTTATGTAAAAAAAGTACCAAAAAAATATTTTTCTAGTAAAAAAATATCAAAGGAAAAATTAACAATAGAATTAACTGATAATGATTATATTCAAAAAATATTTGATACAGATAATCATAAATTTTTATTTTTTGTATTAAATAATGGTCAAACTTATTCAATAAATATTCATGATTTACCAGATTCAAATAGAGGAACTTTTATAGGAAATTTATTTAATCTAGAAGGTTCTAAAAATATTATTAATTCCTTTATTATTGATAATTTTGAATCTAAAGACAAAATACTCTTTGTTATGGAAAATGGATTAGTAAAAAAATCAGAGTTATCAGACTATAAAGGATCTTTAAGAAAAACAGGTATTTTAGGTATAAATACAAATAATTCAAATATAAAAAATTCTTTTATTGTTAATGATTCTGAAGATATAATTATTTTTACAAAAATGGCTAAATCAATAAAATTTAAAGTATCTGATATATCTGTAACAGGAAGAGCAACAAAAGGTGTAAAAGGTATTAAGTTAAAAAAAGAAGACTTAGTTATAAACTCAATAATTTTAAAAGAAAATTCTAATGAAGTAATTTCAACTATTACAGAATTTGGTCAAATAAAATCAATGTTTGCAAATTCATATAAAGAACAAAATAGATCTGGTGTAGGTGTTTTTTCAATGACATTAAATAAAAAAAGTGGAGAATTAATTTCTGTTTTAAAATGGTCATATGAAGATAATTTCATATTTAAAGTGATTTATGAAAATGGAAACTCATTTGACTTTGATACAAAAGAATTAAAAATAAATAATGATAAAATGAAAGAATTAAAAGAAAAACTTTTAGAAAATAATGAAAATAGAATTTTAAAAGTAATTAAATTAAAAAATATAGAGGAGATTAATAATGATTAATATATTTAAATTTATTGTATTTATAATAATGACTGTATTATTTTATTTTAGTGCAACATTTTATTATGGAACAATTAATAAAGAAGTTAAAGACGGCGTAATAAAATTAGATTCTGAAAAGAAAGAACACTCAACAACAATAAATAAAGAATTTAATAAAATAAATAAAAAAGTAGAATTTTTTGACGAAGAAATTAGAAAACTTGCAGAAAAAAACTCTGATTTAATTACAACAAAAAATTGTAAAGGTCTATTATATGATCAAGATAATGACGGAATATATGAAAAAACAGTTTTTGGTACAAAATTTCAATATGATCCTGACGTTATTATTAAATACAATTTTTGTGCATTTAACTGGAATGATAAAAAGAAAATAAGTTTTATGTATACAACAAAAAAATTAGTAAAAGAATTTTCAGAAAAAAATCAATATAATGAAGATTTAGTTCCAGCTATAACATTTGTTTCAGCAATTGTTGATAAAAAACTTCATAGAGAAAGTGAAAAAGGATTACTTAAAGTAAAAGATATTATGAGTTATTAAAACTCATAATATCTACATAGCTTTTGAATAAATTGCTATTAAATCTCCATTTAAATCATAAACTTCAACAGAAGTATATTTATCTAAATTTTCCTGTTGAATATCCTCTAAAATAGTCAATTTTTTAACTAGTTTTTTATCAGGATATGAAGATATAATTTTATCAGTAGCTTTATTAATTTTTAAAAGATTTGTATAAGGCCCATTCATTTTAATCATGCATGAACACAAATCACCGACATTTATTTTAGCTGTTTTATTATTAAAATCAGAGAAAGAAATAAAATCACCATTTACTAACATTAATTTTAAACTATAGTAAATAGATCTATCTTTTTTTCTTTTTTCAACTTTTTCAACTATAATACCAATAGGATTATCCTCAGGAATATCTTTTGATAATAACTTTTCTTTCAATGAAGATTCAAAAATATCACTTAAAATCAATCCAGTTCTTGCTTCTTCAAAAGCAATCTTTTCAGCAATCGAAAATTCTTCTCCAGTAAATTTTACTAAAGAATGCTTACTCATATTTAATAAGTTAGCAACATTATTTAAAAGATCTTTCCGAGTAACATTAAAAGAATCAAAAGCACCAACTTCAGATAAAGCTTCAAAAACTCTTTTATCTATTTTATCAAAAGTAGTACTAGATTCAAATTCTTTTTGAAGTTCTTCAATTTCTGCGTTTTTAGAAACAAGTTCCTCATGTTTTAATTGAAGATTAAAATTTGAATCATTATGAAACTTATTTAATATTTCAGAATATTTCTCAAAAGATTTTTGATCTCTTTTATTTAAAATACCTTTTTCAGTAATCTTTGCTTGAAGATTCTGAATTCTTTCAAATGCTTCATTATAACTTTTCACTAAAGAATTATATTCTCTATTCATTTTTTTGTATTGACTAGTTAAAGAAGCTATTTCTTTATTAAAGTCTCTTTGAGTTAATTTTAACAAATCTAAAATTGTTGCATTATCCTCAAGAGTATCTACTAATTCAATAATTTTTGAGGCACCAGTTCCAACACCTTTAATAGCTTTCAATCCAAAAACAATATTTCCATTAATAACAGAAAATTCATTTGTTGAAGTTTTTACGTCAGGTTTTGAAATATCTATACCCAAATCTTTAGCTTCTTGAATATATCTTACAAATTTATCTGTATTTGTAATTTCTGAATTAATTAAATGAGTCATAAAAAACTCAGGATAATAATGTTTTAACCAAGCTGTTTGATATGTAACAAGAGCATAAGCAGCTGAATGAGATTTATTAAAACCATATCCAGCAAACTTTTCAATCAAATCAAATAATTCTTTTGCTTCTTTAGGATCATGACCTTTTTTAGAAGCCTTTTCAACAAATTCTTTTGATATTCTTGCCATTTCTTCAGCTTTTTTCTTACCCATAGCACGACGAACTAAATCTGCTTCACCAAGAGTAAATCCAGCAATAACTTGAACAATTTGCATAACTTGTTCTTGATAAACAATTAAACCATAAGTAGGTTTTAAAATTGGTTCAAGATCTTTAGACATAGAGTCAAAGAAATAATCTATTTTTTCTCGTCCATGTTTTCTATTAATAAAACTATCCAACATTCCAGCTTCCATTGGACCAGGTCTATAAAGAGCTAATACAGCAATAAGATCCTCAAAATTATCAGGTCTTAAGCGACGATTTAAATCTTGCATACCAGGAGACTCTATTTGAAACATTCCAACAGTTTTACCAGTTGAAATAAGATCATAAATATTTTGATCATAAATATCAATTGTTCTCATGTTAATATTAATTGATTTTTGAATTTTAATATCTTTTACTGCATTATCAATAACAGTTAAAGTTTTTAATCCAAGAAAATCATATTTAACTAAATCTACGTCCTCTAAAAAGCCACCTTCATAACCAACAACTTGAGTTCCCTTTACGTCATATAAAGGAGCTCTATTAGCAATAGGATCATTAGAAATAACTAATCCAGCAGCATGAACACCTCTATTTTTCTTTAAGCCCTCCATTAAAATAGCTTTATCCCAAATTTTCTTAGCAATAAAATCTTCTTCGAACATTTTATCCCAAGTATCTTTACCGGCATTATAAGCTTTTTCTAATGTTGTACCTGGTTTATCTGGAACCATTTTTGTCATTTTTTCAGCTAAATATAGAGGGGCCCCTATAATTCTAGCTGATTCTTTTATAGCAGCTTTTGCAGCTAATTTACCAAAAGTAATTACCTGAGCAACATTAGCTTTACCATATTTTTTAATAACATAATTAATAACTTCTTCTCTTCTATTTTGACAAAAATCCATATCAATATCAGGTAAAGAAATTCTTTCTGGATTAAGAAATCTTTCAAAAAGAAGATCAAATTTTAATGGATCTAAATCAGTAATTTCTAAAGAATAAGCAACTAAACTACCTGCAGCAGAACCACGACCAGGACCAACTGGTATATCTAATCTTCTTGCTTCATTAATAAAGTCAAAAACAATTAAAAAATATCCAGGGAAATTCATATTATTAATAACATTCATTTCAAATTCTAATCGTTCTCTATATTCAGAAGGAACTTCCTCATAACTATTAACAGAATGTCTTTTAATTAAACCTTTTTTACAAAGAAACTCAAAAAGATCTTTTTCTGTTGATTCAGGAGATAATCCATTTGCAACAGAAACTTCTTTTGTAAATTTAAAACTAGGTGGAGTTGGATCTCCAAAAGTATAATCGTCTACACACTTAGCCATAATATCAAGAAATTCTTTTGAAGAAGTTAATTCTTCTTTTTCTGAAATAATAAAACTAGAATAAACATTTCCATTAGCAATTTCAACTTCATACTGAGTTTTATTTTCAACAGCATTCATTGCAGCTAATGTATAATAATCCGAAGTATCAATTATATTTCCTAAAGTAATAGGTAAAATATTTGTTTCTTCAGATAAAATTTTGTTAATAATATTATCAACTTTATTAACAACTTCTTTTTTAATTCCAAATTTAGATAATATTTTATAATCTTTATCTAAAATATCAATAGCAATAGCTGTAATATTTTCAGAATTAAAAATATCTTCATTATAACCATAAGTTTCTGCTTGAGTTAATAATGAATATCCATTAGCATTATGTGCTATGAATAAATATTTAACATTTTTAAATAAACCTTGTACACCAATTATAGGCATAATATCTGCTTTTTTAGCAGCATAATAAAAAGTTAAAGCTCCTGATAAATTAGTATCAGCTAAAACAATTTTTTTAAAACCTTTTTCTTTAACAAAATCAACAGCTTTATTAACTGTTAAAACTCCATTAAATATAGAAAAGTCTGTCATAACTATCATATTAAATCCTTTAAATTTATTCTCATAAAAATGAGTAGTATTGTTATATAAAATATATTGTATTTTATAGTAATTATTCTTTTATTTATATAAAATAGATCTTTTTAATATAAATTTAATTAAAATATAAAAATTTAAGTAAAAATTAAGTGATTTTTAATTTTTTTTTAAGAAAATGTATGATATCGTTGTAATATAAATAAAAATAATAAGGTTTAGTTATGTTTAATACAAAATATAAAAAAATAATTTTAACAATTTTAGCGACGTCAATTATAGAAGATTTAATCTTTGGAGCAGCATTTTTAGGATATTTCTTTAAATAGTAAGGAAGGTTCCCTTACTATTTTTTCTCACTATGAGAATTAAAATCTACTTTAACTCCATATTTTTCGTCAATAAGTAAATCTTTTACATAATCACTACCTTGTTTTGAAACAAGAGTTACTTCAACTTTACCATTTGATAACAAATCCTCTACTTCAGAAGAAGTAATTTCCTCTTTACCAAATCTATTTAAAGCTGTTTTAAAAATCTTAAATGAACAACCTTCATTTACCCATTTTTTTTCGTCTTCGTCATAATAATTTTTACTATCACTACAAACAAAAAGTTTTTCTTTTTCAACAACGTCATTTCCACATAAAGGACATTTCCCTACAATATTTAATTCTTCTTGTTCAGCCATTTAAGCCTCCTTTTATTTTTTTTTATTTTATCTTAAAATGGATTTTAAATCTAAAAATCCATTTCAACACTTCCTTTTGAATAATTTGTAACATTACCCTCAAAGAAATTTGTTTTTTGATTATTAAATTGAGAAAAACTATTAAACCAAGGTAAAGGATTTTCATTTTCTTTAAATCCAACTTCTGAATATAATAAATCAATACCTAAATCAAAAGCTCTTTGATTTCCCAAAAATTTAATAAATTTTTCAATTATTTCAGGAGATAATCCAAAAATACCATTTTGAGTAATATATTTTCCCCATGAAATTTCCATTTCAACTGCTGAAATTAACATATTTCGTACATTATCCATAACTTCTTTAGTAAATAAATCAGGAAATTCATTTTTCATTGATTTAAAAATATTTGCAAATAATGCAAGGTGAGTAACTTCGTCTCTTTGAATAAATTTTATCATTTGAGAAGAACCAATCATTTTTTTATTTCTCGCTAATGAATACATTCCTGCAAATCCACTATAAAAATAAATACCTTCAAGACATTGATTTGCAACTATCATATAGATTTTTGCAACGTCTTCACTTTCAGCAATTCTTCCATATTCACTATAAATATCTAAAATATGTTTATTTTTAGCAAATAAATGAGAATCTTTTCTCCACATTTCATAAATTTCATTTGTATTAATTGAAATAGAATCAACCATAACAGCATAACTTTGAGAATGAAGAGCTTCTTCCATAGCTTGACGAACTAAACACATATTAATTTCAGGTGCTGTAATCCATGGATTAACATTATCTACAGTATTATTTGTTTGAATACCGTCCATAAAAATTAGCTGAGCTAAAATTTTATCGTAAAAGTCTTTTTCACTTGGTAATAATCTTTTATAATCATTTGGATCTGCAGTTAAATCAACTTCTTTTGGAAACCATGTATTATTTAACATTCTCTCCCATAAAGCATAAGCCCATTGATACTTTAATCCATTTAAATTTATAACACCAGAAGTCTTTCCATGAATAATTCCCGTTGTTGTTACACCAACTGGACATGTAGAATCAAATAATTTTTTTGACATATATTTTTCTCCTTTATATATTTTATATAATGAATTATACTCTAATTTTCTTTTTTAAATTTTATTAAAAAACAGTAAATTGTATAGAATATTATAAAATGATATAATTAAATAAAATATAAAAGAGGTACATAATATGAATAAAAAAACAATAGGTATAAAAAAAAATAAAGGTTATACTGTAAAAGAAGCTTATACAATTGATCAATTAATAAATGAAAACTATGTATCTTCAAAATTTAATTTTTCTTATCAATTAAATTCAGAAAAAAAGAACCTTGCTATAAAACTATTAGAAAATTATAAATTAAATAAAAAAACAATAAAATGGACTTTATCAAGTAAAACAATCTTTTTTGAAGGAAAAATAAATGATTCTGAAGTTCTTATTTATGTTGAATCTCCGAATAAAACAGATAAAGCAACTATATTAATTTTTACAGAAACATTAGATAATATGTCCCTTATATATAATGAATTATTTGATAAAACTGTTAAAGATTTTTTATCAGAAAGTGACGTTGCTATAAAAATAACAGAATTTTCTTTTTCTGGAAATCAAATAATTGAAGATCAATTAACATTAAAAAAAGAAACATTCAAAGAATTATCACAAGATTATTATCCTTATATAAAAATGAATACATTGGTTAAAGAATTTATAACAAGACAAGAAAATATACTTGTATTAACAGGTCCAACAGGTGTAGGAAAAACAAAATTTTCTTCATTAATTTTAAAACATGCAATAAAATATTACGATTTACTTGAAAATGTAAATAAAACTATATCAAAAGAAGACTACGACGACTATTTTGAAGATTTCAAAGAAATTAAAGTTGCTTATATTAAAAATGAAGATATTTTATCCTCAGATTCTTTTTGGTCAATAATAAAATCAAGACAATTTGATTTTATTATATTAGACGATTTAGATTATATGTTATTACCAAGAACAAGAGAAGTTAATTCAGAAGTTGATATAAAAAGATCTAAATTTATTAGTCAACTTTTATCATATACAGACGGAATTATTCAAAATACAACAAAATTTATTATTACTTCAAACAAATCAAGTAAAGATATTGATTCTGCATTATTAAGACCAGGTAGAATGTTCTCTGTTTTAGAATTTAGAAATCTTAAATATAAAGAAGCTTTAAACTTAGTAAAGAAACAATTAAAAAATAATAAAAAGAAAATCAAAATTTTTAAAAAAACATTCAAAGATAAAAAATTAATAAATCCTTCAGAGATAGGATCTTTTATATATCAATTTAAATTTAAAGAAAGAAAAGAAGATTTTTTATTAGAAGAAGAAATATCTTTAGAAAAAGATTTAAATAATCTATCTTCAAAAGATATTGGATTTTAATTAGGTTCTTTTGAGCCTAATTATTAAAATTTTAAATTATCAATATCTATATTTTCTATTTTTTCACGTTCTTTAATCCAACCATTAAAACTATCACTAACCTCCATTTCTTTTAAACGCATTTCATAATTTTTATACAATAATTTTAATAATTCTAATAAATCATTATCTTCTTTATTATCTGATTTAAAAAATCCAGCTAAAAATCTTCTAGATATTAAAGACATTTTTGAAATATCTTCATTCAATACATTTTCAATAAAAAGACCCATTTTTTTAGATTCTTCGTCTTTTTTATTAGAAAGATCAACAAATCTTTCATGAAAGAAATATTCTAAACGATCTATATTATCTTTAACTTTTTTCATTTCATTAAAAGATTCTTCATTAGAATTACCAATTTTATCTAAATTAACATTATTTTGAAATATTTTCATTATATCTCCAATACAAATATATTTTATAGATATTATCATATTTATATAAAAAAAAGAAGTTAAAAAAATTTTTTTTCTAGTTAATATCTTATAATATATTTTGTTATTATTAATAAGGAGAATTTTATGAATATAAAGGAAATATTAGATTTTTACGAGTTATCAACTTTATTTGAAAAAACAAGTCAAATAATCTATACAAAAAAAAATAATGATAAAAGATATAATTTTGATTTTATTGGATTAGATAATATTAATCTAAATGAAAATGGCCTTACAATAAATATAAATAAACAATTAGAAATGTTTTTATTGAATGATTCTTGGAATAAAAGAGGTATATCACCAATAATGTTAATTGAAAATAAAGATTTAATTGATACTGAAAAAGCTGATATTTTAAATAAAATTAAAAATGAATTAAATTTATTATTTCAAACAGAAGAAGAAAAAGATTCTCAAGAATTTATTGATAAAGAAATAGAATTAAAAGTAAAATATAAAATACTTATTGATAAAAACAAATTATTATTTTCTCCTTTATATCTAAAAATATTACAAGAAGAAGAAAATAAAACTATATTTATACCAATATTATTTATAGATTTAACAGATTTAAAATATTCAATAAAAAATCACCCTTATGGAGATTCTGACTTTAAATTAGATATAGATTTAAATGAAACAGAATTTATATACAATGATTTTGCTACAACACTATTTTTTAATGAAAATATGAAAGAATTGTTTAATAATTTACTATATGTATCCAACTCAGATACTATATCAACAAAAGAAGAGTTTTTTAAAAAAATATATAATGAAGTTAAATATAAAATAAACAAAATAGGTGAAGAATTTAAAATAGACTTTCCTATAATTAATGAAGATAAAGTTGAACCAATATGTTTATTTTTTAATAAAGAAGACCAATTAGATATAAAAGAAGATTTTAAATTAATAAATTTTAAAAAAAATAATTTATTAGAAAAATTTTTAATGAAAACTGGTAAAGAAATAAAAAAAGAAAACTTAGATTCTCCATTTTTTGGAAGTTTTACAAAAGATTATGAACTTTCTAAAGGCCAAACTATTGTAATGCAAGAAAATCAAAATAATAATAATTTAATATCAGTATTTGGTGGTCCTGGAACTGGTAAAACAACATTAATTATGTCATTAATATCAAATAATATTGTAAAAAGAGCACTATCAAATATTTATCTTAATAAAGATTATAATAATATAACACTTATAACTTCAACTTCAAATAAAGCTATAGAAAATATAACAGAATCAATATCAAAAGAAATATCAAAAGATTTCTTTTATTTAGGTGGTAATTCAAAAAATAGAAATCAATCTAATAAAAAAATAGAATCTATTATTTCAAATTTTGAAAAAAATGAATTTGTTGAGACAACATTTTTAGAAATTGAAAATAGAATAAAAGAAATAATTACAGAACTAGAAAATTCACATGAATATTTTAAAAATACAAAAACTATTTTAAAAGAAGAATTTAATATTAATTCAATAGAAAATTTAAATGCATTTAAAATATCTTTTAAAGATTCATTAGAAAAAAAACGTATATTAGCTCAAATAGAATCATTAAGAGATTATCCATTAAAATCAATTAATTCTTTACTTTCAATAGAAGAAAATTTTGAATTTTATTTAAAATTCTTAAAACATAAAAATTATTTCTTATTAAAAAAATATTCTCAAAAAATAGAGAATATGAACTTTTTTCAAAAGATAATAAAAACTGAAAATAGCCTATTAAATAAATTTAATGAATTAAATAAAGATTTTTTTATTATAGAAGACGTTAATTTTATTTATGAATTAGTAAATTTATTCGAAATATTAAAATCAGAAGAAAAAATATTAAGTGAAAATATTAAAAAATTATCAGACATAAAAAAATTAGAAAAACTGGAATCATTAAATTTAGAAGAAATTGAAAAAGTTTTAAACTATGAAAACTTTGGAGAGTACTATAGAATAAGATATAGTTATTTAAATTATGAATTATTTATATTATCTAAAAATTACCTAGAAATGAAAGCTTTAAAAAAGAAATTTAAAATAATAGATTCATTAAGATATTTAGCCTCTGGTAATATGTATCATGTTAAAAATACAGAAGAATTTTTAAAAGATATATCTTTATTAATACCAGTATTTACTTCAACATTAGCAGGCTTCAAATATATGTTTAATAATTTAAATAAAAATCAAACAAATTATATTTATGAATCTTTAATTTGTGACGAAGCAGGAATGGTAAAAATAACTGAAATTCTAAATCCTATAACAGAATCAGATAGAGCTATTATAATAGGAGATCCAAAACAATTACCACCTATTATATCAATGAATAAATTATTTGAGAATTATCTAGAAAAAAAATTCTCTGAATTAAATAAAACATTTTTTAAAAAATATTCTATTACAACAATATCTGCATTTCATAGGGCTTCAGGTTGTGAAGAAGGAGGTTATTTATCTTATGGAGACTCAATATTACTTGACGAACATAGACGTTGTCAAGAGCCTATAGCTAAACTTTTTATGTCTGTAGCTGAATATGAAGGAATAAAAATAAAAACAAAAAAAATACCTATAGAATCAATATATCCATTTGAGCATAATTTATGTTTTTTTGATATTAAAAATAAAAATAAAAAGAATCAACTAATTAATGAAAAGGAAGTTCTTTTTATAGAAAAAATTCTAGATTTTTTAGAGAAGAATAATTTTGATATTAAAAATGAAGTTGGAATAATTACTCCATATGTTAAACAAGAAGAATTAATTATTCAAAAAGTTGGAAGAAAAATAAATCATTCATTCGATAATAAAAAAATAGGAACAGTTCATAAATTTCAAGGAACAGAATTTAGAATTATTATATTTTCTTCAGTTGTAAGTACAGAAGAAGAATCTCTTTATTTTATAAATAAAGATCCTTCATTAATAAATGTTGCAATTTCTAGAGCAAAAGAATTATTTATTGTAGTTGGAGATTTTGAAAAAATATCAGGAACTGAACCCGGGAATTATATAGGAAGAATGAGTAATCAAATGAAGAAATATATTAAGAAAGAACTTTAATTCTTTCTTAAATTATTATATCCTCCAACTAAATCAATTACATTAATTTTTGCTTCTTTTTTTATAGCATTAGAAGCTTCTTTACTTTTTTCACCATTAGTTGATATTAAAGCAATTTTATTAATATTAACATTTAATAATTTTAATTTTGCTAAAAATACAGATACATTATATTCACCATTCTCTTTAAAAAACATTATTGTTTTTGCTTTTGGAATAACACCTGTTTTTTCCCACTCTCTATAATTTCGAATATCGACAATTGTATAACCTTTATTCATTAACTCAATAATATTTTCTTTTGAAGAAACAACCTCTTTTGAAAACAATATTGAACTAAATAATAGTAAACTTAATAAATTTTTTTTCATTTAAACTCTCCAATTATTAATTAGGGAAAATCCCTAATTAAGCATATTTTCTTTTTTGTATTTTTTGTTTATTAGCTTCAAAAAAATTATCTATTTGTAAAGACGCCAATCCTAAATAGAAAATAGTTTTATAAGCAACATAAGCCATAGCAACACTTTTAATATACTCTAAATCAAATTGATATTTATTTAATTCTAATAAGAATATCATTAAAACAACAAATGAAATTAATTTAAAAGATAAGATTTTAACAATCTCTACTTTATTTAAATTTGAAAAAAACATTTTAACTCCTTTATTTTTTTCTTAATAAAAGTATATTAAATCTTTCCTTATATTCCACTTATTTTTTCTTTAAATTTATCTTATAAAATATCTTAAAAAGAAGAAATATTATAGACTTAATAATCTAAGTCTATAATAGTTTCTGTTATATAATGACACTTACTACTATCATAAGTGTATTTTGTTGTAATAATGCCACTAGACACCTCTAAAGGTTCTCTTTTTAAATCACTTTTCTTTTTAATTTTTAAACCACCGTTTCTTAATGGTGATTCAATAATTAAATCCTCTTTTATACCAACACTTTCTTCATATGAAGAAATATTTCCAACAAAAGATAATTTATTATCTTTTGCTTTATATTTTTTAATTAATTGCATTCTTTATCCTTTTAATTTTTTTATTAATTCTTGAATTTCATGATCTTTCTTATAAATATCAGCAGAATTCAATACCTCAATTGCTTTAGTTAAAAAAAAATAATTATCTTTAAAATTTAAATACTTTATAAATAAAGTATAACTTTCAATTATCTTTTCTAAATAAACATTTTCTTCTCTATAAGAAGAAATTAAATTTTCATAAAAAATTTTTATATCTTCATTTTTCATACTAAACCTTTAAATAAATTTTTTAATACTAAAAAAGTATGTTTAAAGTTATATCAAATTATAAATAAAAAAAGAATTAAATAAAGAGGGAAATAGAGAAAAAATCTCTATTTTTTTAAGAAAGATCTACTTCAGAAGTATATTTCATTAAGAACCAACGTCTAAATTTAACATTAGTTCCACCAAGATACTCTAAAACTTCTTCAGTTGACAATTCACCTTCAGAAGATTCTTTAGGTATAGTTACTTGAATAACTTTCCTTGTTTCTTCTTTCATAGCTGTTTCAGCTAATTGATCAGGATTCATTTCACCAAGACCTTTAAACCTAGTAATAACCCACCCTTTACTCAATTCTTCTAAAGAACCTCTTTTCTTTTTATTTACTTTTAAAAAGAAATCTAACATTTGATCACTATCAGAAAAATATTTTACTTGATCTGATTTTTTTGCTCTATATAAAGGAGGAACAGCTAAATATAAATAACCTCCTTCAATAAGAGGTCTAAGTAATTTAAAGAAAACTAAGAAAAATAAAAATGCTATATGTTCTCCGTCAACGTCTGCGTCTGTCATAATAATAATTTTATGATACCTTAATTTATTAATATCAAAATCTTTACCTACACCACAACCCAAAGCAGTAATTAAAGTTTGAATTTCAGGCTGCTTTAAAATATCAGATTCACTAGCTTTTAAAACATTTAAAACTTTTCCTTTAAAAGGTAAAATAGCCTGTATTTTTCTATTTCTTCCTTGTTTAGCTGAATTATGTACAAAGACACCAGAAGCTAATGCAAAATTATGAGAATTCGGAACTTCAATATCAAATACGTCTTCATTATTTTCAATAAGTTCTATAGAAACTACTTTATGATTAAAATTATCTATAGCTCTTAATAAATCAATACAACTTCCTTCATAAAATTTTTTTATTAAAGTTTCTATTTTTAAAACAGATTTATCTTTATACAATTTTCTTTCTTTTTCATACAAAGAGAATACAATTTCTTTATTTTTTATAGTTAAAGGATCTTTATCTAAACTTTCATATAGAGATTTCAATTTTAACAAACTCTTATGTAAAGTTTTTGTAATATTTATCTTATATAATTCTGAATATTCTTCTGAAGTTAAAAGTTCTATATTTGTAGGATTATTATTTTTTTTATTAAAATCTTTATGGTGTTTATAACTATTTTTTAAATCCTTATAAATTCCATTTTCTAAATTCCATTTATTGGCTAATGCATGTGTAAATACAAACTTATTTCTTTTTTTACAAAAAACTCCTTCATATCCTTCTTCTTTTGAAATATTTTTATTTAATGGCATTAAACTAGAATTTATTTTTAAATCTTTTGCTTCTTTATATTTTCCATTTGATAACATAAATTTATGATCTAAAGTACATTTAATTTCTTCACCATTATCAAGTGTAATTTTTATTAATTTTGCATTTTTCTTTGTTAATCTTGGATTTATTATTTCTTCAATACCAATTTTTCCATTTTTTTTAATTGTATAACAAAAATTCTTTTTACCTAATTTATCTTCCTTAATTAAATCTCCAAAAGATAAATTTCTTCCGTCGGCTAATGCAACTTTTGTATCTATAGTAAAACAGCCACCAGCACTATCTCCCTCAACAAGAAATATTTCACATTCTTCAGCATTATTAGATTGACAATCAGCTAATTTAGAAGGTAATATACCAACACCTTTATCCATATCAGTTTTTCTAATCATTTCACGACTTTTTTTAGCTGCTTCTCTAGCTTTTTGAGCTGTTTGAATTTTTTTAACAATATCTTTAAATTTTTTAGGGTTTTCTTCTAAATAAGTATAAAAATTTTCCTTAGCTATTTTAAAAGTTGCTTTTCTTGCATTAGAGTCATTTAATCTTCCTTTAGTTTGACCTTCAAATTCAGGTTCAATAACTTTTACAGATATAATACATATAAGACCTTCTTTAAAATCCTCTATTTTTATAGATTCATTTTTTTTAATATCTTTTTCTTTCATTTGTTGTTGAAGAGCTGAAAATAAACCACCTAAAGAACCATTTTCATGACTACCAGCTTCTCTCGTTCTAATATTATTAACAAAACTTTTAATATTAGTAGAAAACCCTTTTTGTTCAAAAGTAAATGCTATTTCAACTTCTGTTGAAAATTCATTACCTTCAAAATGAAGTGGATTAATTAAAGATTTTTTTCCATTTAATTCAAAATTTATAAAATCTAATAAACCATTTTTATAAGAGAAAACTTTTTCATTCCAACCAGATTCTGTTTCAAATTTAAAAACAAATTCTAAATTTTTATTTAAAAAAGCTAATTCATTTAATCGCTCTTCTATTCTTTTATCTTCAAATTGAATTCCATGTTTAAAAATTTCAATATCAGGTTTAAAAGAAACTTTCGTTCCAGTTTTAGAAGATTCACCTATAATTTTTAAATCATGAACAGGAATACCCTTTTCATATCTTTGTTTATAAATTTTATTATTTCTAGAAACTTCAACTTCTAACCATTCAGATAAAGCATTTGTTACAGAAGCTCCAACACCATGAAGTCCTCCTGAAGTCTTATAAGTTTCACTATCAAACTTACCTCCAGCATGAAGAACAGTAAAAATAACTTCTAATGCAGATTTTCCTGTTTCATGTTTATCAACAGGAATTCCACGACCTTCGTCTTCAATTGTTATTACATTATCTAATGATCTTGAAACAATAATTTTATTACCAAAACCAGCTCCAGCTTCGTCAACAGAATTATCACTTATTTCCCATATTAAATGGTGAAGACCTTCTATTCCAGTATTTCCAATATACATACCAGGTCTTTTTCTAACAGCTTCTAATCCCTCTAATACTTTTATATTACTACTATTATATTCTTTACTCATTTAATTACCTTTTATACCATAAATAACAATTCATTATCTTTTTTACTAATTTTTTTAATTACATTTAAATTTTTAGATTCATGTTCTAAAAATTCAATATTTTCATTTGAATTAACAACAAATATAACTTTTTTATTATTAATAAAATAAATTCTTTTAAGAATAATTTCTTTTAAAGATTCAATAAAAATTGTTTTGTATTCTAATGAATCAGATTCTATATAAGGAACATAAACTAAAAATAAATTTTTATTTTTAATATCTTCTTCATTTTCTTTTATATATTCCTTAACATTATCAAAATTTTTAGATAATTCAGAAATAATAGGCATATCACCTTCTGATTCAGAAATAAAGTCAATTTTTTTATGAATCATATCAATAACTAAATCAAATAACATTTCTTTATTTTCACCAGTTTTCCATTCAATATCTAATAATGGTACTATATATGATTGTGAAGATAAAAATTCTACATTAAAATTATTTAATAAAGAATAATCACATTGTAAAACACCATTTTCTTTTGAATAAATAAATGATTCCTCTTTTATAAAAAAAGATAATTCTTTTTTTATATCCATAATTTTTGTTAATGAAAAATCAACAAATTTTTCAACCATTTTTTCAAGCTTAATAGCTTCACTTTTTTCTGAATAATCTTTAAATTTAAAATCAATCATTTTTTTATTCTCCTAATGTATTTTCTACATAAAAAATTATAAAAGAAAAAATAGTTTTAATTTCTTTTGAAACTATTTGTTTTTTTAATTTTTTATCTAATTTTTTATTTTTTATTTTTTTTGGATTTATTATTTCTTTAAGTAAAGAAATGTTTTCAATTAATATATTTTTATTAATCACAAACATTTCTTCTTTAGAAGATTTATTAAGGGCGTCATTTAGTATATTTAATTCATTTCTAAATGATTTTGATATATTTATATTTATTAATAATTCATTAATTATTTTTAAATAAACATTAGTAAAAAATAGTAATTCGTCTTTTGCTTTTTTACTAATAGGATTTATTAAAATATAATTATTCTTAATTAATACCTGATTTTCAATTTTTAACATAATAATATCTCCTTATTTTTTATTTTAAGATATTTTTCTTTAAAAAAAGATTTTAAAATAGAAGATATTTTATTTATTTATAATTAAGGTTCTATTTTATATGTAGTTTCTTGAGAGCTAATAGATAATTTAAAAGATAAATGAGGATTTAAAGTTAATTCACTAATAATTTTTTGTGCATTATCTAATTCAATCTCAGTAAACTTTTCTTGTTCTAAAATAACCATTTCTAATAATTTTCTTTTTGACATTTGGTCTCCTTTATATTTTTAATGAAATTATATCTTATAATTCTTGATATTCGTTTAAATTTTTAGTTTTTTTCTCTAATTCATATTTTTTATTTACTATTTCAAATAATTTTTCAAGATCTTTTGTTGAAATAAAATCAAAATTTATAATTGAATATAAAGGAGAATACTTACCTCCGTCAAATAAAAATAAATTTTGTTTATTTTTTATATTCAAAATATAAAATACAGGTTCCTCTTCAAAAATAACTTCTTCATTTAAAAATTTTTTATTACTACTTGCAGTTAATATATATGATAAATGATTATCAAAAGAATAAACCGTTCTTTCGATATAAGTAAGGAAACTTATACTAAGAACAAAAAATAAAATATAAGAACTTACTACAAAATACATAATAAAATTCAATTCATATTTAATGTATAAAATAGAAAAAAAAGCAAATAAAATAAATAAAATTAATGCATAAATATAATTTATATATTTAAATAAAAAACCTAATTGAAAATCTTTTAAAAAAAAATTTAATATTTTCTTTTCATGAAAAAAAGAGTCTCCATAAGATAATTTTGTAAAATTTTTATAGATTATATCTTTTATTCTATTATTTAATACAGCTTGATTATCAGAAGAAATTAAAGATAAACTTATTATTCCTATAGATAAAGTATAAAAATAAAAATTAGTAAATAAAGAACTATCTATTAAAGAACTCAATATTACAATTATATTAATTGTAAATATTAAATAAGACATAGGATAAAGAACTTTTTTAATTACATAATAATCTCTAAGAAAACTCCATAAATATATAGCTAAAAGAAATATAAAAGAATAAAAAAATAAATCTAATAATGAATTATTTATAAAAAAATCTGAAATCATTTATTCACCTTATAATTTTAACAAATATCGACATTATATCATTTTTAATTAATTAAAAAACTTCTTTTTAATAAAGAATATTTTTAAATAAAAAGTATATAATACAAAACAATAAAATAAATATTAGGAGATTAATATATGAGTATAATGGTCAAAAATAGAAATGGTGAATTAGAGCCGATAGATATAACAAAAATTCAAAAAAAAACAAGATCAGCAGCAAAAGGTTTAAAAGGAATAGATCCTTTAGAATTAGAAACAGAATTACAAATTCAATTTTATAATGGTATTACAACAAAAGAAATTCAAGAAACAATTACACAAACAGCAGTTGATAAAATTGACGTAGATAGTCCAAATTGGACATTTTTTGCTGCAAGATCTTTTTTAAAAGAAAAATATCATGAAGTTGGAAAACTTTATAATGGAAAAAAAGGTCACCCATATAGTCATACATTAGAAGACTATTTAAATTATGGATCAAGACCTAATATTGGTAGAATTGATCCCACATTTTATAAAAAATTTGATTTAGAAGATTTAAATAATTATATAGATACAGAAAGAGATTATTTATTTAATTATTTAGGAATAAAAGCAACTTATGATAGATATTTATTAAAAAATCCAAATGGAGAATTATTTGAATTACCTCAACATATGTTTATGGCAATAGCAATGTTTCTTGCTCAAAATGAAAAAGATTATAATGGCTGGGCAAAAAGATTTTATGATAAAATATCAAAATTTGAAGTAATGTTAGCAACACCTACTCTAAGTAATGCTAGAACAAATAGAAATCAATTAAGTTCTTGTTTTCAAGGTTGTACTCCAGATAATATAGAAGGAATTTTTGACGCATATAAAGATATGTCTTTATTATCTAAATTTGGTGGTGGTATTGGTTGGGATTGGTCTCAAGTAAGAGCCTCTAATTCAAATATTGACGGACACAAAGGAGTTGCTGGTGGACTTATTCCTTGGTTAAAAATAAATAATGATATTGCTATTGCCGTTGATCAACTTGGTACAAGAAAAGGAGCTATAGCTGTTTATATTGAACCTTGGCATATAGATATTAATGATTTTATTGATCTTAAAAAGAATTCAGGTGAAGAAAGACGTAGAGCTCATGACTTATTTCCTGCTTTATGGATACCAGATCTTTTTATGAAAAGAGCTCAAAATGACGAAAATTGGACATTATTTGATCCATTTGAAACAAATGATTTACACGAACTTTATGGTGAAGAATTTGAAAAAAAATATATTGAATATGAACAAAATGAAAATATTCATAAAGAAATAGTTTCAGCAAAAGATCTTTGGAAAAAAATTTTATTAAGTTACTTTGAAATTGGTAGTCCATTTTTAACTTTTAAAGATACAGCAAATGAAAGAAATCAAAATAAAGATTCTGGAATAATAAGAAGTTCTAATCTTTGTACAGAAATATTCCAAAATTCAAGTCCAAATGTATATGGTGTTCAAGTAGAATTTGAAAATGAAGAATCAATTATTTTTGAAGAAGAATCTTTAGTTGAAGTAATTTCTTCTGATAATAAAACTATAAAAAAATTAGCAAAAAAATTATCAAATGTAAATACTATATTAGTTAATGGAGAAAAGAAAAAAATTATATTTGTTAATAAAGTTATTACAAAAATGGGTGAAACACTTGTTTGTAATCTAGCTAGTATTAATTTATCAAAAGTAAATAAAGAAGAAGATATAAAAGAAGCCACTTTAGTTGGAACAAGAATGTTAGATAATGTAATTGATCTTAATCTATATCCAATAAAACAAGCTTATTTAAATAATACAAAAAATAGAGCTATTGGACTCGGTGTAATGGGAGAAGCTCAAATGTTAGCTGAAAGTGGTATTACATGGGGCAGTCAAGAACATTTAGAAAAAATTGACGAAATAATGGAACTTGTTTCATTTTATACAATAGAATCGTCTATTGAACTAGGTAAAGAAAAAGGTAATTATCCAAATTTTAAAAAATCTGAATGGAAAAAAGGAATTCTTCCAATTGATACAATTAATGAAAATGTAAAAAAATTAACCTCATGTAATTACAAAAAAGATTGGAATCAATTAAGAGAAAAAGCTAAATTAAATATGAGAAATGGTTATTTAATGGCTGTAGCACCAACAAGTACTATTTCAATAGTAACAGGTACAACACAAGCAATTGAACCAGTATATAAAAGAAAATGGTTTGAAGAAAATCTAAGTGGATTAATTCCTGTAACAGCTCCAAATATTAATCCAGATACTTGGGCTCATTATATACCTGCTTATGAAGTTGAACAACTAGATTTAGTTAAAGCTGCTGCTGTTAGACAAAAATGGTTAGATCAAGGACAAAGTTTAAATATTTTTATGAGACTTGATAAAGTTACCGGTAAATATCTAAATCAAATTTATATGTTAGCTTGGGAATTAGGTTTAAAATCTACTTATTATCTAAGAAGTGAATCACCGAAAGAAGCTGCAGAAGAAACAACTGCTGATAGATCTGTAGAATGTACAGGTTGTCAATAATAGAGTCCATATGGGCTCTATATAATCAATATTTAAGTGTTTTTATAATATAATATTTTTATATTAAATTATAAAAGGTCTTATCATGAAAAAAAGAAGATTAGTTTTTTTTACAGGTGCTGGAATTAGTGCTGAAAGTGGAATTTCTACTTTTAGAGATAATAATGGATTATGGGAAAATAATAAAATTGAAGAAATTTGCAATATCTCTACATGGAAAAAAAATAGAAAGATAGTATTTGATTTTTATAATAAAAGAAGAAGTCAATTAAAAGAAGTTTTACCAAATAAAATACATTTTTTTATTTCTGATATTCAAAAAAAATATTCAAAAGAATTAGATATATTTATAATAACTCAAAATATAGACGATTTATTAGAAAAAGCAAATACAAAAAAAGTATTACATGTTCATGGAAATTTAAAACAAATGCATTGTACAGCTTGTAATAATAAATGGGATATAGGTTATGAAGAAGTTAATGAAGAAACTATTCGTTGTCCAAAATGTAACTCAAACAAAGGTGTAAAACCTAATGTTGTATTTTTTGGAGAAATTGCTCCTAAATATAGAGAAATGAAAAAAATATTAAACTCTTTAGATAATGAAGACATGTTAATAGTAATGGGAACAATGGGGAATGTAGTTTCAATTAATAATTATGCAAATTATTTAAATTCATACAAAATATTAAATAATCTTGAAGAATCACCTTATATAAATGAAAAATATTTTAACAAAGTCTTTTATAGAAAAGGTTCTGAAGCAATAAAAGATATTGAAAATGAAATAAAAAATTATTTTAAACTTAAATAAGTATATATAACAATCTATCTCATATTTTTCATGAGAAAAAATTTTAAAGGATACAATATGTATATTAAAGTAAAAAAAGTTTGGACAAAAAAAATTAAAGATAAAGAAATTTTATCCTTAGTTTGGGACTTGTTTAAAAATATATCTCCTGCTTATGACAAAGAGTGGGAAGAAAGTAAAAAAAGTATGTTTACTAAAATTACTGAAAGATATGGTAATTTTTTACACCCAGAAACAGACGTAGAAGACGATTCTATGGGCATTCAACCAAAACAAATTAAAAATTGGATTGATAATGGATTAAAAGTAGATAGTTTAGGTAATTTATTTTTTATCTTAAATCATTATGTAAGAATGAATAAGTTCTTACAAGATCGCTATACTGACGAAGACGGATTTATTGTTTGGGAATCTATTTGGAATGAATATGTAAAAGATTTTATTTCAGAAGATTCTTTAAAAGAATTATCAGAAAAATATCCTGAAGATCTTGATTTTTTCATAATTGGAAAAGTTATTAAAAAATTATCTTCAGTTAATCATATTTGGCCTGACGAAATATTTATTCTAATAGGTCAAAATCCATGGTTAATTTATTTTGCTGAAAATCAAGAATGGCGTTCTATTTATGCAAAAAGAAAACTTACAAAAAATGCTTTTATAAATTTCTTTTCAGATCAAAAGAAAGCATGGTTATCTATGCATAATATTTCTCCAAAAAGTGCAATTATGCTTATATCTTCACCAAAACAATTTAATAAAGAAGTTATTCAAGTTATTGATAAATTATATGGAACAAAACAAATTGCTTCATTAAACTTTATTGATCAATATCATGTTGTTTCTTTAATCGAATATTTTGGTGGAAAATCACTAACTTCTATTCCTATTGATATTATTCAAAAAGGAAAATTATTTAAAAAAGTTGGTATTTCTGAAAATTTAGATATCAATGTTAACGATATGAAATTTTTTATAAAAAGTCTAGAAAATGCAGGATATCAATTAACTATTCCTCAACTAGAAAAATATTTAAAAGTATTACCTTCTTTTGATAAAGAATTTTTAAAAAATCTTGAAAATATTGAAAACAAAGAGTTATTATCTGGTTCATTAGATTTATATTTTGAATTAGAACAAGTTCAAAATTTAACAAAAGAATTTAAACAATTTGTATGGTCCCTTGATCCACAATGGATTAAATATGTTTCAAGATATCATTCACATAAAGTAAATATTAATCAACTACAACAATTTTTTAGAGTATGGGAACAAAGATCTCAAAAAAATGATCTTCCTATATTTAATGGTAAAGTTGGTAAATATCAATACAAACTTATGGATAAAACAAAAGATAAAGAAGGCTTATTTTTAGGTTATGCTACAGATTGCTGTCAAGTTATTGGTGGAGCAGGTGGTTCTTGTATGACTAATGGATTTTCAAATTCAAAAGAGTCATTTTTTGTAGTAAAGAAAAAAGGAAAAATTTATGCTCAATCATGGGTATGGGAAAAAGTAAATAAAGACGGATTAAAAATATTCTGCTTTGATTCAATTGAGGTTCTTGGAAAAGATCTTAATGATATGCAAGATATTATGAATTCGTATTTAGAAGCTTCAACTAAACTAGTTGAAGAGCATGGATATGACATTATAACTGTTGGTGCTGACGGAAATAGAATTCCTGAAGGACTATCTGACTTTGTAGAAAGTCAAGTAAATAGAGACGAAATGTATGAAAGAGATCTAATTTATTCAGGTAGAGCTGGATATACAGATACAAATTCAGACGACGGAGTCTTTATTTTAAAAGAAAGGGTTGAAAATGACAACTAATAGAATTATAGAAATATTTGAAAAAATGGCATTACCATTTAAAGATAAAGAAGGTGGACCAAAGGTATATGAAATAGCAAATTTAGTTAAAAATATTAATTTAACAAGAGAATATTTACCTGGTCAAGGATTAATTGTTAATAAACAAGATAATCCAAGAATTGTACTTGTTACTCATATGGATTTAATCAATAAGTTTCAAAAAGGATTTTCTCAAGAAGAGAGAAGAATTTATGAAATTGGAGAAAATTCAAGTGGAGAAGAAGTAATTATTGGTGCACTAGATAACACAATTACAAATTCAATAGCTTTTTTAGTTATGGAAAAATTAATTGAAAATGGTATAACTGATATAGAACTATTCTTTTCAGAAGGAGAAGAAGTTGGTTTTCATGGAATGACTGGATATTTAAAAGCTTATCCAGAAAAAAGTGAAAATACTTTTTTTGTAAATCTTGACGTTACAAATGAAGGTTATGGCAAAGATTATTCTTTAGAATATGATATGCCAAACTTTTATATTTTTAAACAAATTCAAGAAATTTTACAAGAAAAAAATGGATTTTGTACAGGTGATAGAGTTTGTGACGATACAGACGCAGTCTTAAGAGCTAATTGTTCAGGATTTAGTTTCTGTTTACCAACAGGTAAAACAATTCATTCCTATAAAAATAATGCTCCATTAAGTAGTCTAGAAAAATATTCTGACAGCTTATATCTTATATTAAAAGAGCTAAAATTTGAAGAATCTTTTGAAAATAATTTCAAAGGAGAATATTTAAAATTAGCTACAAAAACAAATAGCTTTAAAAAGTTAAAAAAAGTTATTAAGAAAAAAGAGAAGAAAGCTGAAAAGAAAAGAAAATCTTATTTTGATAATTACTTCAGAGGTTCTACTACAAGAAGTTCTCATGGTATTCAAAAATCTTTATTTTCAGACTATCATTATGAAATAGTTGACGACGATAGTCTAATTGGATTTGACGAAATTCCGCCAAGTACAGTTTCAGAATATGAATATGAAATACCAGAAGAAGATCCAGAATCTCCATTAGAAGATTTTTCTAAAAAAGTTATTGAGACATTAGTTTCAGCTGGAGTAGATAGTGATTTAATATTTTCATTCTTTTGGGAACATATATTAAGAATGGAGGGATTTAGCCTTCAAGAATTAATGTATGCTTCAAATACAAGAGATCTTGCAGAATTCATTGTTGATCATTTAGAAACAAATGGTTTAATCTCAGAAATGCAATCTGAATTTTATATATTTCAATTTTAAGAGAGATTTTCTCTCTTAAAACTTATAGTTTTTATTTTTTTTATATAAATAGTTATAAAACATAACTATTTTATTTTAAAGGATTAAAAATGAGCAAATTTCTTTTAATCCCAAGTGCCATAGGTTACGGCATTTGGGAAGCAGCAACTTATTTGATCGAGACATACACTAACTTAGGTTAGTGCTCGGTCAAATAAGAATTTTAATTCTTATAGGAAACCATTAATGAGAAAAACAAAAACAATAAAAATAAATAAATATTTTTACAAATATATTGTTCTATTAGAAAATAATGAACAAATTTTATTACTTGTTGAAAATAATTTAGAATCAATTTTATTAAATTATAAACTAAAAAATAATGTATTTTTAAAAATATATAATCCAAAAGAAATAGAAAAATTCTTAAAATCAATATATTCTTTACATGATCTTATTAAATCCTCAAAATCAATAAATTATAAAATTAAATTAAATAACAAAGGTAAATATAAACAAAAAAAATATAAATTAAAGAGTAAATATATACCTGAAAAATCTTTTTACTTAAAATTTAATTTTTTAGAAGAATATAAAAAAGAATCAAAATATTATTTAAAATAAAATATTCATAATATAACTAATTAACTCATTTTTCATGAGAATAAAATTAAAAAAGGATAGTTTATGTTTAATAATACATTAACAAAAGCAAGAAAAGAAAAAGCAAGTAGAATAATAGAAGCAGGAAAAAATCCATTCACAGCAATTGAAGAAAGAATTAATGAAAGTAATTTACTTTCATTTCAATCATATTACACAAATCCTGAAAAATTAGATTCTAAAGAATTTACATTTACAGGAAGAGTTATGTTGTTGAGAAAAATGGGTAAATCAGGTTTCTTTACTTTTCAAGGAAATAGTGATAAAAAACAGCAAGTTTTTTGTTCTTTAAAAGAAATGGGTGACAATTATCCATTTTTTAAAAATATGTTAGATATTGGTGATATCATTAAAGTTACTGGAACTCCATATTTTACAAAAACGGGAGAATTATCAGTTTTATGTAATGAATTAACAATTTTAACAAAAGCTCTTTCTCCATTACCAGAGAAATTTCATGGACTAGAAGATCCTGAAACTAGATATCGTCAAAGATATTTAGACATGATTATGAATCCAGAAGTAAAAAATACAATGATAAAAAGATCTAGAATGATAAATATTATCAGAAATATTATGGATTCTAATGGCTTTTTAGAAGTTGAAACTCCTGTATTAAATTCTATTCCAGGTGGAGCAAATGCAAAACCATTTATAACTCACCATAATGCAATGGGAGTTGATAGATACTTAAGAATTGCACCAGAATTATATCTTAAAAGATTAGTTGTAGGTGGAATGAATCAAGTTTATGAAATTGGTAAAAATTTCAGAAATGAAGGAGTTGACGCAACTCATAATCCAGAATTTACTTCAATGGAATTTTATAGTGCATATTCAAACTACAAAGAATTAATGCAATTCATTGAATTACTTTTTCAAGAAATTATCAATTCATTACAAGGTAATAATATGGAAATAAATTTTGGAGATAAAGTTATTAACTTTAATAATTGGAAACAAATTCCATATAGAGAAGCTTTATTAACAATAGGAAATCTTCCAGAAGATATCATTGACGAAATTGAACCATTATCAATGTATTTGAGAGAACAAGGTTGTGAAAAAGCAAATGCCACATTATCATTAGGTAAATTATGGGAAATTGCTTTTGACGAATTTGTTGAAAGTGAAATTGTAGATCCTGTATTTATTACAGATTATCCAATTGATATTTCTCCATTAGCAAGAAGAAGTGATTCTAATCCAAATATTGCAGAAAGATTTGAATTATTTATTGCAGGTAGAGAAATTGCAAATGGATTTAATGAACTTAATGATCCAGAAGATCAATATCAAAGATTTTTAGATCAAGTTTCTCAAAAAGAAACTGACGACGAATCTATGCATATGGATAAAGATTTCATTAAAGCATTAATGATTGGTATGCCTCCAACTGCAGGAGCAGGAATTGGTATTGATAGATTAGTAATGTTATTAACAAATAATGAATCTATTAGAGACGTTATACCATTTCCAGCAATGAAATAGCTTTTATGCTATTTCATTACTTAAACTTTTAGTTAAATATATAGGTTATAATTTGTAAATAAGATTTTACAAAGAGGTAATTAATATTATGAAAAAAAAGTCATTTTCTTTGATAGAAGTGCTATATGGATTAACAGTTTTATCAATAATAGCTTCAATATCTTTTATAAGTTTTAGTAAACAAATAAATCAAGATAAAATAATTGAACTAAAAAAATCAGGAATAAGAGCTTTAAAAGCTCAAGATCAATATTATGAAAAAAATGGTAATTATGATAATGTTGACGAAACTACTGTAGATAGTACAGAAAAAGTTTATGGAGATAATGGAACATTATTCCACTTAACTGAAGGATATATTTTTCAAACCAGTCCAATTTCTTGTGACGACGGAACTACTGGTGTTTATATAAAAATGCAAGATCCAAAAATTGAAACATATTTAAGAGAAAATTATATAGAATATAATTCTTGCGAAGATACAGCTATAATTAGACCAGATAAATAAAAGGAAAATTATATGAAAAAATTAATATTTCTAATTCTTATTATAACAAATATTTTTGCTTCTGAAGATAAATTAAATATTATTAGTCAAGATATATTTTCTTTAGAAGAAGGTGATCAAGACATTTTTCTAAACAATAGAGAAAAATTTATAAAAGGGAAATTTGGAATAAATAATAAAGTTGTTTTATTATCAAAAAACAAGGATATATTTCAATTAAAAATTGAAGAAATAATTTCTTCAGCTTTATTAACAAATAATCCAAGTAACTTTTTTGTTACATATAAAATAAAAAATAATGAAAATAAAATTCAATTAAAAAACTATATTTGTATTAGATCTAACAAAAAAGAATGTAATTCATGCTTAGTTGCAAATGGAATAACAAAAAAACATTCATTTGAATGTCAAGAAACTATATTGGAGAAAAAATAAATATGGAAGAACTTTTAAATAACTATTTAAATATATTAAATAATATAAATTTTAATTATCTTGTAATTACATTTATAAGTACATTAATTATATTAAGTATAATAAAAATCTCAACAAATTTTTTTAAAACAAATTTTATAGCTTTTTTTATATTCAGTCTACCAGGAACATTAGCTCATGAATTAGCTCATTTTTTATTAGGATTAATTTTATTTGCAAAACCAGTAGGTTTTTCATTAATACCAAAAAGAACTTCTGAAACAGGATTTACAATGGGTTCAGTTAATTTTACAAATATAAATGCAATAAATGCAATTCCTATAGCAATAGCTCCAATTTTACTAATCCCACTAGGTTTTATAGCCTCGATTGATATATTGAATTATTTATCAAATCATGAATTTACAATTAAATATTTATTAATTAGTATTGGATTAGGATTAAGTATATTTTCAATTTTTTCAAGCTCAATACCTTCTAGTCAAGATTTTAAGGTTGCCTTAAGCTCAAAATCAGGTTTAATATTATATACTATAATAATAGTAATTCTATTAAATTTAAATAAAATTAAAGAGGTTTTATAAATGAAAATTTTTAAAATAGTAACTCCATTACTCTTAATTTATAGTTCATTATTTGCAGAAAAAACAATTCTTATTAAAAAAAATGAACTTCAAGAACGAATTCAAAAAAATTTTACTCAAGATTCTATTATAGGATTTAAATATTTATCATTAAATGATAACCTTAAAAATACTGATTTTATATCAGGAAAAAGAGATAAAGAAGTTTTTCATTATTGGTTAAATCATAAACAAGTTTCTTTTTCTATAGTATCAAATGTAACAGATCAATTTGCTGTAAGATCTTTTAGTACATTTTATAGACCAATTTGTATAGATCAACTAAAAATAAATAAAGATATAAGAGAAGAAAAAAGAGATAAAAAAGAAAATATTGCAACTTGTATAATTTTATCACCAACCATACCTCAATCATATAAAGTTAAAACATTTAAATATTCTAATGTAAATAGAAGATTTGATATTACACCAGTAATGTTTATTATTAATAAAAAAATAGGTATTATTGTTTTTGATATTTTCAATGACCAATATATAAAAGAAAAGAATTTAACAAAAGAACAAAAATTAACTTTATTAGAAATAAATAATGTTTTCTTAGAATTATCTAAAAAAACAGGAATAAGTTTAAAAAATATGATTGCAGTTGGAAACTTTGGTGTAAATAAAAAAACTTTAGAAAAATTTATTAGAAAAAAATTAGAAGTTTTAATAGATAAAGCAACATTAATAAAAAAGATTGATAAAAAATATGTACAAAGAAATACAGAACATATAATAAAATTTAAAGAATCAGATTTTTTAAAAAATCCAATTGTTGATTATAGTATAGCTTTTTTAAAAAAAGAATATATGACAAAAAATAAAAAAGAAAACATGAAAAGATTTTATAAAAAAGTTAATCATAGTATGCCATTAAAATTTTTTATAAAATATGATTTTACAAAATAAAAAGGAGAAAAAGTGAATATTTTTAAAGACTTTGGATTATATATAAAAGAAATAAATGTAAATAATGAAGAAATAAATATTGATATAAAAACTATATCAAAAGATATAAAAGTTATATTAAAAGAAGATTCTTTCATAGAAGATTCTTCTTTAAAAGAACTAAATATTAATTTATTTAATATAATGAAATTATCCCTAAATTATTTTAAAGAATTAAATTTAAGTTATTTTGATATATTTAATAAAGAAAATAAAACAAAAATAAAATTTAATTATAAAAATAAAGAATATAATTTTGATATTGATTGGATAAAAGCAAGAGTGATAAAAGAGATTGAATTACCAAATATGCAAAATCATATAGCAGGAAATATATTTGATAAAGAAACATTAGCAATTTTAATAAAAGATTATCAAGAAGTTTTAAAATCAGATAATCATGAAGATATAATTTATATAAAAATGATTTTAACTACTTATATAGATTTAATTATAATGAATAGATTTATGTTTATATTCTTTTTTATTCAAAGCATAATTTCATTTGAAGAAATGAAAGAGTTATCTAATATTGATATTTATAAAAAAAATAAATATTCTTTTACAAAAACAATAAAAAATAAAAAATTGAAATTTAAAATAGAAACAACTTTATTAAAAGATTTTTCAATAAAAACTTCTATAGTTTTAAACTATAATAAAAATAAAATAGAATTAACAAATGAAGATTCAGAATTAAATTTTGAAAAAATTAAAGAGGCTTATTTATTAATTTTTAATAAAAAAATTGATATAAAAAACAGTGATTTTCTTATAGGTAATTCAACTTTTTATAAGAAAAAATACGATATAATTTCTACAAGAAATATAAAAGTTAAAGAAAATTTAGAACTAATTATTAACTATTCTTCTTTATATAAAAATGGATATCATTTTTCAATAAATGAAGAAAATTTAGAATTAGACGAAGTTTATTTTCCAAATGAACTTTTTAAAATTATAAAAAAAGACTTAGATTTATTATTTTAAGTTGTTTTTTTTATAAATTCTAAATATAACACAACTACATATATTTCATATGTTAAAAAAATTAAAAAAAAGGAGTTACTATGTTTAATCAAGTAACATTACTAGGAAATTTAACAAGAGATATCGAACTAAGATATACACAAGGAGGAACTGCTATTGGTTCTACAGCTATTGCGACAACTCGCAAATTTACAAGCAATGGTGAAAAAAAAGAGGAAGTTTGTTTTATTGATATAACTTTCTTTGGTAGACAAGCAGAAATTGCTAATCAATACCTTAGAAAAGGATCGAAAATCTTTATCACAGGTAGATTAAAATTTGATCAATGGGTTGATCAACAAGGTCAGAAAAAAAACAAGCATAGTGTTATTGCTGAAAGCATGCAAATGCTTGATAGTAAGCCTCAAGAAGGTGGTTATCAGCAAGCTGCACCTGCTGCTCAACAAAGCTATGCACCACAACAACAAGCTGCACCTGCTCAGCAAAGCTATGCACCGCAACAAACTGCACCGCAACAAGCTGCACCTGCTCAGCAAGCTGCACCGCAACAACAAACTGCACCGCAACAACAAGCTGCACCTGCTCAGCAAAGCTATGCACCGCAACAACAAGCTGCACCTACTCAGCAAAGCTATGCTCAGCAACAAGCAGTTCCTGAGATCAACATTAATGAAGAAGATATCCCATTCTAGGGATATCTTTCTTTCTTAAAGAAAAAACTTTACATTTTTTTGATATAATTAACTTTAAAAAAGGTGATTATATGAAAAAAATATTACTATTAGTAACCTCAATTCTCTTATCACAACAATTACAAGCTTCATTCAATATAGAAAAAAAACCATATAAAACAACTATAAGAAAATTAAATATTGACGATTGTCATGCAAAACCAGCATTTTTAGACAAAAATGAAACATTTATAAAAGCAAAAATGGGTGTTATAAATCCAAAAGAGAAAGTATTATTTCCTTGGACAGATATAAAGAAAATGTTTATAGCTTCTAGTGACGTAATTGTTAATGAATCTTTTGTTAATGGAAAAATGAAAGAATTTTTTATAACATATCAACTAAAAAATGATAATAATGAAAACATACTAAAATCAATTCAATGTAAAAAATTGAAAAAGGAAAAAAAAGAAAAATATCAGAATTATATATGTAAAATATCTTCTTATAAAGGATTAAAAGAAAATGATAAAAATAATTAATATTAAAGAAAATGAAATTCATTTTTATTTCTTAAATAAAGAATTTCAGTTATATAATAATAAAAATGAGATTTTCCTTAAAAATATAATAAAAAAACAAATAGGTAAAATTAATTTTAACTTAGAAAATTTATTATTTGATAAAACTATCTTAAATATAAAAACTAAAAACAATTACAAAAACATTGAATTACTTTGGGAAAACATTTTTTTAGAAAAACAGATAAAAACACCATTTATTAAGGATCAATCTCTATCATTTAATGAATTAAATTTTTTAATAAATCTATATTTCAAAGAAAATGATTTAATAGAAAAACAACGTATTTTACAAAAAATAAATATTTTACTAGAATCAAAAATAACTGAAAGATTAAAATATATTACATTCTTAATAAAAGGAATTTTTCTTTTAGAAGAAAAATCAAAAGAAATTAATATATATGATATATTTCAAGAATTTTCTTTTAAAAAACAAGAAAAGATTAATAATTCTTTAATTGAAATAGATATAAAAACAAAACTAAAAAAAGACTTATCAGTAGATATTTCCGTTGATATTAAAATAGAAAATAAACATTATTTTTTATATAAAGAAAATAAACTAATAAACAAAATTCTCATAAGTTTATTTAATGATTTATGGAAAACAAATTATACAGAAATTAAATTATTAAAAGAAAAACAAACTATAAATAAAAAATCAATAAATTTTTTATTAAAAGAAAGCGACAATTTGAATATCTTTAAAACAATTGATTATAATTTATTTTATAAAAATGGCTATTTCTTCAATATAGATTTTAATGAAGAATCCATATATAATATTGTTTTACCAAACATTTTACCAGAAATTATATTTAATAATATAATAAAAAATCTAAAACAAAATCCAAAAAACGAGGAAATTTAAATGAATTTAAAAAAAATAATTTTAACAATAGGAATTTGTACAGTTTCAATAGTTACAAATAGTTCTGCAAATCAAGAAGAAATAATAGATAAAATAGAAATTGGTAAAGAAATTCCAAATGAAATCAAACATGATTCAAACTGGAAAAAATATTCAGAAAAAAACATGAATTCAACTCAATATATTGAAAATAAAAAAAGAATAATGGTTTCAACAAAAAATGAAATTGTTAATCAAAAATCAGTAAAAAAAGAATTTGACGGAATTATAAAAGATCCAATAAAAAACATAAATGGAGAAATTGAAGAGTATTTTTTACAAATAAAATATAAAGAAAAATATGGAATAAGAAAGCTTGATTTATCAACAGATATTTCTTCAAAAGAAGAAATGAATATTTTATATGAAACAGCACTGAAACAAGTCGAAGAATTAATTAAAAATAGTGATAATATAAAATTAACTCTAATTGTAAGAGCCTATGATAAAAAAACAAATATTGAAACAGTAGAACAAATTGTATCAATATTTTTAAATAAAGATTTTAATAATGTAAAAACTTCCTTTAGATACGAAGAATATATTAAATAATATATCTATATCAGCTTAGATAGCTGATATAGCTTTAATAACATTTTGCAAATTTCCACCCTCTCTAGAAATAATTTCCTGAACAATAGAACTCATTTTTTTAACACCCTCTTCAGAGATTAAATCAATACCTTCTTTTTCATAAACTTTAACTACTAAAGATTTTATAACTGCCTCAGGTAATTTGTTTTCTTTTGCTATTTTTACAGATATATTCAATAATTCATTATCAAATTCATTTGTTTTTGTATTAACCATACTTAAATCTATCCCAAAAGAATTATCAATTTTAAAAACAACTTTTTTACCAAAAAATTTCGAAGCTTCTTCTAAAGAAATAGCTTTATTAATTTTTTCTTGATTCATAGAAATAATATAATCTTCTATATTTACAATATCTTTTACAAAAGAAGAATTTTCTTCCTCTCTTAAATATTTACCTACATTTAGCATATCTATAGGATTAGGAAGAATAAGTCTTCCATATGTAACTTCTTCAATATCACCTACATTAAATATTTTACTATGAATTTCAAATTTAAATGGTGCAAATCTTGATTCAAGTGACATATTTTTTGCTATATCTAAAGTATTTCTAATTTCTGAAATACTATGAGCAGAATTTGTTTTAAAAATAAAAACACCATTTCCACCAACATAATTAACATAATATTTATTGGATTTACCAAAAAGTCCACAAGTTTCTTTTGACAATAAATTTAAATAAAGAATACCTCTATTTTTCATATCTAATTTATGGCCCCAATCTTCAAATTTACCAATATTAATAACAGGTAGATCCTCATTAGGATTATCTAAATTTGGTTGAATTGGAATAAGTAAAACATTTTCACCAAAAACTTTTGCATAATATTTAATACTTTCATTTAATTCAATAAATGAAATTAGTCCACTATCAAAATTCATATCAAAATGCTCTTTAAATGGCATTGCTACATTAATTGATTTTACACCTTCCTCAAAATCTTCTGAATAAGGTGCAAAATTTTCTTCACCAGCTTTTGAAGCTGAGGTAACAAAAATTCTATTATATTGTTGAGGAAGTCCATTTTTTGAACCTCCAATTTTAATATTTCCTAGTTTATTTAAATAATACATTTTAAATCCTTTTTTTATATAACAAAATTATACACTTATTTCACTTAAACCTAAATTAATTTTATTTTTTTAGATATACTATTTTTTATAGGTTTTCTAGAAAAAGAATTCCGCAAAATTATCAAAAAAAATAGGAGGCTATTATCATGGCAGATAATACAGAAAGAGTATGGTTGAATTCTTCAATTTCAACAAGACTTCTAGGAAATGAATCTCTAGAAGATTATTCTTCTAAATTAGAAGAACTAAGAGAAGCTGCAACTCAAGTAGCTCCAGAAGGAAGATTGGTAACATTTTTAACTTCAAAAGGTGAAAAATTTAGACCAATGGAAAAATTAGTAGCTAATATTGCTATATCAAGAAATCTATATAATGAAAGAACTATAACAAGTAATCCGGAAATTAGTATAGAATTAGCGGAAATCATTACACATGTTAATGCTATAAATAAAATTATAGATAAACGTAAAAAACTACAAAAACCAAGAAAAAGACAACAAAAATCTACAGAAGGAGAATAATAAATGAAAAATTTACAAACAAATCACGGTGAGCTATTAGTTGCAGACTTCGAAAGAGTTATTAAAAATTCTGAAATAATTTCTTTTAATGAAAATTTCATTGAAGTTCCAGGAATCGTTCTTTTTACAAAAGAAAAGAAAAAAACAAACATAATTCAAAGATTACTTAACCCTGGTGTTGAAGTTATTGAAGTTGACGAAAAATTATTTGGAGAAATGATAAATAGCTTAAAAGCTCATGAATCTGAAGAATTTAGAATTTCTTTTGACTCAAAAACCTTACCAGTAAAAACAACTATTATAAATCTTGATCAATTAAAAGAAAGAGCTATTTTTGTTAGAGTTATTGGTGATTCAATTACAGTAAATGATATTGTTTTTACAAATAATGAAGCTGAATATCATGGAGACGGAATGTTTACAACTAAAAAAGTTTATTTTATTGATTTTGATAAAATGGCTAAAGTTAAAAACATGTTTTATAAATAAAAAGAAAAGGATTTATTCCTTTTCTTTACTTACAATTACTGCAGCTTTTAAAGACATTTCTGCTAAACTAAATTTAACAAAATCTTCCATTTTCTCTTGAAATGCTTTTGAATGTATAACAATATACATACCTATTAAATAAGAATAATATATATCTTCAGATAAAATATTTTTATAATCTTTAATAAACTCAAATTTATCTTCAATTATATTTTTCCATAAAGGATAAATATTTTTTTTATAAAATTTAAAATAATCTTTTTTTGTAGATTTTTTATTTTTAGATAATTTATAAAATTGTTTTGTTGAATGCTCACTTTTTATTCTAAAATCTTTAATAATAACTTCTGTAGCACTATCCAAGTCAATTCCAACTTCAATAACTTGATTAATTAAAGTTTCATATTCTTCTTTTGTTTTATTAATAATATCTTTATTTTTATTTAAATAAGATAAATCAACTGAATTTTTTGACATAAAAATCTCCTAAAATTTTATATAAATATTATACAAAAAATAAACTAAATTAAAGATTAAATTTATTTTTTTATAAGCTTTATTTAAGTATAATTATAATAAATAATTGATTAAGGTGGTTAAAATGATAATTCCAGCAGCAGTAACAAAGATAATTGGTTTTAAAGAGAAATATAATCAACAAACATATTTTGAAAACATTACAGATAATTCTAATATAGTAGGAATTCAATTAGATAATGGCAAAGTAATAGATATAAATATTTTTTCGAATGATAAAGAATATAGTAATTCCTTAAAAGATTTTTTATTATCAAAAACAAAAAGTGTTGTAAAAGATAGCGAAATAAAACAAGTTGCATATGATTTAACTTTTGACGAAAATGGTATTTATACTAAATATATTGAAAATATTAAAGAACAATTAAAATCACAAAATCCTTCAATAAATGCGAAAAAACTACAACAAGAAGCTTCAATGATTTTAGCTCAAAAACTTGTTTTTAAAAAAAGACAAATAAAACAAAAATCAATAATTAAATTACCTATTGCAATTGGAACTTCTCAAGAAGGAAAAACATTTTACACTTCAAGAAGTATCCAAGTAACAAAAAATGATAAAGGTGAAAAAGTTTTTGGTAGAGGTGGTATTTATTATTTTGCACAATCAATGAATAATATTCCAATTGAAATTACACCTATAAGAAATAGAGAAAATAATTTTGTAGGTTATTTTAAAGTAACTACAGCAAAACTAATAAATTCAGAACAAATAATATTTCTTTTAAATCATTCTATAAGAACTGTTAATGAATTACTTAAAAATGGTAAAAAACCATTTCTTATTCAAATGATTAAAAGTGATTCAAATACTATGCCACCAAATGAATTAATGAGTCTATTTAGAAACATAAATAATATTGAAAAACAAAATAGAGAATCAACAAATCCTTTAAACAATAATATTTATGAAAACTATATTTCAATGTTAGAACAAATAAAAACAATAATGACAAATAATAAAGCCTTATTTAGATTTTTTAAAGCAAGTTTACCATTAGTTTTAACTGAAGAAGTAATGAAAAAAGCTATATTTGAAATTGATACAGAAAAAGGAAAATCTTCAATACAAAAAATGTCTCAAGCAATTGTATCATTAAACTTTAGTAAAGAAAATCCAAATATAAAACAATCTGTCATGTCAATGATTAATAATTATATAACACAAATACCAGTTGGTGAAACAAATGCAAAAATATTAACAAATATAAATTTTCAAGCACCAGATATTTTCGGAAATGTTGATACATGGGGATTCCCAGTTAATAATATTGACTTTTCAAAATTTACATTATCATACAATGATACATATTCACTAATTCAAAGTAGTTACTCATATGTTGATCAATTAAAAAATCAAAATGAAAGCTTCTAAAACAATGATAACCTCTTCATAAGAGGTTTGTCAAAAACATATCTTAAAAAAAATAAAAGAACTGCAAATAATATTTCTTTTTCAAGAAATATAAAATACATTATTAAAAAAATAAAAGACATTATTAAATAAGCCTCTTTATTAAAATTATCAAAAATAGTTATTATCTTACGCATATTTAATCCTTTCAAACAATTATTATAATTAATTATAATCTAATTTATAAAAAAAAATCCAATAAAATAAGTAAAAATAAAGAAATAATGGGTTAAAATACATATAACAAAATAACTCATTGTTTTTTTTGAGTAAATTTTTAAATAAAGGGTAAATTATGACAACATTACTTTTACTTACAGGGCCAAGTGGATCAGGTAAAACTAGTTTAGCTAATAAGCTTAAAAATTTTGGATTTGTTGAAAGTATTTCACATACAACAAGAGAAAAAAGAAAAGGAGAAAAAGATCAATTTGAATCAAACTCCCCAACATATTTCTATGTAACAAAAGAAGAATTTTTGAAATTAAAAAAAGAAAATTCTTTTATTGAATCCGTAGAATTTAATAACAATATGTATGGAGTTTCAAAAGAAGAGATCTTAAAACATGATTTTAATGTTCTAATTGTTGAAAATGAAGGTTTAAAACAAATTTTAAAATTCACACAAAATAAAAAAGATATAAATGTAAAAACAATCTTTTTAAATGTGACAAAAGAAGAACAATTAAAAAGAATGAGAGAAAGAGGTGATAGCGAACAATCTATCAAAAGTAGATTATCCGACGATAACATTTCAAAAACAATGGATATTGATTTATTTGATATTATCCTAAACACAAACAAAATGAGTTTAGATAAAATGGCAAATATTGCAAATATTCTAACAAAGGACTAAAAAATGAAGAGATTTGATAATATTCAATTACTTGTAAATCAAGAAGATTTTTCAAAAGATCTTCTTGGTAAAAAGGAAGATATTGATTTTGATATACAATATTTAAAATCAATAGAATCTACAAATGTTGGTGAAGAATTAAAAGATAATTTTATTGATTTAATTAAAGAATTAACTATATTAGATTCTTTTGATATAGAAACAGTTGATAAACTTTTATTTATTGATACAGAAACAACACATTTAAATGGTTTTATTGTGTCATTAGCAATGATTGAATATTCTCTTAAAGAGAATAAAATCATTAAAAGTTATTATAAAGAATTCAACCCTTTAATTAAAATTGAAGAAGAATCTTTTAAAATCCATAAAATTTCAAATGAACAAATTGCCAATGCTGAAACTTTTGATATGAATAAAGAAGAAATTCTTTCATATATTGAAAATAGTAATTTAATAATTGCTTTTAATGCTATTTATGATATAGGTAGTTTAATTAGAGAGTTTGAAAGATCAAATCTTATAATTAAATCTTTTAAATATCTTGATTTAATGAAAAGAATAAAGCATATCATAAAAGCAAAAAATTCAATTGGAAGTCTAAAAGATCCTTCATTAAAAGAAGCTGCAACATTCTTTAATATAGAAAATGACGAGAGTCAATTACACAATGCTCTATACGACACGGAAATTCTTTTGAAGGTATTTCAATCTTGTGTAAATTATTCTCTTAATTAAGGTGCTTAAAATGAAGATTAATCACTACAATAAAGATATTCAATATGCTGATAGCAAAGAAATATTTGAAAAAACAAATTATCTTATTTTTCAAAAGTTATCTTCAATATCTCCAATTGTTGAAATTACTTCCGTTAAATCAAAACAAGATCAATTTAATGGAATTGATAAATTACTTAAAACTCGAGAAGGAAAAATACTAAAACTTGAAGAGAAAATAAGAAAAAAAGATTGGGGTGATTTTTTAATTGAAATAATTGCAGATAATAGATATGGAAAAATAGACAAAAAAAATAGGAAAATATCAATAACCAAAAAAAAAGGTTTAGGCTGGGGATTTAAAGATTACTCAACAGATATGATTTTATATTTTTTTGAAGAATCAAATTCAGGAAATTTATTTTCTTGGAAGAAATTCCAAAAAACATTTAAGGAAAATTTTTTAAACTGGTTAGAATTAGCTGAAAAGAATAGAAATGGATTTACTTTAAAAAAAGCTTGGAATTTTGATCAAGCTAAAAAGGAAAAATTCTTTTCTTTAAATATAGCTATCCCTAAAAATATTTTCTTTGAAGCTTATATAAAAAATGGAGGAAAGATTATATAATCCTCCATTTTAAACTTATAGTTAACTATTTTTTCACTTCACTAATTTTCTTTTCTACCTGTTCTTTTATTCCATTCATGGAATCCGATAAAATATTTTCCCCAGTTTTTAAAAGATTTTCACCACTAACAGATTTAAAAACATTTATCATATAATTATCCATTTTTATCTTTGAAGCTGAATCTGCCATAAATAAATAATAAGCTAAAGAAACACCTAATAAAGTTAAAACTAATCCTCTTAATAAATTAACAAAAAATGTTAAACCTATAACAGCAATACCAACCGCTAAACTATAATAAACAAATGGACCAATATCAAGATTTTCCAAAATAAACACCTCCTAAATTATCTAATTTTAAGTAATTATATACTATAATAAACACAAAATTTGTAAAGAGAGATTTAAATGATATTAAGTGCTGAACAACTAGAAATTATTTTTTGTGAAAATGAAACTATTTTTGTAGAAGCATTAGCTGGAACTGGAAAAACAAGTACTCTAATTGAATTTGCAAAAGAAAGATTTGATTTAAATATATTATATATTGTTTTCAACAAAGAAATGAAAAAAGAATCTAAAAATAAATTTCCAGCAAATACAGAAGTTCATACAATAAATTCATTCTCCTATAAATATATAGACGGCAACTTTAAAAATTTAACAAATAATTTAAATGAATTAAAAATAATAGAAATATTAAAATTAAATAAATCAATAGAAAATTTTAAAAAAGCAAAACAAATTTTACAAGAATTTAACATAGCTATGTCTTCTGATATAAAAATAGAAAATCAAACATTGAATTATCAATATGAAATAAATTATATATATAATTTAATGATTTCAAAAAAAATCAAAATAACTCATAATGCAATAATGAAACATTTCATAGATAACACAAATTTTAAAAACTTTAATTATGACTATATCCTTATTGACGAAGCTCAAGATATAAATCCAGAAATGTTAACAATTATAAATAAAATTAATTCAAAAAAAGTATTTGTTGGAGATATTAAACAAAATATATACAAATTTAGAAATACAATAAATATTTTTAATAGAAAACATTTATATAAAAACTCAATAACATTAAAATTAACAAAATCATATAGATTTGGAGAAGAGTTAGCAAACTTTATTACAAAAACAACCTCAATAGCATACAATCAAGATTTTTTTATAAATGGAAATGAAAAAATAACTACAAAAATTATAAAAAACGATAATAATATAAAAAAAGGATTTTTACATGCATATATTTCAAGAACAAATGCAGAATTATTTGAAAAAGCATTTGAATTAACAAAAAATAATATAAAAGTATCTATTCCTTTTAATTGGGAAGAAATAAAAATTTTAATCAATAGTCTATTTAATCTAAAAATAGGCCTTATAAACAAAATTGAAAACAAAGAAATAAAGTCATTTAAATCTTATGACTCTTTTAAAGAATATGCAAAAATATCTAATGATCCTGAATTTTCTTTTTTATTAAAAATTATTGAAAAACATGGAATTACAATAAAAGATAAGTTAAATATATTAGAACAAAATTTATCCTCTCCAAAATATGCTGAAACTATTTTATTAACAGCTCATAAATCAAAAGGCCTAGAATTTATTTCAGTTGAAATAGCAAATGATTTCAAAGAATATAATTATAAAACAACTATAGAAGAAAAAAATTTAATATATGTTACTTTAACTAGAGCAAAAGAAAAAATTTATTTAAATAAAGATTTATCTAATTTTGATATAATATTAAAATAAAAAAAATAGGAGAAAAAAATGAATATAAAAACTTTAATTATTTCAGGATTAGCATTATCAGCAATTTTTAGTGGTTGTGCAGAAGTTACTTGCAAACCAGGTAGTAAATTAGATAAAGACAAAGAACATTGTTTAGTTACAAATAAACCATTAAAAGGTGTTGTTCAAAAAATAAATTGTGAAAATGAAGATAATTGTACAGCTATTGTAAATGACGAAAGAGGAAGATTAATTACAATTACTGCAAATGAAGATACAAAAATTGGAGAAGAAGTTAATATATATTTATATGAAGAACCAGTAAAAAAATAATTCATTTAAGTTTAAATTAAGAAAATTCATTATAATTATACATACTAAAAATGAGCATGGAGATTATAATGAATACAACATTTGAAGAAAATAAAAAAACAGGCAGACTCACTATTACAAATAGTGAAGAATTTATAAAAATATTATCACTAGAAAGTGAAGATTCAACAGAAAAAGAATCTATGGAACACTACGAAGCAATGAAAAAATATGGCTTCAAACAACTACATAATATAGCTACAGATATTCCATTTAATGAATATGAATTCATAATTAATTTTGCAATTGCAAAAACAATTAAAGATTTTGACCCACAATTCAATACAAATCTCCTTTCATTCTTTTGGGATAAATTACGTGGAGAATTATCCGCATATAGATCAAAAAGAGACAGATTACAAGATAAAGTAAATAAACTTATAAAAAATGACGACGGTGTTGACTATATTTATCAAAAAGAAAAAGGAAGTGACGAAAACTTTGTAATTCCAATTGACGAAATGACAATGGAAGAAAAACATGTTCAAGAAGATCTATATTTTAGACAAATGAAAGCGTTAAAAATGGCTTTCAGTGGAATTCCTAGAGAATTGCAGTTAATATTACATGAAGTTGGAAACGGAAAAAAAATTAGAGAAATTGCTAATATATTAAATACAAGTACTTTTGAAGTTTCAAGAAAAAGAAATCAAGGCTTATCACTAATCTTACAAAGAGTTATGAGAAGTAAGCATTTAACTGAAGAAGAAAAAACAGAAATAGCTAACTTACATGACATTCACTTAGAAGAAAATATAGAATTTGAAGATAGCTTATAATAGGATAATTATATATGACAAAATATTCATATATTCCTTCCTATAGATTTAAAACAGGAAGTAAATATAAACAATTAACTGACGAATATCAAAACTTATTTAAAGAAATAAAAGAAGAAAAAATTGACATAAAAAATAATAAAAATTTTTTCATTGGCGTAAAACATATTTCTGATTATATATACCAAGGATTTTTCTATAATGTAAAGCAAAATTATGATTCAAAAACTAATTTAGATAAAATAATTACAAGTATGTATTCTAGATTAAAATCATTTTATGGAACAGAAGAATCCTTTAATGAAAAATATTCAAAACAAATATACGATATAGCTGAAAATTCAATTTTTTATAGTTTAGGTATAGAAAAATATAAAAAAAGAAAATCATTTATATGGACAAAAAAAAATGGTTATTATGAAAATTTTATAAAACATACTTCAGAAAAAGTTTTTAAAACACTTATATTTTTATTTTTAAAAACAGAAATATCAAATTTAGAAATAGAACTTGAAAATACAATTACTGAAAATAATGAAGAATTATCAGCAATAGAATTAATAAAATTAAGTGATCTTAGCGAGTTTATTCCAGAAGAAATAAAAGAAAAAATAATAAATTACTTAGAAAATGAAGACGATAAAAATATTAAACAAATTCAACCATATCTAGATAAAATCTATGAGGTATTAAAAGAAAAAGAAGTTTTAAAATGATTTTTTATATAACAGATAATCCAGAAATAAAAAAAATTATAAAATCAAATATAGAATTAACTTTTCAAATATATGATTGGAGAGTAAATTTAAGTAAAGAAAAAATTGATATAGAAGAAGTAAATTTTCAAATATCTAAAAAAATAAAAAAGAAAATTATAAGAGAAAAAATTTTAAAGAACAAAACAATAATTGCAATTGTTGCACCCTCTAATTATAAATTAATATATGATTTACTTGATATAGAAAAAGAATTTAATAAAAAAATAAAAATCTATTCATGGGATTCATATATTCAAAAAAGAAGAACTATGTTAAAAGTAGATAGAAAAGAAATAAAAAACTTATTCAATGAATATATTCAAAGAGGATATTTAACTAGCTTACTTTATAATAAATTAACATTTTTTAATTTTCAAAGAATAGAACAATTTATTTCTATTATTGCAATAAATATTATAAATCAAATAAATAAAGATAACAAAGAAGAAGAAATAGATATAAATAACTTAAAAACAACAACTCTAATAAATATCTTATTAAATGAAATGAAACCAATTAATAAAATTATAGATATACTAATTTATAATCAAAGAAAATTCAACATAAAAGATCCATTTTTAGGAGAAATTATTTTCCTGAATAAATCTTCTAAATTATATAAGAAAATTGAAAAATTAAATGGTACAAAAATAAGAAAAACAAATATATCTGAATCAATAATTTTATTAAACAAAATCCTACCATTAACAGATATACTTAAAACATTAAGATATTTAGAAGATAATTTTTTTATAAAAACAAATTTAACCAATAAGCAGTTAAATTCAATAAAAGAAGTTTCTATAGAAGATATAAAATATTATTATGACTATGTAGATAAAGATATATGGGATAAAATTTATCAATCAAAAACTTTTTCATTTAATAACATGTTTCCACCTATTGAAGTTGAAGAATTAAATTATGAATGCCCATTATGTGGATCAACAGAATATAATTCAAGTCCAATGCATTTTTTCTGTTCTGACACAAATTGTAAATTATATATCCCTAGAATAATAAGTCCTGGTGGAGTAAAAAAAAGTATATCAGACAATGACTTCTTAAAGTTAATTAATCATGGTGAAACATTAATTAAAAATAAAGTTGGAGGATATAATAAATATTTCTTAATAAAAAAAGACAATAAATTTAAAATAATTCCAAAAATAAATAAAGAAATTAAAGAAAATATTTAATTTATTATTTAATAAAATCTAGATATAACAAATAACATATATTATTATATATGAAAATTAAATAAAGGATAATCTTATGATTAAAATAAACACAAGAAACCCAGACAAAGAAACTATTGTATTAAAACCAGGATTTAAATCTGAAACAATTGAAAATGAATTTATATTTCAATGCTTAGAAGGACTATTTGACAAAAGAATTACAAATAATGGATTAAGATCTTTATATAGAAAACTCCAACATTATAATCTTCCACTATATATAGAAGAGGATATGACTTTTGGATCAAAATTAAGAGATTTTTTAATTGCAATTCAAAAATTGGAAAAGCAAATTGAAATATTCTCTATAAATAAAGAATTTTTAAAAGAATTAAACTATGTAATCTCAAGTCAAACAAAACAAAACAAAATCCTAATAATAGATACACACAATTTCTATCATAGAAATTTTCATGCACTACCAGAAATGTATAACAAAGAAGGAGAACCAACAAGATTACTTAAAGCTTTAACAACTTTATTTAAATGGATTGATTCTCAAGACTATACAAATATCGTATTTGCTTCTGAAAGTGAAAAAAATTTAAGAAAAATTTTTACACAAAAAACATTGGGTAGTGAACAAGCATATAAAGGAACAAGAAAAGAAATTGATCCTTTATTAAAAAAAGAAATTGGAATTTGTGACAAATTCTTAAAAGATATAAATTTTGAAGTCTTAAAATCAAGTGGATATGAAGCTGACGACGTTATAGCTTCAGTAACAAAAGAATTTCTAACAAAAGATCCTCTAAATGAAGCACATATTTTTACAGGAGATAAAGATCTATTACAACTATTAACATTTAATAATTGTAAAATTATTGACGTAAAAACAAAACAACTTCTTGGACCTGAATATTTAGAAGAAAAATATGAAGTAATGCCAGAGCAATTTGTTGACTATCAAGCAATTGTTGGTGATACCTCAGATAATGTTTTAGGTGTACCAGGAATTGGAAAGACTGGAGCAAAAAACTTATTACAAGAATTTTCTTCACTTGAAAATATCATTGAAAATATAGAATCAATAGAAAAGAAAAATGTTCAAAATAAAATGAAAGAAGGCATTCAATCTGCACTTATATCAAAAGACCTTGTTATTATGAGACAATATTTATTTGAAGATACAATTGACTTTTCTTATTTTTCAAAAAAATTCTATGATATCAATTCAATAATAAAAAATTACCTTAATAAATTTGACATAAAATACTAAAAGGTTCTCCTTTTAGTATTTCTTTTTAAGAAAAAAAATAAAAATTCCCCTATTACTATATATCTCATATTTTTCATGAGAAAGAAAATTTTAAAGGATACACTATGGCAACAACATACATGTTGAAAACAGGGAAAGAATTAGAAAATATTTTAATACCAGGAATTCTTTGTGAATATGATAAGGTTTCAGGTAAATATGAACCTCTCTTATTGTGGGCAATTCGTGGAAACACAAATAAAAGTTATTTAACGCAATTTTTACAAGGGAAACAAGCAACTCTAAGAGAAATAAGAAATTCTTATTCAGAAAATAGAGGTATTGTTTCTGGAGGAAAAGAGCTTTCCTTTATAGATTCAAAACCGTCAACAGTATTTGACGGTACTCAGGTCGTATTTGGAAATACTTACAAGTTAAGTAACGTTATTTTAATTCCAAAAACATTAAATGAAGAAGATAGTAAAAAATATTTATTATCTTCATTATCAAAAATGGTTTCTGATAAATATCCAATACCTCTTGAAAAGAATTGGGCGGATACTTTTCTAGATTCCATTATAGAAAGTTCTGTAAAAGAACTTACTTTATTTGGTAAAACACCATATGCAAAAGCTTATTATATTAACATAAATTCTTCTGCAACAGGAGAAGCTCTTAGCTTAGCATATGGAAAATCTGAATTCATAAAGCATTTCAAACGTGCTCCAATGATTCAATCCCTATGGAAAATGATAGATCCTAAAAACAGATTTAATATGAAAGCTTGGGGACCATTTTTAAATGAATTTGGTGGAAAAGACGAATTCTTAAAAATAACTCCTCAACACCAAGAATCATTGGTATACATGTTTGAAACTTTTGGATCAAAATCAGCTGAATTAAAACAACTTTCAAAAGAACATAAAATCGACCTTTATTCAATTCCGTTTAAATCTTCTGCAATTTCAATTGCAAAAGGAGAACTTAAATTTAACGAAGACTTAGCAATAAAAGCAGTTAAAATTGTTCTTGAAGGTGTTACAAGTTTAAGACATAAATCTTTAGCATTCAGCTCATTAATAGGTCTTCTTGGTGAACTAGATTTAAAAACTCTAACAAAAAAACCAAAAGACTTAATTAATAAATTAAGAGGAACAACATACAATCCTCAACAAGGTGCAGAAGGTATTGCTTATGTAGCTGGTGAATTATGGTTAGATATAAATAGATATAAAGATTATGAGTCTGAATATTTACTTTGTATGCCAGAAATCATTAATAGCAGTAGAATCTATCCAACAGTAAACGGTGATATTGGAGGAGGATATACATGGGAATCCATGGATATGGGTAATCCAAGAGCATGGTTTGTTGGACTTGAAACAAACTGCTGTCAGCATTTACATTCTGCAGGTTCTTCTTGTGTAAAATTTGCTGCAAGAAATCCTAAAAATAGTGGAATGTTTAGAGTCATGAAAAAAGGACAAACAATCGCACAATCTTGGTTTTGGATTAATCAAGAAACAGGAGATTTTGTTTTTGACAATATCGAAATTTTAGGTAGTGAAATTAGAGATTCTATTTTCAATGCTTATTTAGATTTTGTAGAAACAGCATTAAAACCAAGAAGAAAAGTATTTGGATATAAAAGAGTAACAGTTGGATTAGGATATAACGACATGGATAGACTTAACAGTCTTGAATCTGTAAGGAATCCTGTAACAATTGAATCTTTACCAAATGGTTTAAATACCTACTCTGACGCAAGAAGACAAGTTATTCTTGCTGATTTCGAAAATGAAGAAAATTAAAGGAAAAATCATGATTAATACAATAATATTAAACAATCCAAACTACTGGAATAGAGCTAAATCAAAAGACATTCTAAATGATATTTTAATTGAGAAAGATCAGAAAGATTCAGATCTTTCTTTAATGGTTGTGAAAAATGAAGGATTATGGACAGAAGATATTGAACATTTAGAAAAAAGGTTTATAATGGAACCAAAAGAACTAATAAAAGTAAATATAGAAGGAGAAGGAACTTTTATATCTTCTTCTCTCCAATTTGTAGGTAAAGATATTATCACTCATATGAAAAATGGATATGTAATGATAATATCTCATGAAATTGCTTCATTAGCTTCACATTTAGAAGAAAGATATTCTAATCTTGTTGATTGGAATGATTTTTCAGAATTGGTTGATCTTAGAGAAGCAAAAGTCAAAAAACACAAAAAGACTAAACCTTCAAAAAAAGATTTTGAAGATCCTGAAGAATTTGAAGAAGCCTCTGTTGAATTTTCTAAAAAACTTAGAAAACTTGAAGAGAAACTAGATCAAGCAAAACGAAATAGAAATCGTTTAAAAGAGGATCTAGGTATGGCGACTTTAATGGGTTCATATCTAATAAATGAAGCATTTTATTTATTTAAAAATGCTGATATGACTTATATAAATAAAGACCAAGGCTTATTAATTTTAAAAATTAATAAAAAAGGGTCTTTTACATATAAGGAATATGATTCCATGACCGAAATTGCAGAAAAATGCAAAGATCATGGAAAACCTGAAGCTAAAGATAAGATCTTTGAACATTTTAAAACATTTAATAAAATTGATTTTAAAATTAAAGTTCCAGTAATGCAGGGTTTTACAAAACCAATTCTAGACGAAGAGGTTTTAGAAGTTAATATTTTAACTTCAATAGATATGCAGGATTCTATTCCTGCAGCTCCAGTAAAACCAAGCATTGCAGCTGCAATGCTTGCTTCAGGTGCTGGCGGAAAATTAGACGAGGAAATCTTTCTTGAAGACGAACCTTGCCTGATAAAGACCGCCATTACACCAATTCAATTAACAGAATCTGTTGATATAAATGGTGTCGAAGAAGTTGTAAAGACTTTTTCATGGGAACCTCAATTAGGCTTATTTAATAAACTAAGAAAAGAGTTCCAAATTCTTACATAATCAGAGTTTTTTCTCTGATTATATCTTTTTAAGATATTTTTTATAATAATTCGTATATTACTTTATATCTCATATTTCCATGAGAAAAAATTTTAAAGGACACATTATGACATTAAGAGACTTTCAGGTTAAATATACTGAAAAAATTTTAGAAAAGTTTGACGCTCCAGCATGGGAGCCAATTTTAGGTCGTTTTGACAACGAATGGATCGCAGAAACAGCTGCAGCAAATAAAAGCTCAAGAAAGCTTTTTAAAGACCAATTAGAATATGTTGTTGGACCTCAATTTAACCTATTTCATAACTTAAATTCAAGAGTCGGTATTATTGCTGCCGAAATGGGTACTGGGAAAACAACTATGTCAAATTATATAGCATATTTGCTATATAAAAAAGAGTACGAACCAAAAGGAAAAGGCATGAGAGTTATGTTCTTAACTTCTGGTTCAAAGCATTTAAATAAAATGCGAAGAGAAGCTTCTGAAATTTTTGGAAATTTAGCTAATATTTATACAATAAAGCTAAAACCAAGAAGAACAAAAGGAGAAATTACTCCAGAAGAAGCAGCTAATATGCCAGTAGAACAAGGTAAAATTAACTATTTTCTATTGTCAAAAGACACTGGTAAAAATAGCTATAAAATCAAAGCCATGAAAGAAGGAATGAAATGTCCTTCATGTGGAAACAACCTTGGCAATAAAAAAACTATTGGAAAAAAAGATATATTCCAATGTTCATGTGGTGAAAAGACTTGGCAAACAATTGGAGGTTCAAGAAGTATAGGTGAAGTTTATAGAAAAATAGCTGGACCTAAGAATAATAAACTTTTTGACTTTTTAATTGTTGACGAAGTTCATGAAATGCAAAATCCTTCAAGCTTACAAAGTTTAATGTATAAATCACTAGTTAGAGTTTCATTTAGAACCCTTGTAATGACAGGTACATTAAGTAATGGATACGCAAGTTCAATATTTCATATCCTATATCCACTATTAGCAAAGCATTTTAAAAAATATGGTGGTTTTGATTATAATAAAATAGGAATGTTTGTTGATTTCTTTGGTTCAAAGAAAGAAACTTCTTCTGTTAAAATTGATTCAAAAGGTTCAAAAAGAAGAACTGTCAAAGTTGAGGAACTTCCTCAAATTAATGATAGAATCATTTCTTTTTTAGCACCATATACAACATGGTTTGCAATAGACGACTTAGATATAGATATGCCAGATCTTCATGAATTCGTAAGAATAGTTGATTTAGACCAATCTATAAAAAATCGTTTTTCTGAATGGAAAAAAAGAGTACTTGAAGCTGGAAGAACAGTGAAAGATTTTAATTCCATGCATTTTAATGCCTCTATTCACTATAGAATAAACAATCCAACTTTCCCTTATATTCAAAAAATTGAAGGTGAAAAAAGATATTTAGAATATGGTGAAGAAGAAGAGGAAATTACTAAAACTGAAATAGAAGTTCCTTTTAATCCACTACCTGAAGACGAACGCTTTAATAAAGAAAAAGAATTAATAAGTATTCTTAAAAAGGAAGTGTCTGAAGGCAGAAGAACGTTAGTTTATGGAGTTTATAATAATTCTACAGGAATATATCAAAGACTTCAAAAAATTATTGAAGAAGAAGGTATTTCAGTAGGATTTCTTCCTGACAATATCAAATCAGAAGATATTGAACAATGGATTATAGATTACGTTGGAGACGTATTAATTCTCCCTCAAAAAAGGGTAGCTACAGGACTTGACTTAGTTATGTTTCATTCCGTAATATTTTACGAATTAGACAAACAATTAAGAATTGTACAACAAGCAAAAGTACGCCCATGGCGTCCAGTTGGCCAAGAAAAAGAGGTTAGAATTTATTATTTAGCATATGCTGGTAATCAAGAAAAATCTTTAAAATCTATGGCACAAAAAATGAGAGCTGCAGCAACAGTTGAAGGAAAAATTGTAGATAATGATAGTATTGCCGCTATTTATGACTACAATCCTGAACTAACTGAAGCAATTACAGAAATCGCAAACAATATAGAAAATGGTGAAGTTGAAAGTGAACTTGTTCGTAAAAAATCAAGTAACTTATCAGAATTTTCACAATTCTATATTGAAATGCTTGAAAAATATTCTGAAGTTGAAGAAACTACTGAAGCTGAAGAAACTACTGAAGTTGAAGAAACTGCTGAAGCTGAAGAAACTACTGAAGCTGAAGAAACTACTGAAGTTGAAGAAACTGCTGAAGTTGAAGAAACTACTGAAGTTGAAGAAACTACTGAAGTTGAAGAAACTACTGAAGCTGAAATAACAACACCAGAAGAAGTTTTAGTTGCAAATAATATTAATTGCAATTATATAAAAATTCCTGAAGGTGGAGGTCAAGCTCTGTTCGATTGGGATAATTTGTAGCATTTAAGCTACAAATTATCTTTCTTTTAGAATCTATAATTTAAATTAATACCTATACCATGATTATCTTGCTGTTCAGTTAAACTATTTTCAATAGAAGAATCTTCTTCTGTTCTATAAGAAAACTGATATTGACTTCTACTATATCTATAAAATATATCTATATCAACATTATTTGTTACTGGATAATTTGCCCCTAAAATTAAATTAATATTTAAAAGAGTAGTGTCTTCAGTATATGTCATTTTAGTTGGAGTCAAAACAGCTTCGTCAGTAACAAATGTCAACTTATTCACACTAGTAGATATTGTTTTAGAATCTCCAGAAACTGGCTGATATCCAAAACCCATTTCAGCACCAAGATATAATTTCAATTTAGGTACACTCGAAATTATATGTCCACCCCATTCACCACCAAAACCTAATCCAAGTTCATTATTTTTATCACTATTTGACCAACCAAATAAATAAACTTTTATAGCTTTATCCTCAGTAACTATACCAAATTTTAAATCAAATTCAGTTCCGCCTTCACCAACAATTTCTGATAATGGTTGAACACCGAGAATTTTATTTTCTTCTGAAGAATTTTCAATTACACCTAAAGATAAAAAATAACTATTAGAACTATAAGAACTAGAATAGCTAGAATTATTAGAATGCTTTGATCTTGCAACTTGATATGGTTTTCTAGAAAAATATGGACTAGCAAATAAAGAAGAACTAAAGATTGTTAAAGTGATTAATAAGATTATTTTTTTCATAATATTTCCTTTTCTTATATATAGAATAAATATAACGAAAAGAAACTTAAAATACACTTAAAAAGTATTTTTTTTAAAAAAAATACTATAATTTAACAAAACTTTACTAAAAAGGAGATTAAAATGTTTGAAGTTTGCTTAGAAACTCTATTAAGTGGAATAATTTCAGTAAGTGGTCCACAACTAATAATAAATGAAAACAATAATTTATATTATACAAGTGCAAACAGAATAGAATATGTAATTCCAGACAAATATAATCAAATTACATTATGCCAAGAACCGGAAAGATTTAACACGAAAACAAAAAAACCATTTATTATGTTAAAAACTATTGAATAAAAAGATTAATTATAAAAGAAATCCAATTTTTTGATAAAATAAATAAATTTTGTAAAGAGGTAATAAAAAATGAATAAAACACTAAATAAAGTTGAAGAAAAGAAAAACATTTTTAAAAAAAGCATTTTCCTTTTAATAACATTTTTTTCAACTATATTATTTGCTGATACAAATAATTGGCAAAATACTTCAGACGCTGATTTTGATCCACTTATTACATTAGCTTCAGATTGGATAGCAGGAAATATAGGAAAAACACTAGCTTTAATAGGATTTGTTGCAACATTTGTCGCCTATATAACAACACATAAAGGATCTGTTCTATTTATTGGAGTAGTATTTTCATTCATAGCTGGTGGACTAGTTGGAATTCTTGGATCTTTTTTCAACATAGGAACTCTTGGTTTTACACCAAGTATAGAATAATTTTAAAAAACTAGATTAGATTTAAAAAATAGATTATAATTTTAAAAATAAAAAGAATTGGAGATTTAAATATGAAAAAACTTACAAAACTATCATTAATTGCATTAACTCTTGCAACAGCTGCATTTGCTAGCACACCATTATCAAAAACAGATATTGATAAATTAAAAAAAGAATATCCACAACTTATTGGTAAAAAAGGCATTACAGTAAAAAAAGGTATTGATCAAGGAAAATTTAAGCAAATTGAATTAGAAATCCAAACAAGAAGAGGACCTCAAACATTTGAAGTATTTGTTGTTGACGGAGTAGATAATCTTGTATTTGCAGGAAGTGCTTTTGATAAAGCTGGAAATAAATACAGTTTACCAGTAAATGAAAAAGCTATTAAAAACGGTGTTGCATTTGAAATGGGAACAGGACCTGAAGTTTTATATCTAGTAACAGATCCAGAATGCCCTTATTGTCAAAGACTTGAAAAACAAATCAAACCAGAAGCCTTAAAAAAATATACTATAAAAGTTATTCCAATGCCTCTTTCTTTCCATAAAGAAGCAAAACCAATGTATACATATATTTTAGCAGGAAAAGATAATAAAGAAAAATCTGAAAGAATGCATAAAACAATGACTGGTGATAAATCATATAAAGATTTTAAACCAACAGAAGAACAAAAGAAAGCGGCTAATGAAATATTCAAAAAAGGATATGCTGGAGCAAAAGAACTTAAAGCTGGTGGAACACCTTCTTTATATAACTCAAAATTTCAAAAAGTATCTCAAGGTATTTTAATTGAAAACAATAATAAGTAGGAAACCAATCCTACTTATTATCTAAGTAAATATCTAAAGCATATTTAGCTAAAAAATAAGAATCAACTATATCTTCAAACTTCTTAATTGACTTAATCCTACTTTTTTCCTTTAAAATTAAAATATCACAATCAGAAACACCTTCAAACATTTCCTCTTTTGAAGCATTTCCATTTCCTGTTGCATATTTTTTCAATTTCTTAATATTTACAACAGAATAAGGAATTTTTAATAAAAACATTCTATTTAATAATGTAAAAAATAGTCCAGCCAACAACCTACCATTATTAGAATTAGCCTTAAAAGCTAAATCTTCTATACATATAAAACCAGGTCTATATTTTTCTATTTTTTCATGTATTTTATCAACAATATAATTTATTCTAACCTCAACAGGACCATTATTAACTGTTTCTATAGAAAATGAATCCAATATACTATATTTATTATTAAATCTATCATACTTTAAAATACAACAACCAGTATGAGTCAATGATTGATCAATACCCATAAAAATATCTGTATCAAAATTAAATTTATTTTCAATATTATAATTCATTTTATCAATCCTGATTCATATGCAAATTGAGAAATCCTCATTGGCTGCTCATTTCCAAAATAATAACTAGCACCAGAAACAAACAATCTCTCTTCAGCACGAGTTATTGCAACATAAGCAAGACGACGTTCTTCTTCTAAATCTTTACCATATAAATTTTTACTACTTGGAAAAACACCTTGAGAAAATCCAACTAAAAAAACATTTCCAAATTCTAAACCCTTAGAAGCATGAACAGTCATTAAATTAACTTTACTCTCCTCCTTATCTTCCTTCTCACCCTCTAACGCAACTGTTTCCAAAAAATCTTCTAAAGAATCAAATTTTAAACAAAGTTCTTCAACCATATTAATTATCCTCATAGAACTCATTGCATTATCATACATATTATCAGATATTTTCTCCCCATTCAATCTCTTATTTATATTTATTTTATGAACCTTTGATATACAATTCTTATAAAAAAAATCCTCAATAAATTCATGAAACGATTTTTCTTTAAGTTCCTTAAAAAAATATTTTAATTCTCTATTAAAAGAAGCCACTTTGTCTACAGAATTTTTGCCAAATCCCTTTAAATCAAATTCTTCTTCTTTTACATAAGATATTAAATCTAAACCAAGATTCTTTGCCTCATTTTCAAATTCTATTAATCTTTTCTCCGTAACAACTTTAGCAGATATCAAAATTTTAGAAAATGCTAATTGATTATCAGGATTAGCTAAATATTTTAAATAATTTAAAATTTCTAATGCAGCCTTACGCTCTAATAATGTTTTTCCATTATGAATTTTATAAGGTATATTATTTGATATTAATTCAACTTCAAATCTTCTATTTAAATGATTAGAACGATATAAAATAGCTATTTTTCCATAAGGAATTCCATAAGAATGACGCAACTTAATTATACTTCGTACAACATGCTTAACCTCTTCCTCAGGCGATTTAAAAAAAGAACATGATACAAATCCCTTATTATCTTTAAAAGCAACCAGATCCTCTTTAAATTCATGTTTTTGACCTGAATGTTCTAACAATTTGTTAGCCTTTTTTACAATTTTTTTTGTAGACCTATAATTTGTCTTTAAATTAATTCTTACTGTCTTCTTTCTTTCTTTATGAAAATTTAAAATAAAATCAATTTTAGCTCCACGCCAACCATAAATAGATTGACTATCGTCACCAACTACACAAATATTTTCATGTTCACCCAAAATTAAATTTAATAAAGTTAATTGAGAATAATTAGTATCTTGAAATTCGTCAACCATTATAAATTTATAATAATTTCTAATATAATTTTTAATATTTAAATTATTTTGTAAAATATAAATAGGTATATTTATAATATCGTCAAAATCAACCATATTATTTTCTCTTAAAACATTTTTATATCTAATATAAAAATCAACTATTTTATATATATATCTACCGTTCATTTGACAACCAAAAGCTTCCTCAAATAAACTCTCACCTGAATTATCTATAAATTTAAATACTTCAGAATAACATTCTTCTCTATTAAAATAACCTATTAAATCATTTTGAAATTGAGAAAAAATAGACACAATTTTTTTAATTTTTATTAATTCAATTTCTTTTTTAGTAAAGAATTCTAAAACAATTTTTTTTAATATAGCCTCTTGGTCACTTTCGTCAGCTATATTAAATTTTATATTTAATCCATATTGAGATAAAACCCTCGAATCAATATTTTTTAAAAATTTTACACCCCAAGAATGAAATGTCGTAAAATTAGGCTCAACACCACTCCAAAATCCATGATTCATTAACATTTTTATACCACGCTCTTTCATTTCTCTTGCAGCTTTATTTGTAAAAGTCATAACAAGAATTTCATTAGGATTAGCAATCTTAGAAGCAATAATATTAGTTGTTCTACTAACTATTGTTTTAGTTTTTCCACTACCAGCACCAGCTAAAATTAACACAGGCCCATAAAGTGTAGTTGCAGCTTTATACTGTTCCTTATTCAAATCTTTTAAAAATTTTTTCAAAACAATTCCTTTTAAATTTTTATTATTTTATCTAAAAAAAACTTAATTATAATTAAAAAGAGTTGTTTTGATATAATTAGAAACTATCAAACTTTAATGGAGATAAAAAAAATGATAAAAAAAATATTAATATCAATTCCACTACTTTTAACAATAAATCAGCAACTTGAAGCAAGAAAACTTCCAGATTTAAATATATGCGAAGAAAATTTCTTAGAAAATGTTGAAGATAGAAGTGATTTTTATAAAGAAATAAAAGAAAAAGAATTTAAAACGAAATTATATAATAAAAAACTACAACCAATAGCAAATAGATTAAAAGAAAATTTATCAAAAAAATTATACGATACAGATTCTTTAAAAAAATATTTAACAATCATTTTAAATGATAAGTATAATGGAACTTCAAAAAGAAAATTTAAACCAACTATACTAAGAGAAAGAGCTTTCACAAAAAATATTTTATTAAATATTTTATTCTCACTTGAGTTAAATCAAAATAAAGATATTATTCTAAAATATTACAAACAAGCATTAAAAGACGAAAGATTAAAAAAACTATTATTTTCATACAATTATACAAATTTTAAAATACTTGAACATTTAGATTTTTTTAAAAATGAAGAACAAAAAGAAATTTTTTCAGATAAAATAATTCATAATGATAAATTCAATGAAATTATAAGCCTTTACTTTACATTAACAGATACTGATAATATGGATATATTTTCAAGCACAAAAGAAGAAAAAAAATATAAAAGAAAAGTTGAAAAAATATTAGAAGAATGTCATTTTGAGAAAAAGATTTTAAATAAATCCTCAAAATATAAATTACTAGACATAATTGAATTATTTAATTATTCAATCCTATTTCCGAAATATAAACAAGATTTAACTAAATATTATTATGCTATTTCCTATAAAGAAAATAACTGGTTATTCCTAAACTACTTTTACAATCATAGACATGAACATTATATAAAAGCAACTAAAAATTTAGAATTATTATATGGATTAGAAAATAATCCTAAATATTTAAAATATCTACTAATAAATGAATATTTAAACTCTGCAACAGAAGCAACTAATCTAGGAGAACATATATTAGCTTGGAAATATTCTGTAAAAGGACTAAAATTAATATATAAAAATAAAACATTTTCAAAAGAAGATAGAAAAAAAATAATAAAAATGAAAAAAATACTTACAAAAAAAGCTGAAAGAATAATAGATCTATTAATGCAAAATAATGAAAGTAGGAATGCTAATAAAATTAATTTAGTTACACAAAAATTACTAAACAAAGTTATATATTAAAAAAAATGGAAGACTTAACAATAAAATATTACAAATATATATTAGATTATATTTGTAATATAGTTTTTTCACCAGGTGCAATTGCAGCAATGATAATACTATCTATTTTTATAGCAATAATAATTCTTTCAAAAGATTTAAACTTTGCTGAAAAAATAAAAAATAAAAATCTATTTATAAAAATAATATCAGACTTTTTAATTGCATATATAATATCTTTATTAATAATATCTACATTAATTTTTTATTTACTAGAAAGAGAAACAACAACTCACAATAAAAATATCATAAAAAATATTATAAAGGAAAAACCAACTCCAAGATTTATAGAATACGATAACCCATTTTTATTAAAAGAAGTAACAGATAGTAAAAATATAAACAAACAACAATTTAATCTTTTCCTAAAAAGATTAACGAAAAAAAATAAAAGAAAATTAACTTATATTGACTTTCTTTTTTTAATAAATGCAGATATAGACTAATTCAAGTCTATATCCTTGAAGAAATATTCATATAAATTTCATTAGATTTTTTTAATCCAACAAATCTATAAATGTCAACACCCTCTTTAAACAAAATTAAAGTAGGAATAGCATTTACTCCAAGACCAGAAACTGTATCAATTCCAATATCCATATCTATAAAATAAATAGACTTATTAATTTGATCCAAACTTTCTAAACCAGACAAAACATTCTCAATTAACATTTCACTTTGTTTATTCCAAGAAGCACCAATAATTAAAACAAAACTTTCTTTACCTTCAATCTTTTCTTTCAAAGAATTTTCATTAATATCTATATCAACTAATTCCATATTTTCCAACCTTTATTTTCAATAATGATACAAAAAATATTCTTAAAATTTTATTAAACGATTTTTCTTAAAAAATAGAAAATAAATATATCCTCCCTCTTTAATAAGCTTTATTATATAAGCTTTAATAAGCTTTAGGACACCCTTTAAAACACGCTGGCAAGGGGCCTACAAAGGATTAACTATTACCATTTCCGCACGAAATATTACTATTTCCGCACAAAAACAGCTTTTAATATTACCATTTCCGCACGAAATATTACCATTTCCACACAAATATTACTGTAATACAATAAGTAATATTTATGAGGAAATAGTAATATTATCCAAATATTACTTTATTAGGCATAAGTAATATTTAAAATTAAAAATGATATAATTAATAAAAAATTAAAAGGACATAAAATGGAATTAGAGTCATTAACAAATAGAGATATAATTAAACAAAGTCACAGCTTAAATAACGCTTCATATAAATTAAGTTCATTAGCAACAGATATTATTTTTGCAATGATAAGTGAATTAAAGCAAGAAGACAAAGATTTTAAATTATATAAAATAACATTAAGAGAACTAGAAAAGAAGATAAACAAGAGAATAGATTCAAAATATTTAAAAAAATCTGTTAAAGACGTAATGAGTAATCCAATTGGAATAAAATCAAAAGACGGGAGCTTTACTTATATTTCCTGGGTATCTATCTTTAAATTTGATTCTAACACAAATGAAATTTCTTTTAGATTTGATTCAGAATTAAAGCCACTTTTAATAGAAATACAAAATAGATTTGTTTTATCTCATTTAAAAGAACTATCCTCTCTTCAAAGTGAATATTCAAAAAGAATATACAATCTAATAAAACAATGGGAATCAAGAGGATATTTTAAAGTAGAAGTATCTGAACTTCAAGATATTCTACAGGTTCCCAAAAGTTTATTAACCTATTCAAATTTCAAATTAAAAGTCTTAAAACTATCAATAAATCAAATTAATTCAAATACAGATTTAAAAATATCACTAAAAGAAGAAAAAATAGGAAGAAAAGTAAATACTTTAACTTTTTTTATAACTCGAAATAAAGTAGATAATACAAAAAAATCTAATGAGAATAAAAAAAGTTTTTCAAAAAATGGCGTAAAAGCATTAAATAATTGGCTATCTGACTAATTTTTTTAAATAAAATACTTATACTACAATCTAACTCATTTATGAGATTTTAATAAAAGGATAAATTATGGAAAATACAAAAGACATAATTAAAAAAATAAAAGACTCTGGAAAAAATATAATTGTTTTTTCTGATACAGAAACAACAGGTGTTGAAGAAGAAGATAGAATAATTCAAATAGCTTATGCAATATATTCTATTACAGAAAAAAATACAATAGAATTTTTTTCATATAAAGAGGAATATATAAAAGCACCTCTTGATATTAAACCTGGTGCCGCCGCAGTCCATGGAATTTGGAAAGAAGATTTAAAAGGATCTAAGTCATGGGAAAAAAGTGAATCTAAAAAAGATTTAGAATTACTAGAAAAAGAAGGTGCATACATATGCTTTCATAATTCACCTTTTGATATAACAATGTTAGAAAAAGAAAATATTTTCTTTGAAAAAACAAAAGTTATTGATACGTTAAGAATAGCCAGACATATCTTCAAAAATGATAATAAAATTGAAAGCAAAGGTCTACAATGGTTAAGATATTATTTTGACTTTGACTCAAAAAAATCATTCAAAAAAATAATTAAAGATTTTGGAATTGATAGATTAAGACCTCATACAGCTTTATCAGATATAGTTGTATTAATTTACTTTTATGATTTTATTTCAAAGAAAAAATTTATAAAATCTTTATCAGAATCAATTGATTTATCATTAAAACCAATCCTTGAAGATAAAATATCATTTGGAAAAGTATTTGAAAAAGGTACTTTATATTCAGAAGTTATTACTTCAACATATGAACAATTTGGCAAAAAGAAAAAAGGAATTTCTTATTTAAATTGGGCTATGAAAAATATGGAAACATTATCTTTCGATCAAAAGTATGCAATTTCATATTTTACTTTAGAGGCAATAAAAAAAGGTGATATATCAATAGCTGATAAAGAAACTTCACCAATGATATTATTTGCTGCAGCATTTATACCTGAATTTAAAGATTTCTTAAATAAAAAAGGTTTCGATACAAATAAGCAAAAAGCTATAGTAAACGAATCTATAAAGAAAAAAATAGAATTATTGTATAATAGCAAAATAAAAGAAGATAAAGAAAAAGCTATTAAATTAAAAAAAGAATATGACTTTTTTTCATTCTATTTAAATTATATACAGGGATAATCCCTGTATCCTTGGAGGATATTTTTTATGTTTGGAAGTTCTAATAATAATGAATTATCAAGTATATTTGCTCAACAATCAAATAATCAAGAGGACGACTTATTTTCTATATACTCAAAAGATAATTCAACTAACTCAACTAATACACAAGGAAATCAAGAAGCAAGTATCTATCAATCAGAATATAACAAACCCTCTTCAATCTTCGATAAAGAAACAAAAGAAGAATCCTCTCTTAGCTCAATATTTAATGAACCAACAAAAAGTGAACAATTAGAAATTGAAACTAATTCAAGTACTTATTCAGAAAATAATGAAAATTTATTTAATATTAGAGCTTCTAATTATGGAAATCTTTCAGCTGTTGATAAAATGAGAGGGATACAAAGTAATAGACTGAATATAGACGACGAAGTTACTATTTCAGAAATGTATGCTGATTCTTCATTAGATTCAAGAGTTGGTGGAGGACAATACAATAGAACAATAACAGATATTTATACAAAAGACGAATTATATAATGAATTTTATGGATTAAATACAGACGGAAAAATAGATACTAAAGAAAACTATCAAATAGATACAGAATCACCAGAACAAGAATTTGGAAAAAATAATGAAGTTTTAAATAAAACATTTGAATCTGTTATACAAAAAGATAAAAATTTAATTGAATCTGCTTTTACTGAAAACAATTCGACTGCTACAGAAGATAGCGAAGCATTAAAATCCGCAAACCAAACTATAAACAGAGATTCTATTGAATCTGCTTTTGCCGAAAATAATTCGACTGCTGCAGAAGATAGTGAAGCATTAAAATCCGCAAATCAAACTATAAATAGAGATTCTATTGAATCTGCTTTTGCCGAAAATAATTCGACTGTTGCAGAAGATAGTGAAGCATTAAAATCCACAAACCAAACTATAAATAGAGATTCTATTGAATCTGCTTTTGCCGAAAATAATTCGACTGTTGCAGAAGATAGTGAAGCATTAAAATCCGCAAACCAAACTATAAATAGAGATTCTATTGAATCTGCTTTTGCCGAAAATAATTCGACTGTTGCAGAAGATAGTGAAGCATTAAAATCC
>Ga0256828_1000004_pt1 | contig 224467 bp, 350 predicted proteins | sample CV88metaG_FD_185993 | JGI IMG/M metagenome (GOLD analysis project Ga0256828, IMG submission 185993) | Hydrothermal vent microbial communities from East Pacific Rise, Pacific Ocean - CV88 | ecosystem: Environmental > Aquatic > Marine > Hydrothermal vents | place: Pacific Ocean: East Pacific...
TGCTATCACACAAGCAGAGGAAAAAGTTAAAAATGAACTTTCAACAAAAGCTGATTTAGAAGCTGAAAAAGAAAGTCTTGAAAAAGTGCTTATGGAAGTAATGCAAAAACAAGCTCAAGCACAACAAGCGGATCAACAACCAAATGAAGCATCTGGATACGCTGAAAAGGTTGATGATTCAGATGTAATTGACGCTGAAATCGAGTAAATTTGAGCTATATCTATTTCAAAGATGGGAAACCTATTTCCCATCGTTCTGCTATAAAAATTCTATTTAATCCGTTGTTAAGAAGATTATTTGGAATTGCTATAGCATCTGAAATAGATAATAATAGATTCAAAAGGTATAAGATTATAAAACAAAGTGAGCCAAAAGATTGGTCATTTAAAATACCTTTTGAATATGATTACAGAATAAAACAATAAGGAGTTAGAAATGGCTACAAAAGTTCACGAAGATTTAACTGAAAATGAAAAATTAGATACAGTTGAAGTGGAAGAAAGAGAGCAACCAGATGCCCCTGATGAAATTACAAAACTTAAAGATAAAGTTAAAGAGTTAGAAGATGAAAATCTAAGAACTCATGCTGAATTTCAGAATGTGAAGAAAAGACTTGAAAAAGAAAAGTTACAAGCTATCAAACATTCACATGAAAAGTTTTCATTGGATTTACTTGAAGTGTTAGATACTCTTTACTTAGCAGAAACGGCTATTAAAGATGAAAAAGAAAAAGAAGGTATTTCTAATACAATTAAAAAATTAGAAACGGTTTTTAAAAAATATAATATTACAGAAACACTTTATGATATTTTTGATCCAAATGACCACCAAGCAATTCAAACAGTTGAATCTGATAAAGAAAGTGGTGAAATTGTAGAAGTACACCGTAAAGGTTATAAAATCCATGATAAAATTTTAAGACCTGCTATGGTTTCTGTTGCGAGTTAAGGAGATGATTATGGAATTTGCTAAAAAGTTTAAGGAAAAGCTTAAAAAATATGACGATTTAACCATGAAAGATAAGAAAAGTATTCTCCAATCTAATCTTGAAAAAGTTAAAGGGATTATAACTAGGTTAAAAACTAAAGAAGATAAATTCCAAAAATCACACCCTCAACATGATCCAAAATATAGTGGTTCTTGGGATTGGTAGGTAAAATATGAAAGAATTATATAAAACATTAGGTGTTCAGGAGAATGCTACTGAACAAGAGATTAAGAAAGCATATAGAAAGTTAGCCAAACAGTATCATCCTGATAAGTGTAAAACTCCTGAGTGCGAGGAAAAGTTTAAAGAAATCAACGCAGCTCATGAGGTTCTTTCTGATAAAGAAAAGAGAGCACAATACGATCGAGTAGGTGATGCTGCATTTGGACAGGGTGGCTTTCATCAGTATTCTCAACAGCATGCTGATGTAGACATTAGTGATATTCTTAATCAGATGTTTGGACAAGGTGGTTTTGGGAGAGGATTTAAGTCTTCATTTGATCCATTTGGACAGGCAGGATTTAGTAACCGACCTATAAATTTAGATAGAGTTATTAGGGTTAGGATACCATTAGAGAAAGCTATCACAGGTGGTAAAATGAACATCGAAGGTGATACAGTTACTATCCCAAAAGGTGTTGGTCAGGGAACTAAATTAAGAGTTAAGGGGAAAGGTCATTCTCACGAAGGGAAAACTGGTGATTTGTACATTCAGCTTGTAATTTCACCAGATATGAACTTTGATTTAGAGGGGAATACAATACATACTTCTTTAACTCTTAATATCAAAGAAGCAATCTTTGGGAGTTCTAAAGAAATTGATTTGTATGGTGAAAAGATAAAAATCAAGACCCCTAAAGATATTAAGTATGGACAACAACTTAGAGTAGCTGGAAAAGGCTTAAAAGGTGGAAACCTAATAGTACATGTAATTTATGAGTTACCTAAATCAACAGAAATTAAAGAATCTGATTTAAATTTTATAAAATAGTTAGATGAATTCTTCAGGGAATTCATCTTCTAATGCTTCAATCATTTTTATATAAGTTTTTATATATTCCTTTGATTTTATACCTTCATCAACTAAATATACTACCATTTTTTTAGCACTTTCTACTTCGGCTTTAATAGCTGATCGTCCAATACACTCATATCCCCATATGTTTTGAGCAGTACGAGATTCTGTATCACCGGTTACTGAATCAATGTCAAATGGATAATTAATATTCACATAATATTCTTTATATTTCATTAATCCTCTTTAATTCAAATTAAGTTTTTATATGATATAATACCAAATATTAAATTAAAAAGGTCTTAAAAAATGTACGAACTTAAACCATATTTTTATAAAAAATTAAATATTCCCTCTGAAGAAGATTATATTTCTAAACAGTTCTCAAAAATGCCACCATCGAATGATTATAAAGTTATAAAAGAAAAGGAACAAGAACTAAGAAAATATTATTTTAAAATAATCAACTTTATTAGAAACAAGACTAATGCTACGGATGAAATAAATAAAAAAATTGAAAAAATGAATTTGATTCATAATTTACCATATTTTAAGAAATTACTATTAGTTACCTTTGTAGAAGAATATGAATTCCATTCATCTCATAACCCATTTGATTATGAAACAAAACCTAAATCTTTTAAAGATATAAATGATTATCTATTGATACCTCCATTAGATTATCTCAAAAATTATCTTGAAAAAGTTGAATCGTATAATAAGCGGTTTGACAGTTTAATTGAAAAATTGATGGTATCAGTCAATAGTTTTAGTGATAAATTTACTAAGAATAGAATTTTAGTAAAATATCTACAAGCGATTAAGCAAGATAATAGGTTGGAATCTATTTTTTATATGGGTGTAATAAAGCCTCATATTAAATTAAAAATTTTTCATAAAGAGAATCTTTTATTACCGTTTAATAAAAAGAGATTTGATTTAATAGAAAAACTATTTACTAAATTTGGAAATGGTAATTATTATAAGTATGGTGAATTATGGGATGTTTATTATCAAGATGATTTGAATAAGGTATTGCAATTTAATAAAGACGAAGTGTTATCATTATATGATTTAGTAATGTCCGATAAAATTTCTGCGAGATTGAACCAACGAGTTATTTTGCTTATTTTGATAGAATTATTGAATAAGCATAATGAAAGTGAGTTAGTAGAAAATTTATTTTTGAAATTTTATTACGTCTTTAATAAAGTAGTTGTTGGTCGAATGGATTTTGATAGCTATGAAGATGATGATCTTTGGTTTATAAGACAAAATGTATCAACTGAAACTTATAACAAGATTGTAGAAATTATAAAGTCGAGAAAAGATTAATGAAATCTGAAAAAATATATACTCCCAACGGTCTTTATTTAACAAAATCTGGAAGATTACATATTCCTTGTAAATTCAATGATATTAGAATACCGGATAGTTTAGAAAATAAATATGTTGTAATAGTTGCATATGGTGGAAGAATCAACCTTAAAAAAGTAGGGAAAGTTATTAAGGAGATAGAACATAATTATGGTTCACAAGCTTGTTTCTTACCTCCTAAATTTTCTACTATTAAATCGTATGAGATTGAATTACTTGATGGTACTATCGTTTCGGATATTTATAACGATCAAGTTTATCCTTTAACGGGTGGAGAGTTAGAGGACATATTAAATTTTATACAAGATTAAGTATAAATTTAATATAATTTAATATAATTTAAAAAAATAAGAAGGATTAAAATGGATTTTGGTATTGTAACAGGTTTTTTCGCCGCAATGGTATGGTGGGAGATTATTATTTTTGTCGGGTTATTTATGGTATTCTCTGCGTTCGTATTTGATGAACGAGGTAGTATCCCTTTTATTGCTGCAGCAATTATGCTTTTTGTTGATTGGACTGGGAAAGGACCAATAATTTCATTCCATTCTACTTTAGATAGTTGGATATGGATTCTAGGATATTTACTAATTGGATTGATTTGGTCTTTCTTTAAATGGGGTAGATATGTTAAATATGCTATTGACAGATATGATGATGAAGAAGATGTTCGTCGGAAATTAAAGCAATTTTCAAATGACACAATCGCCTATTGGATTATTTGGTGGCCATTTAGCTTAATCGGATTTATTTTTGAAGATGCAATTGATTGGGTTATTCATAGATTTAAAGGAGTTTATAATCTTATTGCAGATAAGATGATTGTATCTGCTTTAAATTCAAAAAAATTGGATACTAATAGTTCTAATCTTGAAAAAAAAGTTAAAACAAATTTGGAAACTGATTGGAGGACTTAAATCCTCCAACTAAGGAAATATAAATGTACTATGAAACACATATTACTTACAATAAACCTCTTTCACATATACGTAATCTACTACCAAATTTAAAATCGACAAAGCAACAAATTATTTCTGTAAAAATTATTAAAACTGAATCAATGACAGAAAATAATAAAGGTGTTTATTGTGTATTAAAAGATTATAATTTTGAAACTATTGGTTTTATATCGACTACTCGCAAAGCTGCTTATGATATAGCACTTAAACATTGTGTACTTCCAGAAGAGAATAGTAGACTAATATATGATTTTAAAGCTATGGATGATAGAAAAGAAATTTTAGAGACAGTTTCTAAAGATTTTCCAGAGTTATTAATATGATTACTGTGTTGGAACTATTATATCTTAATCGTACAGACCAAACTATTCTACATACATTATATACTGATAATGTTTTGATAGGTATGGATTTATATGAAGTTGATGAAGAATTATCATCAAAAGCGATAACAGAATCAACTTCTATTAATGTATCAGATCAGTTTGAAAAACTTATTATTAAAGGTGAACGTAAAGCTGTATTGATAGAAGCATTAAAAACATTTAGACCCCCAAAAGGGGAATGTGTAGAAAAATTTGATGCCGAAGATGATAAAGAAAAAATACTAAAAATAATTAGTGATGAATATCCAGAACTAATTATTTAAAAAAATGTAAAATATATTATATACCAATAAAAGAGGAAACAATTGACAAAGCAAGAAAAAGAGTTAGTGAAAAAAATTGAGGCTGTAATGGCTAGAAAAAAGATTGATGGAAATCCACAAGATTTTTATTCAGTTGAAAAAAAATCAACTAACAATTATGAAGGCACAGTTGAAGTCGGAAATATATTTATAATCGCAAAGGGTAAAGATATTAAATCGACGATTAAACAGTTATCAAAAGAATTAAATTAGAAGGTAAGTATGAATACTATCATAGAAACGATTTTAGAAGAAAGATACCCAGAATATAAAATGTTACCGATCATTGAAGATTTAGATATGGATAATCCACGAGAAGATTTCTGGGATAATCTATCTGAAAAAGAGGTTTATGATATTAATAAAGAATACCTAGAAAAAATCGCTAATCCTAAATATGATTATCTTGTGTGTTGGGAACCTGGTAGATTAAATGAAGATGAAAAAATTACCGATTTTAACTCTCTTTATGAATTTGATTATAGCTGGTGGGATTATCAAAAGCAGGCTAGATATGATAGTGTTACAGAATATAAAGAATGGATGGAAAAGGGTAGCGAATATTGGACACCTGAAAGAGTAGCTACAACTATTAATGAATTAAATGCAGAATATGAAAATGGTTATTCAATTTATTGTACAGGAGATTGGATTCGTTTAATTGAATATGGTATTTTTAGATACGCTCAAATTATCTCTGCTAAATGGTTTATATATTATCGTTTAGAATCTTTAATTTCAGATCTACAAGATAAATATTTGCCATATTCTCTTAATGAAGAAAAGATGGATTTTACCCAGCTTTTAAATGAACCAGATCCAACTAAGAAATATAAAGCGAACGGTAGAGAATTAGAATTAGAATCTTTACAAGAAAAAATTAGAGAATATGAGAGAAAACAATTAGGACGAATTATAGATAATGAGATGAAAAAATATAATTTTTCTGGTAAAGTATTTCGAGAAGATAAAGGTTACAATGAAGGAAAAGATTTTGATCCTTTTACAAGTTATATTTTTTGGGATGAAGAGTCATTAAAAAATATAAATCCTAAATCATTTGTTAAAGATATTAATGCTAATTTGGAAGATATTGATAAATTAGAGTCTATTATAAAAGACTTAGAACATATAGTTGAAGATGATTTTATGAGATTTTATAATGCAAATAGAGATAGATACTTATCAAAATAATAAATTATATTATGGTATGAAAGGTTCTGATCAACGTACTAGATTATTGGCATTTAGGCGACAAAAATTCATGAATACATTTCTAGATGATTACCCTGATATTTATTTAAAATTACAAACTAATGAACTTATGTTTCTAAAAATTATATATCAAATGAGAAAATTAAAATTTAATGATATGTCGAAGTTAGTATATTCAATGAATAGTAGTTATTTAGAAGTAGTGAATACTAAAGAGTTTAAACTTTTAATTAAAAGGTTTAAACATTACTTAAAATATGGTGAAAATACAAAAGAAGAGCTAAAAGAAGTTATGAGTATAAATTTTAGAGCTCTTCCATCATATTGGTAATTTACTCGTTATTCTCTGAAGCTGTTGGAGCCTGAAATTTATCTATTTTCATATACTCGATATAATATTTTTTTATACCATTAACTTCATCTTTTTCATTTTCAAATCCTGCATCAGTAATAGAAAATTTATTCATTGGGTTATTCTCTAACTCTCTTAGTGTAAAATTATCTAGTTTTATATACAATCCATCATCATCATCAAATTTTACTTCTGGTGCTTCTGAGTTAAAAATTCTTTCTAATTCATTTTTAACCATATCGATTTTAATGAAGTTATTTGGATAAATTTTTGTTTCTAGTAGATCTTTTAATTTCATATTATTTCCTTTTTCTTTTATTTATCAAAATACAAATATATCTTGGACATCTTTTGGTAAATATTGTGGATCATCTGTCAATTCATAAAGAATTAAATCTAATTCATTTTTAGGTTTGTTCATTATAGATGAAAAATGTTCATAAAATTCACTACCATATTTTTCTAAAGTATCTACAAATAATAATAGTTTTCCTCCACCCATATAATCCATTTCTAATTCATTATTTTTAAATCCTGAACTTACAATAATTGTTAAATCTGCATCTAATATATTAAAATTATTAAGATATTCTTCATCAAATTTAATATCGTAAGGGTTATATAAATCTCTAATTAATACATTGATATTATCATATACATTATCTATATTTAAACCTATATACCAACTGATAGGTTCATTGACATCTTCAAAATACATTTCACTATCATAGTTTGCTTCATATTTTTCAGCTATATTTTGAAAGATTTTATCTAGTTGTTTTTTTACAGGATTAGATGACTTTTCCAGCCAATTACTTAATTTTTCTATATCGTTCATACTTAACACCTTATCTATTTTTAAGTATTTATTATGTATAATTGATAAAATAAATAAAAAGGATAAAATATGTGGACATCGGAAAGAATTAAATTAACTGATAATTCTATGCATTTAGTTTCAAGGTTGATTATATGGTTTTTATTTTGGGAATTTATTTTTAGTATTGTATTTTTAATTAATGGTAATGCTGACTTTATAGGATTTGGCCTGATTCTAATAACGATTGTTGGTGAATATATTTTAGCAAAGACTAGCCCCAGTAGAGTTCCAGTTGAGGTATCAAATTATATTGTTTCACTTATCAAAAATAAACCTGCTGTAGTTACCTACTATCTTCCTGATGGTGTTGAAAAAGATGAAGAAGATATGAAAAAAAGAATTTATAAACTATGAGAGAATTTATACCATTTGTTAAAGATATTGAAAAAGGTGTAGATTATTTTTGGGTTAGTTTAAAAGATGGATGTTTTTATAGAATTAGATTAAATTCACTTACTTCACAAGATAACTACGATATGAGAATAATCGAATTAATAGATATTGGATATTATACTGATAAACCTATGGAAGAATTATTGAGTATAAAATCATTTCATAAAAATGAGTTACAAGTACATTATTCATATGATGATGCAAAATTAAATTATCTCCTTTATGCCATTACTAATAATATACTATTTGAATTTGAAAAGATGATCGATATAAGTTTTGAGTTGTATGTTATACTAATAAAACGTCCGGAAGTCTATATAAAATATATCGATAAACTGATGGTATCTAGTATTTTTAAAACTATGTTAGAAGGTAAGTTTAAGCGATAAGTGCTATATAAATAGCCAATAGTAATAAAGCTATACTGTTTATACTTAGAACCACAATTATTATTTTTATACTTTTTTCTAATTGTTCTGCTGTGCTAGTATCTATATTCATTTTTTCTAATTCATCCTTGATTCGTTGTTGTAATTGTGCCATTTTATACCCTTAAATAAAAAATTCGGGATATTTCTTTATCCCTGTATCTATCAAATATTTATCAGATTTTTTAATAAAATAAAACCCTTTTTTATAGCTCTTAGCAAGGTAACTATAAAATTCACTTTCTATATTAGTTTCAAATTCTTGAATATTATCAAAATTATGAGTAATATTGAAAACATTTATATATGGTTCTTTCTTATTATCAATATCTATACGTATTTCCATATCACTACCATACTTTAGTTTTATAAACCATTTCATATGAATAGCTCTGGAAATTTATTAATTAGATAATATTTATTTTTATTTATGATTGAATATTTCCAATCCAAATAAATAGCTTCCATATAAATCAATGATAGAATATCATCTTCCCCTCGTTTTTTTAAAAGACCTGTTTCTAAGAATCTTTTTAGTCGAATTTGTTTTTCTAATGATGTAGTCTGTTCGATAATATTAAAGTGTTCATCGAGAGTAATAAGAGTTAGTTCATAGACACTTTTATCCATATCAAGTAATTCTTGCTTTATACTAGTATTTGATATATCTTGAATAAAAGCCTCTTTATCATCTTCCGTCATAGAATTATACAGTCGTCTAATACGTTTTAAAAGAATCATATAAAATCCTCAGGACACATATTTGCAGCAGTATTTATAAACGGTTTAAGAGTTCTAATAGCATCTCTTGACATATTATTTTGTCGTTTATATAATGCTGCAATTATTTTATGAAATTCATTTTCTTCTTCAATTTTTAAAACTTGATATACTACTGTATCAAATCCTCCACCAGGATTAAAATGATTTTCTTTTCTTTTATAATTTGTTTCGTATGGTATTTTTGTTATATAAAGATCTAAAATAAAATCAGATTTACCAATAACTGCGATTTTCCATAATTTTTTCATAAGTAATACTCCGGAAATTTATTTAGAGGATATGTTTTATCAAATTCATATTTTAGATTTTCAAGCGTATTGACTAGCAAAGTATATTTTGTTGCTATTGAATTATTTAATGTTGGACAATCTAAAGACCCTTTAGCAATTTTTTGCTGAAACGTATATTCTTTAAGAAAACGATTAGGTGACATAATTTGTAAGACATCACCCAAATCTTTTTTTTCATATAGAAAATATTTCATATCTATTAATTGTGCATACTTATCTAAAATTAAAAATGGTAGATCTATTTTATTTTCTTTCATAATTCATTCCTATTTTTAAACATATAATTCTGGATACTTTTCAGAAAATATTTTATAATGTTTTGTGAAATTAGTTTGTTTATCAAAATCTTCTAATCGTTTTTTAAGTTCTATATATTTTTTACGTTGTAGTTTAGTAGCATAAGCTTGAGCTTTTTCAAATTCATCTTCAAAGAAAAAAAGACCAGCACTTGCATCACAACCAAAACCACCTTCAAAATCTAAGAATTTTTTCTTTTTTGTTTCACTAATTGCTATAGTAACAGATGATTTATAAGGGAATTGATAATCATCAACATGATGACGATATTTAAGATCCTTTGGAACAATATAAAAAGTGTATGTGCCTAATTTGAGTTCTCTTTTGAGTCTATATTTAAATTCGTGAAAGTTCATCCTAACCCCTTTTATAAATAATGAAGATAACTACAATAACCAATGTTGTTATTAAGATTGCAGGTACACCAGCGGCTTGTGAAGTAACCAATTCAGCTTCACTAACTTCAGCATTATAAAAAATATTAGCAGGGTGCCATGAAAAAGCTGGATTAGTTATCATAATTATCCTTTTTAATTTGGATAATTATAACATAATGAGTCTTAAGGGTAAATTAAAAGATAAATAAATCTGTTACTATTTTTGGACGATATTTTTCATCATTTGTTTCTAAATAATATTCACCTAGTAATATATGATTATCATTTAACGATTTAATTTCATCCAAAACCCATGTACGTTTTGAACTATTTGATGGGAGACTTTTATAAATTATCTCGAGCACTTCTAAATTTTTACTAAATTTCTTAATTAGGCTAATGATGATATTAGATTCATTTAAAGAAATTAATAATGGTATTATACTTTTAGAAATATTTCCATTTTTAACAATAGTGCTTAAAATATATCCCTTATCATTAGAAAAGAATGCATCATCTATAGCTCTTTTTAAAAATATTTCCATTTTAGTTTCAGATAATGAAGGGGCTATTTTTTGATAAAAATGTATAAGAAAATCAGATTTAGGATTTTGACTTGGATATGCTGAGTTATCATTTTCTATTTTAGATTTTCTTTCTTCGTCTGCTTTTGAAAATAAGTTATCTATAAATTTTTTAAATTCGTTATCATTTAATCTTTCTATAAAAGGAATTGCGTCATAATTGCTAATTAAATCATAAGGGACTTCTTCTATAAACCAATCTTTTACTTTTTTAGAGAGTTCATTATTTTTTAGAATTTTTGAAAAACTATAAAAGTCATCAAATTCAATAGCCTTTTGTAAAAGTTGATTTTGTTCATCGTCTGAAATTTTACCAATATTGTCTAATTCATAAGAAAAATTCATATCATTTAGTTTGTCTATATTCATTTTTTAATCCATTTTTATTTTTATTTATTATTGTAAGAATTATAAAAAATGTAAAATAGAGAATATAACTAAAATAGGAGATTATATGACAAAAGAGGAATTATTAAAAAGAAGAAAGGAAATTAAGTCCCAGATGTGGGATATTGAGAAAATATTAAAAGATAAGACATTCGTATCATCAGTTGACTTCGCTTCCATAAACTAATGTGGCTTCTCTTGGTAACAAGGGAATGAAACAGAGTGTAAACTGCTGGAAACCCCTAAAGCTCGATTTCCTATTTTTAAAATAGGTGTGAGAACAGAAACAATTATCGAGATGACTTAAAAGTGGAAACAGATTTGGGTTGGGTTAATTAAGTTTAACTAAAAATGGGCAATCAGCATCCAAGCTCTCTACCGGTTAGATTAATACGTGAGTATTATTAAAGAGAGAAGGTTCAGAGACTATAATCACTCAGTCCTTAATTAAATTTGAAGGATTATTGTATAGTCCAGCGAAAAAAATAATTACTAATTATTTCTGTGAAAGCAGATATTTTCGTAGGTACCCGAGCGTGATACGCCTCCTTAATGCCTCTATTGAAAATTTAGTTGGGTTTTTAGATAATGACCCAATTGCATATAGAAAATTAGGGCTATCTAAAACTGTTAAGAAAGCAAAAGATATTTCAAAAGAACTAGTACGAACTGATTTACGGGAAAGTGATTATGTTAAATTTGTAGGTAAGAATGAAGATAAAATTTCATTACGTTTAGATTTATATAATGGAAAATATGCTGAGGCTGATATTACAGAAATTACAGAAACACCATTTGAACGATATTTTTTAGCAATATTATTTGGTGATGATGAGCAACTATTTAAGTTTCAAGATCAGACTTATACTGCTCAAGAATTTCAGGCTTTTCTTAAAGAGAATAATTTAAGTTTAAGTGGTAGTGGAGCAATCTATAAAGCCTATAAAATGGGTGATGATAAGAATAACCAAGGTATTATTCCTAGTTATTTAGAATACCTATTTTTGGAGCGAAAAAAAGTGAAGAAGGTGATGTTTACGCATTACCGACATAAAATTTTATTACAAAAATTTAAAAATGCTATGGAAGAAGATGGAAGATGGTAAGGGTTAAAAATTGTTTCAAGAAGATGAAGAAGATTTATCTATATTAGAATTTTATAAACGTTTACCATATAATAAAATGAAAGAATGTGAAATTTTTATAACACCTGAGAAAATATATGGTATTCAATATGCTGATGATGCAGATACACGTATTTTGGCGGAATCATTAAATATTCTCAAAACATTAAAATCTAATGAGCTTAAAGACAAAATTGAACTCCATAGGACTGAGGGTGTATGGCGAGAGTTTTATACGTTCAAAAATGTAGTAAAAGCAATAAGAGAATATTTGCAGTTGCGACCAAATTTAATAGAAGAGTATCCAGAATGTATGATTTAAACAATTTAAATAAAGGTGATATAATTGAATTTCAAATGTCCTTTGGAAAACTCCACGGTGTTATAGAAGTTAAAACAGAAGATTTAATACATGTTCGTAGTTTTTCTTTGGATAAAACTGCACATCGATGGTTTATGTTTTATCAAGAAACTTTTAAACATGTAAAAAATAATTATGGGGCTCAACTTGAAGACGACTTCATTACATCAAATCCTGAGAGGTTTATATGAAGAATATATATGAAATAGCCAATGAATGTTATCCTATGTTATTAGTACACCCTGCAACAAACTGGGAACAGGAAATTCATAATTATAGAGCTCTAATTATCATAGAGATTTCAAAGCATTACCCTGATATTCTTGATAACTGTGAAGATTGCGTTAAAGTTATTCAAAATTCTGATGTACTAGAATATAAATTTAGTGATAAATTTATAAAACGGATTTTAGAAAAGTATCCTGAAGCATTAATATGAAGTGTTCTGAAGAAGAAGCGATCGCTGTTAATTTTTTTAGAAAATTACCACCGGAAGTAAAGGTTGAAATTGATGAATATTTTTTACCTGAATTATCTGATGATACAAAAAATGCCCTTTTAAAAAATATTACTTTAATTGGTGAAGTTTTTAAAATGACACCTAATTTAGCAGAATATTATACAAAATACGCTCAAGATTGTGATTACTTTCGATTGTTAGGATTTTGGGAAGAAATTAGTACTGTACTTGTAACTATATTTAATTCAACTGATTACTATGAAAGATACCCAGAATATTTGGTTTAAATGTATAAATAAATAAAAAATGAAAAGGTTAATAATATGAAATTAAATGATATTCTCTTTGAAAAAGAATTATCGGATTTAGCAAAAGAATTTGATCATGCCAAACAAGAATTAAAAAAAGATACAAATATAAGAATTACATTGGATGAAGTTAAACAATTTGTTAGAAAGTGGAAAAATTTTACTGATAAATTTGATATTACAAAAAAACGTATCTCTGTTATTAAAAAAACTGGGGATAAATTACTAAAATATCTAAATTATAGAATTGATAAAATGGAAGAAGTAAAAACTATTGATAAAAGTGAGATTGAACCTCTTAGAAGTTATTTAGATGAATTAAAATTTGATATAGATTCACACATTGAAATACAACAAATAAAATATGATTCAACAGCTAGGAGAGTATAAATGCAATTAGAAGATTTAAATAACGAATTACTATTAGAAAAAACTTTTTATAAAATCAATAAAACCCTTAGTAAACATTTAGATAAACTGGAAGATGATGCGAGAGAAGTAAATTTGAATGTAGTTAATCTTTTAGTTAAAAAAGCAGAAAAGTTTTTGGATGATTTGGATGAAAAACTTAAAGATAAAAATGCTCCTATTCTTGAGTTAGACGACCTTATGGCAAAATATAAGAAACCTTTACTTTTTTTCAAAAAACGTTTTGAAGATTTAGTTGATCAATATAGCGACAATGCATTTCAACGAGAAATAATGACTGAGGTTAGAATAATACTTACTAATTTAATAAATAGAATCGATTCAAGCCTAACTGGATTTGAAGGTGAAATTAAAAGAAAAATTAAAGCTACGGCACAAGAAGTATCTTCAGAAGTTACACAAAAAGGAAAAGGTATTAGAGTTCCACACGGTCTGGCACAGGATTTACATTCAAAAAAACATTATATTCATAAAGAGAAAAAATAATTTTTATTGTAAAATAATTATAAAAGAATTAAGGGATTGAATTAAATGACTCGTTATAATCTTGAGCTTGATAAAAAGCAATTAGAACTCATTATGAAATCGCTAGATTTTTATTCAAGAATACAAATGGGTCAAGTTTCAGAATTAGTTAATCCATTTGTACTACCTTTACCAGACGCTAATTATGATGATGTTGAAGAATTAATAATCGAATTAAAAAAAGCTATGTTTCCAAACTTAGATACCAATTCATACTATGCTATAAAATCAAATCATATACCTGATTCTACTCGTCAAATGATTGATATTATGGAAGTTATACGATATAATTTAAATGATAAAAATGGTGATCGACCATATCAATGGTCAAATGAATTAGACGCCCCATCAATTACAAAAATAGGAGAAGATAATGAAACTGCATCATAAAACATTAGCAAAAATTGAGAAACTTTTTAGTATAAGTTTATCATATACCGAGACACAAGAAGAACAGTATAACACATACCCCGATATGATGTTTATTATAGAATCTTATGTCGATTTTGTTTCATCATTAAAATTTAGATTGAAAAACAAAGAAGATTATACTCAGGAAAATTACCATGATGAAATCTATGAATATGATTCAATGATTAGTGCATGGAGAGAACATTTAGTTTATCAATTGCCAGATGAAAATAATGAAAATCATAATGATTTATACTCTGTTTTATTCTCAACTTTACAAGCTGTTGACTCTTTAATTGATGATGATCATTTTTATTGGGAAGAAGATGAATCTAATGAAATAGATCTTCAAGATACTGACGAATCTTCTTCTGAAGAATTTGAGTTAGATAGAACATTCTAACTCAAATTATTTCTTTCTCAGTTTATTTTTTAATTCTTCTATTTGCTTAATTTTTTTCTCAGTAATATCTTGTTTGATTGAAATATAACCAATCTTTACCCCATCTTTATCATAATATGGTGAAATCACATTATTTGACCAATAAGCACCACCATTTTTCTTTTTAGATTTAATTTCTCCTACCCAGTTTTTATCCGCTTCAATAGTTTCCCATAATTTCTTAAAAACATTTGCATTCATATCCGGATGTCTTATAATATTATGTGGTTCGCCTAATAATTCTGTTTTTGAATAGCCTGTTGTTTTACAAAAAGCTGATGATACATCTACAATTACTCCAAATAAATTCGTCTTGGTAAATATGACATGTTTTTCAAAATCAGAATGCATACTAGTTAGTTGTGTATTAAGAATATCATTTTGTGTCATTAAGTCCGAAAAATCTTTGCTGTATTCATCGGCGATTTTTTCATTTTCAAAATCAGCCCTTTCTTTTATTTTAATCATTGAATATATATAAATTATTCCAGAAATAAGCATGATCATAGAGACAATGAATAAAACAAATAACTGTAAATGTTTAATATTATCATTAATATCATTTATTGGTATCGTAGCTTCAGTAACCCCTCTAGCATCCCCTATTTTCCATTTAAAATCCCAAGTCTTTAACGGGTGGTGATTATGGCATTGGACACAAGATTTATTAGTCATATATTCGGTTTTCGCATACGTTAGATAATCTGTCCCGTCCTTTTCCGTTCTTAAAAATAGTTCCTTATGACCCTTTATATTTTTTAAGACCTTCAGCTGTAATTTTGTCAGAACTCTATCAGATTGATTTTTAAATGGAAAATTACTATAAACAGATATACGTAAATTTGGATCGTCTATCATTGAAGCTACATCATGCATAAATGTTGCAGGATACGGTATTGTATTATTATCTTTATGTTCTGTACTAAATTTTATACCATTAATATTATATATATCATCAACTACGTATTTGGCATAGTATTCTTTCGTTTTTAAAAGTAGATTTACTACTGATTTAGTTTTATCTTCTGCTAAATCAACTGCATATTCATGCATTTTATATGGAATAAAGACGTAAAGTGATATTAATGTAACAATATAAGATATAGTCACTCCAATTAAAAATTTATTAGAAAACATTTGTAAAATATTTTTCATAAGTCCCTCAGTTTGTTGATTTATCAACTTATTTATTTTCGGATTTACTTTCTTTAATTTATGATTAAGGTCTAATATAATATAATATAAAAAATTAAAAAAGGATATATGATGCATATACGTAGTTTAGATTATTTTGATAAAGTGGGTCTGGTAACAAGCGGACTCTCTATTTTTATTTCAAGTATTTTTTTACTTATGAGTTTTAGTTATTTAACAGAGAATTATTTAGTTATTTTAGGGTTGGTAAGTATTTCTTTAGTCCTAAATAATTACTACCTTACCATAACTACACCAGAAATATTTAAAAAGATTAATGATGATCCCTGGAAATTTATTTTAGAACAAAGACCTATACTCGGACCTATTGCCGTTTTATTAAGTTTTTTATTAATAGGGACATTAATTAGTGGTAATCTTTTTGCATGGCAAATATATATTATATATTTTATTATGCTTATGCTTATGAATCATACCTATTCAAAAAAATATAAACTTAGAGATTAGTATGAAATTAAAGGATATTAATTATACTGGTATCTTTTTTAATGATGGTATGCATATGACTTGGAATTATGGATTACCTAGAAAATATCCTAGTAACATTCAATCTGGAGAGCTTGCAGAAGTTACTGTAATTGGGAAATATGAAGATGACCAAGTAGCGTGTTGGGTTGTTAAATATGGAAGATATACTCATCAACCGTCAGGAACTTTATTGCATGTTACTACTAAAGTTACTAATGGTGGTAAAGCTGTAATGAGTGGTCAAAGAGCAACAAAGAATGGTTATGAGAAAATTAAATCGTTTAAATTAAAAGGTGTATGGAGATGAATTTAAAAAAGAGTGACATAGTCTTATTTAATTCTAATATGTCTAATAATAAAATAGTTAAAACCACAGGTATTGTTATGGACAATGAAGATATTAATGGTATTATTAGTATTCAAGCTGTTGATGAAGTTGGAAGTATACGTTCTATTTTTGGAGCCTTTACATCGAATCCAACGGACATCCATAAGAGAAATATTATATCAGTCTTGGGTAATCTAAATGATTTAGTCATAGAAAAATTCCCTGAATATACAATTTGAAAGGTAGGTACAAATGGCACAACAAATAATTATGAGTGAAGATGGACAAGAAGATTTAAATAAAATAAGAGATGTTTATTTTGATTTAATGAATTATGGTATAATGCATGAAGATACAATTAATTCCATAGAAGAAGCATTCTTAACTTTGGTTACGAGAGATTTAGGAGCAGGTGGATTGACACTTGAAATGAACGAATCAGAGGATGAATATACTGATGCTTCAGAATTTCTTATAGATAACTACGGGTATTATGGTGTGTTTGAAGTTTTAAGTTTAGAAGATAATGAAACTCAACAAAAATATGCAAATTATCTTAGAGATATTTTTGCACTTGTTCTATATTCAGACAAATATTTGAATACAGAGGAAATTATAGAAAAAATAGAGAGGTAGAACGTTATGAAAAAATATCCAAGAACATTTCATTTTCAGTTTTCTCCAGAAGTACATGATGATGATAAAGTTATATCTATGAGATATCTTGGAAATTTTCTACAAGACGAAATAGTTATCCTAGAAAAATTAGATGGTGCTAATAGTTGTCTGAAAGGTCATCAAGGTGTATTTGGAAGAAGTCATACTTTACCAACTAAAGAACCTTGGTACGACCACCTAAAAGGTTTATACTATTCTAAATTGGATAACCTGAATCCGGACTATTGGTATTTTGGAGAAAATACCTATGCTATTCATAGCATTAAATATACTAATATGGATAGTTATTTTTATCTATTCGCTATCTATGATACAGTTAATAAAATATGGCTGTCTTGGGATGATTTAGTAGAAGAAGCAAAAAGAGTTGATATACCTACTGTACCTGTATTATTTAGAGGTACAGTTATCTCAATGGCTGAAGTAAATAAATGGATGGATAAACACATTACCGATGAATCTCAATTAGGTGGTGAATTAGAAGGTTTTGTTATGAGAGTAACAAAAGCAATCCCAGGAGATAAATTCAATGAGTTTGTAGCAAAATACGTTAGAAAAGGTCATGTGCAGACTGATGACCATTGGACAAAAAATTGGAAACCTCAAACTTTAAAGGTAAATAAATGAGTGCATCGGACTACTTAGATCCAGAAATTAAAGATTTTGTTAGAGGGTATTCTAGAATAAATGTTGAATTAAAAAGAATACCTCCTAAGCTTTTAAAAACTAAGTTGGTTTCTTCATATGAGTCTGTTTCTTCAGCATCATATTTAGGTGATATTGAAAAAAATAATATGTTATGGTGTATAACTCAAGCTATTGAGGAATTGCATAATGAGATTTCAGAAGTTTATCCAGAGATTTGTATATGAATAATTTATCAAAAATAAAAGAGAAAGTTGAAAATGAATTAGAGAAGGTATCTAGAGAGATCTTCGATATGAAGATAGTAAATGATATGACAATAAGATTCTTTCAGATGAATTATACTAAATGTGAAATTAAACCTGATTATATTAAATGTATGAAATGTCACAATATGGAAGATCCTTTTAAATCAACCAATATAGAGATAATTCTTTCAGACGCTTTTATAAATGAGTTAAAAAAACATTACCCGGAAGATCTAATATGAACACTTTAAAAGAATACGTGAATTATTGTGCACAACTTTTTAAAGCCTTTAGATTTAAAGAGACTGAAATTAGTACTATATTTTTATCAAAATTACAAAAGAAGTATCCATTAACTAAAAATCTATCAAAAGATGATTTTGAAATACATTTTGAATACTGTATTAGAGAATGGGATGACGTTAAAACTAGACATTGCTTTATTGATATTAAACACTCTCTAGTAGATAAAATTTCTGAGGAGTACCCCGAATCATGCATATAAAAGATTTTATAGATAGTATGGAACATGCACTACATCAAGATAATATAATATCTAAGGAAGAAGTGGTTATAAAATACGTAGAAGCCGTATATCCAAAATTAAAAAATAAAATTCCTAAAAATGATATAATTATTACTGAAAATAAAATAACATTAAACTTTATCCCTCCAACAAAATATACTGTATCATTTAGAGAAAAGTTTTATGACGCATTTAAAATACATTATCCTGAATACATGATTTAATTTTCATTTAAGCCTTTTTATGTTATAATCTTATTATAAGAAATAAAAGGAGATTGTTATGGGTTGGTTTGGAACTGGAGCTTTAGATGGTGATGATGGAATGGATTTACAAGATGAGTTGTTTAACTTTGTAGGTGTAAATTTTGATGATGATTATAATATTATTCAATCCGATGATGAGGTTAGAGTACTTTTAGAATCTAAACAAAATGAAATCTATGACTGGTTAAAAAATTATGACTGGGGGAATTATAATCCAGGTTTTAAACAAGCTGTTTACATTCAAGCTGTGGCTCAAATCTTCATTAATTATGGAGTAAAAATCAATGAAAGAGGGAGACAAGTTTTCCTAAGATTTATTAAAAATGATTTATGGGCTCAAGAAGATTCCAATAGAAAAGAATCTATGGATAAACTCTACAATGAAGTAGAAGCAAATTAAAAAGGATTAAAAATGAAATATGAAACACTCTACGCTATGGATATTGTTAATCCATTTACTAAAACGGTTAAAATGGATGGTTTAAAAGAACTTAATAGTCGTATTGTAAAAGAGGCTTGCTGGGATAAAGTTGGTGAAGATTATTACAAAATTTCAGGGAGGGTTGTACTCAATGAAGTTCCAGATACGGATTTAGTTATTAAATTTTTAAATGAACTACACAATCGTCCTACTACAAGAGAAAGAGTAGGTTTTAAACTAGATGAATCAGGAGTATAAAATGGAGAATTTTAAAGTTATCATCGCAACAGAAATCGATACTGGAAAAACAGTTTATCTTGGAACAGATGAAAGAAGTGGAGGATACCCATATTGGTCTTCTACAATATTTGGAGCTAAGCGTTCTATTTCTAATAGAGATATTGAAGAAGTTTCAGCTGATTTTGGTAAGCAAGAAGGTTATACATATAGAAAAAATCTAGTAAATCCGAGAATTGCCACAATCGGTATAATTTCTGAAGAATCTATTGATCTTACTATGGAAACATCTGAAGAAAAACTAGCTAAAGTTCTAGCTAAACTTAGTTCAGATGAAATAGAAGTTCTTAAAGAAAATCTTTAAGGGTACTATAATGGATTTAATTAGTACAGATAACGAGTGGTTTTATACAGATAATATAGAGACTCTTTTTAAGTATATTGATTCGGAGAAAAATACAAATAGAGAGCAGTATCTTTATGAGTCTATTCTATCGTATGAAAATCATCCATCACATGTAGAAATTAAGGATAAAGCTTCTTATACTTCTCATATCGTTTCGATAGCCTTAGATGCTGCTAAAAATATTGCTATTGGAGATGAGAATAGAATCAAAAGTTTACAAAAACATGGATTTATTTATCTTAACCGTAATGGCGGATATAACTCTATTCTAGGATTTATTGATTTAGATGATATGACAATTTCTAATAAATTCAATACTATTGATGACCCAAAAATAGATGGACCTATTTTATTTTTAGAAAACTCGAAAGAGATTGAAAATTTGGACACCTTTAGATCCATCTTAAAATTTGAAAACTATTCATCAATTACGATGCTTAAAGAAAATATGGAAAGAGGGATTATCATACCAACTATTAAAAAATTGATAAGTCAGTATGGTAAAATAACTATTTGTTTTTCAACAACTCAAAAAGAATTGTCAGATGAACAATTAAAACTTTTTACATCATTTAAAGATTATATTGAAAGTATCTATTATATTGGTTCTGAAAAAATAGGTAATCAACTTAATGCACTTAGCATTGAAACTAAGGAAATTTGATGGATGAGTTATATTTCGTTTATGGTACTCTTAAAAAAGGTATGAGAAACCATACAGTTCTCCAAAGGTGTAATGCTGAGTTAATCGCTGAGGTAGAAACAATAGAAAAGTATCCGATGTTTGACCTTGGTAATGGATTCCCATTTTTACAAAATAAAGTTGGAGTCGGTTCCATAATTCAAGGAGAGTTATATAAAATCAACTCTAGGTATAGAAAACTTTTAGATGAGTTTGAAGGGGTTCCAACCCTTTATAAAAAAGGTGTTTTAACAGTAGAAATTGAGAATATTAAATACTCCAATGTAAACTGTTATTTTATAACTGATGAATTGTCAGATGAAGAATTAAATCAAGTTGATTTATTCGATAATTGGGAGGAATAAAATGCAACCAACATTACTAAAAAATAAAGAAACAAAAGAAGTTATTATCGCTTACAAATTTGACAATCTATGGTGTACCGCAAAAGCATTAGATGCTAATGGTAGAAAAGTAGTAGGAGAAACATCGGACTATTTGATTGAAGATTTTCATATCTACACAGGATCACTAACAGAAAGTCAAGAAGCAGTAGTTGCTCAAGTACAGAAATGGTTTATTGACGAACTTTTAACTCATTACAACTCAAAGGATTAGTTATGGAAATGATAGACGTTTTAATCTATGAAATTACTAAATGTCACAAACTAATAAATTTTGATGAAGTAATCACTATTACACCTTATGGTTCTAAAGTTTATGGTACTACTACTGAGAAATCAGATTTAGATTTTGTAGTAATTCATTCAGGAACAAACGATGAGCTTTATACCTCTGATTTGATCGATGTTCATTTCATCTCATTAAACACTTTTAAAGAGTTATTAGACAAACATGATATTATGGCTTTAGAAGTTTATTATTGGAATAAACAACATGTTCCAAAATCTAAAATTTTAGATTTAGTGGAATTTAAATTAGATAAAGTGAAACTTAGAAAATCTATTTCTGCCATTGTTAATAATTCATGGGTTAAAGCTAAAAAGAAGATGACATTACCAGAGGAAAATTCTTATATTGGTTTGAAGTCGTTATTTCATTCTTTCAGAATTTTAGATTTTGGTATCCAATTAGCAAAAAGTAATAAGATTAATTTCTCATCTAAAAATCAATTTTGGGAAGAATTAAAAGAGTTATGGAGTGCTACTCAAGAGTGGGATAATTTCTATAAGCAATATAAACAAGAGCACAACCATTTAATGACTGAGTTCAGAAAAGTAGCACCAAAGGAATAGATATGATATATTCAAAAAAAGAGATAGATAATATGATAACCAATAGAAAAATACGTGGGGCTAAATTTGATCTTGAACTAGTTCCAAAAGAATTAGCTAGTGAATGGTTGATTGATTTTGAAAATGGTTTTGTTCTTGCAGATACTGAATTTGTTAAAGATACAAGACATAGAATATCAGAGTCCTATATTATTAAGAAAATAAGTGAAGAATATCCAGAAATTTTAGTTGCTGCAAATGAAACATTAATTAACGGTATTTCTTTAAGTGATATGATTATGAATGAGTGTATAAGAAGTTCGCCTATTCCTAGACAGGAAGATGTAAACAATTATTGTGAAAATTGTACTGCTTAATAATGATTTAAGGTTTATTATTATATAATTACTTATCTAAACAACAAAAAGGAGATGAGATGACTGATTTAAATTCACCTCAAACTTACGTTGAAGCTATTAGAAAGGCTTCGGATGAAATGAATATTAGTGCTTTAATTACTATTCATGATGAGTTGGTTAAAACAAATATAACAACAGTAAGTAAAGTTATGAAAGTGATTAAAAAAGACCCTGTTGATTATGAAGTATTTGCTAATGCTTCTGCAATGTCAAAAAATGCAAAAAATGGTGTTTTTAAATTGATTGTCGCTCAAGCTCTTCAAAGAGAAAATATAGGAGGCTAACAATGGCTTTAACATTAGATGAAATGAATACTATTATCGCATACCTATCAAAGAAGTAAGTGATGACAGTACAATCAAATAAATCAAAGAAAAAGACTGAAAACCAAGGTGTTAAAAAAATTAAATCGTTCTATAATGAATATGGTGCTGGACCAATTCTATTGGTATTATTGGTATTTGCAGTCTTATTTGGCGCAGTTATGGATGAACAAAATAAACTTGAGTTGGAGAAGTATAAAGTATCCGTAATTAAAAAATCGAAACCCCGTTTACTCCTTCCAAAAAGAGCGTTTATTAATGATGAAGAGGTAATCACAAATTATACTTTAGTAAAGATGGATGATGAATATAAAATTGATGTTTTAGATAGTAAAAATAATCATGTAAAATTTGTACCTCTTTTTGAAGTTAAAGTTGTAGAAAAAATTAAGGATTAGAAAGATGACTATAAAATCGCCAAAAATATTTAAAATGCCTTCATTCGATAATATAAATTTGAATAAAATGTTTTTATTTATGCTTGTATTTGCAACAATACTCTTAACAACATTAAGTATGATTTTACCATTAGAAACAATTGCTAAATTAAATTTTTTTAGTTTTTTATTCTTATGTGCAACAGGTTATTTTTTCATTGTAGATTATGATAAACTAGGTCTAACACATAAGAACCATATTATAATTATTATATCCTTATTTTTCATGTTAATTATTACGAGTTTGAATATTCATTCTTCACATAAAACTATGTTTGTGGATATGATAAAAAAAGAGCATCCTCAACTTTCAACAGATTTTAGCAACTGTTCTGGAAAGAAAAATATTATTTTAGAGGATTATAAATTAATACGTGAAAATTCAAGATATTATATTGTTAATGACGGTATAAAATATAATTTAGATGATGTAGCTAAATACGAATATGAGGAATTTTAGATGGAAATTATTTTAAAAGTTCGTGAAGGAATTCATAAGAAGCCTAGTTTCTTTAATAAAAAAACATTCCAAAAAGTTATCCAATGTGAAGATTGTAAGTTTACAATTTCTGAGGATGAGGGGTATTTTTATCAACCTTGTCCTAATTGTGGTGGAAGATTTTCTGGCTTTCTGTCATTTACAGGAATATGGAAAGATACAGCATGGGTAGAAAGAGTTGGAGTTAAGAATTAATTTTTCTTTAAGCGAAATTGGTATATAATAAAAGAAATTAAAGGGTATATTATGGATCTAATAGAAAAAATGATAGAAGCAGCAAAAGATTCAAATTCAATCGATGCAATTGCTATTGAAGATGATCTTCTTAGAATGGATGTTGAAAAAGCTAAGGGTATTCTTTTAGAATTTAAACAAAACCATAACATTAAGTTATATTATGAATTCGCTAAATTATTACCTAAAAAAGATATTTTTAAAAAAATCTTGGCACACGAGAAAAAACAGGCTCACAAATGAAAGTAGCAATTATTAAATCGACTAATGAAGCAATGCATAACTTAATAGTTGATACTCTTAATGATATAAATGATAATATTGAAATTATTGAAATAGATGAGACAAACCTAGATATTATCGCTGATGGTGTTTTAGCTACATCAGTAAGAGATATTGAAATGTTAGATCAAATGATGACTCATAATGATTACGGTATGCTTATAACGGGGGGCAAAATAGTCAACGGTGTAGTACCCAGTACACAGCAACACGTTTTAAAATATAGTAAAAAAATTTTATGGCGTGATAAAATACATTTTAAAAAAGTACTTAATGAAATGTATAAAGTTTTAAAAGGAAAGAGATGAAATTTACTTATCAGGGAAAACAATACACACTTATTTTATTTACTTTAGCAGGTTCAAGATTCTATGGAACGCATTTCAATGGAAAAGGTACTGATAGAGAACATCCACTAAAACCTGATTATGTATCCGATAGTGACTATCGCGGAATCTTTGTCGCCGACGTAGATACAAAAATCGGTTTAATGGGAACTATCGAACAAATCGAAGTTAAAAAAGGTAAAAATGGTATCGTTCCAAAAGAGCAACAAGAACTGATTAAAGAGTTAAATGAAAAACTTGGTTTAGATATGCCGATGGATGAGGATATTACTCTTTATGAAACAAGAAAATTTGTAAGTATGGCTATTGAGAATAACCCAAACATCCTTGATTTACTTTTTGCTGATGATGAAGCTATCATTTATTCTAATAAAAGAGGTAGAAAACTTCTTAAAAATAAAGATATTTTTCTAAGTAAAAAAACAAAACATACTTTTTCAGGCTATGCAGCGAGCCAGTTAGGACGTATCCGTGGACATTACAAAATGCTTACAAAATACCCAAAAGTAAATACTGTAATTAGACAATTAAAACAAGCTTTTGAAGATAAAGTTATTGATTTTAATTGGATTACAGATCACTTCGGTGGTAACGTTTCACAATTCGTAACGGGCATGACACAAGAAGAAGCTTCAGAATTAGGTAAAATTCCATCAATTTCTTGGGAAGATTTTATCAAAGATAGAGAAGCAGATTTCTCAACTTTCTCTGATGGTGCAAAGTATATGGATTATTCTGATGAAGAATATGAAGAAATGAAGAACTCTGTCATGTTTAAGGGTGAGTGGAATCTTTATAGAAAACCTCAAGCAATCGATTACTGTACTGCTAAAGATTTGAAAGCTCATAAACTTGATATGAATGATGGTGTATGGAGTTTAGATGGGGAAAGAGTAGTTACAAAGGAAGATGGTGAAATTATGACTATTAGAGAATTTCTTTTAACTGAAGCATCTTTTAGAACTATCTCTAAAACTCAATTTAATATCTTTACACCACCTGAAGGAAAATACAACGGTGGTATCTTTGCTAGAAATGGTAAACTTCGTTCAAATGATCCTAAAGAAGTTGGTGAATTTGTATTCCAACTTAGTTTCAATGAAAATGAATTTAAAAAACAAACGGATGCTATAGCAAAACTTTGGGAGTGGCGTGTTAAAAGAAATGAAAAAAGAAGTATTTTAGAGGAAGCTTTCGGTTATGATACTAAACACGCAGCACATCTTGTAAGATTACTATTAGGTGCTAAAAATATCCTTGAAAAAGGTACTTATGAACCTCGGTTGAAAGGTAAAAACCTTAAATTAGTTAGAGATGTTTTAGCGGGAAAATACACTTATAATGAAGTGGTAAAAATGGGAGAAGAATTAGAGAAAGAATTAGAACCTCTCTATGAAGCTTCTACTTTACCATTTAGTGCTGATAAAGTAAAAGCAAATGAGCTGCTACTAAAGCTTAGTAAGTGACTGAAACATGAAATTTATTAATTTTTATAATAATTTAGATTTACAAACTGGGCACAAACTTTCATTCTTTGTTGAAATGATTTTAGTGCCCTCTATACTTTCTTTGGTTATCACATTTGGTTTTGATAGTATTTTCTTTCTTACGTCTATAATTGATAATTCATGGACTATTTATATTGTAGCGTTGATAGTGAATTATATAATTGTAGTTGGATTATTTTTACTTTGTGCTATTGTTTATATTATTATATCTTCAGAAATATTAGATTTCAAATTATCGAAAACTAGTTTTTTAAACTTTAAACGCATGATTAAGAAAGCATCACAAGAAGAATTAATAGAATCTAAAGTAAATTTAACTCCAGAATGAAAATTGTTTAATAAATAAAAGAAAAAGGGTTAATTGTGGAAAATATTGATATAGGTATTATTGATGTAGAATCTTTAAAAACCTTAAATAAAATTTTAGAATCAAAAAAAGAATATATTATAAATTATTGGCTAGATGATGAAAAACTCAAGCCAATTTTTGAGATGTTGGAAATAGAAAAAGAAACATTTAAAAGCAAATACGCATATCATATTTTTCATCATTTTCAATCCATTGATTATGATAATATGTATTTTAAAACATATATCGATGAAATGGAAGACAAACAGCATTTAATAAAATATTTTTACCGATTAATCGCTCATCTAAAGAATAAGATTATATTATTTTTAATACAGTATAACATAGATAACAATGATAAAATATTTATGGATGATTCACTGCTATATACGATTGATAATGCTATATCTGAATTATTAGATTCTATAACAAAACATCTTCAAAGAGATTATACTGCAAATACAAAAAAATTAAAGATATTAGAAAATGCTGCATTAGTTACTAGAACTGATAAAGACGGTAGCATATTATTTATGAGCCCACCATTATTAGAGTTACTAGGATATTCAGAAGAGGAAATGCTTGGAGCAGGTTTTAATAAAATCAGACATCCCAGAGTTTCTTCTAAATTTTATGAAAAACTATGGAGGACATTAAAATCTGGTAAACCTTTCAAAGGGACTATTAAAAATTTAACTAAGAATAGAAAAGAAGTAATATTTCATACACAAATTGTTCCTGATTTTAATTTTGATGGAGAAATAGTTGGTTATACAGCTATAAAAACAGATTTAACCGATAAAACAAGAGCAAGAACTGACACATTAACAGGTCTTTTAAATCGTTCAGCATTTAATGATCGATTATCTGAACTTATAGATAGATATAACAATTTTCATATTCCAGTTTCTTTAATAATGATTGATATTGATTATTTTAGTGAAGTAAATAATAACTACGGTCATATTACTGGTGATAAAACTCTAAAACATTTTGTTAAACTAATTAAAGAGATAATTAGACCTACTGATACATTTGCAAGATGGGGAGGGGAAGAATTTATTATAATTCAAAATAATACATTAGATAATTCTATTAAAACTGCTGAAAGAATAAGAAAACATATAGCAGAAAGCACGTTCCCAGAAGTAGGACAAAAAACATGTAGTCTAGGTGTGGCAGAATTTAATAATAGTTATGCAGATATAGATTCATTTATAAATGAACTTGATAAAGCATTATATTATTCAAAAGAACATGGACGTAATAAGGTCTCATACGTAGTTAAAAATGGTATAGAATCTGTTTAAAATGTATAATTCATATAAAGGATTAATACATGGTTAAACACAATTTAGAATTAAAATATTTTCATGGATGTAATAATTGTAGAGATTGCTGCAATGGTAAATTGTTTTCAATGGGAGATGTCACATACTCAGATTTCACTAATATAATAAAATTGTTTCCTACTGCTTTTAATATAAAAACAAAAAAGATGGTATTTTTTTACTCTTTGTTTCCATTTTTAGGATGTCATTATTTTAGGGATGGAAATTGTACCATTTATGAAACCATTGATAGACCTAATACCTGTATAAACTATCCATTCGGTATAGATTCAAATCATACTATTCAATATGATCCCATACATTGTCCAGAATTAAATGATAATATCTCTAAAACCCCTACAATTATAAACAATGAAATAAATCCAGACATAATGAATAATTTTTTTACGGAAAAACAGTATTTATCAAACATTAATAACCATGATAAAATATTAGATGATTTTACTAAAATGGTATTTGAAACAGAATCGCTTTTGGATTTTCCAACATTTAAAACTTTAGACGGAGATATTATTAATATAAATGAATTAGAGGCTAATAGAGATATGAAAATATTGGATACTGATAATTTTTTAAAAATACTTAAACGACAAAAATTAGAGATGTATAGTCGATTTGTATATGGTCATTTATTTTCACTAGATAACTTACCACAATTTGGCACTAGATTATTAGAACAACTTAAATAATTATTAAGGTAGATTTATGTATTATGTTTGAAAAAGGTTAAATGCATGAATCAAATAAAAGATAGAATTCCGTCAGAAGTTGCTATGAGCAATTTTGTAATTATATATCATAAAGGTAGAAAAGTTTTTAGAATATTTGATCAAAGTCGTAGAAGTAAATGGAATAAGGTTTTAAAATATTGTCAAAAATCATTAGAATATGCTGCATCTGATGAAATGATTACTAGAACTTTAAACGAATATGAAAAAAATCAAGCTTTATACGCTATATTTTATACAGATAATACTGATGAATTAGAAATACGTTCAATGGATGATATGTATAAACAGCATCCAGAAATTTTCATCTAAAAAATGTAAAATTCTAAAAAACAGTTGTACTCTGAATAGAGACACTATCAAAATTTAAGGTCATTATTATGGCAAAATATGAAATAGATTTAAATGGTAATCCATTTAGTGAATTCGCTCAAGGTGAGGAAAAGATTAGAGTTACAAAATTACTTACAAATAATTGGCATACCGAACAGGATGTCTTTAGAATATCTAAAGTCAAAAATTCAAAGCCTAAACATTCAGTTGATATTACAGAAGTAAATTTTAAAAAAATATATAAAGCATCAAAAGATCTACCAAACTATACCTTTGAGATTGGTGGTGCTATAGAATCAGTTGAAGGCCCATTTATCATTGTTGACATTTATGATAATAGTTTACTTTATACTGTTGGATTAGGTCGAACAGCTCCAATTAGATTAGGTTATAAACTTGATGAAGGTGAGAAATATATACATAAAGATAAGTTTGAGCTTGCTCTTCATAATAAGTTAAAGGGACGTGATTGGATTATTTGGGAAAATGGTGATTTCTTCCTATTATTTCACTTTGAAGACAAAGTATATAAGAAAATAAAATTTGATAGGAATTTTAATCCTGCAAGTTTTTACCCTAGTTCACCTATTGTAGGAAATCCCGAGTACATTGTTAAACCGTATCAAATAGATAAAGCGATATTTATAGAGGATGTCACTTATAATGATTCTCCTCAAGCATTAGATTCAGAAGAACGAGATTTGAATAATCCATATCAATCATATAATATTCCATTTAATAGTGAAGATCCTAGATTTGCAATACTAAATCAATATATTTTTAATAAATATCCAAATGATTTTGTTTCTAGTCAATGGTCAACATCATCATGGGCGGATAAATTTAATAAAGAAATGGATAGAGAAATTGGATGGTTTAATTCTAAATATGACTTAATACAACCATTAAAAGAGTTTAACTACTCGCCTTTTAGAATTAGTATCATTTCATTCGATAATATAGAAATGTACGTTAGTTTATTTGAAAAAAAAGCCGATGAAATATGGACTTGTTGTAATAAAACATTAGAGGAATTTATTTATCCTGGTAAATATAAACATGAAAAGCAATTTTTACATATTTCTATAAAAGATAGAAAATCATCAGATGAATATAAAGAATATATCAATCCATCACCTTTAAAAGAAGGATACCTTAAACTTAAAAATTCTCCATCTAGTAATTTTGAGTTGGTAAAAGATAGAATCAAGCCGATACATGAATTTGATGAGCCCATGATTTATTGCCTATACAGGGAATTAAAAGACGATGAAGTTGAAGATAGATTGGCTTTAGATTTCAAACCACGATTTAAACAAAATGATAAGGTTGAGTTAAAAGAATCTCAATGGGAGGATATAACTGATCATATAGAAACTATTGATAATTCTAAACTTACATTAGATGAGCAATATAAAATTATGGAAGATATTATCAAAGACGATTCATTGTTACAAAATGCGGAATTGAAAATAGAAAACAATAAACTCATGCTAAATAAGAATTTATCATACCGAAATAGAATTTATTATATTACAAAAGTAGTATTTCGTGATGGGTATTTCCTTTATTATGGTTATACACCTCAAAATATAAAAGATGATAAATATTTTTATGTTTCTGATATTGAAGTTAAATGTAAAATAGATTAAAATATAAATACCCTTAAAAGAGGGTATTTATGGATTTTTTTATTTTCATTTTATATAGTCTAGCAGCTTATAATGTTTTTCTTATAGCTCCGCTTTTTTTTTAAAATCCTTTCTATTCTTGGATTTGTCTATATAAATTATTTGATATGGTGAGATAGATGTATGAAGTTATAGCAATATCAAAAGATAATCATAAGTACAGAGTAATACTAAATTGTAATATTAAAGATATTCCATCAGTATTCAAAGATTTTATTATTGATAAAGGGTGGGATCATTATGAATATAAAATACATTCTATTAATGAGATAACCGATGACTAGAATTGATAATAATTCATTCAAAGAAGCATTGGATAATATTTTAAATAAAAGTAGGATAGCTGTAATATTATCTGGTAGATTAAACTGTATAAACTGCCAATTAACAAAAGCTAATATCCTAAATTATTTAAAAAAAAATCCAAAGACAAATATAGATTTTTTATATTTAAATGGTAGCATAGATGATATTTTAGAGTCCTCTTATTATCAAATGGAAGAGCTTAATGAATACCCTAAAACTGCTATATTTTCAAGTTCAAATAATCCAACTTTTAAAGAAGGTATTATTACAGAAGAAGATTTGTCTAAGATTGAACAATTAAAGAAAAACTGTTTATAACCGATATAGGAATTATAACGATTAAAGGAAAGAAAATGAATGGGATTAACTCGTATAATCAAATTTCTCATACGTATAAAGTAAATGATGTAGCTACGCATAAAAAAGAGAATAACATTGCAGATAATACAAAAGAACCTATGTCAAAAGAAGATATTATAAGTTCTAAGGATTTATCACCGGAACAAAAACTAGATATGTTAGGAATAAAGAAGATGTCGTCTGACGAATTAGCGAAAAAATTAGCTGATGAATTAATATAGATTTAAGAATAATTTTCATATAATTACAGTATGAAAAAATTATTTAAAACTTCATTTTTTAGTATAAAAGTTAGTGATTCAAGACAGTCTATGTTTGGAAAAGGTGTTCAAGTTGCTGATATAACAATTCGTAGTAGCAATGAAATAGAGCTTAATCCATTAGAGAATCAATGGCATATACCAGTCAAAGTACCCTTCTGGTACGTAATACTTGAAACGATAAGTCAGTTAGAAGATGAATTTCATATCAATTTAGAGAAGCCAGTTTATGGTAATCTCACTATGATTGAAAACAAAGAAACTGGATTATATAGTATTTCTGATCTAATATCAGAATATAATAATATACAGGAAAATCATCCTGATCTAATTTTAAAATACTATCATGTAAATATTAATAACTTAAATATCTTTGATTCTAATGGTGCTTATACCAATATCAACATTTAATTTGTATAATTAAATTATAAACCAACAAGGAATAAAAATGGCAAAAAAAACATACACAGTTATTGAACGTAATGGACATAAATATAATCTTTTAGCACTACCAGATACAAATTTTTTTAAGTTTGAAATAATTAATTTGTGGGGTTCTAATATCGAACGTTTGTATGAAACAAAGTTTGGTAAAAATGTTTATGGTATCTCTCACTTTATAGAACACTTAGGTTTTAGAAACCCCAAAGATTTCAGTACAGCAGAACTTTTAAACCATTTGAAAAACGACGGTACTTATAATGCTTCAACAGATTATGACCGCATCAATTATTGGTTTCAAACTACAATGGATAGAGTTGATTTAGCTATAAAATTAGTTGCAAACTATGCTTTAAATACATTAGATAATATCCCATCAGATGAATTTGAAATCGAAAAGAAAGTAGTGTATAATGAAGCGAAACGTTATGCTGATGATGACCAAACGATGTTTTGGTTTAATAGTACTAGAGCACTAACAGGTTATAAAGAAGAAGATAATATTATAGGTATTCCTGAAACAATTGACACTTTTGAAATTGATGATTGTATAAGAATTAAAGATTTATTTTTAAGTAATGCACAAAATATTTTTAATGTTACTTACGATCCAAGTATTCTAACTGCCAATGAAGTAATCGATAAGATAGAGCTTGAACTACATAGACATAAACCATTAGGTATTATGGATAAAATTTCTGAAGAAGAATATAAAGGAGTTGTAATTCAACCTAAACATATCAAAACTACGTTGAGTAATGAGAGTGAACAACATATAACTTATCTAAATTTTGATATTGTTGAAAATATAGAGGTTGCAAGAGCCGGAAATCAATATTTAGCAAGATATGCCGAAGGAACTTCTTTAGATGATGTAATTAGAGAGCAGAACGGTCTAACTTATGGAATTACGTTAGGTGCAGCAAACATTTCGTATAAACCATATACTTATTTTGGGTGTGATGTTTCAAAAGGCGATGAGGAACTACTACTTAAATTATTTAAAGAAAGTATTAATGCTTCAGTTGATGCTTGGAATGAGAAAACACATAAAAAATTTATGGACGCTAAAAAATTGAAAAGAGTTATGAATTTATTAGACCAAAAAAATTATGGTGGTTGGCATAATAATGGGACATGGTATCCAGAGATTATTGAAGAAATGAAAGAAGTATTAGCAACAGATTTAGATAATGCATATGAAGTCGCAGATGAAAAATATGCTACTGTTGAAAGAGTAAGAGATTATTTAGAAAAATTTAGAAAAGCAGTCAATGAAGATGATTTTGCATTAGTAACAAATTGAAGATAAAGGATTAAAATGGAACCAAATTCTTGGAACGATTATTTAATGAGAAATACTCATTTAGTAGATGAATTATCGACGTATGTTTCAAATACAATGGATAAAACTGAGTTAGAAGCTGAAAACATAAAGTTAAAATATACACTACGTGAAATTCTTTCTAAGGTGGGTACAACCCACCCAGATTTATTAATAAAATATAGTGAATTTGTTTAAATATGTGTAAATATGATATAAAATCTATAAATCCTAGATATAATATTACTAAAAAGACCGATGATAGAGACATTAATGAAATCTATAACGATTAATATGGTATAAGAGATGATGACAACGACTTTATAAATATAATTGATATTTTCGCAACCACATTAACATGGTTTATATATTTGAGTTTACTTTTATCAATTTCCTTCTATTTTTTAAGTAAGACTTAAGCACTTTTATTATATAATTTATAATTAAATTAAGGAGAATAGTATGGATTACAATACTGTTACAGAAAAAGTGTTAGAAGGTTTATCAATAGGTGAAGAATTATTTTATTTTGAAGTTCCTACTTGCAAAATAGATTATATAGAAATCCCTCAAATTATCAAAATCATTAAAAAAGATGACGACTCATTTTTTTGTCCCACATATGATTTAAATCGTAGTAAAGATACATTACTTAATCTTTTTTCAAAAGAAAATAAATCGATTATGATTGCTAGAAGTGAATTGGAAGCTAAACAATTATTCTTATCGTATTATGAAAACTACTTAGAATCTCTTAGAGGAGAATTAGAATTTCTTGAAGAAGCAATACCAAATCTTAAAAAAACAGATTTTTTAAAAGATCTCCAGTAATTTAGGATACCCTATGAAGATCAAAAGTAACTTAAAATCTAAAGGTCGTAGATCCAATATCTTATTCGATAAAATGAGAGAATATATTTCATTACAACCAATACTAATCCGAAGTTTAGTAATTGGTGTGATTTTAATGATTTCATACTTTATATGGTCATATTCTGGATTATTAGCAATAGGTTTTTTTGTATTGGCTAGTATTTTAACAGGACAGGCGGACCCAGGTGATAAACTGGGTATGGGTTTTCTCTCTATTTTAGCTATTTTTTCATTCGGTTTATTTGATGTTTATAAAGTATCCGAGGATAAAATTCCCATAGAGTTTAATAAAGTTGTTTATACAGATAGTACAGAGAAAATTGTGCTATATGCCAATAAGCCCATTAACGAAGCTTTAGTAGTACATCCAGAATCAAAACTGTATTATGATTTTAAATTATATGACCAAAATTTATCAGCATACATTAAAGAAGAATCTAGAAGATCACATTGGGCTAATCTTTTAAATCTCGAACCAACCACATATCAATACGATTTAATAATAAATGCTGGAAAGAAACAAATTAAAATTACTTCTTGGAAAAGTTCAAAAACAAAAATGTTATTTGGGAGAATAAATCATGAAAAAAATAATTAATTTAGGATTAATATTTATTTTACTTGTATCGTTTACAGGTTGTGCTGATAGAAAAACCATCAATAATGTTACTTATGACACATACGGATTATTCAATGCCAATTCTAAGGAAAATCCGAATATTGAATATGAACTATCAGTAGGTAATGTTATTTGGGGAGTATTATTATTTGAAACACTTATAGCTCCAATTTATTTTTTCGGTTTTTCATTATGGGAGCCAGTCGGTCCAAAAATAACCAATCCAAACCTTAAAGGTGTAATTCGAGGCAATCCCGAAATGGTTAATGATACACCAAATGTTATAATATATAAAAATTAGGACTTTGATATGAAAAAAGACTTTTTACTAATGAGTATAGAATCAGCTTGTAAGAATAGAACCCTTGTTTTACAAGATTTAGCAAAATATGGTGTGGATGAGAAACATCGTCCACAACTAGAAGAAAATCTGGAATACTTTTTGTTACGGTATAAAGAATTAACAGGAAATAATTTTGTCTTAACTTCTTAAATTTCCTTTAAGGTTATTATGGTATAATTATAGTAATCAAAGAAAAAAAGGTGAAATTATGAAAATCGTTACAAAAGCATCAACACTAGGAAAAGGTATTGTACATAATACACAAGTTGAATTAAAATCAGAATGTGATAAAGTATTTTATTTCTATACACCACAATTAGAAAAAGCTGATGTAGAACCTACTTATTATTCTCCAATGGCGAAACATATTCCAGATTACATTGAATTTATTAAAAATAATTCAGATAAAAAAATAGGGATTATCTTAGAGTCTAGAAAAGATGATTTTAGTACACGAGATTTGATTTTAGAGCAGATTAAATTGCTGGACAATACAAATGTGATTATCCACAATCTAATTCAGAAATAAGGATTAAAAATGAGATATGGTATAGAGAAATTTGATGATGTGATCGCAGTTTATGTATCGCCAACTTTAGATGATAATGAATATTCAATAAGTGATGTTGAAAATACTTCAAAACAATATACTTTAGAAAAAGATATAGAATCTATTCCAGGATATAGTACTGATTTTGAAATTGATGGAAGTGCAGAGAATACTATTTTTATTGTTTCTACAAAATCATTTTCAGAGATCGAGGAATTAATTGTTTCTAATCTCAAACACACTCTAGTATCAAATGATAAACATTTGAAAAAACTATCAAGAGAAGCTAAGAGTGAATCATCTTCAGATACACCAATAGATTTAGAAACTTATGAGGGTTTAAAAAAATATTTAGAAACACAAAAATACACTATCAAAAAAGCCAAAGAACTTTTAAATACCGAAACAGCTAAAAATCATTTAGATTTAATTGCGATTGTTCTTGATAAGATCTTTATGAAGTATAGTACAGAAGAAAAGTTTTTTAAATCTATTGAATGGTTATCTGATTTTGATTTATCAAATGAAATTGAAAGTATTATTGAATACCGTTCAAAAGCAAAAGATGGTTATGCTGATGATAATAAAATGTCGACAATTCTTAGTAGATATGTTGGAGCTTCATCAAATGTTGAAGTATTAGAGAAAATAAAAGATAAGTTGGAGCCTGTTAAAAATGACCAATTCTTTTCAGGGGTTTATGAAGATGCAGATAACCAAATAAAAATACTTAAAGATTTATTTTTTAAGTTGGATTAAGTTAGTATTCGATATAATAACAGAAGAAATCTAAAAGGATTAGTATAATGAATGAAAATGATGTTAAAGAAGAAATTAAAGAAGCTTGGAAAGATTTAAAAAACGGTACAAAAGTTAAAGCTAAGCTTACTGAAAAAATGGATGAGAAGCTCGACGGTTTAGTAGCAGCAGCAAAAGCTGGAAATTGGAAAACTCAGCTGGAAGAAGCAATAGTACAGATGATTACTTATAATTATTCAAGTAATGAAAGTTTAATGTGGTATGGACATTTAGTAACTCAATGTGAAATAAAAAGAGATTTAACTATGCCAAGTCCTGCTGGGGTAAGATTTATGTTTAATAAATACGAGATGTTTATTAATCCTTTACTTTTTGGTTTATATTCAACCGATGAACAAATTGCTATATTGAAACATGAAATGTTACATATTATCAATTTGCACATTGTAAGACAAAAAGATAGAGACCATAAAAAATGGAATTATGGTACTGATTTATCTATCAACCAATTAATCCCAAACATTCCTGAAGATGGATTACAACCTGAAAAATTTGATTTTGCAAAAAACCTTAATGCAGAACAGTATTATGATATGATACCTACAAACTATGAGAGTGAAGAACCTCAAGAAGGTAATGAAGACGGTGAGGGTGGTGGAAGTTGTTCTGCACAAGGTTCCGGAGATGGAGAGCCACAAGATGGTGATGGTTCTGGAAACGGTGATGGTTCTGATGTAATTGATGATGAGAAAAAACTTAAAGATCTAATCTCCCAAGCATTAAATGCAGCTCAAGAAGGAATGATTGGTGATCATGGTAAGTGGCAAAATTCTGAAGGTGATGAACAGGCCGCAAAAGAAATTACAAGACAGATGTGTGAAACAGCTACTAATAAATCCAGAGGTATGACACCAGGTGAAGTAGAAGGAGCAATCCAATTACTTAAAATGCAGGAGCAAATTAACTGGAAGAAAGAGCTGAGAAGAATTGTTGGTAATAGAAAAGCATTTTCTAAACTTACAATTAAGAAAAATGATAGAAGATTTCCAGGTCGTAAGGATTTAAGAGGTAAAACAAAAGATCATACAAAAGATATTGTAGTTATCTTAGATGTATCGGGTTCTATGAGTGATGAGGAAGTTCTCTATGGTTTAAATGAAATTAAGGCTATTGCAGAAAAAGCTAGAGCTGGGGTTACTATTATTCAAGTTGATACAGAGCCAAAAATTGTAGAAGATTTTGATCCAAAAGCAAAAACTTTTAATCGTAGAGGTTATGGTGGTACTTATATGACTCCTGGAATTGAAATGATTAAGGAACAGAAATTAAAATGTGACTGTATTTTGTGTATAACTGATGGTTACATTGAATCAACTTTTGATATTGATTTACCAAGAGTACCATTTATTTTCTTAGTTACACAAGATGCAGATAATTTATCTATTGATGTAGGTTCATATCCGAGAATGAAAAAACATACATTGAAAATTGGTGATAAGTAGAGTTATTATGTGGGCTTATAAGTTTACAGATTCAAGAGGAAATGATTACTATGAGTTTCCTTTTGAAATATCTAGTTCAACATTTCTTAATTCAAATGAATATCAAATAGTAAATACTGAAAGAGAAGCTGTTAAAGAATTTAAAAAAGCAATTGATTTCAATATACCATATAAAGCTCATTATGAAGATATGCAAAAACTTAATAAAGAATTGGCTAAATTATATCTTAAAAAGTATCCGGAGATATTTATATAATGTATCATTTTAAATTAAAACTTAGAGATATTCACAAAAATGCGTATAGATCATTTTTATTTCCAGAAAAAGCACCTAAAAATTCTACTAGTCATTGTGCGAAAATCAATTCGTTATATACAGAAGGTTGGTTTGCTGATAAATCATTGATAGAATCTGAAATCCACTTTATTAAATCTGTTAAATTTTTTTTAAATGGTGCAATTAAAGATTTAAAGAAAAATAACACTTATACAGGGTGGGATGAATCATATCTTAAAGATGATGTTGCATTTTTAGAAAATGTATGGAAATTAACAATTCAAAAATATGCGGATAAATATCCGGAGCTAGTATTATGAGTTTTATCAAATTCACATTTAAAAATAACAGCTATGCTATAGGACGTTTATTTTCAAAGATTGGAAAAGATAACTGGGCAAATATTGAAATAGTTAAGCCGTATAATGGTAGAAATGAGACTTTAAAAAAATATTATACTAAGGGTAGAACATTTCAAGCTGATACATCTAGTACTTCAGATTATGTTAAAACTGCATTTATAGATCCAAAGTCTCACCCAGAATATTTTATTTAAAAAGGTTGTTGATGTATTTCTCATATCAAGCACATACTTTAGATGGAAAATCTCTTAAAATTTATTTACCATTACCAACTAAAAAATCACAATATGAAGATAGACTGAAATTTTATAAACAAATAGATGATAGAAAATTATATGTCGTGAAAGATACTAAAGATATTATTAGAGAATGTCATATACATAATACTTTAAAAGAATCAATAAATTATATAAGAAAAGATCTAATATATTCGATTGAATGGATAAGTGATGATAAAAATGCACCTCCTGGTAATCCTGATGTTTATGTGGCTAAATGTAGAGATGCTTTAACTGAATTAGAAAATAAATATATCAATAAATTCCCGGAGATATTCTTATGATTGTAGATGTAGATAAAAAGGCAATCCAACAACAAATAAAGTTTTTAGTTAAAATAATAAACCAATATCAAAAAAGATTAGAAACTGAACCTCAATTTTTAACTAGAGAAGTTGAAGAAAATTTAGAAAGAGCTAAAGCAAAATATGATTATATTATTAAAGAATATCCAGACTTAATCATCTAGACTATTTTTTAAATCTAATATATTACCGAATGATTTTTTATGAGTTATTTGAGCAAAAATATTTTTCATATCATTACCTGAAAGATGACCTCGTTCTGCTTCTCTCATTAAATTTTTTGTTATTTTAAACTCGCCATTATATTTAAATAATTCAAATGCTAAATTTATAATATGACCTTGTATTTGTAACGTATTAGAAGCACTAGCATATCCAAATTCTCTGGCTACTGCAATAATTTTTTTCATGTTTTGTGGCATATTCCAAATACTAAAAAGCTTCTCAACAGCGTGTAAATTATTAAATCCTAATAGATTCATTTCTAAACTAGTTATAGATTTTGACGATTTTTGTAAATTTTTAAAACGATCTACTCTCTCATTAATAATTAAAGCCTGATTTGTCAGGAGCATACCTAGTGGTAATATATGCATAACAGCAGTTAAATCATCTTTATCATCTTGGGGTATATCTATAAATTTAATCCATTCTGAAACAAATTTAACTCGGTATTTTGAAACTTCAATTAACTCTTCTAATGAAATATCATATGCGTCTAAATATAAACTGTCAAATGTTTCGTTAGCTACCTCTGTTATTGCTAATGCCCCTATTTGTTTTTTACCTAGTAATGATACAGCAATAGAGATTTTTGATACTCGATTTGGTAGGCCTATATACGGGGAATTAATTTCCCGTAAAATAATTGCTGAGAACATTGGATCTTGTTCAACAACTTTTACTATTTGGTTGATATTTGAATTGCTATCAAAACACAATTCTTTTAACTTAGTTAATGTACTAGGTAAAGGTTCAATTGCTTCAGCTAGTTCAACTAATGTAATCTGCCCTTTATTAATAGGTATTTCAATCTCCGTATTACTACGTTCATATTTTTTAACAATCATAGTCTTAAAATCAGCCATTTTCATATTATGTGTATTATAAACATTTTCGATTGCTAATTTTTCTTTAACTAAGTTTAAAGAACTTTCTTTACTGAATTTACTCAAAACATATAAATTTTCAAAATCGAATTCAATATCATTTAAACAAACTATGAGATCTATGATATGCCCATCGGGGTATTTTAAATCAGTTATTAAAATTTTTTTACCGGGCATTTTTATAAGGTCAATTGCCTCGGATTTAGTAGAAACACTATCCACAAATTTAAATTTTGTACTAAGAATTTCTGTTAATAATTTTGATACTTTTGGATCTCGATTAAGGATCACAATATCATAATATTCATTAAGTTTTGGGGAAGTGTAATTTTTACATTGAACGATTGGCGCAGTATCAAATTCAATAGCATAAAATTCTGGATCTTCATGTTGTTGAATTTGAGTTACCCACCTTTCAATTTGAATAGAAAAGTTTTCAAACCAATTAATCACATCTTGATTAAAAGCACAAGTATAATTTTTTATAAAAAACAAAATATCTTCTGTTTTTTCAAGGAGAATAGAAATTTCTTCAAATTTATGATAGTAAGTAATAGCTTTTAATGAATGTATCGACCTAAATAATGTGTCGATCAATTTTGATGAATTAATTTCATCATTTCTAAAATCAATAATAGTGTTATTAATAATTATAGACAAATTATCTAATCTTATAATATAATCTTCAAGTTCTTCAGTCATTACATTAAAAACCTATTTTAATTTTATTTATAATGAATATGCAATATTTTCCCAGTCAATGTCATTCCATGTCAAATACATTTTACCCTCCTATTTTTGGTATCTATAAAATATTTATATTAATTATAATATATTTTAAGCAAAAATCTGATTAAATTTTAAGCAAAATTATTTACGTTTCATTATAATTTGCCCTTTAACATTAACTAATGATTTTTTTCTAGTTAATTTATGCTCCCTTATAAAAATTTTAGAACGATATTCATAAGCATTATAAATTTCATCTCCAATTTTCAAACTTATAAGTTGTTCTCTATAAAGTGATGCTAATCGTTCATCTGTTATATTCCATATTTCACCAAAATGAGCAAGTCGTACTCTTTCAGCAAGTACTTGAAAATCATCAATACTAATATTTTTCTTTTTTAATTCTTCTTCTTTTTCTGGAGTAATTACAAATCTTTTATTTTTATCTTCATGAAAAACTAACTTAGTGTATGCTGGATATTTTACAGCATCAACTTTTGTATGACCAAATCGTAATATCGGTTGTTTATTTTTAAAACGTTCAATATAGTCAATATCCATAAGATGCCAGGTATTTTGATGTTCAAAATTTGGATATGAAATAGCAATAAGTGACCACTCTTTTTTATCATGATATTTATAAAATTCATTCTTTAATTCGAGAAGTATTTCGTTTAAATTATGATAATATTCATTCATATATTTCCCTTTTTATTTTAAATTATTTATATTTTTTTTGTAAAATATAATATACCAAAAAAATTAAATTTAAGGATGAAATATGGCAAAAGAGAAATTTGTTAGGGGTGAAAAACCTCATGTTAATGTGGGAACAGTAGGGCATAGACTATGTGCCATCTCTTGGTAACAAGGGATTAAAAAGAGTTTAAATTGTCTGGAAACCCCTAAAGCTTCTTTTACTAAAACAGAGCCAGAAATGGCATATGGTATAGTTAATGAAAATTAGAAAGAAAAAAGAAGATGGAATATGTGGAAACGCTAAGTTCTTTATAATGGGCAATCAGCAGCCAAGTTACCTAACTCAAATATATTGAGATTTCTATGTGAATAGAATTTAAGGTAGAAGGTTCAGAGACTGTAATAACTCAGTCCGTTAATCTTAATTGAATTTCGGATTATGGTACAGTCCAGACTACAACAACTTTACTTAGTTAGTTGGCTTATGAAAGTAAGTGTAGTAATTGGTAGATCATGGCAAGACTACTTTAACTGCAGCAATTACAGCAGTAATGGCAGTTAAAAACGGTGCAGCATTTATGGATTACGATCAAATCGATAATGCACCAGAAGAAAGAGAAAGAGGTATCACTATTGCTACTTCTCATGTTGAATATGAAACTGATAAAAGACATTATGCTCATGTTGATTGTCCAGGTCACGCAGATTATGTTAAAAATATGATTACTGGTGCTGCACAAATGGATGGTGCTATTCTTGTTATTGCTGCTACTGATGGACCTATGGCTCAAACGAGAGAACATATCCTTCTTTCAAAACAAGTTGGTGTACCAGCAATTGTTGTTTTTATGAACAAAGAGGACCAACTTGATGATGAAGATAAAGATGAAATGGCTGAACTTGTAGAAATGGAGATTAGAGAACTTCTTGACCAATACGGTTTTGATGGTGATAACACTCCTGTTATTCTTGGTAGTGCATTTCAAGCTCTTGAAGAAGCAAAAACCGGTACTTTAGGTGAGTGGTCAGAAAAGATTGTACAACTTATGGATTCAGTAGATGAGTGGATTCCAGAACCAGTTAGAGATACTGATAAGGATTTCTTAATGCCTATTGAAGATGTATTCTCAATTGCAGGTAGAGGTACAGTTGTTACTGGTAAAATTGAGAGAGGTACAATCAAACTTGGTGAAACAGTAGAAATTGTAGGTATTAAAGACACTCAAACATCAACTGTTACAGGAATTGAGATGTTCCGTAAAGAGATGGAAGAAGGTTTAGCTGGGGATAATGCAGGTATTCTTCTAAGAGGAATTTCAAAAGATGATGTTGAAAGAGGTCAAGTTCTTTGTAAACCTGGTTCAATAACACCACATACAAAGTTCAAAGCGGAAGTTTATGTTCTAAGTAAAGATGAGGGTGGTCGTCATACTCCATTCTTTAATAATTATAGACCTCAGTTCTATTTCTATACATCTGATATTACTGGTGCAATTACACTAGAAGAAGGTGTTGAAATGGCTATGCCTGGTGATAATGTGACTATTACGGTAGAACTTATTGCTCCAATGGCTATCGAAAAAGGAACAACTTTTGCTATTAGAGAAGGTGGTAGAACTGTCGGCTCTGGTATGATTGGAGAAATTATCGAGTAAATCTCCTCTCGATAATTTTTTTGTAAAATAAGTAATAAACTAAAGGAATTTAATAAATGATAGATTATACAAGATGGAACACATTTCTACCAGTAGATTTGGGCTATGGAGATGTTAAAATCGCCCTTAAAAAAGAAGATGGTACTTTAATGATTGCTAAGTATCCGTCAGCAGTAGCTAAAGTCAATCCAAAGAGATTTGGTGCCGGCGAAGCAGTTGAATTTGAAGGCGATTATTACTTAATTGGCGAGAATGCTATAAACTACAAACCCGTAGAAATGAATGATTATGAAACATTAGAAAAGTACGCACCATTACTTATTTTTCATGCATTTAGAAAATATGGAGAATTCAATACTATTGTAACAGGACTTTCAATTAGACAAGAGGATAATTCTCAATCATTTAAAGATAGGCTTTCTAGTTTTGAAATTGATGGTCAAGAATATAATATGGATGTAAAATTACTACCCCAAGGTATTGGAGCTAAAATTGTAGTACAAAAACAATTTAATGAAATCCAAAACTATTTAGTTTGTGATGGTGGCTTTAATACTGTTGATTTAGTTCCTGTATTTGATGGAAAAGCAGATTTACACTCTGTTGATGCTTTAGAAAATAGAGGCATTATTGAGGTTGTAAATGAATTAATTGAATATATTGCAGGTGAGTATAATATAGAACTATCACCAAAAGAAGCTAAGTATGCCTTAGATAATCAACGCATTGATATTTATGGAAAAGAAATTGATTTAACAGATATTATTGCACATATTACAACAGATTATTCTAAAGACTTAGTAAGACAAATAGAAAGAAAGTTTAAAAAATCATGGCATAAATTCCAAAAAGTTATTATTGTTGGTGGGTTATCTCATTTTGTAGATGCTTCTGTTTATGAACATTTAGCAACTGTACCTAAAGGTGAATACTTTAATGCTGTTGGGTTCCACCAATACGCTGATGAAAAATTAGGGGATACGACACCTCAAAAACCAAAGGTTACTAGAAGACGAGTGAGTAAACTCTAATCTTCACTAATTTTTATTTAAGGCTTTATACGATATAATACATATACAAATCAATTAAAGGGACAGTTTATGGCTTGTATTAAAGTTTTAAATAATTTAAGTGCTTTTTCAAAAAGCACTAAACTATATAAAAAAATAGATGGAGCGGATAAAACTCCATCTATAAACTACACACTACATTTTTCAAAACATCTTAACACTCCAAGAAAAATATCAAATTCAAAAGGTTATCAGTCAAGAATAGTTGATGGGTTAAGATTAAAAAGTTTTAAAATAATCATTGAAGATATTTTACCTAAATTAATAGAAAAGGGAGAGGGAAAATATGTTATTTCATTACTTAAATCGGATAATGGTCCAATTCTAAATTTATTAATAGCATTTGAAAAAAATAAATTTATTGAAAACGAATGGTTTATATTATTAATAACTACCTTAGTTAAAAATGAATCAATGATGTCATTTAAAGATATTCCTGTTGATAATAGATTGTTTTCTAATATTATTTTTGATGATTTAATGGAAGTACCTATTATTGAACAGACTAAAAATAAACAAGCACAAGAACAATTTAAAAAAAATAAAAAGAATCAGTATGATCCTGAATACGTCAAGCGAAAATTATTACGACCTGGATTACGTATTAAAAAGAAAGTAAATCCAGGTATTAAACGTAGAGGTTTACGTATTGTTAAAAAAAGAAGTGAAAAATATGATGTTTGAATATAGTCCAGAATATAAAGTCGAACCAATCAGTACAAAATTCAATGACGATGAATTTTATTATATCGGGTATATAAACCAAAATGGAAAGGTTGATATTTTAGAAATTATGATAGGAGAATTATATTCTGAATCATCACCATATTCACATAGCAAAAGATATTATGTAAAAGTGTTAATTCCCCAAGAATACTACAAAAGTTTCTTTCATAAATGGATGGATTTAACACATACAAAATATTATTTAAACGATACTAAAATTGATATTGCGTTTATACACCTCGCTGAGAAAACCCAATGGCTAAAGACCATTGGGATGAATCAGCAATTATTTGACATTTTACATTAATTTATTGTAAAATAAGTATATAGATATAGAGTTTAAGGAGGATTGAGTTGAAATTTCATCGTAATTACAAATTCAGATTACAACCAAATACTGAACAATCCGATTTCCTTAATCATTATTTCTTTACTGCAAATCAAGCCTGGAACTTTGCTTTGAATTTAAAAATCAAAGACCTTTCTGTCAATTCTTCTCTGCCGAAGGCAGATAGGAAATACTTAAAGTTCAAAGATATTTATTCTCTTACAAAAGAACACCTTAAAGAACGAGGAATTAAATACAATTCAGGTGTAATTCAAGATGAACTAAGAAAATTAGATGATACGTTTTCTCGATTCCATAAGAAAATTGGTGGATTTCCTAAATTCAAGTCCTCAAAGAAAATCGAACAATCAATCATCATCAGGAATCAAGCAACTTATTGGGATGAAATGGAATTGGAGATCTTCAGAAAGAAAATCAGAACTAAATTCCATCGAGAAATTCCTTTGGAATCTAAATTTACTGGTGGTATTGTAAAAAGAGAGTCAGATGGAAACTATTATTTTATTGCTAATTTGATCATTAATGATAAAAATCAATATCCAAAAACAGGAACAGAATGTGCTCTTGATTTGAATGTAGAAAATATAGCTATTTCAGATTCAAATGGAAATCGAAGATTGATTAAATTGGAGGATTTTTCAAAAAGTAAATATTCAAAGAACTTTTTAAAGTTACAAAGAAAACTTTCAAAAAGATACAAAGAAAAGAACTTTTCTAAAAATACCAAACGATTACAAAAGAAATCAAATCGAATGTACAAGAAAATCAAAAACAAAAAAGAGGATTTTTTTCACAAGCTCAGTAATGAGCTGACTAATCAATATGATAGAATCACAATAGAAGATCTGGAAATCAAAAAGATGAAAGAATCGAAATCAAATCGACTCAATCGTCTGATTTCAGATGTAAGTTGGGGTTCGTTGATACAAAAAATCAAATATAAACAAGAACAAAAGAACAAATTGATTAGAGAATTAAATCCAGCTTTTAGCAGTCAGAGATGCTTCAAATGTGGTCATATCAGTAAGAACAATAGAAAAACGCAAAGCGTTTTTAATTGTGAAAACTGTGGATACACTACTCATGCAGACCTGAATGCTTCAGATAATCTCTTAGATTATGATAATTGGTCTCTGGAACAGATGACCTTGATCCAGCAATGGAATCAGAATCTTTGTATCGAGAATGTCAGTTAATTCTGAAATTCGATGATTGGAGTGCCTCTCGGCACTCCCTTAGAAGCCCAATCGTCTTTAGCGGTTGGGTAGTTCACAAAAGACACACCATTAGAAGCCGAAATAGCCTTTTATTCAATATTGCAACGCCCTCATAAAGATTTCATGGAAATTATTAAAAGGTCAGAAGAAGGTTTCGCTATTAAATATCCGGATATTTATTTAAATAGGGTTCTTACTAAACAAAAAATGACCTGTTCACATCCTCCATTTTTAGAAGGAAAATCTATAAAGATAATCAATAATTCTGCGAGTTTTATTTCATATAATTAAAAAAAATTGTAAAATTATTAATAAATATATTAAGGATTTACAATGGCTGATAAAATCTATATGGATTGGGCTACATTTGATAATGATGTGCAAATATTTATAGATTACTTGCACTCTTTTAATAGATTAGATAATGCAGTTATCTTATCTTTAAAACGAGGAGCATTTCCTACTTCAACTACTCTTTCAAATAAATTAAATATACCTATTTCGGTAGTATCTTTCCAAACCAGGGATGGTAAAGATACCGAACCTACTTTTTTAGAACCGGATATTTTTAAAGATGCTAAAAACATTATCATCCCTGATGATATTTATGATACTGGTAAAACTATTGAAATAGTAATTGAAAAACTAATAAATGACTATGGATTTAAATTAGAAAATTTAACAGGTTTATTTCATTATAGATCCGATAATATTTTTAAATCATCATTAAAATTTTATAGAAGTATTCGATACAATGAAAACAAATGGGTTGTTATGCCATGGGAATAGATAATATTGATGAATTTAAAAAGATAATATCAGACTGTGGTTCTATTTCTAAAAATTTTTCAGATAAAGATATTAATGGCGAATTATCCATAGAAGACCTTTTACAAAAAGGATTTGATAAACATATAGGTTCATTTGAAATTCCAGAAACTATTAAAAATATTATGGAAATAGATGAAATAAATGCAATAATAACATGGTATTTATCTTGGAAAATATCTTGCCCAATAGAAGAACAAAATACATGTACTATCAGAGATACTTTTGGTTATAAAGAAAGTATAAAAGTAATAATAGCAATAAATTTTTACAAATATCTAAGAAATAAGGGTTATGACCCCGATATTGTCGAAATTTTTTTAAAACAACAATAAATATAAATATAAGGAAATTAAGGCAATGAATATGAATCAAAATAGAGTAGAGCACAAACAAAGTGTTGCAGAAGAATTTATTAGACAAGTTTTATTCGTTAAGGATGATGATAAAGTACTTGCTGTATTCCCATTTTATCATGAAATAAGTGACTTAGAATATAATTCATTAGTCGAAAGTTTTTATGAAACATCTGATGAAGAAGACCCTAAAATTCCAAAGAGACATGAATTTTGTTTAATGAATGAGGAAGAATTTGGATGGGGTTGGATACATAGTAAAATGATTCAATATTTGGATGTAGCTGAATTTGATGAATATGATACTTTTAGAAACGCTTTAGTCGATTCAAAAGTAATCAAAAGTACATTTATTCTAAATGAGGAATAACTATGGCTGTATTAGGAAGCCCAAATTATAGAGTAGGACTTATTATCGCTAATGCTCAACCATTTCATAATGGGCATTTAAAAATTATAGGTGATGCGTTAATGATGTGTGATGAAGTCATAATTTCATTTAAAGATTATGATACATCATATTTTAATTATGATATTAATCAACAAATTGCAAGAAAAGTTTTTGACCTCAATCCAAGAATAGCATTTTTTGGAACTGAATATGATCCTTTATTAGGCACACCTAAACATTTTATTTCTAGAACTCTTGATAAGTTGGAAGAAGCTAATTATAATATGCCAACACATTTTTTTACAAATTATGATTTATGGGTTGAACCTGCAAAAGAATTACAACTAGAAACCATAAGAGTATCAACTTTAGCAGATACAAATTCATTAGATATAATCAATTCTATCGAATCAAAAACAGATCTATGGAAAGAGAAAGTCCCTTACTCGGCTATTGATATTATCGAAACGTATATAGCTACTAAAAATAGAAATTTTTAAATTAATTGTAAAATATTCCATATAAAACTGAAGGGATTTTAATGGATTTAACTTATAAAAACAAAGAGGGTATTTCACTTAATGATATTGTGAATGCCTTAAATTCAAAAAAACTAGCAAAGAAAGAAATCATTACAAGCGTCTCTGCTAAAAAATCAATCGATACGCTTCTTAAAAAATTACTAGAAAATAATATTATTATTAAGGAACAAAGTGGTCGGTCAGTTTTTTATAAATTAAATGAAAGTAAAATCGATTATAAAACTAATCAACTTAATGAGATGAAATCGGTTGTTTCAAAAGATAATCAGATAACAAAAATTATTGAAGTAGAACCCATAAAAGAAGATAAAAAAATTTCGGATGAAGTAGATGAAGAAAATTTAAATTACCTTAAAAAAGAAATGGAAAGTAAATTAGGAAAAGAAGTTACTGCTATTTTACATCATAGAAATGAGCCTAAAGAAAAAGTAGAAGTTTCTAATCCTAAAAAAATTTATGATGATTTGGAAGAAGAAATATTAAAAGAGAATCCATATCGATTCGTTTTAAATTTTTTTAATACTACATTGAACAACGAAAAAGCTACAGGTTATTTTAGAAGACGAGATAGCTATGTTGTAAAATCAATATATAATAAATTTAAGACAAAAGCCGATAAGATTAAAGAATATGATGTTGATCAACAACACCAACCATTTTATAGAGCATTTACTATTGTTAATGGTATTGTAAAGATTTATCATATAGATATGAATCGTATGATAAGAGCAAGCTATGAAATATTTAAAATAAAAGATGAAGATATGAAATTTTTTAAGGGTGAAAATAATGAAAATTAAAAGTGATGCACCATCTAATCCAAAAGATTTAACTCTTCATGAAGAGTTAAGTGAACGAGGTATATCTATAACTCTTTTTTGGATTTTTATAATGTCATTTGGCATGATATTAATGTGGGTGGCTCTTATGAGTCCACAAATAACAGGTTTAGTAGCATTTATAGTCTTCTTCATAGGTTTAAATAGAGTAGATGCTTCTATTGATTGGTTTAGAGGAATAGATGATAAAGTTTCAATTAGTGAAAAGGATATAATATAATGGCTAAAAAAATATGTATGGAACACTTAAATGGTGAATGTAGAAATCCTGCAAAAGGAATAGTACCAGGTTTAACACCTATTGAGGGATTAGAGTGTCCTCATTGCTTGAGAGAAGATGGGAAAGATGGAAACGGCAACCAATTAATACCCGAAGAAAAAGCTAAAAAAGTTTTTGAAATATTAAAAGATAAAATTGAAGAATAACTATGAATACTAGTAGAGAAAGTTTTCAATTAGATTTAGAACGTACTACATCAACAGAATTAGAAGAAGTCGTAATATGTTCAAAATGTAATGGTTATGGTTCTTCACAATTAAAAGGTGATTTTATTGTTTACGGGAATGATACAGATCTTAAACAAAATAATATTTGTTCATCTTGCAATGGTACTGGAAAATTAATCAAACAAACCGTAGTATCATTTGTATCATTTGACCCAAATTTAGCAATAAAAACACATATCGTTTCAAATCCAGAAAATTTTATTTAATTTTAAAGTATAACATAGTATAATTAAAGAAAATAGGATTATGCATGTTTATCAAAATGGAATTTGAAGATGATTATTATTTGATCGTGCCACCAGACTCAATAAATAATAATTTTTTAATTAAAGTAATATCTGAAAAAGATAAAATTGATTTTCCACATCTACATAATCATATTTATAATAATAAAATTAAGGCTGAAATTGAATGTCTTAAATTGGAAATAATGCGTACTAATAACGAAGAAACTAAATCTAGATTTAGAGAAATGTTATCTGTCTATACAAAATTATATCCTGAATATATTATATAAGAAGGTGATTTATGAAACGAACATTAACAAGTACATTTGATAATATGGTTGCATTGATTAAAAGAAAAGAACCTCATATCGATGCCATTAAAAAAGCAGAAGAAGAATTCAAGAATCAAAATATCAAATTAAAATACTATGTTACTACAATAGGTATGCCAAAATTATCAGATATAGCAGAAGGTACATTAGTCAAAACACCTGCTAAGTATTTTGATAATTTGATACAAGCAAAATTATTTCAAGATAAAATAATTTTAGATGAAAGTAAGAAAAATATTGATGAGCGACATATTTGGTTTGATAGTATTACAAATGATGAACTAAATTTTGTCAAAAATGAATTTAATAATCTAATAAAGAATTATCCAGAATATGCAATTTAATAATATAGAAATAGGTTCTATAATTATTACAAAGTATGGTGCATTTAAAGTATTTGCTTCCCCAAGTATGAAACAAATCAATGGAAATAATATATTATCCATACCATCAATAAACTTATTACATAAGGCATCAAAACCATTTGATATTGGTATTAAATATATACCTATTAGTCATATAATAGAGAAATTTAATATCTCTATCAATGAATTTATAAAAGAATACCCGGAGAAAATTATATGAAATTAGATGATATTACTATGAGTGAATTTGACTGGTGTATCCACGCTATTTTAGTTGCTGGAAAATCAGCAAAATTTGGAACTTCAAAAATTACTATATTAAAAAAATTTGCAAGTAATATGGATTTAACCATGGAAGATTATTTATTTAAGTTGTGGAATGAAGATAAATTGATTGATAAATTGAAAGAAATTAAAACTGGTAAATATCAGTTACTTGGTAAAACTTTCGATTACTTGTTTAAGAATAAATTAAATATTTTTTCAAATTTAGATACTACTGAATTAGAAAAAATCCCTGGTATTGGAATGAAGTCATCAAGATTTTTAAAGTCATTAGTTGAATCAAATCATAATGATTTCGCAATATTGGATGTTCATATTTTGAAATGGATGAAAACATTAGACTTAAACTTAGAAATTAAAATACCTAGTTCAACACCTAATAAAAAGGAATATTTAATATTAGAAAAAGTCTTTATAGCTGAGGCAAATAAAAGAGGCAAAACTTCATTTGAATTAGATAGAGAAATATGGTATAATTATACTAAAGATTCAGGTTTGCAAAAGTTGGAAAAAAATAAAGTTGAGGGTATAAACTATGAAAATTAAAGCTGTTTTTAATAGAGATGATAAAAGACAACAAACATATATAAAATATTTAGAAAGAACTTTTCCAGAAATAATCAATGAGCCTAACCCAGATTTATTTTTGGTTGTTGGTGGTGACGGTGCTATGCTACATGCTCATAAAGAGTATGGTCATTTAGGAAAACCATTTCTAGGAAAAGGTTTTGGGACTCTTAATTTCATTATGAATCATTTTGAAAATGATTTTGAAATTATTGATGGATTACTAGAAGGAACTATGGTTCCAACCATAATAAAGACTGAAAAAATTAAGGTTATAGTCAAGAAAACCAACGGTAAAAAAATTATAAAAGAGGCAATAAATGATATTGTGATTGGTAATGATATAATGGATTATCATCATTTTCAAATTGATTCGGAAAGAGGATCTTTTGAAAGATTTAACTTTTCTGGATTAGGTATTTGTATTTCAACTCCATTAGGTTCAACAGCATTTAACCTTAATAATGGTGGTAAAGTTTTGCCACCAGATGCTGAAATGTGGAGCATTACATCCGTAGTATCTGACCATAATGTGAATGAAGTTATGATGGCTCAAACAGTTGATATAAAAATAAAAAGTTCTAGACATTCACCAACATTGTACGTTGATGGAACAGCAACAGCAATACCATTAGAATACGGTGATAAAATTAAGTTAAAAAAATTTAAGCATAAGTTTAAACTCGCTTTTATCGAACCAAAGGTATTCTTTAAAAAAAGAATGAAACTTATTCAAAAAAAGAGATAACTTTTTGTATAAATAAAGTAAAATATACAAAGAGGTAAATTTATGTCATGGATTTCAGACCATCATATCGATGTTGAGTGGTGTATCGTTGGACCAATTACAATCTTATATCATGCAAATCTATCGGTGAATACATCAGTAACTTATGATGAACGATCTGTTTTTGGTTCACATGGTGCTTATGCTGTATGGACTGGAACAGCTCCTAGGAGTTACTCATTATCGACTAATTTAGTTGGAGCGAATTCTGGAGAAGTAGCATTTAATATGGGGTTAATTTATCTTGCGTACGATTGGACTCAACAGAGTCCCCCGAAATGCGAAGAATTAAAGGCTCCAGCGCCAGAGATATTTAATACTAAAGTTAGAATAGAAAGTTATGATGCAAGTATTGAAGAGGGTACACATTTGGATATGAATATACCAATCCAAATATCATTAAGTTTATCACTTAAAGAATGTAAACCAATTTAAATAAAATAAAGGATAGTTAATGGGATTATATACAAGTTTTAGTACATCAGATTATTATGATGAACCAATTACAAAAAAGCAACCAGTACAAAAAACTGAAGCACCAAAAAAAGTAGAACAGAAAGTTGAACCGATTAAAGAGGAAGTAAAAAAATCTCTTTATGCTCAAGCAACAGAAATAGCAACATCTTCAATAGAATATAAAGGACCAGATTTTAGAGATATTTATAGAGTTGGTCAGTTAGTTGCAATACAAGGTCCTAATGGTAATTACCGAACAACTAAAGGTAGAATAGCTGAAATAGTAGCAGAGAATCTAATGTATGTATATATGGAAGATACATATAAAGATGCAACAGATCAATGGCTTGTTGATTTTGTAACAGATAAAGACACGATTACACTTCTATAATTCTTTCTTCAAAAAACCAACTTATTTTTATTTTTTTTGTAAAATATATTATGAAATTTGTATAAATAAAAATAAGGTTGGAAATTTCAACCGATTTTTAAACAGTCTATAAGACTTTAAACAAATTGACACAAAGTTATCAAAAATCAATTTTTTTATTGTAAAATGATAACAAGTCCAAGCGACTTTAAGCAATAAAATATTAGTGCATTGCACTTTAAACAAGGAGACCATTATGGCAATTAATTTAAGAAAAACAGTAAACAAATCAAAGCTAAAAGCTAAATTTGAAGCAGAAGCTCAAGGTGGAAATCAAGGGTCATCAGACTTTTTACCATACTTTAAACTGAAAAATAAAGATTCAGTTACTCTACGATTCCTTTCGGATGCAAATCCAGATAATCAAGACTTTTTTACATATACAGAAGAAGTATTCAATTTCAATGGCAAAAATATGAAATTTGATGGACCATCAAAAGATTGTCCAGCTTCTAAAATTTCAGCAGATTTATTTGCAGAAGCTAAATCATTGGGTGAAGAAACTCCCGAAGGTAAAGAAGTTAGAGAAAGAGCACTTAAATTCTATAAAAAGAGAAAATATCTTGCAAATGCATATATCGTTGATGCACCTGAGTATTTTTGGATTGAAACTGGATTAGATCCAGATAATATTCAAGATAGAGTTAAAGTAGTTTCACTACCTAAAAAAGTTTATGATACTATTAAAGATACTGTTATGGATGAAGATTTTGATGATGTAGAATTCTATAACTTTGGTGATGATGTTGTAAACTTCAAACTAACAGTTAAGAAAAATGCAGGTGGTTACAATGATTATTCTGCTTCTAAGTTTGAAATCAAACCTAAAGAATTAGATGTTGATGATGATGAACTTGAAATTATTGCTGAAAGCTTAAAAGATTTATCAACTCTTTTCAAAACACATTCATTAGATGAATTCAATGAAGCAATTGAAATTGAAATGTCGGATGATGAAGACGAGGATGAAGAAGAAGCTCCAGCTCCTAAAAAAAGAGCTACTAAGAAAAAAGCTCCTGTTGTAGAAGATGACGAAGATGATGAAGACGAGGATGAAGAAGAAGCTCCTAAGAAAGATATTAAATCATTAAGAAGTGGAATCTTAAACAAACTTAAAATTCAAGAAGAGTCGTAAAAATCATGGAAGAAGAATTTAAGGACAAACGAACAAAAAATGGGTGGGTTCTTAATTTGGTGAAAGTGAATGATATTCACATCACCTCTTCTTTATATGATGATGGTGGTTCTTTTGTTGAAAGTAAAACTTTTAATCTGAATTATGAAAATGATATGGATATTCTAAGAAAATATATTGAATTATTTGAAGAAAATCCAGAAAAAAATAAAAAAACAATGCTAAGATTAATTCTTAGATCATAAGGACTTTTTTATGGAAAAAAATGAAAACCAACCTATTATTCTTAAAGGAGTTTATACTTTTACATTTGGTAGAAATATATACACAATAAGATTGTCAGATATTAAAAAAATTACCTTATTAGAGCATAACTTTATGGAAAAAAGAGATGATACTGAAGATGTAAAAAAAAGTTTATATATTTTTTCTGTTATGGGTGATCAAATTCAAGGTGTAGTTGATGATAATGGTAAGCCTATGTATGAAACTATAATGGAAGTTAAAGCTGAAGAACCAGATTATGCATCCCTTTATAACATTTATGAAGATTTAGTTAAATGTTGGGATGCTTATTTAGATAGATAATATTAATTAGAATTTAAAAATTTATTAATTTTTAATTTTGGAATAGTAAAATGTTCTGTATCTAATATATTTTCTTCGGAAAAAATATTAAATTTTACGGTTGAATTATCCGTCGTAACATAAGTAAATACCAATGGATATGTTTGAATATCTACTCCAGCTACTGAATTTGGAAGTGTAAAATTTAATTGCTCTTTAAAATTTTTTTGAGTAATATCTTTACCTTCCAATTCATCTGTACTAACAATTACATTCCCATATTCAGTTTCAAACTCCATACTATCAAATTTTCCACTCAATACTTTTTTCATATTTTTAAAATTCATTTCAGAATATGGTATATTATAAGATTCTAAAATAGATTCAACTAGATGTTTATTTTTTAAAGTATAATTCAATGTAATTGAATAATCTATATAATTGGCAGATGAAATAAAATTTGGAATGATGTTATTTGAAGACTCCTCATCATTATAAAATGTTTTCATATCAATTTCATATTGATAACTATTGTAATATTTCGGTAATTCTGCAAAAAGTTTTGTAAAATGTTTAATGTAAGTTGATTTAAGAATCTTGGAAACCTTTTTATTGTTTATCAAATACGCTAATATTTGAGCTTGTAACAATTTATTATCAAGTTTTTCAATTTTCTTAATCATTGCCGTGCCTTTATTTTCTTTTTTCATAAAATTATTTATGTTTAAAAAATAGAGATTAGTAAAACTTTCTATAAATTAGGAAAAAAATGAATAAACCAATAATATATTTAGCAGGAAATATGACTCCATCACCAGAATCTTATAATAAATGGACAAAAAATATAGAAGATAGCTTAAAATATAAATTTAGATGTACAGCATCACATTTTAAAAGTGGTAATAATTTTATAGTTCAACAAGATTTAGGACGTTTAAAAAATGCTCATATTCTTATTGTTAATTTAGGAGTTAGTGATATTTCAAACCATTTAACGGGATTAGTAGTTGAATGTTATGAAGCATTTAAGCAGAACAAACCTGTTTATGCATTTGTATCTAATGATTTAATTAGAAGTAATCAAGCTGATTCACCGTGGATACAATCTTTTATCACTCACGAATTTAATAGTCAAAGCGAAATGATAAATTATTTAATTAACGATGATAATTTAATAGTTTAATGTATAATGAATATAAAAAAGGAGTAGTTATGGATGATAAAGCCAAGGATTTTGGAAGCATCTGGGGAATTTCAGATGAAGTGATTAAAAAACAAAAAGAAGTAAAAGAAGAAATTTTATCAGAAGAAACAAATGAGGCAAAAGTTGCAGATAATATCAAAGGATATGTAATAAATGATGTTGGTAATATTGTAGCACAATTTGGTTTCTTTATTGATAGTCAGGATGAAGAAACTATTGATGTATTTGTTAGTAAAGACGGTTTCTTATCAAAAATTTACAATGAAGATACTAATATTATTTTGGGATATGGACATCCATTAGGATTTACAGGTATGGTTGATCCAGAAAAATCTCAAATTTTACACTTAGGACCAAAGGCTGCAAATGGGGGTGATATTATTATTAGTGTTTCAAATGATGAACTTCTCCAAGCTCAAGGAATGGTTATTATAATTAGAGATAATGATATAGATATAAATTTATTATCAGAAGATATTAAAGATAGTTATATTGAAAATGTAGAAGATGCAAAAGAACCAATGGGTGAATTGAATGAAATTGAACAAGCGTACAATAATTACATGATTCATATTTATAGTATTTTAGGTGAATCAGGTCCAGAAGTAGAAGAGGAAGAAGTTTATGAGTAGTTTTTTATCAGATACAGAAGTAATTAACAGTAATTTAAATTTAGAACCTAGCAATATTGAAATGACTGTTTTAAAAGCCGCTTTTCTACCTTATTATGTGGATCCAGTCAGTATGCGATTGACTGTTGTTTTGAAACGTAGTATTTTAAAAGGTATGGCTGCAAGAACAGATATAAAAATGGGATTGACAGCTTTAAAAATTGAATTGCCAGAAGAAACACCTTTAACCATTGAGGAAGCTTATGATACATTACATATAAATGCAACTTTACAAGATCCTATACCATTCGGGAGTGTAATGCCTAATCCAGAAAATTCTACCGAAACAATAGAAATGGTTTTAGCCCACATTGATCCACCACAACTGTTAGATGAATCAAGAGGCATTTTATTTCAAAAGGAAGGGGAATACGAAATCGGTATTGTTGCCTTTGATGAATTATTAGAAGCTATACAAAAAGGATTTATCCAAGATGTTATTACTAGAATGATGCTGAGCGAATTATATATTTTAGCAATTGATGAGGCTCAAAATCAAGAGCAAAATCCTCAGCAAATGTATGAATCTAAAAGTAGTGAAGGAGTTATTGGTGCAGGAAATAATTACCCTAATACAACAACACCTATTTCAGAAAATGATTTACCATCAACTACTGATATTCCAGAAGAAATATTAGAACAAAATCAACAAATGGATTTTGGAGCAATATACGCAAAAAAATAAATATTTACAACTTTTATATAAATAAAAGTAACATTAAAAAGAAAGCATTTATATGATTTTAAAATGAATAATATTTTTATTGTTCATATAAATAATTTTGAAATTTAATTATAATTAAGGAGAGTCAAAATGACACAAGGTACAGATTTAGAAGTAATTGCATTCGTAGACGCTGGTATAGCTAGCGGTAATATAGATATGATGAGAGGGATCGCTGAAACAGTAACGGATTTAAGCGATGAGCAAATTAAAGGGTTATTATTTTCAGGTTCATTAGAAGTAGCTACTTCTATGATTGGTAAATTATCTGCAGGTTCAACAATTTTTGCTGAAATCGCACAAACAGCTTTAAGTGAAACTGAAATTGCAGGCGGAGCATTTGTAAAATATTTTGATGAGAATAATGCGGTTTTAGATACATTTATCGTAGTTAAACCTTCTTGTGACATTGATTTAGAAACAGCTCAAGATGCAGCATTAAGATATGCAAAAGATAATATCGCACAAATTATTTTAGGACTTAACTTAGATAATTTAGATACTACTTCTACAACAGTTGCTGGTTTGGTTATGGAAATTGAAAAAGCATTACTTTCTAATCAAAATGCACCAACTGATGTTGTAACTCCATATTTAACTAACCCATCAGATACTTTAAGAGCTAAAGCATTTGTACATGCTAATACTGATAATGCTGAAATCATTAATGTTATGACTGCTGAAGATACTGCTGGAAATAATATCGATGGATTTAAATTAGCAATGATTGAAGATTTAAATACTGATGCTATGATTCAATCAAATGCAGCAATCGTTACATATTTATTAGGTGAAAATCAATCAACACCAGTAAGATATGCAATGTTTAAAAGTTATATTACTGTGGTTCTTAATGGTGGAACTGCTATTCCAGGTCTTGATACAGAAGCATTAATCGCTGCTTACGTAGGTTAATCTTTATTTGTAAAATTTAATTTACTTTAAAGGGGAGTTAAACTCCCCTTTTTTTATGTTCGCATTTTCATCATTTATTTTTTTTTAAGGTAGATTATATTATAATAAACTATTCAAAAAAATAAAGGATTACAAAATGGCAGAACATTTAATAGATGGTGAAGAATTTGTCGATGTACAATCAGTTGAAGAAAGTAAACCAAAGAAAGCAAAAAGAAAATCAAAAAAGAAAAAAGTAGAAACTGTTGCTCCCGCAGAGATAATGGATGAAACGGAAGATAAAATTGCTGAAATTCAACTCAAAATCGTTACTTTAAATGATGAGGCTGATTCAATTACAACCCAGGCATTATCAAATGCCAAAACTTCTGATCTAACACAATATCAAGAAACTCTTGTGACTGCTATTCTAGCTATTCAAGAAGCAACGGGAGAGAAAATTGATGATGAAGAAGGCTTAATTGGGGGTCTTTGGAGCAAATTTACTTCAAGTTTTGGTTTGGCAAAAAAAATTCAACGTTCAGTAGAAGAAACTTTTATTGAAAATGCTTCTTTGCAAGAGAATATTGATAGAATTTTTGATAGTTTAGAGGGGTCTATTCAAGCTACTGAATCCGACTTCGTTACTCTTTCACATTTACAAGATTCTTTGACGAGAAGTGTTGATTATGGAGCTGAGCTTGTAAGTGAGATTACGAATCTTATTTCTGAATTGTCAGACAGTAATGATGATCTAATGGAGCGTGCTAAACTAGACGGTCTTCTGAGAGAGCTAAAATCTATTAACTTAGTAAACTCTAATACTGCAGATCAAATTAGAGCACAAATTACAACTACGGGTGGATTAGCACAAAACCTTAGAGAGGTTAGACCTATTCTTAAAAATCTTATTAAATCTCAAACCTTAGTTGCCCTTCAAAATGCAAGAATGGGACAAGCAAAAGAAGTAAGAGATTTAGTTTCGGGTGTTGTTAATGATTTCATTACTAGAAATAATGCAAATACTAATGCTACTATCCTTGACGCTATTGAATATAGTGGTAAAACTGTTATTGAAAAAGAAACAGTAGAAGAACTAGGTACACAACATGAACAATTTGTTAAAGAGTTACAACATATTGTGACAGATCTTAATAGACAAAAAATCGAATACAATAAAACAGTAGATAGAGTTACTACACAGTTAGGTAAAGGGCTTACAGAATTACCTAGATTAATGGCCGGTGAAACTTCTAGACCTGCTATTTCATCTGGAAAAACTGAGGCTTAAAGGTTATGGGATATAGAGTCCCTCGACCCAAGAAACCGAATTTTGATAAATTTTCAAATAACTTAAATACAAAAATAGAGACCGGTTTAAAAGAACGAATTTCTGAGCATATTAATAACTCGGTTAATTTTAAAGATGATTTACTTAAATACGTAAAACCACAAGATAACATAAAAGGACACTCAATGAATCAATTCTTAACATTAGATATTGGTAGTAATAAAGCTACAATAGATCTTTCAAAAGTTCGTAAGCAAGGACTAATATTTGAAAAATCAATGTTTGGTAAAAAGCCTAAAATCGTTATTTATTATAATGACCGTCCAGATACACCAGAAGTAAATTTTGAACTTAATTCTGAAGAAGAAGCTGAAAAAGTGTACAACGATATTCAAAAAAAATTAAATCGTTGGGCTGAAGACTCAAATTCTGCAAGATTACAATTACTTGAAAAAGAACTAGATATTATGAAAGAGCAAAAAGAAGCTCTCCTTGAAGAAAAACAGGTTCTAATGGATGTATTTAATCAATTTAAAGAAATGATGCAAATTATGGAAGATGATACAAAAACTTCATCATTAGTTGATGTTATTAAAGAAATGTAGAATGGAAAATATTGAGTATAGACCTAGATTTAAATCATATCATATCAATATACCAACTATTATAGGTGGAGTTATAGACTATTCGCCTATAATGGATAAAATCGCTTCACCAAATATAAAATTTACTGATAATTTTAATAATAATTTCGATAAGCAAATAGTAATATCTAATCTTAATAATTTAAGTACCGATTTACTTATCGAAATTAGTATTTATTATAGAGGTGAGGTTTTAAACGTTAGATCTATAATCAATAGATACGATTTAATAGATATTAGTGAGCCGATAATTCTATTAAATGACCATTTAGAAAGAATGCTTTATAGTTTAAAAGAAGCTATGTATAATTTATCACCCTTTAAGGATGAATTAGATAGAATATATAGAGAATTATATATGAATAGAACATTAATAAGCAATGATTATCTTGTTAATCGAGAATTTGAATTAAAGAAACGCATTGATAACTTAGAAGATATAATGAATAAAGAATTTGAAAGGATGATTATGAGTGAAACATATTTTGAATCTAGTCAATCTATCGACAAACCTCAAATTTCAAAAGAAGAAGAAACATTTGAAGAAATTGAGTCTAGACTTTTATCTAGTTCAGACACATTTAAATTAACTATCAAAACTATTAAAAGATTAGATAAAGAGCGAACTGATAAATTTGTATTACCCTTAGAAAGAGGTAAAGATGGTGATGTTGATAAATTTGAACATTTAACAAAACAGCCATTTAGCTTCTTAAATTATAATGGTGCAACTTTCTGTGTGAATTTAAATACAGGTATTCATAGTGATTGGGATGAAGATAAAGATGAGAGTGTTTGGATAAGTAGCGTGAAACGGTATTATGATTTATATAGTGAGAATACTAAAAAAATCAATACTAAAAAAACAGAAATTTATGAACGTATCTCAAAAGTTTCTGACTCATTCAAAGTGTTATCTGAACAAATAGATTATCTTAAAAAACAGTTTGAAGATAGAAGTAAGAAGTTTAAGAATTCAACATATGTAAAATTTTTAGGTGAACGAACTATTAAAAATATTGAAACTATACGCACTGCAGAATCTATTGCCAAAAGAAAATTAGAGGTACTAAAAAATAAAAATTTAATCAAGCGACCTATAGCTTTTTTTGAAAGAGCCGCAACATTATATCTTGGTAAAACAGGCGAAGATATTATGACCGATATGTATAAATTGGGTTATACAAGTAAAGATATTCATATATTAGCTATCGAATATTTATTCTTTTTACTAAAGGTAGTTAAATTAAATGAGGAAGGTGGACATTATACATCACCAATTTTACCTATTCTAAATGGTGAAGACACTAATAGTCTATCTTATATTGAACCAGATCTTCTTAGACTTATGGCAAATCATATGTTTATTCATACTATAAACATTACAACTGATTATAAATTTGATGACCCAGTTAAAAAAGAAGAAGATCCTATTGAAATTCCTAGTATAGTTTACGTTATGGAATAAAAAAGGGTTATAATGATTAATTCAATAGATTTTACAAAAGTACGACCCAACCAAACATTATACTTGGTTCGATATAGTCAAAAAGAACATCCTGATGTAATTGATATAAAGTTTAAAGGATATGATAAGACAAAGCAAATTATAGAATATGAGTATGAAACCCCAAAAGGATTAAAACTTAAACGTATTCCAATACGCAAGGCTAATTTCCGTATTTTTATAGATTCTGATGAGATGGCTAGAACATTATATGATTGCTTTGAAAAACGAGAGATTAAACCGTCTGAAAAATATACTGAAATATTTAATCAAAGTCAAAATAATAGACCAGAAATATGGATATAATACCTGTAAGTTATGATAATGGTATAGGACGATTGTTAGTTTCTATTGAATCTATAACTGGGACATTTGCATATCAAAAAGTTATTAATAGACATATAATAGAAACGCTTAATTGGTTTTATGATGATATAGCATACACACCCCATAAAATAATTAAGGGATTGATTATAGAAAAAGCAGCACTTGAAAAGAATATTATATTATGTCATTCATCAAAATATTATGCAGCTATTCTATTTACTATAAATCATTTAGAAAATAAATTCCCAGTTGAAACATATCCAGAATTATATATTTAATCTTTTTATAAGGTTTGATTATTTATAATTAATTATAAAGAAGGAGATAGAAATGGACAGAACTAAATATACTGAAGAAATATTTAATGAGATAAAAAAATTATCTGAAAGAGATTTACGAGTCGGACAAACCTTTGAAATTATAAGAGGACAGGCTGGAGATTTATTTTCTATGGAAAATTATAAATTGCTTGAACTCTTAAAAAATCTAAATGCATCCTTTAAATGATGAAATTAACACTTTCAGAACTTATTAATTTAATTGATGAAAATAACAGTCCATTTTATATTCTTGTAGCCGGTTCAGTAGGTAGTGGAAAATCTTATTTAGTTAATCAATATTTATCTCATTTAAAATTAATTGATCCGGATATGTTTACAATGCAATTGGGGGATGGGATATATGATAGTAAAAATGTTGCTAAATCTATGAGTTTAGTTAAGAAAACAGTAAAAACATATTTAGATGATAAAATATCATTTATTCAACAAGGAACTTCAGCTAACTTACAATCAACAATTAATAAATTAATATTAGCAAAAGAAAAAGGGTATAATACTGTATTATTTTACGTCGATACCATTCCTGATAAAGCAGAAGAATATATTAAAATGAGAGTATCAAATAATGGTCATGGTTCAACAATTACTAAAGATAAAATAAATCGTACTTATGAAGGATCGAATTTTACTTATCGATTTTTAACTTCTGAAGTTAAAAATGTCTTTTCAATAGAAGAAAAAGAAAGAATTGATGAAATATTGAATAAATTTAAGTTATCCAGAGATAAATTGAGAAGTAATTTAGATTATTTTATTAGAATTGAAAATTGAATTATTTTGATATAAATAAAATAAAAAGGATTTTTAATGAGACTTAATAACATTATTAAAACAAGTAAAAATAATTTAAACGAATCAACTATTGATATAATTGTAGGTAACAAATTATCAGATATAGTAACATCGAATAAAGTACCTAAACACTTTATCAAATTAGAAAATGAATTAGCAGTAGGTAAATTTGAGGGTGATATATATAACTTATATACATCTTTATATTCTCAGCTTAAAAAATATAAAGGAAACCCATGTATTGTAAATTACGTGGATGGAATTGAATTTCAAATTATAGAAATTGATAAATCAGGGCTAAATATCATGACGTATGATTTTTGGGATAATATTAATGAAGTAGGTGATGATTTTGAAACCACTAAACCAATATCTGTAAAGCCAGATAAAACTGTAAAACATATAAAAATGCCATTTGATTTTAGTATTATTTCACAATTTTTATAAAATTGTATAATTATTATTAAGGTATGAGATAATTTCAATAACCCTAAAAGATAAATTCAATAGGACTTAATAATGAAAGAAATAAATAAAACTGTTGTACGTAAAACCTTCTTAGATTTTGCAAAAGCACACAATTTAACAAATGGGAATTTAATAGACACCCTCAGTAATTATGGGAATATAGATTTCTTTAATAATATTACATTATCTATATTAGATAAACCTGCTTTTACTCACGATAAAAATAATTCTAATAATATATCGGCACTTACCTATGTTCCTCATAGTGTTAAAGATAAATTTGTGGAGTCTGTCGAGATTATATCATTTAATAATCTCTATCAGGGAATAATACATAATATGGAATTTAATTATGAGAATTACCCAAAATTTTTAAGGTTATTATTTGAAGTACGTAAAGACCTAAAAAAAGAATATTCCGAAACACACAATAATTTATTTGATACAACTCAAATGCTTATTAAATTATATTTAAATATGGTTTATGGAATGATTGATAATGAGCGGTCAATTCTAACATCATCGAATAGCACTCCACGAAGTTATATAACAAAAGTGGGTACTGAAGCTGTATTAACCATCGTTTCTTTTTTATTAAATAAATCATATCCAATTTTTTATATTGATACTGATGAAATTCACACCAATAAATTAACAGATGCAGACTTTAATGAATTAGATTCACTTATTTCTAAAAACCTAAATAATATCAATACTAGTATAACTACAATCGATCGTGAAAATGAAATAAGAAATGCTTATTACATAGCTAAAAAAAGGTTCTTAATAGGTAATATGAATAGCAGAGGTATGAAAACACCAGATATCAATGATATTTTAAAAGAGAATAAGAAATTTTTTGGACATAAATATCCGGATATTTTTCCAGAATACCGTATTTGAAATAATTTATATAAATAAACTAAAAAAGGAACACCTAATGAAAAAAGAAACGTTAAAATCAATTTTTAATAATATAGAATTGAATGAAAGAGTTTTAGAGCCTGCAGGTTGGTTACATTTTGATAAAGAGTGTTTAGCACAAGAAAAAATCAAAATTTTAAAGAAATTTAATTTAGAAGAATTTGAAATTATAAACTTTTTAAATAGTATGCCGAATTCTCGAAATGTTAATGATACTATTAGAAAAATTGGTGCAAAAGGTGGATTAGAAAGATTCTTAAGATATAATCCAGTAGAAAAAAGTTTAACAAAACAAGTAATAGAACGGATGATTAAAAGAGGTTATTAAATATTATTTAAGCTAAATTTGAATATAATTATTTAATAATTTATAAAGGGATTAATATGGGTGGAAACGCAAGATTTATAGATAGACAAACGGGTAAAGATAAAGGGTTTGCTGAAAAAATTGATTTAAATAAAATCCCTAGAGATACTATAATCAATGAAGTAACAACTTGTTTATTGTCTATTAATAAAAAAATTAATGAGAAAAAAGGTAATTATTTGTGGCCTGATATTGAAATCATTAAACAAGGCTATATATTTAATGGTTCCAGTTTTTCATTATTTGATAGAACTATATCAGATGAGGATTTTATTAAATTTAAACCCTTAGTCGGTGACATTGATGTTACATTTCCAAAAGAATATATGAAAGATTTATGGGATGTTTTAAATGACTTGGAAAATGTTGAACTTTCTAAAAATATTACATATATGGGACATAAAAATTCTACAATTGAACCAAGTAAAGCTGGTAATCTTAATCAAATAAATGCTGTATTTCGATTTGATAATGATGATATATCTACATATATACAAATAGACTTTGAAGCCTCTGAATATCATGACAATATGCCAACTGAATGGACAATGTTTTCACATAATTCAGATTGGGAAGATATAAAAAATGGATTTAAAGGTGTGATGCATAAATTCACTTTAATTAATCTTGCTAGAGCATCTTCAAAAATGACTGATATAAAAGTGGTTACACCGACACAAGTCAAGAAAATAGAAGATGTAACATCTATTGAATATGCAGACTTTCTAAAACAAAGTAAAAAAAATAAGCTTGCAAAAGTTTCTACTAAAAAAGATTTCATAAACCCCACAAATTTAGCTTTTTCTGTTGATAAAGGTGTGCGATTGAAATTCCGTCAATTATTCCATAAAGATGGAGTACCAGCAAAAATCGATAATTTATCGGTTTTTGTTTTTGTAGCGCCAAATGAATCAAAATATGAAACAGATTTAAAAACCATTTTTAGTTTATTTTTTCATACGGAACCAGAAGCCAATGACCTTATTAATTTCAGATCATTTGTAGGTGTAGTTGGGTTAATGAAAAAATATCTAAATCAATCAATCATTGAAGATTTTTTTATTAATCATCTTATCAAAAAATCACTATTTGGTGAAGGAGCTCAAGGCTTAGAACGTAATAATCCTACTGAGGATAAAAAAATCAAAACAAATATGATTAATAAATTATATTCTGAATTTGATTATTTAAAAAAGTTCAATAATGAAGTTGAAGATCTTAAAACCAGATATTATGCAGCTTATAAAATGTATGATGAAACCGAAGGTAAATTTATCTCTAAATCTTTTTCTCAAATATTCGAATCAGTTAATATATAGGGTATAAATAAAAGAAAAAGGAGTCTTTTTATGAAAATCAAAGATTTACTAGAAGGTAGTCGTCCAATAGTTTCAAAAGTGATATGCTCTGATGGAACTGAAAAAGGTTTTGTATGTAATAAAAAAACATATAATTTCCTACATAATATAGAACAGTCAGATAAAAATTCTATAACAACTTGGGCTAATAAATATTGTAAAGGTACATGGAAAGTAGAAACAACAAATGATTATGTTGGAGAAGAAAGATATGGAGGGAAAGAATAATGTTAAGGGAACAAATATTAAAAGATTTTCCTAGTTGGTCTCCAGAAAAACAACTAGCAGAATTCCAAGGTTATAAATCATTAGGTTCTTTTTCACCTTTCACAGAAGATGACTATCTAGTTATGGAAGCAGTAATGAATAATCAAAATGTTGCTATTGAATGTGAGAATGGAGTATGTTCTATTAAAGATATAGAAAATGAAGTAGAAGAATTTGTAGAAATTAACTATAAAGAATTATTAGAATCGATTTTAAAAGAAATTGAAAATAGCAATGATACAAATTTAATAGAAAATATTGAAAAAATTATAAATGAAAGGTTACATTAAGTTTTTATTTTGTATAATTAAAATGTTAAAAGGTAGTTTTTAATTTAACAATTAACTTGTAGCTATAATGGTAGAGCGGAGTGTGAAGTTCCTCGCGATATTGGTTCGATTCCAATCAAGTTAATGGATGATCTCAGGCTATTAATTTATTTTAATAGGAATCGCAAAGAATCATCAAATAATTGTTAAATTTAATCTATATATAATAGACAGTAGTTGCAGGAATTGAATTCTCCTAAGACGACTCAATGTGCTAATAATGAAAGGTTAGCAGTCGCTATATTCTCTGTAAGTGAGATAAGTATGGAAATAAGTTGGTAAAACCAAATGACACCATAAACATTTAAGAAATGTAGTTTGATAATTAGTATGAAATAACAACCTACGGTTATCAGAGGGTCATCCGACAGATAATTAAGTTTATCTGACCCGTACCTTGGAATAGGTCTAGCGATATTATATATATTTTATAAACTATCTTTAAATAATTTTACCGAAGCCTCTCGTTAGGTTGGGGTTCGATTCCCTACGAAAAAGTAGCTCTTTTTCATAACTTGGAGGAACCTAAGTGATGCCCGAAGTTGAGGTTCGATTCCTCTGTAAGGGTAGCTCCCTTTGTAATACATGGTGGGCTTCGGTAAAATTATTACAAACAAAAATAAATAAGTATATCTTATGATCGAGGTGTACTTATGAAACTAGTAATAATTTTTTTACTCCTTTTGCTTTTTACAGGATGTAAAGAACCTACAAAAGAGGAAAAAGCTAAAAAACAAGAACAAGCTAAGTTATTATTAATTCTAGATTCAATAGAAAATCAAAAAAATTAATATAATTTTAAGGTTACTTTTTGTATAATATCAATATAAGTTTTAGTTTCAACTATTTTAAATAGTAGTTAGAAGATTTAGGTTTAAGAAATTAGACCTTCTACTAAGACTTATAAATTAACTTTTTAGTGTTACCAAATAAAAAAGATATAGCAGCTTAACTGCCTCTACTTTATAAATGTTAGAACACTCCTTTATTTTTTAGAACTCCTTTGTTGGGTTATTTGAGTTACTAATTTGGTAGCACTAAAAAGTTAATTTTAAAAAATTAAGTTTATTTTAAGAACTTTTTTTGTATAATTACTTTATCGAAACTGATACCACTAAGAAATCTTTGGATTTTTTAATGGTGCTAGTCACCCATAGTATGATATGGATAACGGGGATAGTATCCCCCGAAGACGGATTTGACAATTCCGTGCTACTTAATTGTAGTCAATTCATACAAGCTGACACTTAGGTAGGTTTGTTGCCTATCGGATACTGAAATGTGTCCTATTAGTGAAGTATTGGAATCTGCAGACTAACAATCTGCGTATGTGAGAGCCATTCGGTGTAGCATACAGAAGCTAGGGATAGTGAAAGGTTCATCCAACAATACGAATTAAGAATAGTGAACAGTAGAATAGGTGTTTGAGTGTAAAAACAAAGGCTGCTATTCAATACAATAGTATGAGTCCATAAGGCTTACTGCTAGAAGTATGGTGGAAATCGAAAGATGGAAGCAAAGGGTGTGTTGTATTCTGAAGGTCATACTTTGGAGCAACTGAGCAGACACACCCTTGTCATTATCGTATAGCTCAGGGTAGAGCGTTTTCATTTTAAGGAAAAGGTCGAAGAGTCGAATCTTCTACGGAAATATTAAAACGGAAAGTTCTGCTCCCTATGTAAAAGGTCGAAAGACCCGACGAAAATAGCCTAATCGCTGACAGTTTAACTGAATTGGCGACAATTAGTACCTCCCAAGGGGAAAGTTGTTTGATAGGATGCAGCATTTATTGGGGTAGCTCCTCATTAACGGCCTGTAAGAAGGACGGAAGAATGTTGATAATCGAGTAGTCACATAGTAGAGAGGAAATGCTACCTCTGTAAAAAACAAAGCGGCTATGGGAATCAACTATAATGTACTGGGGACAGTAGTTATAGTGGATAAGGAGAGAACCTTTTATGGGGACATAATTGGATAATGCTCTGAATGGATTTCTACTAAAAGGTGTAATCTCAACCTTTTAAAATAAAATTTTAATGAGAAAGAATTATAGATAAAGATTACATCGTAATTTTTGAAACAATTGACAGGAACCCGTTCGATTCGTGGTTTTGGAAGCTGGTGCCACTTTAAGTCTTTATTGCTTCTATCTTTCTCATTAAAATTTTATTTAAATATAGTTTAATACAATTTTTATTAATTGAAAATATCTATTCAATTAAGTTTGAGGTGAAATAGAAGATTGAGTGAAAGTCTCATATTTAAATAAAATTTAAATTTTTAAGTGTAAATTAAGAAAAATTATTGTATAATTACAGTAATTAAAAAGAAAAAAATAAAAAGTGATATAAATAAAATCACAAAATAAAAATAAGGAGAACGGTTATGAAAATAGTATCAATATTTAACAATTATTTAAACATATTTTATTCGGCACTAATATCGTACTCTTCTTATTTTAGAGTCTTTCACTAAGAGATAAATTCATTTTTATCCCTTAGTGAAGAACTTAGGGATAAATTGAAAATCTTTCAAAAATCCCCTATTTTCTTTACAAATTACTTTGGAGAGTTGGCAGAGTTGGTCGATTGCACCGGTCTTGAAAACCGGCGACGTGTAACAGCGTCCGAGAGTTCGAATCTCTCACTCTCCACCATTTTGGAAGCGTAGTCAAGTGGTCAACGACGGCAGACTGTAAATCTGCTCCCTATGGGTTCGGTGGTTCAAATCCACCCGCTTCCACCATAGAAAAAAATAAAAAATTAAGTTAATCTAAAGGATTAATTTGGTATAATAACTTTATAAATTGATTGAAATATGAAAACTTGAAAACGGATTAAACTGTGGTGGTTTATGATGTGGCGAAGTTGTAAACAAAAGAGCCCGGACCATTAGTAAAAGACTAACCATCTTTGAAAGTGGTACGGAAGCTGTTTGGATGAAGACGGGTACTAAAGTTTTCATTTTTCAGTCAATTGATTGAGAATTAAACTAAGAAAATACATCGAAGTAAAACCGCTGACATATTGTCTTGTTGGTTCGAGTCCAACCTTCCCCACCAGTTTATATGGGTGAAGTGGTGAAATTGGTAAACACGGCGGATGATAAAATATTTCTTAGGATTCAATCTCAATCAGGTCTGAAATAAAAAAGCGGACAATTAACTCAGTTGGTTAGAGTCACCGCCTCATAAGCGGGAGGTCGCTGGTTCGAGTCCAGCATTGTCCACCATCAATACAAAAGTATCATTCAAAATCATTTTAATTTCACGCTCCTTTAAAACTATTAAATTATTAACAACGTCCCATTTTGCTTTATCTCTTTCTCGTTCATATCCTTTAACTTCAATAAATATATTTAAATCGGGAATATAAAAATCTGGAAAATATAAGTGTTTTCTTCCTTTCCATTCATATTCAAATGGTTCTGTATCTCTAATATAGTTAATATCATGTTCCACTAAATATTTTGCTACTATCACTTCCCATGTTCCATGAAATTTATCTCCATTAAATTCAATTATTTTTACTCTACCACAAACGTTATTAGCAGAATAACTATCTGGATTATTACGAACCATATCTCTCATTCGTTCTGATTGTTCAATTTTATACTTAGTACTTTTCATATATGCTTGAAAATTATCTGACATAAAGCCTTGAGGTTCCCAACCATTAATTTCCATATTATGATGTTTGGTCCAATAATGATTTCTAAATTGACCAATAGTTTTAAAATGTTTATCGCATTTATTACAAATATACTGATTATTATCTATATTAAGAAATTTATCTGACAACATATCTCTTTGATTTTTTTCACAAGCTTTTGTACCTATATGACTTTTTAATTTAGTTAAAGAACTAAACTCTTTTCCACAATCAGAACATATTTTTGAGTCATTCATTAGTCTTCCCTTTTTTGTATAATTTAATTAGAAGGACAGCAACTCATACTTCCCGAGTTGTTTCTTAATTGGTGCAAACAATTAAGATTACTTCTTTATTACTCTTATTTATACTTATTTTTAATCAATTTTAGAAACTTTCTAATATTTTCAAAGGAATTTAAGTTTATTTTAATATATATTATTGTATAATATTATAAATAAAAAGGTTATTAAAAATTATATTAGCCCACCATTAAAATAATTGATTGCTTAAAGATTTCTTTGAAATTTTTCAGCAGTTAATAGAAATATTAACTTTAGCAAATGAGCCCAAGTATCACCCGAAGCTATTAAGTAGGGATTGCCTCTCCATTGGAAGATGGCTTGGGAGCCGATTTAAACCGAAGTACAACTCTGTACAAGGACAGTTTTAAAACTGGTGGTTATGTGCTTTATTCCTAAAAGCAATGAGTAAAAATTAAGCGTGAAAAATAAAACTCAAAAATAAGGACAGAAAGATGAATTTTACATTTAGTAAGTCCTACTATAAATCAGTCTAATTCAATAGGGTTTGTAGTAGGACGTTAATATAATAACAGAAAACTACAAACCCGTTGAAGCTAACTAAGTAGAAGCGCTGGTCTGAAAAACCAGAGGAGTTGGAGCGTTACCAACCAGCGGGACCATTTTAATTAATGGGACCGTCGAATATCCGGTGACTGTTCGTTGGACTGAAAATCCAAAGGTAGAGGTTCGACTCCTCTCGGTCCCACCATTTAATTTCTTCATTATTACTATAAATATAAAAATCACTCCGATAATCTATAAATAAAAATAAAAAAGAGATTAATTATGACTTTAAAAGAATTTAATTATAATGGCTTTGGAGAAGATGATCATCTTAATCCTGATGGAAGTAGAAAACCCTGGCCTCATAAAAGAAAAGTAGATCCTAATGAGGAAAAAAGAAATAATATTGAATCCGAAATAAAAAAGCTAGAAACTCAATTAACTCGATTAAATAGAAAAATATCAAATACTAAAAATCCAAAACAAAAATTTGCTTTAACCAATGATAGACGAGCACCTCTTATAGCAAAGATCCAAAACTTAAAATCAGAATTAAAAAAAATTGTAAAATAAAACCAAAAAGGTTTTATTATGAAAATTGGATTTACAGCAAGCTCATTCGACTTACTCCATGCTGGACATATAGTAATGCTTAAAGAGAGTAAGGAAAATTGCGATTATTTAATAGTGGGTTTAAATGTCAATCCACATAAAAATGGTCGTTACCCAGTACAAAATGTAGTAGAAAGATATGCTCAATTAGAAGCAGTTAAATATATTGACAAAATTATTCCATACAATTCAGAATCCGAATTAGTAGATTTATTAACTTTATACAAAATAGATATAAGATTCATAGGTGAAGATTATAGAGATAAGTCATTTACTGGAGATCACTTACCAATAGAAATTTTCTATAATTCTAGACAACACCGATTTAGTTCATCAGGTTTAAAAAAAGAAGTAGTTAAAAATCAAGAAACACCATCTTTAGTAGGTGAAGTTATAAAGGACAATGACACTTATACTTTAATTGACAATACAGAATTAAAAAATTTAGTTGTTTCATCTACGGTTCTAAAACCATCGCAACATACTAGAGGGCATAAACATGAAGGAATTGAAGAAGTTTATATTTTTCAATCTGGCTTTGGGCGTATTGAAGTGGGTGATGAGATTAAAGAAGTTAAGGCTGGAGATACAATAATTATTCCAGATGGTCAATTTCATAAAGTTTATAATGATTCTAGTACTGAGGATTTCTCATTTATCGCCATATTTAATGATAAACGTAGTCACTAAAAAATAATTTTTAAAATTATAAATAATGTATAATAATAATTATAATTTATAATATGAATGGATCTTTTTGAAATTGTTTTTCCTATAATTTAATATAACCAAGACGAATAACTGTTTTATATTTTAAGTTATATTTAAAATTTATTTTGTATAATTCTTATTATAGTTTTATTTGAAACATTTCTAGTGTTTCGATCGACTAAATAGTAAGTCACCCATTTTTAATGGGAAATTATGAGTGCAATTCTCTATCGGAACAAAAAAAATAAAATATGTTGAGAAATCAACAAGGAGATTTGTTATGAACAAAACTAAATTAATAATTGTGGGTTTAGTTACAGCTTTAATACTAAGTGGTTGTGGTGATTCAACGAAGAGCAATATAGATGAAAATTATGTGGTGAAGGTCTCAAGAGGACCAGTTTATGGTGCCGAAGTTAAGGATAGTGCAGACCCTGCTAATATAGCAGTTGAGATTGAAGGAACTAACACATATCGATTTGCTGTCTCAGAAGACGAAATTGTGCTACCAGTTACTGCTAATGGTGGATTTATTGACGTAAATAACGATGGAAAAATCGAAGCCGGTGTAGATATGAAATTAAATATGGAGTTGCGTTCTTATACTGAAAACTTAACACCAATTACGACTTATTTGGCAACTGAAGCAAATAATACAATAAGAGATGCGAAATTAGATAGTCTTACAAAGTTAGTAAATAATTCAATAGATGACATAAACGTTTCTGATACTGATTTACTTAAAGCAACAGAAGATGCTTCAACAGAGGCACAATTAGTTATCAATGCGGTTTACAGTAAAATAATTGAAGCTCAAAATTCAAACAGTTCTTTGGAGTTAGATACTGATTCAGCACAAGCAGACCTAATAGGGAAACTTACGGATTTATCAAATCGTTTGAATACATTCGATGATAATTTAACAGACGCAGAAATTGCTGTAGAACTTGAAAAGCAAACTATGACTGAGTTAGACATCGATCCTATTTTAGAGGCCGACTTAAATCTAACAACAGAACTTAACATTACAGATATTAGTAGTTAAATTTATTTTAATTCAAAGGGAGAGTAATCATACTCTCCTCACCCTCTTTTATGGAAGTGTAACCGAGAGTTCGAATCTCTCCACTTCCACCATTCTAATTTTTTATCAAATCAATTAATTTCTAAAATTATAAATAATGTATAATAATATTTAAAAGGGTTTTCGTGTACAAAAGCGATATGATAACTCTTACTAAATATGCTATGGAATTGGTTTAGTTGGGCTAAGGATAAAGGAAGGTTATAATGGAATACCATTATTATCAAATCTAATTGTAATAGCTCCTACGCAGATTTATTACAAAAATTTGCTGAGAAGATATCACGAAAACAAACAACTATATTAAAATTGAAGATTGATTTGTTTAAAGTATCAGCCATCTTTGGTGAAGATACCCGTTGATAATTCTATACACCACATTAAGGAAAATATATGAAATGGAATATTAATAAAAAATTAAAAGCCATGACAATCATTCCGAGTATAATAATGATATTTGGATTTGGTTATCTGGTTTATACCGATTATAATGAATATCGAGATTTAGTTGTTTTAGAAAAAACAGTTAAAATCGATACACATATTAATCATTTAGTGCATTTCTTGCAACAAGAAAGAGGAGCTAGTGCTGGATACGTAGCATCCAATGGTAAAAAATTTAAAAATCAACTATCTGAAATTCGTAAAAAAACTGATACAAAATTCACTATCTTAGAGAAAGCATTAAAAGGTAACAGAAATCATTTTACATTAGAAATGTCTAGAAAAATAGATGAGGCACTTCAAATGTATAACGAACTTTCCGTTATGCGAAGTAGTATTGATAATTTAACAATAACCGTTCCAGAAACTGTTAAATACTTTAGTTCCATGAATGCAACCTTTTTAGATTTTATTAAACTAAGTAAAGATTTATCTAATGATAATGAATTTTCAAAACAACTTTCAGTAATTACAGCTATTAGTGCTACAAAAGAATTAGCAGGTAAAGAAAGAGCTGTTATGACAAGTGTTTTTGCTAAAGATAAATTTATAGATGGTTTCTATGCACAATTTAAAACTTTAGTAGCATTACAGAAAAGTTATATGGAAAGTTTTAGATTACTTGCAACTCCAACAGCAATTAAAATTCTTAATGAAATATCTTCTACTTCTCCTTTTTTAGACGTTGAAGAAATGCGAAAGATTGCAATGGAACGAAATAAAGATGGGGCTTTTGGTGTTGACTCGGTAAGATGGTTTGATACTATGACTAAAAAAATAAATGGTATGGAACAAATCGAACATAAATTAGAAAATATTCTTCTAGATGAAATTGATAGTCAAATGAAATATTTATTGTCGATGGTTATTACAATGTTTATCCTTGCAGTCTTAATTACATCTAGTTTAACTTATGCAGGGTATAAATTTAATAAATTTTTAATCGATAGAGTGAACAAGATGAATATTATTTTAGAAGATTCTATTAATACTCATAGCTATGATGAACAATTATTAATTTCTAATGATGATGAATTATCAAAGATAGAAAATGCAATTAATAAAATGTTTGTGAGTTTAACTGAAGCTGCAGAGGCTAGAAGAATTTCGGATATTGAAATAAAGAAAAAAGCTGAAGAAACTGCAAAACTATTAGCAAGAAATAATATGAATCTTAAACTGAATAAACTAATGAGTACGCATACAACCGATAACCTAAATGATATTAAAGATGGGCTGAGTGATGGGACTGAAGAATTAGAAAAAATTAATGAAATTAATGATAAAGCCCAAGATAATTTTAATTCTGTTATTGCGGCTAAAAATACTATGGTTACTACTTTAGAAACCGTTTCTGAAGGAATGAATTCTACAACAGAAAGAGCGGAACAATTAGAAGAATCTGTTAATGAAATTGCAAGCATTATTGGTTTAATCAAAGATATTTCTGAACAAACAAACTTACTTGCACTTAATGCAGCTATTGAAGCAGCAAGAGCGGGTGAGCATGGACGAGGTTTTGCCGTGGTTGCTGATGAAGTTCGTAAACTAGCTGAGAGAACAGCTGTTGCAACTAAGAATGTAGAAGCGAGTATTAATATCGTTAAACAAAATACTTCTGAAATGAATGAAAGTACTGAACAAATGACAGAAAGTATTAAAGATGCTCAAGAGGTATCTCATACTCTAGATGTAGAATTAGACACCTTAATATCTATCAATAGAAATAATACTGTTAGAAATAATATGATTAGTGAAGATATTCTTGTTACCCTTACTAAATTAGAACATGTTATTTTTAAAATAATGGGTTATAATAGCGTTTTAGAAGAATGTACAAAATGTGAACCTGTCACTCATGAAGCTTGTAGATTTGGACAATGGTATAAAACTGAGGGAAAAAATAGATATAGTAAAAATTCATCTTTTAGAAGTATCGAAATACCGCATAAAGAAGTCCACGAAAATGTTAGAAAAGCCGTTGAATTAATAGGCAAAAAAGATGATGATACTATTATTCGATACTTTGAGATCGTAGAAGTAAATTCTAAAAAATTATTTGATCTTTTGACAAGAATAGTTAAAGAAGAAAATGATAAAATGGTTCTGGAGATTAATGATGGAAAAAATAAATAAACCACAGTTAGAAGATTTTAACTTATTAATTCAAAGCGAAGAGGGAATCAATGCCCTTTTCGATTATGTTCGACATTTAGATAAACAACACGCTCAAGATAAAAGAGAGATAAAATATTTAAACGATTATATTGAAAAGCTAGAAGCTACAATTAGTAAATTAAGAAAAAGATAATTTAATTTATTTAAAATTATAAATAAGAATAAAGGAGATGTATTATGAAAGTACAAAATATTATACCAATATACCAACAACCAAAAATAGAAGATATGGTTGGACAACAAAAACAGGAATACCCAAAACCTAGTGTTCCGCCTGAATTACCAAATGAAAACCCAGTAGAATCTCAAGATAAAAAAGAAGATTCTACTAATACAACTCCATCTTTAACAGATGGACAAACTTTAGCAGTAAAAGCTAATTCAGTTCAAGGTAAAATAGATGCTTATGCTGCTGGAACAGGAATAGATAGAAATGATAATACGCCTGATTTATCTAATAATCAATTCCAACGAACAATAGACGATCTTAATCAATATAGAGAAATTCAAGATAAAGTTCAGAAACAAAATGGTATCAAAGAATATCAATCTATTTTGGGAATGAATTGATATATTTTTTAAGGTTTTTTTAAGGTTTTTTTATGTATAATTTCCTAAGTAAGTTACTAATATTTAGTGTAATTCGGATATGATTCCATCTTACTATAAAAATCAAAGTTTCACAAAGATCGGGCTTTGTAGGTTAATTAGTTTTGCCTTAGAATAGGTGATCTTTATCGTCAGTATATCCATTATATCGATAGTAGAGCGAAAGCGTAGAAGCTGATATAAAGGTGCGATGCCACACAATTAGAATAGTATTAAAGTTGCTACTACCTCAGGACGAGCAGTTTGATTCTGATGGGTTCGAGTCCCATGATTGAGGAAGGAAGGTTAAGTTCGAGTCTTAACAGTAGCAACTTTTAATTTATTTAAGTTAAGTGTATTACTTAGTTTAATTAAATTAAAACATCGGGAAATATTGGTATGGAATCCAATGGTGAATAAATTATTTTTTTCATTTCGACTAAGAACCAGTAGGAAGGTCACCCGAAATAGTTTAGCAGTTAAAGGTAGATTTGAAACTGTTAAGTAATATTAGCAATTGCAAGCCAATATGAAAATTTAATGGATTAAATAATGAATTGAGGGCTTTCTTTGGGTTCTGCAGCGAAAAAGAAAGAACGGTTGCAAACACGTAAAAATGTTGGGAATAATATAATAGTATATTAAATATGCCGACTGGATACCGTCTCAGTATGAGCTTAACTCAATTCATTATTTAGTCTATTATAAATAAATTAGTAGCTTCAAGAAATTAAGTTTGATAGTAAAAGCAAATTCTTTTTAGAATTGAGTGTTAGTGCAAGTCTAACCTAGTTGAATTTATAATAGACATTTTAATCATTTTATAAAGATTACCCTAACCGATAAGGAAATTAGTACTAGCCTTATTCGTACAGTTGTACTTATATAATAATTACCTATACGTAAAAAATTGATTTTGGTGATGGATAAGAATTATAATACTAAAGAACCGTTTGAACCAATAATCAGAAGAACTGTCTCTCTGAGCAATGGGTAATCTTTATAAGGTGATTAGACTCCATAATTTTTCGTTTTTAGATTACCTCCGAAGGGGTTTAAAAAATTATGCCTTTTCACCGGTTTTAAATACCATTGGCAGTCGGAGATTGATAAAAAAGTATTGCTTTTTTATTAAGGTTTGTAAGTGAACTAATCAGACGTAGAATTTAAGAGTAAGATAATTTCAAGCTATTAAATGACAACCATAAAATTAAGTGAGTTTTTGGTCTCACTTAAAAATACTTTTTGACTTTATTGTATAATAATATATAATCTAATAATAAAGGAATATATATGTCATATGATTGGTCTAAATACTCTGCATCATCCGATTCTAAAACTCTTAATAGTACAAATCAACCAACACTTAAAGAACTTCGAGAAGCATTAATACGACCTTTAGGCGAAAGTATTAATGAAGCAATTGAAGAACATGTATCTACTGCAATGGCAAAAATCATTACAGGTAATAATAACGCTGACTCAGCTTTAAGTAACTCTTTGAATAATCAATTAAAAGTTAATGAATCATCATTAGAAAATATATTAAAAAATAATGAAATATCATTAGAAGCACGAATTAAAAAAACCACAGAAATTATTACTGGTATATTAGTAGGAATATATGATGAAGATATAATAGAAGATACCTTAAAATCTATCGATATTAATAACTTAACATCAATTAATGATAATTGGGATGGTTTAGAAAAGGGTGCGTCATTTATGAAAAATGACATAAAAAGAAATTCTAATTTTACCATGGATAATGGGACGGAACATAATCCAGTAGATCCATTGATTGAATTAACAAGAGCCGTAAAAAGTCTAGTTGTGCAACATACTTGGATGTCAGTAAAATCTGATAAACAGGCTAGCAATATGGGTGTTGCTGTAGATGGTGTTGTTTCTGAAGCCTTTTACAATGATGCAAAAGCCGCAAATAGAAAAGTAGCAGAAGATACAGTTCATCAGATTTTAAATTTAGATGGTACACATGATGATGACGGAATTTATCCAAATAATCAGGGATTTGAATAATGGGTACTTTAGCGGGTAGAGTCCCAGATTTAAATACAGGTCACCCACCTTGTTTTACACCTACCGTAGCTATTACAGGTTCTCCAACAGTATTTGCAAATTCATTACCAGCTCATAGAATGGTTGATTTACATATCCCACATCCTTGTCCTGGAATACCACCACATCCAGTATTTCAAGCGATAGGATGTTCGAGAGTATATGTAAATTCATTAATGTGGGCTGGAGTTGGACATCCTCAATTATGTCTATCTTTATTATTAACCGGTTCACCGACAGTATTTGTATGTATTTAAAGGAGAGAAATAAATGGACTTAACACAAGATGAAATGACAAAATTAAAAAAATTATTAAAAAGTATAAAGTCAATCGAGTCGTCAAATAATATAGATACTATCACGTTTAATAAAACGGTAGTACTAGAATCTGAAGATAACTTTATAACAATCGCAAATGGTTTTGCAATAACTCAAGCTAAGCAAGTACACCTAAATCCTTTTGAGACTAAAAAAGATATAACAGATTCACTTTTGACGTTAGAAAGTCTAGAGTTTAAGAAAAAAATTGTTGAATCTATTGTTTCAAAATTAAATATTATTGCGTCTATAGATGAAATAGAAGGGATTGTTTCTGGTAGAATTGATATTAATGATTTAATTGATATTGAATCGTTAAAACAATCACAGTTAAGTTAATTTTAAGAACATTTATTGTATAATTACAGTAATTAAAAAGAATTTAACATTTTTTAAAAAGAATTTCAAAATTTTAGCTAATTTAAGGTTAAAAAAAGAAAACTTTTTGTATAATGTTATAAATAAAAATAAAAATTAAATCAAGGAGAATAGTAATGAAAACTATTACACTACAAAATAAAAATATTACTACTATTCATAATGCCAATAAACCGGCGGTCCTTGAAATTATTAAACAAGAACAGGATAAACAGATTCTGTAAGAGATAATTAATCTTATCTTTTACAGAATTGGTTTTCTGTGAGAGATAAGATATTCTAAATATCTATTCTCCCACAAAACCTTTTCAATTTTTAATATTATTTTAAGATAATTAATTGTATAATTCACTATATCAATTAAGGATTTAAAATGGTTTACTTTATAACTAGTATTCTGATTCCATCAGTAGTACTTTTAGGTTTAATGTATGTTGTGTATCATCAATATGGTGAAATGAAATACAAAAGTGAAAAACGAAAAAATAAAAATTAAGGAACGAGTCAATGAAAGACAAGAGCGACAAGTGTCGTAAAACAATTCAAACTCTGTTTTCTTAAATAGTCATTAAAAGTGATTGTTTAGGATGCGGAGTATAAACTATTCCGTATCCGTAACTCAACTGGATAGAGTATTCGGCTTTTAACCGAAAGGTTGTGAGTTCAAGTCTCACCGGATACACCATTGGGTGTATAGCTCAGTTGGTAGAGCACATCACTTTTAATGATGGGGTCTAGGGTTCAAATCCCTATGCACCCACCAATGTAGCATTTTACTAAGAAGATTAGATTCTTTTTATTAAAGTGTTATTGTTAGGACGCTAACATAACTCTTAGGAGTATTTTTATAGTAGTAATAACCTTTGTCGGTTTCTCCTTACTAAGGAAATGAGTTCGAGTCTCATTAAAGGCTTACTACTATATCAAAAAGTAATAGCGTGGAGTAATTAACCACAAAATTATATACTCCGATTTTAAATATTGCGGAGTGGAGCAGTTGGTAGCTCGCTGGGCTCATAACCCGGAGGTCATTGGTTCAAGTCCAATCTCCGCCACCAAATTTTAAAAATTAGATTTTTTTAACAATGTGTATAAATAGATTATATATACATTTTTAAGAGAATTAAAGATGGAAATTACATCGAATTATTGGAAATTAGGAAACAACTTTCCATTGATTTTATCTCTTACAACCGAGAAAAAGCCATAAATTGAGTGGTGTTGTAAAACTAAGAGTTGTCTAAGTTACCTGAAAGAATGGTTATTAAATAGATGCACCCAGTAAGAAAGTGCCGGGCATCAACTAAACTTAATATTATTAATTTAATATGAATGACAAACGGGCGGAGTATGGTATAAACAGGGCAGCTCAAAATTTATAAATGTATATGAAAATGGGGCATTAGCTCATCTGGGAGAGCGCTACCCTTGCAAGGTAGAGGCGAACGGTTCGAGTCCGTTATGCTCCACCATTTTTAAAAATTTATTAAAGCTTTTAATAAAAGTTTTAACAAGTTTTTACTTGAAAATAAAAATTAAATTAAGGAAATTAGTATGAGAACAATTAATACAATTACAACTACTGTAAATACACTTATTAATAACACTATTGATACTCATGCAAATGATATTATTAATATTCATACTAATGAACAAATTCTGGATATTCAGCCGAATATTCAAGAAGATGAGCAGGAACCAATCTTTCTGTAAGAGATAACTTAAACTTTATCCCTTACAGAGAGATTTGTAGGGGATAAAAGAAACAAACTTTCCACTTTCTTTTCTCAATCCTTTACAAACTCTCTAAATTATTATTGTGATATGCGCCGAATGGTAAGGTAGCCGACTGTTAATCGGTCGAGAGAAATCTCATTGCTGGTTCGAATCCAGCTATCACAGCCCGTCCCTTAGCTCAGTTGGTTAGAGCGTTCCGCTGATAACGGAGAGGTCGGAAGTTCAAATCTTCCAGGGACGACCATAAAAATTAAATACGGTCTGTTAGTTCAGTTGGTTAGAACGCAACCCTGTCAAGGTTGAGGTCACCGGTTCGAGTCCGGTACAGATCGCCATTACTGAGGTATCGTCTAGTGGTAGGACATCTGGTTTTGGTCCAGAGAGCGGGGGTTCGAACCCCTCTACCTCGTCCATTGTGTATTTTGCTGGGCTATCGTCTAGTGGCAGGACTCCGTCTTTTGGCGGCGGTAACATAGGTTCGAATCCTATTAGCCCATCAAAGTACATTGTACTTTTATCAATGAAGATATAAAAATAAAACGGCTCCATGGAGAAGTGGTTATCTCATCGCTCTTTCACAGCGAAATCTCGGGTTCAAATCCCGATGGAGTCACCAAATTTAATTGCCGAAATGGTGGAATTGGTAGACACGCTAGACTTAGGATCTAGTGCTTTTGCGTGAGAGTTCGAGTCTCTCTTTCGGCACCATTATATCAATTTATTGATGAAGCCTTAATTTAAATATTAAAGTTTCACAAATAAATTGTTACGAGCTTTAGAATCGCACATAGGATACGCGGCCTATGTAGCAGAAGTACCCACTTTAAGGAGGGAGATAGATTTCAAGGGATTGAAATTGAATATCCAGAATGCGATTCATTAAAAAATGTCGATGTATATCAACTGGTTAGATTGCCACCCTGTCAAGGTGGAGGTTGTGGGTTCGAGTCCCATCATTGACGCCAAATGCTTCGTTCGACTATCGGCTAGGTCATTAGGTTTTCATCCTAAAAAGAGGGGTTCGATTCCCCTACGAAGTACCATTTTTTATTATAACGGGGTGTGGGAAAGTTTGGTTAATCCGCTACTTTTGGGAAGTAGAAATCCTCAGTTCGAGTCTGAGCACCCCGACCATTTACATATCAATGCCGATTTAGCTCAGTTGGTAGAGCAACTCACTTGTAATGAGTAGGCCTGGAGTTCAAATCTTCAAATCGGCACCACTTCTAATTGTTAAATATGGTAGTAGTAGCTCAGTTGGTTAGAGCGACGGTTTGTGGCACCGTAGGTCGTGGGTTCGAATCCCATCTATTACCCCATTGTCGATATGGTGAAATTGGTAAACACACTACCTTGAGGGGGTAGCGCCTATTAAGGTTTGAGAGTTCGAATCTCTCTATCGACACCATCTTTTAATTCTCCTTTCAATCAAATTTCATTAAATCTTAGAATAAATAAAAATAAAAAAAGAGGTTTCAAATGAATCTTAAATCAATTATCGAATCATCTTATGAAGATAGAGTTTGTGAATGCAATAATATTTCCAGAGGTGAGTTATTAAAGCAATCTTCATTCAATCAAGCATTAACAGCAAAAGAAGTAATAGAATCTTTAGTGAAAAAAGGATGTGGATGCTGTTTAAAAAATAAAGACGATTGGGAAAATTCTTCATGTAGAGAAAAAAAAGAATTAGTTATTCATTACTCAGATATAATCAGATAATATATTAAAATCATTTATAAATAATATTGATTTGTTTTACAAATTACTATTTTATAAATGGAGAAAATTTATGTATAATTTTGGAAAAAGAAGTAGAAGCAGACTTGACACTTGTCACCCAGACTTAATTAAGATTATGGAAGAAGCTATTAAAGTTTTTGACTTTTCTGTTTTGGAAGGCATTAGAACTACTGAAAAACAACAAGAATATTTTGAAACAGGTAGAAGTAAATTAGATGGCATTCATAAACTATCTAAACATCAAGACCATGGAGATGGTTTATCTCATGCAATCGATATTATGCCTTATAAAAAAGGGACAAATGCTTTTAGTGGAAAAGAGAAAGATAAAGCAAGGTTTTATTTCTTGGCAGGATTGATTAAAGGTATTACTTATAGACTTTTAGAAGAAGGAAAAATTTCACATACTATTAGATGGGGTGGAGATTGGGATTCCGATGATATCTTTAATGATCAAAATTTTGATGATTTACCTCACTTTGAGTTAAAAGCTATTTAATATAAGAAATTTACCTACTCTTTGACTAAATTTAATATAAAATTAAGTATAAATAAATTAAAATTAAATTAAAAAAGAGCAGGTAATATGTACAAATTTAAACCCTCCCCTCTTGTTGAAAAACTATACGAAGAAATTAACAAATCAATAAATTCATCATCAGAAATAGAATCTTATATTGTAGATGGTATAATCAGCGGATTATTATTAGAATATATGGAAGCAACTAGTAAAAATCAAGAATTTAATGGATTTGGTTCTCTTAATGCCGATGACTTTGATAAACTTGTGGGTTTAATTGATGAAGAAAATGCACCTTTTGAGGACATAACGCCGATTGAAGAAGTATTAGGTAATATAGATAGCTTTGAAAATGAGGATTAATATATGCAACTGAAAGATTTATTATGTGAAAAAATCACTCCAACTGATAAAGATATTATCGATTGTGTTACAGCTGTTGGTATAAAAGGTATGTATTTAAATGCCACCGATAAAAAAGAGTTACCAAAAAATAATAAAGTTTTAAATTCCTATAATAAAATACAAAATGATTTTATGTTCATTATGAAAAAATTTACTACATTGACTAAATTTTATTTTAGAGAATCAGATAAAACAATGAAAGGTAATACTGAGAAAGCAGCACAATATCTATTATTAAATAAAGATAAATATAACACAATTAAATCAACATATGACTTTATTGAAAAGAGTATTAAAACATTTAAAAGTAATACTAAAAAGATAAAAAAAATTATTAATAATTCTAGGAAATCTAAAAATGAAAAACTACTTTTAGATTTAGATATTCTGGAATCTAAATTAACTAAAACATTAAGTTTAATAAATTATACAGAAAGAACTTTGGATAATGTGAAATCTGTTTTAGATTTAGTAGAAAAACCTAATTTCCAATCAGCATTCGGAATTGTTACAACTTTAAAAGCCAAAAATAAAGTTTTAACTGAAAATGCTATGCTTGACATAAGTATCCCGAATCTAGATAAAGTTGTAACCAATGATGAAAAATTAGAAACTTTTTTATTAGATTATTATCGAATAGAAGAAAAATTTGATGGGACAAAACTGACGTTATGGCGAAATAGCAATGAATGGGAAGAAGATTATCGTAAAAATTGGGTAGTTTCATTTAAAAACCAAATTTTATATCCAGCTGAATTTGACAAGATTGATAGAAATATTATTAAAAAATATTCATTAGGTATTTCACAATATGCATTTATTCATGATCACCTTAAAAGATTTCATAAAAATACTAAAGATATACCAACAAATACTGAATTCTTTATAGAATTTATACAAAATAAATTAACCACTACTAGAGATTATAAAAAACAACATGATCTATTTCTTATTGCTTATTCACCTGCTAAGGGAAGTATTGAGGGTGGCATGCTAAAGACCTCCCCTATTGGGTTTTTTCAGCAGGATTTAAATATATTTAGTGAAATCTTATCTTTAAAAATGCCTCCCGTAGTTTTTCATGGACAAATAAATTCTGAAGAAAATTTTACGAAAGGCATTAAAAATAATAATCTTATGAATGCTTGGATTAGTAATAAACATTTATTTGAGAAAAATAAATATGATACTATTAAGAAAACATTATTATCATTTGAATCTATATTAGGTGGAAAAACTGAGGGAGTAGTACTTCATTCTTCTAGTGGCACAATGTTTAAATTTCTACAAGATGACCAACATGATAAAAGTGTAAGATTTGCTAAAAAATTAAGATTTCAAAATAGCAAAGAAATTGAAGAAAAATATTGGTCTGAAATTTATATTTTAGCTAAGGAAAATATAGACAATATAGAAAATCTTAATAGTAATAATTATGAAATAAATCTTAGTAAAATAGTTAAAGCTATTTATAGTATTAAAGATAATAGAATTAAAAGTCTTTTTACCTTTAAATTTAAAGCCATGAAAAAAGAAGATAAATTGACTGATGATAAGGCTTTAATACAAAAGATTAGAGATGATTTGCATTTAACATCAAAACAATTACTTATGGATAAGCTTCCTGAAAATCAGAACGCACTTTTTATTGGGAAATTAAGAGTACCTACTAAAGCTCATACTGATATTATTAGAAAAGCTATAGACAAGTATAATCATGTGATTATTTGTATTGTGAAAGCCAAAAAAGATAATAAACTGTCTTTAAACTTAGAATATCAAAAAAAGATTCTAAAAAGATTATTTGGTGAAAAAGTAACTATTATTGAACATAGTACTGGAAACTTAACTTCAATTATAAATAAATCACCAAAAAGAATTAAATTCTTATTAACCGGTACTGATAGAATTGAAAGTTATAAAGGTCAGTTAAAAAGACATCCTCAGATCAATATGATTGAAATAGAAAGGGATGAAGAATCAGTTGATAATATTTCAGCCACAAAAACAATAGATTATATTAGAAATAATAATATAAGTGGTTTTAAGGAAATGGTGGATATAGAAATATGGGATGAATTTGAGAATATAAGAGAGGTGTTAAAATGAAAATTTCCGATTTAAAAGGATTAAAAAAAGATGATAAACTTCGTTTTTTACAATCTGTGGATATTGAAAAATTAGATGATGAAATTTTAAAGAAATTATCTAATGATGCGGCAATCGACGTCCGTTTAAAAATAGCTCGTAAATGCCCTTCATCGAAAATTTTATTAGATATGATGTTTAATAAAAAAAATTGGAAACCTCATATTATATCAGAAATTTATATGAATAAAGCATTTACTATTGAAAATAAGATAGAGTTTATTAAGTCTAAAAAATGGCAGGAGAACTTATTTCCATTTCACCAAGTAAAATTTGATTTGGTTAGAGATCTAAACAATCCTGAATCAAACGACGATTTTATTGATTTAATTATATCTTTTTTAGAAGAAGATCCGGAAGGAACTCCTATAAATTTTGTACGTAATGCTATATATGGGACTTCAAAAGAAGAATTATTAAAGATTATAAACCTAACAATGATGAAAAAAGACAATTATTTAAATTTATTTTTAGGACATTCCCATGTAATAAATCTATTATCTGTAAAGGAATTAAGAAATCTATTTAGTAAATATGCTGATAATAGTATAACTTTTATTCACTTTGAAAGTCCATTTTATAGATCAATTATAAATGATGAGATTTTTAAGAAACTATTAAAAAATAGTGATTATATAGGTCAAAATAGTTTTAGTTTAATTAGTTTAGATTCTAAAATTGTATTCTTTAATAATCCTGATATTTCTCAATATATCTATGATGATATATTAAATGAATATATTAATGCCGATATTAAACTGCGCATGGCTATTGGTTCTAAAAAATATAATGAAATAGTTAAATATATTAAATTAACAGAAGATACTAATAAAAAGGTTATTAACTTTGCTTTAGAATTGAAAAAACTAGATGCTGATTTAGCTAACACAATATGGTTTTCTTATATATCAAATGAAACGGCTATTTTCAAATTGGTAAAAGACAATCTTAAATTTTTTAATAATAGTGCTAGAAATCTAGCCTTTTTATCAGATAATAAATCCTTTAAAGATGATGAAGTAAATGAACTTGTAGATGAAGCTATAAATAATTCGGATAACCCTACTGAAAAGACTTTATCGCTTTTTAAACATATGCTAATAAATGGTGAGGCTCCTAGAAATGACTTAATAAATAAAGTATGGGAGATTATAAAAGATACAAAAGTTGAAAGAGAAGATAGTGTAAATAGTGATGACCCAATAACAAATATTTTTAAACGATTTTTTAATACTTCTGCAACAAAAAATAGTTATGGGCAAAAAGCTAAAGTACCAAAAGAAATTCAAATTGAAAAAGCTTTAGAATATTATATGAAATTTATGATTCCAGATTGGTTAGTTTACTCTGATGATTTACCAGAAGAATTATGGGAAGAAATCTTAGACCATCCAAAATTAAAAGATTTGATTGTTGCACCTCATAGTTCAGACTTTTTTATTTCATTAAAGGAACAAATTTTAACTGGTAAGTATCAAGCAAAATTCGGTATGAAATATTATGAACAAACAAATGATGAAAGATATATACCTGAAGAAGTAAAAAATATATTTTTATTTTAAATATATATTGTATAAATATAAACAAAAGGAGAAATAATTTGAAAAAAATAATATTACTAATGTTGCTAGGAGGCTTATTATTTTCAGCTACATTACCAAAAACATTTTCTAGTGCAAAAAACATGTCGGTTAGATTATATAGCACGTACCATTTAAAAACATTTTATACTGATAGCAATATGAGTTTAGCTGCTAAGATTCACCAAAAAAAATTCCCGTATAAATCAACTGTTGATTTATATTTAAAATTAGATAACTCGCCGTATAAAGGAACAAAATATGTTTCGAGAGGTCAAAAAATTGAATGGGAACATATTACTCCAGCATCATGGTTTGTAACATCAGATCCAGCGATTAAAGAAGCTTGGGATAATGGCGATCCTAAATGTACCACATCATCTGGTAAAAAATATAAAGGTAGAAAATGTGCTGAAAAAGTTTCAAAACTCTTTAATTTAATGGAGTCGGATATGTATAATTTAGTACCTGTGATAGGTGCTCTAAATGCTATGAGAAGCGATAAGCCATATGGCATTATAGATGGAGAGATACGTGAATTTGGTGAAACATTAGACGTAGAAATTAATAAAGATAAAATTGAAATTATGCCTAGTAGAAGAGGTGATGTAGCGAGAGTTTTATTATATATGCATAAAAGATATGGAGTTATATTCCCTGACCATAATAATACCGTCTTAATGTTAAATCAATGGGATTTAGATGATCCAATGAGTCCATGGGAAAAAGAAAAAAATAATATTTTAAATAAAACTTACGGTACGGATTTTATATATAAATAATAATAAACTCAAGGGAAGATGATGACTATACACGAAATGAATGAAGAATTAAATGAAATGATTACAATGAAAGATATAAAAAATAAAGCTAAAGATACATTAGATGCTGCTAAACAATTTGGTAAAGATACAAAGAGAGAAGTAATAGAAACGGCTAAGATGATAAAGGTTGCGAAAGATGCTCTTAAACACGCATTATCAAAGGGTATTACTGAAAAGCCATCAAAAGAGGAAATTTTGAATGCTAAGAATCAGTTAAAAGATATTGGTAAAATAACTGCATTATTACCTTTATTTGCAGCACCAGGTGGGGGTTTAGCTATTGCAGCATTATTTAAGTTAGCTGAAAAAAATGGATATAAACTTGCACCATCAAAATCATTTTAATTTTGTATAATAATATATAGAATTTAAAACATGGAGTAAATATGAAAATATTACAAAAATGGTGGAATGTTATTAAAAGCTGGTTAAGTCTTTCCGATGAAAGTAGTACACCTCCTAAAAAAGCGAAAACTAAATCTAAAAAGAAAGTGAAAAAAGATGATTATTTAACTATGATTCTAGAAGCAAAGAAAACAGAAGATGAAGTTGGTAAAAGAAGATATATGTCAAGATTAGCCAACAATCTTACAAAAGCTATTGCATCAAATGATTCATCAGCAATAGATATAGCTGAAAAACGTATTAGAAACTATCTAAATAAAAGAAAGAAGTAATTTTCTTTCTTCTCTTACAACTCTCTTATTTCCCAACCTTTTAGTTTTCTCTTTGAAGCATAAATTACAAAACTATTATCATTCATTTTAAAAGCAGCATACAATAGTTTATTATTATCAGAATGAATCTTCATTAATAATAAATGTGCTATCATGTGTTCTTCTGGAAATAATGCAACTTTGTTATTATTAGCATCTGTACCATCAATACATTTTGGAATTATGTGATGTACTTCTCTGTATTCGGATTTAAGGATACTTCTATTTTGAGCTTTTGAGATAAGTTTCTCGTAATGGAGTTTGTAGTTCATTTTGTCAACCTTTAATTGTATAATTATTGAAGAAGGACAGTTAGGAGTCAACCCCTAATTTCTTAACTATTCGTAGTAGTTAAGATTACTTCTCTTTCTACTATTCTTTATACTCCAAAACTACTAAATTACTTAACTTTCCAAAAAAAAATTGTAAAATAAAATATATTTAATATAAACATAAGGTCAAAAAATGATAATCAGAAAACTATTTAAATTTGAAGGTGCACATATTGTGAGAAATTGTTCATCAGTAAGATGTAAGAAATCAATCCACGGACACAGCTATGTTGTTGAAGTATTTTTCACAGCAAAGGGTTTTGATAATGGACAAATGTTATTAGACTTTGGTTTAATGAAAGGAACTATCAAAGATATAGTTGATTCTTTCGACCATGCTTATTCTATGTGGAATAAAGAGAGTGATGAATTCCAAAAATTTATGATGGAAAATTCAGATAGATATATTACTATGCCAGTATCACCAAGTGCAGAAGCATACTCACTAATGTTATTATTTATTATTGATAGAATTGTTAAAGCGACTGAATTTAATAATGGCGAACAAGGTGTGGAGGTATCAAGTGTCAGGGTTGCAGAAACTGTAACCGGTTGGGCTGAGTCTTTTAGAGATGATTTAGATTGGGTAGATTTTAAGTTAGAAGATATAGTATTTTCAGATGGAGTTAAAGCTGAATGGAATAACCCAGAAATGTATGATAAATTAATATCGTTTCATTCTGATAGTTCTTTACCTAAACCATTTATAAACTCACCGGTAGAACAGCAGGTTTAACAATGTTTTGTGAAATCTGTAAGTGAGGTGAGAATTGTTATAATAGTACTAAGGAATACCTAAGAGTACATTGTAACTTTCACAGCCAATCTTTTCCAGAAAAACATAATTGAGTAGATTTAAAGAAAAGAAGATAAAGGGGGGGTAATGAACGAATTTATAATTACTGATATTCGCACTCAGATGGATTATAATGAAATGTCGTTTAATGGCTATACTCAAATAGATGGTATGGGTGTACCATCTGTTGAATTAACTCTTAGACCAAGAATACCAGATACAGAACTTTTAAGAAAACTTTCAAATATTGTTCAAGCCGGGCGAACAGTTATTCTCAATGATGCAGAATATCATTCATTATTGGGCGAATTCAAAGATGAATTTATTATTTTTATGAACGAAAAATATCCTGAAAAAGTATTAGCAAAACCTGAATCATGGGATAAGTTAATAAATTTTTAAGTAAGATTATATTATAATTGATTAATATTTAAAAAGGGACAATATGAATATAAAATCTGAACTTAAAAAGAATCAAAATAAATTTCTACCATTTTTGACATTACCTACTATACTATTTGCTTTAATTACAGCTATAGCTATATCAATTCTTACATTTCTTGTCGGGCAAGTATTATGGTTTAAGTTACTTTTTATAATTCTCTCAATAATAGGTGTGCTTGTTTATGTTTATGATAACAATAGAGATAAAAAAGATAAGTCCTATACTCTTAAACAAGGGTGGACATATACAATCCTTGTACTTATTTTTTTAGAAATGCCACTATATTTGATCGCAAATCAAGAACATACTCTACCTATATCAGTAATATCGGAAATTAAAACTAAAAAAGGTGATAAAGTAGATCCAAATTGCGAAAGCAACTGCAAATATAAAAAAATCAAATATTTAAAGCTTAGTCTTTATAACAGAGAAAATAATGAGCAACTGGGTTATAGAACATTTGATTCTTTAGATGATCCAAGAAGTACTATTTATGATGGTATTGTTTCAAAACACATATACTTTGATTATATACCGTTTTTAGTTTTTGAAGAAAAATTTAATTACATTTATAAAGATAAATTAAATGACTGAAGATGATTTCAATAATCTAAAAATTGGTGATATTGTTTATAACTATAAAACTGTAAATCCTAAATATTTAGGGTCTATTAATGCAGCAGTTATAAAAAAAAGAGTTATTTCAATAAACTTGAAAAATGGCAAAAGAGTTATTGGTTTAGAACACGGCGGCATTATTATGAAAGCATTTTTGAATAGATTTGAAACCGACAAAAATACACTAATTTATCTAAAACTTAAAGACATAAAAAGAAAATTATTTAACTTGAAACAAAGTCAAAATAAAGATGTCGTAACAATACGAGCTGTTGAATATAAATTAGAGAAAATTTTAAATCAAAAAAATGTTAAAAAAGTTTTAGATTTATACCCAGAAATCTTAATATAGGAGCACTACAATGAAAATTAAAATAAAAGATGAAATGGATGATATTAGATTAAAAGTTTCTCATCAAGAACTTTTATTAATTCTTGATGCTTTAGAAGAATATGATTATGACAAAGTTGATATTGAAGAAATAAACTATAAACTATTTGACAAGGATGAATTTCTTGATAATGATAGTCTTGGCAAACAATTATATAGAATGATCAAAAAAATTCGCTGTAAAATAGAAGATATTAATCCTTGGTAATATAAACAAAATGAGATTTTATACTGGTATTGGATCGAGAGAAACCCCACAAGAAATTTTAGAATATATGAAAAGTATATCAACTCGTCTTAGATTACTTGGTTATATTCTAAGAAGTGGTGGAGCCGATGGTGCTGATAAAGCATTTGAATCAAATGCAAAAAGACTTAAAGAGATTTACCTGCCCTGGAAAGGTTTTAATAACAATGATAGTGATTTATACAATATCGATAATAACGCATTAGAATTAGCTTCCCATTTACATCCTGGATGGGATTATTTGAAACAAGGTGCTAGAAAACTTATGGCGAGAAATTGTTACCAAGTTTTAGGTGCAGATTTAGAAACACCCTCCGATTTTGTTATTTGTTGGACTCCAGATGGTTGTGAAACTCATAAAGATAGGAAAAACAAAACTGGTGGTACAGGTCAAGCAATTTCTTTAGCAAATTTAGCCGAAATTAGAGTATATAATTTATTTAATGATGAATCTATTGATGAATTAGAAAACTTATTATCTAAATTGGAAAATCAATGAAACAATTTATAGGTTACAACGGTAAGGTTGTTGAAGTAGAATCTATCTGTGGCTATTATAATAGAACTATGAGTGTCGAACTTAAAGATGGTACAAGAATATCTGGTATTAATACTATCTATCATTGTGATAGAAATGGAAAATCGTTATCAACCAATGAATATTTAAATTGGAATGATGATTTTTTCCCATATGAAAATGGGATATTTAAAAGTGAAAGGTTAAAGAAAAATGAAAGAAATTAAGAGAGTGTCATTTAGAATCTTAGAAAAAGAAGGAACAGATATGGATCCGTACATATCAGATGAAATTGAAGATATCATGGATACGTATAGAATAAAAGAAAAAAATATTATTAATATAACCGAAAACAAAATTGGCGAAACATACCATATTTCAATTTATTATCGCAAAAAGTTTAAGGCTAAATAAATGTTAATATTTGTATAATTAAGGAAAGGATTAAATATGTCTAAATTTATTATTCATAGAAAAGACAATATCTTGGAAATTGTTGATAAAGATATACGTTTAAAATTTTATGGAAATGTAGTTAATAGTTTTTGTAATTATATAAAAGATAGCAAAATTGTTAATACAGCTTTTACAAATGAACAATGGATTGCATCAAATAAAATTAATAAACATTATGAGAATGAAATAACTCTTAAACGAAAAGATAAAATAATAACATTTTATAGCTCTCAGATACCTGATGGCTTGAACTATTTTTAAAAGGAAAGAAATGAGAACAAACTATAATTTAGAAATTAGAAAAAATTATATAGATAAGGAAGTTACGGTTTCGGGGTGGGTTAATTCAATCCGTGACCATGGTGGCGTTTACTTTATTGATTTAAGAGATACTTCCGGTATTGTACAAATTGTTGCAAATCCAACTTCTTTAACAGAAGATGAATATGAAAAGTATCACGCTTTAAGAGATGAGTGGGTAATTGAAGTTACTGGTAAAGTTAGACTTCGTGGAGAAGGTCTTGAAAATCCAAAATTATTAACTGGTGAAATTGAAATTGTTGCAGAAGATTTAAAAATTCTAAGTAAAGCAAAAACATTACCGTTCCAACCTGGAGACGAATCTGTTAATGATGATTTAAAGCTTAAATACAGATATTTGGATATGAGAGATAACAAACTGCAGGATACTCTTACTAAAAGAAGTGATATGGCGTTTAATATCAGAGTTGCTCTGCATAACGAATTAGATTATGCGGAAATCGAAACTCCAATCTTAATGAAGTCATCTGAAGGTGGAGCAGAAGAAGTATATGCCACTTCTAAACTATTTCCTGGAGAATTCTATTCACTGCCACAATCACCACAATTATATAAACAGTTACTTATGATTGGTGGGAGAGAAAAGTATTATTCATTTGCAAAATGCTTTAGAGCTGAAAGTGCTCGTAAAGATAGAAACATCGAATTCACACAAATAGATATGGAACGATCTTTTTCAGATAGAAATGGTATTTTAAAAGATGTTACTAAAGTTTTAACTGCAGCTTTTGAAACAACCAATGTCGATTTTGATAAAATTAATAATGATGTTAGAGAAACAGTCCGGTGGCTTGATAGTATTAGTATTGAAGGTGAAATTGATTCTTCAGCTGATATTTTAATTCCTATGATCAAATACAATGACGCATTAAACTACTTCGGTAGTGATAAGCCGGATTTACGTTTCAAAATGTCATTGATTGAAGCTAAGAAACTTTTTATTAATACTGATTTTACGGTTTTTAAAGATATTGCTAAAAAGGATAATACAGTTGTTAAAGCTTTAGTGGCTAAAAATGCAGACTATCCAGACAAACTATCTAAAAAGAAAATTAAAGATTTAGAAAAATTTGTTAGTGAATTTGGAGCTAAAGGTTTAGCTTATTTTCAAATGAAAGAAGAAGGCCTAAAAGGTCCTTTAACTAAATTTCTAAAACAAGTGGATTTAGATTTAATCCAAATTGAATGTGAATTAGAAGTAGGTGATATTGTTTTCTTTGGAGCAGGTGATAAAGATACCGTTTTAGATTACATGGGTCGACTAAGAATTAAAATAGCAGAAGAGTTAAATTTAATTAATGATAAATTCATACCATTATTTGTTACTGATTTTCCTATGTTTGAAAAAGGTAAAGACGGCACAATTAAAGCTATGCACCATCCATTTACAGCACCTATAATGGAATCTTATACAAATTATTTAAATGATGAATGTGACCTTACAGAAATTCTTACTGATAGTTATGATCTTGTTTTAAATGGTGTGGAATTAGGTGGTGGTTCAGTAAGAATTTATGATGAAGAGTTACAAGAAAATATATTTAAGATTATGGGGCTTACTGATGAGGAAATAAAAGAAAAATTTGGTTTCTTTACAGAGGCTTTACAGTATGGTACTCCGCCACATTGTGGATTTGCTTTTGGTTTTGATAGATTAGTTTCACTATTATTAAAAAAAGAAACTATTAGAGAAGTAATAGCATTTCCTAAAAATCAAAGTGGTCTATGTCCTATGTCTGAATCACCAAATAAACCGGATGTTAATCAATTAAAAGAATTAGGTTTAAGAATAAAATCTTAAAACATATATTAAAGTTTTTTTAAGACTCTTCTTATTATAATATGTAATAAGGAGTCTTAAAAATGACAATTATACAAGCAACTCGACAAATTATTAGAATTTATATACCAATTATAGAAGATGCATTTATCAAATCAACTAAAAAGTCAAAAACTAAAAATTTATTTATAATTCTATCAATGTGCCATACTATTTTAGATAATACTTATGATGAAGATATAAATCAAACCAAAAATAAAATGACTGATGATAAAATTAGTAGATGGTTGGGTTTTATACAAGGTATTATGAAAGTTTATAATATTTTAGATATTGAAACTGAAAGAAATACAACCAGAGCATTATTTCATAAAGTTTATAGCGATAATAATATCGAAAAACCTATATCGATTACAGCTAAATTTAATGATATAATATTCCATATTGTAGATATGCAAGATTTTAATAATCGATGTGTTAAAAAGTATAATGTTAGATCTTATAAAGAACTTTCTAAGGACAAATTATTAAAAATTTGTTTTAAAATTATGAAGAAAAGTAAACCCAGAGTTTACAAAATGTTAAAAAAATTAAACTATACTTATGAGTTTAGAACTGAAAATCCAAACATATATTCATTTGTTTTTATCAATCCAAGGTTAAAAAATGATTCTTGATGAATTTATCGATTATATAAATCTAGGTTTTTATTTTAAAGCTCATGAACTACTCGAAGAAAACTTATGGATAAAAAATGATAAGAGTAAGAAGAATTTATATTATAAGGGTTTGGTCAATGCTGCCGTTGCAATGGAACTTATTAAAAGAGGGAAAATAGAACAAGGGAAAAAAGTCTGGAAAACATATTTAAAATACAAAATAGATTCCTTCTATGAATTAAACTTTAGAGTTGAAAGAGCATATGAAAAACTTACTAAATTTTAAAAACTTAAAATGGTTAGCATCAATTATAGGATTTATAGGAGCTATGACTATCGCACTTAATACACCATATTCTAAATATGCTTTTATGATGTTTATTATATCATCAACCATATGGATAATAGCAGGTTATAAAGTTCGTGATTGGGCATTAGTATTTCTTAATATTGGCTTTTTTATAGTCGATATTATTGGTTTATGGAGGTGGTTTTAAATGGGAAAAGGTAATTATAATGGTAAACCTCACGAAATGGTTATGTTCTTTTTAAATAAAGACTTTGACATTGATTGTGATTTATCACCTTTTATCAAACAAAATAATATTTTTATTAGTACTATTAAATACCAAAATTACAAATTTATTTTTGAAACCAAACATTTTAATATCAATATTCTAGCCGAAGAGATAATAGAAAAACTTTCAGAGTTAAATATAAAAGACTTTCAATATAAAATTATTTACGATAATGCTCTAAGACGAGATGCTATTTCTGTCTTATATGAAAAAATCAACCATAAAAATTTTGATATTGACATCGGATTTACTTATTTTAACCCCTATCTATCAGAATATAGTATTTTAATTTCAATAAACGGTCATAAATCTACTTATAAAACAGGTAAATTAAATGAACCCCATATTATGAATATAGGACACCTTTATATGAATTTATTTCCCGAATATACTATCTAATTTTTGTATAATTAATATAAAAATGTTAAGGAAACTGTATGGCTAAAACTAAATTAGTAAATGGTGTTAAACTTGATTATGTTGCCGGTTCTTTTGCCAGTTTTGCCAAAATTAATAATTCTAATAAAGAACTGAAAGAAGAAAATATTAAAGATTATATAGGACTTATGAAATTTATAGAAGGTAAGCTCAAGGGTTATATAAATGTTAGCACTTTATTTAATGCTTATCAAGAAGAAGGGGATGGTCGATCTATAAAAGAACATAATAATTTTGGTTATGATAAAGTTTATGCTGATTCTGGTGGATTACAAGTCCTTACAGCAGGTAAAACTATCAATGATGAAGTTAAAGAAAAAGTTTATACAGTCCAAGCTAAATATTCAGACTATGCTATGACATTTGATGAAATGCCTATAATGATAGCTAAAGACTTAGGTAAAAAATCAAAAATCGGCGATTATGGACAAGTCTTTGTTGATGAGTTAGTAGAGAAAAATGCGGAATTATCTGCAATGCATATTCAAAAACAAATAGATATGTTTGAATCATTAAATACATCCACTAAAATTTTACCAATCATACATGGATATGACATTGATTCATATTTACGTTATGCTAAATCTATTTTTAATAACCTAGATCATATAGGACATCATATTCAAGGGATGTCTATTGCATCGTTAAGTGGTCATGCGGATAATAAAGTGGGGATAATGAAAGTATTTGACTTTGTGCCAAAGATATTAAATAGTGGTGAGATTAATCCTCAATATTTAGAACATATTCATTTACTAGGTGTTGCATCTTCACAAAGAATAATACCTATTATTATGATGATTAAAAAAGGATTATTACCAATTAAAACACTTTCATTTGATAGCACCGCAATAACAAAAGCATACACATTTGGTAGAGCATATCAGACCATAGAAGAATATAAAAATCCGAGGGACTTTAGTACAGAAGTAACATTAAAAAGTTATAAAAATAAAGAGTTTCCAAACATAAAACAATTATATCAGAGTATGTATGATACGTTTAAAGATTATGAAAATTTTATGTTTGATGATTGGGAAGATATAGCAAAACATTCACCAAATAATGGCGATAAACGGGCTTTAAAAGATCAATATTTGGAAGAAGGCTTAGAATATCAAAGAAAATACTTACAGCAAGTAAGGATAGCTAATCTATATCATCATTATACTTATGTTTCCATGCTAGAAGGCTATATTGACGATGAACTTAGTATAACAGAATTGTTTGGTTATAATAAAACTGTTGAAACTATGATGCAATCATTTGAGAGTGTAAACACACTTGAAGAATTATCAGAAATGTGCGAATATTTTTATAATTTTGCTAAAGTCGGTCGAACAGATTTAAGAATTAAAAAAGTAAAAACGGTTAAAGAGTTTAAAGAAAAATATGAAGAAGAAGGTATTGATGTATATGCGGAATTAGGTATCGACAAAGACGTTGAAATCCTAAGTGAAGAATTAAAAAAACCTTGGATTAAATCTTCAATAAAAAGAGCAAAAGGGGAAGATTATCCTCATGGTGAGGAACCAACCAATGCACTTTTTTAATAAAATTAAATCATTTATAAAAGGATTAGAATTAACTAAATTCGATAAAATCTTCTTTATAGGATATATTAGTTTATGGATATATTATTTATTTAGTGGAATGAGTTATTTAACTGCTGGCGGTATATTATTAATTCTTGGAGCATGGCTAGTTTTTAAAGGTGAAATTTTTGTTGCAACTTTAAACTATGTTATAGCCGATATAATGTGGGTTTTAAATGCTATTAATATAGGTGATAATGAAGGTACTATTTTCATTATAATTGGTATGCTTTTAGGTATTGCAGCAACTTATAAAATGCAAATTGGATCTTTAGCAAAATCATTAAAAATAGAAAAAAATTGTAAAATAAAACTAAAATAAAAAAGGATTAATATGATACCTATTATGGAAATGTTTGGCCCAACTATACAAGGTGAGGGTGCAAGAAGTGGTGTAATTTCATATTTTTTAAGAGTTGGTGGGTGTAATTTTACTTGTAAAGGTTTTGGTGTGGCATATACCGATCCTGATGGCAATGAAAAGTTTGGATGTGATAGTTATTATGCCGTTGACCAAAAATTTAAGAAGTCATGGGATTTTTTAAACTATAAAGAAATTGTTAATAAAATGAATATAATTCTGAATAAAGGGGCTCATGGTATTTTTAAACCTGATATAATTATAACCGGTGGAGAACCACTAATGTATTGGAATAATGAAGACTTTCAAAACGTATTAATTTACTATATATCAAGAGGTTATAAAATCACGATTGAAACTAATGGTAGTATTGATATTGATTTCACAAAAGATTATCAAAAAGAAATTATGTTTTCTATGTCGGTTAAATTAAAAAATAGTGGTGAAGCAGAACATAGAAGAATTAATATAAAAAATCTTACTAATATACTTGAAAATTCTAAATATAGTTATTTTAAATTTGTTATTGGTAATGATATGAATGATGTAGAAAAAGAAATTATAGATATTTTAGACAGCATTCCATATTATACTGATGTTTTTGTAATGCCTATGGGAGAAACTACCGATGGGATTGAAAAACACGCTTTAAAAACTGCTGAATTAGCTATTAAAAATAATTGGAAATATAGCGATAGATTACATATTAGATTATGGAATGATAAACCGGGTGTTTAGATTTAAGAGGAAAATATATGAGTAAATTTAAAAATACAGAACTAATTGTCGATTATGTTCTTTCAGGATTCGGAGCTTCATTTCGATTAGGCTCACCAAATGAAGCTTACGCTAGAGGTGTTGCAGAAGAATTATTTAGTTCTACTAAATTTTTAGAATCAGAAACTAGAGGCGATAATATTGAAATGAGTGCATTGTTTAATGCATATACAGAAGATAGAATGGCGGAACAGTTAAATGGGTTTAATCTTAATTTAAGAGATCTATATACTGGGGGTATGTATGTTGATTCTGGAGGATTACAGGTTTTAACACAAGGCAAAACTATCGATGAAGAAATGAGAAAAAAAATATATAAAACTCAGGCTTCATATGGTGATTTTGCTATGAGTTTTGATGTTATTCCTTCTGAATTTGTAAATGGCGAAAAAATATATTTTCCGGAGCGAGTAGCTGATGCGGGAACACAAGCTGGAAAAAATTTAATTGAACAAATTAAAGCATTTAAAGAATACAATACCTCTTGTAAAATCATGCCAATCATTCAAGGATTAGGTGAAAGTGACATGGATTTATATGCTAATAATATGTTTAGCCAACTATCTAAAGATGAATTGGATTATATCACAAGTGTCGCTTTTGGTGGTGGTACAAGTGGTTTTGAATTTTTAAATAGAATGATGAATGCTCATCATTCAAAAATTTTATCACAAAAAATGAATCATGTGCATTTACTAGGGATTACAGGCTTTTCTAGACTATTACCGCCTATTATTGCAGCAATGAATGGAATTCTTCCAGATGTTAATAGAATTTCTTTTGATAGTACAACAATATCAAAGACTTATGTATTAGGGATGGTATGGCCAGAAGTTGAGGATGTTATTTCTGGTAATGTTAAAGCTGGTGCAAGTACATCGTTAGGCAAAGTAAGAAATAAAACTGTTGAAGCTCATTATGAAAAAATGTGGAATTGGTGGAAAAAAAATCCTAATAATATTTTTGATGGTGTTGAAGATCTTTTAGAACATTCCGTATATAACTCTAAAGGTTTTACAACTGGATACCAACAAACAGAAAATTTATCATTAGAAGATGGAATCAAAACAATTACCCAAAAGCATGTTTTTGTATATTATAACACATATAATTTTATCAATATTTTAAAAGGATATATAAAAGGCGAGGTACCATTATCCAACTTGTTAGGTAAGAATCAAAAAGGTATTTTCTTATTTGAACAATTAGAGAGTATTACTGATGTAAACGATTATAATGAGTGGTTTATAGATGTTAAAAAACATATAAAGATTGATGTTCCATCTGTTGGTTCAGATAAAGGACAATCAACAAATATTTTATTTTAGGTGATATTGATGGCTACAAGTAAAAAACAAATAAATGGTATTACTTTAGATTATGTTTCTGGTTCATTACGACCTTTCTTAAAAATAGGTTCTGGTAGTACAGATGCTATAAAGCATGAGGGAGTTGAAGATTTTAAGAAACTACTAGATTGGTCTCAAACACATTTAAAAGGTTACTTTGTACTATCAACACTTTTTAATGCGTTTCAAGAAGAAAAAGATGGTAAAGTATTAAAAGAAGAAAACAAACTTAATCATGACGCAATTTATGCCGATTCTGGTGGATTACAAGTCCTCACTAGAGGATTAGAAATTACAGATGATATTAAATTGAAAGTATATGATACTCAAGCTAAATATTGTGATTTTGCCATGACATTCGATGAAATGCCTTTAAAAGTTATAGAAAATCAAGATCAATTTGGTAAATCAATTATTGATAATAACAGGGTTGTTCATATCAAAGAAATGGTAGGTATATCTGCAAAAAATTCAGCAGCACATATTCAACAGCAAATTGATGTATTTGAAAAACTTAAGACGAATACAAAAATATTACCTATTGTACATGGTTTTAGTGAAGAAACATATATCGAATACGCCGAAACAATTATGAAAAACTTACATAATATTAAGGAACATATCCAAGGTATGGCTATTGCTTCATTATCAGCATCAGCGGATAATAAGGTAGGTATAATGAAAGTTTTTGATTATGTACCAACTCTTATGAATGCTAAAGAGATAAAAGAAGAGTATAGACAACATGTCCACTTACTAGGAGTAGCTTCATATCAAAGAATAATTCCAGTTATGATGATGGCTAAAAAGGGTATTTTTGATACCGTTAAAAGAATTTCATTTGATAGTACTGCACTTACAAAATCATATACATTTGGGCGTGTATATGCTAGTGTTGAAGAAATGAAAAATCCTAAAGATTATGAACCTCTTTTATCATTAAATCATTGGAAAGATCCTCATTCAAAAAATATTAGACAATTTTATAATAACGTACACAATTTACTCAAAGACTACCCCGATTATATTTTTGAAGATGTTGAAGATTTGATGAACCATTCACAAAATAATGGTGAGAAATTAAAAGTTAGTGAACAATTTAAAAAATATGGAACTGAATATGAAAGAAAATATCTGGCTCAAGTGAGATATAATAGCATTTATAATATGATTCAGTATTTAAGTGTTATTGAAGCTTATTTAGAAGATGAACTGGCTGTAGCTGATATATTCTCATATAATGGGACAGTAAGATTTATGTTTGAAACCTTTGAGCATAATGCACATACAAAAGAAGATTTTAAAGAGATGTGTAACTATTTTTATACAACGGCTACAACAGGAAGAACGAACCTCAATTATATAATAATGGACACTTTAGAAGAATTTGAAAAAAGTGAATATGGAAATAATCCCGATGTAAAATCGGACCCATTAGCCGAATTAGGAGTAGGGGAAGTACCAAAACATGAAAAAGGGTATGTTCGACCAGATCTTTTAGCTCGACGAGCTAAAAGAGCACCTAGAGATTTTAAAGAAGATGGAAATCCATCAGATTCTCTTTTTTAAAAATGTAAAATTAATATAAAATATTAAAAAAAGGATATATATGAAAATAGCTATTATTGGTGCTGGATGGTATGGATGTCATATAGCTTCAATTTTAAAATCGTACGCTGTTGATATAACTATTTTTGAACAAGAAGATGATATTTTTAAACATGCATCATCAAAAAATCAAAATAGACTTCATTTGGGTTTTCATTATCCTAGATCTTCAATAACACGACTGCAGTCAAAACAGGGTTTTAAAAATTTTAAAAAAGAGTATGATTTTTGTTGTAGTCCTATAAGTAAAAATTTCTATGCAGTAGATAATCAACGATCTTTAATAGACTTTGAAACATTTAAAATTATTATGGAACACGATCTGGATTTTAAAATAAAAGATAATACGGACAGACTACAAAACTTATCTGGATTAATTAATACTAAGGAAGAAGTTATTAATTTTGATATTGCCATAGAACACTTTAAAGAATTATTGTCAGGCGATTTAAGATTAAACTGTAAAATTGAAAATGCAGATATTCAAAATTGTGATGATTATGTCCAAATTAAAGATGAAAATTTTGATTATTTAATCAACTGTACTTGGGCTACTTTTAGAAATAATTTCAATATTGACGCTTTTTATGAATCATGTATTGTTTTACTTTATAAAACATCACATCACGAAAATGATTTCGCTATAACTATTATGGATGGTGAATTTGTATCTCTATTTCCATATACTGAAAACGGGGTGTACACACTCACATCTGTAAAAAATACAGTTCTAAAAAGAGATAAAAGTTATAAAAAAATTATAGATTTTCAAAATAATTTATCGGATGATTTTATACAAGAAATTATTAAAAAAATGGAAGCTGAAATGATATATTATTATCCAGATTTTTTAATAGATTTTGAATTTAAAGACTATTTTCTTACAACAAAAAGTAAACTTAATGTACAAACTGATTCTCGTGAAGTGGTAGTAAAACATAATAATCGAGAGATTTTTGTATTTTCTGGAAAAATAGATACTATCTTTGAAGCTGAAAAAGAAATTTTAAAAATACTAGGATTAAAAAATGAATAATAAAATATGTATCATTGGCGGTACCTCCAATATTTCAAAATCATTTATAAAAATGGTTGAAAATAATTTTGATATTATAACGGTTGGTAAAAGCTCTAATAATGATATTGAATTTGATATTAATAATGGAAATTTTAATAATATTAATAAAATACCTTTAAATTGTTCGTATTATTTAATTGCTGCAGGCATATTATACCCAAAAAAGATTATCGAACAAACAAATAATGAGATTTTAAATAGTATATCTTTAAATCTTTTATTTCCGACTTATTTAATTGAACAGATATTAGATATTAATGAAGATGTAAGAATTGTAGTGGTTGGTTCTGAATCGGGTAAAAAAGGTTCATATGACACAACTTACTTTTTAAGTAAAGCAGCTTTAAAATCTTATATACAAGAAAAACATATTAAATCTAAAAACCAATCACTAAATATGATTGCTCCATCGGTTATACTGGATACAAAAATGACACAAGATCGGGACGATTTAGAAGAAGTATTAGAAAGAGCAAAAGATTTACCAAAAGAAAGATATTTAATGAGTGAAGAAGTCGCTAAACTTATTTATTATTTATTTTTTGAGGATTCAGGGTATATTAATAACGAAGTTATTAATATGAATGGTGGTAAATTTGCAAGAATGAATTACAGATAAGGAAAGGGATATGAAACAATATAAAAAACGAATAGCATTTATTATATCATCACAACATTTTATAATACATGGTGGTATAGGAACATTTGCACGAGCTTTCGTAGATATGTGCAATGATTTAGATTATAAAGTCGACTATATAATGGATAAAGCTCCGGCTAATAAAGATTTAGAAGAATACATACTTAAAAATAATGGAAATATTTTATACCCTCACAAAGACTTGTCTTATAAAGGTCATAATGCAAGGTTTGTTTTCTCAGATAGTATGAATTTAGAAAAAACTATAAACTTTAGGGATTCGTTTTTACAATCATTTAAGAATGCAATTTATGATGTTATCATCATAAATTCTAATGATGCTATATTACCAATATTAATAACCGGGATTCAGAGTATTGCACCGACAATAGTATATTCTCATAGTGGTGAACTAGTTTTTGTAAATGAAAAACATGATCCAGTCTTTAAAAAGTCTGTAGTCGAAATTTATAAACAATTAATGTGTTTGGATGATATTATAATCGGAACTCATAGTGACCATAATAAAGCTATCATAGAAAATAACTTTCCAGATATAAATGTCAAAACATTACCTTTAAGGATAGCTGATAAGGGGTTATTAGACTCCATAGATCCGAATATTGAAAAAAATGGCGTGTTATTTGTAGGTCGTTATGAACCAAGAAAAAATCCCGACACATTTTTAAAAGGTGTTTCTGAAGCAGGACTAAAAATCTTAATAATGACAAATGATAACGGGGCTAAAAAATTTGAAGCTAAACTTTTAGCTTTAGGTTATGAAAAATTTAATGAAAGAAAAAATGATCCACTGCAAAATGATGGAAAAGTATATGAAATAAAATTTGGTATATTTGGAAAAGAAAAAGAAGCTTTCATGAATAAAGCTAGGCTTTCTTTCCAACCTGCTATTTTAGAATCATATGCATATAGTACAGTTGAAGCATTACATTGTTGTAGAACCGTAGTACTTGATGAATATTCGTGGGGTAAAAATTTCAAAGGGTTAGCATATTTTACAAATAAAAAGACAATGAGTGAAGATTTAAAACGTTGGCATGATGAAGATTATGATATGGAACAGCAATTAGAAAAAATGCGAAAAATTTATAATGATGGTGCGCAGTATTGGACAGATATATTTGAAGAATATTCCGCTTTAAATTTAAACCCTAAAAAAGTAACAAAAACTAAGTTATACAAATTATTGGATGAACAGAAGGATTTTGTATCCATTTCATATATACTTGAAACGCTACTAAATAGAGATTTAAATTGGATAGCTATTGATGATGCTGAAATTTTTTATAAAATTATTAATGAATTGGATATTGTTCATACTGATAAAGAAACTTTTATAGCATTAAAAAATAAAAAATTCAAATTTAATATATCGGACGAAGTTGATGGTTCCGAATTATTATTTTAAAATGATATTTGTATAATACATATAAAAAGGTTAAAAAAATGAAAATATACCAAATCGAAATAACAAATGCATGTCAATTTAGATGTGATTACTGCCCTAGAACAACAGCTATGACTAGAAAAGTAGGCTCTATGTCTAATGAAACGATTAACAGAATAGCTGATGTACTAACTAGTGATTCAATTCGACTTCACCACTATGGCGAAAGTTTAATTGAGTTGGATAAAACTCTTTATGCGATTAAAGCATTAAAAAATAAAAACCCAGAATTGGTTATAGAATTAAATACAAATGGTGAGTACTTAACCCCAGAAACGACAGATAAACTATTTGAGGCCGGCCTTTCAAAAGTTAATTTATCATATCATTTCCCACCAAGTATTAAACACTTAAAAAATATTGATCCAAAATATAGAGAACGAATTGAAGTTATGAAAATAGCCCACTTATCTGAAATTGAAAAGTATAAAAATGAGTTAAAAGAAGTAAAAGAAATAGGATACAAAGTAATCTTAAAACAATTAAGAGACTTAGGTCAAGTTAATGCAGATAGTGCAGGAAAAGGTAATGCATGGAAAGAATGTTCTTTTATAAAAAATAATGAATTCGTAGTATTATGGGATGGACGTATTGTCACTTGTTGCGAAGTATTTGATGGTGAACCAGAAGAAATACTAGGATCAATTTTTGATGACTCTTTACCAGAAAAAAATAAATATATTTCTAAATGTGCTACTTGTATGGGTTATGGAAATGGCGATATTGAAACTGAAAAAATAAATATTTAAGGGTCTATTAAGGTATTACTACTTATAATATTTAATACCATTATAAGGAGGTTCATACCATATGAACGCAGATTTAGAAAAAACACATAGTACCTTACCAGCACACCCTGTTGGGCAGGCTATAACTACGAAAACCAAAGTAATAGAATTTGCTGAAAAAATCGTAAATTCTCAACTAGGAGAAATTACTGGCGCATTCATAGATACCGATACAATGCACCTTTGTTTAAAATATTCAAGTAGTAAAACTGCTCTCACAGCAAAAATGAATAATAAAAAAGAAGATATTTTAACCCCTATTTTCTTAAAAGCAAAAGGTAAAAATATTCAAGATTATACCTTTAATGTAATTCTAAACTCATCCGATAGTTCAACAAAAATACGTACAGATGCAGCATTAATTGAACATGGAATATTATATGCTATTGAATCAAAATTTTCTGAATCCATTTCAGAAAAAAAGATTATTGATCTATTGAATGAACTTCGTAATAAACACTTGAAAAGTTTTTATACAGCTTTAAAAGATGACAAACTATATCTTAATTTAGTAAAACAAAATTACATGCCTGTAACAGATATTATAATGACTGGCAAAATAATAGAAAACCCAATATTACTTGAAGCTTATGCTGATGAAGCATATATAAGTGAGATGGATATTCTGGATATTATAGAAAAATTTGGTCACTATATGCGCTCATACAAAATGAAACTCAAAGAGGGTGTTAATATCAATGATGATATATTTGATGATAAATCAAAAATGGTAAAGCCACAATTTGTAGAATTTGAATATATATCAGACCACCTATATAATTTATTTGATGTAGAAATTGCTGCTAGAATCGATACATCTTCTACCGAACCAATAAGTGCTATTACTCATATGAAATTAGAAAAAGCATTTGAAATGATTGGACAAAATGGTAATGTTGAAGATGGTCTAGGTAATAATAGAGCGAAGAAAAAGTGGAATGATCCGGCTAGAATTGGTTTATTTTATGATCAACTAAACACTTATATAAATGAAATGGAATCAGGGTCATTTAATCATCATGCCCGTCACGATGCGTACGTAACAGCGACAAAACAACGTACTCTACTCTATAGACATTTTGAAGAACATATAACTAAAGATTTTGAGATAGATAAAGTTAGTGGTAAGTTGAAAGAAGTAAAAGTTAAATCAATTACTCCTTCAAACACTAAACTTATAATTAGTTCAGGGAATATAACTGTTGCTAATTCGCAGCATTTAGTTGAAAATAGATTACTCATAAAACAGTTGGCTTATTATTTTATCGAAACATCAATATATGGCAAATTTCATTATAATCCATGGGAACGTGATGAATTAATTAAAGAAGTTTATGATTGCAATAAAGGTTTGATTGATAAAGTTTTAGATAGATTTAAAGAACATTTTTTATCAAAAAAATTCAAAGATACTGATAAATCAAAAATAAAAGAGATGATTGAAAGATGGGGCGATGATAGAATCCCTGTAAGATTTGTAACTGAAGAGGGTGATATAATCAACCAATTTATAACTTCATCAAATACAGGTTTATCGGCTACAAAAAACCAAGAAATACTAGCTCCATATAAAACAGAGCAAAATACTATTAGAAGTATTATAGCCGATTATCAGATTGATAATAAAAATATTTCATTAGCATTAACACATAGTGATATTAGAAAAATTTCTGCTAAGTTAAATTATAATGAAAATATAATAACATTAGTTAATCTTATATCTGATAATCCTCTGTATTGGGATGATGAACAGAAAAAAACAAAAATCGATTCTATGAACACAGTTGATTGTACTTATACAGTATCACTCACTAAAAAAATGGCTAAATCCTTTGCCCAATTATTTATTAAGGGTGATGATAAACTTCAAGATAACTTGTTAAAGTATGAAAAACTTATAGAGACAGAATTGGCTAAAGACGACTACGATGAATTGATACTAAAATCATTTGAAAATAGCGTCGCCGATTTAAAAAGCCAATTAGAAGGACATTACAGTCATCATAGACTATTCCATTTGAAAAAATATGCCCACCTACAATTAGAAGCTATTATTAAGGTCATTAATGTTTTTGAAAAAGTATATAAAATGGACCAATATAATGAACGTATGAGAGATTTGACAATTGCAAGCAACGATAATACTGTGTTAGTTTCAGAACACGACTATACTAAAGGTCGCTTGGTCGGTTTATTCTTTAATGCTTTAAAAATATTAAAAACTAAAAAAGCCAATTATTGGCATGATGAAGATGAAATGATTCGATATTTTAAATTGTTTATAGAAACCCTAGAAGATGTCCGATTATTATATAGAAATATTAATGGCGACATTGTAACGGTAACAAAATTATTCAAAGAGACCATATATCCTAAGAATATAGATACCAACAATAGTAATATTGTATTATCTACCTTTAAAGTATCAGTAACCGATCTTACAGATAATATTATAAAAGTGTTTAAATCGAAAATAATAAATACTAATCAAAATAATGTATAATTATTAATAAAAAGGATAACTGATATGGCTGTTAAGCAATTAAATAATTTTGTATGGATTACAACGAGTTTTGAGGGGTTTCATAAATACCCCGATGCTCCTGAAGAGGTTTCATTTTTAAAAGAAAGACACAGACATATATTCAAACTTAAAATTTGGATTGAAGTATTTCATAATGATAGAGACATTGAATTTATTCTTTTTAAAAGATTTATTGATTCATTAATAGTTGAAAATGAAATGGATTATAAATCATGTGAAATGATTTCTGATGATCTCGCAAATTGGATTAATGAAAAATTTCCAAAGCGGACTATAAAAATTGAAGTTTCTGAAGATGGAGAAAATGGCTCTTATAAAGAATATGAAGCTATATAGGTTTAGACATGAAAAATATTTTTTTAGTTGATATTGAATATATACCAACCCGTTATTCTTCACAATGGAAAGAATGGATTCCAGAAGAAATTAATAAATCCGAGTTATTAAATTGTGTTGTAATAGATGGTCCGGATAACAAAGATTATGAAACAACCCCTGGTGGGTTTTTCAATTTCTTTGAAACTAATTTATATAAAATGGTGCAAGGGCAAAAAATAGCAAAACTCTTTATGGAAGATAAAGTCAATGATGGTGATATATTCTTATTTACTGATGGTTGGCATCCTGCAGTAATATCTTTAAGACAAATGATAAATCTCTCTAAGAAAAAAATTAAAATGATGGGTATGTTTCATGCTGGGGCTTATGACCCAGCAGATATATTGGGACAAACTTGCAGAGATAATTTTTTAAATATTGAATTAGGTTACTTAGATTGCTTAGATACGGCTATATTTGCTACTAAATTTAGTAAACAACTTATGCTTGACAATCTTATTATTGATGATGTGAAAAAAAATGAATTAGATAAAAAAATGGTAGTGACAGGTTTCCCATATAATTTTGATCATTTATATCAAAGTAAAAATAAATCTAACAATATTTTATTTCCTCACAGAATAAGTCCAGAAAAACATATTGAACTTTTTAGAAAAAAAGATAAAATATCAGAACAATACAACACTATTGAGGAATTACTTCCCAATTTTGAAGCAATTGTTACTTTAGAAATAACAAAAAATAAAGATGAGTTTCATGAATTATTAGCTAACTCAAAATATAGTGTTAGTTTCGCAGATCAAGAAACTTGGGGCATTTCAGTATTTGAATCATTAATGAGTGGATGCTTGCCAATTATACCAAATAAATTAAGTTATAATGAAATGTATTCAGATGAACTTAAATATGATCCATATGATGAAAATGGTAATGAAGATATATATAACTGGCCTATAAAAGTTAAAAAAGTTATTGACCGTTTAGAACAATTAACACTAGAAGATAAACAAAAAATAATAGATAAAAATATAAAATATTTAAAAGAATATTATTGTACTTTTGAGTATATTTTAGATTTACTAATTATAGGATAGAGTCCATCTAATTTCAAAGTTAAATTCAAGACTATTATCGAATACAGGATATGAATTTAACTTAATTTTTATTAAATTCCTTTTGCAACGTCTATTTAGATTTAACTCCATTAAATCTAATTTTTAATAGCTTTATAATTCACCCCCCACTTATTTTCTTATAAATATTTTTTAATATTTCTACTATTTTATCATAATATCATTTATCATATTAAAATAGGATTTTGACTTTTTTTGTATAATATTATCTATACAAATTCACTCAATAAAAGAGTTACCAAGGATAAAAAATTATGACACAAAATAATATTTCAAATATTAAATCTACTATCGAGAATGATCCAAAAGGATTGAAATTAGAGCTTGTAATTTCGGGCATACCTTAGGCTACTTTAAATTAAGAAGTCAGCACGATGATTTATTTAGAATTACAGCATTATCTTTACGAAAATGCCTAGACTATATTGAAGAAAAATTACCAGGCAATGTTTTATTACAGGGTCTATTCAATGCATACACAGAGGAAGTCATGGCTCGTAGAGCAAGTGAAGAATCAATTAATGTACCGTTCAAATCTATCTTCCCACATGGATTGCATGCTGATTCAGGTGGTTTACAAATGGTTACTTTAGGTAAGGGTACTGTTGAAAAAGAAGATAGACTTAAAATCTATGAAACACAAAGTAAGTATGCTGATTATGCTATGAGCTTTGATGAAATTCCTGCAGTATTTATTGATGATGTTAAATACTATATGCAAAGTCTAATTGAAGAAAAAGGTATTGAGTCAGGTAATAATCTCAGGGAACAATTTGATTATTTTGCTACAACCGATTCAACTTGTAGAATTGTACCCATCGTACAAGGTTGGGGGATAAAAGACACAAATACATTCGCTAAAGGATTATTTGCACAATTTACTGATGAAGAAAAAAGCAAAATGGATATTTTTGCTTCGGGTTTCCAAAGTACATCTGTTTATGCATCGGCGAAAAGGGCATTCGACTTATACAGAGTTGAGTCAATACCTGAAAATGCTAAACAACATCTGCACCTTTTAGGGGTAACAGGTTTTAAAAGGTTAATACCTATTTTGATACTAATCAAAAATAATATGACTGAGGGTTTAAAATCTCTATCATTTGATTCGGTTACACTTTCTATGAGTTATGTTATGGGTGGCACTGTTCCTTCTGTTGATGATTTTAAAAATGGTAAGGGCAAAATAAAATTAGGTAAAAAACGTAATAAAGATGTGGATGCTTATTGGCAAGAAATTTTTGATTTTTGGAAAGACGATCCAGAATTCCCTTTTGATGATTTAAATGATATGATGGAACATAGCTATTATAATTCAAATGGATTAACTAGTGGTTACCAACAATATGAGCATTTTTTACAAGCTGATGAAGATGGCAATTTTACTAAAAAAAATAAAAAAATAGCTGATTTTCATTTTGCTAAAGTATTGAAGCAAGAGCAGTATTATATTTTATATCAAGTTCATAATTATGTACAAATATTAGAATCCTTTTTAGAAGATGATATTAAACTTGAGCATATTTTTAAAGGTAAAGATCTAGTATTATTCCAAGCTTTAGAAAAAGTTACAACTGATGATGATTTTAATGATTGGTATGAATACCTTAAAAAATCTACAGGTTTTTCAATTTTAACTATGAATTCTGAAGCAAAATCATCAGAGGAAACAACTAATTTATTATTTGATGACTCAAATAACGAACCTATAAAAGAAAGAAAAAAACAACCATCTAGAGTAGCTAAAAAACCGACTAAAGTAGAAGAAGATAATATTGATGCTATGAATGATTTATTTTAATTATTATTTAAGGGAATTCTTCTTATAATAGATTTAATTATACTAAAGGATTTAAATGAATTTTTATATTGAATTTTATAAACGTGTTGATGAAAGAGTTAATCATACATTAACAGGATTTTTACTTTTACTCGAAAGTATTTTATTAGGAATAATTTTATATTTTACAATTTTTACAAGTGATACAAATGCATGGGTACTAACTTTTATTATAGCATGGCTTATGTCATTACTTATTAATGTTACTCTATTTGGTGTGTTTGTAATGATTAAGCATTTTTTAAAATGGATTAATACCGATTTAAAAAATGCTATAAATGAAACTCATGCGTCATTTGGTACTATACCTAGTAAACATGGTAGAATTAAATTTTAAATTATAAATGAAATATCTTATAATAGAAGAGACCTTATTAATTGCCAAAGTTGAGAAAATATCTCATGGGTTTAATTCTACAAGTGTAGTATATAGAAATCCAATTTCCGATAAAGTTTCAGAAACTACTTGGCCTACATATCATGCTAAAAAAATATTATTTGAAACATTTATTGATGCAATAGCATATATTATAAAACATTTAGATAAGACATCTAATCTTGAGTTTAAACAACGAGTATTTGAGTATGAGTATATTCTATTAAACAACTATCCGGAGAAATTATTATGAAATATACACAAAAAGGCCTAATGCGCTTTTTTAGAGATAATGAGGTATCTGAAATTGAGGTCTTTATAAGTTATGTTGGAGATTATAGAAAAAATGGACGTAAAACTATATCGACCTTGTTTACTATTATCAATCCTCAAAAAATTATTATTAAAGAATCTATTTTCGGAAAAATACTATTTGATGATATTGATGATGAAGATACTAGTAAAGCCTCTGCTCTTTTTGGATTTGATATAAATCGCAGTAATAATCCATTATATCCTAATGATGGTAGCATTATTAATAATTTTGATACTCACTCAGATATATTAGATATAAATAATAATAAATTCGATTTTGATGGAGATTTAATTAATAGAATTTTCTTCTTCACAAAAAAAGAGGAAGCAGAAATACACTTCGTTAAGTTACTTAATCATTACCTTAAAGGGGTTGGGTTAAGCGAAGCATTATCAGAAAGAGATAAAATTTTAAATAAATTAAAGGATACAAATCCCGAAAAGATTTTAGAATTGATTTAAGTTATCTTTAAATAGATTTTTTGTATAATAAATAAAACAAAATTCATACTGTTATTGGATTCAACTAAAGTTGAAAGGAATAACAAAGGAGAACACTTATGATTAATTTTAAAACACTTCAAACTGATTTCTATCAGATTTCAATGGCTTTCGCTTATGTACTTTCAAATAAAGCAAATGTAACAACTGGTTTTGAGGGCTTTGTAAGAAATGTAAAAGCGGCTGTAAACCCAAACAGAGATTTTTATATCTTTAGTGGAGAGCAGGAAGTAAAAGACTACATCGAAACTGTAAAAAAAGAAATCAGAGACCCACAATTCATAGAAACTTTTATTGAGCTTATAGAACCTAAAATAACTGCTAAGAATAAAGAGGATCTTATTCAAGAATTTAGAGAAAAATGGAAAACTCTTGATTTTGATTTTGAGTATAACGTAGTTGCAGAAGGCTCTATTGTATTTCCTTTTGTACCTGTTTTTCAATATAAAGGACCTAAAATTTGGGGGCAACTTATTGAAACTTATGTTACAAATATTTACAACGGTAAAACAGCATTTGCTACTCTTAAAAAACTTAAAGAAGAAGATAAAGCATTTGTAACAGATAGTGAATTTATTTTCATTAAAGGTATTATGGAAAATAATCCTTTTGCTATAAATGAATACACTAAAAATCTTGAGAGAACTGCTGAGGAATTTAGAAAGTCAACAGATAAAATCCTTCTTGAAGCAGCATTTAGAAGAGCACCAACAAAAATTATAGCAGATGTAGCATCTAATGTAGCTATTAGTAAAGGTTGGGATGGTACTTCAAATGTTTCAAATGTTCTTAATGGTATGATTACAGCTGATAAAGTTGGTGGTACAATGGCTCATGCTTTTGTAATGAGTTTTGAAAATGAAAGAGATGCCTTTAAAGCATGGGATAGAATCTTTCCTGGAACAACAATGCTTATCGATACTTATGACGTTGAAAATGCAGCAAAAATGATTAAAGAGATGGTTGATAACGGTGAGATAACTAAACCGAACGATCTTAGAATTGATAGTGACCCTATTGATGATTACTGTAAACTCGTTTACGATATTTTTGATAATGCTATTGGTATCTTTGTAAGTGGCGATATGGACACAGAAAAATTTGAAATCCTAGATGGACAAAATATTCCATATAGTAAAGCTATGGCTGGAACAAAATATGTTTATGAAAACTATATCGCATCAAAACTTAATAGTGGTTTTGTTTACAAAATCGTAGAGTACATTAATGAGGATGGGAAAACTATTAGACCTGAGAAAAAAGCAAATGGGAAATCAAATTACCCTGGACTTAAAATGGTAAGTTATGATGAGTTTAGAAATATTCTTACTATTTGGAATAATACAGATAAAGGACAGTTTGGGTTTTCAGGAATGAGTAAAATCAAACCAGATTCAAAAGTTGAATTCAAAACTTCTTCATAAAAAAATACCACTTCTTTATAAATATTAACATATAGAGAGGTGGGTCAAATATGTTAGCAAAAGTTACAAAAAAAGTAAAAAATTTCATTCAAAATCTAGAAGTTGTTTCTCCTAAAGACTACAACAAATACTTTAATGACATTGCATTTGATATGGGTATAGAAACAAGCGAATTTGATTGTGATATGTCTAATGCTATTGATAAACATCGTGACACTTTAGAAGAAAATACATCTCTTGCTATAAATGCTATTAATACTCGTGATGTAAAAGCTCTAGAACTTGTAAACGATAATATGAGTAAATTAAAAAAAGAAATTATAGAACTTAAAGAATTAGTATATAAAGACGAATTAACTCAAGTATATAATAGAAAATATATTACTGATAATATATTATCTGGAGATTATTTTAAAATTAATGGTCTTATGGTTATTCTTGACATGAATAATCTTAAAAAAATCAATGATACCATTGGACATGTAGCTGGAGATAAGGCTATAATCTATCTTTCTAAAGAACTAAAGAATTTAACAGAAAATACTATTAGATTTGGAGGAGATGAATTTCTATTATTTTTTGATGACATTGATTTAGAAGATTGCTTCTTAAAACTACATAAATTACGTGAAAAAATAAGTACCAAAATATTTCGCTTTAAAGGTGTTGAATTTAATATTAGTTTTGCTTTCGCTGCTATAGCTATCGACCCATCAAAAAAATTCAAAGAAACTCTTGAAATTGTAGATAATGAAATGTATAAAGATAAAGAAAGAGTTAAAAATATGTTAAACAAATAAAAAAAATAATTTTATTTTAAGTTCTTCTTTGGTATAATCTTTAGAAGGATTTAAAATGAATATACACTTTACAAATAAAAGTCTTTTTTACGATTTAAATAAACAATCAATAGCAACAGTAAAAGTTGGATCTCATATGTATGGTCTAAATAATGAACGTAGTGATATAGATTATCTATCAATTTATATAGAACCTATTAAAAATAGAGATAGTTTTATGTGGACTCATCACCAACTACAATTTAAAGACGATAAGATAGATTATAATTTTTCATCAATCCAAACTTTTATAAGAAATACTTTAACAGGTGATGCTACAATCAATTTTGAAGTAATTCATTCCAAAGATTTACTTCAAACTGATTTAGCATGGCTTTATGAATATAAAGATTTTTTTATAAATTACAATATAATTAAAAGTTATTTAGGATTAGCTAAACGAGATTTAAAATATTGGAATAAAGATACAAAAAATGCTAAATTTCATAATGGAGAATCCAATAAAAAATTATCTCATTTTGTTAGAGGTGTTTTATTTGCTAAACTACTACTAGAAGATAATTTTGATTTTAATTTAGAAATTAAACATACTTTTTCAGAATTTAAATATAATGATTTAGAATTATTATCAAGAATAAAAAATGGTTCATTAGATTTTTCATTTGATTATCTTATATCGATTATTAGTTCATATATGGAACAACTAAGAATTTTAAATAATAAAAAATTAGAAGAAGGAGCAATCCATAGATATATGAAAACCGATATTTTAGCAAAATTAGATATAGAGATCCAAAAAACAGTTGAAAAATTAGATACCGAGATCAATTTTTTAGATTATGATGATTTATTTTATAAAGCGTTAGAAGAAGGGGTTGAGTATTGAAAGAGTTAATTAAAGCAACTAAAAAATTTGATAATTTCTTAAAAATGCAATTATATGTCATTTTTATAATCAGTATGAGTTGGTCTTTGATACTACCTTTAATAACTAAATTACAAGGATTACTTTGGGCTACTAGTATTATTTCTATTTTTTTAATATTGACTAAATTAACAGCTTTTATAGCTCCAAGATTTAAAAATATTAAATTGCATTTAGCATATAGAAATCTAATTATATTAGATGGACTTTATCTTCTAAGTCTTTCAACATATTTTATAAGCCCGTTGTTATTCTTGTATGTTGAAGGTGTATTAATGTTAATCTATACAATTATAATGTCGGTTTTTGGTATTAGATATGATGCCTTTTTAATGAAAAAATACGATATTACTACTTTTGAAAACGTTCAATATGCTGAACGTATTTCAATGGCAACAGCATCAATCATAGGTTATTCTATTGTTGTACTATTAGATCTGTTTACAAATAGTATTTCAACAGTTTTATACGTTTTCATTATAATTTTATTAATCAATCTATTGATGCAGATTTACAATTATATATTTTATTGGAAAAGGTTGAATATTGGAAATTAAAGTTGGTAATATAAAATACGTAGTTAATAAAGACAAATATATTATAGCTAAAGTATATGTTTCGGAAATACTTGATGATGCTATTGTAGTACAAAATATAATTGAAGAAGATCTATGCCCGGCATTACTAAGAATACCAAATACACATAAAAATATAATATTTGATACTTATCACAATGCTAAAATTATGTTTGGTGCTCTCATCTTTAAAGAGGGGAAAAATATAAATGCCAAAATTGATTATAAATCATTTGATTCATTTGTAAAATATACAGAAAGATTTAGCCCAGAGCTATTAATTTAGGAGATAACAATGAATTGTATAGGATTATTTGGTACTTGCGGTAACAGTAAATGGAGAGATAGTTTCATTAAAGATTTTAAAGAACGAGATATTGAATGTTTTAACCCTTTAGTAGAAGATTGGAAACCAGAAGACGCTGTAATTGAAGCAGAACATTTAGCTAATGATAGCATTTTATTATTCCCAATAACAAAAGAAACGTACGGTGTAGGATCATTATCTGAAGTAGGTTTTGGAATATTAAACGCTATAAAAATAGATGATAGACGTGATTTCATAGTTATGATCGAAAGTGAATTAGATGATGAATTAATGAAAGATAAAGAAAGAGCTAAAGAAAGTTTAAGAGCAAGAGCATTAGTTTTAGAACATCTTAAAAAACATAATTTTTCCAACGTGTATCTTGTTGATACATTTGATGAAATGGCAAATGCTGCTAGAGTTCTATATCGAGCGAATTCTATTCGATCACAAATGGATAAATTTTCAATTAAAAATAAATAATTGTAATAAATAATTCTAGAATATAAACTAGGATTATTAAATGACATTAACACAATTAAACGAATTTAACTTATTTGGTAATAAGAACAAAGAACTTAAATTTAAAAAACAAGGTGACTTTATTGAATTTGATTTGAGTGATAATAGATTCAAAAAAGATAGTATCAAATTTATTAAAATACGTAAACGAGATGGTTATCCAAATTTAGTAGGGCAATACAGAGCATTTATTAGAGCTAGAGGTCATGTATTCAAAGTTATAGACCCAAATTTTGATAACTTAATTCGAGAAATTATAAGAACCCTAAAAGATTTAAGAATAATGGCTAAAAGTAGTAGAACAGAAACAGCACCAGCAGATATTCCATATATAGAAGTAAAAGACTTTAAAGGAATTAAAGCTTACCTTGATAAATAATGTTAATTTTAGATATTATGACATATACAATCTTATTTATACCCATAGTATATTTGATAATTACTAAGGGTACAGATCATTCATTTATGGATAAGATTATAAACCTCCGACGTTAAAATTGTAAAATACCTTAAAAAGGTATAAATTTTGACAACAACAGATATTTTTTTAAACCCCTTAGAAGAAAAGTTTTATAAATCAGGATTTGAATATTATAAAGAAGTAGGACATATCGATAATGAGATTTTAGAACCTCTTTCAGAATTAAATTCTATTAATGGCTTAGCTTCATTATATTCATGCCAATCTCATCCAGAAAAAAACATTAATAGCAGTTATTTAATAATAAAATTTTCGGAAGAATTAACATACCCCATCACAAATGCTATTTACGATATTAAAGAAAAATATAACTTGGAAATAGAATGGTATAACTCATGCTACTATAATTTTGAAACATCATATTTCATTGATAATGTTGTGATTATTAGAGGTGGAACTGATTATAGATATTTTCAAGCTCTTTCTAATTTAATAATTGACTGATTTTTTTGTAAAATAAATTAAAAATGAATAAAAGGATAGAATTAATGGCTAAAGAAAATAATACTGAAGAGGTTATGAAAGTACAGATTTTTAATAATGTGTATGATTACAATCAATTATCAGACGACACAAAAAAAATGTTTATTTTACAGGATGATATAAGACGAGATTTAGCGTTTCATCACGCTAGAGCAGATGCAGCTCTAATGCATATTAGACAAAATTTAGAAGATTTAATTAAAAATGAAACCCCAATCGGTACAGTTGATAAAGGAGAAAAATAATGAGTAAAGTAAGAAAAGTTTATAAACTAATAGATAAATCGGTTATTTTAGGAACAGAATTAGAATCATCTGAATCTACAATAACTGTTGGTACACCAGTAAGTTTAACACAAGTCGTTAATCCACAAACAGGAGAACCGGAGATCGCATTTTTACCAATGGATTTAATATTCGCTGATGTTCAAGATTCAAAAAATCATGTAACATTAAAACAATCTCATATTATGTGGGAAAAAGATATGGCTGATTTTCCAGCTTATGATGCAAACTATGTACAAACAACAACTGGTATTGAGCCTGTTACATCTGGTATAATTAAGGGGTAAGTTATGGTATTAACATTAGACGAAGCAAAAGCACATATTCAATATTATAAAGTTGCACATCCAAATCATTTTAAAGATATTGGTGGTGAAAATATAACTGATGAAAAAATTGAAGAAGCTCTTAGAATTACTGAGGTTATTGCCGGTGGACTACCACAATCTGAAGATGAGATTTTTATAAATGAGTTAAAAAGAATTTGTAATGACACTCAACGAAGCTAAGCAATTTTATAGTAAATTTAAATCAAATTATCCTGAGAAAATATTTTCATTATCTGCAAATATTGAATTATCAGATGATAAATTGGATACAGCTATTTTTTTAGCTGAACAATTTTGGTTAAGTGAAAATATATCAGAAGAATCGGCATTTGAAAAAGCATTAAATTTCTTAATTAAAGAATCAAGGAACGATACAAATGAAGAAACTAAAAGAGATCGAATTCAAAACAACTAATGTAGAATCTTTTATTGAAGAATGTAGGACTTTAAAAATAAACTATGTAGGCATTATGAATTATTTAAGGACAGAGCATAATGGATAAATTAACAGAACAATATCGACAAACAGATTCTCATTTTTATTTTTGGAATACTATATATTCGCAATGGTACACATCAAAAAATCAAATCAATGATAATGGTGTAAGCTATCCAAATGCTGAGAAATATATGATGGTTGCAAAAGCTAAACATTTCGATGATGATAAAATATTAGAAAAAATGTTAAAAACTGATAACCCAAAGGAAGTTAAAGCACTTGGTAGAAGGGTTAAAAATTTTAACGATGAAAGTTGGGATAAAGTTAAGGAAGATATTGTTACCAAAGCAAATTACCTTAAATTTAAACAAAACTCAGATTTATTAAAGATACTCATGGAACATAAAGATTTAATTCTTGTAGAGGCTTCACCAGTTGATAAAATTTGGGGTATTGGTTTACATTTTTCCGATAATAAAGTACTGGATGAATCAAAATGGCGTGGAAAAAATCTACTAGGAAAATGTATAATGAAAGCTAGAGATTTAATATTAAAAGAAGAGGAAAAATAAAATATGAGTAAAAAGAAAATTAAAGATTTAATTATTGGCACGGAAGCTAGAGATGCATTAGCACAAGGAGTAGAATCAGTTGTTAATGCAGTTGGTACTACACTTGGACCAAAAGGTCAAAATGTATTAATTGATAGTGGACATCCTATGGCACCTTCAACAATCACAAAGGACGGTGTAACAGTTATTAGAAATCTTCAGTTATCAGATTATACAGAAAATTTAGCAGTAAAAATTCTAAGACAAGCATCAGAAAAAACTGTTGATGAGTGCGGTGACGGTACAACTACTACTGCTATTTTGGGTGGAGCAATTTATACAGAAGGCCTTAAGCATTTAGCAAGTGGAGCTAATCCCGTTATGATTAAAAGAGGTATTGATAAAGTAGTTAGTAAACTAATTGAATCTCTTGATAATATTAAAGTTGATGTGACTACTGATGATCAAATTAGAAATGTCGCGACAATTTCTGCTAATGGTGATGAAGAAATTGGTAGTCTAATTGTTCAAGCTATGGATAAAGTTGGGAAAGATGGAGTTATTACTGTTGAAAATGGTAAATCTATGAATGATGAATTAGAAACAACTGATGGAATGAAAATTGATAGAGGATTTGCTAGTGCATACTTTGTTACTAATCCTGAAAAAAATATCGCTGAATTACAAAATCCATTAATTCTTGTTACTGATTATGAATTCCAAACAGCAAATGATGTTGTTCCACTTTTAGAAGCAGCACATAGTAAATCAAGACCATTATTAATTATCTCTGAAGGTGGAAGTGCAGAAGCATTACAAACTCTAATCGTTAATAAATTGAAAGGTGTTATTTCTGTTTGTGCTATTGATGCACCTGGTTTTGGTGCTAGAAAAAAAGAATATCTAAAAGATATTGCTGCAATGGTAGGAGCTGAGTTCGTATCTGCTGATTTAGATATTTCTATTGAACAAATTACAGCCGATATGATGGGTTCATGTGAAAAAGCGATTATATCAAAATTTGATACAACATTAGTAAATAGTCAACCTAGAGGAACATCAAAAGATGATAGATTAGCGGAGTTACAAGGTCAAATCAAAGTTGCTGATAATCAATATGATATTGAATTTTATAAAGAACGTATTGCTAAAATGACTGGCGGTGTAGCTGTTATTCGAGTTGGTGGTGCTTCAGAAACAGAAGTTGAAGAGAAAAAAGATAGGGTCGATGATGCTCTTGGTGCTACTCATGCAGCAGTTGAAAGTGGTATTGTAATTGGCGGTGGATGTGCATTATTACATGCTGCCGAAAGTGTAAATGTTAAAGATTTAAATATTGCTAATTCTGATGAAGCTGCGGGTGTACAAATTATATTAGAAGCTATCAAACAACCACTTAAATTAATTGTTGAAAATGGTGGAGGAAGTGGAGATTTTGTATCTGAAACTGTTATTAGAAATACTGATATAGAAGGGTATGGATTTAATGCAGCGACTGAAGAGTATGGCGACCTTTTTGAAATGGGTATTATTGACCCAGTAAAAGTAACAAAATCAGCTCTTAAAAATGCTGCATCAGTTGCTACATTACTACTAACATCAAAAACTATCTTAATGAAACAAAATCAAGCAACAGCTGTTCATGGCTAATAATTAATTTTTATTTAATAATCCTTTTTGTATAATAATATAAAAGGATTATTAATGACTATAATTGAAATGCTTGAAACTCCAGAAAAATATATTCCACACGGCGATTATTGCTATTATAACAACACCAACTGTCCATTTTGGGAATTAAAAAGTGGTGAATATCCTCCACAAGAAGATGGATATTGTCATTACTTACACGAATCTGATTGGGATTATAATGAACGGTCTAAAGCTGAAATTGTTTATGCTAAAAATCCAGATCTAATAGGTACAAATGTAAATGACTACTTTGATGATGATATTGACCCAATATCAGGAAAGAAAACACATTTCCCAGTAAGTTTATTATTCGATCAAGTAAAAAGTTGTAATGTAAATATGGATGGTTATGACGATACTATTATTATTCAATATGATTCTGATACAGGTGAAAAAAATGAAATTTCCATAGGAGATTTAAAAAAGACTAACAATGCTTAAAATAGAAACTTCAACAAATAAATCGTCTAAATCTATGTTTATAAAAGGGATTATCCACTTTACGGATAATGAATTAAATTTTGAAGTTCTACAAGAAGAATTCTTTTTTAATTTCTTGGAAAAGAATGGGGAATTCTTATCCCAATCCGATTTTGATATTCGCCTTGAATACGATTTAAAAGAGTTTGAGTGGGATATTAATCCTAAAGAAGATGAAGTGTACGGAGTGCTATGGGAATTTAAATTACACTCTAACAAATCTTGGACGGATTGTGGTTATGAATATGATAGTGAGATAGAAACTATTAATTTAACTTTTGATCTTTTTGACTTAGAAGCTACTAATAGGGTTTTAAATGATGAAAGATATTTTAGCTTTGAAGGAGATAATTGATGATATGCCCAATTTGTAATAAAGGTAAGGCATTACCAAATGAAAAACAACCTCAGCCTGGAACACATGCTTATACCATAGTTTATGATTGTGGTACAAAGATTGATTATGCTTATGGGTATGATGATTATGAAGAAGTTACAGTTAAATGTACCGATAAAAAAACCAATTCAAATGAAAAACCAAAACCACAAGAAAAAAATAATAAATTATCTTCAATAATATTTGAACACAAAGGTTTATTTCCGGAATCGGATATACATTTAGTTCATAAAGTTTTAGGATTTATGGTTGAAGCTATTGAAGATGCCCCTAAAAATAAAAGAGATATTCAATCTTTAAATGGTTCGGAGTTAATGAAAGAAGTTATGAAAAAAGGTAAAGGATCACTCAATCCAAACACAGTTGAAAAAATTATTAAATTTATTAAGGAGATATAATAATGAAATTAAAAGACTTAATCAATGAAGAAAAAGAAACTAAAGGGACTTATGCAGGTGTATTACTTAGTCAAGACGATGAAGATAAAATCATCTCAATAGTGAAAGAAATGGGAATACCTAATCCTATTCCTCGAAAAGATATTCATATTACACTTTTGTATAGTAGAAAGGTACTACCAGATTATAAACCAAATGAAAATTTAGATATTTGGGCATATCCGACTGAATTTCATATTTTTAATGGTGGTAATGGTAAAGATATTCTTGTATTAAAGATTGACTCTCCTGATTTAGTTAAAAGACATAAAGAGTTGATGAAAGAACATGAAGCTACTTATGATTTCCCAGAATATATCCCACATATCACATTAAGTTATGATTTAGAAGATTATTTAAATACAGAAGATGATAGACTTAAAGCCATTAATGAAAAATTTAAAAGTTTATTACCTAAAGAGTTTCATTTAGTTAGAGAATACGTAGAAGATTTAAATTTAGATTGGGAGAATAGTAATGACTGAAAATCTGTTAAATTATATTAAAGAGTTATCACTTAATGATAAAAAAACTTTAATTCAAAAAGTCACTAAGCTATTTGAAGAAGGTGGTGAACTTTCTAAAGTAGTTTTACCATTTGAAGGAGCTTATGCTACAAATCATAGAGTAGTAAACAAACAAAAGATTCTTGAAGAATGTGCTGATGTTTTTCTAGTAAACCAAAGTATAATGTATAGTGCCGGGTTTACTGATGAAGAATTCAATGATATGGTTTTAAAGAAAGCTCAAGTATGGAATGGATTACAAGTTAAAGAAGATAGAGCATTAGCAAAAAGTGATTTGATGCCTTATGAAATTCATATTACAGTTAATGCTGAAAATGGCATTGATATAGAACAATATAAAAAAGATTGTAAATTTATCGGTGTTAAACCTATTGTACTTGATTTACAAGATAAATCCGGTGAACCTGTTATGGATGATGTAATGACTTCATCTAAAATTGTTGGTAATAATGGTGAAGCATTTGAAGAAATGAAAAGAATTTCTAATCATCTAACTTCACTAGGTTATAATGTAATTAGAGAAAAGATTGAAGCCAGTTATTGGCATACTAAAGCACCTTTTAAAATTGATGGCGATACAAAAATGCCAGAGGGATGCTATTTTGAATGCCACCTAAACGTTTCTTGTACAGATGAAAAATTACCTCTACTATCAACTATAGCAAAAAATACAAATTGTCATCTTTCAAAAAATAAATTTAAAGTATTTGATGATGGAAGCTTTACAATTATGATGACTTATCGAAGCTATGACCAAATGTTTGAAGATTTTGAAGATAGTTTAAAATGGATTAAAAAATGTTTAATTACAGATAATTTTGAATTAGAAAAAGAAGTAGTGGAATTTAGTATCTATGATACAAAAATTACTCATGACTCAAAATGGTTGGAAGCGTAAATTGAATACTAATCTTCTTGAGAAAAAAGCTGATGAATTAATAGACAATGCAGGAATTGTTTGTTTATGCGGTAGTACAAAATTTAAAAAAGAATTTGAAATAGCTACTTCAATATTATCCAAAAAAGGCTTTATTGTATTAAGTGTTGCACAATTTTCCCATCATGATAATTTACCTTTAACCGAATTTGAAAAAATAACTTTTAATAAGTTACATTTTAAAAAAATAGAATTAGCAGATTTAGTTTATATTGTCAATCCAAATAATTATATTGGTGAATCTACAAAGGATGAAATTGAATATGCTAAATCTCTAAATAAAAAAATACAATATATGTTTTGAATTTGTATAATATAATAAAAAAAGGAAGAATATGGATCATAAAATTCGAGAATTATTAGAAAAAATCCAACATTTTACAAATAAAGCCGTAGGTTTACTACAAGAAGAAAAATATGATGAAGCCGCTTTTTTCTTTAATCTAAGTTCTAGTTTAAATTCTGAAATCGCATTACTAATAAAGAGAGATTAATAGTGATTACATTAGAATATGTTGCTAGTGCTTGGATGAATTTTAATTTCCTAAATTCAAAAGACCCGGAATTATTAAAATGGGCATCTGAAAATTATACTGCAAATTTAAAATATATGATGAGTAAATTAGAAAATAATATTTTTGAATTTTCCGGACTTTATAATGCTTTTTATGAACCCGAACAATATGAGCGTATTTTAGAATGTGGAATAAGTGATCCGAGTTGCGGACATAAACATGTTTATGCTGATAGTGGTGGTCTTCAGATGATGAAGCAAAATCTAAATATTACTGAAGAGATTAAAAAAAATATAATGCAAAATCAAGCAAAATACTCAGATTTTGCATTTATTTTTGATGAAATACCATCTTATAATGTTGATGATACACGAGTATTTGTGAATGAATGGGTAAAACCTTACGGTGAAAGAACAGGACAAAATTTAAATACATTATTAAAAGTTATAAAAGATAATAATTCTCATACAAAAGCAATACCTATTGTTCAAGGTAGAGGAAGAGAGCAAATAACTGAATTTACAAACGCAATGTTATCTCAAATATCAAAGAACGATTTAAAATATATTGAAGCTTTTGCTATGGGTAATGCCCATGGAAATGGTTTTGGTTTATTGCAATCTACTAGTACTTTTTTATCTATGAAAAATATCGATAATAAATTTAAAAAACACATTCACTTACTTGGAGTAACAGGTTTTGATAGGATGATTCCAATTCTTCAATTAGTAAAAAATGGTTTATTTGAGCATACCGAAAAGATTTCATTTGATAGCAGTTATCATGCTAAAACCTATGCTTTTGGCAATCTTCAAAAAAGCGTTGAATGGTGTATTAATGGTATGCAAGATGATAAATTAGGTTTAAAAAGAAATAAAATGACAGAAGACTTTTTTAAAGAATTAGATGATTTTTGGAAAAATTCTCCCACGTATAATATTGATGAATTTGATGACTATTTTAAATATTCATCATGGGATAAAGATAAAATCAACACACCAAATAGACAATTAGCTGAGCGAGACGTAGAAGCATATAAAAAAAATGTAAATATTATTCAAAATTATATTTTCTTAAATATGTACAAATATTTTGAAGTTTTAAATAAATTTATGACTGATGAACTTACTATGGAGCAGATTCTCCATAGTAAAAAAACTCTAAAGATATTCCAACCATTACAAAATGTATATTCACTTGATGAATTATATGATTGGGAAAATTATGCCGCATCAAATTATAAAGTTCAAGTTAGTAGCTCTATCGATAAAGCACCTTTTGACATTGATAAAGTAACTGATGTTTTATTTTAATAGGAAACATTTATGACAACAAATTTAGAATTCGTTTTTTCAGCTTTTCCTCATTATATGAAAATGTGTAGGCAACAGGGTGAGATGTATAAAGCAACAGCCCAGTCAGTCCAAACATCAATAGCATATATGAGATCAAAACTCAAAGATAATGTATCTGTAAGTGCTTTATTTAATGCATATACAGAGGAAGATTGTGCTAGAAATGCATCTAATAGATTTACAGGTATGAAATCCATTATTGGTAGTAACCTCTATGCTGATAGTGGTGGATTACAAATGATGACTTTAGGACATACAGTTGATGAAGCACAAAGAAAAAAAATTTATGAAACCCAAATAAAATATGCGACACATGCTATGAGTTTTGATGAAATTCCCGGTATTTTCATTGATAAAAAAAAATATTATAAACCAGATACCGTATATAACTGTGGCGTTATTTCTGGGGGAAATTTACTTGAACAGTATAATTTTTTCAAAGAGGCTAGATCAAATACAAAAATTGTGCCAATTATTCAGGGATGGGGTTATAAAGATACAGATCTATTTACTCAAGGTTTGATGACAAATTGTAAAAATATTTGGAACGAATTTGATATGTTAGCTGCTGGATTTCAAAGTTCATCAATTTGGGGAACGGCTCAAAGAGCAATAGATATATATACAAATCCATTACTCAAAAAACAATTTTTAAATCATTATCACATGCTTGGTATGAGTGGTTATAAAAGAATAATCCCTATGATAATGATACTTAAAAGCGGATTAATAAAAGATATGAAGACACTTTCATTTGATAGTTCCTCAATATCTATGACATATGTAATGGGCAACGTTATAAAATCGACTGATGATTTAATCAATAATAGAAAATATGAATTGGGGAAAGAAAGAACTAAAGAAGTTGAGGATTACTATAAAGAGCTGTATGAATTCTGGAAAGATGCACCCAATTGCAATTTTAAAGATTGGGAAGACTTATTAGAAAATTCTCAATGGAATAGTAGGGGTGTTAAGAGTGCAAAAGCTCGTCATGATGAAACCAATGATATTAATGAATCATTAAAATATCTGACACAAGAACAATATTTTATTTTCTATAATGTATATAAGTATGCTATGGTTCTTGAAGATTTTTTAGAGGGTAATATAGAATTATCAGATATATTTAAAGGTAAGGATTTAGAATTATTCAGTCAATTAGAAAAAATAGATAATATAGATGATTTCTATGAATGGCAAGATTATGTAAATAAAACACAAAATATAAAATTAGAAATATTTGAGAAAGATAATGATTTTTCAAATATTTTATTTTAATTTAAATATTTTATATAAATAATATTAATCAGAATAAAAAAGGGAATAATATGAAATTAATAGATGTTATTATGGATAACTCATTAGAAATTGATGAAGGTTTTATCTTAGAACTAGAGGAATTGGATTTACTTGAAAATATAGTAAATGAATTAGAATTATTAGAAGCTAGAAATATAGCAACTACAAGCAATGAAAATATAGTGTATGTTAAATCACTTAAAGCATTGCGTGAAAAAGCAAGAAAAATCATTAAAGATGCTATGAAAAAAAATCCAAAAACTAGAGCTGAATTAATAGCAAAAGTAAGATACTTAACAGGTAGAGGTAAAAAAGAACAACGTATTAAAGATGCTGCAAAAGGAATATATAAAGGTGGTAAACCAGTTGAAGATAGCGTATATAATATTACTAAAGCGGATTTAGAAATCATAAAGAAAAATGAAGCAGAAGGTAAATCTAAACCTAAAACATTATCTCCTAACCAAATTACTTATAAAGCTAGCCAGACACCAGGTGACTATAAAACATTAACTTTAACTAATCTTTTTGCTATAAAAATTAAAGATAAAGTTTATACAGTTAAATCGGCAGAAGATAAAATAGAAAAATATGCAACTGATGCAGCAAAAGTTGTAGTTGAAGCTAGAAATAAAACTGCAAAAATTTGTAAAGAGTTTGGGTTAAAAGAACCTTTCATTCCAAAATCAGAGGAAGAAGCTAAAAAATATATCATTGATGTATTGATTAAACCTATGTCTAAAGCTGCAAGAAATGCTAAAGAAAAAGCTAAAGAAATGTTAAATCGAAAAATGGCTGGTGAATCATTACCAAAAAATGACTATGTAATTAAAATTGATTCTTATAGACATGGTAAAGTTACAGTTCTTGTTCAACTACATCTTGATAAAGTTGTTGAATCATTAGGTTTAGAAGGTATAAAAGCAAGTGAAGTTCCAGATTCATGGTCAGGCACTAAAGCTGCATGGGGGAAACAAGTAAAACAGTACAAGGCAGAAATTCAAGATAAGATTGAGTCAATAGCTGGACCAAATGCTACAGTTTCAATCGGTAATGCTGGTGGTTGGATTACTATTAGATTTACTAAATAATAATACTATAAGGTTGTTTTTTGTATAATTACAATTATACAGGAGACAACCATGACAATAGCATTTATTTCGGATATTCATCTTGATTTTTGGATACCTATAAAATTAAATGGAACTAAAGAAGATTTACGATTAGACAACTTTATATCAAACACTTTAAAACCGATAAAAGCTGATGTACTCATTATCGGTGGTGACAATTCCCACTATAATCAACAATTTAAAAAACTCCTTATAAAACTAGCAGAATTAAAATTATTTAAAAAGATAATTATTACTTATGGTAATCATGATATGTATTTAGTTTCAAATAAACAAATACACGATTATAAAATTTCGATCAATAAAATCACAGAAATGAAAAAAATATGTACTGATATTGATACTGTTGAATTTTTAGATGGTAATATAATTGAGGTAGATGGAATAAAAATCGGAGGTTGTGCTATGTGGTATGATTATTCATATGCTAAAAAATTCTTTAATATGAATGATTTCCATATGCTACAAAAATGGAAACAGGTTATGAATGACGCCAACTATATTTATGGTACAGATCACTTAGGGTTAAATGAAGTTAGATCAATGTATTCATATGGAAAAACTAAAATTTATACTTTTGATCCATTGCTATTTTTTGAATCGGAAAAAGATAAACTATTAAAAATAATAGATAAGGTAGATATTTTTGTTTCGCATTTTGGTCCAGCTATACCACCCAATTTGGAATCAAAATATATGAATATTGATACAGGTTTTTATTATTTTGATGGCGAACATTATCTTTGGGGTGAAAAAGCACCTAAATTATGGATTTTTGGACATACTCATACAAAATATGAATGGAAAGTTAATAATACATGGATGGTATCAAATCCATTAGGATATAAATCTGAAAATACTGGAACATCTATTGATATAATAGAGTTAGACGACCTTTATTAAATATTAAGTTATATTTAGATATAATTATAATATTAAAATAAAAAGGTATTATATATGAACGATAAAACTTTCGATGAAGAAATTGGTGAATTTTCAGGATTTAGTGAAGCAGATTATAATTTAACTGAACCTATGAAATTAATAGCTAAAATGGAGATGAAAGCACTAAATGTTATTTGTGGTGAAAATAATGTTGGGAAAAGCCTAACAAATAAACTTCTCTGGGCTAGTACATTTTTTATGAATTTAAAAATTACTCAAAGTTTTAATTCATTACCTAAAGAACAAATGTCTGATGAAGAAATATTAGAATTAATATTAAATAATACATTTGATGATCAAAGTTTTGAAGGTACTATCAATTATTCATCAAGAGATGAAATAGTAAAGGTGGCTTTTTATAAATTAGAATATAGATTAGAAAATGGAAAAGTATGCGATCTTGTTATTGATTTTCCTAATAAAGCTAAGCCTATGGGTCCTATTATTTACCTTTCAAAAGAAGCAAGAGATTTTTCTAATATTGAAAAATATTTAAAGATTAAAAAATTATTAAATATACACGAAATAGAATCTTGGGACAGTATTACTGCTTTATCTGACTTTTTCAAAATCTATGATATTTTAGCTATAGAATCACTTTTACAAAAGTTTGATAATGCTAGTGAATTTATCACTCTTATAAATCAAATGCCAGGTGGTAATGAATTACTAGATGATGATTTAGTCGATATAAAATTAGATCATGAAAATTCTGAATTATATTATATTGATAAAAATAAGAATCAGAAACGTTTAAGTACATTAGGTGCTGGAACACAATCTATAATATTAATGCTTCTTTCCGCAGTATAAAAATTTATTTAGCCTTTTTGTATAATAATTATAAAAAGGCTTTATTATGTTTTATATTTTATACTCTAACAAAACAATAAATAAATCTCCTGAAATATCCTATGCTAATGGCACTACTCTACCCTTTAAGGAAGGATATTTTTTATTTGATGACAGCGATAAATCTATAAATTTTTGGATTAATGAATCATCTAATTATATCGAATTTGAAGGTAACAGATTTAAAATTGATAAAAAATTAAAATTCAAAAATAAAAATCATGCTACAATAATCCTTAATTCTTTAAAATTAGCCGAATTGAAAAAAAATGGTGGTGACTTCTTCTTCCCGAATACGTTTAAAAATATCAAAAATACCTTTGAACAACTTATAAGTACCTACCCCGAATATTCCATTTAAAAAATTGTAAAATAAGTATAATATATCACAAGGAGTAAAAGTGAGTGAAATTTTTAATGTACCAGAAATAATAGAAAATATAAGTGGTGAAAAAGTAAGTTCTTATCTTGAAGCAGAGCATAGAAGTTTTGCAATTTATACATTGCAGCAAAGAGCAATACCTTTCTTTAATGGGATGAAGCCCGTTCAACAAAGATGTCTTTGGCAATTAAGAGGAACTAGTAAATATGAAAAAGTCGCAAAACTAACCGGACAAGTTATGAGTATTCACCCACACGGCGATGCTTCAATTGCAGATTCAATAAACCAAATGGCCGGACCATATTGTAACAATATTTCATTTTTTGATGGTCATGGTGCTTTTGGAACAAGAATTAATCCAACAGCATTTGGTAGTCCAAGATATGTATCAGCAAAATTTAGTTCATTTGCAAAAGAAGTGATCTTTAAAGATTGGGAAATTGTAGAATTACAACCAACATACGATGAAACTGATATGGAACCAACATTACTTTTGCCATTAATCCCACTTTTATTATTAAATGGTATTCAAGGTATTGCTACAGGTTATTCTACAACAATTTTACCTAGAGACCCTAAAGATGTAATTGATAGACAAATAAAAGTTTTAAAAGGACAAAAGATTGATAATCCTTTACCATACTCTAAACCTATTGATAACTGGGCTATCCGACATGAAGATAATCCTAACAAATATACATTCTTAGGTGAATGTGAGATCATTGATACGAGTAGTGCAAAAATCACTAAATTGCCATTTGGTATGACTCATGCTAAGGTTGTTGAATCATTGGCGAAAATGGTTGATAAAGGGCAAATTGTTGATTATACAGACAAGTCTAAGACTGATATTGATATTACAGTAAACTTTAAACGAGCAGCTCTCAAAAATAAAAGTGGGGAATTTGCTGCAAGAAAATTAAAACTTTCCGCAGGTATGACTGAAAGAATAATTGTCTTGGATTCAGAAGAATCTAAAGCAGTCGTAGAATATGATGATGCTGCACAATTTATTAAGGATTATACAGAATGGAGATTAAGTTTTTTTCCAAGACGATATGAACGATTTATACAATTAAATCTAGCAGAAATCAGTAGATTAAATGATATAGTTTTGGCAATCGATAATAATTTAGGTGGTCAAGCTAAAAATATTAAAAATAAAGCAGATTTAATTACATTTATTGAGGGTATTGGAGTTATCGATATAGAATATATCGCATCTTTACCAGTTTATAGATTTACAGAAGAAGAATATGATAAAGCTAAAGCAAAAATTGCCGAATTAGAAAAACAAAATATGGAATATAATAACATTATTGATGATGTAGATCTCCAAAAAAATATTTTTATAAATGAACTAAAAGAAGTCAAAAAGAAATTTGCCAAATAATATTTATTAGTAGTAATAAATAAAGTAAAAATATCAGCAGGTTTATAAATGGCAATTACACAGATAGCAGACTCAAATAATAATATAGGTACATTATATGAAGAGGTATTAAAACCTCTTTATGGTGATGATGCAGATAGAATTTTATCTAATACAATATTAATCAGAAGTTTTTTTTTAAATATTATTAAAAAATTTGTTGATTCTGAAAATATGATTAATATTCGAGAATTTTCAACGGATCCTATTATGTATTACTTAACAAGTGGCGAGTACAACTATGATATTATTAAAGATTATATTACCGACTCAATAGTAATTCCCAATACTACTGATCTAAGTATGTTAAATAATCAAATTAATAATTTGGAATATAAATTACCATTAGTAGTCGAAGCTCTATCATACAATAATGTTACTGAAGAATTATGGGATCAATATTTGGATGATATTTTTTTATACTACGCTGATGATGCAAATAATCCAGTTCATAAAATTATAATTGAAGATGTCATATCGGTATTCAAGTTATGGAATGATACATCAAATACAAACCAAAAAGAAATGCTAAAAGCATACAATGCAAATAATAATATTTCGTATGATACTAATACTTTTTGGTTTGAACCATTTAATTCCATATCTAGTAAATATTGGGAAAAGTTTTCATTCGCTTTAACTATTAATGATTATGATATTTATGATTCTAATAATGATACGTATCTAGATATTATAGCGAATGAGTATTTCACCAATGGATATTTTGATGAAATAATAATAAAAATAAACTACTACTATTGGTTTGATAATTTTCAAAAAATTACTGATTGGGTTGAAAAAAATCTAAAATCTGCTCTGGTTTCATATAGATTCAATACAATATTTTCAATTTCTAATAGATATGCAACTACTGAAGAAGCCGAAAAATATAATGACATCGTACGTCTAAATACTGAAGATGAGGAATTAACTATGTATAAAGAACGATTACCAATACTCCTTGATACTATTCTTAAAAACCCTCAAACATATGGCTTTGAACTTATTGGTGGATATTTTGGTAAAGAAGGATATAGTAATAATGCTGTTGATCAATCAATTTATGATAATGAGTTCAAAGATTATCTATGTGATATAGCTAATAGCTCACCATTTAGCAGTTTAAATGATATGTATGTTAGAGTATTTAATGATCCAAATAAAAAAATTTTTATTTGTATTGATAATACCCCTTAAAGGTAAATTATGAGAATAAAAAAATATTACAATAATGTAATTGTGATTTTTGAGACTATTAATGACAATATAATAATTAAACATGAATCAGTTATTTTTGATATAGTATCTACTTTTGAGGAAACAGCTTTATTAAATAAGAATATTGAATTTGATAAGTTAATTAAATTACAACAAAAAAACCCTAGACATATTTTAATACCTTATAATACAAAACCACTAGACAATATACGTATTATGTTAAAAATGTTAAATAATTTTCTAAGAGTTACTAATCAATCTTATGATTTTATAATCGAAAGTATCATTGTACAAAATGATATTGAAATATTAGCTTATGGTCATGAAATATATCTTAATTCTATAAAAGATATTACATTTTCACCATTAGCTCGATCGAAATGGTCAAATCCTCAATTAATAGCTAAAATATGTAATGTAGATTAATATTTATTTAAAATTAAGTTTTATTTTAATATAATTATCGAAAATAAAAGGATAATTATGGTTAATAAGCTCACAATAGAAAATGCTTGGAAGCAAGATCCATTTAAATCATACTATGTTATACAAAATCCAAAAATCGATAAAAAGAAGCAAAAAATATCTGGACTAAGTATTAAATACGTTGAATATCGTGTTAAAGATTGGGATGATAAATTTGTACGTTTTGAAAAAGTAAATAAACTTAAAAATAAACGATTCGCAGATATTATATCATTCGATAAACGCTATCCTGATGCTGAAAATGAAGTATATGCTGAAAAAGTTTCAAAAGCAAAAACTAAACCGGATACTTATGTTTCGTATGGTATTTTTATCGACCCACAAATGGCTACGTATCACAAATTAATTAGATTACATAGACTGGCAGAAGATATGGCTGGCATATATAAAGCCTTAAAAAATAATGAAATTAATAGTGTAGATAATGAAACTAATAACTCTTTAAAATCTAAAAAGAAAAAAACAGATACAAGTGATAAAGGTGAAGTTATATCTAAAGAAGCGGAAGATGATATTAAGTCGGGAGTTAGTAATAAAGTGACGTTTAGCATAGATGAGGTTAAAAAATATTTTGAAGAAATCCAAAATACTGATTACTTTACTAAATTAGAGGATATTCAAATTGAAAATCCAGATTTAGCTACAAAATAAGGAGATAAAAATGGCTAAGGTAACATCTTGTGGTATTGTACCAATAAGAAATAATAATGGGCATATCGAAATTCTTTTAGGACAACCAATTAATGGCGGTTTCTATGGTATGGGATTTTTAAAAGGTCAAGTAGAAAATAATGAAACTGATTTAACCGCTGCATTACGTGAATTTGCGGAAGAAAGTGGCGATCTGGATATTGAATTGATAGATAAAGAGTTGTTTTTTACACAAAATAATCCAAAAAAATTAATTCATATTTGGCCTGCAACAGTTCTTGATACGGCGCACAACAAGTCAAAAATTAGAAATGATGGGGTCGTTGAAGATCATGATGAAGAAAATGATTATATTCAATTCTTCGATATAAATGATTTACCTATGGTTTTTAGAAATCAACAAGATATTCTCGATGAATTATTACTATTCATCGAAAAGAACAAAAATAAATTTTAATCTTAAATTAAGATAGTTTAGATTATAATACATTATTCAAAAACAATATAAGGAATTAAAAAATGAGTCAATTAAATGCGAGTAAGTTTGAAAATAGTTCTCAATTAGAGAATCTGTATAAAGTAGCGTGTGATACAAGTGTATCTGTTATTGTTGAAGGTGATCATGGAATTGGTAAATCTGAAAGTGTTTATGCGTTTGCTAAGAAAAATAATTTTCATGTGGAACCCTTATTTCTATCACACCAAGAAGTTGCCGATTTAATTGGTATTCCAACACTTGAGAGAGATGAAAATGGACAGCCACTTACAACATGGTCAAAACCTATTTGGCTTCATAGAATGGAAGAAGCAGCTGCAAGAGGACAAAGAACCATTCTATTCTTAGATGAATTAAATAGAGCACAGACTGAAGTAAGACAGGCTGCTCTACAACTTGTACTTGATAAAATGATTCATGAGCATAAACTACCAGATACTGTTGTAAATGGAGTAGCTTTCCAAGCATTTGTTGTTGCGGCAGTTAATCCTGCAGATGGTTTCTATCAAGTTGATGAACTTGATCCAGCACTAATGGATAGATTTTTACATTTTAAACTTACAGTAAACGCTGATAGTTGGTTAGATTGGGCTTCTGAAAACGGAGTACATAAAACTATTATCAGTTATATCGCTAATAGTAAAGATAAGTTATATGTGCGTGATGAAAATGCTGCAATCTTTCCAACACCAAGAAGTTGGACAAAGTTAAGTGAGCTTCTTCTTTCGTATGAAGATAAAAATATTGACAATCAAGCATTGATGCATAATCTTATTACTGGTAAAATTGGATATACTGTCGGTGCACAATTTATGACATATTACAAAGAAAATTCTGTAATTGTTTCAGTTGAAGATATTGAAAAAATTACTAAAAAAGCATGGCCTTCTGCTGTTAAAAAATATGGTGATGCTACGGTTGAAGCATGTGATATGGTAGCTAAGAAAATATCAAAAGAGATTGATGAATTGGAAATTCCACTTCTAAAAGAGTTAAGTGCAAACTTAGTAGAAAAGTATCTTAATGATGAAGGTAAAGTTAAGTTTGAAGATGCAAGACCGTTAATTTGTTATCTACATGCACTACCAATTGAACAGCTAGCAGCAGTTATTAAAGAAATCCAAGTTGAGGATGAAGAAAATAATTCTAAAAGATATGATAACCTTGCAGAAATTACACCTCAAAAAGAAATTTTTAGAAGAATTGTGAAAAGAGTTAAAAAACTTTCAATCGACTAAGATTTTTTTAATAGTGGGGATTTCCCCCCACATAAATAAGTATAAACCAATAGGAGATAGTATTATGTCTTTAGAAAATATAAGATTCCAAAAAATTTCACTTAATAAGTTTTCTGATAATGAGAAAGCTGATTTAGTTAAAGAACTTAAAAAACGTAATATTTCTCATCGTTTAACTTCAACATCAATTTTATTTGATGAAAGATATTTAAAACAAGTTAAGGATTTGGTTCCACCTTCTTTAAGATAAATCTTTTAAATTACTTTTAATTATTAATTTTGTATAATAATTAAATTACTACTAAAAAAGTACCATATAACTTTATATATGGAAAAAATACAAATGGATAGAATCAATTATGAATATTACTCAACCCGAACCTAATTTAAATACACCTCCAAAGAAAAGAAGAGGACGTTTAAAAAAAGGGGAAAAAGTTACTGCTAGTGGTTATAAAACTATGACTATGGAAGAAGCTTATAAATCTGTTGAAGGTATGAAATATAAAATAGCAAATAAATATAAAGTTTTTTGTAACGCAAGTGTTTCATATGAAGATTTAATTGGAGCAGCAAATATAGGGCTTGCATGGGCATATAGAGATTGGGATGCAAATACTGCTAAATTTACTACTTTCTCACACAATAGAATTGAAAGACAAATTGACCTATACTTATGTGAAATGCTACCAAAATATAAAAACAATGTAGATGCTAAAAATTGGCTAAGAAGAAAAAATGATGAAAGCTTTAAACAACTTCAAGAAAGAAAAGTAACTAAAGACCCAGAATTTAATGAATTGCATGGTTTAGATGGTAAAAAAGAATTCACCAAAGAATTATATAATTTATATACTCAAAAAATGGCTAATAAACTATATAACAATGGACAACATCTAATTGTTACTTCGGCAAGTGGTTTTCAAAATGGCGATAATGAAGATTTCAATATTTTTGATGCTCTTAATGATGATAATGACAATGTTGATATAGAAGAGGAATTTGATATTAATGAATTAGAAGATGTAACGCAAAAAGAAATAGCTTCTATGATTCTTGAAGGGTATTCTATTCAAGAAATTGCTAAAAAATTTGGCGTTTCAAAAGCTAAATTAATAAATTTAGCGGGTGTAAAGGAATTTTAATGTTACCTTCTATAAATGAAAATCAAGCTGATTATGTATTAAGTTTAGTTAAAAATGGTTTGAACGATCTTATTTCACATACAGAATTAGATGAAAGTAAAGATTCAATAAAATTTACTCTACAACCAGATTTAATAGAAAAATTTTCTAATAAATTTCCAGATGCGAATTTAGTAGATTTGGATAATGTTGTTACTTGGATACTTTATAAATCTATGATGTTTAAAAAGGAAGATGATGGATAATACTGTAACTATTAATGCTCCAGATTATACAATAGATGGAGATTTAAATATTTTAAGTACTACTTTACATAGTGGATCTTGGCAATCGCCATTATTTGATAATGCTACAATCGTATCAGGTAACAGTAATCCACTAATTATTGGGGATAAAGATCCCAATGAACAAGAAATTTATATTGTGGAAAAATGGCAAACCAAAGCACCAATTATTATTGATGCCGACTTAATAATATCATTAAAAAAAGATATTTTAAGTGAAGATGAATTATATAAAAAAATAATGGATAAAATCAATAGTGATTATCCAGAAGTAGCTCTTAAAATTGGAGCTAATAAACTAAGAATTAGAAAATTATCAATACCTATTGAAATAAAGGACAATCAATGACACTTTTAGAAATTATGAATGAAAATAATATAGATCCAAATTGGATTTTTACACATGCTAGATTACATGATAAAGAAGGATTATTTTTCTTTGAATCCATTATAAAAGAAAATGATGAAGGTGAGGATGAACATTATTTTGATACAAAATGTATGCTAATTGATGGAGCTCGTCTTGATTATTCCGATGATATGGAAAAAAATTTAGAGCTCAATAGTAAAGATGGTATGATTATCTTATCTCGTATAGATGGAGCATCATTGACACTTAAAAAAAGCGATTTTGAAAATTTACCCTTTAAAGTAACGGAATTTGGCTCAAAAATAAATCATTCAAAACCTAATGAATTTATTAAAATCGATTAAAGGACCATTATGGGATGTTGGAATGAAACATGTGGACTCTCACAAAAATCTATTAGTTATGGTGAAGCAGTATATGCCGTAATCATTCTAAATGAAAATGCAGTATATAAATCATGCTATGCTAATGGAATGGCTAGACCTTTTTCTTTTTTAATAGAAGGAACCTATGATGATTATGGCTCTATCGAAAATATTAAAGATACATTTGCAGCAAAATCTTTAGTTTTATTATTCAATGATCTAATAAATGAAAATAAACTTATTATATCGGATGAAGTTATGAATCAGAATTACTTTAATAATGAAGAAATTGGCTATGATGGTAAATACTTTGCCCATCCAGAAGCAATTTTTAAATTTATTGAAAGAGGGTATCTAAGCCTAAGTACAAATTCTTTCGACGGTGGAAAAAATGAACAAACATTTTCTTTTACTCTTTTTGATTGTGATGCATATGATGCCATGAAAGAAGTAATTGAATATAGAGAAGTAAAATATATAGATCTTCAATATGATGTACAAGAATTTTTAAATACCCTATTAAACAAAAATAATATCAATTTAAATAAGGCTGAAATAAGAGAAAAATTAAAAGATGACAATTTGAGTGATGAAGAAAAAGATATACTTATTGAACTTTTATTCCAGGACCGTAATTCATTATGGGGTGGTGAGAAATTAAAGTCTAAAGCATCTAAATGGGGAAACATGTTGTCATATTTAAGAAGTTATGAAAGTGTTAATCGAGATGCATTTAATAAACTAGAAAAAATAGTAAGATCAACATATAATCAAAATAACAATAACGACATCAATACAACTATATCAGATTTTATAATAACACTCTTGATATTTAATACTTTTAGAAAATCTTGGGCACCACAAGGTCATGCATCACAGGATGATAATCTTATTGAAATAATTGATTTCACAGAACGGTTTTTAAGAAAATTATACAAGAAGAGAGATATTTTAAAAGAAGAAGGCTACTATGAAGATGAAAATGAAGTTATAGGTAGTGTTTCAATATTAGATGAAAAGAAATTACTATGCAATTCGTAAATGTATTTGACTTGGATTGTACCCTAATAGATAGTTCACACAGAATAAATAAATTTGGAGATCCAAAAAAAGGTCTAGATTTAGACTATTGGATCGACCATTCAATATCAGAATTCATAAATAAAGATAAGCTCTTACCTTTAGTAGAAGTTTTTCAAGAATTTAAGAAAACAAATTTTTCAAACATCGCTGTAACTGCAAGAGAAATGACTAACGCAGATTATGAATTTTTAAAACAGCACGATTTACATTTTGATATGATATTACATAGAGAAGATAGCGTTGAATTAGATCACATACTTAAAAGTAGAAAATTAGATGAATTATTTGCATCCACAAACTTAAAGCCTTTTTTAGCGTTTGATGATAAAGAAGAGAATTTAGAAATATTTAAAAAATTTGGTTTTACATGTATTAATGCTATCGAAATTAATACTATTATGTTAGGCATATCATTAAAATGCAATGCAGAAAAAAATAATTGAAATAGGATCTTCCCTATTTCAATTTTTTCCTTTTTATAGGCAAGGTAAAGGTGTCCACCTTATTCTTTTGAAAAAATTCGTTCTGCAAATTGAGTAACAGGTCCTCTAAGAACTTTTTGTAATTCTATACCAAATAGATTTACTTCTTCATGTTCTTCTTTTGTAGCATTTAAAAGGGTGGTTAAACCATTAGTATATCTTGTAATATACTGATTATCAATCTGTCTATTTGAACCTAATACAATAACTTTACAAGAAGAATCAATACGACTTAATACTAGTTGTAATGTAGAATTACTCATATTTTGAGCTTCATCAATAATTACAATAGCATCTGAAAGTGTTCGACCTCTCATACTACCAAAACTTTTTAATAATTGTATAAATAATATAAAAGGATTAAGGACAAATTCATGATATATACCATATATAAAATCACAAATAAACTAAATAATAAAATATATATAGGAGCCCACACAACAGAGGACATTTCCGACAATTATATGGGTTCGGGAGCAATATTAAAAAAAGCTATTGAAAAATATGGGTTAGATAATTTTTATAAAGAGGTGTTATATACGTTTACAACCGAAGAAGAAATGTATTTAAAAGAAGCAGAGTTAGTTAATGAAGAATTTATTCAACGAGATGATACTTATAATTTAAAGGTCGGTGGATATGGAGGATGGTCTTATATTAACGAAAATAAATTAAATAATACAGAAAAAAATAGATTATCAAGATTAAAAAATTTGGAAAAAGCAAATGAAGCAAATAAAAAATTAGTTGCTGAAGGGAAGCATAGAAAAGGCTTTAAGATTAGTGCGGAAACAAAATTGAAAATGTCGTTAAATAAGAATCGGTCATTTCCTGGCGAAAAAAACCCTCAATATGGGAAAAAATGCGTTAATAAAAATGGTAAAAATTTGATGATATTAAAAGAGGAAGTAAATGACTATATTAAAAAAGGTTGGGAGTTAGGTCAAATACAAAATAAACCAGATACCAAAGGAAATAAAAATGCGTCCTTTGGTAAAAGCTGGTACACAAATGGTGAAGAAAGTAAATTATTAAGCCAAGAAGAGTCAATTAAATACATTTCTTTAGGTTGGACAAAGGGTAGAACATTGAAAAAAAGTAAGACTAGCTAGTCTTACTAAAAATTTTTTCCGCAAATGTTGTTATAGGTCCTCTTAATACTTTCTGTAATTCTATACCGAATAAACTTACTTCTTCATGTTCTTCTTTTGTAGCATTTAAAAGTGCAGTCAAACCATTCGTATATTTGGTAATATATTGATTATCGATTTGTCTATTTGAACCCAATACAACAACTTTACAAGAAGAATCAACCCTAGTCAATGTTAGTTGTAGTGTACTAGTACTCATATTTTGAGCTTCATCAATAATTACAATAGCATTAGATAAAGTTCTTCCGCGAAGTGCACCAGTCCACATAGTTTCAACTTGATAACGTTCTACTAACTCTTGGACTTTTTCAGATATTCGTTCTTCAGTTACAGTTTCTCCCTTACCAGGCTTATTTTCTTTTGATTTTTTTAACATTTGACCCGCAATATAAGCAAGAGTATCAAATAATGGGAAATTATATATCTCAAATTTTGCTTCATTCGTTGAAAGATAACCTACATCTTCTCCTTTAGCTAACGATTCAACTGAGTTTCTAATATAGACTATACGTTGATATTCTTTACACTTAATCAATTCCATTGCTGCACTAATAGCTAAAAGGGTTTTACCAGAACCAGCTTTAGCTTCAGCTACAACGATATTATAATGATTATTAAGTAATGCATTACTAAAAAATAATTGTTCGGCATTCATAGGATTTACATTTTGTTTACGTAATTCTTTTTCATCTAAAAATTGTATTTTATTATTAATTATATAAGCAAGTATTTTTTGCCCGTCTTTATTAAAAATATAATTAAAATTATTTGGTTTGTGTTCGGAGTTAAAATCTAAAATATTATCTCCCTCTCGAACTTCCTGTCCATTTAAATTAATTTCTTTAATAAAATCTAAAGAAATCTCTTTATTTCCTAAATTTAATGGTTCTGTCTCCAGTCCTAAACTTATAGCTCTTGTTCTAGCCATCACATCTAATGATATAAATTTAATATGTTCATAATTTATATCCTCTGTATTATGTATTAAATCCAATGTAATTTCTAAGATCTTTCTATCATTTCTTATACTATTACTCGTATTATCAGAATCAGCTTTATATACTTCCTTGGATATAATATGAATAACAGTATCATCTACTTTAGTTTCGATTAAAACTATATCAAATGATTTATTGTTGTCGCTATTTGCTTTTATAACTCTTTTATCTTTAATTTCCGCATCAAATAACATTCTACCGAACTCTCTGGCTTGGAAATTTATTTCATCCCAACCACTTTTTTTACTATCTATTTCATCTAATACTGTTTCTGGTAAAATAATAAGATTTTTACCATTATCCGATAAAGTGAATAGATTTTTTGCGTCGTCAAGTATTATATTTGTATCTAAACAAAATACTTTTTCAAATTTTTTAGTCATAAATAAAGTCTCCTTTTTGACATTTAAACGGATAGGAATAATTCCAATCTCATTTTTATTTATGAAATATTTCCCCCACTTACACCTTTTTCAAATATTTAACTATTAACAAACAATAAAAATTACTACGTACACCATATAAATAAAAAGAAAATAAGGCATTAAAAATGAAAATAAGAAATATTCTATTAGAAGCTAAAAAAAGAAGATGGAAAGGTCTAAATAATCATATCGTAGAAATTTTACCAAATAAAACGGGTTTCGGAACTGGTTCTGGTAAGTTTAGAATTAATAAAAAAGATGATAATGAAATTTGGACAATAAAAGTTGGACCAAATAGTACAAAATATTATATATATCTTGGTATAAGTCCTAATGCTAAAAAAATTGGATTTCGTATCCAGCCAAATAAAATAAATAGTGGAGTTGATGGTCATAAATTATTTAACAAAATTAAAAAATTAACAGATACTTTCAATAATCAAATAATTTATCCAAAAAATAATAATACTGTAAATGAAGATTTTATTGATGAATTAATTAAATTAAATACTAATTTGTTTAATGAAATCAATAAAGCTGTGATAGATTTAAAAGAAAACTTTAAATAATTTTTTTATTTAAAGTTTTTTAATTCTATTTTTTCAACCTCAAATGGGTATTGAGCCTCTTTATAAAAATCTTTTCTAGATTTTATATGTTTTTTATCATATTTTAAATTAGATGTTATATCAATTACTGTAACATGTTCTTTCTGTCCAGATTTTCTTCTAAGCCCTCTTCCAATCGATTGTATAACTTTTGTAAAACTTTTTCCAGGTGTAGGTGCAAGAATTAAGTTGTTAATATGTACAATATCAATTCCAGTACTAAGTAATGAATATGTTCCAACTGTTACTAAATTACCACCATAAACGAATTCATTAAATTTCTCTTGTCTTTTATCAACCGTTAATTTTGAACTAATATAACCACACTCTAGAAATTCTGATAAATCTTCAGCCGGATCTATATTCTTCATCAATATCAATGTGTTACCTTCTAATGAATCAACAATGGCTTTCATTAATTTTTGAAACATTTCATTACTTTGTAAAAAAACAGTCTCTTCATGCCAGTCAATAAATGAGCCTAAATATTCTTTAGGGTAAACCAATTCAAAAATATTAATATCTATTGAAGATAATATATTTCTCTTTTGTAATTCATGTGCTTTTACATCATAAACCACAGGACCAAAACCAGCTGTTAAATTAGCTTTGTCTAAAGGATCTTTTGGCACAGTACCCGTCAAACCTATTCTCAAATATGAATTTTTTGCCTCATTCATAATTTGTTGAGCTACATATGCTTTAGCGCCATGTACTTCATCCCATATCACACATTCAAAATCTCGTATAAAATGTTTATTATTTTGTAGTGTTTGCCAAGTAGCCACAATATTAATTTCATTATCTTTTTTACCACTACCAAACATACCGACAGGAATATCAAATTGTTTTATATAATCAAATGTCTGTTTTAACAATGATGATGATGGTACAATGACAATCGTTTTCATATTTAGTTTATTGGCATATTTAACGATAGCTGATGTCAATAAGGTATTATGATGAACTGTTCCATTTGCTATTTGATATAAATGATTTTCAGAATTAACTTCGACATCATATAATAAACCCTGTTCATTTAGATTCTCTATATTTGTAACTACTGCCATATGTTTTTCATCAACATTATATAATCTATCACCTATAGACAATTCATTGACTTTTTTTATAGTTTGGTCATCTAACATTAAGATATGATTATCAGTAGTTATTATATTCTCTATTGCATCAATCTCTAGCTTTATTAAATTATCCTCTTTTACAATAAGACCTTTAATATCAACCCATTTACCGACCTCATCTTGAATTTGAATTGGTGTACGTTGAAAATATTCCTCATCTCTACGAAATGCAATATCTTCTTCTAACGATATTATTTTAAATAATTGTTCAAAAGTTAATTCTATTTCTTCCATTTATAGTCCTAAGAATTTATATAATATATTAATTATACATTTTATGTTAATAAATATTTAAAGTATAATAGTGTATAATAATAACTTATTACCATAAAAAGGGATTTTAACTTGAAATTTTTAATTAGTTTTTTATTTATCATAACACACTTACAAGCACTAAGTACAGAACAAATAAATAAAATAAAATCAACCTATAAAATAGGAATGGAAATAAAAGCGTCAGATGGGATGACATTTGGTTATAGTTTAGCAAGTATTATGGGACAAGAAAGTTCTTGGGGACGATACGTTGTTGGTGATAAATGGGCAAATGGAAAATTAAAGCCTCTTTATGATTCATCGTTAGGAAACTTTCAAGTAAAATTAGAAACAGCAAAAATAACAATTAAAAAATTTCAACATTTAAAAAAGAAATATGCATATTTAATTTATGATGGAAGAATAAATTATGATAAATTTGCTAAATATAAATCGGATTATATATATCTAAAAACTATTACTAAAGATGGTTTTAATAGTTATTTTGAAGCTAAATCTGTACATTTATTAAATAATAAAAATTATGACAAAATATTATATTATGAATCAATATTAAATAATCCTATTTGGATTAAAAGATATAACTCTGAGGAGAAAAGAGCTATAAGAACTTTTAAATGGGCAAAAAAAGAATTAAAATACCATAAAAATATTCATAAAAATAATATTAAAAAATTGAAGATTAAATTAAAAGAACAATACCCACAAGATTTAGCACACCTTAAAGAAGTAAAAATCCAATATATAAAAATGAAAAGGAAAGTAGACAAAGATGTATTGATGGTTAATAAATTATTAAGTGATTTTAATTTTGGTGCTGAAATTGCTGGACACTATCTCCTTTTATGTTATGAACAAGCTAAGAAAAAACATTTTAAAAATCCTCTTAAAAAAGCAATAGGACGATATAATGGTGGGTGGAATAATACTCAATATTATCTAAAAGTCAAAGAACGTATGAAAGTTGTTAAAAAAGTTATCAATAATAATTTAAATACAATGAATAAATAAAAGAAAAATAAGGATGAAACATTCATGGTTATAAATTTTGATAAACAAATAGACCCAAATATAACAGATATTAAAGTAGCTGGACAAGACTTTGAAATGATTAATCTTGTAACTGGTGGATCAATGGGGTGGAGTATCGATATTGATCTAAATATTATCAGTTTTCTGGGAACAACAGATGTTCAAATTACTTTTAATTCAGCATCTTCATTAGAACTTTACTCTAAACAAATAGAGTTGGCTACTAGTACACCATATAATCCATATACACATGGATTAGCAGAAGATCCTCATTATGATAAAATACCGACAGGTCAAATTCAAACACATACATATACTGATACAGATATTGAACAAGACTTGATCAATAATAATTAAATAAAGGAATTAAATAATGGTTAGATTAGAATTTGTTAAAGGACAAGGTGGTGTTGCAAATATCATTAATGGTAATCTAAGAGATACTGATAGAGAAGAATTATTAGATATTGAAGATGCAACACGAGTTATAGTTAATTTCTATTCAGCTATCGCTATAAATGATGATTTAATTGCTATGGAGATATCTGGGTATATTATTGTTTTTGAGTCATTAGAAGATATGGAACCATATCTAACACAAATAGATTTATTAGATGGTGAAATTTTTAATCCTGGTATTAATGGAATAAAAACTCCGGATTGGGATGTAGCAAGTAGAGATAAAACCGAAGGTATTGTAGAACATACATATGAAGATACCGATATTGAAAAAGATCTAATAAATTAATATATCACATATAAATAAAAGTGTAAAAAAAATAAGGAGTTACTATGAAATTAGGTGAACTATTAAACAAAAATACAATAAATGAAAATTCAAATATTACTGAAGATGTTTTAAGACAAGCAATGGCAGAATCAGGTAAAACTCGAGCGAATGACCTAAAAGCATACTTAAAATATAAATTTCCAGATATGCCTTTTACTGCTAAAGAACTAACAGCTATTGTAAAAGAGTTTAGAACAACTCTAGATTATTAATCTCAATTATAAGGTTCTATATTAAATTCTTCAAATAGAACCTTAAGCCCAACAGTTAATTTTCCCGACTTTGGAAAGTCAGGAAATTTTTTCTTTCGTCCACTCAATCCATATTCTTTTTTTAATTTATTATAATTTCGTTTAGATACCTTTTGAGCTTTTGGTTCTTCTGATGGATGTATATAAAAATTTCCTTCTTCATCTTGATATGCACCAGCTTCTAAATAATCTGCTAAATTTCGTAAAAAATCTGGCAAACTGATCGGGTGGTTAGTTTCATCTGCTCCGAAATATCTTTTCCAGTTATTTGTGATTTTTCCTTCCATTGCATTTGCCCTAAACTCTAAAGCATTTCTAATCGTACCTTTTTGTTCAGAACATTCTTCATTTTTTAATTTATGAATATGATCTAATACCATTTTATCGAGTTCAACCTCAATTCCTAATAATGGACATATTTTATTATTTTCTAACCATAATTTTTCTTTTAATTCTTTTATATTTTTCTGTTTTAATTGTATTAATTGTTTCATAGTTTTATTTATATGATAAAAATTGTAAAATTGATATAAAAAAAATAAGGTTTTGTAATGGATGAGCAAATAGATGATACAGAATATGAAGACGCTTTAGCCGAATTAGAGGCAGAATCATCTTCAAAAAAGAAAAAGAAGAAAAAAACAGTTGAACATTCAGAAGGCAAACTATTAGATATTGAAGATAAAGAACGAATTTTACTTGCTCAACTTATTAATAACCCAGAATTATTTGTTAAAGGTATAACTTTTCTAGATAAAGATTTCTTTGAATCAAAAATTAATAAATTAATTGTGGAATTTATGATTGATTATTATGATTTATATAAAAGTATCCCGCCTGAAGATGCTATACTATTAGAATTAAATTTAGATAACGTACATGATGATTGGTTAGATATAAATAAACCTTGGCCAACAGAGTATCTTGAAGACTATTTAAATGCGTTTATAAAAAATATGAGTATGAAAGGTGCTATCGAAGATAGTATTGAATTACTAGAAGAAGAAGATTATGGAACTATTGAGAAGAAGATTAAAGATGCTGTAAACGTTGATATTGATACAAAGTTAGGTGTAACCATAGATACTGATAAAGATAATTTTCGTGACTTATTTAAAATGCTAACATCAACTGAAGCTACAATTCCAACTGGATGGTGGAACGTAGATGATAAATTAGATGGTGGTGTAACAATACCAAGTTTAAATTATTTATTAGCTAAATCTGGTGGTGGTAAATCAATAGGTTTAATAAATTTAGCATGGAATTATATTCAGATGAAAAGGGATGTTATTTATATTTCTCTAGAACTAAAGGAAGAGAAAATCATGAAGAGGTATATAACCCACTCAACTAAAATTCCGACCCATCAAATTGAAAAGTCTGAGATGGAAATTTATAACCATCTAAAGAAATGTGATAATAAGGGGTATGGTCGATTTACTGTTCATTTCTATCAACCCAATACACTAAGTGCAATGAAGTTGGAATTATTTGTAAGAAATTATTTACAAAAATATAATACAGTACCTATTATTATTCTAGATTATGCAGGTTTAATGACACCAAATGGTAAAAATTGGCAAGGTATGTTTGAAAAAGATAAATATGTTTCTGAAGAATTAAGAGCTGTGGCAACGTTATTTGATACGATCGTTTGGACAGCAGACCAATATAATAGATGTATATCATTTGGTGAACAGGTAATAACACCGAATGGTAAAAAAAATATTGAAGATGTTGAAATAGGGGATAAAGTTCTTGGGGGCAATAATAGTTATCGTACTGTAACAGCGATAACGGAGCCGGAAGAACAAGAAGTATATAAAATTACTTTAAAAAGTGGAAAAACTATCAAAGTATCAGGAAGACATATCTTCCCAAAAGTTTTAGAAGATGGGAAATTAGTAGAAGATTGCATATTATCTTCATTAAGTATAGGTGACAAGTTGGTGGTCTCCGATAAAATATGAAAAATGGAACATTCAGATTAAAAACTAGATTATTTATCTTTCCAAAATCATTCTTTGGTATTGAGAAGTGGGGCATTCAAAAAGTATATCAACGTTTTTGGAAAGACTATGTTAATTATGAAGAGCCAGACTTTGCATGTTGGGAAGATTACTGCTGGGATAATCAAATAGAAAGATTAATTTGATTTTAAGGTTAATTTAGATATTATTTTTAAATATAATTCAAGGAGAATAATATGCTAGTTATTAAAGCTATACAATTTGCAGCAGAAAAACATAAAGGTCAAGAACGAAGATGTTCTGGATTACCCTATGTAACACATCCAATTATTGTATCTCAACTAATTGCAAAATATAAAAATGGCTCTAAAAAGCTAGATGAATTACAATGTGCTGGATTACTCCATGATGTTTTAGAAGATACAGATTGTACATATTCTGAGTTAGAGCGGGAATTTGGTCCATTAGTAGCTTCAATAGTCGTTGAATTAACGTCAGATCCTGTAGCAATTAAGCAGCTAGGTAAGAATGAATATTTAAAGCAAAAAATGATTAAAATGTCTAAATATGCTTTTATCATAAAATTAATAGATCGACTTTCAAATGTTTTAGACAAACCTGGAGAGTCATATGTTAAAAAGACGTTAAATATGATGGAATTTCTTAAAAAAAATCGTCCTGATATAACTGAACGGCAATTAAGAATTATAAATGAGATAGAAAATGTGTGTCTGGAGTTTCAAAAAAATGAGTGTAAGTAAATTTGAATATCAACTATTAGAAGATGAATTGAAAAAAACTAAACGTGAGTTAAACCAATTAAAAAATATGCAAGAATTTGAATATCTAGTAGGTCAAGAATTTAAAATGCCTATGAAATTTGGTTTTGATATTACAGAGTCAAATATTAAATCACTAAAAAGTGATTTAGGATTCATTTTATGGGCACTTATAAAAAATAACCATTTAACTCCAGAAGATTTTGATGATGAAGTAATGTCAGCTGTTGAAAAAATAAATCAAATACGTCCAAAAAATTACGTAGAATTTAAAGCAGCAATATCGTTTAGTAGATTACGTCAATCTAATAAATATGGTAGTACCTATATTGAAGAATTTCAAACACAAATTTTAAATGATGTTTATTGGTTAGGAATCTGGTTTTATATTAAAAATCCACAAGAATTTTTATTTGAATATAATAATAAAATTATGCAATTAAACACTAAAAATTTTTCATTTGTAAACCCCCAATTATTTGTTTAATAGTTATAAATATTTTAAAAAGTAGGTTTAAATATGGATGTTAAATATTTTTTAGAAAAATTAGGAAGTTTATTAATTATTGGATTTGTTATTATATCCACGTCTATTATACTTTATTTTAGCTATAAGTCAAATAATAAAGATATTATGGATGACATTGACAATAATTTACGCCACGAATTGATTATTTTATCTATTGCGTCCGAAGATTTGTTTAACAAATATAACAATATACTTACAATGTTAGGGGATAATATTTTATCCAAAGATAATAAACAAAAATATTTAGATACAGCATTAAAATTAGAAACTGATGCAGTGGGCTATGGTTTTATATCACCCGAAGGTAATATATTAATTAACTCCTCAAACGTCGATATAAAGAAGATCTCTAATTTTATCTCCAACCCCAAAACTAAAGGAACATTTCTTAAAACTATAAAATCAAAATCATCAATTTTAGGACGGTCATATTTATTTAAACCGACAAATCAATTAATTGTACCAATAAGAAAAAGTATTAGGAAAAATTCAAAAGTATATGGTGTACTAGCGGTAGGCATTAATATAAATAAGTCGTTTTCTAATTTATTTACAAATAAAATACATAACAATTCTATAATTTTATTAATCAAAAATAACTCAGCTAGAATTCAATATTCAAACGATAATACGTTCGAAATAGATTCTATTTTAAAAACCGATAATCCTCGACTTTTTAAAACTATAAATCAAATGACATTGACTAATACATCATTAAATAATATAAAATATAGGGTAGGTGTAAAATTTATTGAAAAATACAATCTATGGCTTGTTATAGGCTTTCCTTCAAAAGTTATATCTTCATTAAAAAATGAATGGTTAATAAATGCTGTATCTATATGGTTTGTTTTTAACGTAAGTTTTATTATAATGATATTAATTATTAATAAGATTAATAACGATCGGAAAAATGAATTGGAATATATTTCTATACATGATCCATTAACACATATTGGAAATAGATATTATTTAAATAAGAAAATAGTCGATTACGAAGAATATAGTATGCTATTTTTAGATCTAGACAATTTTAAATTTATAAATGATAACTTCGGACATAATTACGGAGATAAATTTTTAGTTTCTATAGCAACAGAACTTAAAAAAAATATTTCTGCTGATGATTTATTAATACGTTTTAGTGGTGATGAATTTATAATTATTACTAGGGAAATGAATAAAGATAAATTATTAAGTTTTGCTAAAAGATTATTGAATATGACTAATGAGAAATTTAAATATGAGCATAAGACAACCATGAGTATTGGTATTGCACAACGAGAGGGATCTGAAGATCTACATAATGTAAAATATAAAGCAGATTTAGCTTTATATATAGCAAAAGAAGAACTAAACACCATTATATTCTATGATAAAAATATAGAAGAATCATTTAAAGAAGAACATTTAATAGAAAATGAACTATTAGAAGGTATTATTTTAAAAGAAATTTTCATGGTTTATCAACCACAATTAAATACTAAAAATAAAATCGTAGGAATAGAAGCATTAGTTCGATGGAATAATTCAAAGTTAGGTTATATAAATCCCGAGACATTTATCAAAATCGCTGAAAAAAATGGAAATATGATAATTTTAGGTGATCATATATTAAATCAAGTTTTTAGTGATATTAATACATTTAAAAATATAATTCCAGATAATTTTAATATATCTATTAATATTTCTGTTAAACAATTTATGGAAGATAACTTTGTACAAAAATTAAAGGATAAATTATACCAATATAAAGTCAATCCAAATAATATCACATTAGAAGTAACAGAAAATATATTTATTTTAGATTTAAACTATATGGAACAAATAATAAATGATTTGCATACATTGGGTGTAAAAATTTCTATTGATGATTTTGGAACAGGATACTCTTCTTTATCTTCTGTTAAACATCTGACTATTGATGAAATAAAGATTGATAAATCTTTTGTAGATAATATTGAAAACGACCATAGTTCCAAAAGTATGGCTGAAGTAATTATTAAAATGAGTAAAATTTTTAATACCATTATTTTAGCTGAAGGTATAGAAAATATCAAACAAAAAGAAATTCTTGATAACTTAGGGTGCGATTTCTACCAAGGATATTACTTTTCAAAACCTTTACCATTAACAAAATTAAAAGAGTTCATAAAAAATAATATTTAAGTTAATTATAAGTTTATTTTGTATATAATAAAACCTAATAAAAATTTAGGAGTTAGAATGGAAAAACTTATGAAGACCATTGGATGGTCAGTAGTACTAGGTATTGGCCTTGTTATAATCTTAGGATTTATGGCAATCACAAAAACTGGATTTGCAATTGTAAATGACGGTGAAAGAGGCGTTATGAAAACAGGTACAAAATATGATATGACGGAAGTACAACCCGGTTATCATTTCTTTATACCAATCTATCAGAGTATTGAGATAGACACGATTCGTCCAAAACTTATTAATTATTCAAGAACAGAAGCAAACAAAGAAGATTCTGAATTACTTATTTTTGAACCGGTTCTTAAAGGTTTAGATAAAAAAGGTATTCCTATTGAGTTAGCTTTAAGTATTGAAGTAAAACCCGTAGCAGATCAACTAGCTGAAATGTATAAGAATGATGGTGATTTTGAAAATGCATTCTATAAAAAAGTTAAGCAGGTAAATAGAGAGGCCGTACAAGCTACAATTTCTAGATTTAGTGTTGATACTATTATGGATAAAAGACCTGAAGTTGAAAAGTATCTTACAGAAAAACTTAATGAAAGTTACTCTAAAAACCCATATTTTAAATTGGTAAATATCAATCTTAAAGATATTATAGTGCCAAAAGAGATCGCTGATAAGATGTTAGAAGTTCAATCGGCTAAACAAGATGCTCTCAAATCACAAGAGTTAATTAAGAAAGCACAAAATGAAGCTAAAGCGAGAGAAGCTAAAGCTCAAGGTGAAGCTAATGCAGTTAAAATTGCGGCACAAGGTAGAGCTGATGCTATTTTAGTCGAGGCTAATGCCCAATCAAAAGCTAATAAATTACTTAGTGCATCATTAACTGATAAGGTTATTAAAATTCAAACCGTTGAAAAGTGGAATGGTTCTGTACCTACTTATGTTGGTGGAGAAAATTCACAATTTATTATGGATATGAAATAATCCTTACAACTAAATATCTAGGTTTTTAACCTAGATACCTCTCTTTATACTAATCCCTAATAAACCCATATAAATAAATTAAAAATATGGATGTATAGAATGAAAAAACAATTTACATACCAAAATAATATTTTAGCATTTCCTTGCGGTATTGAAGTTGAAATCAACAAACAGAAACTCAAAGACATTTATAAAATCTTTAAATTGGAAAATGAATTTGAAGAAATGATTAAAATAGGTTATAGTGAAATACCCCAATGGGCTGCTTCTCAAATTAGACAATATCTAACATAAAAATTGTATAATAAAAAGAAACAATTAAGGAGTATATTTTGGCTTTACCAAAAAAGAAAAAAATTTTTTCTATCCCACTTAACCCGTACACTTCAAAAGAAGACTTTGAAAACATCTTTGTTCCATTCTTAAAAAAGAATGCCGATTGGATTTATGATGTATATTTTACAAGTAGAATCCCACCATTTATGCAAGATGCAATGGGAGCAAATTTTGATAATAATTCATTAGTACAAATTTTTAATAATGCTATGGCATTAGAACAAGCTACAGGAGTTAGAGTTTCAGCAACTTTCAATAATGTTAATGTTCCACCTACTGCAGAGAATTTAGAAATATTTTGTTCAAATCTACAATTTTTATATGATGCAGGACTCAGAAGCATGACACAACCACACAATCATTGGATGATGACCGGTGTATTTAAAGAAAAATTTCCCGAATTACAAGTAAAGAATACAGTTTTAAAAAGAGTTGCTACAGCACAAGACTTTTGGACTGCATGTGAAGCAGGTTATGATTATATTAATATTGATAGAATTCTTTTGCGTGATGAAGAAATGCTAAAGAGAATTAAAAAAGCCCAACTTAAATTTGAAAAAGAAACTGGAAAATATGTACCTATCGCATTACTTGCTAATGAAGGGTGTAGAGGTAAATGTCCGGTAATGAATGAACATTATACAATTAATAATGCTAGTGGTAGCAAACAACCAGGAACAGACAAACCATATTTTTATCAAAAAATTAGTGAAGTTAGTTGCCCTAAATGGAGATTAGAAGATCCTGCTTATTCATTCAAAATAGGCAACATACCACCATATCGAGAAGATTTTGAAAGACTTTTAGAGTATGTAGATGTAATAAAAACTCATGGTAGAGAAGGGTTTGGACTACTAAATGATACTATCAAATTCATTGAGAGTTATATTAATGGTGATGAAGAATTACATGACATTTCAATTAGAGGTCAAATTGAAGATTTAAAAGTCGACCAAAATAAATTGCAATTATGGCGAAAACATATTAGAACGTGTCAATTTGAATGTTGGGATTGTCATCTTTGTGATGAACTAGTAGCATCAGCTCAAAAAAAGAAGGATAAAGATTTAGGTACATCAATAGATGATTTAATAAATTCATATGAAGGATAACATTATGATTAAGATAATTTCAAAATATGATGATAATTCATCATTAGATTTTTTAGCGACTAAATGTAATTATGAAGTTGTTATAAGTACTATTGATGATACAACACAATCCACTATATGTGATGGTAAAGATGCAGGACTAAAAGCATTAGAAGTAATTGATCAATATAAATTGCTTTCTGATAGTAATCCTCCTTTCCCATTCATAGAATCGACAATAGTAAAATATCTTGCTCCATTAATTAATAAGATAGGTTTATAATTATGAGTGTTTTACTTGGAAGTAAGATTATAGAAGAAGTATCTAATGGGAAAATTATCATTGAACCATTCAATAAATCTTTTGTAGGACCAAATTCTATTGATATAACATTAGCTAATAAACTAATTACATATGAACATTGTGAAATTAGAAAAATTGATGGGGAATATACTGTTGTACCCGCAAAAATATTTGGTTATCAAGAGCCTATTATTGATATGGCTAAAGAAAATACAACGTATGAATTAAAAATTCCGGAAGAAGGATTAGTACTTTCTCCAAATATTCTATATTTAGGAAGTACAAATGAAAAGGCAGGAAGTGATTATTATGTCCCAATGTATGAAGGTCGTAGCTCAATGGCTCGATTAGGAATACAATCTCATGTTTCTGCAGGATTTGGGGATATTTTTTTTAAAAGTAATTGGACCTTAGAAATAACAGTAGTACATAAAACAAAGATATACCCAAATTGTCGAATTGGACAAGTATATTTTCATGAAGTAAATGAATTAGAAAGAAGAGATTTAATTAAAATGAAAAAATACTACCAAGGAAAATATTCAGACCAGATAGGTCCTCAAAAATCTAAATCATATTTAGATTTTCAATAAATAAAATAAAAAAGGAGATTTACTATGGCAGTAATTCAAAATATATTCAAAAATCTTGAATACAAATTAAATATGACCGAAGAAATAAAACTTTTCAAATGGTCAAATAAAAATATTAAAGAAAAATTAGCGGAATTAATGGATTGGAATGAACAATATTCACCAGAAGCAGTTATTGTTAAAGCAGCTGAGCAAATTTTAGAATTAAATTATCCTAATGATTATTTAAAGTATTCTGCTATGCAGCAAAAATTTAAACACTCACATCCATTTTATATTGAAAATACCGTTGATGATGTATCGGGATTTATTGATTGGGTGAATAGTGTATTTGACCATTTTGATGGGCTTCAAGAAGGTTTATTAGGTGGATTAGTAGTAACTCCAGCTATTGAGGGGTCTATGATTTCATGCGAATATGAAAAAGGGAAACTTGTAAGAGTACTTAACAAGGGTGATGGAGATGACGCAGAGATGATTATTAATATGATGGATTTATCATCAATCCCACAAGAAATTTCAGTTAAGAAAAATATAGCTGTTAGAGGAATAGTCACCCTTAAAGATCCAAATAAAAAGAATAAAGGACAAACTGTTACATCGGCTGTTAATTCAATAATGTTTGCAGATAATGCTGATGATAGTAATCTAGTATTCATACCTAATGAATGGCTTGCTGCTGACGGTAAATGGCAGAATACTTCAAAAACATATCAAATACTTAAAGATAATGGATTTATTGTTCCAGCAGTACATAAGGCTGCACAAGTTATTGAGGCTCTTGAAAAATATGAAGAATACATTGCAACAGATTTTGGTTATGAATTAATGGGTTGTAGAATTGAAGTAGAAAAATCAGATACAATTAATGAGCTTATTGACATTATGAAAGAAGAAAATCTTTCAGATTATCAACATAAAATAATTTTGATGGGATAAAGGTTTTATACCTTTATCCATTATATCTGAATGGTTCACTATCAATCGTTATTGTCCCTTCAGATGAATCTGTATCTCCTGCAAATAATGAATCCTCTTTATTTTCACCATCTTGAATGAATGTCCATATTAATGTATTACCTTTAGTTTTAAATTTCAAATTTTTAATTTCGATACCTAATTCTTCAGCATACTCAATTAAACTATCTTTTATATCAGCCTTAACCGCTTCCAATCCCTTATAATCATTTTTAACTTCTACACTATTACTCTCTAGTAAATCCTTTAATTTCATTTGTTCTTCTCCTTATTTAATTTTTTATTTTTACCCCATTTTTTAAAAGTTTTAGCTAGGGTCGCTCTTTTTTTTAATAATACCGCTTCATCATGATCTTTCTTTGAAGCTTTAGGATTATTTATAATTTTATCAGCTTTTTCAATAGCTGTTTTAATACAATCATAAGATGTTTTTCTAAATCCCATATCTTCACATTGTTGAGTAAAAGCTCCAACTGTTCCTTTTTTCTTCATAGATTTAGCTACATCTTGAGCCCACCATTCATTTAATTGTTTTAATTTCACTTTGTACTCCTAAAATATAAATATTTCTTTAATTTCTGGCATTAACTCAGCAATATCACTACTAACAATCTCAGTCAAATTCTTATCTACATAATTAATAAACTCGTTAATAAGTATTTTTGACTCCTTAATCATTTTATTTACTTGTTCTTCTTCAGGTTTATCCTCTATACCTTCAAATAAATAAAGGGCTGAAGTATCCAATTTATTATATATGGCATTCATAATTTGGTTATTTGTTTTTGAACCTATTTTAGAACCAAACATTAATGAACCTTTCAAATATCGTTCTCCAGGCGATCTAAAAGCAGACCCCATCCTAGTAACTGATATACCAAATTTAAAATATATTTGTAATGGATTCTTATCTGGAAATGCTGAAAACTCATAAATTATATCTAATGTATCATTCCAACCTGTTCTAAGTTCTATTGCTTCGATACTAATACCATAATCTTTAAAAGAATTATCTATTTGAACTAAAAATTCATCTTTTGATTTTTTTAAATAAAAATATTGTATATCCTTACTGGGAAACATACCCAAATTATTGATAAATTCCATTATATTTCCTGGATTATTATAGTATTCATACCTAAATAAGAGATACTATATTTTCTCATTAGAGATGGTATAGAATTCATATCATCAACTATATTTTTAACTCTTTTCGATGGTAATGATACATCAATTTCGTACCCATTTGACTTTTTAAAGTATTTAACTTTTAAATTATTATTTTTAAAATATTCTTCAATATCACTTATTTTAGATTCATTTATCTTCAATATATTCTTTAATAGCATAGTATTTTAACCTTTTTTTCTTTTATTTATTAAAAAATTACTTTTTAGTACCAAAATTATAATTAATTTTGTAAAGTAATCTAAAAGAACTATATTTTAAAGGCATAATATGATAATTAAAAAACATAGAAATAATTTAAATCTATTGAACTGCTCTAAAGAAGAAATGGAAAAGATACTTACTTTTCTAGAAAATGATATGGATACTTCACTAAAAATAGAAGAATATCCGACATGGGATAAATGGAGTGATCATATTAATATTATGGATCATGCCAATTCTTTAGGCGATATTTCCGAATTTAAACGTTCGGGAGTATATAAAATATACCATAAGAAAAAACTTATATATATTGGTGAAACTAGATGTGATGGTTCATTAAGTACTAAAGATCATAAAGTTAGAAATGGTATGTGGGCTAGAAGAGGAGATTTTAGAAGTACAGCGTTAAGTAATGGGACTGTTAAAAACCCATATGGTAATGCTTTATCATTTCTTGAAAAGTTTGGGGTAGATGAATTAAAAAATGTAACTCATAGATTCCATGTTGTATCACCAGAATTTTGTCTTGAAGCTGAAACAGATTTATTACAGCAATATTATGATAAACACAAAACATTACCAATATTACAAACCGAAATCGATTATAAGCGTGTTCAGTAATTTTTAAATAAAATGTAAAATATTACTATAATCAATTAAAGGCTTAAAATGAAATATGAATGTATAATGGATTTTGCATTAACCGATAATAAGGTTGGCGATATAGTAAATATTGAAAAAACGAATGCCGGATACTTAGTAAATGATATTGAAATATTAGATTCTGAATCAACATACAAATATTTTAAAAAAAGAAAAATCCCAGGTTTTAACCATGCACCATTTAGCCATTCAAAAATGGAGACATGGGCTAGTTGTCCTAAAAAATTTGAATTTAATTACATCATTCGTCCACCTAGGGAATCTACACCCAACCCTATTTTAGAAAAAGGAACTTTATTTCACGCTGTTTTAGAGTTTGATATGGTAGATAAACTTGATGATTTTGATATTCCTGATAATTTTGAGGCTCTGTCTCGTGATGATTGTGGAAAAATTATTACTCAAGCATTAGAATTTTCAGAAAATTCAGAAATTTACCAATGGATTAAAAATCTAAAAGGTAAAAAAGTACCAGAACAAGAAATGTTCCTTGGACCAAATCTTGAACCTGTAGAATGTTTAGAAGATTCTTTAATACGAGGCTTTATAGACTTAATAATTTGGGATGATGAAACTGGTTCGTGTTATATATTTGATTGGAAAACAGGCGGCAAATCAAAAGAGGCTCTAAAAAAGTGGCCTAAATCAAAAGACCAATTAGAATTATATGCCATTTGGGCTCATGAAGTTTATGGTGCTAGTTATATAGAAACTGCGTTTGTTTATGTAGAACATAATCATATGGCTAAATATACATTTGAATCTAAAGATATTCCTATACTCAAAAAAAAGTTTTTAAATAAAATAAATAATATTGAAAAAGATAAAACTTTTAATAAATCTATATCACAACTTTGTGCATGGTGCGATTTTAAAGAATTATGCTTAGGTATTCCAGCAGATAAAAATCCAAGAGAAATAACTAAGGATGAAATATTTTCCGCAGCTAAAGGTACACCTAAAAAAAATAAATCAAATTCTAAAAATACTGCTTTCTTAAATAAAATTAGAAAAGGTCGAAATAAAGAATGAAACTCGAAACATTAATTTCAACAGTTAAAGATAAAATTATATACAAAATGGATTTCTATCAATCTATTATTATTATTAATGTTCCAAAGCAAAAAATTTTAAATAAAGGTACTATAATTTTTTTGCTAAATAAACAATCAGGTGTATTATCTGGAGAATGGTTTAATAATAAAAATAGCAATATAAAATTATTTGGAATTCTAAATAATAAATTTATAAAATCCATATTAAAAAATAAAAAATTAAGATTATTAAATAGTATCTTACCTGATGTATTAGTCAATAAAGATTTTATAATAGAATATAAATTTCTTTCACCAGAAGAGAAAAAATTATTGAAAGAGTATATAATATCTTCTGAAGAACAAATACACAACAAGTATATGACATTTGATAATAAATTTAATAAAGTCTCTTGGGAACAAAGCATTAAACTATCTTCTAACTATTTTGTAGAATGGTGTAAAGATAGCTCAAATATACAAGATTGTATTAAAAATGCAATCAACATTGCTAATAAAAATTTAGATATAAATTTAAAACGCAGAGCAATTTTAAATAAATGTTTTATAGATATTAGAAAATGGAGAGAAAAAAATGGCTAAAAAAAAGAAAAATATACCTATCCATATTACAAAACGTGATTCATCAACATTTGTTTTAAATAAGATTTCGTCTAGTATGTTATATCATGTACAACAAAAATTCGCATATTTACCACCAGGTTATAAATTTCAACCTAGATTTAGACTTATGGGTATTAAAGGTGTACAAGTTAAGCTAGTACACGCAGATGGTTCATTCCCAATGGGATTATTTTCAGAAGTTGTAGAATATTTAACAGAGGTGCAAAAAAAGAAAGTTACTATGAGCAGTGAAGTAATGGAACATTTTTTACCACTAACTGATTTTTTTGAAGATGGTATAAAAGATGATATATTCTCAGACTATGAATTCGATGGTAATCCTGTAATATTAAGAGATTATCAATTAGGTGCAGTTGAAGCCGCTTTTGAAAATAGAAACGGCTTATTAAATTTATCTACTGGTGCAGGTAAGTGCTTAGGTGGTGAAACTAAAATACGAGTAAAATTAAGTAGTGAACTAATTAAAAAATATAAAGTTATTATAAAAGGCGAATTATGAAATTATGGATGAATGGATATGATACGACCATAGATGATTTTCCACAAATCATCTATAAAAATAAAATTTTATCATATGAAGAACAAGCCTTTTTAACTAATAAAATTTTTGGCTTATTTCAATTAACACATCGAGATAAATTTAAAGAAATAAATGAAATAAAATTAAATACAAATGAATTACCATTTAAAAAATTATATCAATTAATTCATTCAGATGATAAATATGAATTTGAAGCTGAATATATGGTATATCTATTAAATTATTTCTCCGTGGAACTAGATTAATGATAACTGAAATTATAAGATTTAACTGTCATGTATTAAAGGTAAATAAATATAACAAAATAACTCCTGATGAATTGTTATTAGAATATAAAACTCGTAACAACCTTATTTTAGAAAATACGGAAGTATATGTTGAAAGCTGTAAATGGGCTGCTGGAAGTACTAGTACTATTATAACAAAAGTGAAAAGGATAGAAAAATGACTTATGCTCAAAATAAAAAGGCTAGATTTAATTATGAAATCATAGAAATATTTGAAGCAGGGATTGTACTAACAGGTGGTGAAGTAAAATCTGTAAGAGATAGTACAATTTCTCTTAAAGAAAGCTATGTTAAAATAAAAAATAATGAATTATTTTTAACTCAAGCTCATGTTTCAGTCCCTACATACATACCATCATATGCAGTATTTGATGAAGTCCAAGATAGAAAATTGTTAATGCATAAAAGAGAGATTTTAAAACTTAAAAATAAATTGAAAGAACAGGGTTTGACTTTAATTGTATTATCAATTTATCAACGTGAAGGCACAAAAAAGATAAAAGTACAGTTGGCATTAGCTAGAGGTAAAAAATTATATAATAAAAAACAAACTATCAAAGAACGTGATATTAAACGAGATATGGAAAGAACATTAAAAAAATTCTAATAGGTATAAATAATTATAAAATAATCTTAGGAGCAATAAAATGGCAAGAAAGAAAAAGATTCAAGAAGAAGTAGAAGTACCAGTTGTTGAAGTAACTGATGAAGAGATTCAAGAAGAAGTAGAAGTAGAAGTAGAAGTACCAGTTGTTGAAGTAACTGATGAAGAGATTCAAGAAGAAGTAACTGATGATTTTGATAATATTGCAATTACTGATTATGCTATGGTATCAAATGAATTAGCAAAAAAAATACTTGAGAAAAAAGGTAAAAAAGTATTATTTGAAGAGCCAGAAGACGTTCAATCTAGCTTTCATATGAAACCATTAAAAAAATAATTTTTTATTGTAAAATAAAATTATATTAAATAAAAAAATGACTTTAAATTTTTAAGTGTTTAGTCATCACTTCATTAAATCAAAATATATTATGTTAGTCTCTGTATGTTAATAATAAAGTATATTCGTTAATATACGGAGGTTAATCCTCAAAAATATTTTTATAGACTTAAAAAATAATTGTGTTAGTCTATCACAAAGGAAAAATCATGTATAACAAAAAATTAATAGCTTGTATAAAAGCTGATGGTAAAATTTTAAGAGAACAGGGTGAAAACGTATATCTCCCATTTGGTACAGAGTACCAAATTTTTCTTAAAAATGAAAACGATAGAAAGGTTGAAATATCCATAACTATTGATGGTGAAGATGTTTTAAATGGTAGTAAACTATTATTATCTCCAGGTAAAAATATGGAACTAAAAGGTTTTATTAGAGATATAAATGGTGGTGAAGATAATAGAGCTTTTAAATTTATAGAAAAAACTCAAGAGATTAGTGAATTTAGAGGTGATAAACCAGAAGATGGTCTTGTTAAAATTACTTATCAATTTGAACAAGAATCTATTACTAATAAACTTAGGGATTTTTGGTATTCTGATGATAGAATATATACAAATCATACTAACCCAAGTTTTGGACCTGGATTTATTGAAACATCGACTACACCTACATATGGAACAACAAGTATATCATCAAATGAAGTATTTTGTAGTACTGAGATGGTATCCAACAATATTAGTACAAATGCTTTAAGAAATAATGATATGGGTATTACCGTAGAAGGTACTGCTACTAATCAAAAATTCCAAGAAGGTAATATCGGATATTTAGAAAATGAAACACATTCGATAATTCTTAAGCTAGTTGGTGTAAATGGTAATGAAAAGATTTCTGAACCTATAACTGTCAAAACAAAAAAGCAATGTCCATCTTGTGGACGAAAATATAAAAGTTCATTTCAATATTGTCCACAAGATGGGACATATTTAAGATGATTTGTATAATATATAAAAAGGATCAAAATGAGTTATAAATTAGATTTATTAAATTCTACAAATAATAGTTTTTTGGGTTATATTGGTGCAGCTGTTTTAGGATACATTCTAAGTCTAATGTTTAATTTGGTATTATCCAATCAGGTGGGGACTGCCATAGTATTATATACTACCTATATGATATTTATCATAATTAGTCAAGTAATGTGTGAGAAAAATATTAAATATTTATGTCAATTTAATGAATTTTGGTATTCTCTAGAACAATTAATCATTAATAAATTACATAGATAAAATTTAATATGGCGTTAATTCAGAATCAATTCTATTCACAAATATCATTAGCAACAATTAGTAAAATTGCTAAAAAACAACCATATAAACAGAAATTAGAATTTTGGGAATGTGATGTTAGATTTAATTTAAAAAATTCCAATTTTAATTTTGAAGTTATAGAGCCAAAAATTAATTTTGCTTTATATTCCGATAATACAAATAATGTGACTTTTGATAATACAGTTTATAATACTGAATTAAAACGTTTCTGGACAAAAGAAGAAGCTGAAAATTTTATTATTTTCAGCTTAATGCAAGTTTTTAAACCATTAAACAATTATATTTTAAATAATAAAATTGATAAAAAATTTACAAATATAATCGAAAACAACCCTGACAAAATATTAAAAGAAATAGAATCTGGATATAAATGGTTTATTAATTAATTTTTAAGTTTATTTCTTTTATAATTATGTATAAAATTATATAAGGAATATTATATGGCTATTTTACAGCTCCATTCTGATGATCCAAATTTTGGATACATTATCAAAAAAAACCCAAATTCATCTATGCAAATAAGAAGTATACGTAAAGGTACTGCTTTTACATGGTATTCTCATAATGGTACCGACTTTAATATTTATTTTAAAGATGCTGATAATGATGTATCGTTTGGATCGCAAGAATTCGATTATCTAAATATTTCTAAATATAATTCACCGATGTTTATTATCAATGCAATAAGTGAGTTTTTTTCAAGTACTGTTAGAGAAGAATCAGAATTAGATATAAAAAGTTCAAAATATTTTTATATTAACTTACTTGAAATCAAAAGAATAAAACAATTAATGGATTTTAAGAAATATTTCCCTGATTTTGAAATTGAAATTACCGAACAAGTTGGGAAAAATTATACTATTAAAGTAATAACTGAAAATAGTTGGTTTATGTTATTAAATTATATTAATCTTATGATGATTTTTATTGCATTATCAAGTAACGACTACGTACATTTAGATAGTTCAAATATTGAAAAATATCTAAATGCTATGAATCGATTGGATGCACCATTTTTTATACGTTATTTAGTAAGTAGAAATCTTATTAAAAGTAAAAACCAATTTAAAAAATATAAACAATTACTTGAAAAATCAAAAAGATATAATATCAATATGGCATATGGTAATACGGCTATGCAACGGAAAGACAAAATAGAACGTTTATTATCATTTGATAAATCGATTCTTGATATTGGGTGTGGAGAAGGTTTTTATGCTATAGATTTTTCTAAAAAAATAGAAAAATATTCTTATAATGCCATTGACATTAATCCTAATCTATTAGAGTCGATCAAGATAAAAGCTTCAAAAAAAGAAATTACAAATATTAATCTCTTTAATAGTCTAGAAGATTTTATAAAGATTTACAATGATGAGTTAGTAGATATAATACTAACTGAAGTTATTGAACACATGCCAAAAGATGAATCAAAAAGATTAATAGAGACAGTATTGATGTCTATTAATTTTAATACATTCATTATTACCGTACCAAATAAAGACTTTAATATTTTTTATGAATTAGGTGATGAAATGAGACATGATGATCATGACTGGGAACCTACATTTGATGAATTTAAAAATTTTATAGCTAATTTTAATAATGATGGTTTATCTTTTGAATTTATAGAAATAGGTGATACTATCGATGGTATCTCTACAAGTATCGGTTGTATAATTAAAAAGGTATAAAAATGCTATTAACATTTGGAGGATATGGTGGTGAATATTGCTGTGGTGAACTCAGTAAGCTTCATATTAACAATATAAAAGAACTACTTAGACGTTTTGAATACGAAGATATTATTGGACATTTCGATACAATTTTTAGTAGTAGTGGATGGGAAAGACAATATTATGATTTTGATGATATTGAACATATTTCTAGCTGTGCCATTGATGGTAGTATTTCTATTAATCCTAATGAACGCGAACATACAAAGTATGATTCTATTAATATTAGTGATTTAACTATCAATATCAATGATGATGACTTTTTATCTGATGGTTGGTATATTTCATCAGCTTCCATAGAAAAAGGTATTTTTTTTGAAGCAGAAATTTTAGATGATGTCAATGAATTTAATAAAGATTTACTGATCATAGATGCAAAAGATACAGATTATATTGGTACTGGAGACATTTTAGTTACTGATGTTTTTTACAATAATAAAGTCCTCGAAATGAACTATGATGTTATGGATACATTCGGTAAAGGTTTCTATCAAAGTATTTTTCATGTTAAAGATAGGATACATTATGACGGAAAGGAAAAACTCCTAGACGATTTTAAAAACTCTTTTAATATTATTGAAATGGTTGGTATGGATCGTGAAGATATAATCTTTGAATATTTAGAATATGTAGAAGCTGCAAATAATAAGCATTTAATAAAAGATGATCGAATTATAGTTTGGGCTAGTCCATTCTTATATGAACATTTTGAAAAAGAAGATGTAGACCTTTTATGGATGACTGAAAAGAATATTAAATTCGCATTGAAAAATGGTTTAAAAGATGAAATACCACCAAATATTTTTGAACGTATTATTATGAGGTTTCCAGAATGGCTAATTTAGTATATGGTATTACCATTGATAGAAAATTATTTCATGGCAAAATTATAAAATCCAGTTTGAAATCTATGATTTCTATTAAGACAGTTGATAATAGAATTTTAAATTTTCCTAAGTCTCATAAATTATTTAAAACAAAAGAAGAACGAGATATAGAAATTTTTTTAAATAATAATAATTTAAGCATAGATAAAGTTGCAGAGTTATATAATATTAACAAAAAAGAGGCAATTTTAGCTTACCAATCAGCTATTAAAAAATTTCCCGAAAAATTTATATAAAGGATCATTGTGAATATTAAAAGCAATATAAAATCTAACATTAAAGGTAAATCCTTAATAAGAACAAAATCTTACATTATACCGACTACTGTAACATTTCTTATAGGTTGTTTTATATGGTTATTAGATGGTAGCTGGGGAGTATATTTAACATTTTTAATTATAGGTATCATTACCCACTTTATTTATGTAGGTATAAATGAACATTCAAGATATAATCATGATCTGCATTGGGATAATGAAGCCTATTATAATTGGTTTGCCATTGTTGGTTTACCAATGATATTAATTGGTATTTTTTACCCATTTGCTATATCCCCAGCAATCCACGACTATTATCATGCAGAACGAATTGATGAAGAAATACCTATCGACAAAAATATTTCTCTTATGTACAATGACTACCATAGTACATTTATATTAATGGTTGAAGGAGAAAAACAACCTCTTCTAATTGATAAAGGTGGTTCTAGCGATACTTACAATCGTATGAAAGCTAGCTATCTTGATAAAAAAATAAAAGTAGTTAAAAAAAGATATAAATCTTGGACTGATGACGAAATTCAAACAGTTTATCAGTTAGATGGTTACACATTCAAATAAAGGATTTTTATGAATAAAATTAAAACACAAGTACATACTATAATAATGCTTATTGGACCTAGTGGTTCTGGTAAAACAACATTCGCTAATGAAATTCTAATACCCACATTACAAGAATATAAAGGTAGTGGAAATGACAATTTAAAAACAAATATACAATATATTAGTTCTGATGATATTAGAAAAGATATTTTAGGATATAATTATAGTAAAATAGATGAAATTATGACTGAAAGTTCAACACAAGCATTTGAAATATTATTTACAAAATTAAGAGCTGTTACTAGTTATCCAATCAATGCTGAATTTGTTATTTTAGATACAACTGGATTAAGTGAAAAATTTAGAAATGATGTTTTAGATATAGCAAAAGATAATAATTATAATGTCGATATTATAGTTTTCGATTATAAGAATATTGATGAATATCAGAAAAATTTTTCTGATGAAGTTTATCAACAACCTAGTACTAATGGCAAAATTATTTCTAAGCATATAAAAAGATTAAAAACAGAAACATTAAAAACATTAAAAAAAGGTGTATATAAAAATATTCATAAAATTAAAAATAAAGATTTTCTTTTAGAAGTTGAACAGGAGAATCCATATGATTTAACACCTACTATGTTAAAACCTCTTTATAGTGTAGATGTATGGGATTGGAAAAAATATACTGATAGAATATTAAATAGTACTTATGATTGGATTACTATTGGTGATGTTCATGGATGTATTCATGAATTAAAACAATTACTTGAAAAATATGGTTTTATAATTGAAGACAATGAAATCATAGATACAAACAAAACAAAAAATATAGGATTGATTTTTGCAGGTGATTTAATTGATAAGTCGTCAGAAGAAGATTTAACTGAAACTATAAGATTTATACATAAAAATATGATAAAATTTCAAGATCGTTTTCAATTAATATTAGGTAATCATGAAGAGATGGTCTGGAAATGGATAACAAATCATAAAGATTTAGAAATTACTCCAGAACGATTGGATCAGAAAAAAAGATACTATAATACAGCAATTTTACTAGAGAAAAATGAAGAGTTAAAATCTATGTTTTTAGATATTTTTCATAATATGAAAGGTTGGGTTAAATTTATAGGATTAAACAAAAGAAGTTTTGTAGTTACACATGCACCATGTGAGGTTAAATATCTCGAAAAAATGGATCGTATTTCATTAAAACGTCAATATAAATGCGCTAGTAGAAGTAAAAACAAAGATAAGACTAATGATGAACTAACACCATATTTAAAAGAAGAAGCAGTTAATAACCATCCAGTTCACATATTTGGTCATATGGGACAATCATCTGTTAGATCTTTTAAAAATAAAGTTTGTATTGATACAGGCTGTGTATATGGTGGAAGATTAACTGGATACAGTATAGGATACGGTAAACCATTTATTCAAAGTGTAAAATCATTATCTCCTAAGAGTGCAAGAAACGACTTTGGAAATAATCTATTTGAAGATATAGGTAAAGCTATAAAAGAAGTATCTATTGAAGATTTAAATCCATACAACCAAAAAAGATTAGATTATATAGTAAAAAATGGCATAGGATACATAGGAGGTACAATTTCACCTTCAAATAAAAACATCGAAAAAAATTCACTAGAATCTTTAGATAGTGGACTTAATTATTTCAAAGATAAAGTAGATAGTGTAGTTCTACAACCTAAATATATGGGGTCTAGAGCACAACTGTATCTCTTTAAAGATAATATTGAAAAATGCTATGCTACAAGTAGAAATGGATATAAAATTAGAGAGGACTTAACTGATTTATTCTCATCTAAATTAATAGAATACAAGCATATTTTTGATATGTATAATGCTGATGAGATAATTATAGATGGTGAATTATTACCATGGGCTCTTTTAGGAAAAGGTTTGATAGAAACACATTTTAAAACTGCGGATATAGCTATCCAAACAGAAATCGACTTTCTGGATGATAATGGGTTTGATAAGGCTTTTTTAAGTTTAAAGGATGAATTTAATGAATCAGAATTTTTAAAAGATAAAAATATTTTAGCTAAAAAAGAATTAGCTAAAAAATATGGTCACAAATATCACTCTTATAAAGATTTAAAATTTGAAATTGATAGATTCATACCTTTAAGTAAACACAAAAAAGCTTGGAAAATTTTCAATAAACAAATAACCCTTTATGGAGATGATACAAATACAGATTTTAAAGGTTTTAGATTATTAAAAGTAATATCAAATAACAATATAATCGATTTGGATCTAACCCCTAGCGAACACTTTAAACTATTAAATTCAGATGATATTCATATTGTTGATTTCAATGATAAAGACTATTTAGTTAAAGCTGAAAGATGGTATGATGATTTAGTGAGTAATCAAAATATGGAAGGTTGTGTAATAAAACCGGAAGTAAAGTTATTAGAATCTTGGATTGCTCCATATTTAAAAGTAAGAAATGAAGAATATCTTTCTATCATTTATGGGTATGATTATAAATTCCCTGTCAAATTTAATAGATTATTAAATCAAAAAAATATTTCTAAAAAATTAAGACTCTCTATATCAGAGTATAAATTAGGAGAAGAAATGCTTAAAGCTCCTATGGGTAGTAAAGAACAAATACAGATTATAGCCAATCTATTATTTGAAAATGAAAAAGAAGAAAGCGTCGATCCAAGATTATAATAGTATTTTTGTATAATTCTAATAAATAATTAGTCATATCGACAAAAGGAGATAATTATGTTACATTCAATTAGTAGATCTTATTTAAATTTTATTCTTACTCGGATAGCATTTACGTAAATACATTTATTGAATCTTCTATAAAAAATATCTTTGATTTAGGTGGTGATTTATGAGTTTAATAATCATCTCCTATATAATAAAATGGTATAAAAAGAAAAAATAGAAGTCAAATCACTATGGTAACATGATTTGTATATTTATCGGATGAAATTTCATCTAATTTGATTATCATCCGATATTAAAGGGTTTACTCGATAACCTTTGTAAATTTTATTTTTTAACGAATCATTCACACAAGCATCATACTTTTTTAAAAACTGATTTGATATTTCTAAATATCTATTTTGTAATTCATATGATTTTACATTATTAACTTTATTTAAAAAATTTATTACTTCTTTTTTATATATTAAACATGAATCTTTAATATTTCTTTGATCAATTATAATTATTTTATTTTTGATATATGAAATCCCTTCAGATGCATTATACCATTGATCATCAGCGTTTAAAAATATTATACTAATTAATATTATTAATATCTTTTGCATTGTTCAGTATCCTCCATTAATCTTTCTATCGGTTCCCATTTAGCATTTGTACTGATTTTTTTATATTTTTTCTTGAGAGATTGTAATATACTATAATTTTCTAAATACTCATCCCATTCCGTATCACTTACTGCACATGGATTATGTTCAGAACGACGCACTATATCTTTCAATATCATCATTTGAGTAATCTCTATTCGTTCAGTATTTTCCGATATACTATCTAATATACCCTCATAACTAATATACCCACCAATACCGACTGTAATAACAAAAGATAAAAATCCGTATAAGGCAACGACTGTATTCGTCATTTTATTAAATTTATCAAAAAATGAATTATTATTTTCTTTATTTTTAGACATTTTATTACCTCTATTTTTCTTTATTTATATTTAAGTATTTTTTTTGTATAATATAATATAAATAAAAACACACTTTGTGTATTATTAAAACTGTTATTGGATCTAACACAAGTTAGAATGAATAACTAAGGAGAACTAATATGAAAAAAATACTTATAGTAGTAGACTACCAATTTGACTTTGCTAGCCCAACAGGGGCTCTATCAGTACCCAATGCTGATAAAATAGTTGATAACATCCAATCTTATATCAATGATAAATCGTATGAAAATATAATTTATACTTTTGATACTCATACATCTGATAAATATAATGGTTCTGATGAATCTAAAATTTTTCCTTCAATTCATTGTGAATTTGGAACAATCGGTTGGAATTTTTATAAAATTAAACCCAGATATAAAAATTGGGATAATTTTATTGCAAATCGTGGAATCGATGAAGGTACAGTACCTTTTAACACCTTTATAGTTGAATCGGAAATGTTTTTTACAAAAGATGTTTTTGATATTTGGCAAGGAAATTCAATCTTTAAATCTATTTTTACAAATACCTTTAAACCAAAGGACACAATTATAGACATTGTAGGTGTAGCTACAAATTACTGCGTATTTATGAATGTTATGGGTCTAGTAAAAAATGGTTATACAGTTAATGTTCTTTCAGATGCTGTTGAAGGGATTAAATCATTTCCAGATGGATCAATAGATGATAGTTTTCAAACAAATATCAATGTTATGAAAAATAAAGGTGTAACTTTTTCTGGAGACATAAAATGATTATGAAAGTAATAGAAAGTTCAGAAGAGAATGTTTGGAAATATATTTTTAATGATAATGAAATAGTTTTGGAAAGTGTATTATATAAATACGGTTCATTCGATAAAAGAACTGTTATTTGTTGTTCTGTACAAAGTGGTTGTCCGGTTGGATGTACATTTTGTGGAACAGGTGCAAATTTCTTAAAAAATATTTCATCAGATCAAATAGTTGAGCAAATAACAACTATTTTTAAAGATAAAAATATCGAGGATATAAACAGTAGATGTGAAAAGCTTCAAATAATGTTTATGAGTATGGGTGAACCATTTCTTAATTACAAAAATGTTAAAGAAGCAATAATTAAATTGAATAAATTATACCCTAATGCCGACTTATTAATATCTACTGTTGGTATTAATGATGATAAAATTTTTAAAGATTTTATTTCATTATCTAAAATGATTAAAAAAGTTGGTTTACAATTTAGTATTCATAAATCAAATGATACAGATAGAGATAAATTAATACCCTTTAAAAAGAAATATACACTTAGGGAAATCAGAGATAGAGGTACTATTTGGCATAAAGAAACAGGGAGACAAGTATATCTCAACTACTGTGTTGATGGTACAAATAATAGTCAAAATGATATTGAGAATCTTAAGAATCTCTTTTCTCCAATTATTTTTAATATGACATTTAGTGTTATTTGTGAAGCAGATGAAACAATGAAAGATAGTTCATGTAGAAATTTGAATACGATTAGAGATTTTGAAAAATCTTTTATTGAAGAAGGGTATAATACCAGAATATTTGATCCTGCTGGACAGGACGATATTGGTGGAGGATGTGGCCAATTATGGTTCGTTCAAGATTATCTTAAAAATAAAAAAATGAAAGCAGAGGTATAAAATTATGGAAAAAATAGAAACACTAACCGATATGGTAGAAGTAATCAGAGAAATAAAAACACCGACAAGTCAAAAAGCTAATATGGTTGTAGGAAATATTAGAGCACAAATTAAAAATTACGTACAACGTAATAATCTTAAATCACTTGTAGTAGGTGTGAGTGGGGGTCTTGATTCAGCTGTTGTAGCGGCTCTTTGTCAAGAAGAATTTACAGGAGTACCTCTAATTGGTCTTTCTATTCCTATGAGTTCAACTAACGCTCACAAAGAACAGGCAGAATGGGTAGGTAATACCTTTTGTACGGCTTTTGAAGAATTCAACTATTGGGATGAAACTTTTCAGTACAATGAAGAAGAAGGTACTGATATGATGAGTGAAGTATTTAATACCGTTTCAGCAACAGATAAAGTTGCTGAAAAAGCAGGATTTAAAACGGAAGATTTTCCAAAAAATGTTCTTCAAGGTAATATTAAAGCGAGGCTTAGAATGATAACTCTTTATGACCTTGCAAGAAAAACAAACGGTATGGTTCTTTCAACAGATAACCTTTCTGAATTTCAAATGGGATTTTGGACTATTTGTGGTGATGTAGGTGATTTTGGACCTATCCAAAATGTTGGTAAGGGGTTTGAGCTTCCAGCCATAGCAAGAGCTCTTGGAATAAGAGCAGATATTATCACTCAATCGCCTAGTGATGGACTAATGGTAACTGAAGAAAATACAGATGAGGCTCAACTTGGAGCTAATTATGAGGAAGTTGATACTATTATGAGTATTTATCTTGGCAATATCAATAAACCAAAAGAAATTATAGATAAACTTAAAAGTAACCTATTTAATATTATTAATGATAAAAAGAGTGCTAAGAAAATTTCAAATGTAATTACACGTTATGAAAATTCACACTTTAAACGTAATGGTACAATCAACCTTACAAGAGAACAGATCGGAATCTAAATTCCGATCAAAAAAAAGGATATTTATGGTTTACCGTTCTAAAGCTGATTTAGAGGAAATTAGAAAGTCACAAAATAATATTAAATTATATGCTGTATATTCACATCTTGCATTACCCGTATTTAAAATCAAATCATTAAGTAAAAAATATGTATATTGGGAAGATAATTCAAAACATCCATATCCTAGTAATTCAGCAGGTTATATATTAACAGACAATTTATATGAAGGTTGGAAAATATATAAAGATACTTATAATAAACGGAAAAAATTTATTGAAGACCAATATAAATCAGAAATACAAAAATTAACAATGGCAGAATCTATACTAGATTCTCTTTCAAAATCAAATCCAGAACTTTTTATCTGATTTTAAGTATAATTCCATTATAATCCACTATGTTAAATAATTTAAAATTAAAGTTCATTTATACATTTATCAATTTTAAAATACAAAGGGTAGGACATATGTTAAATCTCAAAATAGATCCAGATAATAAATCCATAAAATTATCTATTTTATTACTTGGTGAAGATGAACCATTAGATATAGATATTAAATCTTATGAACTAATAGAAGAAAATAATAAATCTTATATAAAAATAAATGATGTAGAAACTAGTAAAACATGGATGAATATCCTAATATTAGAATTTGTTGAAAATAATAAGATAGAAATTTCAAATAAAATTTCAAAACTATTGAAAATAATTATATAAAAAAGGACATAGCATGACACATAATGAATTAACAAAATTAAATAATTTAGTAGAAAACCTAAATACAAAATTTAATGAAAATAAAACATTAGAGGGTTTTATACGTTTTACGAAAAAAATTAATATGGTTGAGACAGTTTCATTTAAACAAGTTAAGTATGAGATTGATTTAATGTATGAACGTCTTTTAGAAGAACAAGAAGAAAATACATGGTAAAGGATAACTATGAAAAAAAGTATGAGAGAAGAATCTTTAGGAACTAGACTTAAAGGTTATGAAAGAGAGTTTGAATCAGTAATCGATCCAAAGGATTTTATTATTTGTAGAATTGATGGACATAAATTTAGCAAATATACAAAAGGTATGAAAAAACCATTTGATAAAATGTTGTCAAATACAATGGAGGAAACTACTAAAGACCTTGTTGAAAAATTTGGAGCCGTAACGGGCTATACGCAATCTGATGAAATTTCATTGGTTTTTGTCCCTCAATTCAAAGAAAGATTAATACCTATTGAAACCAAAGAATTATTTGTTCTTAATGATGAAGAAGCAACCTATAAAGTTTATGACAAAGAATACAACTTGCTAGGTTCATTAGATATTAGTTATGAAGATATGGATGATGAATATTTCAGTATTAACTTTTGGGTAGTTTCTGATACTAATGATGAAATTATCGATCAATGTTCTTGGCAAAATAGAAACTCTAAAACTGAGGCTAAAGCATTAGAAACGCTTTTAAAGTATATCATTAAGAAAGTTGAAATAACAAATGAGCAAATTTTTGGAGGAAGAGTTCAGAAATTAACTTCTTTGATTGCGGCATATACTACTATGCAGTTTAATAAACACTTTTCTAAATTTTTAGAAAAAACATACGAAGATTATGAAGAAAAATTAGAAAAGGGCGAAATCGATACGAATAGTTTAGAGGCCATGAAATACCTTAAAACAATGGATGAAAAAGTAGGTAATGCTTGGTTTGATGCTAGAGTTTATGGCGTATCATCTAAAGAAGAAGCATTTAACAGTATTATGTGGCGAATTCGTGATGCCGAGAAGAACTCTAGATCAATGTTTGCACAGACATACTGCTCTCATAAATCGCTATTAGGAAAAAATGGTCTTGAACAGGTTGAATACTGTAAAGAAACTACTGGTAAAGATTGGGAAGAAGTTGAAGATAAATACAAATATGGCATTTTAGTTAAAAAAGAAAAATATCTTAAACCTATTTCTGAAGGGACTATGGATTATGCTCAAAATGATTTTGTAGAAAGATCCAGAATTATTAGTTGGGCTGAAAAAATTACTACTTTCTCTGGTGAAAAAGTTGAAATGGTTGTTAGGAAATATAAATGATTTCTAATCCTCCAGAAGATTTAGTAGAGGTTGTGAAACTTCTACTAACAGATAATCTTAAAGATTTTAAACCTTTAGATGATTTTATTAAAACAGATGAAAATGATTTGATAAAATATCATTTTAGTTTGGGTATGGAGTTAAGAAATCATTATAGTTTATGGACGAAAAGATTCGAAGATAAAAATGGCTTTGAAATTCATCCAGATGACGTATCATTTGAATTTATAAAATATGCTCATACACAATTAAAAATTAATTAGGAAAATTTATGAAACCTACGTCTATTGGAATTATTCCCTATCGGTTTTCTGAAAACGGGGTATCTATTCTTTTAATGCGGTCTTCTAAGAAAAATGATAGATTCGATTTTGTTAAAGGTAAGATAGAACCTTATGAAACTAGAGTAGACTGTTGTTTACGAGAAGTTCAGGAAGAAATAGGTGTTTCACTTTCCAAAGAAGATTTAGACTTTTCTGTTAAGCAATACAATAAGAAGAAAAATATTGAATTATTCTTTATTCATTGGGATAAATATTTGTATAAGCAATTTAAATTAGATGAACGAGAAGTTTTTGAACTAAAATGGTTTAATTTGAATGAAATACCTACAATTTCTCAGAACCAACGTTTGATTATTACGAAAATAAATGAAAGATTTAACAAATTACATCAACTACTAAGGAGTAACTATGTTTGATGAATTAAAAATTACTTGTCTTAAAACTGGCGAATTTAAAATACTTAATATATGGGAAAGTAGACTATCTATTCATGACCTCAATATTATAACATTGTTTTACAAAAATCATAAAGATTTTACTATTGAAGTTGTTGAATGAACGCCTTGTTCTTAGATATTGATGGAGTTTTAAATAATTACCATCTTAAAGAACCATTTACTTTTCCAAACGGTTATACACAGCAACCAGTTAAAGGCACTCAAAATAAATGGAATGGTTTAATGGGTATGGATTATGATAAAGTTAATTTATTAAATGAAATACTTGAAAGTAACGAGTGGAAAGTAATAATATCAAGCTCTTGGTATTATTCGGATAGTACTGTTAATGCGTTAAAACATTTTGGTTTTAAATATTCAGATAGAATTATTGGTGGTACAAATAGAAAATCATATGGTAGAGGAAAACAAATCCTAGATGCTGTTGAAGATTTTAAAGTAACAGATTTTATTATTTTAGATGATGAACTATTTGATATTACTGGAAACTCTGAATTTGTTAGTAATAATATGCGAGAAATATTTAGAGATAGAGTGTTTAAAACAAATCCATACATAGGTTTAACTGAAAAGACAGTCTCTAATATTTTAAAAAGATTAGACTATTTTATAATTTAAGGTATAAATATATTAAAAATAGAATATGGAGAATATTTATGAAATTTTCAACAGTAAAAGAAATGGAAGAGACATTGAAAAAAATTAAATCAAAAAAAGAATTATCTCAAGATATATCATTTAGAAGTCAAGGTGAAGAAATTTTTCTTGAATTTATAGGTGAAGGAACAAGACAAAATCTTAAAGATATGATATGGATAGGTAGAGAAACAGCAGATAATCTAAGGATTTCATTTGATGATAATGGCGATGATTCAATTAATATCCTAGAATATTCTTTAAATAGAGGATAATAAAATGCGAGTTGATAATATCTTAATAAAAACAGAGTATGGAGATATAGAAATCTCAGGAAGAGTAGATAGCGGTGAATTTATTCCAGATGATTTAGATATTTCAACGGAATTAGGTGAATTTTTAGGAAAATGGATTGAAGCTGGAAATTTATTTTTTTCAGATAATGAAATTGATATGGTCGGTCAAGATATTGATGATGATTTAATCGATGAATTAAAAAATTTCGTTACATTGAGTGATTTTTCAGATCCTATGAGAGCATTAGCTTTACATCAACATACAGGATACGATTTTACAAATATTGATGAAGATAGAAACCCATACACATTTACATCTGGAAGAGAAGAATATATGGTTTTGACCGATGATGAAGCTGATGAAATGGCTAAAGAACGGGTTGAAAATTTATTAGATGATGTAGGATTTGATGGATTTAGTGATTGGGCTAAAGATCATGCATTAGATAATTTTATTGATACTGATTGGTTTGACGATGCAAAAATTGAAATGAGTATGAGCTATGCTGAAGATATTAAACACGAGGGTGCAAATTCGGATGAATACATTAATAGACTACATGAAGAAATGGTAGAATTAGGTGTTCTTTTTGAACCGGAATGGCCTGAAGAACCAGATGAATCAGATTATACCTATGAAAGAGAGGAATTTGATAGTTCAGATTTTTATGATAATGAACCAGTAGAAGATGATTATGAAACTGAAGAAGAATGGGAAGAAGCACATAGTAAATGGGAAGATGATTTATCAAATGCTGAAAAAGAATGGGAAGAAGAACAAGACCGTTTAGAAGAAGAAGCTCAAGAAGAATATGACGATGCGATTGAAGCTTGGGAACGTGAAAAAGAAGAATATGAATCAGATTTAGAAAATGATATAGATAATAATATTGAAGAGTTTGCTGAAAAACGTGTAGAAGATGAAGACGGCATCGAATATTGGAAAAATAATATTGGTGATATTTCCGATGTAGTAAAAGAACAAGGTTTATTAGACGAAGACGCTTTTATAGAATGGATTGTTGAAACTGATGGTAGAGGTACTAATATTGCAACTTATGATGAGGCGGAGTACGAAGAAACTGTAACCTTAAATGGTGAAACTGAAGATTTTTATATTTACAGAACCGAATAAATTACCACTTTATATTTTTTTAAGACTCTTTTAGATATAATTATTATATATTAAATAAAGGGGTCTTAAAATGGCTTTATTAACTTACGATGAAGTATTAGAAATCACAAAAATAAATGAAACTTTTAAAATGAAACACCAAAAAATAGGTAACACAGAAATTGCAATGTGTACTTATTTTTTAGCAAATGCAGGTGATTTTTTTGATGCAAAATTAGATGGCTCTATGGTTAGAGCCACAGAATTAAGAGGTATAACATTTGTAAAAGCTCCAAATTCAGACTGGAAAACATATTTGTTTATCGATAAATTTTTTAATATCGGTCAAACAAATGGAACTAATATAACAAATATGGAACTTTCTATCAATGACTCAACTGAAATTTGTAATATTAATAAACTTTTTATCGATGAAAATGAGAAAACATATCGTGCAATAGATTTAAAGTTAAATATGATTGTTGCTGAATTTGATAGAAATACTGAAACTCATGGGGATTTTTTTCAAATTTTATCACTAGATAAAAAAGTTTTACCTACATTGAAACCTGAAAATTCTTGGATGTATGAGGATGTAAAAGATTTAGAAATTGTAAGAATTGCAAATAAAGAAGATGGATCCGCAATAAGATTTCTTTTAATTGAAGGAAAATTAGTGGCTAAAACAAAATTTTCTTTTGAATCAGAACAATGCAAATTAGCTATGGAAATAGTTGAAAAAGATCCTAAACTTAAAGCATTTATTTTAACAACTTTAGAGTTTGGATATGCAGCAATTTTTGAAATAGTTTCACCATTTAATAAAATCGTTTTAACATATCCAGAAACATCTCTTAGATTGTTGCAACTAAGAGATGAAAATAATGATGGGTTATATCTAAATATATATGATAATACATTAGTAAAAGCATTTAATATCTTGACTGCCAATCAAGAACCTTTATACACACTTGATGAGTTACTTAAATTAAAAGAAACCGTTGAAGATAAAGAAGGTTGGGTAATTACATTTGAAAATGGAAAAATGGCAAAGGTAAAAACTGATTGGTATATGTCACTTCATGGTATTTTAACTGATGGGTTAAAAGAACATAAAATAATTGAAAAGGTTTTAGACGAAACGATTGATGATACTATAGCAATGATACCAGAAGAAAATATTGAAGAACGAGATTTTATTGATGGTATCTCTGAAATTATAATTAATCATGTAAATCATTTAGTGTCAGATGCAGAAGCTAAATTTAAAAATTCATGGAATGGAAATAAAAAAGAGTTAGCACTAAAATTTAAGGATGATAAACGTGCTTTTCCATATATAATGAGTTTTGCAAATGGAAAAAATATTGAAGAAATTGAAAAACAAGTTATAGATAGAGTTAAATTTGAATGTAGACGTTTAGAAATGGCTAAACAATACCTTAAAAATTTAGGTTTTGACAAAGAACTCGAAATAAAAATTGAGGATGATTAATCATGAAATACGGTTTTAGTTTATTTGAATTAATTATTGTAGTTGTAATATTGGGAATTCTAGCAGCAGTTGCTATTCCTAGATTATCAAATTCTTCATCAAATAATGATAAAATTTCATACAAAAAAATAATTTTTACTAATGGTGATGGTGGATCCGCCGAGAATTGAACTCGGGTCTGCCACTACTTCCATTTAAATCTCATTTACAAGTTTAGTTTGATTTTTAATACTTTAATACTTAGATAACCAAACAAATCGGTATTAAAGGCACTTGATATAATTTTCGTCTAAAGGTATCAAGTTTAACTTTAGCTTATCTATTTTTTATTATACACTCTGTATTTATTAGTAAATAGACAACTAATAAACTGAGTGATTCCGGGCTCCCAGAGGGAGGATTAAGCAGCTACTCTCGCAGTCTGTGGAATATAAAGTTTTGTGTTTGCATTTAAGCTTTTTTGATGATTAAGTCATCACTCTACTTGCAATTTAAATTTCTTATAGCAACATCGATCCCAATTCGGACCCATAAAAAATATCAGTATATAGAAATTATATACTGATATGATAATATCCTTTATTTTATACCCAAGGTAACAAAGAACCCTTTACATAAAAAAACACATACGATATTAATTTATCTTTTTACTTGTAAGTAAATTAGAGCGTTATCAATTAAGATAAATACGTTCCATAAGAGTTATTTTCTCTAGGTCAATCTCTAAGATAAAATTTTAAAGAGTAATTTAAATCTCTTATATATTTATTTTACAATTTTTAATTTAATTATAAGGTATTTTTTGATATAATATATTACAAATTTTAAATAATTAAGGAGATTGTCCTATGGCAAAATTTAACCAAGGTACTAAAAGTATCCCAAATAGTAAAAATATGGCTGGAGGGGTATCATATGATCGCCCAATAAAAAAAGAGGTTGCGACTGTTGTTTTAAACTCTATGCTTAATGGTGATTCATATTATGAAAAAGAAGGTGAACGTTTAAAACGAATTGAAACTCTTATCACTACATCAAAGTCTGATGCTGAGTTTGTAGCAAAAGCTATGGTGTTTACTAGAACAAATGGTCGTCTTAGAAGTATTTCACATTTCATGGCAAATATTTTAGCAGAAAATGTAAAAGGTAGTGACTTTTTACGTTCAGCATTAACAAAAGCTATTGTAAGACCGGATGATATGACAGAAATGTTATCACTTTGGGATACAAGAAATCCAAATAAAATGGTTCCGAATTCACTTAGAAGAGCCTTTAAGAAAGCTTTGGAAACTAAATTTGATGAATATCAATTTCGTAAATATGCTCAACCAAAATCAAAAGTGAAACTAAAAGATGTCGTTAAACTAGCACATCCTTCACCTAAGAATTTTGATGATGAAACTATTTTTAAAAGAGTTATCGAAGATCAATTAAAGGCTGTTGAAACAGCACAAACTATCAATGCATCTAAAACTGGTGAAGATCGAGTTGAAGCATATATGAAAGAAATTAAATCTGGTAAAATGGGTTATATGGCAGCATTAAAAAATATTAGAACATTGATGGAAAATAATATTTCAGAAGATGACTTAAAACAATGGTCTAATTTTATAACTGATCCTAAAAGGGTACAAAAATCAATGGTACTTCCATTTAGATTTGTTGATGCATGGAATGCTGTAAAAGATTTACCTATTAATGAATTTAAGAAAAATATTGTTAAGAAAGCACTTGAGAGAGCTTTTGCCCTATCAGCTGGAAATACAAATATTGCTTCTGATGATGAAAAAGTGGCTATTTTACTTGATGAATCAGGTTCTATGGGCGGATATTCAAATAATGACCGTAAAACACCATTTTATATTGGTAAAGTATTATCAGCTGCGATGAAAGTAGGTATGGATGATGATAAGTGTCTGTTTTATACTTGGGCAGATACATGTACAAGAAGAGATATAAAAGGTTTGTCATCTTTTGATTTTATCAATAATTTAAATACTAGAGGTGGAGGTACTGATGTATCAGCTCCTTTAAAAGAGTTAATTAAAACAAAAACATTTGTTGATAAAATTATAATCTTTAGTGATATGCAGATGTATGGTGGATGGGGAAATATTGGAGATCAACTCAAAAATTATTTAAAAACATATCGTAAAGAAGTCAATCCAAATGTAAAAGTATTATTTTGGAATTTAGAAGGATATGGTGGTGGTTCACCATTAGATATTGAAAAAACATCTGATATTTTTGAAGTAGCTGGTTTTTCAGATAGCATGCTTCAAATTATACCTAAATTATGGAGTGATAAAGATTTTTTAATTAAAGAGATTGAAGCTATATCACTTTAATATTAGATAGGGAAACCTATCTAATCAATGGGTGACAAATCAACTAATTCTTGATTTCCTTCTTCATCAATTTCAATCTCAAATTCTCTACCTTCTAAATTTTCTTTAGCATACTCATCACTATAATAATAGTCCCACGAAGTTTGTAAAGAGTTTTGTAATGTATCATAATGTTCTTCTAAAAGATTATTAACTTCTTCAACATAAAGCTCTATTTCATTTTCTATTTGACTTTCTATTTCAGCTCGTATTTCAGAAGTTAAATCATAAAATTCATTCAAATCCATATTATAAACATCTTGAAAAAACATTTTTGATGCTTTAATGCCATCTTTAATACTATTCAATGAGTCTTTATATTCCGGTTCATAACCTAATTCATTTAACCATTTTTCAATTGACTGTTCAACTTCAAAAACTATTTCGATTTGTTCTCCATCCTCTAATGGATCTAAAAAAATCCTTGATTCGATTTCACTATCTATAACATCAGTATCGATATAATAATCTTCAGTTTCTAATTCATAATTTTGAAAACTATATGGAAGATCATAAACAAATGATTCTTTTTCAAATTCATCCAAACGAGATGACTTAATTTCTTTAATAGATTTATGACCATCATCGATTGTACCTCTATATTCTAATTCATTTCTATAAAGGTCGAATGTAAAACTATCTTCATCTATATCTATCCCAAATTCAGTTTTCATAGTATTGACAAAATCATCAAAAATCCACTCATACCAATCTTCAGGAACTAAAAATTCATCTTCCTGAAAATTAACAATTATTTCTTCTTTTAATTTTTGAGGTAAATCCTCAAATTTTACAATTTCAGTTTTAAACATAATATCTCCAATTAAGTTTTTATTATGTTTATTTATACCTTATTTCTAATCATTACGGATGATACCAAATATTTCATCCATTTCAATAATTAATAATTTTTCTTTATCTAATTCAATTTCAGTACCAGAAAATTTTCCAAAAACAACTGTCGTACCAATATCTACACCGAAATCTTCTTTAGTATCATCGTTACATGCTACAATTTTTCCAAAAGATGGAGTTTCTTTTGATGAATCAGGTATAATAATACCACTTGCTGTTGTTTTCTGAGCTTCCTCTACTTTTACCGCTACTCTAGTTCCTAATGGTTCAAAATTCATTTTAATTCCTTATTTTTTATTTTATTATACAAATTTTTCAGGGTATTTTTCTAACATTTTAGTAAACATTTTATGAAGATCATTAATATTTACTTTAAACTGCTCTTCTATAACCTTATTAATACTTAATATAGTTTTTAACATGGCTTCATCTTCTGATTTTTCTAATAAATGTTTAGATTTTCTTTTTGTATTTCCTCGACCAACATCAATAATACAAAACTTATTTGTAATCCTTAAAATTTTTCCAGTAGAAATTTTTCCAGACCACTCATCTTGATACCAAACTTGCATACCTATTTCAAAATCTTTCATTTAAAACCTTATTAAAAAACTTATATTATATATATTATTATACAATGAATGTAGCAATAAATGCCCATATCAATAATAAAATCTGCCAACCAATTATAGCTTCAAAATAACGACGTATTGGAGTACCAAAATACCCACTACCAATAGATAAACATTTATGCATCGGTGATATATTATAGGCAAAAAATTCAAGAACTAAAAACCATACTAAATATTGTACACCATAAATGGTTGTTAATAATGCTACAATTCCTGCAAACTTTCCACTACTACCCATTAACCAGCTCGAAATAAATGCGAAGCTACTTATCGCTATTAATCCAGACATAGTACTAATATCAAATATATTTTTATGACTATTAATAAATTCTATAATTTCTGTATTGTGACTTTTAAAAAATACTGATAACATTAGAATTACACTCAATAATAAAACTAACCACCAGTTTACATACCCAAATAACTCTTTAATATTATATGATTTTGTTAGTATGATATAATAAATTGTAAGAATACCAAATATTATGGCTCCATTAAAACCGAATGCTAATAATCCAACACCTACAATCAAAGGTATTGCACCAGTTATGAAACGTTTAATATCATATTTATCAAAAATTGACGCATCTAATATTATATCACTTTCGTCAAATTTCCAAAATATATACCATACGATATATAAGAAAGTGATTAAAATTAATGGCCACACATACCCTATAAATGCTCCCCAACTTAATCCTAAAGCTGCCATCGGTAAAATTACTGTTTTCTCTAAAGGAGACCATAGATAATAATGATGTGTTGATAAATAATCTATAATACCAAATTTAGATCTAGATTTCCTACATTTTCTTTCGCCTTGATTACAATTATCCTTACTGCAACATGGGGCTAAATTTGATAATATACCTGCAGAAACAGTCACTCTACCAGGTATCGGCAATATACCACCGATAAATGATATTAAAGCAATTACACCCCTTTTACTTGGAATTTTTTCAGATATATACTTAAATACATCCACCATCAAATTATGTGTTTTCATAATTCCTGAACTTATCATTACACCGATAAGAAAAATTAAATATGTTTGTACTAATAAATATGACATATTTCCTCCTTTTGTATTAAGTATTTTACAAATTATGATATTTTATATAATAAATATACTTAAAATTAAGGAAAATTTAATGTATTTTGCAATAATTAATGAGAAAAATGAATATCTAAAAGTAGAATTTGTCGATAATATATTTTGTTTAAATAATAAAGGGGTGGTCTTTACTAGTAGTTCATTAGAAGTAATAAAAAAAGTATTGGATGGGGGTGAGGGTACATTAGAAATACCCTCAAATAGTTTTAAAAATCTTAAAGCTGTACAATTAGCAATTAATATAACAGCCGAGTATTAGAATTCATCCCAACCATCAACAGCAGAAGATTGATTATATGATGTTACAGTAGATTCAAAGAAATTACCTTTAACATCACCATCACCTTCTGTATCGGCAATTTTTTCTAAATGCCCATAAGGATTTTTTTGATATTTTTCATCTAAATAAAGTTTTGGGGCACCAATAGCTTCTAATCGTTTATTTGCCATCCATTTTGTGTATCTATCTGTACTTTCTTCACTTATTCCCAAAATATCATTTCCAATAATATGGTTAGTCCATTGAATTTCTTGATTTGTTGCAATTTCAGTCATTTCTAAAATTATACCAACATTATACATATCTGGAAATTCTTGCTTTATAGCATATATAATATTTTCAAATAATACACAATGCGTTAATTCATCACGATTAATATAACGAATTACATCCGATGATCCGGGCATTAAGTTTCTACTAGCTAAATTATAAAAAAAGTTAAAACCATTATAAAAATAAAGCCCTTCTAATAAGTAATTAGCAATAAGAACTCTAAAATAATTTTCATCAGAAGGATCATCGATAAATTTTTGATAAATTTCAGCGATATATTTATTTCTTGTTAATAACACATCATCGCTTCTCCAAAAATCATAAATTTTTTCTCTCTTATTTTTAGGTATTACTGTTTCTATTGTATATGCATATGATTGTGAATGGATTGCTTCTTGATATGTTTGTATGCTCAATACCAATCCAACTTCGGGAGCAGTTATCATATCACTAATATTTGGTAAATTATTTACTTGAATACTATCCAAAAAAACTAAGAATGATAAAATACCATCATATGCTTTTTGTTCAGCTTTAGTAAGCTTCTTATAATCATTTGAATCAATACTCAAATCAACTTTTTCTGGAATCCAAAAATTAGCCATCATACTTCTATAAAGTTTATTCGCCCAAGTATATTTAACATCATTTAAATTAAATAAATTAGTTGGATCCCCTTTAATAATTGTTCTACTTTGAATACTATCATCACCTAATGGATTAAATAATTTTTTCTTTTCCATTTATTATCCTTCTGTTATTATTTTAATATTATTTTACATTTTTTCAATAATCTATTCAAAACTACTATAAATACTTTTAAAATAGGAGATAATATGAAAATAATAGATGAAATAGTTAAAAAACTTAATCCAGGTGGTATTAGTTATTATGCTGATAGGAATAATACTTATGACCAAAAGACTATTACTGATACAACAGCTGAATTTGATAAATTTATTAAAAATGAAAAAAATTGGGGAGAATTAATTAGTGCTATATATAGTACACACTCTGATTTTAAATCGGGTAAATATGCTGTAGCACCGTCAAAGCAGAAAGGTGTATTTACTGTGATTAATACAAAAAATCCAAAAGAACCAGCTTTTGATGTTAAAGTTGAGGTTGTTAAAAATACATTAGTTATTAATAATCTTAAATCCAAATCTAAAGATACAAAAATAGAATTAGGTACTATGGTTGAATCTACTCAACCAACAACAACACCTCAAGAATTTGTAGATAATATTATAGAAAATCTTAATAAAAATAAAAATTCTTTTAAATCTCCAAAAGCAGTTGTTGATTATTTAAAAAAAATAATTTCAGATTACAAATAAATTTAAGGTATTTTCTGATATAACTTTAAAAAATAAAGAGAGAAGTAATGTCTAGTAATAATAAAAATAATACAGTAAATGAAAAAGAAGTATTAAGACAAAATATTCTAATGGATATTTATCTCTATGAAAAAGAGTTATTAGATAATAATTTAAGAAATGAAGATAAACAATACATTAAAGAAAAAATTGAAGAAGCTGAAAATCTTTTTAAAAGTATTTAAGATACAAAATATAAAGATGTTAATTCATCAACAGCTATAATTATTGATGTATCAATTATATCTGAATCTATTTTTATTCTTATATTTAATTTAACATAATAAAGATTATTATCCCATACTGTCTCACTTTTAGAATAATCCAATTTTAATAAATTATTTTGAGAGTGAGAAAAAATATCTAAAATATCAGTTATGAATACCTTAGTTGGATCATCAAACTCAATTCTTTCTTTTAAAAAATATATAAGTTTTTTGTCGATTAAAAAAGAAATCTTCCCACCAATTAAATTAGAAACTCTAGCATTAATTTGCTTACCATCTTTTAGAATAATTGGTGATAATCTTATCTTACTTAATTTAATATCAATATTAACATTTGCTAATTTCCAAGCAGACTGCCTAATAGAAAATATCATATCTCTAATTAAGTCTTTAAATACCTGTGTCTTACAAGGAGTTTGTAAATCTGCAACTTTCATACCTAACTCATTTTATTTTTATTTATATTAAAATTATAGAGTCTTGTTATTAAATATATGAAAGCTGAGGGAGGGGGAGTACACCTTATTAATTATTGTGCCGATAGGCACAAACGCAAGCAATTTTTTAAAAAATTATAATTTTTTTAAAGTTCTTATAAATTTAAAATTATTTTATACAAATTGCCCAATTAGTTACTTACGTTTGTACTCTTTTATTTATATAATTTTTTAGACCATTTTAAAACTTTCTGATAAAAATTATAATTTTTTAAAAAATAAAAAAGCGTAAGTAAAAAGTAGAGGATTATAAGTATTATAACTCTTTGAAACTATTACCCCACCACCTTGCATAATGCATAATAAACTACTGTAAATTTAAAGGGTTTTATTAGATTCTTGAAGTTTTAAATTTCTTTCTATTTCTAATACAGATGTATGTTCTAATAACATTTGATAAACTTTTGTATAATCTTCAAGTTCTTTTTTACTATATAAAGTTTTAGAATTTGGAGATGTAACCAATGTTTTTAATGCTTTATAAATTTTTAAGAGAGATTCATTACTCATAACTATGTTCTCATCAAGAAGCTTTCGTACCTCTATAACTCGACCACTCAAACAATGTGAAATAAATTGTATATCATTTTTATACATTTTAACCCTCTCTTATAATCACCATAATAATATTTATAAAGCTAAAATAATTGTTTGGTTTGTAACGTTTGAATCATCTTTTTTAAAATTGGTTGAACTAATTTAAAAACCAGTTTAATTTTTTCTTTGCATTTTTTATATGGTTATGATTGTGTGTTCACTTTTAAATGTGCTGATGCGTTGACGGCAAAAAATTAGAAAGTATATCTTATGAATTTAGATGGATTTAAAAATATTTATCTTTTCAAGTATGTTAGAATTATTTAGAAGAGAGTTACTGAAATATTAAATCAGTTAAAGAAATATAGGAATAGTTAAAGAAATATAGGAAGGTAGGGTTCTCCCACACTACCTTAAACTCGGCTTAACTTTTCATCCAAAAAATAGCCTTTTTCAGGGAAACGGTCGGTCAAAAAACACGCTATCCGAAAAAACACACCCCCTAAAAAAACACGCTTTGTTAAAAAACATGACTCTTTTTTTTAACGATCGGTCAAAAAACACGACCGATTTTGAGAAGGGTTATCAAAAAACACCCTCTCTTTTTTTACCAATATAACTCAGTAACTCTCTTTGCTATTTTGAATTGTTCCTCATATGGTAAGTTTGAAAACTCTGCCGCCAATTCTTCATCACCACCGTGGATACTAACATAATCTAATGAAGCATCTGCTAACATTTCCGTTGTTAAATTCTCACCATTGATAGCTGCCACCTCTTCCATATCACATGCAATTGTTTGAATTGTATTTGATAATAAACTTTGGTACTTACTCATTATATCTCCCTTTGATTAATTATAGTATATTATACCATAATTTTAATTAGTTGTCAAGAGTTTCTAAGTATTTAGACATCTCTTTGAATTTATCTTCATAATCCATATATGTATATTCCACGAATAAAACAATTTCGGCAAAACTATCTAAAATTTCTTGTACATCTTTCATATCGAGACCTAAAAGTGCATATGGTGAATGTTTGTGAGCGATAATGTTTCTAAGCTTGTTAAACATTTGTAATAAATGTTTATCATTATTTGGAATATCTAAGAGATTCAATAATTGAGACATTGTTAAATCTGATCTTTTTACTATTTTGAAATCATTAGCATCACATGCATATCTCATTAGTAAAATAGTAGTAAGTTTAGTATGAGTATTTAATACTAAATCATTAGCTATTAATATATCATAAGTTGCTTTATCAATTTTTCTAAGTATTGATTTTGGGGTATTTGGAGTTTGTGGCATCATTATATATTTAAAATTTTTTATTCCAGAACGAACACACGTACTAAAATCTCCTGTAAAAATAGCTATATCTAAAGGCATTGATACACTATAAGATTTTATTCTTTCAATTAGTAAAAGTTGTTCCATACTATTCAATCTTTTTAACATTGTTTACCCCTTTGATTAATTATACCTATATTATAACATATTATAGTTAATATGTCAATAGTTCCGGTTCTCTTTTTGCAATTTTCAATAATACTAATAGTGTATAATAACTATCATTACCCCCATTATGTAAATGAATTGGTTTTACCCCTATAATACTCTCTACTAAAGTTTTTAAATTGTGGGTCTTATTTTCTAATAGATATAATGGTGCAAATCGTTGAGTATCCAATACTGCTATATTATCAATATCAATATCACAACTGTATAAAAATGGTTTATCATTACCAAAAGCATGTCCTACTAAAAAGTCTGTACCTTTGAAAAGTACTCCAACTATTACTTGTATTGCTTCTAATGGTAATATTTGAGATTCTCCATAATCGAAGTGGAATTTATTATCTGGTACAAATCGACCATTTTTAAATTGTTTAGTTTCTAATACTATAAAATGATATGCTTGGATTTTTTCATCTTCAAAAATAGTAATACCTACTTCTGTAAGTTGTCTTGTTGTTTCGTGGAATTCTAAATCCATAGAAAATAATTTTTTACCTTGGATTTTTTCATTTAATTCTGATAACACTTCTGGGGCAGAACTAACTTTTTGTTCCCATTTGAGTTGATTTTTGATTCTTCTTTTTAACCGTTTGATAGGTTTATTATATTTTGCAAATTTTCTTAGTAATAATTTATCTTCTGGAGTATAAAGAGTATAATCAATAGTATGTAAATATTCGATTTTATTTTGTTCTTCTGGAGTGATATTTGATTGAAGTTCTTCTTCTAAAATTGTTAATTGAGTTTTCATTATATCCCTTTGATTAATTATAATATATTATACCATAAAAAGGGAAATAATACAAGCTTTTATATCCTCTCACAAGGATTTTTAGCTTTTAATTTTGTTAGTTTTTTATCTACTGTTTTAATGAGTTGTCTAGGATGAATATACCCTTTTGATCTCTCTGCTATAAATGAAGCTCCTTGTAACGAGCTAAGATCTTCTTTTACTTGTTTAAATGATTTGACAGTATCTCTTACAATAATTGCAAATTCATCGCCACCAATTCTATATACTTGGTCAATAGAGAATTTTTTTCTAAGTTGCTCTGCTACTGATATAATTAGATTATCTCCTGCTTCCATACCTTCTATTTTATTAATATTATGAAGGTTATTAATATCAATCAATACAAATGTAAATTGAGCATCTGTAAATTCATGTTCTTCAAATACTCTATCTAATTTATCATTGAAATCTTGTTTACCCATAAGACCTGTCATTGAATCAAATTTATATTTTTTAACTAATCTTTCTAGGTATGTAATACGCTCTAAATAAAAACCAATTGCCTCACATGATTGAGGTTGGCCACATGGTGTATCTAAAGAAACTTCTCCATCTTTTGAAGAGAAAATGATTTTGTCCTTTTTTTGAGTTTTCATAAATGTCCTTTTATTTAATGTTACCTATATTATAACATATTTTGCATTAAAAGTCAAGAGTTTTGGGGTAAATTTTGCAGAAAAAAATGAGAGGGGAAGAACCCTCTCTAATTATGGCGATGGAAGAGATAATCTCTTCACATTTATATTATACAATTTATGCATTTGTTAAAATGTATTTCGCTGCATCCTTCCACATTGGATTACCACTATATGAAAATGCTACTTTGATAAGTTTTTCAAATGTTCTCATATTGAGTTCTTTTGCTTCAAATTTATGTTCATCGATAAACTCTAGCACTTCTTCTTTTAGTGATAAATCATAATCCGGCAAAATATGAGTTACAATAGCTTTCATTCTATCGATACGATCTTGGATACTCATTGTAACATCAACTGCAAGTGTTCTACCTCTTACAGCTTTATCAATTTTCGGTAAAGAGATATTTGAGATAAAAATCACTTGACCTTCAAAATCAAATGAACTTGGTAAACCATCATCAATAAAACCTTTTGATAACCAACTAATAGTTCTCTTTGCATATGAGTCCAGAGCACCTTTTAGAATGTTAAGTGATACAGGATCTTTCAATACACTATCACAATCATCAAAGATAACCACTTTATCTTTATTTTCATAAAGAGTTGCATACAATGCTTTTGGTGTTGCATAACCTTTGATAATAACATAATCAGCATCTTCTTCAAGATTATTTTTATCAAGGATTTCAAGAACGGTATGAGATTTCCCTAAACCACTTTGTCCGCAGATAAGTAGTGAACTTGTAATGTTTGATAATGTCATATTTACAAATTGATCAAGGAAAGCAAAACGCTCATTAATATCAAATTCTGATTGTGCTTCTGTAAGTGGTGTAAGTGGTGTTTGAGAATTTGATTGAACTGCTTTATCCAATACAGTAATTGTTCTTGTTTCGATACTAGGTTTACAAATATGTCCACCTAAACTAAATGTACCATCTGCTTTGAGTTTACGAGTATGGACTTTTGCTCCTGTGTTTATTGTAAATTGAACTTCGTTTTGTGAATGATCTACATAATTTAATACCATTGTTAGTATTCCTTTTCTTTAATTATGCCATATTATAACATAACTTGACTAAAAAGTCAAGTTTTACGCTAATTCTTCTTCAAAAAGAAGCTCATAAATCAATGCGCTAGTAAGAGATTTACCGTTTACAGTAATTCGGATATTAATGTTTTGCACATACAACATAAGTTCGTTTCGTTTCCATGCTGCAATTTCTTCCTCTGTTGGTTCGCAGTTATCAACATTTACAAATTTATTTGTCCATAAGAATTCATCATCTGCATATGTTCTCAATTCATCTTTTAATGAGTCTAAATCAAAATCTACTAACACCTCTTTTTCAAAGTACTCTTCTAGATTTACAAGCAGTTCTTCTCTTAGATTTTCTGGTTCTACATGCCATAACATTTTCTCATTAGACCAATGATTTACATGATCTAATTCACCTTCCAAATAATCATCTTGAAATACATCTACAAATGAAGAAATCTCTACTGTAAAAGTATCACTCACTAAATTTCTAATTTTTTGAATAGTTTCCATTTTTATTCCCCCACTTTATTTTTTAACTCTTTGATTTTTGGTAAAACTTCTGATATATTTTGAGCTCCAACTTCCAACATAACCTGCATAATAATATCCGATAATTTAACAGTTGCTTCAGACCATTGATTTTCTAATTTTTTATTTGACATTGTTTACACCTTTTATTTAAATTACTATATTATACTATATTTTTAGAAATAAATCAAGCCGTTTCATACTCTTTTTGAGATAAAACCTCTTTACATTTATTACAGCGATAAGTAGCTGTGCCTCTTAGGATTTTATTATGTCTCACAGTAGATAAGTTATGAGTATCACAAGCACAATAATAAGTATGAGTGTTTTTTCTTTTTGATTCTAAAATTGTACTACCAGAAAATAGTGATGTTGAAGCTTTACCACTTATACCAAAATGTGAACAAACCGCCTTAAACTCTTTACCATGTGGCATAACTCTCTTATACCCATTTCGACCTGTTGGGTATAAGTTTCTAACAACAGCATGGGCAAATTCATGAATCACTACCGCTGTTATATAAGTATCACCAAACTCTAAAAGTAACTCTTTGTTTAATTCAATGTAATTAATTGTTTCACCGTATGCAGACGATTGATAAAATTGACCTAATGCTCTAACACTTTTTAATGTATAAACCACATCATAATCAAATTCTACATCCCATTCTTTTTTAGCATATTTAGCCAATTCATCTAGTTTCTTATCAACTTTTGTAGAGAGAGTTTTGAAATCCATCTTTTACACCTTTTCTTTAATTATGCCATATTATACCATAAAAATAAAAAAATATCAAATTAAAAACATGATTTCTTTGTCTGTTAGTGGACGTCCTAATTGCTTGATAGTTTGTTCAATTAATAACTTATGAAATTTTTTATCGATCTCTTCTTTTGTTAATCTTTTATCTTTACAGCTTTTAGACATTTTATTACCTTTATAATTAGATTTAAAGATGAGGACTACTATCGATAAACATAAAATCATCTATCCCCCCATGATAAACAAAGTAAGTATTTTAAATCCTCACCTTCAAATCTAATAGTTAAACTATTAGAAATGGTTGTGCATAAGTTCCATTAGAAATTCTTTTATAACTTAGGTCGGTTTCAAAAGCTCTAATTTCATATGTATCATCATCTGTAAGCACCAATCTTACAGATGATTCCTTACCATAGACTTCCTCAGTTTCTGAATCAACCATACGAATTTTACTATCTATGGTTAATACTCTACCGTTAATATCTTTGATTTTTAAAGCAATCATTTTAATTATCCTCTTGCTCTTCACCAGTTTCATCACTTACAACTACCACACCTTCACCATAAGTACTTTCAACAACCATTTTAATTGGTGCCATATCAGGCATTACAACTGGATAATCCTTTGGATAGTGTTCAAGTTTAGAGATAAGATCAGCAACTGTAATAACTGATGGGATATGTTCTTGTATAAATTCTTTTAGCTCTTCTTGAAAATCTTCAAGTACACCTACTTCTCTCAAATCTGTTTCAAGCTGAAAATCATAATCGGTATTATTGATATTAATTTCGCTCTCAAGCACAGTAACAATCATATCTTGAATAGTACCATAGATTAGTTCTTCTTCACCAACATTAACACTATCGATAAATATTTGGAGTGAATTCATATTAATAGTAATTCCTTCATCCATTTGATACTCAACCATTGCTTCAAAAGTACAGCCAATTTTATGACCATCTATTACACCTTCGATTTTATCACCTACCATAATACCATATGTTTGATACATAACTTCTGCATTCATTTTTTATACCTTTGCTGTTTCTTTTTGAGCTATCTCTTTAATAACTCTTAGATAACCATTTAGATTCAATAACATAAGCTCTTTGAGAGTGATTAGTCTCTCTCCTCTATTAAGTATAAGTTCTTCACCTTTTAGGAACTGTTGAGATGGTATTTCTACCAAATCATTAGCTTCATTTACTTTAACTAAAATATCTAAATGACTCATTTTTTATACCTTATGCGTGGATGTCTAGTTGTGAAACTGTTTTGTATTCTTCACAACCGAATTTAGATTCTGCAATTTTTCTTGCTAGTAATGAACTTGTACTAGCTTCTCTTTGGAATGCTTGTAATAAAACATCATTCTCATTTTTTAGTTCTTTAATACGCTCTTCTTGCTTTCTGATAGTTTTTAAATGTTTATCATTTGTCTGCTCATAACTAAAAAGAGCATCATCTTGTGCTTTATATTTCATAAGCTTTTTGATTTCCTCTGATTGCTTTTTAACAACACCCATTAAAAACTCTGATGACTGTTCTTTTAACTCTTTATTTTCAGCTTTTAGTACTGCTACCTCAGCTAATAAATCGTTATAATCTCTTTTGATATTTTCCCAATCAGTTTTTGCAATTTTAACATATTTTGAACTAAACATTTTATACACCTTTTCTTTAATTATGCCATATTATAACATATTTACGATCTTTTGTCAACCATTTTAGGTGTTTTACTTGACGAATTGAAAAAATTTCCTTGAGGTGTTTTTTCATAAAATTTAATATATTTGTATCCTTTGCGAGTAATACGATAAACATTATCAACTACTTCCACCAAACCTTTCTCTCTCATAGCTTGATAGGTCATACCTTTTTTCTCAACCGTTTTAACTTGTTTAGTAGTTATCTCTTCACCGTTATTCAACTTTACTAAACTATCCCAGTAGTAAGTAGTACCACTCTTTGTAATAGGTCTTGTTAGGGAATATCGTTCTTTTCTCATCTTGTATCCTTTTTATTTAAGTTAGATATATTATATCATAATTTAGTTTTTTTATCAAGCATTTTCGAGGTTTTCTAATCGTTCTTGAAGTTTTTTAATTTCTTTTTGTAACCGTCTAGTTAGTTTTTTAGCAATTTTTTTATACTCTTTTTCCATATGATTTTGAGCTTCTTCTTTACTATAAAAATATCTATCTTTAACAGATTCATAATCTTTAATAATCTTACCTGTTTCTACATTTTCTAAGAGAACAGCTTTTGCATATCTACCATCGTAAATACCTTTAAAAATATACTCTGTAACCTTCTTAGTTTTAGACGATTTAACAAAGTCCAATCCCGTATCATCCAACTCAAATTCTGTCGGGTAATAAATATGATCACCTTCTACTAGATTCTTCTTTAATACGATATTAGATTCCATATTTTTCTCCTAATTAAATTCTTCATATTCTAAAGTTGTTTCTTGATATGGTTCGTCCATATCAATAGTTTGATAATTACCTTCTTCTCTAAAAATATCGGGTGAGTGTGTACTAATTACAAATTTTGTTAATGGGCTAAAATTCATTATAATTCTAGGCCATTCTCTTGCAATTGCAATATGTAATGATGTTTCTGGTAAATCTAAAAAGTAATAATCTGGTTCTGATAGAACTACCTTATATAGCATTACAAACATTCTAGTATATCCATTACCAACCATACGTAAAACACTTCTAAGAAGATTACTATCATTCAAAGCATCTTCAACACTACCACCAACCCAACGTTTTAAATCATCTTGGAAGTCAAGCGAAAAATCAGATAATTGTTTACATACAATTTTCAGTTCTTGGTCTGTTGCATTTTCAATCAATTCTGGTGCTTCGTACAATGCCATAAGAGCATCATATACAACATATGAATAACCTTTAGATTCACACCAAGCTGCCATTTTCATTATGGTTAATGTTTTACCGGTACCATTATATCCGATCAGATATGTTAAATCTTTATTAGTCCAAAGAAGTTTAGACTTAGGTAAATGTGATGGTAAGTTGAATAACACGTTCATAATTTTATCCTCTCTATTAAAATACGAAGAGTGTTTTTAACTCTTCAGGTAAATATGAAGTATCACTATGATACTCAGCCATAAAAATTTTAGCTTCGGGATTAACAGCTTGGTATTTAACAACCTCTTCTACTATTTCTGAATAAGGGTTATTTTTCACATAATCCAAAAAAGTATCATCATCGTATGGTCCTCTTAATCCTAATAAGACTTTAATCTTATATGATGAAAGTGTATAAGCTCTTAAAATTTCCAAGTAATCAGGAATAATTTCTCTCATAGATTTATTGGTTCTCTCTTGAAACCAAATATTGAGCTGATATAAAATATTTTGCTCATCAGTTGCAGGTGAAAGAAAAGCACTAAGCATGAATTCAGCTAATTGATCTATCTCACCATATTCAATAGTTTCTTGATTCTCTTTTAAAAATGAAAATAATTCTTCAAAAGAATCAAATATTTGAATATTATTTTTCATCTGCATATTCCCAATTTAACTCAATATCGTAACGATTAGGTCTTCTCGGTTCTACATCCTTACCATTGATTGCAACAACATATTCTTGACCATTAATAATCTCAATAGTAGCTGTATCATTAAGAGCATGTAAAGCGCTAAAACATAAAACAAATGTTAAAAATAAACCCGCTAATGGATGTCTTTCAAAAAAATTCATTTTTGATCCTTTTCTTTAATTATACCATATTATAACATATTCAAAGAAAAAAATCAAGTTATTCTAGGGAATAACCCCTAAAATAACTCTTTATTTGTGTTTGTTAAAGTATAGAGTACATCCATCTGTTGAATATATTTAATGACTGCTGAGTCTTTAATATAATGCCCACATCCAACCAACATTTCATACTTTTCAAGACATACTAGAGTAAGTGATGATAAATCTTCTTGGTGAGGTTTTAAATCCAAGACCATCATCATATATTTAGCATCTCTTCCAAGATCATGTTCTTGGTTATGTTTCACCGCTTGAGCTAAGTGATTAATTTCAGATGATTCATCAATGTTTTTTATAATTGAATTCAAAAGGGTAGCATCATTTAAAAGTTTCTGTACTAATGAATATTGGGTACTAGATGTCGAACCAAAATAATACTCCATAGTCATACCACTTGCATCAAACTGCTCTTTAATATGATCAAAAAGATTAACAAGATTATGATCTTTTTTTCTCATAGCTTTTCTAAGACCAACAATAGGTTTATCACTATCAATAAGCTCTAATTTTATGGCTGCAGATACAATACTTTTTATATCTGTAACTTCTTCTTCATTATAGTAAGTGTTAAATCTATCAAGTTCAACATAATATCCGTCGAGTTTTGTTAAATCTGCATCAACAGTTTTTAGTGGCCATCTATCAGTTTGATTCCAACCGTAATCAGAATATACAGGGATTTGAATTTCTTCATCCCCAGTATTTGAGACTTTTTTTGCTCTTCTAACTTTATCAAGAGTAGAAACCTTTATCATATCAGGATTACCCAATTTCTCACTTAATTCATCAAATGAAAGGGTAGTCTTGATAATATATGGTCTTAGACGACCATTATAATCGGTAATGAATTGCTTAACTCTTGCATCTATTGCTTTATCATCTGGAGTTGCATAAAATAACAATCCTTTTTTTGCACTAACAATATTTACATGCCAATAATAAGTCTCTGTTTGTGCATCCCAATTTCTCGATTTTGAGTATTCCTGCTTACGGAATTTACCATTGTAATTTTTTTCAAAATATCTATACTCAACAACATCATCAGCATCAAGTCTTAATTCCGTTGATGAAACATCAATACCTCTCCATCTTGAATCACTACTTTCATCCACATATTTACGAATATCCGAATGATACCCAAAACTAGACATAATACTCTCATATTTCAATCTAGCTTCCCATTCAGTTGGAGCATCTTCGATAGCCTTTGCAATCATAGCAGGTAATTCTTCTAAAACCTTTTGAGCATATGAAAGAATGTTATTAACCGTTGCTTCATCATAAGATAATGCTTCTCTACTTGGAGCAATATTTACATCACCAATATTAACTTCAAATAAAATACTCATTTCTAATAGTTCTTTAATCGCTCTACTAGATTGCTCATATTTAGTACCCATATCTCTAGTAGATATAGGATATGAAATTTGCCCTTGAATAACTCTAGCGTGATAATACCCGCTGCGCTGTTGCCCTACCATTTTCCATTTTGTACCTTCATAAAGATACTCTTCATCCGTCTGCCATTCAAAGTTAGAGTTACCTGAAATTGTAGGTTTTACTTTAAAATATTTGAGTTGGTTATTTACCTCTCTCGCAAAATATCCAATATCTTCTTCTTTGATAGCAACTTCGATTTCAATACCATTTTCTTCATCTGTTTCCTCTGAGTGAAACTTTGCAACTGAAGGAATTCTACTAGAATCTAAAAATGCAGAATAGATGGTTTTAGTTCCGCTGTAGTAACTAGTAATAGTAAATGAATCAGATACACCAAAAGGTGATTTACTACCCAGTCCTAAACACCCAACTACATCATTGTTATTTGTTTTTGTTGATTCAAAAAATGTAGTATAAACAGAATTGATCTCTTCATCTGAAAGACCTGGACCAAAATCACGAATTTTAAAAGTTGGATCAAGTGAATTTGGTAATTTGATATGAAATGGCTCATCTGATTTACCAACCATAACATGAGCATCATATGCATTCGTAGATAGCTCTCTAATCATAGACCCTAGTGGATTTGAATAAAGATTTGAGCTCAAAATCTGGAATGCTTTTGCACTCGCTTTGATAGTAAATTCCTTTACATTTTGAGCTCCGCTTACTTGAACATCTTGGACTTCATTTGCTAAAATCATTTAATTTCCTTTTCTTTAATTATGCCATATTATAACATAATTGAAAAGAAAAGTCAAGTTTTCTCACTAAAATGCAAGTAAACGTTTATAATCAATTTTAGCTTCTTTAATAGTTTCTGTAACAATGATAAAATTCCCATTATCAAACACTTTTACGGGTCCATCTTGAAGAGTAATATCATCATTATCTACATATGAATCGATACCTTTATATTTCTCATCAAATTTTTCTTTATCTTTAACAATATTTGAAATATAAAGATCATATGATTCCCATTTTGCATCATCTTTTAAAGGAATTTCACTATTATCAGCTTTATCAAGAACCTTTCTAACAAGTACAGTTTCAAACTCATCAGGTCTTTCAACATTAAGCGATTCAACAATTTCCGATAAAGTTTCATTATATCTGATATGTTCTTCTACAATAGATTGAAGTACATCAAAGCTAAATGATGTTCTTGACTTGACATAATCCATAAGATCAGAAATAAAATCTTTGGATAATTTTTTATCATAACAATATTCTTTTATTGCTTCAAGCTCCATTTTATCATACTCAAAACGGTAAAAAAATCGTCCTGGTCGATTAATGATAAAATTATCGAGTCTATACATATCATTTTCAAGAACAACAAATAGAATTTTAGATTCAGTCATTGCACCAGTTGCACCATCAAACATCGTAAGCAACTTTTCTTGCAAATCATTATTATCATCATCAGCTTTATAAGTTTTTGCAAATTCATCAAGAATCATGATACAATCACCAATTTTATTAACAAACGACATAAAATCATCTCCATAAAACGGCTCTTGCACAAGAATAACTGGGAGGTTTAACTTGCTTATAACTCTATTCCCCAAGACTTGAGATAGTAATGACTTCCCTGCACCTTTCTCTCCAACAAGGATAACACCGGTATTTTTAGTTCTATCTTGATAAGTTCTAAGGATTTTTTTAGCTCTCTTTTTTGCATTACCATATACTTTTTTAGGAAGGATAAAATTATCACCCTCTTTAGTTAAAAAATAACCCATGAACTTATTAAAACTTACTGAATAGATAGCCGGTTCAATTTTTGATTTTACTTGATCATCATTAAAATCAAAAATTTGAACTGTATTCCCATTATGATTGTATTTAATTGACATTATTAGATTCCTTTATGATCTGATTGTTTTTAGAGAGCCTTCAAAAAGACTTTCAATATTGTTATTTTCTAATGACTCTTTAGGGATAGCCATCAACACATCTTCAAAAAACACAGAAATATTTGTAGCTTCATTCTGTTCATGGTATTCTTTTTGAATAAAACGGTAAATATCTTTTAACTCTCTTTGTCTACTAACTCTATCAATATACTGATAAAGAAAAATATTACGAGCAAAAAAATAAACGATAATAGCTCCTGCTGCAAATCCTAATACACCTACTATAAAAATCATTTGTTTTCCTTTTGCATTTCTTCTAATGTATATTTGTATTCATGCACAGACAAAAAATCTTTCAATGAGTCAAATGATGGTTCAACTTCATCAATTATTTCAACATCGATACATCCGTCATATTCATGGTATTTTTTTAAGGTTTTGTAAATAACCAAAGCGTCTATACTATCACCCTTAAATACACAAGTGGTAACCCCATCATCTATTAAATTAACGATTTTTTGCATAACTTAAACCTCAACTTTGACACGTTTAAATTCAAGCTGCAATTTAACAGATTTTGGAGCAGTATAATTATAAGTTGGAGCCTCTCTACGAAGTTTATCTCTTTTAGAAGTTTTACCTCTTTTGAAATTCATTTCATATCCTTTTCTTTATTTATGCCATATTATAACATAATTAGAAAGAAAAGTCAAATCAATTTTCTATAATTTCTTCACCTATTTTCATACCCCCTGCTTTAAGAGCAAAAAACTCACAAGCTATCTTTGAAATATCTCTGACTGAAAGTGCAGTATCTACCCACGCAGTACTAATATGATCTTGCAATTCATCTTGAAGTACCATGTAACTTACTAATACTTTATCGGGTTTTGAAACTTTCTCCCCCATAGGGATAATACAGTTATGTTTGCCATCTTCAACTAACCATAGTCCATTTGAAGGAAAACCAGTAAATTCCATACCAATTTCCTCAAATGTACCATCGGGTTTTTGCTCGTAGAGTTTTTTACTCATAGACCAATTCCTCAAATTTTGGCACCGTTACATATGAAACTGAATGAACATCTCTAATCAGAGATTTAACACCATATTTAACACGGTTTTTAAACCAGTTGATATACTTTTCATCTTCAGGATCAATTCCCCCAAAATAATGAGTACGTCTCATAGAGCTAAACATACGGTTTATATTGTAGCTATCTTGATTATCGAATAACCCTTCAACCTTTTCATAGATTTTATTTTGTAATGGTCTATAACCTAATTTACCTTCCATTACTCGCATTAGTGCTTCCATAGAATATTCTTCTAATCTATAAACTAATTTAGTGACAGCTTCAGCTTTGTTAAAGTCCGCATTCACACAAAATTCAAATGCAAGATATTCTAATCTCGATGTTAAATCCTCATGACTCATTGTTCTAACTTCTGGTCTAATTTCGATTGGTTTCATATTTTTTTCCTTTTATTAATTATAATATATTATACTCTGGTTTCACTTAATTTTGGTTTAACTTATAACTGTAACATTAATAGCTTTTAACCCTTTATCTGCATTTTCATACTGCCATAAATCCGATGTTTCAATTCCAATAACATCAACATAATTATGATCATCACCCGTAACTGTAACCATCTCAATTTTAACTTTTGATTTAATAGTTTCTTTGAACCAGTTTACAACCTCTATTTCATCTCCAATTTTAATCTCACGATTATTAGAATCATAAATACCAATAAACATCTCTTCCACCCCTACATATTAAGTTCCTATATTATAACATATCTCGAAGAGAAAGTCAAGTCCTCCTCTTTTAATATTCTTTATATATTCTTTAGGCAAAGTACAAACGTTTTTTGCCGGTGTTTATAAGGTCTTAAAAGATGGTTATAGAAAAAAATCAATATTGGTTTGTGTTATAATCAATATTGGATTGTGGTAATAAGGCATTAAATCAATATTAGATTGTGTTACCGACTAAAAATCAATTTTATTTTGTGGTTGTGTATATCTTACTTTTTCAATATTAAAGCACTAATAATATTGATTTTTAGTCAATATTAAACATAAATAAAAATGTATAATTTATAAAAAGGATACCACAAATGAATATTGAAAAATTGGAAATTAATAAGCCTAGTGAATTGACCCAAGTTGTTTTTACACAACAAATAAAAAAAGAGCTTAATATTTATAAAATGTCGGCATTACAAATAGATCTTATAAATGTCATGTTTTATAAGATACGAAAGGAAATTGGTAAGCATAAATTAGAAATAGATGAATCACAACCATCAACACTTTTTGAATTTACATTAAATGATTTTAATAATATGCTACAGAAATATAACAATAATCAATATGGTGAAATTATTGAACAATTAGATTCATTATCCGATATAAAAATCATAATTAATAGTATTGGTAAAAATAAAGATATTGATGAAATGATCATTACTAGATTCATTCAAGAAATAAGAGTATCAAAGCATAGAAAAACCGAAAAGAAAAAGATTAAATTAGCAATTTCAAATACAATTATAAAAAGATTTATAGATGTTAAAAAATATTTTTCAAAAATGTTTTTAACTATACAATTCTCTATGAAGTCTAAATATTCTAAATTGTTATATGAATTATTAAAAGATTATGAAGGTATAAATACAAAACAATTTGAGTTGAATGTTTTAATGGACTTGATCAACGTTAGTGAAGATTCGCAGAGAGTATGGTCAATATTCAACCAAAACATTCTCAAAAAGGCAGTTAAAGAAATCAATGAGAAATCGGATATAAAAGTTTCGTATGAACCTATTAAAGAAAGACCTGATAATGGCAGGTTACAAGTAACTAAAATTAAGTTTATAATAGAAGAGCAACAATGTGCTTTAATAGATAGTCAAGAGCCTGAAATGTCAATAGAAGAACAATTGCTTTATAATAAAAAAAGGGCTATAGCAGAAGAAAGATTAGAAAAGGCAAAACAATTCCAAGAAATCAATAATGAAGAAGCATGGATTAAAAAGACTATTAAATCTATTACAGATGATTATGTTGAATTACAGGATTTAATAGAAGAGTCTAAAGAAGTTTTAGATAATACAGATTTATCAAAATTCAATGATTTATTGTTAATAAAATATGGCGATTTAGTTGGTATGGTAGATTATAAATTATGTTATGTTTTTGATGATACACAAGCACCACTTACAAGTAATGCTTATGAAACTTATTTGGTTTTAGAAGAATTAAAATCTAATCCATAGAAGTATGATAAAGCATCCAGAATGTAACTAAAAACATAGTTATAGCATCAGTATGAATATCTGAATTAAAGAAATAATCGTTGATATCTTCATATCTAATATGGACTACATTTATATCTTCCTCTGCTAGTCCACCACCTTCAGAAACTTGCATATCATTTGTTACTTCTGCAATAAATGTATGGGATTCTGTACCAGCAGTACCTACTGAACTTTTTAATGTTTTGAGAAACTTGATATTATCCATTGGTACATCAAAACCACATTCTTCCAATATCTCTTCTTTAACAATTTGCTTTATATCTTTATTTTTATCAACAAGACCCGCACATGCTTCCGTTACTCTACCACCTTGTGAATCATCATTACATAAAACCGGAACTCTTACCTGTTCAACAACAATAATTTCACCCGATTCCATGTTATCTATAAGAACATGTACAGAATCATGAGACTTAATACGCTCCCATACAAAAGGTTCTCCATCTCTCTCAGCTTTAACAAGTTCTGTTTTTACAAACTTCGGCGATTTATTTTCCACAATATCTTTTATTACAACAGTTTTCATATTAACCCTTTATCATTTCAGTTATTTTATTTGCTATCTCTCTAGCATCTTCATCGTCATCAAAAGCATAATCTAAATCTGCTAAATCTGATATAAGTCTTCTTAATTCAACGATTTCTTCTTTTGAAGCTTTATCACTCCAGTCCATAATATCTGTATAATCGATATTTACAACACCATCAAAACCTTGTGCTAAATCCATTAATACACTACATACATCAGCAGGTATTCTATCAGTAACCATATTCATCTTAATCTCCCGTTGTCAAAGCTATCATCAAAAAGAAAAAAGCAAAAGCCATTTGGTCATAAACCACACATAAAAAAGCCAATACCCACCAAATCATTACGAAAGACCAATATCATTTTCATCAGCAATCATAACTACTACTGAGTATGATACTTCCATAATCTTACTAACCTTATCAGCTGGTGTAAATAACAAAGAGCTAGCAATATTTTTATAAAGAGTTTTTGGTGATAAACCATAAGGGTCTGTACTAACAGCTTCTTCCAACATTAATTTTAAACTCTCTGGAATTTCGTTATAATCTTTCATAAGTATCCTTTTATTTAATTATGTCATATTATAACATAAAATAGGTAAAAAGTCAAGTTATTTTGTTAAAATATAAACATATCTTGTAATTGTTGAGGTAAAAAGCTATTATCTCCACTCATCTCTGCAACTTTAATTTTTATATTTGCATCATAATCTTTATGTTTTAAAATTCGGAGTTGTGCTCTACTTAATCCATCTGAATCTATAGCTAGGAACATATAGTCGGCAGTATAACCTAAACTATTAAAAAAATTCATATTTAAATCAGCTTCATAAAAATTATTTTGTAATTCTTTAAGAGATGATAAAGAAGATCCAGTATGCATATCAGAAAGAATTTCACCAAAAAATCCATAATGATTTTTAAACGTAGATATAATATGTTTCTCTAATCCATTTAAAAGCAAATCAAATGCAAACCGTTGATAATTACTCACCTTATTTAATTTATCTGCTACATCATTAATGATTTCTTCATCTAATGCATCATTTTCTATAAACATCTTCATAGGATTTTTTAAACTATCGTCTTTATTTTGATAATAATCAACTAGCAGAGAATATATAAAACTTTTTGAAATTTTAAAATGATGTTTTCTTTGTTGCAATTGTTCTATCTGCATGTCCCTTTCCTTTTTAGCTTGAGTAACAGCTTTATAACTTTCTATGATTTCATCATACTCATCAGGGTATAACTCTTCATTATTAATTTCAAAAGGTATTTCACACAATCCATCAGAAAAGAGAGGACAACCATCCCCACAATTTCCATTCATTCCAATAGACTCACAAGTATATGTAATCATAATACACCTTTTCTTTAATTATGTCATATTATATCATTATTTGAGTAAAAAGTCAAGTTAATATGTTGGGGGATTCTAATTGATAATGATTATTATTATCAATATTGATAAATGTATTTTAAGTTTAGTTTAAAATAAGTTGGGTGTTAAATTTAAGTGGATTTTAATAAAAGGTGGAATTTCTCTTTAAAAGAAATTCCGGCGAAATAATAAAAATCATAACGAACTTTTTCTTTGTTTTGATTTATATTAATTTTATTTATGTAAGAAAATATTTTTTTATTAATTTTTTAATAAATCTTAGGGTTTATTACCGTTATTTCATATATTTTTGTTCTAATATTATAAGTTACACCCATAACAAAAGGTTTTTGGCGGAATTTTATATTTGGTAAAAAATGCACAATATCAAAAAAAATATCATTTGGAATGAGTCTATCAAATTCCCCATGCTTATATTTTAAAATTATAAAATCATCTTTAGATTTTTTTATTGCTGCATCTTTATAAAATCTAGAGAGTAATTTTTCAATATCTTCTTCTTTAACATTTTTCAAATTAAAAATCCTCTAAAAGCATTTTAACCGTATCCTCAAAACTTTCTTTAATCATTGATCGTCTAATCATCTCTGTTTTTATTGCAGCCAATAATTTTTCAGCCTTTAATCGTTCATCATGAGCATCATCAGTCCCATCAAAAACATGATCGAATAATCCTGCATCAGTTACATTATCTCCTACTTTTGTAAAAGGTCCTTTTCCAGTCATTTCCATAATAATTTCTCCATTCTTATTAATATATTATACCACAATTTACTAAATAAATCAAGCTATTTAGTAGCTGTAGCATATTTCATTGCAGTTTTAAACTGTTTTTCATCTGTTAAGTCTAAATACCCTTTCCATTCCATTGCTCCAGGCATCATATCAATTCCTGCTGCAAAATCTGCAGGATTACCAGGTAAAGCTGAAATTCGACCCTGTGCAGTTTCAATACTAATTCCAGTCATGGTTAAAAATTTCTTAACTGAAATCGTAAATTTAACATCCTCTGACATTTTAAAGATTCTACTACCAAAATATTTATCTATAACTTTTTTTGCTTTAAGAGTTCTTGCAACCTGAGCTTCAGCAGAACTTGTAGCTTGTGATAAAGCGTGATCTCTAATCATTTCATCTGCTAATTTATTATTTGTAACCAATTTAAGTGTTGGTACTTTAAGTTTAATATCTTTCTTAGATAATGCTATATCTTCATGCAAGGTATCAACATTAATTTTAAACTGTTTTGCTATTTCAGATCCAATATTCTTAAACGTTTCCGCAATTATTTCATTAAAAGTATAATTGAATTTAACTGGAGCCTCAGTATATTTATCCCACCCAAAATCATTTAATAACATATTATTTAATTTAGCTTTTTGCATATCATAATTTTTCTTAATAGTTTGCAAAGTAAGAGTAATTACCGGATTGTCAAAATGTTTTATAATCGCGTCTAAAACATTATCTGGAGTAACACCTACTGTATAACCAGGTTTTAAACCATATTTAATACAATTATAAACATCTGTAAAAGCATCTTTAATTTTTGGAATTTGATCTTCATTAGGTTTGAATCCATATCGTAACCATACATAACCACCCATACCAATATTTGCATGTAGCTCAACTTTTTTAATTCCAGCAGCTTTATATAATTTCAACATATCAGTAATTGCTGATTTAGATAAACCTGTCTTTTGAGCCGATGGTGGAACTTCAAATAGTGTGTGTTGTACCTTCTCAATCTCCCCATTATCACCAATAGTAAATGTTCTAGTAAAGTTTGTTTCCTCTTGAATATCTTGAAAACTTACTACTAGTTGATTACCAATCATTTTACTAGTTGTTAAAAATTCTCTATTTAATTCATTAGGAATAAACTTTGCAAAATTTACAAGAATATCAGATACCATAACACTTACTACTTTCTTGATTTTTTTAGCTTTTTTCTCTGGATATTTACTTAAATCAATATCATTAATTGCAGCATGTAATTGATTCTCAACAATATCAGCTTTAGCCTCAACTTCTGGTGAAATTTTTGCTTCCTTAAATTTAATTTTTGAATATTCTTCAATATCAACTAAATCTATATCTAACTCATGGGTTAATGTTTCTACTTCAGACATCTTTGAATCCAAAACATCATTATTTTTAGAAATTCGTTCATTTACAGTTTTGCTAATAATATCAATTTCTTCAGTACTCATAGAACGTAATTTAGAATTTAAATCCGGTTCTAAATCATTTTGAGTATCCTCAGCAGGTATAACTTCCTCATCATTTTGGTTGATTTGTTGAGGTTTTACATCATTTTCAAAAACAAGTATTCTTGTTAGTTCTAATGTATCCCTACCCCTTAATCCCGGCTTTTCGTGTAATAAAGTTTTTGCAAACTTAATTATAACTTTTTTCTGATAATCGTTTAATTCACCATGCTTTGTTTTTGCAAAAGCTGTTCCTAAAACTGATGGTTTATAGCTATTAATCTTTGCATAACGTAATAGAGTTTCAAATAATAAATCGTATAATTTTTTCTTATGAGGTTTTAATGCAGCTATCGATTTTTTAGTCTTTAAAACTTTTCTTAAACTATTGTATCTAGTAGTTATTTCTTTTAAGTTTTCACTTTCTTCAAATGCTTTTTTTACTTTAGGTCCGGTAGGTAGGGACTCATAATCTCTTAATTGACATGTAAGAATTAACCTTAAAATATTAACAGGTTCTGAATATTTTTTAAATTTTGTACCGTCTACTGGAGTATAATTTTCTCTCTCAAGCAATTCTACTATTCTTGCCATTTTCATTCCTTTATCTGTTTTAATCTATTTATTCAAAAAATAACTTTATTTTTAAAAAAATGGGGGGTGCTAATTGATAATGATTATTAAAATCATTATCAAATAATTTTAAGATTAAATTAAGGGTCTAAATGATTTTGATAATAATAATCATTATCAATTTGACCCCGACACCTCTTGAAATTCTAAAATAACTTTTCTTATTTCGATTGCTAAGGTAGTTGAAAAAATTCCCTGATAAATCCTTGACTTATTTACTTTATTTTGATATAATATATCTATAATAAATAAAAGGAAAATAAACTATGGAGATGAATGTGATTAAAGCAATAGAGGAAGCAGAAGTAGTTATTATTACAGCAGGTGCTGGGATCGGGATTGATTCTGGCCTACCAGATTTTCGTGGAAATGAAGGAATGTGGAAAGCTTACCCACCACTAAAAAAGAAAAATATTGACTTTATGTCAATTGCTAATCCAAAACAATTTAAACAATATCCTGAACTTGCTTGGGCTTTTTACGGTCATCGTTTTGACACTTATAAAGCGACAACTCCAAATATTGGTTTTGCAGCCTTGAAAGAGTTAGTTAAAGATAAAAAAGATTATTTCATTGTTACATCGAATGTTGATGGACAATTTCAGAAAGCCGGATTTGATAAAAATAAAGTATATGAAGTGCATGGAAGAATCAATAAGTTTCAATGTACTGATTGTAATGCAGAACCTTGGGATGCACCGGAAGATACAAAGTTTGATGTGGATCCCAACACGTTTAAAATTAAAGGGGAACTTCCAAAATGTCCTAAATGTGGTGCAATGGCTAGACCAAATATTATGATGTTTAATGATTTTGGATTTAATACGAAAGAAACTTCTGAACAAGAAAAACGTTTCAATCAATTCATGCATAAGTATGACAAAAACGGTACAAAAATAGTAGTTATTGAAATTGGTGCTGGTACAGCAATACCAACTATTAGAAATATGGGTGAATTTATACAAGAAAAAATACCGGATGCGCAGCTTGTTAGAATTAATCCTAGAGAATCTCATGGTCCAATAGGTACAATATCAATTCCAAAAGGTGGCGTTGAAGCATTAGGTGAAATTCTACCTAAGAAAATAGCAGATCTATTTTTTGTGAAATAATTATCCCATTGTATAACTAATAGAGCAATTCTTTATATATTCTGTGGTTTCTACAATATCATAGTGACCTTTTTTCATAAATGATTGGATCTTCATCCTAGTGTCTCTGGCACTAGTAGATACCTCAACACCTTTTTCTATATCATAGAGCTTATAATTATTATTAACTGTTATAAATTGATTATCTTTACTATAATCTTGTAAAACCACTAAACCTTCGTGCTCATAGTTATTATATTTGATATTATTCAACCATTCTTGTAATAACACTTTAGCTTCATATTCATCTCTTAATTTAAAAGCTTCTTTTCGTAGCTTATGTTTGTATGCTTCAGGATTTTCTATAGCATCTTTTGTTTTGAATCTCGTTATTTCTTTAAACTTACGATTTATATCTCTTTCTACATAATATGCAACTTTTCTATTCATCAAAAATTCTTTACTAAAGTACGTATCTGGATCTTCAACTTCAGGTGCAACATGTGTTACTATTCTAACTTCAGCTGTTTGTACTCTATTTGTTTCAGCAACAGTTGATTTAATTTTATTATATTCAAAATATAAATTTGTTTTTTCATTTAACTCTTTAGAAACCCTCTTTAAAATATTGCTATTTAACCTTGACCAAGTAAGCTCTTTATATTCCAAACCAAAATCGATCATTCGCACTAATTCTTCTATTGAATAAGTGCTTACAGTTCTATCTTTTTTATAGAATTTTTCATAAATTATTTTGCTATATTTGCTTTTCAATCCATACTTATCAATTCTATACAACAATGCAAATAAATGCAGATTATTTCTCAATAACTTAACTAAAGTAGTATTTACAATAATATTCAATCTTTTATTAATGTCATTATCAGTACTACTTATATTATATTGATAAACAAATGTTGCTTTAGACATAAGAACACTATTATCATTTTCATGGTATATTGTTGCAACAGATTTTGAAAGCGATTCAAGTGTTTGCATGATAGTTTCAATACGCAATTCTAAAAAACCCAATGATGAAGATAATTCATGCATATTAGTATCTATCACGTATCCTAATTGATTTCGATCAATACCTTCCGTAGCAAAAGCATCATCTCGTTCAACAATATTAATAAGTACATTAACTAAGTCAATTTCAGATTTTGTAATATTCCAAAAGAGATGTTTAAATTTAGATTGCAACCATAAGACCTTTATAATTTTTAAATTATTTATACTCAATATTTTACAAAAAACTAAAAAATATTTTTTAAGTTTTTTTAGTTTTGGGGTTATTTTTATATTCCTTTAAGTAAATTTGTGATATAATATTTCATATTAAAAATAAAAAGGAAAAACATGCTACCACACATCATTAATGGGAATGGGACAATCAGTATTATGTTGGATGGGACTATGAAACCTATCGATACAGCGCATAAAAATTATGAAGCCATTAAAGAGGCTCTTAAAAACCAAGAATGGGATTTAGTACCAGAATTAGTAAATATTGCTCAAGAAGTAGAAGATGCAATCAATGCAAGTGATATTGGTGAAAATACAGTTACTATTAAGGATGGAGAAGTACTATATAATGGTAGTCCTATCCATAATACACTAACTGATCGTATTATTTCAATGGCAAAAGAAGGCTTTGATATTAGTCATATGGTTAAATTCTTAGAAAATCTTATGAAAAACCCTTCATATCGTGCTGTAAATGAACTTTATGATTTTCTTGAAGTCGGTGCAATTCCAATTACTGAAAATGGAACATTTCTCGCTTACAAAAAAATCAGAAATGATTGGAAAGACATTTATACAGGGACGATTGATAACTCAATAGGTGCAGTTATTTCAATGCCTCGTAATCAGGTAAATGAAGACTCTAATCAAACTTGTAGTACTGGGTTACATGTTTGTAGTTACGATTATCTTCCTTCATTTGGTTCAACTGGCGATGATAGAGTTGTTATCTGCGAAATAAATCCGTCGGATGTTGTTTCTATCCCAAAAGATTATAACAATACTAAGATGCGATGTTGCGAATATAAAGTAATCGGTGAAGTTGAAGATTATCAAGCTGAAAACACTTTAGCTAAACAATCAGTAGTCGAAACTTCAGATGTTACAGAAGGTAAAATCGATGGTACTGTTGATACTGTTGCTGAAGAAGCAAAGGCTATCGGAAAACAAATTACTGATGGATTAGACGATTGTACTATCGATGATGCATGGATCAGAGCAGTTCTAAATGATAAAGGTTTGCCAAATGAAACTATGAAATCATTTAATAGAAAAACTCTAAGAAATGATACAACAGGCATTGGTAAGATGATTGCACGATTAATCAAATCTGGTGATCTAGATAAATCTATTCTAGATGAGATCCTCGAAAAAGATACTTCTGAAGATGTATGTGGTCGTTGTGGTCATGATTTAGATGGAATGAGTGAATGTCCGAGTTGTGGATACTACAATTAAATCTACCTTAAAATAACTTCAAATTTTGGTCATAGATAATATTCTATGACCATTCTTCATTTTTTTACCTCTAAACTTGACTTTTAATTTAAATTTTGATATAATATAGTAATTTTAAATTAAAGGAACATTTATGTCAGAAGTACAAATCCCATTATCCGAACAAGAATCTTTTAAATCGTTTGAAGAAGCCTATCATTCAGTTCAAGGAACAAGAACATCTATGGTTATGAAATTTAAATCATATACCGGTCCTAGCTATGGTATTGATGACTTATTTTCTGTTGCAGATGAAGCAATCGTTAAAGCATGGAATGATTGGGATCCATCAATGTCAAAGTTTAATACATATGTTCAAAATCATATTCAATGGGGTATTTGGAATTTTTTAAATGCTATGAATAGCACCTTTAAAACTAATGCAGTAACCACATATGAATTGACTCAAGAAGGTGACTCATATAAGGAGATAAAGGAGAGAGGTTTAACAAAATCTAAAGAATTCAATGATTTGCATGAGCTTGATGGGAGTGAACAGGCAAAAGATCGATTTAATAGAGATCTATTCAATGAGTATGTTCGTTTTGAAACATCAAAAAGACGACCATTTAAACTTGCAACTGCATCAAATTTTCAAACTCAAGATGCCGATGATTTTGATATTATGGAAACTGCGGTAGGGACTCCATTTGCAGAAAAATCATGGATAGAAGATTTAAATATGACAGAAGCAGAAGTTGAACTTGAAATTACCAAATTAGATAGAGACAAGCGTAGAGTAGCAGAAGCATTACTAAATGGTGAAACTATATCTGATTTAGCAAAAGAGTTTGGAGTTTCAAAAATAGCATTTATGCAGATGTTTGCACCTGAAACATCCGGAACTAGAGGTAAAGCAAAAATATCAAGAAAACAAGCACGACTAGCTCATGCAAAAAAACAACGAGCTTTAAAACTTGCGCAAATAAATGAAAAAAGTGCCAATGAGGCTTGATTTATTTCCTAATTTTAGATATAATTATATATATTTAAATTAAAGGAACAATTATGAAAGTTTGGACTGAAAATTATGGAGCTGATGCAGATGGTAACAGAGGTATTTTAACAACTTTTGCAGAGTTAGAGCCAGAGGATGATGAGGTAGTTATTGAAGAACTATATGAATCATTTATTGAAGATAGAGGCGATTTACCAAAAACGATGAATGTTTATATAGATGACTTTGAATTTGAAGTTGATACTGAAGATTATCGTGATCAATTAGTTGGGCGTTTAATGGAAGATGAAGATACAGATTTAGAAGATAAATTCCTAGTTCTTTATTGGCTTAAAGAGAATGAGACTGATGATTATAAGAACGAACTCGATTTGGTAACTGCTAAATTAACAGCAAAAGTAGCTGATACAACCGAACGATTGATTGAAGAATATCTCTAAAAAGCTTGACTTTTTAGTCAAGTTATGTTATAATATGGCATAATTAATCAAAAGGATAACAAAATGGTAAAAGTTAAAGTTTCAAATATGGTAGGTAATAGTGGTAGAGAAGTAGCAAATCAATTTATCATCGAAACAGATGAAGGTAGATTTTTTCAATCATACGAAACGATCATAGCATTTATTGCAAATGATGGTTCTGTTACACTAAACAATATTTATGATCATTCAACTACAACTGGGAAATACAGAAATGCATTCTTAGGTGATAGTGGTGTTGCTGAAACAAGAAAAAAAGTTGCAAGTGGAGAATATAAACTTGCGGATTTAAATTCATAAGGATAGAGGTCATGACAATTTTATTAACAGCATACAACCCTAACTTTAGTGATAAAGTTAAAGCTAATATTAGTGCTAAAGTTGAGCCTACTATGGTTTCAACCCATAGCGATAGTCAATCATTCGATTTGGAAGCTGCAGTAAATATTATTACTCATTTTGGAAATGATAATGATCAAGAGATTCTAGAAAATTTGAATCAACAACATGTGGATTATATTGAATTTTAATTCAAAATACTTGACTTTATACCTAAATTAGGGTATAATATATTATATAAAAAGAAAAGGATAAAAACAAATGCCATTAACAAAAGAAATCAAAATGGGAATTTACACTAAAGGTTCTGGGATTAGACTTATCGGTGAATTAGATTTAATCACTCAAGATGAAGGCCATAAAGATGAAGCGATTTATTTGGTTACAATGGCCATGATGAGAGACCCGAGAGAACCAATCGGTGAAAAAGAGATGAAAGAATACGAAAATGCTGTCAAATCTATGTTTAGAGATCATAGACATGATTATAAAGCTAAAGATCGTGCTGAAGCAGATAAATTCATTGAATATAATATAGGGTCTTGGGAAGAAGTAAGATCTCTATCTAAAATCTAAAACCCTTTGTGGACTTTTTGAGCCGGTAAGTCCCTTATAAAGAAACATGGCAATTCCTTTGTAAGAAACTCTATACACTATAACACTTTGTGGAAAGAGATGGGAACATCTGGTGGAGGGGCTATCTCTTCCACAATAGTAAGAATAGTGAAGATGAATTTGGGTGGTGTGCACTTTTTCATCTTCACTATTCTTATTGTATAATAAATAGTAGAAAACTATGGAGTTATATATGCCTCAATCAAAAACAATCAAAATACAAGTTTGGACAGATTTAAATTATTGTAGAGTAATTGGTATATGGTATCCTGAAGAACCAGAAGATGCTATTGATTTTAATGATGCACCATATCTGTTAGTATTATCTAGTATTTTTGAACCTCGTACTGAAGTTATGGGTAATAATCCTATTGCACCAGGTCAACATCCAATACCTAAAGATTTTTTAGAAAAACAAATAAGACATATAAGTTATCTTTTTGCAAATGATTTTGGTACTTTTCAACCATATTCAAAAGGGATAGCAAAAACATTTTTAGCTAAACAAACTGTATCATATAAAAAAGTAAAAGAGTTTGATATGACCGTTACACCTGCATCTGGCTCTATATCATTAAAGGCATTTAGAGATAGTATTGACCAATATACAGAAGAAGAACAAGAAGCTATCCAAGTAATGACTATTGGTGAAAATCCTCAAGATGCTCATGCTAAAGATATTGAAGATTTTATACATATAGAAAAAAGCGATAACATTGAACAATATATCTCAATAACAAAACTTACCCCAGTTTATGGTATAGATGATCCATATATTGTTAAAACAAGTCTCCCTGAAGATCCTGCATTTTCATCTCTTCCTCCAGGTACAGAAGATGCAGAAGCATCACAAGAATTTATAGAAACCGTTGAAGCTGCAAAAACAGAAGATACAATCAATAGAGAGACTTTAATAACTTATGATACTTTGTCTGAAACACCTCAACCCGTTCTTGATGAAAACGGTGAGCAAGTTCTTAATGAAAACGGTGAACCTGTTACCGAATTAAGAGAACCAACAAGAGAAGAAGTTTTAGAGGCTTTATTAAAAGATAAAGAGGCTCAAATTGCAGCCCTTCAACCTCAACCAGTAAAGGAAAAATTACCTCAACCATTATCAGAAGCAGATCTATTCCCAGAGGAAGCTGCAGACCAATTAGAAAGAGAAACCCTCAATACAACATTCACACCAAAAGAGATGTAATTTTTTGATAATGATTTTAATAATCATTATCAATTAGCCCCCATTTAAATTAATAAACTTGACTTTTTACCTATTTTATGTTATAATATGGCATAATTAAAGAAAAGGTGTAAAAGATGATTATCACAACAAATAATGATATTAAAATCTACCAAATTTTTGAAGATATATATGATGGTATTGATAATTTTATGGATATAGAAAGTCGTAATGTTATTGAACTTACAAAAATTATTATTAATAAAAACTCTCAGTTTAAGACACCAATATTTTTAGACAGTTATAGTAAAAGAATTGATAAATCATTTAAAAGAGAAACTGTGTGGTTTATTAAATGTGATAGTATAGTTTTTGATTGTAAAAGTGAAGAAATTGCAAATGCACTTTTTGACAAAATTGCCTTAGTTTTAGAATTTGGCGATGAACCTTTAAAAACTGTCGATGACCTTTTTGTATTTTAGGAGTACATTATGAAAATAACAAACAAAAAATTACTATCAGAAATAAACAAAGTTCTCCCTTACAGTTGTTCTGCAGCCGAATCTAATAGTACTGATAGAGCTATATATGTTAGATGTAGTTCTTTACAGACAAAACAATTAGAGCAATTAAAAACAAAAATCCTAAATCATCTCAAATCTCTACCATATATGGATGAAAGTGTGGATATTATATCTAGAGTTACAATCACTCAAAAACCTGTTCTAGATGGTTTCTATGTATTTGTATGGGGTAATAAAGAGGATGAAAAAAGTTTTCTAACTGCAAAACTTACTTTAGAAACTGAATCGTTATTAGATATTAAAAAACAGGAATTAGCATTACGAGAAAAAATGCTTTCTACCGTAGAAGCATTAGCTGCATTAAAGGACTAAAAATGGATAATTTAATTTTAAAATCATCTAATAAATTTAAAATCGATGAATTTAAACGCATCATAGGTGATACTCTTATAATTGAAAATGGAGAAGATTTACCTGAAGTTGATGGTACTGCTGTTGAGGTTGTAATTTATAAATCAATTGCAGCAGGTAAAAATGTAATTGTCGAAGATACAACACTCACTATTGAAGGTGAAGAGGTAGTCGACATCAAATGGAAAATTGAAGAATTGCAAAATAAATATTCACTAGTGCCAGCTATTTGGAAAACTTATCTTGCTTATAATGATGGAGAAGAAATTCGAGTATATGAAGGTATAGTCAATGGTGTTATAATTCCAGATAGCAAAGATAAAGGATACGGATTTGATCCTTATTTTTTACCTGATGGAAGTGATCGTACTCTTGCTAAACTTTTAGATGACGGTGAAAAGGACAAATATAGTGCTAGACAAAAAGCATTGATCAATTTAGTTACTAATCATTTATTTGATAGAATACCAACAAAAACAGTCCCTGTTTGGTCAGGAAAATATCAAAATCAAACTTGACTTTTTACCTATTTTATGTTATAATATGGCATAATTAAAGAAAAGGTGTAAAAGATGAAAAAGCTAGTTATATCAGTTGTTACAGATGAAGGTAAAAAATATATCAAAAAAGGATTCTTAGGTTCAAAGACAGTTAGTACAGTTGAACTAGAAGATGCAACATTATATTCAAAACCTGATGATGTTGAATGGGTTTTAGCAAATTATGAACTACCTTCTCCAGTTATTGAAGTAGTCGATATTCAAATTTCAAAATCATTGGAATCTGCAAAAGAAAAATATTTAGCATATGCCGAAATGCTTTAAAGGATAAAAGATGAATTTAGAAGAAAGAATTAATAAAAGAGCAAAAGAGATAGAAGCCTCATTTCCGATGGATGTTGAAGCTGTTGCAATTGATGTTGAAGAAGATGGCAACAACACTTATGTAAGTTGGATTGTTTTAGATAATAGTATCTATGATGTCACACATGCTCAAATTAGAAACTTCGATGAAAAATTAGAAGGGGTAGAAAATGAATAATATATCTTCATTACCAGAAGAGGTAGATCATTTCTTAGCAGACTTAGCACAATATGGTTCAAATCCAGAAATAGACTATAATGATATTATTAATTTTGCAAATGCAAATGATACAGATAGTATTCTATCAATAAAAGCTCATATTGCAGATATAGCAGAGTTAGATTTTGATTTTGAAGATGATGAAGTAATTATCTCTTTAGATGCAATAGCTTCTTTAGTAAAAAATACTGAAAACTCTTGACTTTTTACTCAAATAATGTTATAATATGGCATAATTAAAGAAAAGGTGTAAAAGATGAAAAGATTCAAAGTGATTAAAGAATCGGAAAACTTTGGAAGAGAAGTTGTTTATGAAGCAGATAATAGAGAGGATGCAGAAACTTCTCTTATCGATTGTATAGCATGTACAATCTCAAACTTCGATGAGTATAGTTGTGATGATATTGATGAAATTCAATATCAAGGTTTTGAAGGTTATGGTAATGGAATCATATACATAGAAGATGATGGTATCAAACCATTTTAATAAGAAAGGGTAAAAAATGTTAATTTTTTCTAAACAAGTCTTTGAAGTTGATTTTGAAATTGAAGATACTTCTATTGAAGGAAAATACCAATATTCTACACAAACTGACAACTTTGTCGGGTATGAGTATAATACAGAGGTTGAACTAAATTCAGATATTAAAGTTGAATCAGACATTGCAACAACCATCCTCGATAGTGATGATATTGAAAATATTATCGAGGAAATGGATATTGATTATGCAATGGACGAAATTCTTATCATATCTAAACAGGATATAGCAGATTATATCGGTGCAGATACAATTAAATCAATTAAAGTACAGGAGTAAAATATGAATCCTAAAGCATTTAACATCATCTTCTGGGGAATTTTCTCAATATCACTCATTTCTATCATAGTACAAATGGTAGTAGTAGGGTGGTTAGGTGTAACGGCAGTTAAAGAAGTTCAAGATAACAATGGAAGTGTAGGACAAACTATCGGTAAATTTATCGGTGATGTTCAAAAAGGCATGAAAAGTAACTAAATTGCTTGACTTTTTACTCAAATAATGTTATAATATGGCATAATTAAAGAAAAGGTGTAAAAAATGAATATCGAAAGAGTAGTAAATACAATAGCAAACAATTTAGTTGACCAAGAGGTTTTAAATGAAGCATTAGAGGCTATCGAAAATGATGATATGGATAACCAATCATATTGGCAAGCAGCAGGCTCAATCGTTGAACCGGAATTAAATTCGGAAGATGAAGAAGAGTATTTTGAAATGTTGGAAAATGATCCTCAAAACTGGATAGGTTTTATCACTAGCATCGATGAAAGATTTCTTCCAATTGCTGAAAAAGTTGTAGAGTACGGATATTAAAATGTTTTCTACAATCTGGAAAAAAATCACAAGTCCCTTATACAAAAAAGGGACTGTAAATTTTGGTAATGGTCAAATAGATGCATTACAAAATAAACTAACTAAAAGAGTTATTATCGATCTATCAAATGATACAATGAATCAACTCTTCAAAGAAAAAAAATCTTATGATACATTTTATAATGAAGATGGGTATGGAATGGAAGGGATAAAATAATGTTACCATTACTATTATTTATTTTAGGTGCTTCGTTAGGTGATACATATACATTAGGCGCAGTTATTGCTAATGGTGCAAATGTAGTTTCGTATCTATATTTATTTTTAATCATTATTGTAGTCTTTATTGTTGGTCTATCAGGAACTTCATTAGGACTACAAATGTCAAGAGGTTCTTCTTCATTACAATCATTAATGATGGGTATGGCTGGTTCAGGTATAGGTGTTTTAACAGGTCTTTGGATTATTCTTAGAACAGTTATTATGTATATACTTTTATACTATATATCAATGACAGACCATTTCATTACAGAGTTCAATCAGTTACCTGCTACAACTATTATGGCGATACTATTGTTCTTTATTCTTTACTATACAAGAACTACAAAAGTATCAATTAAAAGATCTTGACTTTATCCCCTTTTTATGGTATAATAATATATCATAAAAATAAAGGGAGATAATAAAAATGAAAATTCAAAAAATAGAAGCTTACAAAACAACAGATGATAAAATCTTTGATAATATAGAAGATGCAGAAGATCATCAATATATCCTAGAACTACCAGCAAATGAAAATCAACATTTATCTAAAAGAGAACAAGAAGTATTTAACTATCTAACTAAAACCTCTTTAGAAAATAAAGAGATAGCAGAAAAACTTGGTGTTACTCTTACTACTATCAAAGCACATAGCAAAAAAATCTATGAAAAAACAAATACAAAAAATCGTATAGAATTACTTATAAATCTTCAAAAAGAGTTGACTTATTAATTATACTATGGTATAATATAGTATATTTAAAGAGAAAAGGATTTAAAAAATGTTTACATCAACACTAACTCATAACCAACTTATCAAAAGTGGATTAATCATAAATGGTAATTTTAGAGGATCTATCGCATCTAAAGAGTTAATAACATTATCAAAAAGAGCAGAATCATATGTTAAAAGTATTATGGGAGAAGATCACTCTTTATCACCATTATATCTATTTGCCGATTCAAAACATAATGGTGAAATCCTTACTAAGATTTGGAGAGAGTTAGTAATTAATACAGAGTTTGACTCGACGGAAAATGTTGAAAAAATCTCAAGCAGTAAAGCATATAAAATATCTGTACCGGCATACTTCATTACAGAAGTAGTTATCAAAAAGAAAGGGTATGTTACAAAAGTAAATAATTTCATAAAACGATTTTATACAGCAATAAGTGTTTATGAATCTGCTCAAAAAACATTTGAAGAAAGAGAAGGAGTGAGACTAGACTGTTATCCTCCTATACAAAGACAATCAAGTAGAGAACTATATGAATTGGTGGATGCATATATTACAAAATTGGTCTCACTTATTGAAGAAAAAACATTTGAAAACAAACTCAAAGAGTTTAACTTTGTAGATAGCATTTTAATAGACGGCAAATACCTTTCTTCAACGGCGGAAGGCAAACTATATTTTGTAGATAAAAAAGAGAAAACTATCGAAAAAGCTTGATTAATAAATCAAGCTGTGGTATAATATACTATAATTAATCAAAAGGGTAAAAAAATGAATATCAAAAGTTTAATAGAAACACATAACATAGTTACAGAGAAGGAAATTACTTATAAATTACCTTCTTATGGTTGTGATGAAAATTTAAAAGTCGATAATAAACCACAATCATTAGAAAGTGATAGAGTTTTTGAAATTCTTTTTAGTTTTGGTGGAGGTATGGGTGGTGCAAATAACACTCATTTTGGTTCTGATTTATCAGTAGAGGACGACTGTATTGTTTATAGAAATATACTTACAAATGAAAAAATCACACTTTATAAAAGATGGATAGTTTCTATTGTTGAGAAGGATTTACACCTATTCAAATTTTCGGATAAAGTATTAGCTCTCTATACATTACCAGTTGATACTAATCCGAATCAAATTAAATGGATACAATTCAACAGTAATAGACCTGATGAAAATTGCATCTATAAATTCTGATATAGATGCTTGATTTATTTACTTTTTTATGTTATAATATAGGTAACAAAAGGGAAGAGAAAGAGGAAGAAAAATTTCCCTAAGAAAAAATAAAAATCCCTTATTTTAAAGGGGTTTTGGAGGGGTAGAATGATATTTCTTGGATATGGGTAAAAAAGTAACAAAATTTTTGAATAAATCGAATTTTTTTGTTAGTTTAATAAGACTTTAAGGGAAGGTATGTTAAGTGTTAAAATGGTTTTTTTGCTTAAGGAGTGTTTAAGGTGTCATATCTGCCCGTGAAACCATAGGAATTAAGATTTTTACTTCCAAAAACTTCCAAAAAAGATTAGTTTTTACCTCTATTTTACTCTGATTTTTAGTTCCAAAAAAGATTAGTTTTTACCTCTATTTTACTCTGATTTTTAGTTCCAAAAAAGATTAGTTTTTACCTCCTGATTTCTTCAAAAATACATCAATTAATATCTTAATTAATAACTCATCACCCAATTAGGACAATCTGTATCATGTTGAAATCCTACACATTCACATCCACCTTCTGGGATATATTCAACTCTAATTCTAACATAACCTTTATATTTTCCATTTTCATTTATTTCATTCGGATCTATTTCAAGAATACTCTCTTCAATATCTCTCTGAATATCATTAACATCATCACCATAATATTTTTTATATAATAAATCTTGACTCATTTTTTCCTACTTTCTTTATTTGATTTTTAATCTAAATCTTCATAATAAGATTTTGCTAAGTCATATGGTCTTACAAAACCTCTTACATCTACTGTATCAATAATACCCACCTCTTCTATAAAAATTAATTCATAAGAATCATCTTTAAAAGTAACTTCAATCATAGGTAGCTTTGTTCTATTGTTTCTTCTATGGAAAAAAATTACAGATTTATCACCTGTTTCAAAATTGAAGTATAAGGGTCTATTATATTGTTTTGTTTCCATCAATTCTTGAATTTCTAAAAATAAATCTGTATATAATTCATAGAAAGGATTATTCTCTGAAATATGTATTTTTGAATGTTTTGGGAATAAATGTACAGATCCTTTTATTCCTGTATTATTCTTATACACACCATCATATATAAAAATAGTTGGTTGGTTTTTCATTTTATTTCTCTCTTTAAAAATTATATTGAAAAAATTCGATTAAACCCACTATAAAAAATGTAAGTGTGCTACATAAACCCATTACCAATATTGTTATTAATGAACTAATAATCATAGATTCAATTAATGCATCTACAATATTTACTTTTTTCCTACCATAAAATTTCTTTGTCAATACAATCATATTAAACTCTCATTTATTAATTATATTAATTATATCATAATAGTCTTTAACTAAGTTTAAATTATGATTTTATATGATTTATTTTTCTAATTATGCTTCTTATATCACAATGATAAAACCCACTACAATTCCAACAATTATATTCTACTATTTTAATTTCATCTGTATTTTCAAAAGTACATAAATCCATAACATAAATTTCCGCAGGATTATATTGAAGTCCAAAATATTCTGCTGCATTTTTAATATTATCAGGAACGAAAGAATCTGGATTTACTTTTCCATTTAGCATGTATCTTGAACATCCTAAGATTTCATTCTTATACATAAAAAATCTATATTCTTCTTTTATCTTTTTAATAGGAGAAACAATAACACTTTCCTCTCCGATACTTTCAATATTTCTATGAGGAGTTCTCATAAGATAAT